>FZPS01000177.1_pt10 | contig 488434 bp, 469 predicted proteins | sample 1817821 | NCBI WGS metagenome assembly FZPS01 (sample SAMEA104158645, study PRJEB21678) | metagenome | place: Germany | collected 2015-04-21
AGATTGAGCTGATAACAACTACCGACAGGGGCAGTACAACGCCCCGCCCGCTTCGGAAACTCCAGTAGAGAATGATCATAACAACGATTATGACGAGAGGAATGAGGACCTTCATATCGCCCATCATAGCGTTTTCAGCGTAGTAGGCCATGTACGCGCTTCCCACGATGTATACTTCCTCGGGCCCGCGGTACCTCTGGGCAATCTCGTCAATCTGGCCTGTAATCTCGCTGATCCTCAAGTCCTCTAGATCTCCGAACTGCTCGAAGGAGACCATTATGGCGGCAGCCCTTCCGTCTTCAGTGATCAACTGGCCTGCGTAAGAGCTGTTTAGTATTCGCTCACGGAATCGCTCGATCTCTGCGTCCGTCTGAGGAAGCTTCTCTACTGCTGGAGTGATCTCGATTCCAAAGAACCCGCTCTCTATCAGATCGACAGTCATCGGACTGATGACTGACTCAACGCCCTTCACGCGGCGTATCTCGTCAGTCATGTCGTCGATCTTTTTCAGCGTCTCGGCAGTGAATATATTGTCGCTGCGTATGGCGATTAAGAATACGTCCTGAGAGCCAAACTCAGCCGTTGCTTCCTTGATATCTTGGATTGCGGGGTCGTCCTCGGGAATCATGTTCTCCATGTTTGCGTCAAACTTGAGGTTTGGTATGTAGAGAGCAAAGACAACCGTGGCAGCTAGGAGGACAGAGATAACGAGTTTGGCGCGGTCAAGCACGAAGTTGGTTATCGATGACAAGCGTGATCACCTCTAAACGAAGGATGAGCGTCTGAGGGGTTATACAAGCATATTAAACGCTCGTTTGATATGGGTGTTTAACTAGAATATACTCCTGTCATCGACTGATGTCAACAATGATTGGGGGGTGGTTTGGCGTTCAACTAGACTCAGTCTATGGTCGGCAGTATTGCATCTACTAGGGATTCGATATACTCCTGCCTGACATCCGGATCGCTCACATTGATCCCGAATGTCCTGCCTACTCCGTGATAAAAGAGTATTGGAGTGACTACGCCTGCTACAATCTGCATGATGATGTAAGAGCATCGAGGATCGTCTTCATCGATGCCTGTCAAGTCTGTGATGATGGGGGCGAGCATCTCTTCCGAGTTGTCAATCAGCTCGGTTATGCCCAGGTTTTGGCGTCCGTCCGTGATCAGTTTGGTGACCATAAGAAACAGTACCCCTGGGTACTCCATAAGCTGGTGCATAAGCCTCTCGGCCCACCTCAGTATCCTGGTCCTTGGATCGAACTCGGACCGTTTGAGCTCCTCGTAGGTTTTTTGAAGCTGACTCTTGAGGAGCGATTCGATCTCACTGATTAGGTTTTCTTTTGAGCGGAAGTAGTAATTGACAGATGCAAGGTTGACTCCGGCACGCTTGGCGAACTCTCTGATCGTGAAGTTGAGATTCGCCTGTTTGCCGATCATGTCTAGGGCTGTAGCCATCATCTTGCTCTGTGTGTCGGTTCTTGCAGTGTCCATAACCTTCAATACCCCCGACCGCGCCCGATTTGGATGAAGCTGCTTATCATCCACGTGCTAGTGCCTTAAACGCGCGTTTTGATTATACCATATTCGTGGCCATAGATTCGCGGCAATGGACAAACCGTGAACCACACGCGAAAAGCACACCCTTGAACTGGGCAGAGAAGGAGACGAGCACTTCCGGTGGAATCCTGAAAACGGGGAACAGTCTAGTGCAGTAGTCGGCCGCAGAGCCGATCGCAGAGGAGGAATCATGCATGGCAGAAGCGGATGCTCGGTTCATCGGGTTGGCACACATAGGAGTAATGACCCAGGACATCGAGAAGTCGATTCGCTTCTATACGGAGCACTTGGGGTTTGAGGTGTGGCAGAGGAGTGAGAGCGGCAGTAGGGAGAAGCCCAACAAACTTGCGCTCCTCAGGCTCGGAACATGTGTTGTGGAGTTGATACAACTTGGAGAGTCGGACAACGCCATTGTGGGGAAGAGAGGCAGTGTGGACCATTTTGCGATCGAGGTGAAAGACCTCGAGAGCATCATCGCCGATCTAAGGGCAAAGGGGATCGCATTCCTAGGCGAGATGTTTGTTGATCCGGATGTGTTTGGAGGAGTGAAGGGTGTCTTTCTGTCCGGCCCAAGCGGAGAAGCTATAGAGTTGTTTGAGTACCTCAAGTAGTAAGGAAATCTGACGTGCGGTTTCCTACGCGATCTGGAGAACTCTGTTCTGGAAAACCGGAAACGGAGACTCTCAATGTCACTAGTGAGAAAAATCACGAGATCAAGCTGAAGAATGGACAAGAGGTGGAAGATAAGCTTTGAGTGTTACAAGAGTTGTTGCAGCCATTATCATGCATGGAGATAGGGTCTTGATCACCAGAAGAGCTCCGAAGCAGAGCCTTGCGGGCGGTTGGGAGTTTCCAGGCGGGAAGGTGAAACCAAGTGAGACGGACCGCGCGTGTCTTGTACGGGAGATAAAGGAAGAGCTGAGCATCGATATCTGCGTAGGAGAACTGTGCACTGAAGTGGTTCACGATTATGGACCGTTTGCTATTAACTTAGTTGCGTATTACTGCACTGTGTCTGGTGGAGAGATCGCATTAACAGTACATGACATGTACCAGTGGGTGAAGGTTGAGGACCTGCTCGATTACAACCTTTTGCCAGCCGACATACAAATTGCCAAGGCCGTAAAGGAGCATAGTAAAGACCACCTCTACCCCAGCTAAACGAAGTTTCAGTGGTCCGATACTCTAAATGGTGCCGAAGGCGGGAGTCGAACCCGCACGGGGTTTGAGCCCCACCGGATTTTGAGTCCGGCGCGTCTGCCAATTCCACCACTTCGGCTCATGTTGCTGTGCGTCTTTAGAGCGCAGTCCTATTCTAGCAAAGGCGATGACCCGTGTCAAGGAAACAACGGGTCATCGTCACGATATTTCTGATCGGCAAACTGAGCCCCTTTCTTGCTGCACAAAGGGTCTATCCGTTGGCGGTGCCTGATTTAGTATCGGCGCTGCCTCCGGCAGCCTGATCTGGATCATTGCTGCTGACGATTTCAGACTCCATCAGAGCAGCCAATGCGAACTCAGTCAGCTTTTGTTCTGCGTATGAGCGCAGTGAATCCCAGTTCTGCTGAACCGTATCCATTACGACCTCCGACGGAACTCCGAGTTGCTTGGAGATCGTAGAGATTGCTCGCTCCTGCAGCAAGCTTGGGATCTGGTCCCAGTTTTGAGAGATCAGAGCTTCCGCCTCGGACTCACTGAGCCCCTCGTCCATGAGCCTGTCCTTGAGCTTAGGCCCAACTGATTCTCTCACAGTGTCGTAGTCACCGCGCACCAGTGCAGCCACTTCCTCCTGGGTGAGGACACCCTTCAGGGCACCGGTTACTCGAGTTATGAGGTCCTCTTGAGTGATTTCACCAAACGAATGCACGAACTTGGCGTTGTTGTCGCGAGCAACCACATAAACCATGTCGCCCTGTCTCAAGGTGTTTGGCCGGGCAGCGAGGCCGTTCCTCACTGTCAAGGTGTCTGTGGAGACGCTGATTTGGCTCTCGCTGGCGTTCTCTCCAACGACTGTGATGTTTCCATACTGGTCAGCATTGGTGATCATGCCCTGGACCACATCAACATTGATCAGTCTGTTGACCATCGAAGCTGCTTCCGCTCTTGTAACAGGCCTATTGGGCTCGAATGCCACTCCAAAATGAATGGGGATGATCCCTAGCCTTTCTGCGGCCTCTACCTCGGCAAACAGAGAGTCGCCGCTGGTCAAGTCTATGAAGCTGGCGTCGACATTGTCCAGCAGGGTGCCAAATCTCTCCTGGACATCGATGATACCCATAAGTGTGCTCACTATCTCTGACCTCGTGACCTCAGCATCGGGATCGAAGGTTTCTCCATCCATAACACTCAATAGCTCGTGGCTGTAGAGGGCATCTACGTATTCGGCTGCCCAGTGGTCAGCCAGGTCAGTGTACGGCATGTCTGGTGCGTCATCTGCCTTTTCAAGGTCGAGAGCTCTGCACAGCATGGCAGCAAACTCTGCTCGGCTAATCGCCTGGTTGGGCTTAAATGTGCCGTCCGGATAGCCGATGACAGCGCCCTGCGATGCAAGTTCCTCGATGTCGTCTCTGGCCCAGCTGTATCTCGCATCATCAAGCAGCTTGGTCGAGACCTGGTCTTGCTTGTTAGTGGCGGAGACCTCAGACTCCTCAGCCCTTATGGGCCTTATGTCGTCAGCATCGACGGTCTGCAAGTTGTCGGTACTAATGGTCCGAACAGTTACGTCCTCAGCAGTTATATCCATTGAGACGGTAAGAAGCAGTAGTATTACTAGCGCAGCGACCACAACGACCTTTAGTGGGTTGGTCTTTAGCACGTTTCTTCCTCCCATGCATCCGGCAAATGTCCAGCTTACGCTCAGTACAACGGTTGCCGGAGTCTTGCTCTGACTCCTTCGTCTCCTTATTGAAACTCCCTCTAAGCAAGTAGAGGCGATAAAGGAACGCTTCGCCCGTGTTTGAAACACAATCCCTGAATGGAGTGATGCAGGTATCTGTTCACTGCTAGGGAATACTCATAGCTGAGTGCCTGTTACTCCAATTAGTGGGCACATCCCCAGAGAGGTGGTCGTATTGACCGACAGATTAGTTGTCATAGATGGGCATGCCATAGCCAACAGGGCTTTTTATGCAATGCCCCTGTTGACGAATGCCGAGGGCGAGTATACAAACGCCGTCTACGGCTTTACCTTGATGCTGCTAAAGATCATTAAGGATTTATCGCCTACGCACATGGCCGTAGCTTTTGATAGCTCGGCTCCTACCTTTCGCCACGAGCGATTTGGAGAGTACAAGGCTCAGCGCAAAGGCATGCCGGATGAGCTGAGACCACAGATCCAGTTGATCAAGGATCTCGTCTCAGCCTTTGGAATAGCGGCTTACGAAAAGGATGGCTTCGAGGCTGACGACGTGATCGGCACCTTGGCAGCCAAGGTCTCGGAGGGGCCGGATGGATTGCCTGTAGTCATAGTGACAGGCGACAGGGATGCGCTCCAGCTGACGTCTGACAGGGTGTCAGTGCTCATCACTAGAAAAGGCGTTACAGACCTGGATGAATATGACCGAGACGTGATTCGAGAGAAGTATGGGCTCGAACCGAAGCAGCTTGTTGATGTCAAGGCGCTCATGGGCGACTCCTCTGACAATGTCCCTGGGGTGCCGGGTATCGGAGAGAAAACTGCTCTCAAGATCATACAGGATTTTGGCGACCTTGAGACAGCCATAGAGCGTGTGGATGAGGTTACCCCAAAAAGAGCTAGGAACGCGCTTGCCGAAAACGCTGAACTGGCTAGAGAAAGCAGGCTGCTTGTTGAGATTCGCAAAGATGTGCCTGTGGATATAGACGTTGAGTCACTGAGAATAGATGGGTTTGACAGGCAATCCATTTCCGCCTTTTTTAGGAAGATGGGGTTTAAGTCTATAATGCGGAGAATCGAAGAGCTCCCAGAGAAAGAGGGCGGCACTGGATCAAGCGAGGAGGCGCAGCCAGATCCAGAGGGTGAAGAGCAAACAGGGGAGGCCGAAGTCAGCCATGTGACTCCTGAGTGCCTTGTCGCTGACTTGGAGGAGTTGCGTGCGGTTGTCTCAGAGATCGTCTCGTCCAAGGCTCCTGTTGCTGTGGATCTGCTGCTCAACCACGTTGAGCCAATGCAAGCTGAGCTAGTGGGGGTGAGCTTGTTTAGCAGGGGCCTCGAGCGTTCGCTGTATGTCCCTGTAGCCAGCTCGGTAGATAGGCCCAATGAAGCTCGGCCTAGGTGCGAGGCTATACTCGGCGTCCTCAAACCCTTGCTGGAAGACGAGGCTGTAAGGAAATACATGAACCAGGCAAAGCAGCAGATAGCCTTTGTGTTGAGGCACGGTATCTCATTCAGGGGGCTATGGTTTGACACCGCGATTGCAGCGTATTTACTAGATCCTGATTCCAGCTCATATTCCCTAGCAGACCTGCTCTATAGGTATACAAATGACTGCTTTGTGCCTGATTCGATCCTGTTTGGTAAAGGTTCGAAGACTCCTGAGTATCATGCAATTGAAGAGGTACCGGCTGAGGAAGTCGCTTGCAGGTACGCACGTGCCGTCGGAGAAATATCGAGGTTGGCTGAGGTACTAGGGTCCAGGATGAACGAGATGGGCATGGACTCTCTGTGGAGAAACATAGAGCTGCCGCTCGTTGAAGTCCTTGCGCGGATGGAGGTTGCCGGGGTCAAGGTCGATACTGATAGGCTCAATGAGCTGTCGGATGCTATGGGACAGCAGATAGCTTCGCTCGAAAGTGAGATATACAGCCTGGCAGGGCAGGAGTTTAACATCAATTCGCCAAAGCAGCTTGCGACCGTTCTCTTTGAGGACTTGGGCCTGCCTGCTGTCAAGAAGACGAAGACAGGGTACTCAACGGACCAGGAAGTGCTCGAAACTCTAGCACCGATGCATCGAATCTGTAGGGCGATACTCGACTACAGGGTTTTGGTCAAGCTGAAGGGCACTTATGCAGACGCCCTGCCTGCTTTGGTAAACAAGGAGACTGGCAGAATCCACACGAGTTTCAACCAGACTGTAACCTCGACCGGAAGGCTCAGCAGCACGAATCCTAACCTTCAGAATATACCGGTCCGCACAGAAGCCGGCAAAATGATACGAGAGGTGTTTGTGCCCGGAGATGGTTTTGACTACATATTGGGTGCGGACTATTCGCAGATAGAGCTGAGGGTTTTGGCACACATGTCAGAGGATGAGGCATTGATAGATGCCTTTAGACATGATGAGGACATCCATGCAAAGACTGCCAGCGAGGTCTTTTCCATTCCGATTGAGTGGGTGACAGCCGAGCACCGGAACCAGGCTAAGGCTGTGAACTTCGGGATCATCTACGGCATCAGCGATTATGGGCTCTCGAGGAACCTCGGGATTCCAGTAGGCGAGGCAAAGCGGTATATCGACGGGTATTTTAGGTTGTATAAAGGTGTAAAGAGATTCATGGATGAGTCAGTGGCGCGTGCTCACCGGGATGGATATGTCACGACCTTGTTTGGGCGAAGGCGCTACCTGCCCGAGGTCAACAGCAGAAACGTTGCCAGAAGGAAGTTCGCAGAGCGGACTGCGATGAATACACCGATCCAGGGTACAGCGGCAGACATCATCAAAGCTGCTATGGTCAAGCTCGACAGGGAGATACGATCTAGAGGTCTGCGGTCTCAGATGCTGCTGCAAGTTCACGACGAGCTGGTATTTGAAGTCGTAGAAGACGAGCTCGAAGAGATGACCAGCCTGGTCAGGCAGGCTATGGAGTCGGCGGCAGATCTCAAAGTGCCTTTGAAAGTAGACGTGAACGTGGGGCACAACTGGCTGGAGGTCAAATAGAGGGTGTCATTAGCTGTTTCGCATACCTCGTCACCTCGTTTGCGGCATGGCTTCTGTGATGTCCAAGACCAGTGCGCGCAATGTTAGAAAAACTCGTGCAAAGCAGCAGGAAAGATGAAACTAATAGCGAATAGGGTGTGTGGTGTCTGGAAACCATTCTTTATGATGGGTTGTTTGGCAGCTCTAGGATGCCTCGATGCGTCCTGATTGCATTCTAATTGCTCATTGACAGGGCAAGTATGTCCTTTTATAATGAAATATAGAGCTTATACCAGTACATATGTAGTTTCTCACAGGTTTCATCTACAAGTTGTTATTGGCATGACTGGTGCGAGACCGTTCGGTCTTGACCACATAGAGACCGACTCCGAAGGCGCGAAAGGAGGTGCACCTACAGGTTAGCCAAGAGGGTCGGAAAACGTGGGGAGTCGGCCCACAGGGCCGCCACGGGCGAAGAAGTGTGCTCTTAGGGGATGTACAAGGAAACACGGACACTTGCATCATGCCCCAAAGGACACTAGCTTCGTCAAAGACTAGAAGCAAATAACCTGAGGGGGAAAAGAGATGAAGAGAGTACTTACAGTAGTCCTCACGGTCGTATTGGCACTAAGCCTCGTAACGACCGCCTATGCTGGTGAGCTCGTGCTCGGCGGTAAGGAAGCCGGCGCCAACGTCACCTACCAGAATGGGGAGTATAACGACAGCGACATCTACATCAAGGTTGGAAGCCTCGACTTCCAGGACGGCACGTTTGTTTTCCACGTGTCCGATCTGCAGGTGAAGTTCGTTCCTAAGAGTTGAGGTTGTGTACACCGGTGGTAACAACACCGGCAGGAGCATTTGGATCAATGTCGGATCCTTAGACTTCAAAGATGGCTCGTTTGTCTTCCACTTGTCGGACTTGAAGGTTAGCTACGAGCCCAGGTACCCGACCGATCTGGATGGCACGGATGCCAGCGATGTCAAGCTTAACATCGATTACGGCAAGTGGTATGCGAAGACTGGCGACACCAATTTCGTGTTCACCTTGAGCAATGACAGGGGCAACTGGGTCGGATACAAAGGGTTCCTGAAGCCGTCGGCGAAGGTTAAGGATGATGATCCTCACAGAACGCTCTTCCTAGTAACTGGTAACGGCACCGTTGCTGGACTCGATCTCGGGTTCAATCTCTACGAGACCGAAAATGGCGTCAAGGACATGAACTTGACTGCGGCGAAGGCTTTTGACAACATCAAGGTGGCAGGGTTCGTGGGTGACTTTAACGGCACTGACTATTACGGCGGCGATGTCACTCTGAGCAATCTCGCCGCAGGAGCTAACGTCTCTGCGGGCGTCTATGCCAATACTGGTGATGGTCTTGCATACAGGCTCGGCCTTACCGGTCTAGTCGTCGGCCCTGCGACCATCGAAGCCGATTACCAGTTTGGCAACGCGAACGTTGTGCAGTCTACCTCCTGGAAGGACGGCAATGTGCCGGGTAAAGACACGCAGAAATTCTTTGCTAAGGCTGTCGCCCCGTTCGAGTCCTTTGGCTACAACATGAAGCTCACCGGCGAGTTTACTTACGACTTCAAGAAGCCGAGCTACTGGGTCAAGCTCCTAGATCAGTTCGACATCAGCGATTTGGTCAAATCAGTGGCACTGGAAGCCGGGCTTGGTAATGATACCGATCAGTACTTCCAGGCATCTGCTGGTATCTATCCTGTTGCCGGGCTTGAGGTTTGGCCGAGAGCGAAGAACGTGTTTGGCGGAGCGCTTGAACTCGAGGCTGCTGCTCAGTACAAGGTCAGCGATACGATCCTTCGTGGCGGCGTCCTCTACAAGGATGGCCTTGACAGGTACTTCATTTATGGCGATTCTAAGCTAGCCTATGAAATCCTGAACACGCAGGTTGCCGGTATGTACCTCAAGAAGGACATCACAGGTACCGCCAAGTACTACACGAGAGCATTCGCCAAGGCGACTGCTAACGTCACAGAGGAACTGACAGATGTTGGCGTGAAATTCCTGTACAAGGACGACAACGGCACGACATCAACTAGGGTCGCAGTCGGCGGCAAGTACGCGATCAGCCCGGACACTTCGTTGGAGCTCAGCTACAGAATCTTCGACAGAGCTGGCCACGCGTATGCTGCGCTGACCAAGACGGTCGGCAGTGCTACGTTCACGCTCTCCTACGGCGACAACGTCGGCTATGAGGGCTCCGATGACGGTCACGTCCATGAGCCTTCCTGGAAGAAGTGGATCACGGGGGGCAATGTCCCATGGCGTGAGCTCAACGGTGTCAAGAGTCCGGTTCAGAATACGATCAGGGCTAGCGCGAAGGTCTTTTTCTAGGCTACTAAGCTAGTCTGGAACGGGTTACGGCAGAGTATAACTACCGGGGTCTCAGGGTCCCATCTGAGGCCCCGGTTTGTTTACTCTCCCGAAGGACAGTGAGGTCGCGATGGTTGTTATTGGTCTGACCGGAGGAACGGCGTCGGGCAAGTCCACTGTGGCGGCGATGCTCGCCGAGATGGGTGCTTACGTAATCGACGCGGATCAGATCGCTCGAGAACTCCAGGTGCCCGGGTCTGAAGTTTTAAAGGAGATAGCTGGGACCTTTGGCCTAGACGTGATCAACCGGGATGGCTCGCTGAATAGAAGGGCGCTCGGAAGAATATGCTTCTCACAGAGGGAACAGCTGGAGAAGCTTAATGCGATCATGCATCCGCGAATCAAACGTAAGATCGAATCGTTGATCTCTGAGTTGAAATCAGGCGCCATCAGCGGCTCGGTGAGTTCTGTTCCTGATGCAGTCGTCATCGATGCTGCGGTCCTATTTGAGAGCGGATTGCATGAGCTGACTGACGTAGTGATTGCTGTCATAGCTGATCCCAAGGTCCAGGTACAACGGCTCATCGCAAGAACGGGTTTGTCGGAAGAAGAGGCATGGGAGCGTGTCAGGGCGCAGTGGCCTGCTGAGGAGTTTGCAAGGCTATCGGACTTCGTTATCGATACTACCGGAGGGGTAGAGTCATATAAGGACCGAGTTTTCGCTCTGTATGAGAAAATACTAAAGGACCATGGGAGCTGATTTTGACTGGCTTTTCTGAGCATTACTCAGAGGCGCATCCGGATGGTGTTCGCCTGGGCTGTGGTGGTTGCTGCCACAGCTGCTGCTCTGTACGCGACCCTGCGAGTCGTTTTCACTCGGTCGTACCCAATATATCAGCCAGGTTATGTTGCCGAGGCTGCTACCCTGTTTGATGCTGATCCTTTTCTGATCTTGTCTGTGATGAAGGTTGAAAGCGGATTTGACCCGACTGCGACTTCGCCTAGAGGTGCAGTTGGGCTCATGCAGGTGATGCCCGATACTGCCAACTGGATCGTCAAGGAAGTAAGGCCTGAGGGGCTCGAATGGGTGGAGGAAGGGTGGAGTGAGGAGGAGCTATACGATCCGCGCAAGAACATTCTGATTGGTTCCTGGTATCTTACATACTTAGAGCGGCGTTTTGGCGACGTGAGGATGGCACTTGCTGCGTACAACAGTGGACAGGGAAGGGTGTTAACCTGGCTGCAACAGGAGCAAGTGCGGGCTGGAGAGGATTTTGCAGTTGATGACATTCCGCTGAGAGAGACGAGGGAATTTGTCAGGCGAGTGCTTGCGGTCAGAGAATGGTACGAACGCCTCTATCGTGGAAAGTTCGACTTCTAAGTCTAAGCCCCCGGCTGTTGAGCCGAGGGCTTTTCTGTTCGTCATATGTCGTCATATGATAACACTTCATGATCTATCGAGGTCTTATCCGTCCCAGCGGTTGAAGGGCCGCACCGGCATTACATACCCGTCTGAGAAGTGTAGTTTAATAGACCGCCGGCAGCGACTATCTTGCGCTCCCTCTCCGTCAAATCGCAGTTCACTTCAAATGTGCTGTTGCGGGTTGCATTCCTTACTGTCAACCTGGTTGCGCCGGAAAGAAGCTGCTCTCTAATGTTGTCAATCTCAAGCCGGTCGCCTTGCGTGAGTTCGTCATAGTCCTCGGAATCGGCGAAAAGTAGCGGCACAATCCCAAAGTTGATCAGGTTTGCTCTGTGAATCCGCTCCATGGACTTGGCTATGACGGCTTTAACCCCAAGATACATCGGGCATAGGGCTGCATGCTCACGTGAGGATCCTTGGCCATACGATACTCCCGCGACTATTATGTTGTGAATACCTTTGTCTCTGTTGGCTGCGGCCCTTTCGGCGAAGGTTGGATCTACGCCTTCAAAAACAAACGTCGAATACTTCGCAACGTTGGAGCGGTACTTCAAGCGGGATCCCGCAGGCATGATGTGGTCAGTAGTTATCTTGTCTCCGACCTTAATTGCGACCTCGCCGTCAATTGTCTCCGGCAATGGATCATTGGACGGCGGTTCGCCGATATTCGGCCCGCGGTATATCTCAACCTGATCAGGGTTGTCTGCGGGTCGGAGTATCATGCTGTCGTCAACAAGAAACTGCTTAGGTCTTTCGTACGACGGGTACTCCTCGTTAGCGAACCATTCGGTCGGATCCACCAGTTCGCCTGCGAGTGCCGACGCGACTGCAGTTTCGGGGCTTGTCAGGTAGACTTTTGCTGAACGAGTCCCAGAGCGTCCTTCGAAATTGCGATTGCTGGTTCTAATTGAGACAGCATTCGTCTGCGGAGCTTGTCCATTGCCTATGCAGAATCCGCATGTTGACTCGAGAACGCGCGCTCCGGCAGAGACTATGTCGGCCAAGGCGCCGTTTTGTGCTACCATCTGGAGCACCTGTCTGCTCCCGCACGCTACTCCAAAGGAGACCCGCGGGTGAACCCTCTTGCCTTTGAGCGCATTGGCAACGAGCATGATGTCTCGATATGAAGCGTTTGTGCAGCTGCCAACCAGGACCTGATCGACCTTGAGCCCGGACAGCTCTGAGGCATTGCGGACGTTGTCCGGTGAGTGCGGGCAAGCGACCTTGGGTACGATCTCTGACAAGTCGATGTCTATGACCCTATCGTACTTCGCACCTGGATCCGGCAAGAGCTCGACCCACTGCTCTCCACGGCCTTGTGCCACCATGAAATCACGGGTGACCTCGTCGCTTGGGAAGACGGAGGTTGTTACGCCAAGCTCCGCACCCATGTTTGTGATTGTCGCGCGTTCAGGTACATCCAGAGTGCGCACGCCGTCTCCGCCATACTCGATCACAAACCCAACATTGCCTTTGGTCGTCAGCATTTCCAATACAGTGAGTATCACGTCCTTAGCAGACACCCAAGGACGCAGTCTGTTGTGCAGATTGACCCGGATGACTCTTGGGCAGGTCAGGTAGAACGGGCCTCCGCCCATGGCAACAGCGACATCGAGGCCACCTGCGCCTACGGCAAACATCCCTATCCCACCGCCGGTGGGCGTATGGGAATCAGACCCAAGCAGAGTCTTGCCGGGCACTCCAAACCGCTCCAGGTGGACCTGGTGGCAAATACCATTTCCTGCCTTGGAATACAGAATGCCGTACTTGGCAGCTACAGTCTCCAGGTACCTGTGGTCGTCTGCGTTTTCAAAACCGTCCTGCAATGTATTGTGGTCCACGTAAGACACAGAAAGCTCGGTCTTGACTCTGGGAACGTTCATAGTCTCAAACTGCAGGTACGCCATTGTCCCTGTCGCATCCTGAGTCAGTGTCTGATCTATGCGTATAGCGATCTCCTCTCCCGGCTCCAGCCGTCCGGAGACTAAATGGGCTTCAAGGATCTTCTCTACTAAGTTCTTCGCCATAGAGCACCCCTCATATCCCGGTAATGCTTTAGGTCAGTCTACCATTGATGCCCTGAGGTGTCAATTAAGCGGATTGGCCATTGGCTGAACTCCAATTTGCAGCCTGAGCTGTGTTTAAGGGAGGTATTCGCGAGTCTTGAGTAGCATAAGTGTTCTGTATACATAAAGAAGAACAGAAGGGATGTAGCGCTGAGCTAGAGAATACGCGTCTAAAGTGTGTGAACGGACACGGAGGGAATGTCAAGATGGAAGAATGCTGCCGCTTTGGCCTGGCCGAGCGCCGGGTACAGGCCAGGCTGTCTACCAGAGCCAAAATGATAGAAGAGAGCCCCACCTTGGCAGTCACTGCCAAAGCAGCAGCTTTGAAAAAACAGGGGATTGATGTCATAGGTTTTGGCGCAGGTGAGCCCGACTTCGATACTCCCGGCAACATCAAGGAGTCGGGCATCGAAGCGATTCGCAAGGGCTTTACCAAGTACACTGCTGCTGCAGGCATGCCGGAGCTTCGTCAGGTGATCGCAGAAAAACTGGAGAGAGACCACGGCTTAGTCTACTCACCTAATGATATCCTGGTGTCCTGTGGAGCCAAGCACTGTCTCCACAACATCTTTCAGGCGATCTGTGACCCCGGCGACGAAGTCGTGATCCTGTCGCCATACTGGGTCAGCTACTCAGAGGCCGTCAGACTCGCAGGAGGAGTCCCTGTCCTGGTCGAGACATCCATGGAGAGCGAGTTCAAAGCCCGCCCCGATCAGATAGCAGATGCGATTACCCCAAAGACCAAAGCGGTCATCATCAACAGCCCGTGCAATCCCACCGGCACGGTGTACACAAGAGACGAGCTCAAGTCTATTGGAGAGGTGCTCCTCAATACTGAGGTCTATGTGATCAGTGATGAGATCTATGAACGAGTGGTGTACGACGGCATAGAGACTGTCAGCATAGCAGCAGTTGTCCCAGGCCTGAAGGACAGGACATTCGTTGTAAACGGGGTGTCCAAGACATATGCAATGACCGGTTGGAGGATCGGGTACGTGGCAGGGCCTTCTGAGGAAATCAAGGCTATGGCGAGTATCCAAAGCCACACCGTATCAGCTCCGGCGCACTTTGCTCAGATAGCTGCGATCGATGCCCTAAACGGTGATCAGTCGAGTGTTGATGCAATGGTCAAGGAATTCTCTAGGCGCCGCGACTACATGGTGCAGAGGTTGAACGCGATTGATGGCATTGAGTGCACTACGCCTAAGGGCGCATTTTATGTGTTTCCGAAGGTGTCACGACTGTACGGTAGGAGCCTGGGCGGGGTGAAGGTGACAAACTCCCTGGAGCTTTGCTCGCAGCTGCTTGAGACGGCGAGAGTGGCAGTCGTGCCCGGCTCGGGCTTTGGAGCAGACGAGCATGTGCGGCTGTCGTACGCTATGTCGATTGAGGCAATCGAGCGCGGACTAGACCGTATAGAGAAGGCGTTATCCGAGATGGAGTAGGATGAGGGTTATCCTGCAGGCCTGGCCTGATTTTCCGTTGTCTTGTTTCGCTGCCTGAACCCTGGATATGGAGGATTATGACCTCGGTTGTTGAACGAAATATAGGGAAATCGCCAAGAGCAGGGGTGAGGCTTTTGAAGCAAGTCGCCGTCTGTCGGCTGAGACGGCATTTACTTATTACACTGGCACTTGTCGCCTCGTTTGTCCTGCTTAGCGTATGCCACGTATTAGCTGAGAGTGATGCTGTTGACTGGAGGACTCTGATTGAGCAGTACAAGAGTAGAGAGGGCCTCACAGTCGAGGAGCGCTTTAAGCTTGCGATAGCGTACGCTAATATAGGCGATATTTGGGGAGCGCAGCGAGAGTTTCAGAAGCTAGAGCGCCCTGGCTGGCGCGATGATGCTGCCGCTGTACTCGCAGCATCAGAAGAAAGGCTTCTTGATCGACCAAACAGCGTTATCGACCTTAATGTACTTGCGTTTGCGTCCTTTGTGCTTGAGGATTACGAGCGAAGCTGTGCGGCATTTGAGCGCATATTGGAGGTAGACCCGAGCAACGAATGGCCAAGGGCGTATCTGGCATGGACACTCGGGAGTATGGGAAGGATAGACGAAGGAATAGAGCAACTTGAGCGTGTGATCAAGAAGCACCCTTTTAACTTGCAGTTACGGATGTTGCTCATTTACGCTAAGACTCAGCGCTAGGTTGGTCGAGGCATTGCGGCGCACCCTGATCGCAACCTGTGGGAAATGGCAGACTGGAGGAATCAGACTGATATGAAGGTTGCTATAATTGGCGGCACCGGAGTCTACGACCCCTCAATGCTAAAGGAAGTTCAGACCCTGACTGTTGAGACTCCATACGGGCAAGTCGAGCTCAGCGCGGGCGCCTATCTTGGCCGCGATGTGTATTTTTTGCCCCGTCATGGTTCTGGGCACTCAGTCCCGCCTCACAAGATCAACTACAGGGCTAACATATCGGCTCTGAAAGAGCTTGGCGTCTGTTGCGTCGTATCTACTTCTGCGGTGGGGTCTCTCAACAAGGATATGAAGCCCGGGGATCTGGTTGCAGTCGATCAGTTCATTGATTTCACTAAAGGCAGAGCGTCCACCTTTTATGACGGTGAAGACGGAAAAGTGGTACATACCGACTTCTCCGAGCCATATTGCCCTTATCTGCGAAAGCTCCTGCTTGAGGCTGCCAAGAATCTAGGCGTGTCTATGCACCAAAAGGGCTGCTATGTGTGCACAGAAGGACCCAGGTTCGAGACTCCTGCCGAGATACGGATGTTTCAGTACATGGGTGGGGACATCGTTGGCATGACCAACGTTCCTGAGGTCGTTCTGGCAGGAGAGGCGGGCATGTGTTACGCAACCGTAGCAGTCGTAACCAATTGGGCTGCAGGAATATCCTCCACGCGTCTGACACACCAAGAGGTCGTCGATTCGATGAATGACAGTCTTGACAGCATTCGCAAAATACTGTTCCAGGTCATTGAATCTGTAGAGGAGGACAGAGATTGCAATTGCCGTAGGGCCCCTGATGCAGTGGAGGTCCAAGAGCATGACTAAGACCCAAGCCCAGTGCGTTCGATCTGTAGCAGGTGACAGCCCCGGCAGCAGAATCTGTGCGCTTGAGTGGGACGGCCAATCGCTTAGACTTCTCGATCAGACCCAGGTCCCGTACAAAATCGAGTATGTTGTCTGCACTACTGACGACGATGTGGCCGAAGCCATCCAGTCGATGCAGGTGCGAGGAGCCCCGGCTATTGGGGCTGCTGCAGCGTACGGGATGGTATTGGCTGCTTTGAAGTTTCAGAAATCCGGCATTGAGGCCGGCTCGGCTCTTGATACTGACGCATTACTAAGGTCGCTATCTGAAAGCGCAGATCGCCTAATCGCTACCCGTCCCACAGCAGTCAATCTGAGGTGGGCTGTTGAGCGCGTCCTCAAGGTTGCGAGAGAGACATCCGGCACATGTGCAGATATAGTTGAGCGGATGATCGATGAAGCAGGCGCTATCGCTCGTGAGGACGTTGAGGTCAACCGAAGCATCGGCGTGCACGGGGCCCGGCTGCTTGCAGACGAGGTGTCTATACTCACTCACTGCAACGCTGGAGCGCTCGCCACTGTTGGGTACGGCACAGCACTTGGAGTGGTTCGCGCTGCTGTTGCGATGGGAAAGCGCGTGCGAGTCTATGCAGATGAGACCAGGCCTTTTTTGCAGGGCTCGCGGTTGACCGCGTTTGAGCTCATGCAGGATGGCATCGATGTGACGTTGATAGTAGACAGTGCTGCGGGCTATCTCATGCAGCAGGGCAAGATCGATGTTGTGATTGTCGGAGCCGACCGCATTGCTGCAAACGGCGATGTCGCAAACAAGATCGGGACATATTCACTCGCGTGCCTCGCTCGCCAACACGGGATCCCTTTCTACGTCGCAGCTCCGATTTGTACAGTAGACCTGTCGCTTTCAAGCGGAGATGAGATCCCCATTGAGGAGCGCGGGGCTGAGGAGGTCACCTCGATTGGAGATAAGCAATTAGCTCCATCGGGAGTTCGTGTAGTCAATCCTTCGTTTGATGTCACTCCTGCGAGCCTAGTCAGCGCCATAATCACTGAGCGGGGAGTGCTGTATCCTCCGTTTGCCACCTCGCTCAAGGCTGCGTGCGAATCCGCATAAAGAGCATCAGGAGCAAAGCCAGCTGAGCATGTGTCTCAGTGACTACTGTGAGGGAGCAATCTATGGGCAATTCGACTATTCGCGACCACAGCCTCTGGCAGAGCGGAATGCTCAAGATCGATTGGGCGCGGGACCACATGCCTGTGCTAGGTCGAATCCGTGAGGTGTTTGCAGAGAAACAGCCGCTCAAAGGCCATAGAGTAGCAATGTCTATACACCTTGAGGCCAAGACTGCATGCCTGGCCATCACGCTCCAACAGAGCGGAGCCGAAGTGTTCTTAACAGGCAGCAACCCGCTCTCGACCCAGGATGATGTCGCAGCGGCAGTGGCGACAATGGGCGTAGAGGTGCATGCGTGGCATGGCGCTACTCACGAGGAATACTTCGACCACCTCAACAAGGTGCTCGATTGCAAGCCCACGCTGGTGCTTGACGACGGCGGAGACCTGGTGGGCCTTCTTCACTCGTCACGCTCGGATCTGGCCGAAGGCGTATTGGGCGGGTGCGAAGAGACCACTACAGGCGTGATCCGGCTGAGGGCACTGGCAGCGGAGGGGCGGCTCAGATTTCCGATGCTGGCAGTCAACGACGCAAGATCGAAGCACCTGTTTGACAACAGGTACGGCACGGGGCAGTCTGCGTGGGATGGGATTATGCGCACGACTAACCTTGTAGTTGCAGGCAAGACAGCGGTCGTAGCGGGGTACGGTTGGTGCGGCCGAGGTATAGCTATGCGTGCAAGGGGGCTTGGTGCTCGAGTCATAGTGACCGAGGTGGACGCAGTCAAAGCCAACGAAGCCTTGATGGACGGGTTCGCAGTCATGCCTATGCGCGAAGCAGTCAAGCACGCAGACTTCGTAGTCACTGCCACTGGCTGCAAAGATGTTGTAACAGAGGAGCACATAGACAACCTCAAGGATGGCGCCGTCTTGGCAAATGCCGGGCACTTTGATGTCGAGATAAGCAAGCCGGTATTGCAGTCTCGGGCTGTCTCGTGCACACGGGTGAGAGGCAATATAGACGAATACAAGCTGCGTGATGGCAGAAAGGTCTACTTGCTCGCTGAAGGGCGTCTCGTAAATCTCGCAGCAGGTGACGGTCATCCTGTTGAGATAATGGACATGAGCTTTGCACTCCAAGCGCTTTGTCTCGAGTATCTCGCTCTGCAGGAGAGCAGGCTTGATCCGTGTGTGATGCCAGTGCCTGCAGAGATCGACAACAGAGTTGCGGCTTTGAGACTCGAGGCACTGGGGATCGAGATAGACGCTTTGAGCCAGGATCAGATAAGGTATATGTCCAAGTCTTAGGTTTGGTTCGTTCATTGGTTCATCCATAGGAGGAATGCCGCGCACTGCACAGAATACAATAAGACGGGTCTTGTTTGAGCGCTCTGGCCCTACAACTAAATATGGAGTCGATGGGGTGCTCATGCCGATCGACCTGACTTGGCCATTGCTGGGTCGGCCTGCATGAGGTAATAGGGAAGTTGGAGCCCTGCCAAGGGTAACCACGCGGTCCCGCCACTGTAGTCGGGGAGCCCTCCCGATCATTGCCACTGGCAGATAGCTGGGAAGGCCGAGGAGGAGCTGTGATCCGATAGCCAGGAGACCTGCCTCATTGACACATCAGCAAACCTTCGCGGAAAGGGGATGATGTAGTGATTAGAGCTTTGTCTCCGTGATCGAGACTGGCTGGTCACGAGATTTGTTGCCTAAGATCCTCACCCGGAATGGTGGGGTTTTTTGATGTTTGAGCGATTGTACTTGAGGAGGTAGACCATGACAGTCCGTAGTTATCCGACCCGCGCAGCCCGGGTTACATACATCGCGTTGGCAATCTTGGCTGCAGTCGCGCTATCTGTACAGTTTGCATTTGCGAGCAGCCCGTATGAAGTCGTAGACGGAGTAGGAAATACAGTTCGCCTTGAGCGAGTACCTGAGAGGATCGTGTCAGTTGCTGTCTCTGGCACGGAGATCCTGTTTTCGCTAATAGATCATGAGAGGATTGTGGGCGTAACATCCTTCGACACAGACGAGAGCATGAGCAACGTCGCAGAGCTGGCTAGGGAAGTCGACAACATCATCGACTTCAATTCCGAGAGTGTAATAGCACTCAACCCAGACCTCGTAGTTGTCGCTCCTTGGAACAACCCTGACGTTGTCAATCAGATCAAGCAGACAGGCATCCCTGTTTATGTAATGGCGGACATAGTTGAGATAAGCCAGATCCCTCAGAATATTGTCGCCTTGGGTCAAGCAGTCGGCGCAGTCGCGGAGGCAACTGCTCTTGCAAAGGAACTGGAGGCAAAGCTGCAAGAACTCGACGCTCTGGCCGCTAGTGCGACCTTCATGCCTAGGGTGCTAATATACACGACCTGGGGAAGCACATACGGGAGAGGGACGACATACGACGAACTCATCCGCAGGTGCAACGCGATCAATGTTGCTGATGAACTGGGCATAGTCGGATGGGGCAATGTGTCCGAGGAAAACATCATAGCTACAGACCCCGACTTCATAGTGTTTGACTTCTACGGAGAGCCTGACCAGTCCGTTATCAACGACTTCTGCTCAAATCCGAAGTTTTCGGGCCTGAGCGCCGTAGTGAACGGCCGTGTACTCTCTGTCGACCAGAAGCACATGACTACAACAAGCCAGTTCATAGTGAAGGGGTTTGAGGACCTCCTTAGCATTTTGCATCCTGAGTTGCTCGAATAAGAGGTGGTAAGCTTGGCGTTCCGTCGCAGGATTGGCGCTGCATTGGCTGTATCTACAGGGGTCCTCGTTGTGTCCGCAATACTGGCAATCAGCCTCGGATCAGTCGATGTCAGCTTTAAGGACACGGTCAAGATCATCTTGTACAAGATCGGGCTTATCGACAGAGGGGATTGGAGTGCGGGCACCGAGACAATAATCCATTTCGTCCGCGTGCCCAGGGTGCTCATAGCAGGCGAGGTGGGAATGGCTCTGGGCATATCAGGAGCTGTGATGCAGGGGGTATTTAGAAACCCCATGGCCGACCCGGGAATCATAGGAGTCTCGGCAGGTGCTTCGCTCGGTGCGGTCACAGCGATATACACCGGTTTTGCATCTTTGCACCTGTTTGCTACACCCTTTGCTGCCTTTGTCGGCGCACTAGTTGCGACCACGCTCATACGCCTGGTGTCGACAGTCGAAGGCAGGGCGTCTGTCAGCACTTTGTTGCTGGCAGGCGTCGCTGCCAGCGCTCTGTTTAGTGCCGCGACTTCGACAATCCTCTCTTTCAGCAATGACTATCAGATGAGGCAGATGGTGTTTTGGATGATGGGCGGATTGTCCGGCCGCGGGTATGAGCACGTCTATATGATCACAGCACCCGTCCTTCTTGGAAGCGCGGCGATGCTGGTGTTTGCCAGAGACCTCAACGTCATGCTGCTCGGAGAAGAGGGAGCGAGGGGGGTCGGGGTCGATCCGGAGGTATCCAATAAGATCCTGCTCACGCTAGCCTCGTTGGTTACAGGTGCGGCAGTTTCTGTTACAGGTACGATCGGGTTCGTTGGCCTGATAGTGCCGCACATACTGCGCCTCATAGTCGGTCCGGATCACAGAGTTCTACTGCCCGTCTCTGCACTCGGCGGCGCTTCGTTCTTGATCCTCGCAGACTTGATTGCAAGAGTGGTCGCCAGGCCAATTGAGCTGCAGGTCGGGATTGTAACTGCATTTATCGGCGCCCCATACTTCATATACCTGCTCCGCAGGAGCCAGCGTCAGAGAGGGATGATATAGCCCATGGGTACTTGGAATCACACAGGCACAACCAACCGAGTAGGTCCCAACCCGGTAGGTCGGGGCGGCTCAACTCGCTCGGCAATCGAGTTGAAGCAGTGGTCCGTTGATCTCGGAGGGCGCCGCATTTTGTCAGATATCAGCCTGTCTGCAAGCAGAGGCGAGCTCGTGGGATTGGTCGGGCCGAACGGAGCAGGGAAGTCCACACTGCTCAAGTCGATTATCAAGTGCCCTTCGCCTGTATCAGGCAGCGGGATGCTGTTTGGAGAGGACATCTCGTCTATGAGCCCTAGGCAGATCGCAAGAGCGGCTGCACTTATGCCCCAAAACCTGTTGCTTGACTTCGCATTCTCTACAGAAGAGGTCGTGATGATGGGCAGGCATCCTTACCTGTCGCGCTTTGAGAGCGAGTCGGAGGAGGACTGGGGCATCGTGTGGGAGTCCATGCGCAAGACCGATACGCTTGGCCTTGTAGGCAGGCGCGTAACGTCCATCTCCGGAGGCGAAGCGCAACTGATCTCAATGGCCAAAACACTGGCGCAAACCACGCCCATCATGCTTCTAGACGAGCCTACCGCCAGCCTCGATCTCAGGCACCAGGAACTCATATTCGCAGTTGTGCGCGAGTTCGTCATGAATGGTGGCTGCGCCATAATCGCCATTCACGACCTCGCATTGGCAGCCAGGTACTGTACGAGGGTCGTACTGCTCAAGGAGGGAATGATAGTGGCTGACGGCCCGGTTCACGAGGTCTTTACGCCGGAGCTGCTTTCTGACGTCTACGGGATAAAGGTCGTAGTGTACACCGACCCGGTAACGCATGCGCCAACAGTACTTCCGGTGATTGAGGATGCGACTGCCCGACCTGAAGATTGACTTTAGCCCAATGATTTGTCAGCGTACACTCCCAGGACGTGGCCAAAGAACAGGGTGTGGTTGCTCAAAGGCTCTGCAGACGCTTTGTGTATAACTTTGCAGGCATATGTAAGCAGTGATCCCTCGATACCGGGAACGCTTACTTCCGGAACGTTGAACGTCTCAAGGTTTAGCTCCTTGAGTTTGTCGACATCTCTGCCACTGCACGAGCCTGTGCGCATCATGATGTCGTCCATGGTTTCCGGTTGTATGCATACTACGAACTCACCTGAGCCTTCGATGAGGTCATGCGTAAAGCGGGAAGTTCGCACTGGAGCTATGAACACGGGTTTGCTCCACATAAACCCGGGGAATCCCCATGCCATAGCCATCACGTTTGTCTTCCCCTCGTGCTGGGACACGAGCAAGACACCCTTTTCCAGCCTCTTGATAGCCAGGTCTGCGTGATCAGTGTAGTTACAGCGGATTCTCATTAGTGTCTGCCTCCAGTTAGGTATGAGCGGCTACCGTCTTGACGGTGCGCTCCTGTTATCCCTATCATTGCTGATATTGCGCTCTTTGGTATCATTCCACAGGGCCCTTACGTTTCCTTCAGGACTGCGCTGTGCCAGCATTTCGAAGGAGGAATAGGCGAGCACTCGCTGAATATCTGTAGAAAGCTATGTTGGAGGTTTGAAATTAATGCGAAAGGGCGCTTTAACTGCCTTACTCACTGCCATTATGGTGGTGACAACGAGTCTAGGGATATCGCTGGCCCAAGGCGATACGCCGTTCGATCCCACCTATATACTGATAGACACCGTCTCGGGCCAGGTGTTGGCTGAGGACGGAGCCCATGTCAGGCGTGCTCCTGCAAGCGTGACCAAGGTCATGACAATGCTTGTTGCGATGGAGGCGATCGAACAGGGCAAGGGATCGCTCGATGATATTGTCCGTGTCAGCAAGAAAGCCGCAGGTATAGGCGGAAGTCAGATCTACTTGGCTGAAGGCGAACGCATAAGCCTCGAGGACCTTATGAAAGCCATTGCCATCGCTTCTGCCAACGACGCTTGTGTCGCGGTCGCAGAACACTTGGCCGGCACAGAAGAGGTTTTTGTCACACTTATGAACAAGGAAGCCGAGAGGTTGGGCCTGAAAGATACCCGCTTCACAAACACGAACGGCCTTCCAGAGGACGGCCATTACTCTTCGGCTTATGATTTGGCTATCATGACCAGGGAACTCGTGTTGCGCTATCCTTCAGTTTTGGACTGGACCTCCAAGAGGTACACGACCATTCGGGATGGTAAGACGACCATTTACAACACAAACAAACTGCTAGGCCAGTTGGACGGTCTCACTGGCATGAAGACCGGACACACTCAAAATGCTGGATACTGCCTTTCTGCCACTGCTTCACGTGGAGACGAGCACAGGATAGCGGTTGTAATGGGCTATCAGTCTGATGACAGCAGGTGGCAAAAGGCGAGAGAGCTAGTGGAATATGGCTTCAAGGCTTTTGATAGGCTAAATCCTGCAAGCGAGGGCGACGTCGTAGGCAAGGTAGAGGTAAAGGACGGCGTAAGCCTTACTGTCGATGCTGTGGCAGCAGGCGATCTGACGTTTCTTGTCGAGGTCACAAAGAGAGATCAGGTGAGCACCCGGATTATTCAGGAAGAAGTCCAGGCTCCCATTGAGAAGGGTACTGTGGTAGGCCGCTTTGTAGCCTTTGTCGGTGAAAACGAGGCCAACAGCGTCCCGGTGTACGCAGCCGAGGACGTTCCAAAGGCGGCTGTCCACGTGAGAATCTGGCGTTCTGTCGTCAATTTTGTCAAAGGCCTGTTCAGCAGTTAAGTAGGCACCATGGATCGTCTCTCACAGAATACCAAGGTCAGAGTCAGGACCTGCTCCAAGATCAATCTTTTCCTGGATGTCCTGGAGCGAAGGCCTGACGGGTACCATGAAATACGGTCTGTCATGCAGTCACTGGAGCTGGGCGACGACCTTGTCATGTCATGTTTGGACATCACGGGTGCAGCAGGCTCCAGTGTGACCTTGACAGTCACAGGGCATGATGCTCCGACTGACAGGTCCAATCTTGCAGTGCGAGCAGCCGAGCTCGTCCTACAGGCATGCGGGATCCGTGCCGCGATCACGATCCACCTGCACAAGCGCGTGCCTGCTGCATCAGGGCTGGGCGGAGGAAGCTCCGACGCTGCAGGAGCTATCGTTGGCCTCAACGAGCTGCTTGGCCTCGGCCTTAGCCGCCAGGAGATGGAGGAGCTGGGCAGCAGGCTTGGCGCAGACGTGCCTTTCTGCATCCGTTGCGGCACTGCCAGAGCTGAGGGAATAGGCGACCGCCTGATACAACTACCGTCTCCATCCAACTTCTGGGTAGTCCTTGTTATCCCGCCGATTGAGGTATCCACCGCAGAGATGTATCGTTTGCTTGATACATGGCCGGGCCGCGGCTGCACTAAGTCGGACATCAGCGCCATCGAGCGGGCCATCAGCAAGAACGATCTGCCCGGTATAGCAGCAGCTATGAGCAACGCGTTCTATCCCATAGCGGCGTCGCTTCACCCTGTAGTAGAGCAGGCGGCCGGCTTTTTGCTCGAATGCGGAGCGCTGGGAGCGACTATGTCCGGCAGTGGGCCGAGCGTGTTTGGTATAGTATCAAGTGAGTTGGAGGCCAAGAGCATAGCTCAGGAAGTATCGAGTGTCTTTGATGAGTGCACGGTGACGTATACGAGAGCCTCTTCTGGTATGCTGTTGAAGAGGGAGTGAAGTTGATGAGTGAGTTGAAGATACCAATAGAGATAGACAGTTACCGCCCGCTTCGAGAGATAGTGTTCGAGGCGCTGAGAAATGCGATTATTGAGCGCAGATTGGAGCCTGGCGACCGTCTTATGGAGGTGCAGCTCGCAGAGGCTATGGGTGTGAGCCGCACGCCTGTGCGGGAAGCTATCAGGCGTCTTGAACTTGAGGGATTTGTCGTGATGATCCCTCGCAGGGGCGCGTATGTTGCACAACTCTCACTCAAAGACATAGCGGATGCGTTTGAGATTCGCGGTGCGTTGGAGGGATTGGCTGCCGGCTTAGCAGCCGAGAGAGCTACAGACGAGGAAATTGAGCAGCTCGAACGTGTGATTGCGAGAACCTCAGACTGCCTTGACAAAGGCGATGCAGACAAGGCAGTGGAGCTCGACATAGAGTTCCATGAAGTTATCTACGAAGCGAGCAGAAATCAGCGACTGACTCAGATTATCAGCAACCTGAGGGAGCAGATACTCAGATTTCGCACTCAGTCGCTGGCGTATCCAGGCCGTTTGGCAATTGCCGTGCACGAACACGTGCAGATCGTGGACGCGATTGCAGAGAGAGATCCGGGTGCCGCGCGCAAGCGAGCTGAGGAGCATATTGAGGCAGCGAGAAACGCATTGATGAAGCTTATGTCGGAGCAGCGACGTGGGAAGAAAAAGACTAGCGAGAGCAGCTCAGCCACCTCAGAAACATCTGGATGAACAAGATACGGCTACCGGATTTCATGACGTGAGGTGGTCCAAGTGACTGTTGACGCAATTGTCTTGGCAGGAGCATTGAACAAGCAGCCTCTCAGTACCGTCAGCGACGAGCTGCTCGAAGCGTTGATACCTGTGGCGGGCCGTCCCATGATCCAGTGGGTGTTGGATGCGCTTAGAGAGTCAAGGTCAGTCGGCGAGATCGCGGTCATCGGGCCTTCTAAGGAGCTGAGATCTCGGATTTGCGGACAGGATCTCGTGTTCGTGGATTCCTGTGATACGATCCTAAACAACGTGAAGCGGGGACTCTCGAGGTTCCAATCACCGCAAAAGGTACTAATCGTCACTGCAGACGTTCCGCTGTTGACAGGCGAAGCTGTCGATGACTTCGTCTCCCGGTGCCAAGATGACAGTGTTCAGGTCTATTACTCAATCGTGCGCAGAGAGGTTGTCGAGTTGGCTTTTGAGGACATCTCACGCACGTATGTGACTATAAAGGACGGTACGTTCACCGGCGGCAATATGTTGCTACTGGACTCGGACATCTTTGACAAGTACAGCGATGTGATCGATCGAGTCATCTCACTCAGAAAAAAACCACTCGAGTTGGGGATGCTCCTTGGTTTCCGGTGCATTGTCAAGTACCTATTCCGGCAGCTTTCGATCTTTGATATTGAGCAGCGTGTTTACAATGTGCTCGGCTTAAAGGGCAGAGCTGTCATTTCTGATTACCCCGGAGTAGGTGTTGATGTCGATAAACCCAAGGATTACTCTCGAGTTCAAGAGATACTAGTCAACAGATGTGATGTCTGATATAAAATCCTTTCTCACGTAAGAAGGAAATTTACGATAAATGTAGAATTTAGGAAGGTACACTCAGACAAGCATCAGTGAGGAAGGGTGGTTAGACTAATGCACATCACAGATGTCCGGGTTCGAAGGGTTGAGTCTGAAGGCAGGATGAAGGCAATAGCGTCAATCACGTTCGACAATATGTTCGTGGTCAGGGACATAAGGGTCATAGAGGGCCACAACGGATTGTTCGTTGCTATGCCGAGCCGCAAGACTCCGACGGGAGAGTTCAGAGATATCGCGCACCCTATTAACTCAGAGTGCCGAGAGCTGATTCAGAACGCGATCCTTCAGCACTACGAATCAGCTGCGAGCGAGGCGGATGAGTCGTAGAGGACAGTGTGAGCGCAGACAGTCGTATTGGTACAGGACCACCAGCTCCTGCTGGCTGCCTTGACACTCCGAATTCGTTCGTGCTATACTCTCGATGAGTTCGGAGATGGGGCGTAGCCAAGCGGTAAGGCACGGGACTTTGGATCCTGGATGCGCAGGTTCGAATCCTGCCGCCCCAGCCATTGGCATATGGATATGATTGTAATGAGATTCGGGCCGATTGATGAGTCAGGCCCGTTTTTGTTGTTCTCTTTTCGCTTTTCTGATCTAATGTGTCATACTGGAATCAACAAGTACTGCCAGTGACCGGAGGTGCTGTCGTGAGGATCCTCATTGCACCGGACTCGTTCAAGGGGTGTTTGACTGCGCTCGAGGTAGGAAATGCACTCAAAGATGGAATTCTGTCTGTGTGTAGCGAAGCAGTGGTAGACGTGGTTCCCATGGCTGACGGCGGCGAAGGCACAGTGAGGTCTCTAGTGGATGCTTCGTCCGGCAAGATCTTGACTGCTGAAGTCTTGGATCCGCTAGGAAGACCGGTGACAGCCGAGTATGGCATTATGGGCGACGGACATACTGCAGTTATAGAGATGGCAGCTGCATCGGGACTGCCGTTGCTCAAGGACTACGAGAGAAATCCGAGAGTCACTAGTACTTACGGCACCGGACAGCTGATCGAAGCTGCACTCGATGCAGGTGCGACCAAATTGATAGTTGGTATAGGCGGGTCTGCGACTAACGACGGAGGCGCGGGGATGGCGCAGGCTCTTGGTGCGAGGCTTCTAGACCGATCAGGCAATGAGATCCAGAGGGGAGGCGCGGCTCTAAAGGACTTGGCTGCCATCGATGTGTCTGGGATGGACTCGCGGCTCTCAGATGTTGAAATCATCGTGGCATGTGATGTGACCAATCCATTGACCGGGCCAAAAGGAGCGACTGCAGTATACGGTCGGCAAAAGGGCGCCACCGAGGAGATGATCGAGGAACTGGACCGTGCACTAGCGAATTACGCACGGGTGATTCGCGAGCAGCTTCACAAAGACGTCGAGGACGTCAGTGGAGCCGGAGCTGCGGGCGGGCTTGGAGCAGGTATGCTGGCGTTTCTCAATGCGGCCTTGAGGCCCGGTGTTGACATAGTGATTGAGGCGACCCGGCTTGCTGATCGCGTTACAGGCTGCGATCTTGTCATTACGGGCGAGGGTCGGCTTGACTCGCAGACTAGTCACGGCAAGACTCCGATGGGTGTAGCGAGGGTTGCCCGCGCACAGAATGTCCCTGTCGTTGGAGTGGCAGGCCAGGTGGCAGCGGACGCAGAAGTGCTCTATGACCTCGGGTTTTCTGCTCTAGTGCCTATTGCCGATGGGCCTATGACCTTGGAGGAGTCTTTTGAAAGAGCAGGTGAGCTATTGAGGAGAACCGGGGCTAGGATTATGAGGCTGATTGGGTTGGGTGCCTCATACCGTCAAGCGTAGTCAGCGCACAAGGAAATGGAGGTGTACCTCGGATGTCAGACAATGCTGCCTATGACTCGTATGCCAACAGCTGTGGCGGTGACGCTTCTTATGAAACAGACTCCCGAAGCCATAGGCCGTCTCGTCCTAGGTACCCGTTTGAAAAAGAACGCGAGCTAATCGGGCTGGTCAGGCTTGGCGACCGTACAGGGGCTAAGGAAATACTCAATGAGATACTCGGGAGTATCTTGTATTGCAATGAAGACTATTGCGATGAGCACGACTTCGAGGTGATGAAAGCTCGCACTCTTGAACTCATGGTCGTGCTTTCCAGGGCTGCAGTTGAGGGAGGAGCGAGCCTCGACAAACTGCTCGGCCTCAATTTCGTGTACCTTGACGAACTCGGACAGGCCAGGCGCATGGAGGAGTTGTGGGTCTGGCTGGTCAAGGTCCTGGACAGGTTCCTAGACACTGTGTATGAGAGTAGAAACAAGCGCCATTTCCGGCTGATAAACAACGCCGTCAAGTACATAAAGAGACACGCACATGATCCGGACCTGAGCCTTGACCGTGTGGCAGAAGCAGTTCATGTCAGCCCATTCTACCTCAGCCATTTATTCAGGGATGAGTTGGGAACAACTTTCGTATCATATCTTACTGAGGTCAGACTTGATAAGGCCAAGAAGCTTCTCAAAGACACGCAGTTAACTATAGCAGAGATCGCAGAGAAGGTCGGCTATTCAGACGCCAGCTATTTTAGCAGGGTTTTCAAGAAACACGTCAAGGTGACGCCCGGCAGATTTAGGCGGGAGTTTTGAGGTTAAGCCTTGCAAGGGAGAGACAGCACTTGAGCAGGTCATCAGTCTTTGAGCAGGAGATTGCTCGTCTACGGCAGAGGCGCATCGCAGCCGTTGGGCTCGGCATCAGCAACATGTCAGTTGTAGAATTTCTCAGGTCCGTTGGCTGCGATGTAGTCGCGTTGGACCGGAGCTCAGCAGATCAATTGGGCAAAGGAAAGCTGGCCCGCCTTGAGGCGCTGGGCGTAGAATACCACCTGGGCGACTCGTATCTTGAGGATTTAGACAAGTATGATGAGATTTTCATTTCTCCTGGAGTGAGTCCACACATCCCGGAGATTCAACAGGCAGTAAGAAGAGGTGCCTCCATCAACGGGGAGATCAACCTCTTTCTTCGCGTGTGCGGCTCTCCTGTCGTCGGGATCACCGGAAGCGCAGGAAAGACTACGACAGCAAGTCTGGTCGCATCGATCATAAACCACTCGGGTAGAAAATGCATCCTGGCAGGCAACATCGGTGCCGAGATACTGAGTAGATTGGATTCGATTGACGACGATGCTGTGGTTGTTCTCGAGCTGAGCAGCTTCCAGTTGCAGGTGGTAGACTCCAGCCCGTGGATAGGAGCGATCCTCAATCTCGCGCCCAATCATCTCGATCATCACAAGAGCCTCGATGAGTACTACCGGGCTAAAGAGAATATCATACGGTTTCAGACACAAGAGGATTACGCGGTGCTCAACTGCGACGATCCAAGGACTCGCAGTCTGGCTGGTGAGTTTGGCGGAATGCCAAGGCTCTACGGGCTGCAGCCCATGGATTCGGATGGAGCTTATCTAGTTGGAGACGACCTGGTTTATCGTTCTGGAGATACCACTGAGCTTGTCTGCAAGCGGAGCGACATCCCGCTCCTTGGCGAACACAATCTTTCAAACTGTCTTGCAGCTATACTGATGGGGAGGATTTGCGGGGTTTGCGCAGAACGCATACGGGAGGCTATCCGCAGCTTCAGAGGCGTTGAGCACAGATTGGAGCTGCTGTGTCATTGGCACGGAATAGCTTTTTACAACGACTCAATCGCTACTAGCCCGGACAGGACCATCGCAGCTATCAGGGCGATTGACGGCCCCGTAGTGCTGATCGCAGGCGGATACGACAAAAACCTGGACTATGACGAGCTCGGCCGGGTGATTGTCCGAGAGGTCAGATCGCTAGTGCTTGTCGGCCAGGCTTCAGCCAAGATCCGAAGGTCAGTAGAGAAGGCAGTCCAGGAGCATGAGTCATCCAATAGAGAGGTAACGCTGAGATCTGTGCATCAGGCCTCGTCTTTTGACGAAGCGGTTGAGCTTGCGGTATCACAGGCCAAAGCAGGAGACGCTGTCCTCTTGTCTCCCGCGTGCGCAAGCTTTGACATGTTCAAGAGCTATAAAGATAGGGGAGACGCGTTTAGGCGTTTGGTCAATAAGCTTACAACCGAGCTCTCTTGAGCAATTTTCTACCCATCAGCGCAAGTAAATTTTGATGAAAGCGCTCGACGTTCAGTGTAAGATAGAAATGCAGGAGTAGCTCCGCTGCTCCAGTGCCTTTGGAGGTGCCATATGTCCGCTGTTCTGATCGATGGGAAAGCTATTGCTGCGCAGATACGTTCGGATCTTGCGAAGCAAGTGCGCGAGATCAAGGCTGGCGGGCTCGTACCTGGTTTGGCTGTTGTGATGGTTGGAGATGACCCTGCATCTTCGGTTTATGTCAATATGAAGAAGCGGGTGTGCGAAGAGCTGGGCATCTACTCGGAGCAGCATCTCTTGCCGGCCTCTACCACTCAGGACGAGCTACTAGGCCTCGTAAGGCAACTCAACTCAGATCCAAGCATCCACGGCATCTTGGTCCAGCTTCCTCTGCCAGGCCATATCGACGAGCAGGCAGTTATAGCCGAGATAAGCCCAAGAAAGGACGTAGACGGGTTTCATGCCGTAAGTCTAGGATCTCTCGTAGCAGGGCAGCCTGGATTTGTCCCATGCACTCCTGCAGGAGTCATGAGGTTGATCAAGAGCACCGGCGTTGAGGTTCAGGGAAAGGAATGCGTAGTCGTAGGCAGGAGCATCATAGTCGGGAAGCCGACAGCACTCTTGCTCTTGCAAGAAAGCGGGACCGTGACCGTCTGTCACTCAAAGACCGTAGATCTTGCAGCCAAGTGCAGGCAGGCAGACATATTGGTCGTAGCTGTAGGCAGGCCCGGACTGATAAAGGGCGACATGATCAAGCCAGGAGCAGTGGTCATTGATGTCGGGATCAACCGGGTCGAAGGACGCTTGGTCGGCGACGTGGAGTTTGAGACAGCACGCGAGGTAGCAGGGTACATAACACCGGTTCCTGGGGGTGTCGGTCCGATGACCATCGCGATGCTGATGCACAATACGGTTCAAGCAGCCCTAATGCAGCGACAAGACTGACACTGATTGCAGCTATTGGGCTGCATTGATCCCGCTGCAATGATCAACTGATATAGGAGGGAAACTGATTCATGGCAGACTTCAAGGAAATGCAGGACGCACTAATAGCCGGAAACGCAGCGAAAGTCAAAGAGCTCGCAGAAAGTGCGGTCGCAGAAGGGGTATCGGCTGTTGACATCCTCAATCAGGGGCTGATACCGGGCATGGCAGTGATCGGAGAGCGGTTCAAGAAGAACGAGGTATATGTGCCTGAGGTATTGATCGCGGCTAGGGCTATGAAGACCGGCTTGGCTGTGGTTAAGCCGCTGCTGGCGGAGTCCAATGTGGAACCCATAGGCAAGGTCGTCATTGGAACAGTCAAGGGAGACCTGCACGACATCGGCAAGAACCTTGTTGCTATGATGCTCGAAGGCGCAGGTTTCGAGGTGATCGACGCTGGAGTCGACGTTCCACCGGAGAAGTTCTCGTCGCTCGCGAAAGAGACAAACGCCAAGCTGATAGGTTTGTCTGCTCTCTTGACCACCACTATGCCTGCGATGAAGGACACCCTAGATCGCCTTGAGGCTGACGGGCTCAGGGACGAGGTCAAGGTAATGATTGGTGGCGCACCTGTAACTCAGAAGTACGCCGATGAGATCGGTGCTGACGGCTATGCCCCGGATGCCAGCTCAGCTGTTGATCTGGCAAAGGATCTGCTCGGGATTGCTTAACAAGCCTGACGGTTGGGGCTTTTGATCGGCTACTTGCGAGACTTCCCCAAGGGAAGTCTCTACCTTATTTATGGAGATCAAGCAGCATGATTGTTAGAATCGGTCCTAATACATTCGAAATCGAATACGAGGGCAAGACACTTGCACAGATGATGCGGGAAGTCGGCATCAGCCTTGATCTTCCATGCAATGGAAGGGGTACTTGCGGCAAGTGCAAGGTGCGCGTCAGCGGCCAGTTGTCTGATTTGACTGACACAGAGAAACGTCATCTGAGCAGCAGTGAGATTGGCCAGGGCATCAGACTCGCGTGTCAGGCTGTGCCGACAGGCGACTGCGTGGTTAGTGCGTACAGTTCCGCTGGGTCTGCAGCAGGCAACATACTTGTAGAAGGGACCCCCATGCAGCAGCAAGTGGTTTCGCAGCCTTTGGTCAAGAAGGACGTGGTCAGCCCGCCTGCACCTGCGATGGATGACCAGCGGTATCACCTCGACCGCATCCTGGATTCGCTCGCAGAGCTTCGCCCGTCTGTAGACAGGCGCAAGGCAAACGTCAGCCTGGGCACTCTCCAGAGCCTTCCCGATACGCTGAGCAAGTCGGATTGGCAGTTAACTGTTGCACACACTGGCGACTGCGTCATAGCAGTCGAGCCCGGCGATACTACAGGCGAACACTACGGTGCCGCGTTCGATATCGGCACTACTACAGTAGTGGGGTACCTCGTCGACTTGAGCTCAGGCAGCCAAGTAGCAGTCGCATCGCGCACCAATCCTCAGGTTGCCCATGGGGCGGATTTGATCTCCCGCATTACTTACTCTTCGCAGTCTGTAGAGTCGAGGGAGGCCTTGCGTTCTGAGATAGTCTCCGCACTTAACGACATTCTCAATGAGCTGGCCTCAAAGGCCGGGGTTGCCGCCAATAGGATCTACCACTGCACGGTAGCAGGCAACACCTGCATGACTCACATGCTGCTGGGGCTCGACACGTCTTCCCTTGCTACTATGCCGTACGTCGGGGTTATGGGCAGGGCGTATCATGATCGGGCGAGTCAACTGGGTCTGAACATACATCCCGACGGCTTGATAACTGTTCTTCCTAATATTGGAGGGTTCATCGGTTCTGACACTGTAGCCGCGGCTATTGCTGCAGGCCTGGATGGCAGAAGCGGAACATCGCTCCTGCTCGATCTCGGCACCAACGGCGAACTGGTGTTGGTACATGATCGCGAGATGTTCGCTTGTTCGACTGCAGCAGGCCCCGCATTCGAGGGCGCTCAAATCGTTCATGGGATGAGGGGTTCCGCAGGGGCAATAGAGGCGGTGGCAATATCTCCTAAAGGCCTCAGCCTTCGTGTAATCAACGGGGGCGAACCGATGGGCATATGCGGGTCGGGGCTAGTCGACGCCGTAGCAGAGCTTCTGAGGGTTGGGATTATCGATTTTACCGGAAGGCTTTGTCCGCCTTTAGAGCTTGCTGGCAGAGTTGACCCAGCCTTGGCGAGCCGAGTCAAAGAGGACGAACGAGGCGTCAGGTTTGTTCTCTTTAGCAACTCAGAGCGCGAGATATCGCTGTTTCAGTCAGACGTTCGCCAGTTGCAGTTGGCCAAGGGCGCAATAGCAGCCGGGTTTTCGATTCTCTGCAAGAGAGCAGGGATATCGTGCAGTGAAATCGACACTGTCTTTCTGGCAGGCGCGTTCGGCAACTACATCAACAAGACTGCAGCTGTTCGCATAGGGATGCTTCCCGGAATCGACGAGGAGCGAATCGTTCCACTTGGCAACGCTGCCGGAACCGGTGCCAAGATGGCACTGCTCTCTGAAGAACTGCTAGACAGAGCGGACAGGCTTGCTGCTAGTGCCATCTACATCGAACTCGGCAATGACCCGACGTTCCAGGACGAGTTTATGAACGCAATGATGTTTATGGAGGGAGCCGCCGGTTGACAACGTTCTTTCCGAGCGCTTAGAATGAGGTTAGCTTGAGACTGTCAGCTATCTAGGTTATGCGTGCTAGGAGAGGCTTAGATGAGTGAGATTCACAATGATCTAGTAGAAGAGATTCGCAGGCTGAAAGCAGAGCGCGATGCTATCATTATTGCACATAATTACCAGAATCCCGAGGTACAGGATATAGCCGACATCGTCGGTGATTCGCTCGCACTTGCACGAGCCGCGGCCAAAGTGCCACAGAGCGTGATTGTGTTCTGTGGAGTCCATTTTATGGCAGAAAGTGCGGCGATATTGTCTCCAGACAAGACGGTCCTGTTGCCTGCTATTGACGCCGGGTGCCCTCTGGCAGACATGGCAGATGCCGAGTCGGTCAGGGCGATGCGCGAGAAGCACCCTGACGCGGCAGTAGTCAGCTATGTCAACACCTCGGCTGCAGTCAAGGCTGAGAGCGACATATGCTGCACCTCTGCAAACGCTGTGCGCGTGGTCCAGTCCCTAGAGGAAAAACGAGTGATCTTTGTCCCAGACCAAAACCTGGCTGCGTACGTGGCCGCGAGAGTGGACAAGGAGATCATCCCTTGGCCGGGATACTGCCCTACACATCACAGACTGCAGACCGATGATGTGATCAAAGCAAGGGCTGCTCATCCGGAAGCTCTCGTCGTTGTACATCCGGAAGTCAGGCCAGAGGTTGCAGAGATGGCCGACTTCGTCGGAAGCACTGCTCAGATGCTGGACTTCGCCAAGCAGACTGATGCCAAGACACTGATCATCGGGACTGAGATGGGTATGCTTCACCAGCTCAAAAAGGCGAATCCGGATAAGCAGTTCTATCTTCTATCACCCAGGTTGGTATGTCCCAATATGAAGCGGACCACCCTCACTCATGTCAGGGATTCACTGGCTTCGCTTACGCCGAGGATCACGGTGGATGGAGATGTTCGGCAGAGAGCAGTGAGGGCTTTGGAGAGGATGATAGAGATTGGGTGACGGCGCAGGACAAGAGGGCTGCTCGATTCTCAGAGGCCTGGGAACACCAATCGAGGAGCGTCGCGCAGGCCTCTTGGTGATCGGGAGCGGAGTCGCCGGTCTTTATGCAGCACTGAAGGCTGCCCGCAAAGGTTCGGTGCTGCTTGTGACAAAGAGGGACCTGACCCTCAGTAATACATACTACGCCCAAGGTGGCATAGCCGCTGCCATAAGCCGGATGGACTCAAGAGAACTGCACATCGAAGACACCCTGGCTGCGGGTGCCGGAATGAGCGCGCTTGACGCAGTCACAGTGACTGTAAACGAGGGCGTTGACAGGGTACTGGACCTCTTGAGTTTGGGAGTTCACTTTGATCGCGATGGAGATTCCCTTGCCTTGACTCGTGAAGGCGCTCATAGGATGCGCAGGGTCTTGCACGCTCGAGGCGATGCTACCGGGCGAGAGATCGCATTGACCCTTATACGTCTAGTGAGACAAAACCCGCAGATTACAGTCCTAGAGCAATGCCGTGTAGTTGACTTGATCCTGTCGGGCAGCAGAGAGTGTGTAGGTGCAGTCGCATTTGACTACTCCAGCGGGAGTGTGTTGCGGCTTCGCGCAGATGCAGTAGTGCTGGCTTCCGGTGGAGTCGGGCAGATCTACAAGCACACCACCAATCCACCGTCAGCTACAGGCGACGGAATTGCCATGGCCGTCAGAGCGGGCGCTAGAGTGGCTGACATGGAGTTCCTCCAGTTCCATCCCACCGCTTTTTACAGGCCGGGGCTCAGGCCTTCCTTCTTGATCTCCGAGGCGGTGAGAGGAGAGGGCGGGAAGCTTGTCAACAGCAGGGGCGAGAGGTTCATGCCTCAGTATCACGAAATGGCAGAACTCGCTCCGAGGGACGTGGTAGCTCGCTCCATTGTCAGCGAGATGTCACGGCTGGGTGACGATTGCGTGTTCCTCGATCTGACCAGCCTGTCCAGAGAAGGCCTGATCAAACGATTCCCCACCATCTACCGCACACTTCTTGAACATGGGCTTGATATGACGCGAGATCTGATCCCCGTAGCTCCTGCTGCACACTACATGATGGGCGGAATCGCCACCGACCTGATGGGGCGCACGGACATACCGGGCCTTTATGCATGTGGAGAGGTCGCGTGCACCGGGGTGCATGGAGCCAACAGGCTTGCGAGCAATTCCCTGCTGGATGCACTCGTTTTTGCGTATAGGGCTGTACAGGCTTATCTTGACGAACAGCCTTGGCGCCCGCTGTCAAGCGACCTTGATCTCCTCAAATCTGCTGTTGAGCTCGAGGTGGAGTTGCCCCCCAGCCTTGAGCAGATCCAGCAGCCAAGGTCCAAGGAATGGTCTACTGACGCGCGCAGCTCATCCAAAGTGCCGGACCTAACTGAGCGAATGCGGCAGGTGATGTGGGACTGCGTTGGGTTATCGCGGTCAGAATGCCAATTGGAGACTGCATTGGCCGAACTCGACCGAATAAGCGCCCGCCTGTCGGACAGTCCTGTCTGCTCGAGTGGTCTCCATGACTACCTGGAACTAAGGGACATGCTTCTTGTTTCGTGGCTTATGGCTAGGGCCGCACTCGAGCGAACTGAAAGCCGCGGCAGTCACTACAGGACTGACTACCCAAGCAGCAGCGACGAATGGCAGAAGCGAATCGTCTTGAGGAGGATGACTGATTTGTGAAAGATCTGATAATTGACATAGAGCCAATGGTTCTTGACAGAGTGGTCGAATACGCTTTGCTAGAGGACGTGGGATTTGGAGACCTAACGACTGAGGCAATAGTTGACCGCGATACTAGAGCTGTCGGTGAGTTCCGTTGCAAGCAGCCCGGAATCATCTGTGGGCTTCCGGTCGCACAGAGAGTCTTCAAGAAGATCGACGATACAGTTGTCTTTGAGGCACTCGTATGCGACGGAGACTCCGTCAAGAAGGGAGACGTATTTGCTCGAGTTATCGGGCCTGCGCGCTCGATTCTCAAAGCAGAGCGAGTAAGCCTAAATTTCCTTCAGCGAATGAGCGGAATCGCGACGCTAACTGCGAGAGCTGTGGAAAGGGTTCGAGACTACGATGTAGTAATAGTCGACACCCGCAAGACGACGCCGGGACTTCGAGTGCTCGAAAAATACGCGGTTCGATGTGGCGGCGGGCGCAACCATCGCTTTGGGTTGTTTGATGGAGTGCTCATCAAGGACAACCACATCGCAGTAGCCGGCAGTCTGGTCGAAGCGGTGCGCAGAGCGCGAAAGAGATTGCCTCACTCGCTGCGCATTGAGGTGGAGGCGGAGACCCAAAGCGAGGTCGAGCAGGCTCTTGAAGCAGGCGCGGATGTGATTATGCTGGACAACATGAGTGTGTCTGAGATTGCCGAGATGGTGAAGCTGATTGATGGGCGGGCCCTTGTTGAGGCGTCTGGTGGCATGACCTGTGACACGATCGAGGCGGTTGCAGCCACAGGCGTTGATGTCATATCTATGGGTGCTCTAACGCACTCATACTCCTCCCTGGACCTGAGCCTAGATCTGTTGATCGAAGACGCCAACTCCAAGTGAACACTGCTGCACGGCAACTAGATATCGCTAGTTCTGGGTTCCAGGAGGTGACTGCCAGTGAAAAAGGTAAGGTGTGCGGTAGTTGGCTGCGGGGTTATTGGCCCGGTGCATGCAGAGGCTCTTAGCCGATCAGAGCGAGCGCAGTTGGTTGCTACAGTGGACATAGTGCCGGAGAGAGCTCGCACCCTGGCAGAGAAGTACAAGGCAGAAAGCTGGTATGATGATTACACAAAGGTGCTCGAGCGAAGCGACATAGATGCGGTGTTCATATGCACCCCGCACTACTTGCACTCTCCTATGGTTGTAGATGCAGCTAGGCATGGAAAACACGTATTGGTCGAAAAACCGCTGGCAACTGACTCGGCAACTGCTTCAATGGCTGTTACTGCCTGCAAAGAAGCAGGCGTTCGTCTTGCAGTATGCTTCCAAAACAGGTTTAACCCTGCGACGTCGGCTGTCAAGCGCGCCATTGAACGAGGAGTCTTGGGGGATCTGATCAGTGTTACCGGCAACGTCAGTTGGTATAGGCCTGAAGAGTACTACACCGAGAGCCCTTGGCGCGGGCGGTGGGAGACAGAAGGCGGCGGGGTGCTTATCAACCAGGCGATCCATACTCTGGACCTGCTTCTGTACTTCGCCGGCGATGTTCGCAGTTTCTCGGCAACCCTGGACAGGCTCGGGCATTCTTCTATCGAAGTAGAAGACGTTGCCTCTATATCAATGAAGTTCTCATCGGGTGCGATAGGGAACTTCTTTGCTTCTACGTGCTCATATCCAGGGTTTGATGTGAGGATTGAAGTCACTGGAACCAATGGCTCGGCAGTGATCGAAGGGGACAAGCTGACTTACTTTAAGACGATTACCGGAGACACTTACAGCCTTGAAGAAGAGGACAGTGACCTTGTGACGGCTGCCAAGTCTTATTACGGCAGCAGTCATCCGAGGTTGATTGAGGACTTCCTTGACTCTGTAATCAACGACCGTGCCCCGCTAGTCACCGGGGAAGAAGGAAAGCGCAGCATCGACTTGCTGGATGCGATCTATCGCGAATACAGACAGCAGTGCGCCAAGTGATTGGCACGCGCTCTTTCGGGGTACATTATCAATGAACACCTCAGTTGGACCTGAAGTGCCCCGAAAGGATGTACGTGATGCCAAGATTTATCAAGCCGAAGGGGATCCTGGAAGGCACTACAAGCAAGCCTACTCAGGGGCAGGATAAGGGCAAGACGCCGATAAGCCAAGATCTGTCTGAGAATATCGAGCGTATACGTCAGGTGTGCGGACCTGACAATACTGATATCATAGTCCGGGAGTTCAAGATACCGGTTGGCCGCGGCTTTAGGGCCGCGCTTTTTTTTGTGGAAGGCCTTGCGGACCGTCAGACGCTCAATCTCTCAATCATTCAGCCGATGCAGCTTTTCTCCGCCGAGTATTGCCCAGAATGCGAAAACCGCGACGACGTGGACTCGAGAGGCGTAGTAGATTACGTAGTCAACTACCTACTCGCCACCTCGCAGTTCAAACGTATAGACTCGTTCGATGAGATGGTCGACCTTGTTATGACCGGCGAGTCTGCAATACTCATAGACGGGGTTGCAGAGGCGATTGTTACAGAAGTGAAGTCGTGGGCGAACCGCGGCATCCAAGAACCTCAGTCAGAGGTGACAATCAGAGGCCCGAAAGAGGGGTTCTCTGAGGTTGTTCGGTACAACACTGCGCTCTTGCGCCGTAGAATTCGGACCCCAGCACTGAGAATGGATCCAATGAAGATTGGGACTCTCTCTGAGACAGACGTGTTTGTGGTCTACATCGAAGGGCTCACAAACAAACGGCTTGTAGAGGAAGCTAAGCGAAGGATCTCTGAGATCGTCATTGACTATCTCCCAGAAGCCGGCTATATCGAGCAGTTCATCGAAGACAACCCATGGTCACCGTTTCCCCAAGTCCTGACCACGGAGCGCCCTGACAGACTTGCAGCCGCTCTGGCAGAGGGGCAAATAGGTATATTGGTCGACGGTACGCCGATTGCTTTGATCATGCCGTCATTTATAACCGACATTTATGAGTCAACAGAGGACTACTATGAGCGTTTTTTGTTCGGTTCAGCCCGGAGGGTCCTGAGAATAGGCGCTGTATTCGTGTCCTTGCTGCTTCCTGCGATCTATATAGCGCTGGTTACCTTTCACCATGAGATGATCCCGACCTCTCTGGCGTTGGCGTTTGCGTCGACTCGTCAGAGAGTGCCATTTCCAGCCCTAGTCGAGGCGTTCTTGATGGAAATCTCGCTTGAGCTAATCAGAGAGGCTGGTGTGCGCCTGCCCAGCCCTGTGGGTCAGACAGTGGGAATCGTTGGCGCACTTCTGCTCGGCGACGCGGCTGTACAGGCCAATTTAGTCAGCCCGATCATGGTGATTGTAGTGGCGCTCACGGCTCTCGCGTCATTTGCTACTCCCTATCACTCGGGTGGGATGGCAATAAGGCTTCTCAGATTTCCACTGATGCTCGCTGCTGCTGTCATCGGGCTGTATGGAGTCGCAGCCGGAGTGACCGCCATTGCCATCCATCTCACGCAGCTGACCTCCCTCGGAGTCCCATATCTAAGCCCGTTTCTCAGTGAGCCCGTAGACTACAAGGATGTTGTCGTCCGAGCGCCGCTTTGGATGATGAGGTTCCGTCCCCGGTACTTGAGGCCTTTGCGGTTAAGGCGGCAGGTGCCACCTCCTAACAAAGGAAAACAGAGCCAGGCTGGTGGAGACAGCGAGTGAAACAGGAGCGAATCAGCACTAGCCAATTGTCCGTAGTGATAGCCATAACAATCATGGGTGCTGAGGTGCAGTCCATACCTCGCGTCTTGGCAAGCGGGGCAGAGAACTCTGCATGGATTTCTTTGCTCATTGGGTGGGGAATAGGAGCAGTCGGTATGGCACTGTTTATCCGTCTAGCAAGTAGATTTCCTACCAAGACCCTGGCCGAATACTTCGCTCTCGTCTTCGGCAGATGGTTGGGGAAGCTGTTGAGTTTGAGCTTCTCTGCCTACTTGATAGGATTGTGCATCTTGAACACGAGAGTCTTCGCGCAGACTATTGCCATTCCTTTGTTGCCTGAGACTCCCATTAGCGCAATCCTTGCTGTGCTTGTTGTGCTCCTCGTCTATGAGTCTCACGCTGGCCTGCGGTCGATTGCTCAGCTTGGCCAGATGTTTATAGTGCCCATTGCGCTTGCGGCTGTATTGATTGTGCTCGGAGTGGTGCCCCTAATAGATCTGGGCCGCTTGGAACCCCTCTTTGAGCCGGGATTAGGCCCCGTCTTGTCAACAGCCTTGGTCGCTTCCACATATGTAGGTGAATCAATCGTCATACTCATGCTCTATCCTTACCTAACGCGCAAGTCGGGGGCTTTGCGTGCCAGCTTCATCGGCATGGCCATCGCCCTCGCACTGCTGCTTCCAGTTGTCGTGGCGGTGACTGGCGTGTTCGGCCATGAGAGAGCTGTGGATCTTCTTTTCCCAACTCTAAGCCTCGCACGCCTAATCAGCTTTGGCGGATTCATCGAACATGCGGAGGTGTTGTTTGTTATCCTCTGGCTGTTCTCCGCATTTTTGAAGATCAGCGTTTTCTTCTATGCAGGCTCACTTGCACTTGCGCAGAGCCTGGACATCGACGACTACAGGCCGCTCGTTAACATCTTGGCTACTATAGTCGTCTTTGGGGCTGTGTTGCCGGACAATATAGCAGTTGTTCTCGAGTTTAGAGGCTTGTTGGATAGGTACAGCTGGGTATACCAGTACGGCATCCCGCTGTTGACCTTCGCAGCTGCAGTCGCACTTCATAGGGGAGATCAGAGTGAACAAGCGCAATAAACTAAGGGCGTTTCTAGCAGTTGTGTTGGCAGTCTCTACTGCAGTGACGCTTGCAGGTTGTTGGAGCAGGACTGAAATCGAGGTCTCCGGATTTGTCCTTGCGATGGGGCTTGACGTAGGCCAGGAGAAACCAATCAGGCTCGTCGCCCAACTGGCTGTGCCTGCTGCTGTAGCTGGAGAAAGCGGCGGAGGGGATGGAGGCCAGCAGCGAGTGGTGTTGCTCTCGGCAGAGGGCAATACTGTTTCAGAAGCCATTCTTGAGTTACAGAAGGTCATACCGCACAGGTTGTTTTGGGGGCATGCTGATCTGATTGTCATGACTTCCGAGTTTGCAGAGCGAGGCCTGTTTCGAGAAACAGACATCTTCCTCAGGGAGAGAGAGTTCAGGCCGGGAGGATTTGTCTATGTCACGAGTGACAGACTCGAGGACGTGTTTGCTACAGAGTTCCCGACTCAACCGGGCAGCGCGATGTACATACAACAGCTTACAGAGTTTGTCTCTACTCACTCTACAAGTTCGCAGGTGATGGTTGCAGAGTTCGGCTCTATGCTCGAGCTTGGCATGGGTGCGAAGCTTGTTCCTATGATCAAGGTCGATGAGTCGAGCATATATAGCAGTCAGGACAAGCCTCAGAAGCTCCTCAGAATCGAGGGCTCAGGTGTAGTGAGCAGCCGAAGACTGATTACAGAACTGACTGCTACAGAGACCAGAGGCATATTATGGGTGTTGGGCAAGGTGGGTGAGACCATTGTTTTCCTGGAGAATCCAGGTGAGTACGTGGGCTCGATGGGCATCAGAGTCCTCAGAAATCGACCCAAGATACGCATTGACGTTGACAGTCAGCGCATAGAGGACAGCAAAGTGTTAGTGTCGGTCATAGGCGAGGCGGATATCATGGAGCTCGAGGTGAACGGCGCTGGCTTGACTTCGGAGCAGATAGGGGCGGTTAACACGGACTTGAGCAGGTTTGTACAGCGAGAGATAACTCACGCGATCCATAGAGTACAGAGTGCAGGTGCAGACGTCCTCGGGCTTGCGGAGCTCTTCAGGCGTTCTATGCCTGCTGCCAGGTGGAAAGAAATAAAGAGTCGGTGGGAATCGATCTTCCCTGAACTTGAGTTCTTTGTCGAAGTGGATTTTCGCATACGCAGGCGCGGGATGTCTGCGTAGAGGAATTACTTGAGGAAAAGCTGGTACACCGCAAGTGCGGTAGCCAGCGCGCAGACGACGCAGATCCCTGCTGCACCTATAGGATTTCCTTCCGAGAGCACTCGCCTCGCATAAGTCAGTGTTTGGTAAACAACGCCTAAGACGACAAGCATAGCTATGTAGCCTAAGTAGTTGATGTATATCCCTCCATGCCATATGTTTCCCGATTTCAAGAGCCTCAATCAGGACAGTCCGCTTCTCGAGCAGGGATTGAGAGATCAACCAGCATTGACGTGACTTTCAAATCACGGATGCACACGCGCTGATATTGTGCCCTGCCCGTAAGCGTAACCCTACATAAGATGAGAGATTTCCTCGTCTTCTGCAAGAGACCGCATACGCTAGGGAAGATCTTATGAATACGAGTCCGTCCACTACGTTCAAGATAGACCAAGCATGCCAGTCGGTGGTATAATGTGACGGGATCGGTGAACGAATCCATGCTCGTTCAGAAGATGCTTTCTACTATACGCAAGTATGATATGTTTGGGCCCGGGGAAAAGGTGCTGGTGGCTGTGTCTGGAGGGCCGGATTCTATGGCGCTCCTGCACGCTCTCTGGACGACTCGTGAACAGCTGTCAATAGGCGTTTGCGCGTTCCATCTTGATCACATGTTCAGGGGCGAGGAATCGCGGCAGGATGCTGAGGCAGTTCGCAGCTACTGCGCTTCACTGGGTGTGCAACTGGTAGCCGAGAGTTATGACGTCCCTGCGTTCGCAGAGGAGGCCAAGCTGTCTCCGGAGGAAGCTGCCAGGCTGGTCCGCTATCGTCTAGCTGCAGCGGCTGCAGCCTCCCTCAGGTGCACGAGCATTGCATTGGCTCATCACAGGGACGACAATCTCGAGACTATTGTCATGCGGTTCTTGCGAGGTTCTGGGCTCAGAGGGCTTACAGGGATAAGGCCCGTGCGGGAGCACAAGAGCCACACATGGTCCGGAAAGGTGACTCGGCCGCTGCTACAGTGTTCCAGGCAGGAGATTGAGTCGTATTGCAGGCAAGAAGGCATCAAGTTTCGCATTGACCGAACCAACCTTTCTGATCAGTATGTCAGAAACCGGGTTAGGCTGGATCTCATCCCACGCCTTCTAGAGTACAATCCTAACCTCAGCGAGACCGTCACCAACATGTCGGCGTTTATGGCTGACGAGAACGACTTCATCGACGGGCTCGCCGGACAGCTCCTTGATAGTCATTCCAGGTTTGCAGACGGAGTCCTCGAGGTTGAACTGGACGCTCTCGCGCAGGCCCATCCGTCGCTTGCGAGACGTGCTATACTGCTTGCTATCGAGAAGATTCGCGGCGAACGCACGGATATCTACTCAACCCATGTAGAGGACGTGCTCGATCTCATCCGTACTGACAACAGGTCCGGCAGTTTGAGCCTGCCCGGAGGTGCGATTGTAAGGAAACGCTACGGGGTGGTAGAGTTTACTCTGGCCAGCATGTTGGCGTCTCTGAAGGTGCCCAAGTACAAGAAGACGATCGCTGTCCCGGGATTTACTGTCGTTCCGTACACCTCTAGTGTGATCGTAGCGGATGTGTTCCCAATCGAGGAGCTTGGCGATAGGCACAAGAGTGGCGACCGCAGCGTGGCTTATATGGACTACGATGTCGTTCGTGATGGACTGGCTGTGAGAAACAGGCGTGACGGAGATAGGTTTAGACCTCTTGGGATGAAAGGAACAAAAAAGCTAAAAGAGTTTTTCATCGACAATAAGATCAAGCAAGAAATCAGGGACAAGATCCCACTGGTCGTGTATGGACGAGACAGGGAACAAATTGCCTGGATCGGGGAACTAAGACTAGCCGAAAGCGTCAAGGTAACTAGGAAGACCCGCAATGTGCTCCGGTTGTCTTTGGAGCCGATGTTGGGGTGAATGACAAGTGTCAAAGACGTTTTATGCTATGGGGGTTGATGCGCACGTCGGATTTGTAACTGCAATACTACTGTGGTATAATGTTGATATTCTGACGAAGGACGTAGTACGCCCCTCTTTTTTTTTGAGCGGGAAGGAGGAGCTCGCTTTTGAATAGGACCCTCAGAAGCCTAGGTTTGTGGCTTCTCTTGGGGCTGATAGTGTTTACCACAGCGACTTATCTGTGGCAGCCTCAACAGCAGTATAGGACAATTCGATACGATGAGTTTTGGGAGTATTTCCAGAACGGCTACATGCTCGAAGTGACCCTCGTAGGCAAAGAGCAGATCAAAGGCGTGTACAAACTGCCTATGAGCAGAGAAAGTGTCGCGTTCAAGACGAGAACCGCAGATACTAGCATGATCATTGAGGAATACCATAGAATGCTCGCCAACCCGAGCGAGCGTGCCAAAGTCTCTGGGCTTCGATTGATATCTGAACCGGAGCCTACACCTCCATGGTGGATGACTCTGCTGCCAAGTCTGCTTCCGCTGCTGCTTATGATAGCGTTCTTTGTGTTCTTCCTGAACCAAGTGCAGGGCGGCGGCAGCCGGGCGATGTCCTTTGGCAAGAGCAGGGCGAGGCTACACGGGCAGGCTAAGGAGCGGATCACGTTCGACGACGTGGCCGGTGTAGACGAAGCCAAGGAGGAGCTCGCAGAGATAGTTGAGTTCCTCAAGAACCCTAAGCGGTTCGCAGATATGGGAGCCCGGATACCTAAGGGCATCCTGCTGGTCGGACCTCCTGGGACAGGAAAGACGTATCTCGCGAGGGCTGTGGCAGGCGAAGCCGATGTTCCGTTCTTCATAATTAGTGGTTCGGATTTCGTCGAGATGTTCGTTGGCGTCGGCGCATCGAGGGTCAGAGACTTGTTTGACCAGGCCAAAAAGAACGCTCCGTGTATCGTCTTCATAGACGAGATTGACGCTGTCGGAAGGCAGCGGGGAGCAGGCCTGGGCGGTGGACACGACGAACGAGAGCAGACCTTGAACCAGCTACTCGTCGAGATGGATGGTTTTGAGGTCAACTCCGGCATCATCATCCTTGCGGCAACCAACAGGCCGGATGTGCTCGACCCAGCTCTGCTCAGGCCGGGACGGTTTGACAGGCAGATCGTTGTCGATATCCCGGACGTCCGAGGCAGAGAGGCCATCCTCAAGATACACGCGCGCAACAAACCGCTTGCCAGTGACGTCGATCTCAACATCCTGGCGAGGAGAACACCGGGCTTCACAGGAGCTGATCTGCAGAACGTCCTGAACGAGGCCGCTCTGTTGGCTGCAAGGTTTGGCAGCAAACAGATTGCCATGGCTCATGCAGAAGAGGCGATTGAGCGGGTCATTGCAGGGCCTCAGCGCAAGAGCTCTGTAGTTAGCGACAAGGAGAAGGATATCGTCGCCTACCATGAGAGCGGGCATGCGTTGGTCGGCAAGATGCTTCCGGGCGCTGATCCTGTTCACAAGGTCAGCATAATCCCAAGAGGCAGGGCCGGTGGTTACACGCTGCAGCTTCCTGAGGAGGACCGGCGGCTTCGCACCAAATCGCAGATGATGAACGACGTGGCGATGCTGCTTGGAGGCAGAGTCGCCGAGGAATTGGTGCTCGGTGAGCCGAGCACAGGCGCATACACTGACCTTGAGCGTGCAACCAAGATCGCCCGAGCCATGGTCACCGAGTACGGCATGAGCGAACGCCTTGGGCCTCTTACTTTCGGCAAGGGCCATCCAGACCAGGTGTTCTTGGGCCGCGATATTGCCAGAGACCGGGACTACAGCGAGGAAGTGGCTGCTGCCATCGACCAAGAGGTCCGTAGGATTGTAGACGAGTGCCTCGAGATGGCCAGAAGCATACTGACTGAACACAGGGACAAGCTGGAGTTGCTCGCCACTACACTCAAGGAGAGAGAGACACTCGAGCGAGACGAGATTGACAGGTTGTTGGGGGGCGAGGAGCTGGACGACCCCGAGCCTGATCAGGAACCTGAAGTGCAGGCAGAGAGTGTCTCCAGTGGCGGAGGGACTCAGGAGCGGGCTGCGAACCCAGGTTTACCCCCGACTAGGCCCGGCCAGACGGTTGCCAATGACTTGCGGCCTGCGATAGAGTAGATAAGCGAGATATATGTGCTGACTCGTCTATTGCCGAGTGCTGCAGTTTGATGTAAGATGAGCTAGAGGCTATGGATGGCATTCCATGTTGAGGAAGCCATACCGTTTGTGGTTGAGCTTTTGAACTTCAGACAATTCCGCTTGGATCTGGGATACGACCGAGACGGAGCATTGTTCTACAGCTTGGATGCTGATTACGGACTGATATGATCAATGCTTTTGAAGCGCCTTCGATTCCAGCGGATTGAAGGCGCTTTGGTCTTAATGGCGGCTGATACTGGAGGCGGACATGGTGAGACTAGGAATAGTTGGAGCCGGAAGGGTAGGCACAGCTCTGGCGCTTGCGTGCAGTCGAACTGGTGTTGAGGTTGTGGCAGTTGCAAGCAGAAGCGAGAAGTCCGTAGAGAGATTGGTGCAGCTGGCCGGGCTTGATCGCTCTGTGGTGTGCTCCAGTCCCAATGAGGCGTTTGAGCGGTCAAGTGTCCTTCTGTTGTCTGTGTCCGACGACGCGATTGGCGAGGTGTGCCTTCAGCTGACAAAAGGAGTCTCAGACAAGAGGGCCTCAGAGCCTGGCTTTCGCGTGGTTGCACATCTGAGCGGGGCTTTGAGTTCGTCGATCCTCTCGCCCCTTAGGAAACTCGGGGCCTCAGTAGGATCGATACATCCTATCAAGTCGTTTTCGACCGATCCGCACGTGTCATCGGACTTGAAGGGAACAGTGGCCTCGATAGAAGGAGACGAAGGAGCTGTTCAGACTCTGTCGGAGCTTGCTGGGGTTCTTGGTATGCGGCCGACAGAGATCGCGAGCGAGGCAAAACCGCTCTACCATGCTGCTGCTTGCATCGCTTCGAATTACATGGTGACATTGTTCGCTCTGTCCTGCGACATCATGGTTAGGAGCGGGATGGATCCAGCACTCGCCAGGGAGTCGATAGCGCACCTCATGGGAGGCACTATGCGCAATCTCCAGAGTCAGCCGCCTGAGCAGGCACTGACCGGGCCCATAGCCAGGGGTGACTCAGACACGATCAAGGGGCATCTCGATGCGTTGGAGCGGATTGACAACTGCCGGGTAAACGCTATATACAGGTTGCTTGGACTCGAGACTGCTGAACTAGCAAAATATGGCAAGCGGATATCGAGTGAGTCGGTAGACGAGCTGACGAGTATTTTGTCCTAAGAATATATGGCTTTGGGAGAGAGGGTCAACAAGTGCAAGACTACTGTCCCGAGGCAATTGAGGAGGCGAGTTCTAAGTGTCTACTGAAACAACTGCTCCGGTAAAGCGGATAACTGCCAATACCTTTATTGAGATGAAGGCGGAGAACAAGCCGATAGCAATGCTCACTGCATATGACTATCCAATGGCTTACTACCTTGATCAGGCCGGAATTGACGGGATCCTGGTAGGCGATTCTGTAGCAATGGTCGAGTTGGGCTTCGAGAACACGTTGAGCGCAACTATGGATATAATGGTTCATCATACGCAGGCTGTTAGGCGTGGTGTCAAGAGAGCATTGCTAGTTGCAGACATGCCGTTCATGTCTTATCAATCATCTGTTCAGAGTGCCGTTGAGAATGCAGGAAGGCTCGTTCAAGAGGGAGGAGCGGATGCTGTAAAACTCGAAGGAGGAGAGAGCTTCGCTGACCAGATCGAAGCGATCATAGAGGCGGGCATACCAGTAATGGGCCACCTGGGTTTGACCCCGCAGTCGTTCCATATGTTCGGAGGATACGGACTGCAGGCAAAGACCGTTGCTTCTGCCAAGCAGCTCATTGAGGACGCGCTTCTCCTTCAGGACATCGGATGTTTCTCTATAGTGCTGGAGAAGATACCTGCAGAACTCGCCGCACTTGTCAGCAGGAAACTGACCATTCCGACCATAGGTATAGGAGCTGGGTCGAGTTGTGACGGGCAGGTGCTCGTGGCTCACGATATGCTTGGCATGTTCGAGCGGTTTAAGCCCAAGTTTGTCAAGCAATACGTGCAGCTGGCGGGCATCATGCGAGAAGCGTTTGAGGCATACATAAGCGATGTCAAGTCGCGCGCATTTCCTGCCAGCGAGCACTCGTACTCAATGGACCCTGAAGTACTGGCTGAGGTAGAAAAGGCGGTGCAGGAGATAAATGCAACTGATTAGGCGCATAGAGGAGCTCAGGCAGGCGCTAAAGCCGCTAAAGCGTCAGGGCAAGACGATAGGGCTAGTCCCGACTATGGGCTATCTTCACGAAGGGCATCTCGCTCTGGTGCGCCGGTCAGTGGCTGAGTGCGATGTGACGGTGGTCAGCATCTTTGTCAATCCCACTCAGTTCGGCCCAAATGAGGACTATGACCGCTATCCAAGAGATCTTGACAGGGACTTGGCACAGTGCAAGGCCGAGAATGTCGATTTTGTATTCGCACCCGAAGTCTCGGAGATGTACCACAAGGATGCAAGCACCAGGGTCACTGTCTCCAAGTTGACAGAAGGCCTGTGCGGCAGGAGTAGGCCCGGGCACTTTGACGGCGTTGCGACTGTTGTCACCAAGCTCTTTAACATCGTCGGGGCAGACAAAGCCTATTTCGGTCAGAAGGACGCCCAGCAGCTTGCTGTGATCAAGAGGATGGTACGGGATCTCAACATCGATGTGGAAGTTGTCGAAGTCCCTACAGTCCGTGAACCTGACGGCTTGGCTATGAGTTCGCGAAACACCTACTTGACACCAGAACAGCGTCAATCTGCTCGTTCGCTGTACAGGTCCCTGGTTGCAGCCAAGGAGATGATTGACCAGGGCGAGCGAAACGTGCAGAATATACGCGAACGCATGTCGGACATCATACAGGCGTCCGAAGGTGCGGATATAGACTATCTAGAGATAGTAGACGCGGACACACTGAACCCACTGGAGAGGATCGAGGGGCAAGTGCTGATCGCAGTGGCAGTCAGATTTGGCCACACTCGTTTGATAGACAACATCAAAGTGGAGGTCGAGTAGATGCTCAGGGTTATGTGCAAATCGAAGATACACCGTGCCACTGTCACCGACGCGAACATCAACTACGTCGGTAGTATCACGCTCGACTCCAGCCTGATGAGCGCAGCCGATATTCTGCCGTATGAGAAGGTGCAGGTAGTAGATGTCACCAACGGCAGTCGCCTGGAGACATATGCGATTCCGGGTGAGGCGGGCAGCGGAGAGGTGTGCATAAACGGTGCTGCGGCTAGATTGATACACCCCGGTGACCTCGTCATCATCATGTCATACGGGCTGTATACCGATGAGGAACTGCAAGACTACAAGCCCAAGGTTGTATTTGTGGATTCGGACAACCGACAGGTGAGGATTGAGGAGAGCGAACAGGTTGGGGAGATAGAGGCTTGACAACCGCACTGGTCCTGTCAGAGTTGATCAAAGCGGACACCTATGTGTCGGGAAGCAGATTGGCCAAGAAGGCGGGCGTGTCTCGAAATGCCGTCTGGAAGGCCATCGAGCGAATGCGCAAGGACGGATACGAGATAGAGGCTGTTCCGAGGCGCGGCTACAGAATCGTATCGGCACCTGACAGCCTTCGCGACTACGAGGTCGCAGCCCACCTTGGCACCGATGAGCTCGGCTCGGGGCTGTATTGCCTGGACAGCATCGACTCAACGAACCTGTTTGCAAAGCGAATAGCCCGTGAGGGGGCTCCTCACGGCACCCTGGTTGTGGCGAATGAGCAGACCGCAGGCAGAGGGCGCTTGGGCAGGACGTGGGAGTCGCAGCCGGGCACCGGGCTGTACTTCTCCTTGGTCTTGAGGCCCGACCTTCCACCAGGCGATGCGCCCCAGTTGACCACTGTTGCAGCCGTGTCTGTCGCGAGCGTATTGAGAGACGACTACTCAGTGGACGCCCGGTTAAAGTGGCCAAATGACATATTGGTCAATGGCCGGAAGCTCTGCGGGATACTCGTTGAGATGAGCTGTGAGCTCGATAGGATCCACCACATCATTGTGGGCATAGGGATCAACGTGCATGCGTTTGTGCGCGATCCCGGCACTGATGTGTCTGCCATAGCAGTGAATCTGGACGAGTTGATTGGAGCGCATGTGCAGAGGGTAAGGTTGCTCGCGTCGGTGCTTGCAAGCACTGAGAGATACTACCGCACGTGGTTGAACTGTGGCTTTGCGCCTATCTTGGCTGAGGCCAAGGCGCTTTCGTGCACCCTTGGACGGAGTGTATCCGTGTCTACACCTTCGGGGATGGTCGAGGGCATTGCCAGGGATTTGGACTTGAGCGGAGCCTTGGTAATTGAGGATTCTAAAGGAGTATACAGAAAGATTTATGCGGGGGATGTTGTAGCATAAAATAGCGCAGCCAGTGCAAGCATAAGTGATGCGTCGAGGAGAAATCCGCCTTAACTGTCATCTGTAGCGGCGAACAGACCTCACGCTTCGGCTCGCTCGATTAGTACGACCTCTTGTCGAGCGAGCTTGTTTGTGTTTCTGAAGGACTTGCCGAGTAAAATGAAGAATTCCAGAATCAAGCTTCAGATCTTAGTTCGGTGCAGGAGGCAGAAAAATGAGGCATCACGGTGCTACGGCGTCGGCGCACGAGCGATTTCGCTTTCGCACGCTACAAGAAGCTGTTCAGAAGGCTCGTGAGTTGGGATATCATCTGCCGGTCAGTGAGGATGTGAGTATCCTCCGGGAACAGGTCGACCTGGGCTGGTTTAGTGTTCCGAATTCACTTGGAATTCATGCAATGGAAGGCGCTGACGGCACGCGCGCGGGTGAACCTGACGAGTTGACTTTCAGGAGGTACCGCAGGTTTGCAGCTGGGGGCGCGGGGCTGATATGGGTAGAGGCTACAGCAGTGGTCGAGGAGGGGCGGGCAAATCCTCGTCAGCTCTGGCTTAGAAAGGAGACTCTTGACTCTTTCCGTGCTCTGAGGGAGGAGATCCTAAAGGCAGCGTGCGAGGTATCCGAAGGCCATCGGCCTCTCACAGTGCTCCAGCTTACGCACTCGGGCCGGTACTCCAAGCCTGAAGGGAAACCGCGGCCTGTGATAGCACACCGTTCGCCTTATCTTGATCCGGCACACAACCTGCCTGCTGACTATCCAATCATCACCGATGCAGAACTCGATGAACTTCAAGATAGGTTTGTAGAGGCGGCTCGCTTGGCGAGGGACGCAGGCTTTGACGCTGTCGACGTCAAGGCTTGTCACGGATACCTCGTCTACGAGTTGTTAGGCGCATATACCCGGGAAAACAGTAAATACGGAGGAAGCTTTGAAAACAGGATCCGCTTTCTCTATGAGGTTTGCCAGCGCATATTGAACGAGGTGCCCGGAATAGGTGTAGTCAGCAGGCTCACGGTCTACGATGCGACCCCTTACCCGTACGGCTTTGGGATGAAGGCTGACGGCAGCCTCGACCCGGATCTATCTGAGCCGATCGAACTGATTCGCAGATTGAGCAATCTAGGGGTAACGCTGATAAACGTCGCTACCGGCAATCCATACGACAAGCCTCATATCGAACGGCCTTATGACAAGCCGATCGCCGGTGGGACTGTGCCGAACGAACACCCCTTGGCGAATATAGGGCTAAACATGGAAATCATCAAGGAGATCTCTTTAGCCGTTCCTGAGGTCAAGACAGTATTCTCAGGCATATCGTGGCTGCGGCATTTTATCCCCGAAGTTGCTGCCGGCCTAAAGAAAGAGGGTTACTGCAGCATAATAGGTGTCGGCAGGGGAGCTCTTGCTTGCCCACACTTTGCCAGAGATATTCTTGAGACTGGCCGACTGGTCCCCTCAGAGCAGTGCGTTGCTTGCTCTTCGTGCTCTCAGATAATGCGGGACGGAGGCAGAGCAGGTTGTATGGTGCGTGACTCGGCGATCTATGGCCCGATATATATCGCTGGACGGTTGAAGGATCCTGAATATGTCAGGAAGCTCGCTGAGAAGCACTGTGATCGCAGTGCCACAACTTCTGAAGAGGGCTCTCCCGCCGGTCTAGATGTGCCCGCCTTTGTGGAGGCCATTGCAAGAGGCGAAGACCGCACTGCATATGACATTTTGGAGCGGGCGACTGCAGCGCCTAAGGCAGATGCAACTGTCCGAGCTTCAGAGGCACGGTCCAAGGACGGACGCGTGCCGAAAGCCTCGGATTGCAGCTCCGCGCCTATCAAAGCCTTGCAGCGGTATGTCAGTGTGAAGGCCAGTGAACAGGGTTGGACAGCAGTAGACCTTCCTCTGAAGACCTCAGGCCGCAGTGTGGCAGTCGTAGGGGCGGGGCCTGCAGGACTCGCCTGCGCAATCAGGCTTCTTGAACTCGGACACTGCGTGACAATCTACGACAGTTCCGGGTCAGCCGGAGATATGGCAGCTGCGGCTTTCTCTGACGATAGACTCAGCAGTTCGGTCCTAGTGGGCGAAATCCGGTCGATCCTTGGACATGTTGGCCCAGATAGGCTGACGTGGGCGAGAGGGGTGGCTGCCGACTCGGATCGAAACCTCGATTGGCTGCTCAAAAAGCACGATGCAGTGTTCATTGGCCCAGGGTTGCAGGCGTCTGCGTCACTTAGCGGCGAGACGCATCCACAGGTATTGGACGCGCTTACGTTCCTTCGAAAGGTCAAGCAAGGGACGATAACGTCTGTCAGCGGCAGCGTTGCGGTCATCGGCGGAGGCAACTATGCTATGAATGCGGCGGTGACTGCTGCGAAGCTGGGTGCTGACGACGTCTATGTTTTGTACCGCCGTTCCTACGCTCAGATGCCGGCTTGCCCTGAGGAGAGGCAGCGTGCACTCGAAGCAGGGGTTCACCTTCTCGTATTGCAGCAGCCGGCCGGATACTCATTTAGCCCTACGGGTGAGCTTGTCGGAGTCAGAGTGATCCGCACGAAGCTAGGAGATCCGGATTCCAGCGGCAGGCGAAGCTTTGAAGGGATCGAAGGGACAGAGTACCTCCTGCCTGTTGACCTTGTCATAGAGGCGATTGGCCAGAGGGCTTCAGTGAGCCTGCAGCAGGCTTTGCCGGGCGTTAAGTTCAAGGAGGGGCTTGTCGAGACCGTAGATAGCGGGTATGCGACGTCACGGGATCGGGTTTTCGCAGGCGGTGACATAGTCAATGGCGGCGATGGCGTGGCTCGAGCTGTTGCGGATGGGTACTCTGCTGCACAGGAGATAGACAGGTTTTTAAGCGAATAACCAGCAGCTGCTATTGACACTTGCAGAGCTGTCTGCTATCATAATTCATGCATCTCCAATATAGATTGAGTTGTGCCGAAGTGGTGGAACTGGCAGACGCGCAGCGTTCAGGGCGCTGTGGGCCTCGCGCCCGTGCGGGTTCGACTCCCGCCTTCGGCACCACCATCGAGTATCTGGCTGTCACACTGGCTCCAGCCGATGTGACAGCCTTTTTGTATCACATGATGCAAGAGGGGAGGCGGTCTGACGAGCCCTCTGAAACGCATACCGCACAAGAGGGACTGCCACAGATGCGCGAGGTTGAACTCAGCACGAAATTCGCATGATTCTCAATGTTCTAGCATCATTTGTGTCAACTGCAAGGAGATATGAACATGCAAGAGATGAATGCTTATGTCTTGTTAGCCATTACACTACTGCTGGGTCTAGTTTACGCCATTTTGCGAAACCAGTACAGCAAGAACGTTGCGACCAGACCTTCAGACCACTACTCTTTTATCAGCTTATCCAGCCTTGTGACTGCAATCGTTCTGATCCTGATCTCAGGCGGAGTTTGCCATCCCTCGCTATTTACCATTGCGCTTGGAGTCGGGTTTGGATTGCTCACAGTGATTGCTTCTGTATCCAACCTCTTGGCATTGAGTATCGGGCCCATGTCCTACACAACAGTGATCGCCACGTCTTCTATGATCATCCCGGCTATGTCCGGGCAGGTGTTTTGGGGCGAACCTGTAAGTGTTCGTCAGTACGTAGGCATATTCCTCATACTCGTGTCCTTGATTCTCTCTGTCGACAAGGAGGCTAACGAAAAGGGATCCTCTCTCAGGTGGCTCGCATTGTGTTTGGTGTGTTTCGTGGCCACCGGCATGGTTGGCATTGCTCAGAAAATCCACCAAAGCTCTGCCTACAGGCATGAGCTGAGCGAGTTCTTAGTGATCGCCTTTGCAGTGTCAACAGTCCTCTCGCTGGGAGTGTATCGCATCTACGAACGCAGAGGCCAGGCGTCCGGCTTTATCTCGTCCATAAGGAAGCCCGGCGCTCTCTTGTTAGCAGTTGCGACCGGTGTTTGTTTTGCTGTAGTCAATCAGATCAACTTATACTTGGCTGGAGCGATGGAAAGCTCTGTGTTCTTTCCTATAGTAAACGGCGGTGGATTGCTGCTTGCGACCATATCCGCAATCGTGATCTTTGGGGAGAGGCTTAACAGAAAGCGTACATACGGACTCGTCATTGGCTTGGTGGGTGTTGCTCTCCTGCTATAGGGTGCTGTAGGGTCGGCACTCGCACATTGTCGATACACGGCACAAATCGTTCTTGACTCCGGTAATACGCGGTATTATCATGAACATGTGATTGGCATATTCCGGAGGGTTTGGCATGTGCGAATGGCTGACTCGTGTTCCTAGATTGGCTCGGGCTGTAGCGCTTGTTGTCGTAGCCATGTGTGTCTTATTTGTCCTGGATGGAGGCGGTGCACGCGCTGCAACCGGGGAAGCCTCGTCTGGGGGTAGCCGCGAGACCATAGAAATATCGGTAGGCATTCCGCCGCTGGCTTACTTGATTGAGCGAATTGGCGGCGGTTTTGTGTCAGTGTCCACGTTGCTTGTCTCAGGGCAGGATCCTCATACATTTGAGCCTACTCCGAGGCAAGTGGTTAGTTTGATAGGTGCTGACATCTATTTCAGTGCGGGACTGCCGTTCGAAGAACGAATGGTGGACAAGATCCGGGGTTCGGGAGCTCAGGTCACAGTGGTGGAGTTGATAGAGCATGCAGATTGCGGGCATCACTGCGAAGATGACGGCCATGGTCACGAGGACCCTCATGTCTGGCTGTCACCCGCGCACCTAGAGGGCATGGCGCGTGCAGTCGCCGGGGCTCTCTCGGCTTATGACCCGGAACACTCGGAGGTGTATGAGCGGAACCTAAGGGAGCTGTGCTTGGAGATCGAGGACGTTGACAATTCATTGCGTCAGATGCTCACGCCGTTTGCAGGACGTGAGTTTCTCACATACCATTCGGTGCTCGGCCACATAGCGCGGGAGTACGGCCTTGTTGAAGTGTCTATTGAGTCCGAAGGCAAGAGTCCGGGAGCTAAGGGTTTGGCAAGCATCATAGAGCGGGCTAGGTCCAACCAGATCCGGGTGGTGTTTGTCCAGCCTCAATTTGATGATACGAGTGCGAAGCTCATAGCCCGAGCGATAGGGGCCTCAGTCGTGAGCATTGATCCACTCAAAAAGGACGTCCTTTTGAACCTTCTAGAGATTGCAGAGCAGCTGGTGCTTGCGATGGACTAATGCGCACAGGTGCTCCATAGCGGAGGCGAATGACTAGTGTCCGGTTATGCGATAGAGCTCGACAGAGTGGATTTTTCATATGGCTATGTGCAGGTCATAGTCAACGCTAGCCTGAGGGTTACAGAGAGCGAGTTTGTTTACGTGATCGGCCCCAATGGCGGAGGCAAGACGACCTTGCTCAAGCTGATTGTCGGTCTCCTCAAGCCTCAGTCCGGGGCAGTGCGCGTTTTCGGCATGGAGCCTGAGAAAGCCCGTAGCCGCATTGGATATGTTGCGCAGCAGTCCAGTCACGACTTGTCAGTGCCGATGACAGTGAGAGAAGTAGTCTTGATGGGACGCCTCACCGCAGACCGTATAGGAGGCTATACTACGAGCGACCTGCTTGCAGCCGACAGGGCACTGGAGCGGCTTGGGATGTCGGAGTTGTCTGATTGGCAATTTGCGGACCTGTCAGGTGGTCAGAAACAGCGAGTTCTCATAGCCAGGGCGCTGGCTGGAGAGCCAGACCTGCTCCTGCTCGACGAACCTACTGCCAACATCGACCCTGCCGCAAGGGAGGATATAATAGGCCTTCTGGAGCATCTTAGGCAAGAGATCACCATACTGATGGTGTCGCACGACGTTTGGTTTGTCCCGGAAGGCGTAACTAAGGTCGTATGTGTCGACAAGACGGTGGCAGTCCATCCAACCAGTGAGGTGACGGCCGAGGCGGTATATCAGATGTACGGCAAGCGAGCCAGGCTGATCCGCCATGACAGGCTGTCAGAAGAGGTGGTGAGGGGTGGTGTCTGAGTTCGTCGGAGCCCTGCTGAGTCAGGACATCCCCTTCCTGAGGTACGCCCTGATCGCAGGCGTGCTTTCGAGCATGGCGTTTGGCGTTGTTGGAACGTATGTAGTTGTCCAGCGCATTAGTTATATGGCAGGAGCGATATCGCACGCGGTGCTGGGCGGCATCGGTTTGGCGCTCTATCTTAACAGAGCCCAGGGCCTCACTTTTATCCAGCCGATACACGGTGCGTTGGTGTTTGCTCTGCTGGCTGCGGTCCTGGTCAGTGCAGTCAGTCAACGGGCCCGTCAGAGGGAGGACACAATACTCGGCGCTCTCTGGTCGGTTGGGATGGCTGTAGGAGTCTTGTTCTTGGCCAAGACTCCCGGGTACGTGGATCCGATGAGCTATCTTTTCGGCAATATACTGATTATGTCAAGGCAAGACTTGTGGCTTATAGTCGGGCTGGACCTGGTGATATTGCTTGTAGCAGTTGTGTTCTACCATCAGTTTGCAGCTGTGATCTTTGACCGCGAGTTCGCGATTGCACGCGGGTTGCGAGTCGGCATGTATTCAACTCTCATGCTCTGTCTTGCTGCGCTCACGGTCGTACTCATGGTGGGTGTTGTAGGTATAGTAATGGTGGTTGCGCTCCTGACTCTGCCTGCTGCTATCGCAGGGCTGTTCTGCAGGTCGCTAAAGGCTATGATGGTGACTGCTGCGTTGTTGTGCATGATTTTTACATCCACCGGACTGGGCGTTAGCTATGCGTACGACTTGCCGACAGGCCCGACGGTGATCCTTATCGCGGGCATCGCTTACGCACTGGCCCTCGCCGTGCGCAGATTTCGCAACAGGGGTGGAGCTGTACAGATCAAGCAGGGCGAGGTTGAACAGAGTGCTGGGTGCTGGAGAGGTGTACAAGATGGCGAAGCAGTCGAGACAGGAAGTCATAACGTTTAAGGTCGATGCGGAATTGGCAAGGGCAATGGAGGGAGTGCCCAATAGGTCCGAGTTCATCCGCAGGGCGATCCTCGTTGCTTTGGACAATATCTGTCCATTGTGCAAGGGGACAGGCAGCCTCACTATGGATCAGCTGAGACACTGGGAGGACTTTGCAAGGACGCACGAGGTGAAGCGCTGCGCTGACTGCAGTGCCGTACACCTGGTGTGTGCGGCGGTGGAGGACGAGTGCAGCCGCTCCAACAGGAGCTGAGGCGACTGCTTGGGCAGTAGATGCCGTGACTCGGATGCCTTGAAAGACGCCCGGCCATAACATAGGCAGCCGGGCGTCTCCTGAACTTCAAGCCTAGTCGCGATCTGCCTCAAGGCCAATAGCCTTGAAGATCTTTATCCTCTCTTTTAGCGAAGGCCATCTCTGCACTGTTTGTGGAGAGAACATACCTTGGCTCAGGTCTTCAGTCGCAGACAGCTCATGCCCTATCAACGCCCATGTCGAGTCAATGAGGTTGTGGAATTCGGGATTCCTCAATGCTTCACACACAAACGGCTGTCTGGGAGAGTTGATGTCTTCGCCACTTATCTGAAAGAGCTCATGCCGCTCACAGAGGCTCTTGACGGTCCTTAGCTGATCCGGTGAGTTCCGAGTCGGCATGTATGTGACAGCGTTGAACCCAAGATCCTTTATGACTTCAAAGAGTTCTTCTATATAGTCGTCTTCGAATTTCTGGGTCTTCTTGTCGCCTGTAACTGATTCCCCGACGTCGCCTAGGTATGCATATGCAAGGATGGCACCGACTTCTCTGGACAACTCAACGATATCGTGCACCTTTGGGCATTCGTCGGTCGCATCAACATAGAAGCTCGCCACTAAGTCGCTCTTCAGCACTCCCAGTAGATCGTACTCGTAGTGCGGGTTATATTCATCAAGTAGAAATGCCTCTATTTTGGGCCGGATTTCGATGCCGAGCTGCCCTTTGACTGCATCCACCAGGGCACTGCCTTTCCCGTACTTTTGGACCAGCTTGCAGGAGAGTGCGTATAGGATGTGTCGCTCTGTGACACTGCCCCCGCGAGCGCTCTCAGATATGGGCAGCACGTCCTCGTCGTAGTCCAGCGAAATGCCAAGAGGAGAGACGATTGAGTTGAGGCGAGATACCATGAGCCTGTTGCGATCGTGCCTCGCCTTTGTGTATGGAACGAAGTACTCCTGAACCCTGTCGATCTGCGTATGCGGGATCCCGTGCAGCGCCACGTACGCTATGGATCTCTGGTCCGGGTTGTTGATTGACCGACCGCTAAGGGGAGTGTCCGAGAAGTCGACTCTGCACTCGACTCCGATAGTGGTGGCCATGCCCACTATGCGTCCGGCCTCAATGAACTCACGAGCTCCTGCAATTGAGTCGTGGTCCATGATCCCTGCAGTCTGTAGTCCGGCCATGTACGCCTTCCAAACAGCCAGTGTAGGGGAGTAAGGAGAAAATGAGAATGTCGTGTGGATGTGGTTGTTGACGTCAATCCCCTTTTGTGGCTTGTCAATCCGGCCGCCTATTACACCTCTCATGCAGGCTCGCAGGCTTTCAAGCCTATCTTTGGGGTCTGGACAATTGAGATCGTAGGGCGTCTGTGTGAAATCGCGTTTCATGATGTCATCACCATAACCATAGTAAGTACTAGCCTCCGGCATCAATAACAAGTCATTCTTCTATTGCAGGCAATCAAAGTCCTCCCTGCCACATTGGCACATCCGTGTTTCTTTGAAGTGCTTGTTACGCCCCCTTCATGTCGCGAGCCTTAGAATACAGTCCTGTGCCAAGGTGACACTAAACTGTGGTGAAGGCGTTGTCTAGACGAATGACGGTGTCAAGGTCGATTTGTGCTGCGCTGGTATTCGCTACACTGGTTGCCTACTGTCACGATACAGCAGCAGCCGACGTAGATTTCCTCGTTCTTATTGTCGATCAACTGTCTGTCAGTGATATTATTCACACAGACTTGCCCAACTTGAGGCGCCTACTCGATGAGGGCGCTGCAGGTCTCATGAACACTGCCACTGCTGGCGCTACGAGTCCGGAGAACGCAGCCGTGACAATAGGTGCAGGTGCGAGGGCGCTCGGGCCTGCTGCATCCGCGCAAGCCTTTGATGCCAAAGCGCCGATAGCTCCCATTAAGGGAGTCTCCCAGACATCCGAAGTGTTCGCTCAGGTGCCGTTCGATTCGGAGCGATCAGACCTGCCTCTTGCGACAGCAGAACTGGTCTATATGAGGCGCACCGGCAGACGCACATCGGGTGAAATCGTGAATCTCTCTATAATCGAGATCCTGTCTGCCAACAGGGCATCGGCTTATGAGCCTGTGCCTGGCTCTCTAGGGTCTGCATTGCTCGAAGCCGGGGTTGAGATCAGCTATTTTGGAAACGCTGATACGAACTTGCCGAAGCGGCACATGACAGCCATTTTTATGGATAGATGGGGAGTTATACCCAGAGGATCGGTACAGACACCCGTTGTTCAAGACGCAGACAGCGTCTTTGGTATCAGAACTGATTACGACTATCTCTCAGCCATCATCCATGACAAGCTCAAAGGCAGCACACAAGACGGTGCAGATAGAGAAGTCATAGCGATGGAAATCGGTGACTTGGCAAGGCTTTATGACGCGCATTTGAGTTATTCGGAGCCATCGGTAACCGAGGTGCGCGACCAAGTGCTAGAACGCCTGGATGCGCTTGTTGGCGTAGCTCTCAGTCAGGCGGACAATGAAGACAGAGTGATGCTGCTTGTCCCCACTCCACCCAGACACGACATTGCACTTGGCAACACCTTTACTCTGCTGGTATTGTGGGCCGGAGACGGGTCGATGCGTGGCGTCCTGACTTCTGCCACTACCAGGCGCAAAGGAATTGTGGCAAACCTGGACGTAGCTCCGACCATTCTCGGTGCGTTTGGAATTGAGCCGCCTGAGTCATTTGACGGAAATGCAGTCGAGGCAGAGGCAACATCGGATGTTGCAGGTTTGCTTTTAACTCAACTGGAGCGAGCTACGGCAACAGGGATCCAGCGCAGAGTGATCCTCAGGCCGATAGTCGGAGCGTACATATTGGCGTATGTCATTGCTTTGATCTACGTGATATTGCGGCCCGACGTCCTGTGGTTGCAGAAGGCGCTGCTGACAGCTCTCGTGTTGATGGCGTTTATGCCCTTGGCGCTGTTGTTGATCGCCGTGTTTGACCTGAGAGGAGTCTACCAAGCTTTGTGCGCTGCAGTTGTCCTTGCACTTGCGATGTCGCTGGTTGTTCAAAAGGCAAGCTCCAACCCTGTCCTACCTATAGCCGTCGTGTCTTTGGCCACTGCCACAGCCATAACCATTGATGCGTATACAGGCACGAATCTCATACAAAACTCAGTACTCGGATACGACCCAATGGCTGGTGCTAGGTTTTACGGAATCGGGAATGAGTACATGGGCGTCCTGGTTGGATCGACCTTAATGGGGACCACCGCTATGCTGGATGTTTCTGAGCGTTCAGCGTACTGGTGGCGTCCACTCGCGATCGCCATTTACATAGCAGTGCTGCTTACCATAGCATTGCCAATGGTGGGTGCGAACGTCGGCGGCGCCATAACTGCTGCGGTCTCGATGCCAGTGACAGCATTGCTTATCTATAGAGAAAGGCTGACGAGACGCGGTATTTTCTTTGCGCTAGCCCTTCCCGTCTTGGTGGTGGGGGTAATGATAGTCCTCGACCTGTACCTCAATCCTGGGGGACCTAGCCACTTGGGAAGATCAGTGCGGCTTATAGATGCCAACGGTATCTATGAGGCCATTGAAATCATCAAGAGAAAGCTTCAGATGAATCTAAAGCTCTTTAGATACAGCGTGTGGTCAAGAGCTCTGGTGGTTGGCCTAGCTGCTGTAGCGTGGCTTCTCTACAGGCCTACTCCGCTGATTCGCCGGATCAAAGACAGGCATAGAGGAACGGTGAAAGGCCTGACCGGCACTACAGTTGCAGCCTTGGTCGCGCTCTTGTTCAATGACTCGGGCGTAGTGGCAGGAGCTCTTGTATTGCACTATGCAGCTGTGGCGATTCTTTATCTCTCTGTATACCTCACGCCCGAAAGAAAGCCTGCAGCGACGCGTTGAGCCGCCTCTGAGGCGCTTTGACACTGAATGGGTTCATCTCGCGCGGACACACAGGATTAGCATAGAAGACGTTGAATAAGGTCAGGGAGTCGAGCTATCCCTAGACCGACATAGGCCGGTCAACGGACAGCCCTGGAGGCTTCTCAACTTGTAAGTGGGAGGAGATCAACATGAGTCACTTCTTCAACGGCCTAGGAATGAGCCTCTCGAATCTGTTTAGGTTGTCTAACGCGGAGACGCGTTCGATCAGCCCGGAGAACTTCACTGGTGAAAAGGGCAAGGGCGGAATGGCAACGACTGGGACAGGAGCGCATGCTGCGAGAGAGCTGGGGCAAGGCTGGAAGGTGTCGCCTAGCGTAGTCATCGAGCCGGGGGAGACCTTTGTGATGGGAGAGGTCAGTGGTTCGGGAGCCATTCAACATATATGGATGACGCCCACTGGCCGATGGCGTGATTCTATCTTTCGCATTTACTGGGACGGCTTGGACTATCCGTCAGTCGAGTGCCCGGTGGGGGACTTCTTTGCTTGTGGTTGGAATGAGTATGCTCAAGTCTCCTCTCTCGCAATATGCGTCAACCCTGGAAGCGCGTTTAACAGCTATTTCGTGATGCCCTTTAGGAAAGGGTTCAAGATGACCATGACAAACAGGGGCAGCGAGCCGATGGTGCTGTTTTACCAGATCACCTATGCCTTGACGGATGTTCCGGATGACGCTGCCTATTTCCATGCTCAGTTTAGAAGGGTCAACCCTCTCCCATACAAGCAGGTCTACACGATACTTGACGGAGTGAAGGGCCAGGGGCATTACGTTGGGACGTACATGGCCTGGGGCGTTAACAACGCTGGCTGGTGGGGAGAAGGCGAGATCAAGTTTTACATAGACGGAGACGACGAGTTCCCTACGATATGCGGCACAGGTACAGAGGATTATTTCTGCGGGTCGTACAACTTTGAGAACAAGGGAACTCACCAATATCAGGAGTTTACTACGCCTTACTCGGGCCTGCCTCAGGTGATAAGGCCTGACGGAGTATATCGGTCTCAAACTAGATTCGGCATGTATCGCTGGCACATTACTGATCCGATACGGTTTAAGTCTGACCTACGAGTCACGATTCAGGCACTCGGCTGGAGATCAAATGGCCGGTACTTGCCTCTCCAAGACGACATAGCATCAGTAGCGTATTGGTATCAGACTCTACCACATCAACCGTTCCCTGAGTTGCCGGATAGGGATTATCTCGAGATCATTTAAGCTGGAGGATGCAAGAAGGGTCCGTGCAGCTCTCGATGACGGCACTGGCGGTGTTGTAGCCTGGTGTCAGCGGGGCTGACGGACCCTTTTGTAAGCATCGAGGCAGTGTTTGAAGCTCGACTCGAATAGCCTGGCTATTCAGCAAATCCCAACCACGACAGGATCGATGCCGGATCTGTGAAGTCGCCTACGATCGCATCCGACCCTGCTGCGAGCAGCCTGTTTCGTTTTTGCGGATTGATCCCGCGGCGGTTGACCTCATCACTGGCGACTCCGAGTGCTGCGGCACCTGCCTTTTTGCCAAGCGCGATCTCTACCTTGCCGTCACCGACGACGAGCAGCTCGCTGCCGCTTAGGCCTCTGCCTTCGATGAGGTTGCGGATGACCGCTTCCTTTGAGCAGTCCGCCCTATCAACGGGCGCGCCCGATACCTGAGCGAATGACTCCAAGAGCCCAAGTGCCCTTGCTTCGTTCACCACGTCCGGGTGGTCTGTGCCGCTGGCTATGTGCACCTCAATGCCGCGCTCTGCCAGTGTCTGGATGAACTCCGCACTTCCCGCGATCATGAAATCCTCCGCTTGAGCCCTGCCGGAGTTGAGTTCTTCTAAGCGTTTGTCCACTCGAGCCATCAGTCTGCGGTTGTACTCGCCCTTGTACCACCAAGCGTCGTGAACTACAGGGTTTAGCCCGTGCCTGCGAACAGCTTCTCTTAGCCACTGCATCTGATAGATCGTTTGAATGCCGGTGGACTGGTCTATATACTCCCAGACCTCGGATACTATTTGATCCGTGGGTTCGTGTTCTCCACAGATCATCTCAATCATCATAGGTCCCATGACCTGCTCCCAACCGTGGCGCAGGGTTGAGATGGTCCCGTCGAAATCAAAGATAGCCACCTTTAGTTGCCCGTTCTGTGTTGGCGACTGCCGGATTATCTCGATCACTTGTCAAGCTCCTTTCATCTACTGCTGCGATAGGCTTGTCAATACGGCTATGACCTCACCGGGGGTCGCAGTCCCGGTCGTACCGAGCTTCTTGATAGTGACCGCAGACGCCAGGTTGCCTAGTGACGCAGCCTCCACTCCAGAAGCACCGGCAGCAAGCGATGCAGTCAGTGCTGACAGGAAGCAATCACCTGCGCCAACCGTGTCTATAGGTGGAGGCACCGGGACTCCGGGCACTCTGGTGCTCTTGCCCGGAGACGCCCACAGCGAGCCGTCCGGCCCCAGAGTCATGCAAACAGGAGCTCCTGTCACTTTGCTCAGTGCTTGTGCCATGTCCTCGTAAGACATTGTTTGATCCGCACAGCTGCAAGTTCCCATCTCAGCCTCTAGCGCAGTCATGCATTCGTAGTCGTTTGGTGTAGTGATGACTCCTCTGAACAGTCTGACTCTGCTGCGGCTGTCTACCACTACAGTCTTGCCTTCCTCTGAGAGCTTGCGAAGTGTATCCCTGACCGTCGGAGTAATAATCCCGTGCTCCAGCTGGTCCGACACTGCGATTGCGTCTACTTCGCCGGCAATCCGGCATAGCTTCTCTATCAGTTCATTCTCGATCTCAGACTGCAGAGGACTGCGGTTGTCGAAGTCTATTCTAGGGTCTTCATACGCTACATCCGAGATGCCCTTGCGGATTGGCTTACAGTATGCAGGAGAGATCCTCGTAGAGCTGCGTATGATATCGGAGGTATCCATCCCGTGCTGCTCGCACACACGCAGCAGTTCTCTGCCTCGCCAGTCTTCTCCGACAACGGTCAGGAGTTTGACCTGGCCCACTCCCAAAGCGCACAGACATGCCGCTACATTTGCACCTGCTCCAGCCGAAAATCTCTCCTGTACAACAGGCAGGGGAAAGTGGGGAGTCTCGCGAGACAGCTCGCTCAATGTCATGTCTGCGTGCCAGTAGATATCTAGACAGGAGTCCCCGATCAGTAGAATGCTCAAGCTACCCAGAGAGCCCAAGATGTTTTCAGCTCTCTGTTCGGTTAGGAAATTGCGTACAGACTTCTGCTCAACTGCAGCAACATCGTTGGCGAAACTAGGTCTAGTATCTATGCATTCACACATGTGCTTACACCTCAGAGATAGCGCAGACGATTCGTGAGTACAGCGCGGGAATCGTGTCACGATGATCGCCTGTGATGTGATAGCCCGCCCCACCACGGCTGGTGGGCCTATTCACTATGTTTTTTCTGGGACGGTAGTAGTAGTGGGGGTGTTCATCGTCGATAGGCGCAGTGAAGTCGCCCAGGTCCAAAATGTCGAAGTTGGCTGTAGTTATCCTGTATGTGCTGTACCCCAGGTTTCTGGAGATTGACAGAGCCTTGAGAAACACTTCAGGGCCGGTGACTGCTGACCCGAAGTTCAAGAAGACGCCGCCGTCGAGCTGAGCCACGCTCGCACACATCTTTCGAAAATCCCTTCCGCTGGCACCGCCAATGGCAGCGAAGTCTGCTTCAGGGTGCTGATGGATGATGTCCGTCCCGATTGTCACGTGGAACGTGACTGGCACTGAAGCCCGGGTTGCCCGAACTACAACGCTGTAATCAGCATACGGAAAGTCTTCGGTATGCTTTGAGATGTACTGCGCCAGGCTCTCGCCATATCCCAACCCAGCTGCATACCCTTCTTTTATGGCGCGATTCATCCAGAGGCCGGTCTCCTCCCACATGCCAAAGGATCCGTCTTCAATGGCGGTTGGCACGTGTTCCGATGTTCCGCCAAGGTACGCCAGTTCGAAGTCGTGGATGCTGACCGCTCCGTTTCCTGCTATATGGGTGATGATACCTCTATCAATGAGATCGATCACATACAAGGAAAGGCCGCGCTTTATAACGTGAGCTCCCATCGACCATATGACGGGCCTGCCATCTCTCCTTGCACGCACAATCGCCTGAGCGATGTCATCGATCCCCTCGGCACAAGGCTTGTCCGGCTCCTCCACAGTGGGACGCAGGAGGTTTTCGACTGTTACAAGGTTGTGTCTATTGCGGGCGCTCTGCAATCGAATCTTTGAGAAGTCAAGATCGCCGTGAGTCAATCTCAGTGCCCCCTCACATCTGCTGCTTTGAACTTTGTAGGTGCTAGAGTCTATGCCAACTCTCTGATCTTAGCGGCTAGTTTGGCAAATAGGGCAGCCTAATGATACCATGATGCTATGATACTACTAATCATTGTAGCAGCCGTGGAAAGGCAGAGTCAATTGTGGCAGTGATTGGCCAGACGGTGTAGAATTGAAGTGATCATTTATCTACTAGGAGTGTTGTCAATGAATAGTCATCTAGATAGGCTCTTGACACGCAGGCCGGAGCTTGCAGAATGCAGGCCAGACATAGAAAAGGCGTTTCAAGCCCTCGAGGCCAGCTTCAGAAGAGGAGGCAAGTTGCTCCTCTGCGGAAACGGCGGCAGTGCAGCCGACTGTGAGCACTGGTCGGGTGAGCTGCTGAAAGGCTTTGCCAGCAAGCGGCCTCTGCCTGCCAGATTTCGCGATGCGTTGCCGCCTCAGTTGTTTGAAAATCTGCAAGGCGGCTTGCCTGCCATACCTCTGCCGTCTTTCGTATCGCTCAACACAGCGTTCGCGAACGATGTATCTGCGGATTTGGCGTTTGCCCAGCTGGTGTGGGCGCTAGGATCTCCTGGAGACGTCTTGGTTGCGATCAGCACTTCCGGGAACGCTGCAAATGTGTGCTCGGCTGTCGAGGCTGCCAAAGCCAAGGAAATCGTAACGATAGGTATGACAGGTAGGGGAGGTGGCCGTCTATCGACCCTCGTGGATATCGCCATCAGGGTTCCTGCGGACATCGTGTACGAGATACAAGAGGGCCACGAGGCCATCTATCATTGCCTCTGTTTGATGATTGAGGACGCCATGTTCGCTGACGAAGGCTAGTAGATACGGCAATTGCTATACATCGCGCGAGTGGTTGAGTTCAGAGAGGACAGGGGGAGGGCATTAAGTGCACGAGACATCAACTTCGCGTTTATCTCACATCAAAGGGTTCTTGCTCGACATGGATGGGACTATTTATCTTGGGACGCGAGTCCTAGAAGGAGCAGTCGAGTTTATCGATAAATGCAGGGCGACCGGGCGCCGTATCCTGTTTTTGACCAACAACTCTTCAAAGACAGCAGCCGAGTACGCAGATAAGCTGGTGTCTATGGGGATACCCGCTTCTTGTGACGATGTCCTCACCTCGGGAGAAGCGACGATTTCGTACATGAAATCCGAACAGCTAGGCCCCAAAGTGTATGTACTTGGGACGAAGTCGCTGCGGGATGAGTTCAGTCAAGCCGGTTTTCAGCTCGACTCAGAAAACCCGGATGCAGTGGTCCTCGGGTTTGACATGGACCTGACGTATGAACGGCTAAGAAGGGCCTGCGATTTGATACGCAAGGGAGTCCCATACATCGCAACACACCCGGATGTAAACTGCCCGACTGAGAGCGGGCCTATCCCTGATTGCGGAAGCATAATCGCGGCCATCAAAGAGTCGACAGGGAAGTCGCCCAAGATCATTGGCAAGCCCAACAAAGAAATGATAGAGGCTGCTATGAGAAAGATTGGAATCGAGGCAGACGAGACGGCGATAGTCGGCGATAGGCTGTACACAGACATCGCTATGGCATCTGCGGCCGAAATAACCGGAATACTGGTGCTCTCTGGTGAGACGAAGCGTTCGGACCTAGACGGTTCCAGGTACATCCCAGACCTGGTGGTCCCGGGGATCGGGGACTTGATCAACATGCTGTAGACGGCCTCTGAGAAGTTGGTTCACAGAGCAAAAAGGAGGCGGGGTAAACCCGCCTCCTTTGATTGACTGCAAAGACAGTGTCCCAGGCTGCCGACTAATACATGCCGGCACCGGCGCCTGCAGGCATCGCTTCGTCTTCCTTCTTGGGGATGTCGGCAATAAGCGCCTCGGTTGTGAGCAACATCGAAGCAATGCTTGCTGCGTTCTGCAGAGCGCTCCTTGTAACCTTGACCGGGTCGAGGATTCCGGAGTCGACCATCTTGACAAAATCTCCGGTGACTGCATTGAGGCCGAACCCGAGATTGCCCTTGGCTGTCTCTTCTTTGACTCTGTTGACGATGACAGAACCTTCGAGACCTGCGTTGGCCGCAATCTGCTTGAGTGGCTCCTCGAGGGCCTTCTTGACAATGTTGACACCAACGAGCTCGTCGTCGGTGGCTTCGACCTTGTCCAATGCAGGCAGCACGTTGATTAGCGATACGCCGCCACCAGCTACGACGCCTTCTTCGACAGCAGCGCGAGTGGCTGAGAGAGCGTCCTCGATCCTGTGCTTCTTCTCCTTGAGCTCAGTCTCGGTTGAAGCACCAACTCGGATGATAGCGACTCCGCCTGAGAGCTTGGCCAGTCTCTCCTGAAGCTTCTCGCGGTCGTAGTCAGAGTCAGTCTCTTCGATCTGCTTCTTGATCTGAGCGATCTGACCCTGGATAGCCTCTTGAGTACCTGCACCCTCGATGATGGTGGTCTTTTCGCGGTCAATCTTGACCCTCTTGGCTCTACCGAGCTGCTCCAGAGTGACGTTCTCGAGCTTGATGCCAAGATCCTCAGAGATAAACGTGCCGCCGGTGAGGACAGCGATGTCGCTCAACATGGCCTTCCTTCTGTCGCCAAAGCCAGGAGCCTTGACAGCAGCTACGTTCAACGTGCCGCGGATCTTGTTGACTACCAGGGTTGGCAAGGCTTCGCCTTCAACATCCTCAGCTATAATAAGGAGCGACCTGCCGGATCTGGAGACCTTTTCGAGCAGAGGCAACAAGTCCTGAATCGAGCTGAGCTTCTTCTCGTAGATCAGGATGTATGGATCCTCGAGAATGCACTCCATGGTCTCCTGGTTGGTGACGAAGTATGCTGAGATGTAACCTTTGTCGAACTCCATTCCTTCGACTTTTTCGACCAGAGTCTCAGTACCCTTGGACTCCTCAACAGTGATGACGCCATCCTTGCCGACAATTTCCATAGCCTCGGCGACTTGCTTGCCAATCGTCTCGTCATTGCCTGCGTTGGCAGCTACGTTCGCGATGTCTTCCTTCTTTTCTACAGGAATAGCGATCTTATGGAGTTCCTCAACTGCAGCTGCAACTGCCTTGTCAATGCCTCTCTTGACGAACACAGGGTTTGCACCGGCAGCTACGTTCTTGAGGCCGGCATTGACTATGGCTTCGGCAAGCACTGTTGCAGTGGTTGTGCCGTCACCTGCGACGTCATTGGTCTTGCTGGCGACCTCCTTGCACAGCTGAGCACCCATATTCTCGTATGGATCCTCCAGCTCGATCTCCTTGGCAACAGTCACGCCGTCCTTCGTGATGACCGGTGATCCGAATTTCCTCTCCAAAACGACGTTGCGGCCTTTTGGACCGAGGGTGACTTTGACTGCGGCAGCAACTTTGCTAACTCCACGCTGAAGAGCGCGTCTAGCAGCTTCACTGTACTCTATCTGCTTTCCAGCCATCCTTACTAACCTCCCGATGTGTTGGATCTATTAGAGAAAGATACCGATTTTCTAAAGCCAAAGGTGAGTCAAAGAGATACTTGGAAGCGAAGCGCCAAAAAAGGAGCGCAGTCGCGTCCGGATGTATGTATTATGATGTATGTATTATACGGTTGGGCTGTTTTCAGCGCTTTAGCTACTTGATTGCCAAGATATCGCTCTCGCGCAGTACCAGGTATTCCTCACCATCGATCTTGATCTCAGTCCCACCGTACTTGGCAAAAATGACGCGATCGCCGACCTTGACCTCCATCGGCACTCGCTTGCCGTCTTCGTACTTGCCCGGACCTACTGCGACGACTTCACCCTCCTGGGGGCGGTCTTTTGCGGTATCAGGAATCACTATTCCGCCTTTAGTGGTCTCCTCGCGCTCGATCGGTTTTACCACGACTCTGTCAGCCAGTGGCTTTATCATGTGTGGTTGACCTCCTTTACCATCCGAAGAGTTGTTATCACTCATCTTGGTCGAGTGCTAACAACAATATACTACTGAGTTTTTCATCTTGTCAATAGGGTTTGTGACTTTGTAATGAGACTGGGCATGCTTAGTTATGAAACAGAGAAGCAGATAGCGAGGTGGGCATGTGTACCCTCTATTGGTATTAATCGTATCGTTTGTGCCCGGGTTGTTGTGGCTCCTATACTTCTACCGTCGTGACGTATACGAGCCGGAACCTATGCATCTTGTCGTCAGGTGCTTTGTGTTCGGGATTTTGGCGGTCATACCGGTCGGGCTCGTCGAAGCGCCCTTTCAACGGCTAATAGAGCAACCCTCTGGGATCGCGGAATTCCTGGCTGTGACTATTATCGTCATCGGGCTTACCGAAGAAACAGCCAAATTCTTAGCTGCGAAACTTGCCGTCCCCGACAAGACTGAGATCGACGAAGTAGTAGACGGAATCGTGTACTGCGTTTCTGCGGGCCTCGGCTTTTCAGCTGCAGAGAACTATCTTTATGTAGTCGCCTTTGGATTACGAGTGGGGCTTTCAAGGGCAGTAGTGACGTGCTTGGCTCACGCGTCCTTTTCCGGAGTGGTTGGATACGCATATGGCAGGGCGGTTACGGGGGCTGAGAACGGTCATCTCGTAGTAGCAAAGGGCCTGGGTTTGGCTGCTGTCTTGCATGGACTGTATGATTTCGCGTTGATGTCGGGTTGGGTTTCGCCGGTTCTGTTGCTTGTAGTGATCGGCGCCTTGTACGCGTTCCTGATCGGGCGGATACGGCATGCCCTTACGCTGAGCAAGTTCAGGCGTTGAAGCAAGCCGATTAGTTGAAGCAAGCCGATCATATGTAGTACTCCCGATCTATATAGGGGGTCCAACACAAGATGAGATGTTTTCTCGTCTTATGCATCAGGCCATATACGCAGACAAGACCTTATGCATATGTGTTTATTGAGCAATCTGTGTCGTCACTCGAGGCTGATGCAATCTCGATCGCTCAAAACGTAGAGCACATGGGCATCGGCAGGCAGTAATTCCGCTATTTGTGCTGAAGATGAACAGCAGAGCAACACGAATGTGAGAGAATCGAGGTGCAGCCGTGTTTGATGTACTGGCTCTTGGTGAGTTGCTTATTGACTTCACGCCCGCTCTGACAAGCGAGCACGGAGTTCCGCTATATGCGTGTAATCCTGGAGGAGCTCCCGCAAATGTAGCGGTGGCAGTCAGTCGACTGGGGGGCAGAACTGCTTTCATAGGGAAGGTTGGCGATGACCGTTTCGGAGATCTACTGCGCAAGACACTCGATACTGAGGGTGTATGCACAGATGGCCTTCTGACTACCGGCGAAGTCAACACCACGATCGCGTTTGTCACTCTTGACGAACAAGGCGACAGGTCCTTTGTCTTTTATCGCAACCCCGGTGCAGACGTTATGTTAGAGAAGTCAGACATTGACCGGAATGAGAGGTTGATATCGGGTTGCAAGGTGTTTCACTTCGGCTCAGTCTCATTGACTGATGATCCGTCCAGAACCGCTACACTGTATGCAGCCCGGATGGCAAGAGAGCATAATGCAATAGTCAGCTATGATCCCAATTTCCGTCCGCACCTTTGGAGCAATAGGGATGTGGCTGTGCGGTGGATGCTGGAAGGGCTGAAGTCAGCAGATATCGTCAAGGTCTCCTATGAGGAAATGGAGCTTCTAACAGGTGAAATCGATCTTGACAGGGGATCAGGGCGGATCGCAGAGCTCGGTGCCGCGTTAGTGCTGGTGACTCTCGGGGCAGAGGGCGCTTACTACCGTCTGGGCGACCTAAGGGGCAAGGTGCGTACATACGACGTTAGGGCAGTTGATACAACTGGCGCAGGGGATGCTTTCTTAGGTGCGTTTCTGTATTGCATGCGGGGCAGGGCCCTTGGCGACGTCCTAGCGATGTCAAGAGAGGAGATCGAGTCGGCAGTGCTTTTTGCCAATGCGGCTGGTTCACTTACGACTACTAGAAAAGGAGCCATTCCAGCCCTCCCGACACTGCACGAAATAACCGACTTCCAGAGGAGAGGTCAGGCATCTCTCTGCAGCAACAGCTAGCGGCTGTAGAGTGAGCTCGGAGTTCTGTGCTCTCCGGGTTTTGCAATCAGCAGCTCATGTGCTAAAATGAGTGTGCTGTTCGGTGGAAACCGACAAATAACCAAAGAGAGGAGCTGACGTCATGGCAGGGCATTCGAAATGGGCGAATATCAGGCACAAAAAAGCTCGGGCTGATGCCCAAAGGGGTCGCATTTTTACCAAGCTGGCCAAAGAGATCATTGTAGCGGCTAAGCAGGGGGGACCTGATCCCGACGTCAATTTCAAGCTCCGAATGGCGATTCAGAAGGCTCGCTCCCAAAATATGCCGGCCGACAACATAGAGCGGGCTATCAGGAGAGCGACTGGTGAGGAAGCGGATACCAACTACGAGGAGCTCGTCTACGAAGGGTACGGCCCGGCTGGTGTAGCCATACTTCTTGAAATATCCACAGACAACCGCAACCGGACAGCAGCTGAGATAAGGCACATCTTCTCCAGGCGAGGCGGCAGCCTTGGAGAGTCTGGATGTGTGGCGTGGATGTTCGATCAAAAGGGCCGCATAGTGGTAGACCTCGAAAAAGCCGGTCTTGACGAGGATTCTTTGATGCTTAGAGCTATAGAGTCGGGCGCAGAAGACATGGAGGTAGATGATGGCGTAGCCACGATACTCTGCAGCCCCTCCGAGCTCGAGAGCGTGCAGAATGCCTTGTCGGCTGATGGTGTTGTGGTCGACAGCGCCGAGGTAGTCAGGATACCCAAGACGACAGTAGAAGTCGACGGTGACAACGCGCCAAAAGTGTTGCAGTTGATTGAGGACCTCGAAGACAACGACGATGTTTCTGCAGTGTATGCGAACTTTGAGATAGCGGATGAGGTTCTTGAGCAATTGACTTCTTAAGTATGACAGCGACCTTCGGCGACCTGCAGCCGCATAGACTTCCTCCTTGTTGGGGACTATGTACATGGTGCAGTATGTCTTCAGTCAGGTACGGAGGGTATTCGAGTGCGGCGGTGATAATGATGCCGTACAAAGGCGACCGCAGGTCGATCGTGATAGTTGCTACAGCCCTTTTTCTCCTTGGATTCTTCTACGGGGTATACCGGAGTTTTGTAGCGATGGAAGGGACACGGATCCTTGATCGCGCCCGGCATGACATGTCAGCGCCTCAATCCACACCTCTGGACGAGCAAAGCAGAGCGGTCAATGGCGCGGACGCACCCGGCAATTCGACGGACCTTCAAGGCGCAGTGCAAGGATACGGGGCCGCTCCTTTGAGTGAAGCGCCGAAAGGTAGTTTCGAAGATGTGTACTACCTGGGAGTGCACAACAACAGAGTTGCGGTTTTTGTGGGGCCGCCCGAAGATGGACGCGTACTTCGCGTTATTGAGCGTCGCCTGGACACTCTGCCACCCCGGGAGGTCACGTTGTTGCAGCAGGGCATACGGGTTGAGGGCGAGAGCGAGATGCTGAAGGCCCTTGAGGGGTACATGCAATAAGTGCTTAGCTGCCTCAAATATACAGTGCCCTGCTGTTGCCGTGTACACCGGCTAAAGCAACCTACGATACTTATATGACAGGCTGCGGAGACCGCAGCCTGTTTGCGCGGTGGATGTGCGGGTTGAAAGGTGCTATAATCTACGTGTAGGCGAACATATATTTGGTGAGATGAGACGCTTGTGATTATACTTGGCATTGACCCCGGGACAGCTATCACCGGGTGTGCGGTGATCGAATGCCTTAGAAACGGTAGCAGGCTCAGAGCCCTTGACTACGGATGTATCAGAACTAGTTCCGACTTGCCTATGCACATCCGGCTGCAGGAGATCTACAACGCCCTGTGCAAGAAAGTCGTCGAGTACAAGCCCGAAGTCGTAGCAATCGAGCAGCTGTTCTTTAATAAGAACGTTCGGACTGCTCTGTCAGTCGGACAGGCCAGAGGAGTCGCTATACTGGCTGCGGCCAATCACGGCCTTGATGTAGCCGAGTACACTCCGCTCCAGGTCAAGCAGGCAGTGACCGGCTACGGTAGGGCGAGCAAACAGCAGATGCAGCGAATGGTCGTTGCGTTGCTACATCTGCCTGAGGTCCCAAGGCCGGATGATGCTGCCGATGCTCTCGCTGTGGCTATATGTCATGGGCATTCGTTAGGGCTAGAAGCGAGGCTTTTGGACGCTGGGAGGTAGACCTGTGTGATCGCATTTCTCCGCGGCACTGTTGCTGCAAGGACTAGTGAATCCGTGATACTCGATGTAGGAGGCGTGGGCTACGAGGTGACAGTGCCCACTCGGACGAGAGTCGGTGCGATCGGCGATGAGCTGACGCTCTACACCTACCTCCACGTGAGAGAAGACGGCATGAGCCTTTTTGGGTTCGAGAGTATTGATGATCGGGCTGTTTTTCAGCTGCTTCTTACAGTATCGGGGATCGGGCCCAAGATAGCTGTCGGCGCACTCTCGCACATTTCACCTCTGGAGCTCAGGCGAGCAGTAGCGGCAGGCGATGTCTCCCGCCTAGTCACACTTCCAGGCATAGGCAAGAAGACCGCCCAGCGGATTATCCTCGAGCTCAAAGACAAGATTGGGGATGTGGATGAGGGTGTAGACAGAGACGAGGTGCCCGAAGAGGGCGGGGGAGACGCAGCCAGTGAGGCTATGGAAGCTCTGGTTGCGCTGGGCTATTCGTCGCATGAGGCCCGTAGGCTTGTCGCATCCGCGATCAAACACCTTGAGGCTGCTCAGACTAGCCTTACTACTGACAGTATACTGAGAGCCGCTCTTGCACGTGCGGTGCGGAAGTAGCTGCTCTGCTGCGCGATTGAGGTTTTGCTTGAGGGATTATCACTTAGCTAGCATTCTTCTTTAGGAGGACGATTTGTGGAACTCGAAGAGAGGATCGTAACCGGCTATGCTCGCTCTGAAGAGCAGCCTGACAGAGATCTCAGGCCTAAGCGGCTCGCAGAATTCGTAGGACAGGATCAGATCAAGGAGAATCTCCGAGTTTTTGTGGGGGCGGCCAAGAGCCGCGGCGAGGCGCTTGACCATGTCCTCCTTTATGGCCCTCCAGGCCTGGGCAAGACATGCCTTGCGGGCATTATTGCAAATGAGCTTGGGGTCAATATCCATATCACGTCCGGCCCTGCTATCGAACGCCCTGGTGATCTGGCAGCGGTCCTGACAAATCTTGAGCCCCGAGACGTCTTGTTTATAGATGAGATCCACAGGTTGAACCGCGTCGTAGAGGAGATACTCTACCCGGCTATGGAGGACTACAGTCTTGATATTGTCTTGGGCAAGGGCCCAAACGCTCGCAGCATTCGCCTGGGCCTTCAGCCGTTCACTCTTATTGGTGCTACTACAAGAGCGGGGTTGCTCACAGCGCCCCTGAGGGATCGTTTTGGGATCATATTTCGATTGGAGTTTTACACGCCCGGTGAGCTCCAACAGATCATCGAACGCAGTGCCGCCAGGCTTGCGGTCTCTATTGAGCCAAGGGCTTCAGAGGAGCTCGCTCGCAGGTCGCGAGGGACTCCGCGGATAGCGATAAGGCTTCTGAGGCGAGTCAGAGACTACGCCGAGATCAAGGGCAATAGTGGGATCACTGTAGACATCATGGACAAGGCGCTTGAGGCGATGAACGTCGATGAGATGGGACTAGATCAGATCGATCGCGAGCTCCTTTTGACTATTGCGGAGAAGTTTAGAGGCGGCCCTGTTGGCCTCGATACTCTCGCTGCCTGCATTAGCGAATCGCGAGAGACTGTCGAAGACGTGATTGAGCCTTATCTGTTGCAGATAGGATATATAGAGCGCACTCAAAGGGGAAGGATCGCCACTGCCAAGGCCTACGATCATCTGGGCATAAGGCCGCCTGGTTTGTCGGCAACAGCCGCAGTGACTCCTGACCTGTTCGGGGGGGATGAGCATGGTGAGTGACGTTTCTTTGGATGTTGAGAGGGAGCAAGCCGGTACTTTTCGAGTGCTGTTGCATACGTGCTGCGCTCCTTGCTCCATCTACTGTCTTGACAAGCTTGAGGCAGACGGTTATTCTCCCACGCCGTTCTTTTACAACCCCAACATACATCCATATAAGGAGTTTGAGAGACGACTGGATGCTTTGAAGCTGTATCTGGTTACCAGGGAGCTTGACCCAATTGTAGACGACGAATACGATCTGGATCTTTTTCTTGAGAGAGCAGTTGGATCGGGCAGTGACAGGTGCGCGGCTTGCTACGAGTTGAGATTGACCAGGACAGCAAAGGAAGCAGCAAATAAGGGATTCGGCAGATTTACTACAACCCTCTTGGTGAGCCCATATCAGAATCACGACCTGATAGTAGAGACTGCGCAAAGGGCTGCGAGTGACTACGGGGTGGAGTTCCTGTACATCGACTTCCGCCCGGGCTTCCGCGAGGGCCAGGCCAAGGCACGAGAACTCGGACTGTACAGGCAGCCGTACTGTGGTTGCATATACAGTGAAGACGAGCGCTACAATCCCAAGAGGAGGACAACTGGGAGATGAGCGAAATCGGCCGAATCATTCTTGTCATCGGGGTGATCCTGGTCGTTCTTGGGTTGATCTTGACGGCAGCCGATCGCATCCCCGTGTTGAGGAAGCTCGGACACCTGCCGGGAGACATACACATAAAGAGCAAGAGCGGCAATTTCCAGGTATACATCCCGTTGACTACCTGCATACTGCTAAGCTTGATTTTGACTCTCATTTTCAGGTTGTTTAGGCGGTAGTTACGAGAAAGCGAGGACGGTTGAGATGGCACTTCTGAGGGTCGAGGGGGTAGTCATTCGCACCCGAGACCTGGGAGAGGCTGACAGAATAGTGAGCCTCTATACTCGCGAAAAGGGCAAGATCAGGGCAGTGGCGAAGGGCGCTCGAAGGCCCCGAAATCGCTTTGCAAGTTTGGCTCAGGTATTGGTTCATGGCAGGTTTGGGGTGTTTCAATCCAGGGGACTGGGTACACTGAGTCAGGCGGAGCTCATTGCATCGTTCAAGGCAATCCGCATCGATCTCTTGAAGACCGCCTACGCACTGTCTATCGCAGAGCTCTATGATCATATGATGGAGGAGGGTTACCCTGCTCCGGAGCTTTATGGGCTTCTCCTGTCGACCATGCGGGCGATTGAGTCGGCTCAACCTGCTGATCTGGAGAAGATCTATGTCTCGTTTGCGCTCAAGTTCCTTGCATTGATGGGGTATGCTGTAGAACTGGATCATTGCGTCAAGTGCGGAGACGAGTCCGATTCGCTCGTTTGGATAAGCCCGAAACTCGGCGGAATTGTGTGTACTGCGTGCCGTTTAGAGGCAACTGATGCAATCCAAGTATCTTTGGGGATCGTTCAGGTTATGCGCAGGCTGTTCAGATCTAACTTCCGAATGGTCTCGTCACTGCGAGTGCAGAGTCGGGATCTTCAGATCATCAGGAGAGCGATAAGAGACAGCATTGAGTTGCAGCTGTCCAGCCCGCTGAGATCAATGGACTTCCTCGAGAGTATGATTTCAGGGCAACCGAGTTAGAATAACCCCGGGAGGCTCGCTGATAGATGGACATAACCTTAGACCAGATCGACGAACTGAGGGCGCGGGCAGGCGTATCATACGAGGAGGCGTGCAACTACCTCAGAGCTGCTGGCGGTGATCTAATCGAGGCCATTCTTATGGCAGAGCGGGACAGAGAAAAGAGCGATCGCTTAAGCGGCAGTGAGATTGCTGACAGGAGCCGAGATGTACTTGAACGCGTTCGCAGAGTGGTTTCGGAGGGTACAAAAAAGCGTCTGGTAGTCAAGCAAGAGGATCGAAAGGTGGCAGAGATCCCTCTGGCGGCAGGCGTTATTGGCGCTGTTTTGGCACCCAAACTTGCAGTGATCGGAGCTGTTGCAGCACTGGTTTCAAAGAGCGTTGTTGAAATTGAGGACACAACCGATGTCTGAGGTGTGTTGACGCCTGTTCTGCCGAGATCTTAGTATGGGCTGCACACGAGATCGGAACCGGGTCTCTCGTCTCTCACAAGTGGCGGGCTTGAGGGGCGGGGACCTTTTTTTGCGTTTGGCCATTAGCCGTACATAATGCGGATGCGGTCATGTTTGAGGCCGTTTGTGAGTATGTTTGGAAAACAGGATGACTGTAAGCAGGAAAAAGCGTGTCAAACGCAGAATGTGAGTCCGGTGTGTTCACTGCTTGTATGTTGTATAATGAGCAAGTGACGATTTTGCGCGTTCACTTCAGTGATTGCGGATTTGACTTGGACTGTTAGGCGAGTCCATAATAAACGTATGTGAGGAGGCGACATGAATGGCAACGAAGATGGTCTACTTCTTCGGAAATGGTAAGGCAGAAGGCACTGCCGAGATGAGAAACTTGCTCGGTGGCAAGGGTGCAAATCTTGCCGAAATGACCAACATGGGAATCCCGGTGCCTGCGGGCTTTACCATCACCACCGAAGCTTGCACGGCATATTACGCTAATAATGAGCAGTGGCCGGAGGGATTGGCCGAACAAGTTGAGGAGAACCTCAAGAAGCTTGAGGATGCAATGGGAGCCAAGTTCGGCGACTCGGAAAACCCCTTGCTGTTGTCTGTTCGATCCGGAGCAAGGGTGTCAATGCCGGGTATGATGGACACTGTGCTCAATCTCGGACTCAACGATACTACCGTTCAAGGGTTGATCAAGAAGTCAAATAACCCCCGGTTTGCATATGACTGCTATCGCAGATTCATCCAGATGTACAGCGATGTCGTGCTTGGAGTGCCTCATAGTGAGTTTGAGGCGATCATGGACGAAGTCAAAAAGAGCAAGGGCGTTGAGTTCGACTCAGACCTCGATGCCGACGACCTCAATGAGCTGACCCGGCGATTCAGAGACAAGGTCGAGTCAGCCCTTGGCAGGCCGTTCCCGCTTGATGTCAAGGAGCAGCTCTACGGAGCGATCAATGCGGTGTTTAGTTCGTGGAACAATCCGCGTGCCATCACCTACAGGAAGATACACGGTATCCCTGGAGACTGGGGAACTGCTGTCAACGTCCAGGCCATGGTGTTTGGCAACATGGGTGAGACCTCTGGAACAGGCGTGGCCTTTACTAGGGATCCTGCGACCGGCGAGAACAAGTTCTACGGTGAGTACTTGATGAACGCTCAGGGAGAGGACGTCGTTGCGGGAATACGTACGCCGCAGCCGATCGAAGTCCTTGAGCAGGAGATGCCCGAGATCTACGCGCAGCTGGTCGAGATCTACAAGAAACTTGAAGCTCACTATAAGGACATGCAAGACATAGAGTTTACAATCCAAGAGGGCAAGCTTTACATGCTCCAGACCCGTGCCGGCAAGAGAACGGCGACAGCGGCTGTACGCATAGCAGTTGAAATGGTTGATGAGGGCCTCATAGACAAGCGCACTGCCGTTACGCGGGTCGATGCTTCTCAACTCGATCAGCTTCTGCACCCGATGATTGATCCGAAGGCTAAGGTAAACGTCATAGCCAAGGGCCTCCCAGCCTCACCTGGTGCTGCAGTAGGCAAAGTCGTCTTTACAGCTCAAGACGCAGAGGAATGGGCTGCTAGAGGCGAGAAAGTCATCCTAGTCAGATTGGAGACTTCGCCCGAGGACATCGGCGGAATGCACGTAGCTCAGGGTATCCTGACTGCCCGTGGCGGTATGACTTCTCACGCTGCTGTGGTTGCCAGAGGCATGGGTAAGTGCTGTGTAGCGGGTTGCGGCGACGTAGTCATTAACGAGGAGCAGCGCAGGTTCACTGTTGGTGATATCGTCGTGAACGAGGGAGATTACATAACTCTGAACGGCACCACCGGCGAAGTGATCCTGGGCGAGGTAGACTTGATTCAGCCGGAGCTCAGCGGCGATTTTGGTAGACTGATGGAGTGGGCTGACGAAATCAGAGTGCTCAAGATCAGGACCAATGCCGACACACCTCACGACGCCCAGGTCGCGAGAGACTTCGGAGCCGAGGGTATCGGCCTCTGCCGCACTGAGCACATGTTCTTTGCAGAAGATAGGATCAAGGCCGTGCGAGAGATGATTCTCGCAGCAGACGAACAGGGAAGACGCAAGGCCCTAGACAAGATTCTGCCATACCAGAAGAACGACTTCGTCGAGATCTTCAAGGTCATGAGAGATCTGCCTGTTACCATCAGGCTCCTTGACCCGCCTCTGCATGAGTTCCTCCCGACCGAACCCGGTCAGATAGCAGGACTGGCAGCAGAGATGGGAGTTGCTGAGAGCGTTGTACGGGATAAGATAGCTAGCCTGCAGGAGTTCAACCCGATGCTTGGGTTTAGAGGCTGCCGTCTAGGCGTTGTGTATCCCGAGATATACGAGATGCAGGTCAGAGCGATTTTTATGGCTGCTTGCGAACTCGCGAAACAGGGATACAAGATCGTGCCTGAGGTCATGATCCCGCTAATCGGCACGATCCAGGAGTTCGAGATCATTGAAGAGTATTGCCGCAAGACCGCTGAGCAAGTGATGGCAGAGGCGGGCGTCAAGCTTGAATACAGCATCGGCACAATGATCGAGATTCCTCGTGCTACGCTGATCGCAGACAAGATAGCCGAAAAGGCCGAATTCTTCTCGTTCGGCACCAATGACCTGACTCAGATGACGTTCGGGTACAGCAGAGACGACGCAGGCAAGTTCTTGCCGATGTATGTTGAAAAGAACATACTCGCTGAGGACCCGTTTAGCACTCTTGACCAGGAGGGTGTAGGTCAGCTGGTTGCCATCGGCACTGAGCGGGGCCGTTCAGCCAGGCCGGACCTGAAGATAGGTATCTGCGGTGAGCATGGCGGGGATCCGAGATCTGTTGACTTCTGTCACAGAGTCGGCCTAGACTACGTGTCTTGTTCGCCGTTTAGAGTGCCAATAGCGCGTTTGGCTGCTGCACAAGCCCAGATTGCCAACCCCAGGTAGAAACAGCCTCTGAGCGCTACGGGCGCTGGTCGCGTCTGTGAATACATGAGCCCATGCCGTCAGGAGGCGTGGGCTCTTACTATCACTGGAGGTGCAATCAGGTGATAGTGCGTGAACGGCTCGAAAAGGAGGAAATGGCTAGACTACATCCAAGGGCGGCAAAAAGCGCCGAGAGCAGGGGACGGGATTTTCCGGAGCTTGAGTGCGATGTGAGGACAGCATTTCAGAGAGACCGAGATCGCATTATCCACTCCAAGGCCTTTAGGAGGTTGAAACACAAGACACAGGTTTTTTTCTCGCCTGAAGGGGATCACTACAGGACTAGGTTGACTCACACTCTCGAGGTGGCGCAGATAAGCAGGACCATAGCTCGAGCTTTGTGGCTCAACGAGGATCTCACTGAGGCGATAGCTCTAGGGCATGATCTGGGGCACACCCCGTTTGGGCACTCAGGGGAGAGGGCGCTCGATAGAATCCGCCCCAAAGGGTTTCGTCACAACGAACAGAGCTTAAGGGTGGTCGAGAAGCTTGAGATTCGCTCCAGTCAGTACGACGGCCTCAACCTCACAGCAGAGACGAGGGACGGTATTCTGGGGCATACCGGCAACCGCATCCCGGCGACTTTGGAGGGCCAGATCGTTAGGATCGCAGACAGAGTGGCGTATGTCAATCATGACATCGACGACGCGATCCGCTCCGGGTTGCTTCGCTCCGATGACATACCTTCGTCGATCACAGATGTTCTCGGTTCGCACCACTCAGAGCGCATCTCAACGACTGTGCGCGACATAATAGAGAACAGTCGCAATCTCGACAGTATTATGATGTCGGAGTCGGTGAGAGATGCGATGGACTCGCTTCGGGAGTTTCTTTTCTCGACCGTATACAAGGCAACTAGAGTGGCCTTGGAGGGAGAGAAGGCTGAGGCTGTTGTTACAGCCTTGTATGAATACTACATGGAGGATCCGAAGAGAATAGCTCTTGAGTCCGGTAGAGACACTGAGTGCGATGAACAGGCGGTCTGTGACTGGATAGCCGGGATGACCGACCGGTATGCTCTGAGGCAGTACAGGCTTTATCGTCTGTCATAGGGTCGTTTCCATTTATAAGTGAGTGCCCGTTGGGTGTGTCCGGTCAATGGAGGAAACAAGGTAGAGATACAGAAGTATTCGGTTGAGCTCTCAGAAGTGGAGTACTGACCGGGATAAAACGCCTAGTCGGTGGTATGGATGGGTTTCAAAATCACAGACGAGCTTAAGGAGGAAATCAGGTCTCGCAACCGACTAGAGGATGTGGTGGGCGCTTATGTAGCGCTCAAACGTTCGGGAAAGTCGTTGGTTGGGTTGTGCCCGTTTCATAACGAGAAAACGCCGTCTTTTAGCGTGTCTCCAGATAAACAGCTCTACTACTGCTTTGGTTGTGGAGCCAGCGGAGATGTGTTCGATTTCGTAATGCAGTACGAGAGGCTGGAGTTCGTCGAAGCCGTAGAGCGATTGGCCGAGCGTGCGGGCATAGTCCTGGACATTGAAAATGAGACGCCGTCGCAGCGCTTGAGCAGGCGAACACGTGATGTGTTGCTGGAGATCAACACACTGGCTGCACGGTACTTTAGATACAGACTGTTAAGGTCCAAGCTGGCGGCTGGAGCTAGAGAGTATTTGTCATCTCGGGGCGTCTCTGCTAAGTCCGCCGAGCTCTTCTCGCTCGGCTACGCACCCGACAAGTGGGACGATCTGTATACGCTGCTTGCAAAGAGGGGGTTCTCAACTGAGGTTATTCTACAGTCTGGCCTCGTAAAGAAGGGTCGGGCGTCGGCATATGATGTATTCAGGGATCGCGTGATCTTCCCTATTAGAGATGTGAACAGGAGGGTTGTCGGTTTTGGAGGCCGTACCCTTCCCGGCAAGGGTGAATCACAACCCAAGTACATAAACTCGCCTGAGACGCTGCTCTTCAACAAGAGCCACGTCCTCTATGGGATAGACTTGGCCAGGGACTCGATCAAACGCTTGGAGAGGTCTGTCATTGTTGAAGGATACATGGACGTGATTTCATGCCATCAGCACGGCTTCACCAATGTCGTCGCCCCACTGGGCACTTCTCTGACAACAGCACAAGCGCGGTTGCTGTTGCGTTATGCACCCGAGGTCATCATCCTGTTTGACGCTGACACAGCAGGACAAGAGGCTACTCTCAGGAGCCTGGAGTTGCTGCGCAGAGAGGGACTGCGTGTTAAGGTCGCCACCCTTGACGAGGGCAGTGACCCGGACTCGTTTCTCAAGGAGAATGGAGCTTCCGCCCTGCAGACCTTGTTGGAGTCAGCCGCGAATTTGACTGAGTATAGGATCAATGTGATTGTGAGTGCGACGGATTTGTCGGACGCGTCACTCAAGGCTGAGGCGTCACGGCGGTGCATAGAAGCTTTGGTTGAGGTCATAGATCCTATCGAGAGGTCCGAATACTCTAAATATGCAGCGTACCAGCTCAGAGTTGACGAGGAGGTCTTTACCCGCGAAGTTGAACGGGCCGTCAGAAGGGGCCGCCGGGCTGGGGATACTTTCCGGAAAAACAGGTATACTAGACAGGTGGAATCTGCAGTCGACCCCGCTGCAAGTCAGGAATCTCTACGGACTCCCGGGGCCGGCGATGCGTTAGCGGAAAAGTTGACCAAGGCAGAATTGTTGTTACTGGGCATGATACTAGACAACCCCAGTTTAGCCTCTCTTGTGGAGGGCGAGCTGATAGAGGAATCGTTTAGCAGCCCCAGTGTTTTTCGCATCTTTCGGATGCTGTGCGACGAAGCCAAGCAAGGAGATAGCGAGGAGCTGCTGAGTGCTATACTCAATAGGATCGATGACGAGGCGGAGAGGCAGCTTATTCACAGGCTGAGTGTTGGAGCGGAGAAGCTCGACTCTGTGTCGGACCCCCGTCGAACTGTTCTCGACTGTGCACTCTGGATGGAGGAGAACAGAGTCGGCCGCAAGATCTCCAGTCTTCAACTCGATCTGAGAGAAGCGGAGAAGAGCGGCGACTCCGAGAGGATTCGCTTGCTGGGGAAGCAGATCATGGATTGCCAACGGCTTAGACAGGAAATACGAGCGAAAATGTCGAATCCTAACGAGTATCGTTAGCAGGGTAAACCCCAGACTAGCAGATGGGTTGTTGAACTACACGAGAAAAGGGGGGTGCGTAGTGGCCAAGGTAGAAGAAGCCAGCAAAGTTGGCAGGGAACAGCTCATGAAGCTGATCAATAAAGGCAAGAGAAGCGGCGAGTTGACCTATAGAGAGATCATGGACTCACTGCAAAACATAGATCTAACTGCTGAACAGATAGATGAGATATACGAAGCACTGAGTGAGATGGGCATAGACATTGTGCCTGAGGTTGGTGTTGACCAAGAAACTGACGGTGAAGCACCGATCACGGACGACACTGACAGCAACGGTGATTCGGATATCGATGACGAGGCTGCCCTAGAGGCTATAGGATTGGACGACCACGTTCGGATGTACCTCAAGGAGATCGGCCGCGTACCCCTTCTCACAGCGGAAGAGGAGATAGAACTTGCCCAGCGGATCGAAAAGAGCGACGAGGTCGCCAAGAGACGGCTGGCTGAGGCGAATCTCAGACTAGTCGTCAGCATCGCAAAGCGGTACATCGGCCGAGGGTTGCAATTCTTGGATCTGATCCAAGAAGGGAACCTGGGCCTCATCAAAGCTGTTGAGAAGTTTGACCATAGGAAGGGTTTCAAGTTCAGCACTTATGCCACGTGGTGGATCCGCCAAGCCATCACGCGTGCAATAGCGGACCAAGCAAGGACCATTCGGGTACCTGTACATATGGTGGAGACCATTAACAAGCTTGGGAGAGTAAACCGGCAACTCCTGCAAGAGCTCGGACGCGAGCCTACGGTCGAAGAGCTTGCCGAGGGTATGGGCATGACGCCTGAGAAGATCCGAGAGATCATGAAAGTCGCTCAGGAGCCTGTGTCCCTTGAAACCCCTATAGGTGAAGAGGAAGACAGCCACTTGGGTGACTTCATTCCGGATGAGGACGCTCTGGCTCCCGCCGAGGCAGCGTCAGCTCGGTTGCTGAGGGAGCAGCTCGAGCATTCGCTTGACACTCTTACGCCGCGTGAGGAGCAGGTACTGCGGTTGAGGTTTGGACTGGATGACGGTAGAGCCCGCACTCTCGAAGAGGTCGGCCACATCTTTGGAGTGACCAGGGAGCGAATACGACAGATAGAGGCGAAGGCCCTTAGGAAGCTTCGTCATCCCAGTAGAAGCAAGAAACTTAAGGACTACCTAGACTAGAACAACTGAATAGCACGATGACCAGGAGAGTCAACGTTCGGTGGCGACCCACGATCTAGCTGGGAGAGAAGGCCGTTGGCGTCGATATTGGAAGCTATGTTGAGCACAAGAGCATAAATCGGCAATAAATCGGCTCAAACGCTGTGACTCGGTGAGACACATTATTGACCTAGCCGAGCTTATGCATTAGAATAAGAGACGTCATCGATGGTGTTCCTCGGTAGCTCAACGGTGGAGCGACCGGCTGTTAACCGGTAGGTTGCTGGTTCGAATCCAGCCCGGGGAGCCATTTTCATTCTGGGCCTGTAGCTCAGCGGTAGAGCAACCGGCTCATAACCGGTCGGTCCCTGGTTCGATCCCAGGTGGGCCCACCAGTCTTTTTCAATATACGCACGTTCTACGTGCGTTAATTTTGCTCCCATCGTCTAGGGGCCTAGGACACCGCCCTTTCAAGGCGGCGGCACGAGTTCGAATCTCGTTGGGAGCGCCAAGGTGTGGGCGAATAGCTCAGCTGGGAGAGCACCTGCGTCACATGTAGGGGGTCACAGGTTCAAGTCCTGTTTCGCCCACCAACACTTCAAACCTTGAAAACTGCAAGTAGGCTGGGTAATCGCGGGTGAGCCACTGAGTGGCGAGCCTGAGGAAAGTCCGAGCTCCACAGGACAGGGTGCTGGGTAACGCCCAGCGAGGGTGACCTCAGGGAAAGTGCAACAGAAATCATACCGCCCTAGTCGCAAGGCTAGTGGTAAGGCTGAAACGGTGCGGTAAGAGCGCACCAGCAGCTAGGTGACTAGCTGGCTAGGTAAACCCCACCTGGAGCAAGACCCGATAGGGGAAGGTTGAGGTGGTCCGCTGACTTCCCGGGTGTGGTCGCATGAGGTGTCAGGCAACTGGCGCCCTAGATAGATGATTACCGCTCCTCTCCTATGACGGCAACTGAGACCGATGCCCTTGGGTATGGGTTAATGTGACGCCCGATATGAGAGGAGATACAGAACTCGGCTTACAGGCCTACTTGCAGACTGTGCAAATGAAAATCCCAGGTGCGAACACCTGGGATTTTTGCTTTCAGTCTAACCACTTGAAGTCGTTCACTGCACGTATCCACTGGTTTCTCAGAGTTGTATTGGAATTGTAGTCGCTACTGTAGCAGGACAGCATCACGTATGCAAAGCTGTTGCCCTGCTGGAATATCACCAATCTCATCATACCCTGTTTGGCTGAGGGGTTGGACGCTGTCACTGCATAGAAGTACGCAGAAGTGCCGTTGCTCGTTGTTATTTTCCTATCAGCCTCAACTTTAACGTTTGTAAAAACGTGCTCCCATTGTGAAAGCGCCATGCTCTTGATCTTTCCGATCGTCACACTTGGTGATGTGACTGATCCTACAACGAACTGCGGACCGCCTGTCCCGAAGAACAACTCGAGCGTCGACAGGCCAAAGAGCTCTCTTTCCAGATAGCCCTCGGCAGTCGAGGGGACTACGACCTCGAAGTGGGGATCATCTACAACATACCAGTAATAGCTGCTATTCTCATGTTGATAGAACGTGCCTGCAAGAGCACTTGCTGGCAACAAGAGTATAAGTACTGTAAAGATTGGGATGATTTTTTTGCCCATATGTAGTCCTCCTGTAGCGGTAGCTGCATCTCAGTCTAATTATAGCACTGCAACGCTGGGCCGTTCAATGCGTGAATGTGACCACCAGATGTTGGATTAATGGCACTGACTGCTGTCCTTCAGGGCAACGCAGATAGCGCAGGCACCTGTTTGCACGCATATGCTGGTATGTGAGTATCTGTCCGGCTCTTCTAGATTGGAGTGTGATTGCAAGTGCATGCAACGAGTCTGCGGAGCACACGTGCTGCCGAGTTCCGGCGCCGCCTCTGGCGGGCGGTCAGAGAGGTGGCCAACGCATACGATCTGTTTCTCATTCTAGTACTTCTGCTGCAGGCGAACAAGAATGCCAAGAAGGGGCAAAAGAGCGGAACCAGTGTGACTGAGGCTTTGAGCAATCCCTTTGTCTTGTTCTTGGTCCTGGTGTTGTTGCAACTCGGGTTTGACACGTAGGGCGGAGCGCCGACTCTCGCAGCTGCGGAAGCAGAGTGAGCTTGCGGTTGCTGCGCAGTCACTGTGAGACTGCGGCACGGGATTCGGGCAAGTGCTATAATGGGTTCGGATACAACTCATCTGTGCCGCGGAGGCTGACGTGCTCGTGCCTTATGACAGTTCGGACTTGAGGACCATCTACGCTGTAAGGATTGATGACGATCTATCCGGGCAGTCTGTCAGGGCCGTATTGACGCGGATGGCCTCGGTTTCCCAGAGTATCTTGAGACGGGCCAAGAGGCTGAAAGGAGTCAGAGTAAACGGCGATGAGGCTAGGGTCTCTACTATAGTTAAGACGGGTGACCTCGTAGAGCTACTTGACGTTTGTCGTCATGACAGAGCGATTGCCCCTGAGCCCGTACATCTGTCAATAGTCTACGAGGATGCCAGGCTTGTCGTTGTAGATAAGCCTGCCGGTATGCTGGTTCATCCGGTCAAGAGGCACCGCAGTGGAACGATTGCCAACGGGCTTGCTTGGCTGTATCTAGTTCGAGGTGAGAAGAGCGGGATCCACCCAATCCACAGGCTTGACCGCGGGACCAGCGGGCTTGTCTTGATTGCCAAAGACTCGCTGACACACAGTCAGATTGCCAGACAGCTCTTGGAGAGGCGCCTCAAGCGAGTATATATCGCCCTCGTAGAGGGCGTATTGCCTGAAGACTCGGGCGTGCTCGATGCACCCCTGGAAGTAGTCCCCGGGAGCTTCATTGAAAGGAGGACAGCAGCAGATGAAGCGACAGGGTTGCCTGCCAGGACACGATACGAGGTTGTTGAACGGATGCCAGGGCGGACGCTCTTGAGAATCTCGCTGGATACCGGTAGAACTCACCAGATCCGTGTCCATCTGTCGTCTGCAGGGTATCCGCTGGTCGGCGACACCCTGTACGGCTCCTCATCCGAGGACATAATGCGCCAAGCATTGCATGCCTGCGAGGTGAGTTTCGTTCACCCCGGACATCCTGACGGATTTGCACAGCCGTGTCTAGGACGACATTGCGAGTGCGCCACGAGTCGGCGCATGACTCTTTGCTCGCAATTACCCGCAGACTTCCAGTCAGTAGTTGGGGCTTCCAGAGAGTAGCTCCCTTAACTCGGTTTCTGGGCCACAAAGACTACGCGGGTGTCTTCTTCAGTTGCAGGACGGGATTTCCCGTGCGCATATTGCTTTATTACTTTGAGTCCGGACTCCTCGAGCATGGATGCCAGCTTGTCTATTGGGTACCCTTTTTCAACATGGATTTCGACGAACCGCTCGTATACATCGTCGCCGAGGTCCGGCTTCCTTACGAAAAACGTGGCTGTCAACACCGCGAGACCGGTTTCCGGATGGTAGCGGTTGTTCCATATATACGCTATGTCTTCTTCAACATCAGCAAACGAGTTGTTGCCCCACACGTCTCTCAGTGCATGAACGGTATTTGCATCGAATACAAACACTCCGCCGGGGTCTAAGTGCTGAGAGACCTTGTCGAATACCGTCTGCAATTCAGCCTCGCAAAGGATGTAGTTGATAGCATCGTAGAAGCAGGTGACCAGGTCGAATGTCTGTCCAAGTTCGAGGCTGCGCATGTCCTGTCTGATAAATGTGACCGGCAGCGAGAGCGACTTGGCTTTTCGCCTAGCTACTGCGAGCATCCTGTCAGAGGCGTCTACTCCCCATACTTTGATGCCCTCCTGAGCAAGAAGCACTGCAACAGTCCCGGTGCCGCACGCGATATCAAGAGCTCGACGCGGCTTGACGCCCGCCTCCTGTAATATCTCACGCAGATCGCGAAGCATTCTCTTGCCGAATTCATCTTGTCCAGTCGCATCGTATATCTCAGCGTACTTGTCGTAGATTTTGCCCACTAATCCAGCCCTCCCAGTGCGCGCACTGATCGGTTTACCTTATCGGCTGCTACGGCAGCCGATAGTGGTCACTTCGATTATAGCCTATCCGCAAGCTGAGTTGTAGGCTGGGCTGTGGGCTAAGCAAGGCAACTCTCCGTTTTGCGTATATGGTCAAATGCAAATGATGAGAAAAAATCACGTCTTGAGTTGGATACCGCATACGGGTTTGGTGCGCTATCAGTGCAACTACTAGCGTTGTAAACTGGCATGCACAGTGATATAATAGGTCAAAATGAATATCGGCAATAGAGACTTATCGCGAGAGGCGGAGGGACTGGCCCAATGAAGCCCGGCAACCAGCCGAATGGTATGGTGCCAAATCCTGAGGATTTCCGGATAGCCGGATCTCCTAGAGATGAGTTCTTCTTTCTTGGCCTCTTCGCATAAGCTGCGAAGAGGCGTTTGTTTTTGCGTAGGGCTCTTGCGCCGGTAGGTGATTTGCTTGTCAAAGATCAGCTTCACCGGCCCGATGACGATCGGTCGAGGCAATCCGAAGGAGTGGTGCTACGCATGTCAGTCTCCAGGACATATGAGGAGATCAACGAGAAGATCAAGAGTGGGAAAGCGGTCGTTCTCACAGCAGACGAGGTAGTCGAGCTGGCAGAAGAACGAGGGATATCCTATGTTGCCAAGAACGTAGATGTAGTGACTACTGCGACTTTTGGCGCAATGTGCTCTTCAGGCGCTTTTTTGAACTTTGGCCACAGTGATCCACCTATCAAAATGGGAAAAATATGGCTCAACGACGTACCAGCGTACGGCGGTATTGCTGCAGTTGACGCTTACATCGGCGCAACTGAGATGTCCGAGACGAAGCCGTTTGAGTACGGGGGAGCGCATGTGATAGAGGACTTGATTGCAGGAAAACCGATCAAGCTGCGAGCCACCTCCTACGGCACTGACTGCTATCCGAGGACAGAGATTGAGACCTATGTCACCAAGGACATGCTCAATCAAGCCTACATGTTCAACCCGCGAAACGCGTACCAGAACTACCCGGTGGCAGTGAATACTTCGTCAAGGACCATCTACACGTACTTGGGGACGCTGTTGCCCAGGCTCGGCAACGCGGTTTACTCCAGTGCCGGACAGCTCAGCCCTTTACTCAATGATCCGTACTATAGAACCATCGGAGTCGGCACTCGCATATTCTTGGGCGGTGCCGCGGGGTACGTCGCATGGGAGGGCACTCAGCACAACCCTAGCGTCGAGCGAAACGACAAAGGGATTCCTGTCTCCGGTTCGGGGACTCTAGCGCTCATTGGCGACCTAAAGGCTATGGACCGCAGGTACGTCCGAGCTGCCGTAATGCAGCGGTACGGTGTGACTCTCTATGTCGGGGTCGGCATACCTATCCCGGTCCTCGATGAAGACATGGCCGAGCGCGTTTGTGTGAGGGACGAAGACATCCATACGAGCGTGGTAGACTACAGTGTGCCGAATCGTTCCAGGCCTGTACTAGGCCGCGTGACGTACAAAGACCTCAGGTCAGGTGCTATCGAACTCAACGGCAATAGGATCCCAACGGTCCCTCTGTCAAGCCTAAGCAAGGCGAGAGAAATCGCAGAGGAACTCAAGGGTTGGGTACAGAGCGGACAGATGCTGCTGCAAGAACCAGTTCAGCAATTGCCAAGGGAGCAGGCTACGAAGCCCTTGGAGATTGTGGATTTGGAGGAGATTAACAATGGCTAGATGTAGGGTAGTCCTTACGTTCCCTCCTGACAAGGTGCGGCATCCCGTCGCATACCATCTTGTCAAAGACTACGGCCTGAAGATCAACATCTTGAGGGCTAGAGTAGACCTTAACGAAGAAGGGAAGCTTTTGATAGAGATAGAGAATCACGACAACGCGTCCATTCAAAATGGGCTTCAATACGCTCGCGACCTTGGAGTCACTGTGGAGTTGGTCGATAGAGAGCTGCAGTGGGACGAGGACGAGTGCATACATTGTGGGTCATGCACTGCTGTTTGCCGCTCCGAAGCCCTCAGCATAGGAGCGCCTGATTGGAGGCTTAAGCTTGACAAACAGAAGTGCACTGCTTGCGGTCTGTGTGTCGGTGCTTGTCCTGTAAAGGTGATTAGGATTGACTTCTAGCCACGAATCAGACTATGTCCGGAGGTTCTACAGAGACTGGCTCAGCGACAGTGACCTCTACAGGTTTCGGGTTGCAGTGGGTGAGTCCGATCTGCAAATATCGGTGAGCCAGGGAGAGCTGTTGTTCGAGGAGGCAGACGGACCGGATATCTCGGGGTTGAAGGAAGTGGTAGTTGAGGAGCTGATGCGTGTGCGACGCAGCCTCCGGACATACATCGAGAGGTACCCGGAGTTCCTTACTTCACTGCGGCCTATTGAGGTGGCCGATGATGCGCCTCCAGTCGTTCAGGACATGGCGAGTGCTGCCAGTCTGGCAGGAGTTGGACCCATGGCAGCAGTAGCAGGCGCGATCGCACATTCAGTAGGTGCGATGCTCGCCAACAGCTTTACAGACGTTATTGTCGAAAACGGAGGAGACCTGTTTGTGCAGTCAGCCTCAAGCAGGGTTATCGGAGTGTACTGCGGTCGGAACAGCAAGCTGACCGGTCGCTTGGCCTTACGGCTAGATGCGGACAGATTTCCTGTAGGCGTCTGCACATCTGCGGGTACGGTTGGCCCGTCGCTCAGCTTTGGTTCTGCAGATGCCGTAACTGTCGTGTCGAAGCGTCCGTCACTTGCAGATGCGGCCGCGACTGCCATAGGCAATCAGGTGAAGTCCATAGAGGACATACCGCGGGCATTGGAGTTCGCATCCGGCATACACGGAGTCGAGGGAGTGATCGTCGTAAAGGATGACAAACTGGGAGTGTGGGGCCAGGTAGAGCTCGTGTAGAGCCGATCAGCTGAGACCCTGTCAGGAGGGGTGTACTGTGGTTCCGTTTAGCAAGTACCATGCTCTAGGGAACGATTATATTGTGATAGACCCACTAAAGACGTCAGTCGATTTGACAGAAGAGGCGGTCAGGCTGCTCTGCGATAGGCATTTCGGAATCGGCTCAGACGGTATCCTCTATGGCCCTTTCTACGAAGAGGATACACCTGTGGTCCGCATCTACAATCCGGACGGCAGCGAGGCTGAGAAGAGCGGCAACGGTGTTAGGATCTTTGCGAGGTACCTGATGGATGCCGGTTACGAGGATGGCGGCCAGTTCGAATTGAGAACCTTGGGCGGCGTTGTGTTAGTGAATGTGCTCAATGCAGATGGCTCTATGATTCAGGTGGATATGGGCACAACGACCTTTTGCAGTGAGGAAATACCTGTCGCAGGCCCGAGCAGAGAAGTAGTCGATGAGCCTCTGGAGATCGATGGAAATACTTGGAGGATGACTTGTGTCTCTATTGGCAATCCGCATTGTGTGATACCTGTCGACCGCCTATCAAAGGATATGGTGATGGCCCTAGGCCCTCTACTAGAGAATCACGAGATGTTTCCCAATCGCATCAATGTACAGCTGCTCAAAGTGGTTGATCGGAACACGATTGAGATTGAGATCTGGGAGCGAGGAGCAGGATATACCCTGGCATCGGGGAGCAGCAGTTGTGCAGCTGCAAGCGTTGCCCGCCGATTGGGGCTCGTCGAATCTGACGTCACAGTCCGCATGCAGGGCGGAGAAATCCTTGTCAGTTTTGCTGAAGACGGGCACGTCTTGATGACTGGTGCAGTCACGCCCGTAATGCGTGGAGAGTTTCTTCAAGATCTGGCTTAGCTTGCGCGCAAATAGAGCCTGTGCTAGAATAGATAGGTGTTAGCTCAGAAGCAGTTAAGTATCTGCTGTTAGGATTTTTCGTTTGGTTATTGCACACGCGGGGAGGTGGCTTCGATGGCAAAGGTATGTGAGGTCTGCGGCAAGGGTACAGTTACTGGGTGCACAGTAACTCACTGGATGAAGCGCAATAAGCGCAGCTTCAAGCCAAACATCCAGAAGGTCAGGGCGCTGGTAGACGGCAGCCCCAGGCGGATCCGTGTCTGCACCAGGTGCTTGAGATCCAACAAGGTCACGCGTGCCGTCTGAAGTTGGCGCTGTGCTCCTCTAGGATTGATCCGGTATCCAGCCGAATGATCTTGACAGCGTTGCCGTCGATCCAACCGATCGTCGGTATTGCTCCTTCAGTCTTGGGCAGAGAGGGGCTTCCCGGGTTGAGACACAGCACTCCTGAGCATGTAGAGATACCTGCGACGTGGGTATGACCGGAGATGAATATGTCGCAGGTGTCTTTGTTTATGTACGGCGGAAGGCTGTCCGGAGACAACAGATGGCCATGGTGCACCAGTATTCTTAGGCCATCGACATAGCAGTGGATATAGGGTGCTTCTATTGGCCGGCTTATCACCAACTGATCGACATCACTGTCACAGTTGCCTCTTGCTATTACAATCGGGACTGCTGACGAGTTGATCTCTTCAGCCAGCTGACGCGGGTTGTACTCCTCAGGCAAGGGGTTTCTGGCACCATGATAGAGAAGATCCCCAGCATGTATGATCAAGTCTGCGTGTGACAAGAACTCCTTGTATGCTTTTCTCCATGCATAGACAGAACCATGAGTGTCGCTGATCACACCGATTTGCAAATCAATCACACCTTTCATCTGCAGCTTGCAGTCGTCAGATTGCCAGGCCTAGCTAGGCCACCACACCACGTGAGCTAGGCATCTTGGCAAGTTATGATTGCGAGAAGCAGCCCTTCATCAAGCGTAACAGTAGCTTCCTGTTGAACGAAGACATTACTTACGCCTCTCGCTACGCCCATGGCCAGAGTTGCTTTGTCAAGGGGGTATTCGAGTCCTTTCAGGGTTACACCTTTACACGGATCCGACAGCGGCAGCAGTGTCAGTATGTCTCCGACCGACGCCTGGATTCGCATCTCAGCCGGGCCTTCATCGGCTGCTACTAGGACTATCCTGGACGCGTTGTCCCAGATCTCTGCGTGTATCCCGAGCCTGGCGAGTTTGACGAGCAGCAAGACGTTGGCGAGTTCGTGATCGATTCTCCCGCCCAGTGCGGCGAGTATCAACACACTGCGGGCACCCATTGATACTGCCCGGTCGACTGCTATCTCCGTGTCAGTAGACTCCTTTGCCTCGGGGTATATCTCCAGTCCGGATGCAAGCCCGCCTGCATCCGACTTGGCAGCAGCAGACATGGAGTCAAGGTCTCCGACCACCAGATCGGGAGTGAGTCCTAACAGCCTCGCATGCTCAAATCCTCTATCAGCGCATATGACCGCCGTGCGGGCACGTGTCTCTTCACTCATCCACGCGAGCACACGGTCGCGGAGTGATCGCAGCGCGCCTGCTCTGTCCCACTGTTCCGGTGAATCCTCTGCAGCAAGTGAGGCAAGCTCTCGAGGTTGCCTCACTAGACATCCGCCGCTGATAACTACGGCACGGTCAGCCTTTGCTATTGGTCCTTGTACCATGCTCACCTACCTGCAACCTCGTGCGTTCGACTGAACACAGTGTTTTCTAACTGTGAGTATACTATAGCGAGTTCGACAGCGCCAGGTCAGCACTGCGGTTGCCTGCACCGATTGCTTAGCCAGTATTGACATCAGATGGCGTTTGTGCCAGCATATTAGGTAAAATCGGTCAGGATCGTGCGATACCTCCGATATGGAGAGCAGTAGGAAGGATGGTGAAGGTTGCCATGCATGAGGAGATATTGCGCATACTCGACGACAACGATCGGATAGATCCGGCAACTATTGCCACGATGTTGGACGCCTCTGAAGAAGAGGTCAGAGCAGCTATTGACGAATTGGAGAAGTCCGGGGCGATAGTCAAGTACCATGCTGTGATCAACTGGGAGAAGGTCGACAAGAACCTCGTTCAGGCACTGATCGATGTCAAGGTGTCGCCCCAGAGAGATGTAGGATTTGACCAGATAGCAGAGCGGATCTATCGCTTCCCAGAGGTGAAGAGCGTTTACCTCATGTCCGGAGCGTACGACCTGTCCGTGGCAGTCGAAGGGCGTAGTTTGAAGGAAGTTGCCGATTTTGTTGCTACCAAGCTGGCCACGATAGACCATGTCCTAAGTACCACGACTCACTTTATACTCCGCAAGTATAAAGAGGAGGGCGTGATCTTGGATGACAAATCAGAGGTCAAGAGGCTGGTCGTTTCACCATGAAGTTTGAAGGAACGAAGTATTTGTCCCAGACCGTGGCGAGCTTGCCTCCGTCAGGTATCAGGAAGTTCTTTGATGTAGCTTCTCAGATGGAGGGTGTCATCTCGTTAGGGGTAGGCGAACCGGATTTTGTGACGCCTTGGCATATCATCGAATCTTCGTATTATTCGGTCTCGAGAGGCCATACCAGCTATACCTCAAACTTGGGCCTTCTCGAGCTGCGTGAGGCGATTTCCGACCGCATTTATCAGAAATGCGGGCTTGAGTACAATCCGGTAGATGAGGTCCTGGTCACAACCGGGGTCAGTGAGGCGTTGGATCTTGCAGTAAGGGCGCTCGTGTCTCCGGGAGACGAGGTTATCATCATCGAACCGTGCTACGTGTCATACAAGGCATGCGTTCACCTTGCCGGAGGAGTGCCTGTAGTTGTCGACACATACGTAGAGAACGCGTTCAGGCCTGATCCTGCAGATATTGAACGGCGGATTACTGACAAGACAAAAGCCATCGTATTGTCGTATCCAAATAACCCTACAGGAGCGGTTGTTGACAGAGCGACTCTGGTCAAGATAGCTGAAATCGCAAAAAGTCACGACCTGATCGTGATATCGGATGAGATCTATGACGAACTGACGTACGATGGAACCCACACCTGCATTGCTTCGCTCCCCGGCATGAGAGAGCGGACTGTGCTGCTCAACGGATTCTCAAAGGCGTATGCCATGACGGGTTGGCGGATTGGGTATGTTGCAGGCAATAGAGACATAGTCGGAGCTATGATGAGAATACATCAATACACGATGCTTTGTGCTCCTGTAATGGGGCAAAAGGCCGCAATAGAGGCCCTGACTCGCGGCGAGGCTGAGATGAAACGGATGGTGTCGGAGTACAACCGCAGGCGACGCTATATTGTGAAACAGCTCAACAGCATAGGTTTGACCTGTTTTGAACCAAAAGGAGCATTCTACGCGTTTCCGTCGATACGGTCAACCGGACTGTCGTCTGAGGAGTTTTGCAATCGTCTGCTTATGGAGGAGCAGGTCGCGGTCGTTCCGGGTAGTGCCTTTGGAGCGGCAGGTGAGGGCTATGTGAGATGCTCCTATGCTGCGTCACTCGAAGAAATCGAAGAGGCCGTCAACCGCATGCAGAGGTTTGTCTCTCGCCATGCAGGCTGAACGGCCTCGGCGTTTCGCTTGGTGTGCATGACTTCGCCCGGCGATGCCGGGCGACTGACTAACCTCAGTCTCTCCTGCTAAAACCACCCAGCAGTGCGAGCATCCTAAGCAGCTGCAGAGCTGCCATGGCAGTCGCTGCTACGTAGGTAAGGGCAGCTGCGCCAAGGACATCCTTGGCTCCCGCGACCTCTCGCTGGCCAACGATGTACCCTCCATCGACCAGCATGGCGAGAGCGCGGTTGCTTGCGTTGTACTCCACAGGCAGAGTAACTAGGTGGAACAGCAGCGCAGCTGAGAAGAAAATAATGCCCAACCATGCCAGGTTGGTTGCACCAAACAAGAGACCTATGATGAACAGCGGCCAGGCCATCATAGAACCGATATTTGCGACCGGAACTAGGTTGTTGCGTATCTCCAGCGGAGCATAGCCTCTTGCGTGCTGAATGACGTGGCCAGACTCGTGGGCAGCGATAGCCAGTGCGGCTATTGAGGAGCTGCTGTATACGTTGCGCGAAAGCCGCATTACCTTGTGCCTGGGGTCGTAATGGTCAGTCAACACGCCATGGCCCATTTCGACAGAGACATCGGTGATGCCGTTGCGCCATAGCAGGTCGCGTGCCAGCTGAGCGCCGGTTATGCCGGAGGAGCTAAAATATCGGCTCCACTTGGCGTAGGCACCGCTCACCCTGCTCTGTGCCCACATTGCCAATATGAGCCCTGGCAATAGGAGCAAGTATGTTGGATCAAACCAGAACATAGAAGTCATCCTCCTTAGCCATCCCGTCCTCTTCAATTGTACGTATGGTTTTTGTGATCGTCAAGGTGTATACTAAAGAGTCAGCAGCAAAGCGGCGGTATGGCAAAGAACGCGTTGGAGGAATCGTGTCTGCAGAGGAGAAATATACTGAGGATGAAACCGGAGGCGTGTTTGTCCCCTAGATCTGGAGGAGGTTCATCATGAGCAAGAAGATGAGCACTGAGTATGGTCAGATATGTATCTCTGACGACGTAATCGCGATAATATCGGGCATCGCTGCCTCTGAGTGCTATGGCTTGGTTGGTATGGCCTCCAGAAACCTCCAAGACGGCATTTCTGAGCTGGTTGGAATGGACAACCTGCAGAAAGGCGTGGAGGTCCAGCTAGACGGAGACGAAGTGCGCATCATCCTCCATATCATCGTGGAATATGGTACTCGAATCACCGAGGTGGCCCACAACGTGATGGGGAAGGTCAAGTACGTCATTGAGAGCATGACAGGACTTAGGGTCATGGGTGTCGACATCGTAGTCCAGGGAGTCAGAGTCGCTTCACCCCGGGATGAGGCTGGGCGCGGTGCCTGACCAACTCGTTGACTGCCGATAGTCTGAACCCTGTCGGAGCCTGACGGGTATCGAGTAGTGTTGCGCACGCGGGCTCCTTATTGGGTCAGGCGGAGGGTTCTCGAGCCGTGGACACGTGTGTTGCTTGTGAGGAATGGGGGTACTGTCGTTGAAGCTACAATACATGGACGGGAATGACTTCAGGAAAGCACTTGTCGCAGGAGCCCAGACATTGGGCGAAAACAAGGAATTGGTCAACTCCCTCAACGTCTTCCCCGTTCCAGATGGAGATACAGGTACTAACATGTACCTCACCGTGTTGTCAGCGGTGAAGGAAAGCGAGAAGGTCGGAGAGAGCAGGATCGGCAAGGTTGCCGCAGCAGCCTCGATGGGTTCTCTGATGGGAGCGAGGGGCAACTCCGGAGTGATCTTCTCACAAATACTAAGAGGGTTTAGCAGGTATGTAGAGCCTTATGATAGAGTTGATGGAGCTCAGTTGGCCAAAGCACTAGAGCGGGCCGCTCAGACCGCGTATCAGGCGGTCTTGAAGCCGGTCGAGGGAACAATGCTCACAGTAGCCCGAGAGCTAGCCAAGGCAGCGCTCGATGCCGCCAAGCGCGGCGACGACATAGTGAGTGTTTTGGATTCTGCAATTGAGCATGCTCAGGAAGTTCTTGACAGGACTCCCGAGATGCTCCCGACTCTGAAAGAAGCCGGAGTTGTGGACGCAGGCGGCAAAGGATTGCTGCTGTTTATAATCGGACTCAGAAGAGGGCTTCTCGATGAAGGTATATACGTAGAGGCGGTACAGCCTGCTACCGCAGCCGCGGTTGGCAGCTCGATTCCTGGTATTGACCAGAGTGTAGTCGGGTTGGGATTGGAGGATGAACACCCTGAGACCCTCGCCGAGCTCGAGTTCGGCTACTGCACAGAGTTCATTCTCAAGGGCCAAGGCCTGTCAACCGACCAGATCAGAAAAGACCTGCAAGGCTTTGGCGATTGTCTCTTGGTTGTTGGGACAGATGAAGTGGTTAAGATACACATTCATACAGCCAACCCGGGCATTATACTGGACTATGGCGTTAAATTAGGCCAACTCAGTGCCATAGACATTAACAATATGGATGAACAGAAGGAGGAGTTTCGCCGCGGCGGCCATGCTCAAGACGAGGTTGTCCAGGCTGACGCGGGTCCCACTCGCGAGGTAGGTATTGTGGCTGTGGCTGTCGGCGAAGGCATAGAGGAAATATTCAAGAGCCTCAATGTTGACGAGGTCGTCAGGGGCGGCCAGACAATGAACCCTAGCGCCGAGGACTTGGCGAGCGCAGTGCGCAGGACTCGAGCAGCCAAAGTGCTGGTACTCCCCAACAACGGCAACGTGGTTCTAACAGCTCGTCAGGTACAGGAGCTTGTGGATGCCGAGCTAGAGGTCGTGCCGACAGAGACCATCCCTCAAGGCATAGCTGCTCTTATTGCTTATGATCCTGACGCATCGATCGAAGACAATGCCAAGGCGATGGCCTCGGCAGCCAAGAGGGTCAAGACAGGCGAGGTGACTTACGCTGTCAGGGACTCGTCGCACAACGGCGTTGAAGTTTCTGAGCGCGATTTCATAGGCATCGCAGGCGGAGAACTGCGAGTGGCCGGCAAGCAGTGCGCTGAAGTTGTTCGGAGCCTCGTAACTGATATGGTGCAGCCCGATGACGAGCTGATCACCTTGTTCTATGGTGAGGACGTTTCTGAGAGCGAGGCCTCCCGCCTGGCTGAGCAGATCGCAGAGGACCATCCTACTTGCGAGGTCGAGCTGCAGTACGGAGGGCAACCCTTGTACTACTACATTATAATGATCGAATAGACTGGATCGTGCGTTGCAAGATGTCCCCAGATACGGGTTATTGCTGCCCAAGCTTGGATGTTAGGAGGCAGAACTGTGAGTAGAGTCAGAATCGTGACAGATAGCACCTGTGACCTCCCAGCTGAGGTTCGCAGGGATCTTGCAGTAGAGATGGTTCCTCTGAAAGTTCATTTTGGCGAAGAGGTTTATCTCGATCAGGTCACCATTAGCCCTGAGGAGTTCTACCGCAAGCTTGAGGCGTCTTCGGTGATGCCCACAACATCGCAACCTTCTCCTATGGATTTTGTCAATGTCTACGAGCAGCTGGCAGCGGATCCCGAGACTGAGTCCATAGTGTCTATTCACCTGTCTTCAGACATGAGCGGTACCTACCAGTCTGCGGTGATGGCGGGTCAGATGGTAAAGGACAAGGGAATCGACGTTGCTGTTGTTGACTCACGGATGGCTTCGACCATGATTGGAGCACAGGTCGTCGCAGCTGCAAGAATGGCTCTCGCAGGCTGCTCCAAACAAGAGATCTTGCAAATGCTCGAGCTGGCAAAGACAGAGGTAAGAGTGGTGTTCATCGTCGACACACTCGAGTACCTGCGGAGAAATGGACGGATAGGCAGGGCTGCGAGTCTCATAGGCGGATTGCTCAAGATCAAGCCTGTCCTTACGGTCGCAGATGGAGTAGTGACTCCTCTGGAGAAGTTGAGAGGGAGCTCTCGCGTCCTTCCGCGCATGATTGAGCTCGTATCTGAGAACGCCGCGAGTGGCGATCCGCAGGTCGTGTATATCTTGAATGCCAATTGCCCGGACAGAGCAAAGGAACTCGAGTCCATGCTCACCGAGGCCATTTCTATCGAAAGCTTGATGCACACCTCCATAGGGGCAGTGATAGGTACACATGCCGGACCGGGCACGCTGGCAGTGGTCTGGCATGGGACTAACCTGTGGCCAAAATGAGACGAAGAGAACTATCAGGTCGGATGAAACTCTCACCGGAGAGTTCTGTCCAGTACATAAAGGGGGTTGGCCCAGCGCGTGCACGGCTGCTAGCTAAGGTCGGAGTGCACACTGTGGAGGACCTCCTTTTCCTATTCCCCAGAAGGTACGAGGACTATTCGGCGACCAAGAACATAGCGGACTTGGACGACGGCGAAAGCGCGACCGTCGTAGCTACGGTCGTGTCGGTCCAGGTCGTGCATTCTCGCAGCAACAGACTGCTCTCTGTGGTCTTGGTGAGAGCCTCCGATCTCACCGGGATACTTGAGGCCAAGTGGTTCTACACCTCACGAGACAAGCAGTGGATTGAAAGATTTGCAAGTAGGTTTGTCGAGGGCTCCAAGTATATGTTTTCCGGCACAATCAAGCGGGAAGGCCAGCGGGTTTCAATGCTGAGGCCGACTTACGAAGAGGCTGAAGGAGATGCCGACTCCTCTGGAAAGATAATCCCGGTGTATCCTTTGACCGAGGGGCTAACTCAACAACACCTGAGGCGTTTCATAGACAACGCCATTGAGGCAGGCTATCTAGACGGTCTACCGGATCCGATAGGTCAAGAGTTGCTTGACAAATACTCGCTTCCCACTAAAGCAGAGGCTCTTCGTGAGATTCATCAGCCCTCAGATCCCACACGGATAAAGAGAGCGTTTCGGAGGATCGCATTCGAAGAGTTCCTTTTGCTGCAGGTAGGCATTGCCTTAAAGAGACGAGTGAGAATCGAGGCGCAGGGAATCGCTCATGCGCAGGATGGGCCGTTGGTCAGATCTTTCCTTGAGTCTCTGCCCTTCAACCTGACTGCAGCGCAGAAGCGGGTCATTGACGAGATTAGGGCGGATATGGAGTCTACGCGGCCCATGAATCGCCTGATACAGGGAGACGTCGGCTCCGGAAAGACCGTGGTGGCTGCGTATGCTCTGATCAAGGCGATACAGTCCGGATACCAGGGCGCGTTAATGGCTCCAACAGAGGTGTTGGCAAACCAGCATTTCAACACACTCAAGTCGTTTTTCACTCCGCTCGGACTGGTTGTCAGAGAGCTGCGGGGCGGAACTCCCAAGTCAGAGAGAGAGGAGACCTACGAGGGGCTTAGAACAGGCGAGGTCTCAGTAGTAGTCGGGACTCATGCACTGATTCAGGAGAGAGTCGAATTCGGCAGGCTTGGCTTGGTCATAACAGATGAACAACACAGGTTCGGTGTCGAGCAGCGGGCATTCCTCCAGCAAAAGGGAGAAAGAGCTGATGTCCTGGTGATGACCGCGACCCCGATACCGCGCACTCTCGCAATGACTCTGTACGGAGACCTCGATGTATCCGTCATCGACGAGCTTCCACCGGGCCGGAAGCCGGTAATAACTCGGTGGATAAGAGCCTCGAGTAGACGCCGGGCGTATGAGTTCCTCCGAAAGGAGGTTGCTCGCGGTGGACAGGCCTATGTAATCTGCCCCTTGGTTGAGGACTCAGAACTAATGGATCTCAGATCTGTTGTATCTGAAGCGGAGCAGCTCGAGAAAACCTATCTGGCCGGGCTGCGTATAGGAACTCTGCACGGCCGCATGCCTTCATCCCGAAAGGAGGAAATCATAGCAGCATTTGCATCAGGTGACCTAGATGTTCTCGTGTCGACGACAGTGGTAGAGGTGGGCGTCGACGTTCCGAATGCTTCTGTCATGATAATCGAAAACGCAGAAAGGTTTGGGCTTTCGCAGCTGCATCAGCTGCGGGGCAGGGTAGGCAGAAGCAGCAGGCAGAGCTATTGCATTCTCGTCTCGAACGCGAGCTCGAGCGAGACCAAAGCGCGGCTCGAAGTTATGACCAGGACCAACGACGGTTTCGAGATCGCTGAGGAAGATTTGCGGCTCAGGGGGCCCGGTGAGATTTTTGGGACTCGTCAGCACGGGCTTCCCGATACAAGGATAGGTAATATCCTTAGGTTCATGGGTGTCATGAAGGTGGCTCGGGAGGAGGCGTTTCTCATCGCAGAGAGGGATCCGCAGTTGATACATGACGACCACAAGGTACTCAGGATGGAGCTGAACAGGCGTTTTGCAGATTGGCTGGATCTCTCGACTGTCGGCTGATTGTCCGTAGCAAAAAGGGAGATGGCGGTCGGCCTGATCGCCATCTCATGGGAGAGGAGAAACCGGAGGAAGAGCTTGCGGGGGAGTGTTTGCTTGAGTCCCTCACAGAACGCTGTCGTACCACAGTCTTATTATATGACCGATCGAGGCATATATACGCAGGCAGCGGCTTGATTGCATCCCATTTCGTGCATAGATCAGCGGTGGTAATCATGAGAGTGATCGCTGGATCAGCCAAAGGCAGAGTCTTGGCTGTCCCCAAGGGAGGGCCGATTCGCCCAACAGCTCAATATGTGAAGGAAGCGATATTCAGCATTCTGGCTGCCAAGGTAGATAAAGCAGTGGTCCTGGATCTATTCGCAGGCTCCGGCAGTCTTGGAATCGAGGCCTTGAGCAGGGGCGCAGCAGAGTGTGTTCTGGTGGACAATGACCAGAGATGTGTTCGGACCATAAAGAGGAATCTAGAGTTTACACAGTTGTCGGATCGTGCACGGGTATATAGAATGAATGTATACAAGGCGGTTGATGCGCTGAACGCAGAGGGACGGCAGTTTGACATAGTCTTTGCCGACCCGCCTTACGAGGGCGGGCATGAGCAGCTGCTTCTAGCTCGTCTCAGCGAGCTGCGCATTCTGAGGCCTTCGGCTACTGTAGTGCTAGAGCATAGCTGTAGGACAGAGACTCCGGTTCGGCAAGGCTGCCTAGCGAGAGAGAGCCTTAGGACGTATGGAGATACTCATGTCAGTCTTTATGTGTGTATGGTGGAGGGACAAGAGTGAGTAAACGAATCGCAGTCTGCCCGGGGAGCTTTGACCCGGTCACTAACGGTCACTTGGACATCATTGAAAGAGCTTCCGCAGTCTTTGACAAGATCATAGTCGGCGTCCTAAACAACCCTGAAAAAAAGGCGCTTTTTACGATAGATGAGCGCGTTGAGATGCTCGAGGAATGCGTGTCTCATCTGGACAACGTTTGTGTCGCTGCTTTTAGCGGTTTGCTCGTGGAGTTCGTGCGCAAGAGCGGCGCCGTTGCAATCATCCGAGGCCTGAGAGCTATCTCCGATTTCGAATTTGAGTTCCGGATGGCTTCGATGAATCGCAAGTTGGCTCCAGAAATCGAGACTTTCTTTATGATGACCGGCAATGAGTATGCTTACCTGAGTTCAAGTGTTGTAAAACAGGTAGCGAGTTTCGGCGGTTGTGTCAAAGGATTGGTTCCTGTGGTTGTCGAAAAGAGGCTCAGAGAGAAGTTCTTGTCTCGGAAGGCAGAGGGTTCTGCGATTGAGGAGTGAGAGTTGTGAGCGAGGGTATAAGTATCTTTGAACTCCTAGACCGGCTCGAAGAGCTAATGGAGTCAGCAGCTAAGATCCCGTTTAGTTCCAAGGTTATACTCGACCAGGACGAAGTCTTGGATATCCTCGATAGATTGCGCGCAGAGCTGCCGGAGGAATATCAAAAAGCACAGGAGGTGCTCGCCAAGCGTGAGGCTGTGTTGCTGGACGCCAGACGGCAGGCAGCTGACATACTGGGCGACGCTCGCAATCAGGTCGCAAGGATGGTAGACGAGAGTGAGATCTCCAGGATCGCCAGACAGGAACGAGAAGCGATCCTGTCAGAGGCCGATGAGACTGCGGCCGATATCGTCAATAGCGCCAACAAGTACGCTCAATCTGTGCTAGCCTCGCTTGAGACCTCGCTCCGCAGGGTACTGGACGCAGTTGTCAAAGGGCAATCAGAGTTGAACGAGAGTATTCGCCAAGCCGCATCTTCTGATGAGGATGACGATGCTGATGAATCTGAGGTAGACGACTAGAGGGCTGCTGAGCACTGTTGCCGTTGGTTGTCGCAAATCTCTGATTCCCGCACCGTTACGATGTGCTTTGTAGGTTCGGGAGTTGCTTGTCCCGAACCTATTGCTTTGTAAACTCAGTCGCCTTAGAAGTCATTAGCAGTGTAAGGGAGAGAGCATCGTGACAGAGATGACTTCACGCGAGCGGTTCCAGAGGATGTTCGAGCATCGAGAAGCCGACAGGATTCCCATAATCGATCAGCCGTGGGGATCCACTATCGAGCGATGGCATCGGGAGGGAATGCCTGAAGGCGTAAGCTATGTGGACTTCTTCGGGTTGGACCGCGTCGCACACATCGGCGTAGACAACAGCCCGAGGTACGAGGAACGAGTGATCGAAGAAACAGAGGACTACAGAATAGTCACGACTGCATGGGGTGCGACTTTGCGGCATTGGAAGCACGTCACGTCGACTCCGGAGTTCCTAGACTTCCGGATAAAGGATCGCATCTCATGGAAGGACGCGAAGGCGCGCATGGTCCCCACCCGGGACCGGATACCTTGGCACCTTCTTGAGACCAACTACAGGCGCTGGCGCGAGGAAGGATACTGGATTCAGGCAGGCCTGTGGTTTGGGTTCGATGTGACCCATTCATGGGCTGTTGGGACTGAGCGATTGCTCATTGCCCTGATAGAGGACCCTGAATGGTGCCTAGACATGTTCAACCATTACCTCGATGTAGATCTCGCTTTACTCGATATGATATGGGACGCAGGGTATCATTTCGATGCCGTGACCTGGCCTGACGATATGGGATACAAGGGCAATCAGTTCTTTTCGGTAGATATGTACAGGGAGATCCTGAAGCCGGTCCACAGTCGGGCAATCGAATGGGCTCACAGCAAGGGAGTCAAGGCGGAGCTGCATTCGTGCGGAGACATCCGGCCTTTCATCGCTGAGTTCGTAGACATGGGACTGGATGCACTCAATCCTCTTGAGGTCAAAGCAGGTGTCGATCCAGTGTCAGTGAAGAAGGAATACGGATCTGACCTGGTCCTCCACGGAGGAATCGACGCAGTGCTCTGGAGCGATCTAGACGCGATGGAAGAAGAGATGCGGCGGGTACTGCCGGTACTCAAGGAGTCTGGAGGGTATATCTTCTCTACTGACCACTCAGTCCCTGACAGTGTCAGTCTTGATGCATTTCGCCGTATAGTGGAGCTCGCCAAGGAGCTGGGGAGGTACTGATACTTCTTAGAGGCTATCTCTTGGTGCAATATCGCTAAGCAGCCAAGCTGGCGATTGATAAGACTGGATAAGAAGAGGGGCGAGTCCGCCCCCTTTGCACAATAGGTGACAATGGCAATCGATGTAGACAAGGTGTAGAGAATCAGTTACGTGAGCTACTGAGAGTCAATCACCCGCTGCCACTCTGGCGAGACGTTTAGGTCTTGATCAAGCTGATAGCCCAGAGCAATGAACAGCCACTCGCCGTTGTAGAGCTCAAGCCTGCCCAACACCGCTTCTTCGCCATTATCTACGATTGATACCACCACTTCGTGCTCAGACACTTGTTTGGACGAATAGGAAAGCGAGTCCAGGACGAAACGCAATACATCGCTGCTCCGATCTGCAAACAACTCGATCTCGTGCGCAATGACAGCATCTATTGCAGAACTTGGGACCCGCGGGGACCACGCCCTCTTGGCCTTGGTCGGATCTCTGTCGACCATGACTGCATCTAGGAAGTACGCAGCTGTACTCTCGGGAGTTGCCAGATCGGTAAGCGGTTCCGACCCGGACTGGTCGTCAGCATCAGTGGCCTCTTCGTCATCGACTTGCTGTTGATCCAGTTCCTTAAGCGAGATGGAAAGGACCTTGGCGTTCACCAACACTGCATCATCTTCATCAGGCGATTCCGTAAATGCCAGCCTGAACCCGAGACGGCCGGTGGGGCCAAAAGCTATGCTCTCGGCGTCGGCAGGGAACACGCAATAGACGCTCCGAGCCGAAGGAGACGTCGTCAGCATAGACCTCCAGCTTGTCCACTGCACATTGCTCAGCTCATCAGAGCCGGGACTGAAGTGCGACGAAGACGGTATACTGAGCATGCTCTCAAGTATCAAGAATCCGGTGGAGTCAAACCCGCAATAGGTTGCTTGGCCGTAAACCTCGTAAGCCGCTGTTTTGTCCGGTTCACGAGTGCGGACTAGGTACTCCATCACGATGTCTCCGGGGACAAGCGGCCCGTCGTTCAGCCTTACAACAGCATCTGAACTGCTGTAATCCGTAAAGAACCACGTGGACTCAGAATTCCACCTGAGTCCGAACTGGGATCCAGCGCTAGTCTGTGTGCCGCAACTGTCACATAATTCGCGCCATCCCACTGCCGACTGGGCCAGGCGGTCGGAATCAACAACTTCACTCGGCTCAGGACTTGATGATAACTGCATAGGCGGTAATAGAGCAACAGCTGCGAAAGTGGCCAGTATAACAAGAATGCGTGAAAGGGCCTTAATGGAACGCATTGCAACAGCAGCTCCCTTCCTATGGGTTGAAGGACATCACATAACTTGTACCAGAGTATACCACAGGAAATGGCCTAAGAGGAACAAACACACCTAACTGAGCCATTTGCGGTGTCGCTTTCTTCGAGGTCGCTCTTGCCTCGAGCAGGAATCGTGAGAGCAGGGGTTGCTGTGCTCATATAGTCTGCTCAACTCGTATGCGGTTACTAGCATACGATGTGATTTTTTCTCGACATTTGCATTTGACCGCATACGCACGTCGGACTTTACTATACATGGAGCTACCTCTCTCAGGGTGAGCGGAGCCAGGACGGCGGAGTGAACGGCAAGCGGAGGAGACCACAGTTCCATCCATGGGTCATTTCTTGCTGGAGTAGAAAAACCTCACCACCCGAAGAGAGGCGGGCAACGAGACAAGCAGCGCACAGACTGATGTGACAGCCAGGGCTCCAGCCAACAGCTTGGTACTGCCAATCAATGTTCCGATCGCACTCGGCTGGTACACAAGCCTCGTAGCTGAGGCCTGCAACTCGGCTGCAGGGACGGAGAATGGCTGAAGGCGCAGGAGCAGCGCACAGGCAACTGCCGACAATACTGCATGGATCACTCTGGCGGAGAGATAAGCGTGCAGCCGGATGCCAGCTTCGTGGACTAGGCTCGCGACCTGCGCACATACAGACAGCCCGCTCCACCCAATGATAGCTGAGATCGCGATCAGTTGTGTGGCGATAGAAGCACTGGCCATTGACGCCTCTTGGCAGCCGATGGTGATCTCAAAGAACCCCTTCACCAGTGCATCGAGAATCGACGGCTCAACTCCGAACCGCCTGAGCGCCACACCTAAAGGAGTAGCGATCAGGTGAGTCACTCCGGCCAGTGCGAGAATGCGGGTCACAACAGAAAAGACCATTATGAAGCCGCCAACCAACAGCAAAGTTTTGACTGACTCGTGGACCGCGTCACCCAGAAGGTGTCCGATTGACCTCCCGTCAGATTCACGAGCTGAGACAAGTTCATTCACAGCGTGTGAGAGCAGGCCTGTCTTCCTGGACGGCCGTGCGCCGGATGTCTCCGTGCCTCTGCGGCCGTAAAATCTCATGACAAAGCCCAAGAGGATGCTCGCCGAGTAGTGTGCCAGAACTATGACGACTCCCAGCTTCGCGTTGCCAAGCATGCCGACAGCCACTGCTCCGACCATGAATAGCGGATCTGCGGTATTTGTTATGCTGACAAGCCTCTCTGCTTCGATACGGGAGCACAGTCGCTTAGACCGCAGTTGTGCAGTGATCTTTGCTCCCATCGGGTATCCAGATGCCAAACCCATAGCAAGTGCGTACGCTCCGACTCCTGGCACGTTGAACATCGGACGCATCAGGGGCTCCAATAGAACACCAAGCATGTGCACTACTCCGAGCCCCATGAGGATTTCTGAAGCAACAAAAAATGGAAGAAGGGCAGGAAACACTATCTCCCACCAGACTGCAAGCCCATCAAGCGCAGCTCTGAATGAGTCCTCAGGGAATGCGATGATCCCCACTGTGATAGCAGTGGCAATACTTGCGTAAATGTATGTTGAGGTTCGTCTTGCGTGGCTATTGTGCATTGGTCCACCTCCTGTAACAAGTGCGTATACTACGGTTTCCCGGTTGACGGCGTTGCACAATGCTCGCCCTAGAGTATATTGGGGCAATGGCGCCTCTATGACCGGGATTCCACAGGCGCACGGACTATGCTAGAATAATATGGACGCTTGTCCGCAACTTAACATGGGAGGTAGAGGAATGGTACGATTTGGAGTCGTCGGCGTCAGGAACTTCGCTAACACCCACATCAGAAATCTAGGAATCCTTGAGAAAGAAGGAACGGCTAAACTGACAGCAATTCTTGTCAACGACCAGCAACGTAACGGCGAAGCCGCCAAGGAACTCGCCAATCGAGGAGTCAAGGTTTTTACAAGCTGGGATGACATGCTTGCGCAAGGAAAGGACTATTTCGACGTGCTATCGTTGCCTGTGTCGATCCACACACACGCGCCTATGTCGATCGACGCCATGCGTGCCGGCTACAACGTACTCGTCGAGAAGCCGCCCGCGCCAACCATCCAGGAGCTCGATGAGATGATTGCCGTCTCTCGTGAGACAGGCAGGTGGTGTGCGGTTGGGTTTCAGTTCATTCACTCAGTCACTATTCGCAAACTCAAAGACAAGATCGTCAATGGAGACCTGGGCGAGATAGCGGACATCTCCTGCAAAGCATACTGGCCCAGAACGAAGTCTTACTACACCCGAAACGGCTGGGCAGGCAAGACTGTCTGGAACGGCAATATCGTTCTTGACGGCCCCGTAAACAACGCTCTCGCCCACTACCTAAACAACATGTTGTTCTTGGCTTCCGATGTGCCTGATCAGGCAGTGGAGATCGACACGGTCCATGCAGAGCTCTATCGCGGCCACACCTACATACAGGCCGAGGACACGACGTGCATGAGAGTGACCTGCAAGAGCGGAACTACCATTCACTTCTATGTAACACACTGCTCTGGGCGTGTGCTCAATCCTTACATGGAAATTACGGGAACCCGCGGAAAGGTCGTCTGGAAGATGGATGAGACTACTGAGATTACATACGAGGACGGGACGCGAGAGACGTTCTCAAATGACGGCGTCGACCCCTGGCTGGAAGTGCTCAGAACGTGTGCCCGTGTATCTAGGGGTGAGCTTGAGAAACCATACTGCCGGGTGGACAACTGCAGGAGCTTCGTGTTGGCTGTCAACGGAGCTTATGAGTCATCGAGGCGAGTCCATCCGATACCCTTGCAGTACGTTACGGAAAGCGAGAACAAAGCCGGCGATCTTGTCACAGTAGTTGAAGGAATAGAGAGCTACATGGATGAGGCGTTCAGCTCCAGAAAGTTGCTGTCTGAGATCGGAGTGCCTTGGAGCGTAAAGACTGAGCCGTTTTCTATGGACGGCTACACCCGGTTTGAGATACCTGCAGAGATGGATACCGATTTGAAGACAAGTGAAGGCTAACGACAGTAGAGTAGCAGGACTGTCAGTGTGGGTGCATCGTGGAGGGCAGACTATGAACAATGCAGGCACGACGAGACCAAGACATCATCTTCTTGTTCTCCTCCTAGTCCTTGGGTTGCTGGTGTCCCAGAGGGTGGTCTCGTCAGTCTACTGGGTCTTGATGCCCGGCGTCGCGATTCCTTTGGATGATGTCGTTGAAGTAGAGGGTAGAGCTTTTGCCAGCGAAGGAGACTTCCATCTCGTCGCCGTATCGACCTCCAAGGCCTCGTTTGGCGCTTTGATAAGATCGTGGTTTGACCCTGCCGTGGACTTGATTCCCGCATCCAGTCAGATTCCTGCCGGTGTAGAATTCGAGGAGTATAGACAGATGATGAACAGCCTTATGCGCGAGAGCCAGGTCGTGGCTGCCGCTGTGGCATTGATGCACGCGGGCTATGATGTCGCCTTTCAAAGCGAGGCGAGAGTCGCCGCCTTCATGAAGAACAGCCCTGCCGAGTCAGTGCTGCGTGTAGGTGATGCCATAGTGGCGGTAGACGGTGTCGAAATCGAGACCGTCGAGCAGGCCATAAGGTTGATTCAGGATAGAGAGATCGGCGACAGTGTGTCGATCACAGTTAAGCGCGACGGGCAACTCGTGCATACTGAGGTGAACACTGCAGCGATTACGAACAGCGAGGGACAGAAGAAGGCTGGGATTAGGGCATACTTGAGTTCGAGCGTAGAATACGATCTTCCATTTGAGGTAACAATAGACTCCGAAGGTATAGGGGGATCCTCTGCTGGTCTCATGTTCGCTCTCGAGGTCAGAGACAGGCTCGACGAGCCGGATCTGACTGGGGGGCTAAAGGTGTACGGAACAGGGACTCTAGATATTGACGGCAACGTGGGACCAGTGGGTGGAGTCAAGCAGAAGGTTATCACCGCGCAGTCTGCCGGTGCCGATGTTTTTCTCTGCCCGCAAGACAACTACGACGAAGCGCAGAGCGTGGCTTCGAGTGTACTGGTCGTGCCAGTCGCCAGTTTCTCGGATGCGTACGCATTTCTCACCTCGGGATTGGGGAGGAGACAGGCCGCAGAGTGACGAATACCGAACTAAAACGAGGGTACCTGTGGATTGCTGGTGGACAGGCAGGTTCCACTCAGTAGTGTGAGTTCAGTTGCGGATGTACGGAGGGCTAAGCAGTGAGTCGGATTAGACAGGCCGCGACTTCTACCCTTCCCCGCATGAGTGTACTCAGTTGTGCAGCTTTGGTTGTCTTGGCATTGGTAATGATGCCAGCTGCGGTCGGCGCCTCGTGGCCGGGCGTCCTCAAGCGCGGCAGCGTTGGCAGTGAAGTCGAACTCGTGCAGGAGATGCTGTGGACACTCGGTTACCTCATTGGTGAGCCTGACGGAGTATACGGGGCAAATACGGAGCTGTCAGTGCGCAACTTCCAGATCGCCAACGGTTTGCTGGTCGACGGCAAGGTAGGCCCGGAAACATTCAGTCGGCTCAGCAAGGAGTTCACTGCCAGGATGTCATATGACTACACGGTCAGGCGCGGGGACAGCCTTTGGTCAATAGCACGGAGATTTGGAACGACCGTAAGTGCCCTGGCTGGGATTAACGGGATAGATCCCGAGGGTACCTTACGTGTTGGCACCAGGCTCAAGATCCCGTTGACATTGCCTGTGTCAAGAGGCGCTGCCAGGACGGGTGCTTTGGTGCCGTGGACTACTGCAAGGAACATATTCACTGTCGGATCCGTCGCTACAGTGATAGACGTGGAGACCGGCCTCTCCTTTAAGGCAATGCGGAGAGGCGGCTACTATCATGCGGACGCAGAGCCGCTCACCAAGTACGATACAGAGATCATCAAGCGGATGTACGGCGGGTCATTTAGCTGGGACCGCAGGGCTATAGTCGTCCAAATAGGCGGTTATTCGATTGCAGCATCGATGAACGGGATGCCGCATGCAGAGCAGAGTATCCTTGACAACGGATTTCCTGGCCACTTCTGTATTCACTTCCTTGGTAGCCGCATACACAAGACAGGGGCGATTGACGATCGCCATCAGGCCATGGTCAAGCGTGCGGCCGGTACAGAGTGACGCAGTCCGTTGAAGTGATCGAGGCGCAGCCCCCGTCCTATACACGAGGCGGGGGCTGTTGACACTGTACATGGCCGTTGATTATAATGATCACTAGTTGCGATGGGGTGAGCCAGTGAAGATCGACATTTCGAGCATACGAAATCGGCAGGGAGTCAGTATTCCGGTACAGTTTGTTACCAGGCTTGAGGACCTTGTGGATGAAGGCAATGTAGTCAGGTTCAAAGAGCCAGTCAAGGTCACGGGCTCTGTGGTAAATATCGACCAGCACTTCCTGCTTACGGGCAGCGCTATAGGACAAGTAGAGCTCATCTGTGACAGATGCATGGAGTCCTTTGTGATCCCCATTGAAGCAGAACTCCAATATTCGTTCGCTGACGCCTGTGGGTTTCGGGGACATGTTGCTCGAGTGGCCGGGGAAGGCGAACCCGACGCAGACCCGGACATACGAGAGTTCGCAGGCGATGAGATTGACATCACAGACGAGGTCCGTGAAGCCGTCTTGCTGGCACTTCCGAGCAAGCGCCTTTGCTCGGTGCAGTGCAAGGGCATTTGTCCTGTCTGTGGAGTAAATCGCAATAAATCCGAATGCAAGTGCGCTGAAGATTCGGTAGATCCGAGGCTGGCTGATCTCGCGTCCTTGTATAGGCAATTAGGTGGAGGTGAAACCGTTGGCAAATCCAAAGGGTAAGCAAGGTAGGTCCAGGACTCGTAAGAGAAGGGCAAATTGGAAGATAGCAGCACCGAACTTGGTTCCATGCCCGCAGTGTCATCAGCCTAAGCAGTCCCACAGGGTTTGTGAGGAGTGTGGGTACTACGCCAACAGAGTGGCGATTGCCGTAGACGAGGAATAGCGAGTCATATGCGTCGCCAACCTCTTAGTCTATATCGCATTTGACCAAGAAGACATGACTGACTTCAGTCCTTACCGCAGGATCAGAAGATCAAGTTGATGTCTTCTTTTTTTCGTACAGATGGTGTATACTGAGTTAGCACCTGGTACTAGGACGAAGTGATAACAACCAGTCCATCTGTCCTGCTTTTCGGGCTGAGACGCAGACTGCTGGCCGGAGGTTGTATGGAGGGTACCGAGACCATGGCCGGACGAATGCAGAAGCAAGAGCGGCAGCGTAGGTTGAGACAGCTGATTGCCGACAATCCGTTCATAACTGACCAAGGCTTGGCCGACCGGCTTGGGGTTAGCGTACAGACCGTCAGGCTGGACCGGTTGGAACTGGGCATCCCGGACATGAGAACGCGCATAAAAAAAGTGGCGAGGGACGCCTACGACAGAGTGAAATCCATATCTGAGTCAGAGGTAATAGGCGAGTTGATCGACCTTGACCTCGGAGACTCTGCCCTGTCCGTGATGACGCCAACAGCAGACATGGCGCTCTTGCATTCTGGAGTAGTGCGAGGCCACCACCTGTTTGCTATGGCAAACTCGCTGGCAGTCGCAGTCGTGGACGCAGAGATCGCCCTAACCGGCTCGGCAAATGTGCGTTTTCTTCGTCCTGTCAGGGTCGGTGATCGCTTGGTTGCCAAGGCACGTGTCCGTGAGATCTCCGGGAGGCGACACAGGATTGCAGTCACTGTGAGAGTTGACACCGAAGAGGTTTTTGCAGGTGAGTTTGTCGTCTTTGCGGTCGATGAGGATTGACGGTTCTGCGCTTGGCTGCCCGGTCGGTCCGACGCTTTGTCTACGGGAGGATTAGAACATGAGAGTAGCGCTGGATGCAGCGAGTGGGGATCTTGGGCCTGAGGTGTGCGTAGACGGTGCTCTGCGAGCGTCCGCCGAGACTGGAGAGGAGGTAGCCTTAGTCGGGCCTAAGGCTGTGCTGGAGGGCATACTTTCGGCTAGGTCTCTGGACGGCGCGAGAATAACTGTCGTCGACGCACCTGACGTCATCGGCATGAACGAGCACCCTGCAAAGGCGGTTAGGCAGAAACCGCGTTCGTCGGTGGTGGTTGCGTGCGAGATGGTTTCCAGAGGCGAGGCAGATGCAGTCGTCAGTCCTGGCAACACGGGTGCTACTATGGCTGCCTCACTTCTGAAAATTCAGAGAATCAAAGGGATTGACCGACCTGCGATCGCAATCCCTATGCCTACGGTCAGTGGGGTTTCGCTTCTGCTTGACGGTGGTGCGAACGCCGAGTCAAGGCCTCAGCACTTGCTCCAATTCGCGCTCATGGGTGCGATTTACTACTCGTCGTTAACCGGGGTCGAGAACCCTACAGTTGGGCTGCTCAGTGTAGGAGAAGAGCCGGAGAAGGGCAACGACTTGACCATTGAGGCGCATAAGCTCCTGCTGTCATCCGGGCTAAACTTCATTGGCAACGTAGAAGGCAGGGATATTCCGTTTGGCAAGGCCAATGTCATAGTGTGTGACGGCTTCGTAGGAAACGTGGTCTTGAAGTTCGCCGAGGGAATGGGCCGCGCCCTGTTTGACATGATAAGAGAAGAGATTGGCAGGTCGTTGATCCTGAAGCTAGGCGGAGCACTTGCACGGCCAGCATTCGTCAACGTAAAGCGAAGAATGGACGATCGCGAGTATGGAGGCGCGCCGTTGTTGGGCGTCAACAAGGTGACGATGATCGCACATGGCAGTTCTGATTCGAAGGCCATATACAACGCTGTCAAAGCGGCGATAAGGACGAAGCAGTACGGAGTCACAGAACAGATCCAAGCAGCGGTTCAAGACTACGCACAGCGCACATCGGGGGTCTAGAATGTGTTGAGAGCAATTGCAGGTATACTGGGAATTGGGATGTTTGTCCCTGAAAAGGTCCTGACCAACGACGATCTGGAAAAGATGGTCGATACGTCGGACGAGTGGATCAGAACGCGCACGGGGATCTCCGAACGGCGTCTCGCAGACCCCCATCAAGCGACGTCTGACTTGTCGAGCAAGGCGGCTCTGATGGCGCTGGAGGACGCAGGTATCGCAGCGGATCAGGTGGATGCAATAATCGTTGCAACGATGACTCCAGATATGCCTTTTCCCGCTACCGCATGCCTGGTGCAGCACAAGATCGGAGCCCACAGGGCGGCTGCGTTCGACCTGTCAGCGGCTTGTGCAGGGTTTATATATGGCTTGTCCGTAGCGACCGCTTACATCGAATCGGGGATGTACTCGACCGTACTTGTCATCGGTGCTGAGGTCTTGTCCAGAGTTACGGACTGGACAGATCGCTCTACATGCGTCTTGTTCGGAGACGGAGCCGGCGCGGTTGTCGTGGGCAATATCAACCGGGATTCTGGCGTTCCGAGGATCATGAGCGTATCGATTGGTGCTGACGGCTCCAGCGCTCATCTGATTCATGTCCCAGCCGGCGGGTCACTCAGGCCTGCCAGCGAGGAGACTCTGCGCAACAGGCTTCATTACATCAGCATGAGTGGCAACCAAGTGTACAAATTTGCTGTGCGCATCATGGGCGATGCCGTCTTGGAAGCACTCTCGGGGATGGGGCTTAACAAGGAGGACATAGACTGCTATATACCCCACCAGGCCAATGCCCGAATAATAGAGTCTGCTGCCAGACGATTGCAGCTGCCCCCGGAGAAGGTGTTCCTCAACATCAACAAGTATGGCAACACTGGCGCTGCTTCGGTGCCCATCGCGCTCTGCGAGGCGAAGGCCACCGGTTTTGTGAAGTCTGGAGACCTAGTTGCCTTAGTCGGTTTTGGTGCCGGCTTGGCTTGGGGAGCGGCTATAGTCTCTTGGTAACCCCGAGCAGCCAAGCTGGCCGGCGTCTTGCAGTTTGACTGGGAGTGGTGCGCTATTAAGAAGATCGCGTTTCTTTTCCCTGGACAGGGTTCTCAGCAGGTGGGTATGGGCCGTGCGCTTGCAAGCGAGTATCCTGAAATAGAGGAGACCTTGGACAAGGCTGGAGAGCTGATCGGCATCGACTTGAAACAGTTGTGTTTCTTTGGCCCTGATGCTGAGCTGACAAGGACGTCCAATGCACAGCCGGCACTGCTTGCTGTCAGTGTCGCTACTATGAAGATCGTAGCCAAGCATATAACTCCTGCAGTTGTGCTTGGACATAGCCTTGGGGAATACAGTGCCTTGGTTGCGTGCGGGGCCATGCGTTTTGAGGATGCAGTGTTGCTAGTGCGCAAGAGAGGCGAACTGATGGAGAGTGCAGCCGACGGGTCTGGAGCCATGTGCGCGGTGATCGGGCTTGACTTGGCACAAGTAGAGCGCGTATGTCGCAGCGTTTCGGAGTATGGCACTGTTGTTCCTGCAAATATCAACTGCCCAGGGCAGATAGTGATATCCGGCCACCGAGAAGCGGTGCGTTTGGCAGCAGAAGAAGCATCACGCATAGGCGCAAGGCGCACGGTCATGCTCAACGTCAGCGGTGCCTTTCACAGTCCGCTGATGGAGACTCCGGCACGTCTCTTTGCGCCGCATCTCGATGCAGTGCCAATACGCGATGCACAGGTGCCCATCGTCAGCAATGTGACAGGGACTGCTGTTTGGTCGGGATCAGAGATCAAAGAGCTTCTCTTGAGACAGCTTACTTCTCCGGTGCGGTTTGAGGATTGCGTGAGGGCGCTGGTCCAGTTGGGGGTAGATGGTTGCGTTGAGCTCGGCCCTCAGAAAGTCGTATCCGGCTTGGTCAGGCGCACTGCAAAGGGTATGCCTGTGTTTAACGTCGAAACAGGCCAGGACGTCCTCGAGCTTCTCCGGTTTGTCAAGGAGGAATAGCAATGAGGTTGGCAAACAAGGTCGCTGTAGTCACAGGCGGTTCTCGAGGGATCGGGTACGCGATTGCCCGGAAGTTCGCGTCTGAAGGCGCCTCAGTTGTGGTAGCAGGCCGCAACTACGAAAGCGTGCGTGCGGCTGCCGGTGAGTTGGAGAAACTCGGAGCGGCTTCGATGGCAGTGCAATGCGACGTTGCCTTAAGAGACGAGGCTGAACAGCTAGTGTCGCTCACAATCGAGAGATTTGGCAGGATAGACATACTTGTGAATAACGCAGGCATCACTCGAGATAGGCTGATATTGCGAATGAGCGAGAGTGACTGGGATTCAGTTATGGCAGTGAATCTCAAGGGAGTGTTCAACTGCACAAAGGCTGTCGCAAAGGCGATGTTGCGGCAGCGCTATGGACGGATCATTAACATAACGTCAGTGGTAGGCCTATTGGGCAATATTGGGCAGGCGAACTACGCGGCTTCGAAGGCGGGAGTGATCGGCTTTACAAAGGCGGTTGCCAGAGAGCTGGCCAGCAGAGGTGTTACGGTCAATTCGATTGCGCCTGGATTTATCGAGACCAAAATGACCGAGGATCTTCCGGAGTCCGCCAAGGAAGCATTTATGAGCCGGATTCCTCTTGGAAGGGCCGGTACTCCTGAAGATGTAGCAAATGCCGCGTTGTTCCTGGCCTCCGACGAGGCTGCCTATATTACCGGGCAAGTCATTTGCGTCGACGGTGGAATGGCCATGTGAAAGGAGGTGAGCATCGTGAACGAGAGCGAGGTTTTTGAAAAGATCAGAGAGCTGGTTGTCAGCAAGCTGGATGTGGACGAAGACGAGGTTACGATGGAAGCGTCGTTTCAGGAGGATCTAGGAGCAGATTCGCTCGATGTCATGGAACTGGTGGATGACTTGGAGAACGAGTTTCAGATCTCCATCGAAGAGGCAGATCTCGACAAGATCAAGACTGTCGGCGACGCAGTGAGGTACATCGCTAGCCGGTAGCTTGGTGTCCATATTCTGCTGGGCCCTGCAAGAGCGCAGGGCCCTCCGAGGACACGGCAAGGAGAGGGTGTATCACGGTGTCTAGTAGTGTTACAGTATCTAAGCAGGAGCAGCGTCCGGACGAAACTCGATGCCGAGGCAGCTCGACCAGAGTGGTAGTGACTGGTTTAGGCGTCATCACTCCGATTGGCATCGGCAAAGAGGCTTTTTGGGACAATCTAGTCAACGGAGTATCCGGAATAGGCCCTATTACCAGATTTGACGCAAGCGATTACCCTACGCGAATCGCCGGAGAGGTCCACGACTTCGACCCTACGGAATTCATAGACAAGCGTGATGCCCGCAGAATGGATCGGTACGCGCAGTTTGCAGTGGCTGCAGCGAAGATGGCGATTGAAGACGCCGAACTGGACATCAGCTCAGTCGACCCAGGCCGGGTAGCAGTAGTAGTAGGCTCGGGCATCGGTGGTATAGAGACGTTTGTCGCCGAGTTTGAGAAGTTGTACGTGCTGGGTCCGACGAGAGTGAGCCCGGTGTTCATCCCAATGATGATTTCAAATATGGCCGCAGGCCAGATTAGCATCATCTGTGGAGTCAAAGGCCCCAATCTCTCTGTAGCAACAGCCTGCGCGACCTCCAGCCATGCCATTGGCGATGCGGCGAGGATTATCAGATCAGGCGAGGCTGACGTTGCCATCGCCGGTGGCAGCGAAGCTGCTGTAGTATCGCTTGGTATCGCCGGGTTTTGCGCCAATCGCGCTCTCTCTACTCGCAATGACGCGCCCGAACAAGCTAGCTGCCCGTTTGACAAAAGGCGCGATGGGTTTGTGATGAGCGAAGGAGCAGGCATATTGATCCTTGAGTCCCTCGAGCACGCCAAGGCACGAGGAGCGCAGATTTATGCGGAGCTTGCGGGCTTCGGAATGACGGCAGACGCTTACCACATTGTTGCGCCTGATCCTACAGGCGACGGAGCGGCGTCTGCGATCCACACGGCCTTGTCGATGGCTGGTCTAAACCCCGAAGACGTTGATTATGTCAATGCACACGGCACATCGACGCCGCTCGGCGATAAAGCCGAGACCAAGGCTATCAGAGTCGCCTTTGGCGAGCATGCCGACAGGCTGAAGGTAAGCTCAAACAAGTCGATGATTGGCCACATGCTCGGTGCGGCAGGTGCTGTGGAAGCAGTAGCTACTGTAATGACGGTCAAGGAGCAAATCATACCTCCTACTATCAATTACATGGAGCCTGATCCGGAATGCGACTTGGACTATGTGCCCAATCACGCAGTAAAAGCTGAGGTGAGGGCGGCCATCTCGAACTCGTTTGGGTTTGGAGGGCACAATTCGGTACTGGCTTTTCGCAGGGTAGAGTGACTTATGGAACTCGGCTTCAGTGATGCTTCGATTGCAGAGTTGGCAAAATCGCTTGGCTGCCGCTCTCTGAAAACGGATTTACTCCGACAGGCTTTGACTCATAGCTCGTACGCGAGAGAGCAAGGCACTGTGTGCGACAATGAGCGCTTGGAGTTTCTCGGCGATGCAGTCCTCAAGCTGGTTGTCAGCGAGGAACTGATGAGACGGTTCCCAAATGAGGATGAGGGACGCCTATCCAAGATACGTGCATATGTAGTGAGTGATAAGGCTTTGGCAACGGTAGCCCGGAAGTTCGGGCTGGAAAAGCTCCTCTTGCTCGGAAAAGGTGCTGAGAAGACAGGAGAGCGAAGCCGTAATTCTGTCCTCGCTGATGCTATGGAAGCCATATTTGGCGCAGTCTATGTGGACTGCGGCCTTGAGGCGTCCAAGGAGCTCGTTCTCAGAGCCCTTGGGCCTGCCATTGAACTGGCTTCCAGATCAAAGGTTGAGCTGAACTACAAAGAGATGTTGCAAGAGTACCTTCAGCGAGACGGAGCGGAAAGCCCCAAGTATCGTGTGGTCGATACGTGGGGCCCTGATCACGAACGGGTTTTCGTAATACAGGTGATACACGGAGGAGAGGCCCTGGGCAAGGGCAAAGGCAAGAGCAAGAAGGACGCATCGCAGATGGCGGCGAAAGCTGCGCTGATCAAGCTTGGCTTGATCGAGGAATAGGCATTGGCGACTCTGTTATGAGTTGTATCAACGGTGGAGTGACCTTAGCGGGATACTAGAGGTTGCTCCACCGTTTTCTGTTTTTGTACTGTGCCTGGCGCCTCCGACAGTTGGATTAGTCCCGGTGAGCCTGCTTGCCTATTGATTTCGTCATATTGCTAGTCAGTACCAAATATACTCTAGTGGACAGGTACAGCATGTTCTCCGGAGGCGAGCATATGACTGATGCTAATCAGCAACAGGACATGGAGCTTCTTCGGCGGATCAAGAACAACGATGAGGCGGCCAGAGAAGAACTCGTCGCGAAGTACACACCCATGGTGAAGTGCCTGGTTCGCAACAGCTACGGCAAGCTTCTCGACCACGAAGACCTCACTCAAGAAGGGCTTATCGGACTGCTGGGAGCTATTGACGAGTATGACGGCGAAACGCACAACATCAAGTTCAGCTCTTTTGCGTACCTGTGTATCATCCGGAAGATCTACAACTGCATTAGGCAGTCCAGAAACAGCAAGAACAGGACGTTGAACGAAGCGATTTCGCTCCACACGTATGTCGATCGCGATGAGACACGCACTATCATGGACTTGATCTCAGCCAAGACAGATGATCCAGAGGAATGGGTCCAAGAAGCTTGGGTCGATGAAACTATTGAGAAGCTTCTCAGAAATCATCTATCGATCCTGGAATACGAGGTGGTGACAAGGATCATCAACGGCTATGCGGCCTCTGAGATCGAGAAGGAGATAGGGGTGTCTGCGAAGTCTATTGACAATGCTCGGACACGCGCGAAGTTCAAACTCGGACGTCTCGTCGCCCGCTACGGATCTTTGCTCAGCCCGAAGGTGCCTCAGAAAGTGCGCAAGAGGAAAGATCTGTATTTGCGTCTGCGAACCTGATGGCGAGATGCCGCCGAACAGCCACCCTGCCATAGAGAAGGAATCACCAGTCTTGTCGCAGAAGTGAAGACAGGTTTGATGCTAGCTCTATTTAGGCTATGGGCAGGAGTGGTCTTGTTTTGTACTTGAAGCGCCTTGAGATGACTGGATTTAAGTCTTTCCCCGACCATATAGCCCTTGAGTTTCTGCGAGGCGTCACAGCCATCGTCGGGCCTAACGGAAGTGGAAAGAGCAATATATCTGACGCTATCAGGTGGGTGCTCGGTGAGCACAACCCCAGGGTCCTTCGGGGGAGCAAGATGGAAGACGTTATTTTCGGAGGGTCCGACAAGAGGCGCGCTCTCGGGGCTGCTGAAGTAACGCTGGTGCTCGATAACAAGGAGAGACGGGCACCCCTTGACTGCGAGGAGATCAGAATCAGCAGGCGGATGTACCGCTCCGGCGAGAGCGAGTACCTGTTGAACAACTCCATCTGCAGACTAAAAGACATCAGGGATTTGTTTCTAGATACAGGCCTGGGACGGAACTCATATGCAATCGTTGAGCAGGGCAGGGTTGATGCGATACTGAACGCTCGCCCCGACGAGCGAAGGGCGTTTTTCGACGAAGCGGCTGGAGTAGCCAAGTGTAAGGCACGCAAGCAGGAGGCTTTGTCAAAACTTGACGATGCTGAGCGCAATCTAGTAAGGGTATGGGACTTGATCAATGAGCTCAGTGTCCGGGTAGAGACGATGAGAGGCCAGGCCGAAAAAGCCAAAACATACATGGAGCTGTATGGAGAATTAGCAGACCTTGAGACAGGGCTCCTAGGAAACAGGTTTTTAGCGGGAAAAGCCCGGTTGGATGCTCTCGGATCCGAGATGAATGATTTGAACGCGAGGCATGCGGCTGTGCTTGCGCAAGTTACCAAGGCTGAGGCTGAGCTTGCACAGATGCGTGAAGAGGTCGCAGCAATGGACGCCAGGTCTGAAGCAGACAACGCCCGTCTCACAGAGGTTGTGGCTGCGATCGAGAGATGTGACGGCAGACAGGCAGTTGCAAGAGAACGAATCAAACTTCTCGAGCAGGAGCGAGACCGGCTTGCTAGAGAGCGTCAGGACGTCGAGGTTCGGCTGAGCCGGTTGAACTCCCAGTTGGCACAAGAACGCAGAAAACTGGAGGACGTCAGGCTTAGAGCTGCTACGCTTGCCCGCCAGTTGAAGTCCGCAGAGAATGAAATGAACGAGTTTACCGGACAAGTTGCTGCGATGGAGCAGTCAATCGAAGATCTCAAGGGCAAGATAGTAGGTGTCGTCAGCGAAATGGCGGAACACCGAAACGCTCTGAGTGATTTTCGAGCTCGTCTCGAGGCCGGACAGCGCAACTCAGAAAGGCTAAACGAGCGACTTGAACAAGTCCGTGATGCCCTAAAGAGTGTGTCTGCCAATGCCGACTCGCTAGAGCAAAGGCTTAAGGAAGTCTCCGCTGAGCGTAGCCAGTTCGAACGCAGATCTCAGGAGTTGCGCAATACGAGGGATGAGATAGACCGGCAGCTTGCAGAGCTGCTAGAGGCTGCGGACAAGAAGCGGCGCATGCTCGCGAGGGCAGAGTCCCGCCTCGCGGCTCTCAAGGATCTGGACAGGTCTTACGAAGGCTTTTTCGCGGGCGTCCGCGCAGTGCTGGAGAGGTATGCGGGAACACCGGGCTTGCTGGGAGTTGTTGCAGATCTGATCAAGGTCGCTCCAAAATACGTTCAAGCGATCGAATCCGCCTTAGGGTCGGCTCTGCAGAACGTCGTCGTGGAGTCGGATGTCATAGCCAGGCAGTGCGTTCAGTTCCTCAAGGAGCACAACAGAGGGCGGGCAACATTCCTCCCTCTTGACTTGATCAGGGTTCCGTCTACAGAGCGGTTGGCAGAACGCATCAAGCCTCTGCCTGGAGTCATAGGCGTGGCTTCATCTCTTGTGGAGGTCCCCAGTCAGGCCAAATCGGCTATAGATCATCTCCTGGGCAGGACTGTCATAGCAGTCGACCTCGATGCTGCTGTGAATGCCGCTCGGGCACTCCGCGGTGCTGCAAGAGTGGTCACTCTTGATGGAGACATAGTCAGCCAAGGCGGGGCTATTACTGGCGGCAGCCGTACGCAGAACGATCGAGGCATATTGGCACGCAAGAGCGAGATCGATCAGTTGACCGAGCAGACAGATCAGATGCAGGAAGATCTGTTGGAACACGAGCGGTTGGTCGCAGAAGCTCGGCAAGCGCGGGCTTCGCTAGAGAGCGACATAGATTCGATTGGCGAAGCGCAGAAGAACGCCGACCTGTCGATTGCAGAACTCAACGGCCGACTCGAGTCCACGAAGAAGGACATCGAGCGGCTACTCGCTGAAGAGCGTTTGATCAGGGATGAACAGGCCGACCTGGAGCAAGGGCTCGAGCGTTATCGCACCAACATAGTGGAAACAGAGGAGCAGCTCGAGAGACTTGCACTCACAGAGAAGGCTCTCGAAGGAGATCTGCAGCAGCAGCAAGCCTTGCTAAAGTCCAGGCAGGCCGGCAAAGATGAGATCGTGGAAAAGATCACTGGCTTGAGGGTAGAAGTGGGCAAGTGCGAACAGGAGGTCAATGCTCAGCGGGCAACAGTCGAGCGGCTGGACCTCGAGGCTGTTTCGCTCCGCTCTCGACTCGACGAGCTTGATGGCCTGAGTTCGCAGAATCAGAGGGCGATCGAAGAAGCAGACGTCGATATAGAGGTGGCATTGCGGGACAGGCAGCGACTTGAGTCGGAGAAGGCAGGCCTGAACGATCAGTTGAGCAGGTCAAAGGGAGAACGCCTCGAAATCGCATCTCGGATATCTGAACGAGAGATAACTGTCAGAGAGGCGAGGCGCGAACTCAATGGGCTCGCCAAGGATCTCTCCAAACGTGAAGTCGAGATGGCGAGGGTGTCTGAAAGCCTGTCTGCGATTGCGGCTAGATTGCGGGAAGACTACATGCTCGATCTAGATTCGCTTGAGATTCGCGACCTCGGGATGGACGAGGCTGGTGCATCCGCACGTATCGAGACTCTCAGGCAGAGCATACGGGACCTTGGCCCGGTTAACACTGCAGCAGTAGAGGAATTCGAAGAAACAAGAGAGCGCTACGAGTTTCTCTGCAGCCAGCGCGACGACCTAGTCAATGCAAAGAGATCTCTCACCGAAGTGATCTCAGAGATCGACCAAGAGATGGAAAGGCGGTTCAGAGAGACCTTTGATGTCGTCAATGAGCACTTCAAGGAGATGTTCGCTAAGCTCTTTCAAGGCGGGCGCGCTGAATTGGTGCTTGAGAACCCGGACGACCTTCTTTCGACAGGCGTTGAGATCTACGCCGAGCCTCCCGGGAAGAAGTTGCAGAGTCTATCGCTTCTTTCAGGCGGTGAACGGGCCTTGACAGCGATTGCCCTGATATTCGCCATGATGAAGGCGAATCCGAGTCCCTTTGCCGTGCTTGACGAGATCGATGCACCCCTCGACGACGCAAACGTCTCGAGGTTCACTAGGGTCCTGAGAGAGCTTGCACAGTCCACGCAGTTCGTTGTCGTGACGCATAGAAAGGGGACTATGGAAGCTGCGGACGCGCTCTATGGTGTTACGATGGAGGAGTCAGGCGTCTCCAAAGTAGTGTCTGTGAAACTGCAGCAGTAAGCTGAGAGATGATACTTGGCTACACGGTAACTTCAGGAGGACGCGATACACATGGACAGGAAAATCTCATTTCTAGACAGGCTAAAGCAAGGATTGCGAAAGACCCGAGAGGGGTTCGTAGGCCGTCTTGAAACCCTTCTCAAGGGCAAAAAGACGATTGACAGTGACCTTCTCGACGAACTCGAAGAGCTGTTGATAGAAGCCGACCTGGGAGTCGGAGTTGTGATAGAGCTGATCGACAACCTGAAAGAGCGGGTCTCCCAAGAAGGCATGACAGAGCCCGAAGACGTGAAGGAAGTGCTGAAACAAGAGCTGCTTTCCTTGGTTGGAGATGAGACTGTACCCTTGAGAGCCAATAGAGATGCTTTGACAGTCATCATGGTAGTCGGGGTCAACGGGACGGGCAAGACAACTACTGTTGGCAAGCTGGCGGCGATGCTGCAATCGAGCGGCAGCAAGGTCCTGATTGCAGCAGCAGATACTTTTAGGGCCGCCGCGATCGAGCAGCTCGAGATCTGGGGCAGAAGGTCTGGAGCCGAGGTGATCAGGCAGCAGCAAGGTTCGGACCCGGCGGCTGTTGTTTACGATGCAGCCGCGGCCGCCAAGTCTCGAGGAGTAGACTACCTGCTGATCGACACCGCCGGCAGGCTGCACACTAAGGTAAACCTCATGGAGGAACTCAAGAAGATAAGGCGGGTAGTGGGAAGAGAGGTCGAGGGAGCTCCCCATGAAGTGCTGCTGGTGATCGATGCGACCACTGGTCAGAACGGCATTACTCAAGCAAGGCTGTTTAAGGAGGCAGTGGACGTAACAGGGATCGTGCTCACAAAACTGGACGGCACTGCCAAAGGAGGCATTGCCGTGTCCATTGGCAAAGAGCTGGCGATACCTGTGAAACTCATTGGAGTGGGTGAAGCGGTTGAGGACCTAAGAGAGTTTGACCCGCGCCTCTATGTTGAGGCACTGTTCTCGTCTTGACAGCGAACCTGCCTGTAGCTATACTTGTTCTGTAAAGTGCTTTTGCTTGACAGCCTATTGTCTTTGCCTGTAGGCAGGGAGGCCCGACAGTGTCCGAGCGAGCGCTAGACAGAATGCTGAGAGCCACCGCGCTTTTTGATCTCTATGGGGGGCTTCTCACAGAGCGACAGAGAGAGTTTTACGACCTGCACTATATGCGCGATCTCTCGCTTGCGGAGATCTCTGAGCACTATGGTGTTTCCAGACAGGCTGTGCACGACACTCTCACTCGAGGAGAGTGCTATTTGGAGCGAGTAGAGGCTTCGCTGCGTTTGCTAGAGAGGATCCAGGCTGTCCTAGAAGTCGTAAGCCAAGCCGGCGACACCTGCAGAAAACTGCAGGACCGCTTGCAGGATCAGCTCGGCGATTCGGCAGATGAGACTCACGCCTTGATCGAGCAGCTTGTGCAGGATCTCAACTACATCGACAGCCTGCTGAGATATGGGTCGGCTGTCAGTAGTGATTAGGAGGAGTTTGCTGACATGATATTTGAAGGCCTGTCAGAAAAACTTCAGCAAACACTGCGCAAGCTCAGAAGCAAGGGCAGGCTGACTGAAAAAGACGTAGACGAGGTTCTTCGCGAGGTGCGGATCGCACTCCTTGAGGCTGACGTGAACTTCAAAGTTGTTCGCCAGTTCGTACAGTCAGTGAAGGAAAAAGCGATCGGCCAAGACGTGCTTGGCAGCCTCACGCCGGGCCAGCAAGTTGTCAAGATAGTCCATTCGGAGCTGACCAGCTTGATGGGAGGTACCCAGGCGAAGATCGCAATGGCTCCGAAGCCGCCTACTGTTGTCATGCTCGTCGGCCTCCAGGGAGCAGGCAAGACTACGGCTTGCGCAAAACTGGCTCGCAGTTTGAAAGCCCAGGGGCACTCCCCACTCATGGTTGCTGCAGATGTTTATCGGGCTGCAGCAATCGACCAGTTGAAGGTACTGGGCGACGCAGTAGAAGTTCCGGTCTTTTCAATGGGTGCGGACCAGAACCCGGTAGACATCGCAAAGGCTGCAGTGGCGCATGCGGTATCCAGAGGCCGAGACATAGTCCTTGTTGATACCGCCGGGCGCTTGCACATAGACGATGATCTCATGACTGAGCTCGAAGAGATCAAGTCAGCAGTCAATCCCAACGAGATCCTTTTGGCCGCAGACGCCATGACAGGCCAGGATGCGGTCAATGTCGCCAAGGCTTTTGCAGACCGCTTGGGGGTCACAGGAGTCATCTTGACGAAGCTCGACGGAGACGCCAGAGGAGGCGCAGCGCTGTCTATTCGTTCGGTGACAGGCTGTCCCATCAAGTTTGCGAGCGTCGGCGAGAAACTCGATGCTCTTGAGCCCTTCCATCCTGAGCGAATGGCATCGAGAATACTCGGCATGGGCGATGTGCTGACTCTCATTGAGAAGGCCGAGGCTGTCATAGATCGGGAGAAGGCCCGCAAGATGGAAGAAAAACTGCGGCGGGCTGAATTCACGCTGGATGATTTCATGGATCAGTTGGCTCAGATGAGGCAGATGGGGCCGATTGACCAGATCCTGTCTATGATGCCCGGCTTGGGCAACGTCAAGGCCTTGAAAGGCCTGAGTGTCGACGAGAAGCAGCTGAGCAGGATTGAGGCAATAGTCAATTCGATGACCAAGGAAGAGCGCCTACGTCCGGAGGTTATCAATGGAAGCCGACGACGCCGCATAGCTGCGGGCAGTGGCACGTCTGTGCAAGAGGTCAACTCACTGTTGAAGCAATTTGCGCAAACTCGCAAGCTCCTCAAGCAGTTTAAGGATACAGGAAAGGGACGCGTTAAGCGAGGACGCGGGATCAGATTGCCGTTTATGTAGGCTGAGTTAGTGTGGAGGTGTTTACAATGGCTGTACGAATCAGACTCACTCGAACCGGAGCAAAAAAACGGCCCTTTTACAGACTGGTGGTTGCGGATTCCAGATCTCCCCGTGATGGGAGGTTTATCGAGATACTGGGCCACTACAACCCAATCACCGAACCTTCGGTCGTAAAGGTTGACGAAGAGCGCGCTGTATACTGGCTCCTCAACGGCGCGAAGCCTTCAGACACCGCGAGGGCACTTCTCAAGAAGGCAGGCGTCATGGAGAAGTATGAGGAGGCTAGAAGGACCAGGACCCAGCAGGCCGACTAGGCTTTTTCATTGAATTGGGGGTGCCGGGCTGTGAAAGAGCTTGTTGAGTTCATCGCTAAGTCGTTGGTTGAGCACCCAGACGAAGTGAGGGTGACGGAGATAGACCATGGCGGTGGCGTAGTCACTTATGAGCTGCGCGTCGCGGAGTCGGATATGGGCAAGGTCATCGGACGGCAGGGTCGAGTTGCTCGCGCTATCAGGTCCGTAGTCAAGGCCGCTGCAACTAGGCAGCACAAAAAGGTCACCGTAGAGATCCGTTAGCTGACTATACGTGCATCAGCTCTTTACGGGAGTACGTGACTCGAGGAGAGCTGTCACAGATGAAGTCGATCAATGTCAAGAGGACTGTCGTCGTCAAGGCGATTGTAACTGAAAAACTCAAGGAAGACACCCTTGATAGGATCAGGTCTTCGCTCAACCGTGTCGAGCTGGAGCTTCAGCAGATGGAGTTTCAGAGCAAGCGGACGATTTCCAGTTTGGACAAGCAGAACGTAAAGCAGGCGGTTGCTATCCGTCAGCAGCTGGAGGCCGAAAAACAGAAGAGACTTGAAGCCAAGAAACGACTCCGGAGCCAACTGCAGGAGGTCACGCAGTGGCAAATCGGTGACGAGGTCATTCAAGGGACACTTGAGGGCAGTGTAGACCTGAAGATCGGAGACAACATCGCGTCCATCTTGACCTCGGAGATAGTGGTTAAGGACGGGACAGTTGTAGATATCAGGGAGTAGGTGACGGGCAGGTGGGTGAGGATCTACTGACCATCGGCCGCATCCTTAAGCCTCATGGTGTGCGGGGCGATGTGAGGGTGTTGCCTCTCACTGACTGGCCCGAACGTTTTCTAGAGCTTGAGCGCGTGTTCGTTGGGAGCCACGAGGCCAACGAGCAATATGCTGTGAGAGGAGTGTCGCTTCACGGAAAGGTGGTGCTCCTTGGGCTGACCGGGATCGACAGCAGAGATCGAGCCGAGGATCTCCGGGGGCACTCAGTGATGATCCCAGAGAGCGAACGCGTAGAGCTGCCTCCTGATCATTACTACATCTACGAACTCATAGGAGTCGACTGCTACACGACAGACGGCACGTTGGTCGGCAAGGTGACTGACGTTCTCAGTACGGGGGCCAATGACGTCTATGTCGTCGAGGGCCCTTCCGGAGTTCATTACGTTCCTGCAGTGAAGGCCGTAGTAAGGGAGATCGACCTTGAGGCAAACAGGATGGTGGTCGAGTGGCTCGACGGGATGTAGCCCAGGGAACCTGCGCGTCTTGGCTGTTCCCGCAGAGGTGAGCCCATGCGAATAGACATTCTGACTCTTTTCCCGGCTATGTTTCAGGGCCCGCTGTCTGAGAGCATAATCGGGCGGGCAGTCGATCAAGGGATCCTCGACATAAGGATCCACGATATACGTGCATTCGCCACAGACAAGCACAGGACAGTCGATGACTACCCGTTCGGTGGCGGAGCCGGTATGGTCATGAAGCCCGAACCGCTGTTTGCAGCGATTGAGGCCTGTGCGGGCGACGAAGAGGTCACCGAGGCCGAGGTTTCTAAGGCTGGAGATTGCTCAGAGGATGAGTGCGAGATCACTGTCCATGTGACCAGGTCTGGCAGGCGGTTTAGGTGCCCGATAATATTGATGACTCCTCAGGGTACTCCTCTAGAGCAACAGCTAGCTCGCAGACTGGCTAGGTACCACCGAATGGTCATAGTGTGTGGCCACTATGAAGGAGTAGACGAGCGGGTCCGGTACGATTTGATAACCCACGAGATCTCGATTGGCGACTATGTGTTAACAGGCGGCGAGCTGCCTGCTATGGTCCTGGTAGATGTAGTGTCGAGGATGATTCCAGGTGTCATCAAGGAACGTGAATCTTATGAGAACGACTCGTTTTATACCGGACTGCTCGAGCACCCGCACTATACGAGACCTAGGGAATTCCGAGGAATGGTTGTGCCGGATGTCCTAGTCAGCGGCAATCACGCGATGATAGACCAATGGCGCCGGAAGGAATCCCTCCGGAGGACACTTCAATGCCGCCCTGACCTTCTTGAGACTGCGGAGCTGACAGATCAGGACCGCAAGTGGTTGAAGGAGATAGCCGAGGAGCTTCCTCAACAGCCCCGTCGGAGACCATAGACGGGCGGCTTGCGTTGTCTTGAAAGGCAACGGTCAGAGTGACAACGCAAACGGCTCATAGCAGACTTGCATTGTCAGTCATTAACGGCTATAGTATAATGGTGTTTGCTGAGGATACGAAAAGACTTAATGCGCGGATACGCATTGTGGTTGTGCCCAATGTATTGGAGGAGGTAGGGGAGACCCATGAATGTCATAGATCAGCTTGAAAAGGAGCAGTTGCGGACTGATCTGCCGGATTTTGGGCCTGGTGACGGAGTGAGGGTCCACCTCAAGGTCATAGAGGGCGAAAGAGAGAGAATACAGGTCTTCGAAGGCACCGTTATTCGCAGAAGCGGTGGTGGCGTCAGGGAGACCTTTACTGTTCGTAAGGTCTCTCAGGGAATAGGCGTTGAGCGTACACTTCCGCTCCATTCACCCCGTATTGCCAAGATCGAGGTAACGCGCAGAGGCCGCGTCCGTCGCGCGAAGCTCTACTACCTCAGAGATCGAGTGGGCAAGGCTGCCAGGGTAGCAGAGAGGCACCAGAGGTAAGAATCGATGCAATAGAGTTGTCTCGTGAGAAATGGGGCTCCAAGTGGGCCTCTTTTTCTGATTCGGAGGTTGATACGGTGTCGTGGAAATCTGAGGTCTGGGAGTTTGTACAGGCAGTTGCGATAGCAGCGGTCCTGTCCATTTTCATCATAACATTCGTTATGCAGTCTTTTTTGGTTGAAGGCAGTTCTATGTACCCGACACTAAGCGACAGAGACAGGCTTTTTGTCAACAAGCTTGTCTACAGGTTTAGGGAGCCCCAAAGAGGAGAGATCATTGTGTTCAGGTATCCCGCTGATCCTCGCAGGAACTTCATAAAGAGGGTCATAGGGATACCGGGAGACCGTGTAGCCGTCTCCGGCGGGATCGTCTATGTGAATGGTGTCCCGCTTGAGGAGCCCTATATCAACGAACCGACCTATGGCAGATACCCTGAGACGGTTGTACCGGAGAATACTGTGTTCGTCTTGGGAGACAACCGTAACCACTCTCAGGACAGCAGAGAACCCTCTGTCGGGTTTGTGCCTTACAAGAACATCGTTGGAGAGGCATTTGTTCGCTATTGGCCCTTGACGAAGGTCTCGATAGTGGACAGCGTGGGTTTTGTAGATCCCTTTGCAGACGATCAGTAGGGTGAGAAGATGATACAGTGGTATCCGGGACACATGGCGAAGGCCAAGAGAGAGATCCGCGAGAAGCTTCGGATCATCGACATTGTGGTCGAGCTGCGAGACTCGAGAATACCTGTTTCCAGCAGCAATCCGGATCTCCCCGGGCTGCTTGGAAACAAGACGAGGATCATCGTGCTCAACAAGTCCGACCTCAGCGACCCGAGCGTCACAGATGCGTGGATCAATACACTTTCTAGTTCGGGGGATGAGGTTGTTCCTGTGGAAGCTGTGACAGGCAAGGGACTGGCGGAGGTCAGGCGCATAGCTTCTTCTGTAGCTGCAGAGCTGTCTCGCAGAATGGCTGCTCGCGGCAGGCGCCCTCGGCCCGCACGGATGCTGGTCGTAGGGGTGCCCAACGTAGGCAAGTCGACGTTCATCAACAGACTCGCCGGCAGGAGTGCAGCGCGGACGGGTGACAGACCCGGGGTGACTAGAGGCCAGCAGTGGGTGTCTGTTGGGAGGTCACTCCAACTCTTGGATACGCCGGGCCTGCTGTGGCCCAAGTTTGATGATCAGCAAGTCGGAATCAAGCTTGCTGTCACGTCAGCTGTGGATGACAGGTTGACGGACGCAGAGATGTTGAGCAGATGGCTGATTAAGTTTCTCGTCGATCGCTATCCTGAGGTGCTCTCAAGATACGTCGGGGACGAGCATCTGCCACCTGATTGTGATGAGATCGTCCTTCTGATCGGACGCAGGCGCGGGTGCCTTCTGTCCGGCGGCAGGGTCGATACGCAGCGCACAGCTGAGATGATCCTCAAGGACTTCCGCGCCGGAAGGATTGGCAGAGTGTCTCTGGAACGACCGGAGGATGGACTATGAACGACTTACTTGGATCTGCGGACGCTATGCCCCGCCATGAGCGGGACATCGAGCGGTTGACTCTGGCGGAGATCGTGTCGATAGTCGCCTCCTTTAAGCCTCGGCGTCACCGAGCGCTACGCAACTCCGATGAGGCACGCAGCCGTATAGAGACGATGGCGAGAGCTGGTCTTGATGCAGCAGCAGGCATCGAAAGCCGAACTGCAGGAGTTGATGAGGCGGGCCGGGGCCCGCTGGCCGGACCGGTGGTCGCCGCGGCGGTAGTGCTGCCTACAGGCAGTGATAGCCACCTAGTTGATTCCCTGTTGGGCATAAACGACTCCAAACGTCTGTCGCCTTTGAGGAGATGCTTGCTTTTCTTGGAGATCATGAGAGTTGCCGAAGAGGTGTCCCTTGGGATTGCCACATCTGCAGAGATTGATCACGTCAATATTCGCGAAGCTACTCACATGGCGATGCGCCGAGCTGTTGGTGGGTTGAAGCAAACACCGGATCTCGCGCTTGTAGACGGCAACAGCGATCCCGGACTTCCTTGTCCGACCCAGTGCATTGTCAAGGGAGATGCCCGAGTGCTTTCGATCTCTGCAGCGTCCATCGTTGCCAAGGTCGCTAGGGACGTGATTATGGATTCTTTGCACTCGATGTATCCGCAGTACGGCTTTGACAGCAACAAAGGGTACCCTACTAAGGCTCATTATCAAGCCCTCGAGAAATACGGCCCATGTCCGGTCCACAGAAAGACATTTCGGCTCTCAAGTAGCGCTTGATCCGGTGCGAAGCAACCGTGAAGCACTCTTGATCATATCTGCCGAAATTGAAGGGCTTCGGCAATATGCCGCACTTCAATCTTGGACTTGCCGTCCATGTCAGCTATTGTACGGGCGACCTTGAGACAGCGCGTCATTCCTCTGCCGGTCAGTTGAAGCCTCCTGCCGCCCTCGATCAGCAAACGTTCGGCCTCAGGCGTCATGATGCAGTAGCGGTGGATTTCTGCAGGGTTCATTTGTGAGTTGACGACGGTCGTGCTGCCACTCTTTTTGAACCGCTCGAGCTGGATGTCTCGCGCACGGCACACTCGCGACCTCACAGTCGCAGAATCCTCGGCAGCCCCTTCGACAGCTACGCGAGCGAGGCGTTCTGACGGCTCGGGAAGCACGTTGATCGTCATATCCATGCGATCCAGAAAAGGGCCGGATAGGACTGACCTGTATGAGCGGATCTCTCGTTCAGTGCAGCGGCACTCCCTGTCCGCTGAACCAAAGAAGCCACACGCGCATGGGTTCATCGACGCGATTAGGAATACCCGACAGGGGTATACAACGGTCTGGAGGTGCCTGTTGAGCACCACTCTGCCCGAGTCAAGAGGCTCTCTGAGGGCATCTGTGACCTTCTTGTTGAACTCGCCCAGCTCGTCCAGGTAGAGGACACCATTGTGGGCCAGACTGAGCTCGCCAGGACGCAGCGGCCTCCCGCCTCCGATTAGACCTGCGAGAGTTGTACTGTGGTGCGGAGCGCGAAAGGGTCTGTGTTCCAACAGAGGCCGCGAACGTTCGAGAATCCCGGCTATGCTGTGAATTTTGGTAGTCTCGATGGCTTCTCTTAGCGTGAGGGGAGGCAGGATCCCTGGAACGCAGGATGCTAGCATGCTCTTGCCAGAACCGGGCGGCCCGATCATGAGAAGGTTGTGACCGCCAGAGGCGGCCGTCTCCAGTGCTCTGCGTGCAGACTCCAGACCAACGACATACTTGAGGTCCTGCCAATGCATGTGAGTGCTGCCGCCGTCGCGGGACCCTTGAGTCTCTCTAGTAGGAAGCGGTTGTCGGGCCCTGCCACTCGTCACCACGTAGTCGGATCTATGCAGGCGTTCGATCAGTTCGGTCAGATGGTTTGCTGCTATCACCTTGAGCCCTGGAACTATGTTCACTTCGTCTAAGTTGTCTTGTGGTATCACCAGCACACATTGATCGATACTTCGAGCCAGCTCCGCAATGGATAGGCTGCCATTGACAGATCGAATACTGCCGTCCAAGCCGAGTTCACCGACTGCTATCATCATGTCATCTGCGAAGCAGCGCAGTTGCGATGACGCCATAGCTATCCCGAGAGCTATGGGAAGGTCAAAAGAGCTGCCCTCTTTGCGGACTCCGGCAGGTGCTAGATTGACGGTAACCCTGGCGAGGGGAAAGTCCAGGCCTGAGCTGCGAAGGGCTGACCTGACTCTCTGTCGCGACTCCCGTATGGACGCTCCGGGGAGTCCAACAGTGTCAAGGCAAGGCAGGCCCCGTGAGATATCGACCTGGACCTCAACGAGTCTGGCCTCGACCCCAATTAAAGCTGCGGAATAGACGATAGATATCACGCAGTTGCCTCCTAGCCTCAGGCGAACTCAGAACGCGTCGACTATCCAGCGGATCTTGGCGCGTCGCCGCTGCCGGTCCACTGTTACGGCAGCTACGTCAAAGCGGCATTGGAGCGCCTGACTGTCCTCGATCACCGCTGAACCAACGGATAGGAAGTAACAAGCGACGCGCCTGATGCGGTGCTGCTTTGAGTGAGTTACCGCCTCCTCGGGCGTTCCGATAGCGCAGGTGGTCCTGGTCTTGACCTCTACGAACACCACTGTGTTGTCGTTCTTGGCGATGATGTCTATCTCTCCAATGGGGCAAGTGTAGTTCTTGCAGAGGATCTGGTAGCCATGGGACATGAGCCACCTCGCGCATACCTCCTCTCCCAGACGCGCTAGCGCTGCCTGTGAACGCTCCCGAGGAATGGAAAGCATTGCCTCGCCCCTCCCTGAGCACAAATCGATTGGCATTTCATGGGTTGGATCGCATAGTGTAGATTCGCAGGCAGCAAATCGATACCCTGCCCCGGTTGGGGGTGATTTTGCTGCACTCCAGGGTACCTCTTGGATTGCGGAAAGGGTGAAATGCTTTCGGGTGACAGGACAACGCAGTGACGTGTTGAAGAGATAAAGCGTGCGACCAAACCCTGGGTGGACTGGTGCTGTGCATAGGGGTGATTTGTTGTGTGCGAGCTTAAGTACTGGATCGCCCTTAGCTGTGCTCCCGGGGTCGGGAGCGGTTATTTCTTTCGCCTTGTCAATGCGTTTGGCAGTCCCAGAGAGGCTTGGCGCGCACATGGGAAGCACCTGCAGGATGTCTTTAGTGGCAATCAGTGTTTACTGACTCGGTTTACTAGGTGGCGGGCGTGTACGGATCCTGACCGTTTGCTTGACGAGTTGAGGTCCTCGGGAGTCGAAGCAGTCACCTTCGAGGACTCGCGGTACCCTCGCTTTCTCAAGGACATTGCTTCACCTCCGCCTGTCCTGTATTGCATAGGCACTCTGCCCGGACAGACAGACGTCTGCGTCAGTGTTGTTGGCACCCGCAGGCCTACTCCGTATGGGTTGAGGTGCGCTGCAGGGATAGCTTCCAGACTTGCCAAGGCGGGCTTCTGCGTAGTCAGCGGCATGGCTCTCGGCATCGATAGCTGCGCTCATCGCGTTGCGCTTGACTCAGGAGGCCGTACTGTTGCCGTCCTTGGGTGTGGGCCCGATGTCGTATATCCTAGACAGCATCGGGCGCTCTATGATAGAATCACCCGCGCTGGTGCAGTGGTCTCAGAGTACTATCCGGGTACGCTCCCGTTGCCCGCACGCTTTCCTGCGAGGAATAGGATTATAAGCGGGATGAGCGTAACTACTGTGGTAGTCCAGGCAGGAACAAAGAGCGGTGCGTTGATCACTGCTCGTTTTGCTGCAGAGCAGGGACGGACCGTGTACGTAGTCCCAGGTGACATATACTGCCGTGCGTCTGCCGGGACCAATCGTCTGTTGTACGACGGTGCGACGCCCGTAGTCGACGTCGAGCAGCTATTGATGGAGATCTACAGCACGTTGGAGGCCTGGCAGATGCCGAGACCTGTCCCTCCGGTCCATCAGGACGTCGCCGGGAGCTTGCAGGCAACGCCTGGCGAGGCTGCTCGGAGAGTACTGTCAGCCGTGCGAAAGGGCGGTAGTACAGTAGACTCTATAGCTCGGATGGCTCAGGTGGACGTGTCGAGCGTCTTGTCTGAACTCATGTTCCTTGAACTTGAAGGCAAGGTCATGAGATACCCGTCAGGGGCCTTTGGAGCCATCCCGGAGTAGACAGTGTTGACAAGGAGGATGGCCACTGTGAACGCACGCGTCAGGGAGATAGTAGATCTCTTGGTCGAGATGATATCGGCTGACGACGACACTCTGGATACAGAGATTTCCCTGATAGAGCGCCTGGTCAAGCGTGGATACCACCTGCGCGAGATAGACGCAGCTTTAGAAACCCTGTTCTCACTGCCGATAAGGTTGATTGTGCTGGACACGGGTGTCGGTTCGGAGGTTCAGACTAAGCGATTGTCAAAGCGCTTCTTCATTCCAGCCGAGCGGGTCGCACTGAGCACAGAGGCTCAGACCGAACTCATCAAGCTTACTGAGTGTGGGCTGCTCACAGATGCCGAACTTGAAGAAGCGTTGTTTCAGATAGTCGGTTCGGGTCTGCGAGACATCGGTGTAACCGAATTGCTGCTATTGCTCATGAGTATAATACCGGATGAAGACCGACGGGCGCTCATTGCACCCGAGCTAATCACGCCTGGAATCACGCCGGGCCCCAACTGACGCGCTTTTGTACCTCAGACTGTAGATTGGAGGATCTACGCCAAATATGAAAAAGTCTCTCGTGGTAGTGGAGTCGCCGACGAAGGCCAAGACCATCTCTAGGTTCTTGGGAAGGGGATACCAGGTCAAGGCTTCTATGGGTCATGTCCGTGACCTCCCAAAAAGCAAGCTTGGTGTCGATATCGACGACGGATACAAGCCTACTTACATAAATGTTCGCGGTATGGGTGGGGTTATCCGCGAACTAAAAGCCGCAGCCAAGGACGCGGATACTGTGCTCTTTGCTACTGACCCAGACCGAGAGGGTGAGGCCATTTCATGGCATCTGGCCCATTTGCTTGGGATCGATCCTGCGTCCAAGTGCAGAATTGAGTTCAACGAGATAACCAAGAACGCGATCAGAGAGGCGATCAAGAACCCTCGTCAGATTGACATAGACTATGTCAATGCTCAGCAAGCCAGACGCGTTCTGGACCGACTCGTCGGCTATAAGCTGAGTCCGTTTCTCTGGCGTAAGGTCAAGCGAGGCCTCAGCGCCGGCAGAGTGCAGTCTGTGGCGCTTAGACTGATAGTTGATCGGGAGCGGGAGATTGAGGCTTTTGTCCCTGAGGAGTACTGGACAATAGAGGTTGACCTCGAGCCGCTCGCTGCAGATGAAACGACAAAACCTGCTTCATTTGAGGGTCAGGAAAGTGCATCCTTTAGATTTACCGCTAGGCTGGTGAGCGAGTCTGGCAAGAAGGTGCACATACCCAACGAAGACGAGGCCGACCGGATAAGGTGCGACCTAGAACAGGCAAGTTTTGTGGTGACTGCCATTGCTCGCAAGGAGAAGCGCAGAAGCCCGTCCCCACCGTTTACCACAAGCACCTTGCAACAAGAGGCTTCTCGCAAACTTAGATTTTCTCCCTCTAGGACCATGCGAGTCGCGCAGCAGCTGTATGAGGGAATAGACATTGGTTCAGAGGGAACTGTCGGACTAATCACTTACATGCGTACAGACTCGACGCGTGTGGCTTCTGAGGCCCAAACAGAAGCTAGATCGTACATCGAATCGGCATATGGCAAGCAGTTCGTGCCGTCTAGGCCTTATCAGTACAAGAGCAGGGGAGGCGCTCAGGACGCTCACGAAGCTATTCGGCCCACGTCTTCGAGTCGTCTGCCTGATGCGCTGAAACCATATCTTACTGCTGACCAATATAAGCTTTACAGGCTTATTTGGCTTAGGTTCATTGCGAGCCAGATGTCTGCGGCAGTCTATGATTCAGTAGCAGTAGACATCCAGGCTGGCGTCTACGGTCTGCGTGCCAGTGGTTCCAGGTTGATCTTCCCGGGATTCCTCAGTGTGTATGAGGAGGGCAGGGATGCAGCAACTGAAGCGGATGAGGGCTTTGATCTGCCGCAGCTGGACGAGGGCGAGCAGCTTCGCAGGATAGAAGTCCGGCCCGAGCAGCATTTCACGCAACCTCCTCCTCGATATACGGAGGCGACCCTGATCCGGACACTCGAGGAAAACGGTGTAGGCCGGCCGAGTACGTACGTGTCGATCATCGACACCATACGCAAGCGCAATTACGTATACCTGGAGGATCGACAGTTTAGGCCCACAGATCTCGGTGTTGCTGTAAATGATCTATTGGCAGAGTACTTCCCTAGCATAGTCGATATTGAATTCACTGCAAACTTGGAGCAAGATCTGGACAAGATAGCTGAGGGTCAGGCAGCCTGGGACGAGGTGGTAGACGACTTCTACAAACCTTTCGAACAGACGTTGGAAACCGCCATGAAGAACGCAGAGACAGTCTCTGTCCCAGATCAGGAATCCGACGAGAAGTGCCCTCAGTGTGGCCGCAACCTTGTCTACAAAGACGGCAGGTATGGGAGATTTCTTGCTTGTCCCGGGTTCCCGGAGTGTCGGTTTACGAAGCCGTTGATCGAGGAATTGGATGTTGCCTGTCCCGAATGCGCAATCGGCCGTGTTGTGAAGCGCCGAAGCAGGCGAGGAAGGGCTTTTTATGCTTGCTCCCGCTATCCCGATTGCCGCTTCACGTCGTGGAATGAGCCTACAAACGACAAGTGCCCGCAGTGCGGAAGCTACATGGTGAAGAAAAACAGCAAACGCAGCGGCAACCAGCTCGCGTGCTCCGACAAGACGTGCGGTTACTTAATCCAGGCAGCCCCAAAGGAGAACTGACAGTGCAGAGAGTTCACGTAGTTGGCGGTGGTTTGGCAGGCTGCGAGGCCGCGTGGCAGCTGGCGTCTCGCGGAGTAGACGTGGTCTTGTACGAAATGCGGCCGGAGCGACAGACGCCTGCTCACACTACCGGGTTGTTGGGCGAACTCGTGTGCAGCAACTCGCTTAAGTCGGAAGAGCTGTCGAACGCATCGGGACTGCTCAAAGCCGAGATGCGGTTGATGGGTTCGCTCGTCATGCAGGCTGCGGAGGCTGCCAGGGTCCCCGGAGGTTCAGCCTTGGCAGTCGACCGCACCGTGTTCGCGTCGTTTCTTACGGCTCGCATCGAGCAGCATCCTAGAGTGGAAGTTGTCAGGCAGGAGATCACCGAACTCGACCCAAGCGACGGGCAGGTTACAGTGGTCGCCACCGGGCCTTTGACTTCCGCACAACTCGCACAGTCCCTTAAGAGGCTCACTGGAGAGGAATACCTGTATTTCTATGATGCCGCAGCTCCGATTGTTGCGGCCGAGTCGCTGGACATGGCCAAACTCTTCTGGGGATCGCGCTGGGGTAAAGGCGGCGACGACTATCTCAACGCGCCGATGACAGAAGCGCAGTATGAGACGTTTTGGAGGGCTTTGGTCGCAGCTGAGAGATACCCTTTGAAGGACTTCGAAAGAGAGGTCTTTTTCGAAGCGTGCATGCCAATCGAAGAGCTGGCCAAGAGAGGCAGGGACACACTTGCGTTCGGTCCGCTAAAGCCTGTCGGACTCATGCCGCCTGGCTGGACCGATCGGCCATACGCTGTGGTTCAGCTACGAATTGACAACCGCGAACGCACCTTGTTCAACCTGGTTGGGTTTCAGACCAATCTGCGATGGGGAGAACAGGATCGAGTATTCAGGCTGATCCCCGGCTTGGAGAATGCGGAGTTCGTCAGGTACGGAGTAATGCACAGGAACGTATACATCAATTCTCCGTCTGTACTTAGAGACACCGGTCAGATGCGATCCTATCCGCACATCCTGATCGCAGGCCAGTTGAGTGGAGTCGAGGGGTATCTCGAATCCGCAGCTTCCGGTATATTGACCGGAATCAACGCGTGGCGCTTGGTGAACGGCCAAGAACCACTGAGTTTTCCGAGAGAAACCATGCTGGGAGCCCTCATGTCCTACATCTCGGATCAATCAAAGGAGACCCTTCAACCGATGCACGCGGCATTTGGTTTGTTGCCGCCTGTCGCAGTGAGAGGGGGCAGGAGGCAGAGGCGCCAGGCTCAAGCGGAGAGAGCTATTGCTGCGCTTAGAGGCTTCTTGCGAGACCAAGGACTGCTGCAGCAGACCTGCGACTAATGGAGAACTTGTTCTTGGAGTGGGTTGCCTGTGAGTATACGGTCGTTTCTGGAGAACTTGAGGTTGATTAGAAACTGCTCGATCCGGACTCTTGATGCGTACAAGCGAGATCTGGAGCAGTTCGAGCAGTATCTTTCTGAGACCGGACATCCGGGCCAAGCAGATCCGAGTCAAGTCGACTCGGACACAGCTCGGTCGTACCTGTTTTGGCTAAGCGGAAAAGGCCTCAGCAAACGCACAATAGGGCGTAAGTTGTCTGCGCTTCGGAGTTACTACAAGTATCTCGCACTCAAAGGCGTTGTTGAAGTAAACCCCTTTGCGAACGTCTCGTCTCCTAAGTATGCGCGCAGGCTCCCGGATGTCTTGCACGTGCACGAGATAGAGAATTTGATCGAATCGATCGATACATCCGACATACTGGGCGTGAGAGATCGGGCGATTGTCGAGCTTCTATACTCATCCGGCATAAGGCTGAGCGAGCTTACAGGCCTGACAGTAGGCAATGTTGACCTAAATGCAGGATATATCAGAGTTTTTGGCAAGGGTGCGAAGGAGAGAGTAGTGCCTATAGGCGACAAGGCGGTCGAATCGTTGCAGTGCTATCTGACAGACGCCCGCCCGCTACTAGTTAGCAGGAGAAAGTGTGACTCGGACGAGGATATCTTGTTCCTAAACCGCTTCGGGTACCCGTTGAGTGGAAGGTCCGTGCAGCGCTTGCTCGACAAGCGTTTGAGAGAGATGGCAAGCCTGATTAGAGTCAGCCCTCACGCCCTAAGGCACTCGTTCGCAACGCATCTCTTGGAGGGAGGAGCCGACCTGAGGGCGGTACAGGAATTGCTGGGCCATGTCAACATATCGACCACTCAGATCTATACCCATGTATCGCGTGAGCGCCTTGCAAAGGTCTACCGGGCTGCTCACCCGCGAGCTTAGGAGGGGTGCAGGTGTTCAGGGGAACAACAGTCTTGGCTGTGAGACGGGACGGAAGGCTGGCTATGGCCGGCGACGGACAGGTCACAATGGGCAATACTATCGTAAAAGCAAGTGCGCGGAAAGTTCGGCGTCTGTACAACGGCAATGTGTTGGCCGGGTTCGCCGGGTCTACTGCAGATGCCTTCACCCTGTTTGAGAAGTTCGAGAACAACCTGGAGAAGTATAGAGGCAATCTCGCCAGGGCTGCAGTAGAACTTGCGAAGGAGTGGCGCACTGATAGAGCACTGAGAAGGCTCGAATCTCTGTTGATTGTTGCAGACCGTGAGAGCGAGTACCTTGTGTCGGGCAGTGGCGATGTCGTAGAGCCTGATTCAGGGATAGTCGCCATTGGGTCGGGCGGGGCGTATGCGCTGGCCGCTGCCAAGGCATTGATGGAGCATTCCTCACTGAGTGCAGTGGACATCGCTACCATTTCTTTGAAGATAGCAGCGTCGATCTGCATTTATACCAACGAAAACATAATCGTCGAAGAGCTCGCGTAGCCTTCTGGAGGTGGCGTGTGATGGACGAACTTACACCCAAGGCGATCGTGAAGGAGCTGGATAAGTACATCATAGGACAGGATTCTGCAAAACGCTCAGTTGCCATAGCTCTGCGTAACAGATATAGACGCCAAAGGATGCAGGCCGAGCTCAAAGATGAGGTAGTCCCCAAAAACATACTGATGATCGGCCCGACCGGCGTAGGCAAGACCGAAATCGCCCGCAGGCTGGCTAAGCTAGTCAACGCTCCGTTTGTCAAAGTGGAGGCGACCAAGTTCACGGAGGTCGGCTATGTCGGCCGAGACGTCGAGTCCATGGTAAGGGACTTGGTTGAGACATCTATCCGCATGGTGAGGTCCGAGTACATGCGCAAAGTCGAAGACAAGGCAGTAGCGATGGCAAACGAGCGGCTGGTCGAGCTCTTGGTCCCGGACCCGTCCGAGCGCAAGAGGATGATGAACCCGTTTCAGATACTGATGGGAGGCGCTGCACGGAATTACGGCACAGACAACGAGGACAGTGAACGAGAGTCCGAGCTTATTGCCAGAAGGAACGCTGTCCGCAGGAACCTGGCTTTGGGCGAACTCGAGAATCATCTAGTTGAGTTTGAAGTGGAAGAAAACCGCATGCCTGTAATGGAGGTCATGTCCCCTTACGGAGTCGAGGAAATGGGCATCAACCTACAAGACGTCTTTGGCGGATTGTTGCCGAAGCGGAAGAAGAAGCGCAGGATGACTGTTGCTGAAGCGCGGAAGATACTGCAGCAGGAAGAGGCTCAGAAGCTCATTGACCTCGACGAGGTGACCAGGGTCGCCATTGAACGTGCGGAACAGACAGGCATCATCTTTATCGACGAGATTGACAAAATCGCCGGGACCGGCCCGACGGGCGGAGGCCCTGATATCTCAAGAGAAGGCGTCCAAAGAGATATACTCCCCATTGTCGAGGGATCGACAGTCATGACCAAGCACGGTCCGGTAAAGACCGATCACATCCTCTTCATAGCAGCAGGAGCTTTTCACACTGCGAAGCCGTCGGACCTGATCCCCGAACTTCAGGGCAGGTTTCCGATACGTGTGGAGCTCAAGAGCCTGACCAGGGAGGATTTCAAGCGGATCCTTACCGAACCTGAAAACGCGTTGACTAGGCAGTACCGTTCGCTTCTGAGTACCGACGGCGTTCAACTCAAGTTTACTGACGATGGAATCGACGAGATAGCCAGAATAGCGGTTGAGGTGAACGAAAGGACCGAGGACATAGGAGCGCGGCGTCTACATACGGTGATTGAGAAACTCTTAGAGGACGTCTCGTTCGCTGCTCCGGAGGGTGTGCAAGGCGAGGTAGTGGTCGATCGTGACTATGTCAACAGCAAGCTCAGCGATGTAGTCAGAGACGTCGACCTGGCAAGGTACATCCTGTGACTTGTTTTCCCTTGCGAATCGCATGATTGCTGTTTAAATGACGAATTTTTGCATAATATAAGAACGAGTTGCCAAACCGAGGCCTATGAGGTAATGGCAACAGCATCATGCGAGACAAGGGAGGAGTCGTAGTTGGCGACACTGTTAGAGCGAACCAGACACATTAACCGATATGTTCAGACCTCTGCGGGCTACCCGATGGGGTTCCAAGAAATAGCCGATGTTCTGCGGCAGAACGTGGGCTCCAACGTCTACTTAGCCGGCGTGAACGGAAAAGTCCTGGGGTTCAGTTGTTGTGAGCAAGTCCAGTGTGAGGTCGTTGCAGAGGAGATCCATCGTAAGGGCGAGTTTCCCGAGGAATTCAACAATATGATACTGGCGATGACCACCACCTCTGCGAACCTTAGACTCGCCGATGGATGGTGTTTTCTGGACAGTCAGGTCAAGTGTCCGCTGGAGTCGTGTTTCCTGACTGTTGTCCCGGTGCTTGGAGCCGGTGAACGCTTGGGGACGCTGGTGTTGGAGTCATTCGCCCGTGAGTTCGACGACGATGACCTCGTTCTCGCAGAGTATGCTGCTACTCTCATCGGTATGAGGATCTACAGGTTGAGGAGCGAGCGGATCGAAGAAGAAACCCGCAAGAGGACGGCTGTACAGATGGCCATGGACACCCTCAGCTATTCCGAACAAGAAGCAGTTGAGCATATTTTTGACGAGTTGAACGGCTCGGAGGGACTGCTGGTAGCCAGCAAGATCGCTGACAGGGTTGGGATCACTCGGTCGGTAATAGTCAATGCTCTGCGCAAGTTCGAGAGTGCAGGCGTCATAGAATCGCGCTCTCTAGGCATGAAGGGGACCTACATACGGGTCCTAAACGACAAGCTTTTTGATGAGCTAGAGAGACTGAGGGCACGCTGACTTGAGCCGGGGCTTATCGTCCCGGCCGTTTTGTCAACGCAGTTCTACTCGCGGTGCGCCGGTCGTGAATGCCGAGAAACTCCGCTGTTGAAGGAATCCTCCCTCTCTAAGGTGAATAGGGAACAAAGTACACGGGTATAAGACCCTATTCCTTCATTTCATTGTATCTGAGACCAACCAGCGGAGCGATGCAGCAGTGTACGTCCCTCAGATATCAGGAGGTTGATTGGCTTGGACGGCGCCAGAGAAACTAAGAACGTTGACCTGCTCAGTATGCCCTTTATGAATCCGGATCTACCCATCGATGTGAGGGTCGATGACCTTGTTTCCCGGATGAGCTTGGATGAGAAGATCGCACAGATGCTGTACGATGCCCCTGCGATCCCTCGGCTGGGCGTGCCGCGGTACAACTGGTGGAACGAGTGCCTTCACGGAGTCGCTCGAGCCGGTGTGGCAACGGTCTTTCCCCAGGCTATTGGCATGGCTGCATCGTGGAATGACGAGCTGTTGCACAAGGTCGCGACGGCGATCTCAGATGAGGCTAGGGCAAAGCACCATGAGTTCGCAGCTAAGGGCGACAGAACTATATATAAGGGATTGACCGAATGGTCTCCTAACATCAACATTTTCAGAGACCCTCGTTGGGGCAGAGGACAGGAGACCTATGGCGAAGACCCTTACCTGACCAGCCGCATGGGCGTTGCGTTCGTCAAGGGGCTTCAGGGCGATCATCCGCATTATCTGAAGGTTGTAGCTACGCCTAAGCACTTTGCTGTGCATAGCGGCCCTGAGACCATGCGTCACCACTTTGATGCCGAAGTTAGCGTCAAAGACCTGAGAGAGACCTACCTGCCCGCATTCCATGCATGCATCAAAGAAGGCAAGGCATATTCGATCATGGGCGCGTATAACCGCACAAACGGCGAACCGTGTTGCGCCAGCAAGACCCTCTTGATAGACATTCTCAGAGATGAATGGGGATTTGACGGCTATGTCGTGTCCGACTGTGGCGCTATTCACGACATCCATGCACATCACAAGGTCACAGACACCCCTGAGGAATCAGCAGCTCTCGCAGTCAAGAACGGATGCGACCTCAACTGCGGATCCGTCTACCGCAGTCTGATCGGCGCGGTCGAGATGGGACTGATAAGCGAGGAAGAGATAGACACCGCTGTAAAGCGCCTCTTTAAGGCGAGGTTTAAGCTCGGCATGTTTGACCCGCCGGAGCGAGTGCCCTACGCACAGATCCCTTACGAAGTCAATGCTTCAGACGAGCACAGGGCATTAGCGCTTCATATGGCAAGAGAATCCATAGTCTTGCTCAAGAATGAGAGTTCATTGCTGCCGCTCTCCAAGGACCTGGATGCCATAGCAGTCATTGGCCCTAATGCCTACAGCCTCGATGTCCTGTTGGGCAACTACTTTGGGACCCCGTCGAAGTATGTGACTGCGATCGACGGTATACGGCAGAAGGTCTCTCCGAGGACTAAGGTCTTGTATGCACAAGGTTGTGAATTGGTCGGTAGAGACGACTACTGGGGTGCCAGGTCAACCAAGGGGTTTGCTGAGGCAGTTGCAGCAGCAGAGCGTGCAGATGTCGTTGTCATGTGTTTGGGCTTGTCTCCGAAGCTGGAAGGCGAGGAGGGAGAGGTTGCCGCCTCGGACGGAGGAGGCGACAGGACAGACATCGGGTTGCCTGCCGTACAGCAGCAGTTGCTTGAGGCGGTGTGTGCTACTGGAAAGCCGGTCGTTCTCGTCCTGTTTGGTGGCAGTCCGATCTCCATTACTTGGGCCGAGCAACACGTGCCAGCCATTCTCAAGGTTTGGTATCCTGGTGAAGAGGGCGGGACGGCTATCGCTGATGTCCTGTTTGGAGACTATAATCCTGCAGGAAGGCTGCCTGTTACAGTCGTGAAGTCTCTTGATCAACTGCCTCCCTTTACGGATTACCGCATGGAGGGGCGCACGTATAGGTATATGAAAGAAGAGCCGTTGTACCCGTTTGGGTATGGGTTGAGCTACACTACCTTCGAATACAGCGAGCTGTCTCTTGGTTCGGATACGATTGATGGAGGCAATGACCTGACCCTGTCTGTCAGGGTTAGAAATGCAGGCGAGATCGCGGGAGATGAGGTCGTGCAGGTTTACCTCGAGGACCTCGAATCGTCAGTTAGGCGGCCAATCAGAGAGCTGGTTGGTTTCCGCAGGCTCAGTCTGATGCCGAACGAGAAGAAGACCCTCTCGTTCACGATCAGCGCGAAACAGATGGCTTTGATCGATGAACAAGGCAGGCGCGTTCTGGAGCCCGGACGTTTCCGCATCCATGTTGGGGGAAGCCAGCCGGATGAGAGGAGTCTCGTCCTTACAGGCAGAAAGCCTTTGTGCGCTGAATTTGAGGTGGTCGGAGGACCACTAGAGCTTGAGTATTAGGAGGAAGTCAACCTATGCTTGTTCTCAAGCATGTATCTTACACTCCCGAAGGCAATGGGCCTACAGACCCAATACTGGCAGACGCCAATCTCGTGCTTGAGGAGGGGCGCCTGTATGTGATTACCGGGCCAAACGGCGGCGGCAAATCGACGCTGGCAAGGCTCATTATGGGCATCTATCGAGCGAACTCTGGGCAGATCATCCTAGATGGAGAAGACATAACCGATCTCAGCGTAGACGAAAGAGCAAGGCTCGGGATAGGCTATGCTTTTCAGCAGCCGCCCAGATTCAAGGGGTTGACCGTAGGCCGTCTACTCAGGCTTGCAGGCGGCAGCCGTCTGGGCGAGTCGGAGATTTCGTCTCTGCTTTTGCGAGTTGGGTTATGCCCCAGAGACTACGTAGACAGGGAGATCGACTCCACCTTGTCTGGGGGCGAGCTGAAGCGAATCGAATTAGCCTCGATCCTCGCTCGGGACCTAAAGGTGGCAGTGTTTGACGAACCTGAGGCAGGTATAGACCTTTGGAGTTTTCGGCGTTTGGCACAGACTTTTGGCGAACTCCACGAACAGTCCAATGCGACGATTGTAATCATCTCGCATCAGGAGAGAATTCTCGAGTTGGCCGATGACATCATCCTCGTCGCAGATGGCAGGGTCGAGACGCCTCGATCAAAGGATGAGGTGCTAGCAGTCATCAGGGACGAGGAGGCGTGCAGGTGCAGTCTACCTACAGAGGAAGGGATCGAGGAACATGTCGGATACTTTAGGCAGCATTGACAGACGCCTCCTAGATGAGATCGCAAGTCTGCACTCGATTCCTCAAGGTGCCCACAACATAAGAAAGAACGGCAAAGGAATCTCTCGCAATAGCACAGCTAATATAGAGATCACTCCGAAGGCCGACAAACCCGGAATTGACGTAGTCATAAGACCCGGGACCGTTAATGAGAGCGTCCACATTCCGGTCATTTTGTCCGAGTCGGGCCTGACAGATGTGGTGTACAACACATTCGAGGTTGGCGAGCGTTCCGACGTCCTGATAGTGGCCGGTTGCGGGATCCACAACTCAGGTTTGAGTGACAGCAGGCATGACGGAGTACACGAGTTCATAGTGCGCAAAGGTGCGCACATGCGTTATGTGGAGAAGCACTACGGGGAAGGACAGGGCAGAAGGATCCTAAACCCGGTTACAGTCGTACACATAGAGGAAAATGCTTCTGCTGAGCTGGAGCTTGTGCAGATCAGAGGGGTTGACAGCACCGACCGCGAGACAAGGATCTCGCTCGCAAAAGGTGCCAGGATCGTCATAACCGAGCGTCTCCTAACAAGCGGGGACCAGGTTGCAGAGTCGAGGATAACCATAGATTTGAACGGCGAGGACTCGACTGCCCAGGTGATCTCTAGATCAGTCGCAAAGGATCGGTCACAGCAGGTCTTCTATTTCACACTAAATGGCAGGAACAGATGCCGAGGGCACGTCCAGTGCGATTCCATAGTAATGGATCAGTCGCATGTTCAGTCGATCCCTGAGGTAGGCGCATATCACTCCGAGGCTCAGCTAATCCACGAGGCTGCTATTGGACGAATTGCAGGAGAGCAACTGCTGAAGCTTATGTCTTTGGGTTTGACCGAGGAGGAAGCAGAGGCTACCATTTTAGAGGGGTTCCTCGCCTGACTGATACACAACATGGATATGGATCTGGAGGTAGAGCCATGAAGGCTATCCTAAATGCCGAGATCGAGACAATCACTAACGGGCGTATCTCCCGTGGGGCGATTGTGTTTGATGAGACCGGCATCAAGGCGGTTGGCAAGAGCGTGGACATTCCCGAAGGCGCGGAAGTCATTGACGCTCAAGGCCGCATAGTGACTCCCGGGATCATAGAAGCTCATTCCCACGCAGGCCTGTACGAGGACGGGTTTCCTACCGACGGGGACTACAACGAAATGACTGACCCTATCACTCCTCACCTGCAGGCTATAGACGGCTTTAAACCGAGTGACGTGGGCACTCTAGAGGCAGCCGCCGCAGGTGTGACGACCATGTACATCTCTCAAGGCAGTGCCAACGTGATCTGCGGCATTGGTGCAGTGGTCAAGACCTGGGGCACCAGTTTCGACGACCAGATAGTCAACCCGGCTGCAGGCATGAAGATGGCCCTTGGCGAGAACCCCAAGCGCGTGTACGGGTCCAAGGACAAGACACCTTCAACCCGGATGGGTGTTGCGGCCCTGCTGCGCAAGACCTTGGCCGACGCTGTGAACTACCAGGAGAAGAAGGCTTACTATTCTGAAAAAGGCAAAGACAAGGAGCCCCTTGCCCGGGACCTCAAGCTGGAGGCGATTTGCAGAGTGCTCTCAGGCGAGCTTCCAGTTCGCTGCCACGCGCATCGGGCTATTGACATGTTGACGTTCATGAGAATCGCAGATGAGTTTGGTCTCAAGTACTGCTTCGAACATGCGACTGAATGTGTACAGGTAATGGAAGAGTTGAAGCGCAGAGACATCCCGGTGGTGATCGGGCCTGCAATGAGCAGCAGGAGCAAGGTCGAGGTCTTTCATCGGACGTTTAGGAGCGTAGTCAAAGCCGTTGAAGCTGGCCTTACTGTAGCCATAACCTCGGATCATCACGTCACCCCCATGAAATACCTGCCGGTCTATGCAGCATTGGCAGTCAGAGAAGGGCTGTCATCGTCCGACGCGCTTAAGATCTTGACAATCAACCCTGCTAAGATCCTTGGTGTAGACGACCGCCTAGGCTCTATCGAAGTTGGCAAGGATGCGGATCTAGTCATATGGTCGAGTGATCCGCTCGATGCACGCAGCCGCGCTGAGAAGGTCTTTATCCGTGGGCGGTCGCTGCCGGATGCTTTGATGAAGAGCGATCTGAGGCCGGGAGAAGAGGTTTGGATGTCGTAGTGCATGGGGGGCGATCTATGCACGGTCAGTCTTGGGTCCTCATGACTTCGAGCAGAGATTGAGACGTTAACCAGCACTGACGCCACTTCCAAATAATGGGCGGGTCTACACTGATAATACACTCAACTCGTATGTGGTATCTAGCACAAGATGCGATTTTTCCTCATCATTTGCGTTTTACCCCATATGCACATCAGACCTTATGTATATGGAGTCATCCAGGCTTAATCCAAGAATTCCTATTGTACGCACACGGCTTCTGCTGCAGACCGATGGCACTCGGTGCGAATCGTTTCGGTACGAATCGTTGTTGAAGGCCATAGACTCGTGTGCTATACTATCAAAGGTGTGAATACACACGTCTGCCTGATTCCTGGCGTGGTTCTGCAGGTGTGTCAGAGTGCTTAGGCACTCAGTTATTCAGACACTCAGGTGTTAAGTGCGCCTGCAGTGGCTGTGGGAGATGACGGCGGCGGAGGAAAAAACCAATGGAAGGAGGGTGACCTCCATATGGCAGTAGTCTCAATGAAGCAGTTGCTTGAGGCAGGAGTCCATTTTGGTCACCAAACGCGAAGATGGAACCCCAAGATGAAGAGGTACATCTTTGCAGAGCGTAACGGCATCTACATTATTGACCTCCAGAAGACCGTCCGCATGATTGAAGAAGCGTACAACTTCGTGCGGGACGTTGTTCTCAGCGGAGGCACGGTCCTTTTTGTGGGGACCAAGAAGCAGTCTCACGATACGATCAAAGAAGAGGCTGAGCGCTGCGGGATGTTTTATGTCAACGAGCGCTGGCTTGGCGGCATGCTGACCAACTTCAAGACAATCCGCAGCAGAGTCGCGCACCTGAAGCGCCTCGAGAAGATGGAGGAGGACGGGACGTTTGATGTCCTTCCCAAGAAAGAGGTACAGTCGCTTCGCAAGGAGATGGAGCGTCTTAGGAAATACTTAGGCGGCATAAGAGACATGAACAGACTGCCGTCTGTAGTATACGTCGTCGACCCGCGGAAAGAGCAGATAGCAGTTGCAGAGGCTCGTAGGCTTGGAATACCTATTGTAGCCATAGTTGATACTAACTGTGATCCGGATGAGATCGATTTTGTTATACCTGGCAACGATGATGCAATCCGTGCGGTTCGACTGATAACAAGCAAGATCGCAGATGCCGTTGTCGAGGGAAGAGAGGGCAGAGATTCGGCGGCTCGAGATGTCGCGGACGACGATACTGTTTACGACGATGAAGCCTACGAATATGAAGAGTACGAAGACACTGATTCCGACTTCCAAGATGAAGAGGTCTCTGAGTAGTACGCTCCTGTGACAGGAGTCTGTCTCCAGAAGACCTTGTCGGTCCGTCGGGCCCTATAACAGAACCACATCAGTAGAAGAGGGCGTGCCCTCTTCTACTTGTAGCCAAGCACAGTAGCATTCGAGAAAGGAGCGTCGCTATGACGATATCGGCTGAGATGGTCAAGAAACTAAGAGAGCGAACTGGTGCAGGCATGATGGACTGCAAGAAGGCACTGGTTGAGGCAGAGGGAGACATTGAGAAGGCCATAGTGATCCTAAGGGAAAGAGGGCTTGCTGCCGCGGCCAAGAAGGCTGGCAGAACCGCCTCAGAGGGTTTGGTTGATTCATACATACACCTCGGAGGCAGAGTCGGCGTGTTGATAGAGGTCAACTGCGAGACAGACTTCGTTGCCAAGACCGATGAGTTCAAGCAACTGGTCAGAGACCTGGCAATGCAGGTGGCTGCGTCCAAGCCGATGGTCGTACGTAGAGAGGAAGTCCCTGCCGAGGCTATTGAGCAGGAGAAGGCAGTCTATCGAGCACAAGCCCTTAATGAAGGCAAGCCTGAGAATGTCGTTGACAAGATCGTAGAAGGACGGCTTGAGAAGTTCTATGAGCAGATTTGTCTGTTGGAGCAGCCCTTCATAAAGGACCAGGACAAGACAGTAGGTGACCTCGTGACAGAGAAGATCGCATTGCTCGGAGAGAACATTTCTGTACGCAGATTTGCTCGCTTCGAACTCGGCGAAAGCGTCGAAGAGCCCATCGGCGACCCTGCAGAGTAACTACATGAGATTTGGCTGCCAAAGCCGACTGATCGGCTTGACAGTACTACGAGGATAATAGGACTCGACAGCGAATAACAAGTACTTGAAGTCGGCAATGCGCACCGGCACTCGGGGGTTTCAGTATGGGTTCTGCGAAGTATAGACGGGTAGTGCTCAAGCTGAGCGGTGAAGCTCTGGCAGGCGAAGGCGGCTTCGGGATTGATATACCTACCGTTCAGAGGATAGCATCAGAGATCGAAACAGCGTACCGTCTAGGTGTGGAGATGGCCGTCATTGTGGGAGGCGGCAACATTTGGAGAGGCATTGAGGCGATTGAGGCGGGGATGGAGCGCAGCACTGCCGACTACATGGGCATGCTCGCAACGGTCCTCAATGCGCTGGCTCTTCAAGACTCACTGGAGAAGCTCGGGGTTCCCACCAGAGTTCAGACAGCTATAGAGATGCGCGCGGTTGCCGAACCATACATTCGAAGGCGGGCTATCCGCCATCTCGAGAAGAAGCGCATAGTCATATTCGCTGCTGGTACCGGCAACCCGTTTTTTTCAACAGACACGGCTGCTGCCCTTAGGGCTGCTGAGATGGATGCCGAGGTGCTACTCAAAGCCACCAAGGTGGACGGGGTCTACGACTCGGATCCTGTCACGAATCCTTCAGCAGAGCTTCTCACTAATGTGACCTATCTCGATGTGCTCAACAGGGGCCTCAAGGTCATGGATACCACTGCCACTTCGTTGTGCATGGACAATGGTATACCGATTATAGTGTTTAACATGCGCGTGCCCGGAAACATAGTGCGGACCGTCATGGGAGAGAAGACGGGGACGATTGTTAGGAGGGACTAGTGTGGTTGAGAACGAGCTAAAGAGCTGTGAATCAAAGATGCAGGCTGTGATCCAGACGACAAAAAAAGAGTTTGCGTCCATTCGCACAGGAAGAGCGAATCCTGCGCTTCTTGACGGAGTGCTCGTTGACTACTACAACACACCGACTCCCCTCAATCAACTGGCGAGCATTTCGGTCCCTGAACCCCGGCTGTTAGTGCTTCAGCCCTACGATAAGTCAGCTATCAGCAACATCGAGAAGGCTATCCTAAAGGCTGATCTCGGGTTGAATCCAACCAACGACGGCAACGTAATTCGGGTCAGCATTCCACATTTGACCGAGGAGCGCAGGCGGGATTTGGTCAAGGTGGCTCGCAAGAAGGCAGAGGAGCTCAAAGTCGCTGTGAGAAATGCACGTCGAGATGCGAATGAGGCTCTAAAGAAGCTCGAAAAGGAAAAGAGCATCTCAGAGGATGAGCTGCGCATAGCGCTCGAAGAAGTGCAAGAGTTGACTGACAAGTACATAACTGAGATCGACAATTTGCTCAAGCGCAAAGAGGAAGAGATCATGGAGGTATAGCTTGGATTGAGCAGTGCCAAAAGGAGCATACCGGATGTAGTTGGCCTCGAGACCGAGGTGTCTCTGCGCATTATGTCTGAGTGGGGCGTTGATGTGGATGTGATTCACATGAAAGATTGGCGGCGCACTCAGGGAAATATCAGCAATGGCCCGAGTAGGGTTGTGTGCCAGAGAGCCGTAGGTCGCAGGGGCGTCGCACTGCTGGTGGCGCCGGATCTGTACCGGCAGGCCCGAGGCTCGTAAGGCCCCCTATCTCGGCAGGGGGTCTTTTGCTGTTAATTCTGTCGAATGAAAACTCGCCGGTACCTAGGCATTGCGTCTCAAATGCAGCGGTGGTGCAGTGTCGCGGAGGAAAAGATGCGGTTTATTGGAAGAATAACCGATTTGATAAAGCGTGGCTTGCTGCCTAGGAATGCTGTCTCCGGTCACACGGAGATCAACATGTCGGACCTTCATGTTGCGATCATTATGGATGGAAACGGCAGGTGGGCGACTAGGCAGAATCTGCCGAGACTGGCTGGCCACAGAGCAGGATCCCAGAGTGCTAAGGCAATCGTAGAGCATGCGGCATCGCTTGGCATAGGGTATCTCACACTGTTTGTGTTCTCTACTGAGAACTGGAGGAGGCCGGACGAAGAGGTAAACGGCCTTATGGATTTGTGCAGGGAGATTTTTTCGACCTACTCCGATGAGTTGTCCAGGACCAACATCAGGATTCAGGTGATAGGCAGAAGGCAAGGTTTGCCTGAGGACATCCGGAGACTCATTGATCAAGCGGTTGAAAGGACGAAACAAGCTTCGGGCATGGTGCTAACCTTTGCCATAAACTACGGAGGAAGAGCGGAGATCGTCGATTGCGTCAGATCTATTGCCAGTGACGTTGCAACAGGAGCGCTTGATCCTGAGACTATTGACGAGAATACCGTGTCCGAGCGGCTCTACACTGCTGGTATGCCTGATCCGGACGTCATTATCCGCACTAGTGGAGAGTTGAGAATCAGCAACTTCTTGTTGTGGCAGGGAGCATACACAGAGATTGTGTCTGTTGAGACGCTTTGGCCGGACTTCCGGCCAGAAGACTTCGACAAGGCACTCGCGGAGTATGCAAAGAGGAGCCGGCGGTACGGCGGTGTAGGTTGATAGATGGAGGCGGATGATCGCAATGCTAGTTCAGCGGATCGTCACGGGCGTGATCGCAGCAGCGCTGGTCCTATGCGTGGTCGTCATTGGAGGCCCCGCATTTTCGGTCCTGGTTGGCATCATCGTACTGCTTGCTGCCGTTGAGTTCCATAGGCTGATGCGATTGGGCAAGATCTCAGTATCGCTCCTGGTAATGATAGCAGGGTCACTCGGGTTTGTTGTCCTCGAGGCTTTTGACATGCACTCTGCAACTGGCGAGTACTCAGCAATTTTGCTCTTCGTCTTGCTATTCGGGCATCTCTTGGGCAAGAGGGCTCGCTCGGCACTTGTGGAGCCGGCGGTCACGTTCGCAGGAACGGTGTACATAGGATTGCCGCTCTCTCAGTTGGTAAGAATTCGTAATGCCGAACCTGGATCAATAAGTTTGGGCCTCGTTATGATGATCTTGGCTACAGTATGGGCCTCTGACATTGGTGCCTATTTCTTCGGAACTGCGTTTGGCAGAAACAAGCTAGCACCATCAGTCAGTCCGTCCAAGTCGATTGAGGGCGCAATAGCTGGCCTCGCATGTGCAGTTGTGGCCCCGCTAGCCATAAATGCTGTTGTCGGCCGCCTGGGCCTGTGGTACGCGTTCCGACCCGGCAGACTGGTTGCCTTTTGTCTGGTGATAGGGATATTTGCTCAGCTAGGCGACCTGGTCGAGTCTATGCTCAAAAGGAGTGTCGGTGCAAAGGACTCAGGTTCGCTGCTCCCAGGCCACGGTGGAGTTCTGGATCGTTGTGATTCGCTCATCGCTGCAAGTGCTGTCGCATACTTGGCTGCTGTCTCTTTCCTGATTTAGTCGTCTGTACTTGAAGAGTGGTGCTGCGTGGGCGCAGCAGGCTGTCGAGGGTAGTGCCCAGTCGAAGGAGCTGATCCGCAATGGCTATCCGACCTGCCGGACCAATGAAAAACGTTTATCGAGCTGCGGCGATCCTGGTTGGCGTTGTCCTCGGTATGTACTTGTTCATTCGATTTGTGGCTCCGTATCTAGCGCCTTTTATTGTAGCTGCAGTGATTTCATTCCTGATAGATCCGGCAGTTAACTTCCTCGAACGCAGAGCTCGAATGCCTCGCGGCTTGGCAGTATTTCTGATTTTGGGCCTGGTTGTCATCGTAGTTGGGTTTTTTGTCGTGATAGGAATAGCCCAGATTCAGACGGAGCTAAGCAAGTTGAGACAGAGCTTGCCTCAGTACTCGGCTTGGTTGACTCGGGAATTGCAGTCGATTATCGATGAGTTGGGAGAGTCATTTTCTACGTTGCCAGCACCGGTGACTGAGTTTATCGGCAGCAACACAAGGCAGCTGGCAAACAAGGCTATGGAGGTAGTCAACTCTGCGGTCGCGTTCGTCGCAGAGATACCCAATCTGCTCACAGTTCTCATAGTCAGCATACTTGCGACGTATTTTATCAGCAAGGATAAGACAAAGGTGACTACCTTTCTCTTTGAGTTTCTACCTGAGCGCCAGCGCATGTCGGCCAGGCGGATGGAGTACCAGATCATGGGTGCAGTTGTCAGGCTGATCAGGGCGCAGTTGCTCATAATGACCATAATGGCGTTGATGACGATTATTGGGCTGAGCATACTTCGAGTGGATTATGCCTGGCTGATAGGGCTGTTCGTTGGGGTCCTTGACATGCTGCCTATGATTGGCGTAGCGACATTTCTGTTGCCGTGGGGTTTGTACTCGATTTTCGTCGGCAGGGTAGGCTTTGGCCTAGGCCTGTTGATCCTGCTTGGGATTGAGCTGCTGGTTAGGCAGATCGTAGAGACCAAAATAGTAGGCAAGAGCATCGGTGTTCACCCACTGGCTACTCTCCTGAGTCTGTACGTGGGATACCGCCTGTTCGGGTTCGCTGGGTTCTTTATTGGCCCTGTGCTGGCAGTCGTGATTAGAGCGATAGTTGTCGAGGCGATCCTTCCGATGTTGCCTCACAAGCGACAGTTGTGAAGTTGTTGGTAGGTGGAGTAGTTGAGCAATCAGACAGTTCGCCTGGCCATACTCGGGTCAACCGGGTCGATAGGCACCCAGGCTCTGGACGTAGTGCGTGGATTGCCCGGCCGATTCGAAGTCTCAGTCTTGACGGCAGGGACACGAGTTCAGGCACTCATGAAACAGATAATAGAGTTCAGTCCTGAGCTCGTAGTAGTGAAGGGCAAAGATGAGGTTGAGTCTCTCACCAACTGCTTGGATGCTAGCGAACTCGCTCGTCGGCCGCGCGTCCTTTCAGGCAGAGATGGATTGGTGGCTGCCGCAGCATATGAAGGTGTTGACCTGGTATTGAACTCACTGGTCGGATCCATCGGCCTGGAGCCTACGCTAGCAGCGATCCACGCAGGCAAAGACATCGCACTGGCAAACAAAGAGAGCCTCGTAGTTGGAGGGCATCTCGTGAATCAGGCATTGGCAAGCAGCAGTTCACGGATATACCCTGTAGACGGAGAGCATTCTGCGATTGCGCAGTGCCTCAACGAGGATCGAGTGGATAAGGTTCGCAGGTTGATACTGACTGCTTCTGGTGGCCCGTTTAGAACACTTGAGCGCTCCAAACTGTCGGAGGTGACTCCCGAGCAGGCTCTCAACCACCCCAGCTGGCGTATGGGACCGAGGATAACTGTTGATTCGGCAACTCTGATGAACAAGGGGTTCGAAGTGGTTGAGGCTTGCTGGCTGTTCGGCGTGCCGCCTGAGTCTGTTGAAGTAGTGATTCATCCAGAGAGCATTATACACTCGGTAGTCGAGTATGTGGATGGGTCTGCGCTGGCCCAGCTCTCCAACCCAGACATGCGGATTGCGATCCAGTACGCTCTGATGCGAGGGCGGCGCGTAGAAGCCCAACGCCAGTTCTTGGACTTGCCCGGGCTGAGCCGCTTGACGTTTGAGGAACCTGAGTACGAGAAATTTCCCTGTCTCAGCATTGGGTATGAGGCTGCCAGAAGACGAGGGACCTTCGGAGCAGTGATCAACGCTGCCGACGAGGTCGCAGTCTCAGCATTTCTCAGCGGACTGATCGCGTTCGACAGCATCCCGCGCATAATCAGCGAGACACTAAGGGTACATAGGTTCGAAAGCAATCCCAGCTTAAGTGATGTCTTGTCTATTGACAGTTGGGCCCGTCAATACGCAGAGGGTCTTGTTGAGAGAATCCGCTCTGGAGGTGTTTGAGTGGAGACCATCATTTCTTTTATCGTGGTCTTCGCAGTACTGGTGCTGTTTCACGAGTTGGGCCATTTTATCGTTGCCAAGCTCGTTGGTATCAAGGTGCACGAGTTCTCGATTGGCTTCGGCCCACGCATAGGCCACCGCCGCATCGGAGAGACTGTCTACTCACTGCGCGGCGTCCCGTTGGGCGGATATGTCAGGCTTGCGGGCCTGGACAGATCAGAGGACGATAACGAAGTCTATACTGATCCGAGAAGTTATTACTCCAAACCAACCTGGGCAAAACTGGCTACGTTTGTCGCAGGGCCATTCATGAACATAGTGCTCGCGGTCTTGCTTTACTTCACGATATTTTCAGTTGTAGGAGTGCCTGCAGTCTCGGTGATGGGTGTGTTGCCAGAAAGCCCTGCCGACCTGGCCGGATTACAAGAAAATGACATAGTGGTTTCTGTCAACGGCCGTAGAGTAGAGATGGCTCTCGAGCTCTTTGAGATTATCAACGCCAATCCAGGCAAAGAGCTGCAGCTAGTTGTATCCCGCGAGGGCGCGGAGGTTCAGGTGACAGCAGTCCCCGAGGCAGTTCCAGGGACAGGCGAAGGCCGACTGGGGATCGAGATCGGCGAGGCCAAGGTCAAGAGGGGCCTGCTTCAGACCTTGTCAGCATCAGTTGCATATACGATGGAGATATTCCGGATGATCACCGTGTTCCTTTGGAGAGTGTTGACAGGGAGGGCCGCTGCGGAGTTTACAGGCCCTGTTGGGATTTTCCGCGCGATCCGGCAGACAGCCGAGGCTACTCCTACGTTTTCTGCCTTTGTGATGGGTATCATGGTGCTGGCTGCATATTTGAGCACCAATCTAGCCCTGTTCAACCTGCTCCCAATTCCGGTCTTGGACGGAGGCTGGTTGGTCCTGATCATAGTCGAGGCGATCAGAGGTAAACCTGTCTCAGTAGAACATGAGGCCATATACAGGTTTGTTGGGTTCTTGATGATCATGGCCTTGTTTGTACTGGTGACTTTGAAGGACGTGTTCTAGATGGCCTCCAGATCAAAACGCAAATGGTTGGATAGAAACCTCGATCTGTACAAGCGCAGCGCCCGAACACGCAAGTGCAGAATCTGCGGTAACACGGTTAAGCAAGCGCGCATCCTTAAGCAGGCGAGCATCTGCGAATTCTGCGCTCGGTCCCTGTCGAGCCGACGCGAAGGCAAATACGCATGCAAGGGATGTGGCAAGATCGCTCCCGAGCAGCTGTCACGACACGGAGGGTTCTGCAAGGAGTGTGTCTGTCCGGCTTGTGGCAGGCCTGACCCGCAGACTGTCCGGCGTTTGGGCATGTGTCGGCAGTGCGCCTCTGCAGTAGGCGGTTTGTGCTCCAGATGCGGCAAGGAGGCCTCTGCTCAAGTCCGCAGGAACGCCGGAGTCTGCGACGAATGCGCTAAGAAGGGGTGGGGCACCGGACATGGTGACTCGAAATGAGACGAGGCGAGTTATGGTCGGGTCCGTACCTATCGGCGGCGGTGCCCCAGTCTCGGTCCAGTCGATGACGAATACAGACACCAGAGATGCTGATGCGACAATAAAGCAAATCCGCAGGCTCGAGGCGGTTCGAGTCGACATTGTCCGAGTCGCCGTCCCAGATAGAGAAGCTGCGCATGCGCTCGCACGCATCAGGGAGGCTGTCGATGTACCGCTCGTAGCGGACATACACTTCAACCACGAGCTCGCACTGTTGTCGATTGAGGCAGGCGTGGACAAGCTGCGAATTAACCCAGGGAACATAGACTCTCGCAGCAAGGTAGCAGAGATCGTGTCAGCAGCCAAGGACAGAGGCATCCCTATTCGAATCGGGGCCAATAGCGGATCCGTACCGCAGAGATTCCTCGACAAATACGGCGGCCCAACTCCACAAGCGCTTGTTGAGAGCGCACTGGAACACGTCGCGATACTGGAGTCTCTGGGTTTTCATGACATAGTCATTTCAATTAAGTCATCCGATGTTTCAACTGCTACAGAAGCCTATGAGTTGATTGCGAGCAAGGTGGACTATCCTTTGCATGTAGGCATAACAGAGGCAGGAGGACTATGGTTTGGTACGGTGAAATCCAGCGTAGGGATTGGAGCAATCCTATCGAGAGGCATTGGGGATACAATTCGAGTCTCGCTCACTGCCGATCCAGTAGAGGAAGTCAAGGCCGCTAGAGCGATCTTGAACACCCTGCGGCTGAGAAGAGATATGGTGAACGTGATCTCCTGCCCGACCTGCGGCCGGACACAGGTGGATCTAGCAAAGATAGCCGCTCAAGTGGAATCCAGGCTGGCGAATCTCAGTGCTCCGGTTAACGTCGCAGTCATGGGTTGCATAGTCAACGGCCCGGGAGAGGCCAAAGAAGCCGATTATGGAGTTGCTTGCGGCAAGGGGAGCGGACTGCTGTTTAGAAAGGGAGAGCGGCTGCGGACAGTTCCAGAGAGCAAAATCGTGGATGAGCTAGTCGAGCTTGTTCTTAGTGACGTGATGGAGGGGGACTAGTGGATGAAAGTTAGCAGGATGTATGCACCTACCCTGAGAGAGTCGCCTGCAGAGGCTGAAATAGCAAGCCATCGCTTGATGCTTAGGGCGGGACTTATGAGGAAACTCGTTTCCGGAGTGTACTCGTACCTGCCCTTGGGATATAGAGTCATACGAAAGATAGAGCAGATAGTGCGCGAGGAGATGGACAGGCAGGGCGGACTCGAGATACTCATGTCTGCGCTGCAGCCGGCAGAGCTTTGGAGAGCGAGTGGCCGATGGGAAGATTACGGCCCTGAGATGTTCAAACTCGACGACCGCAACGGGAGGGAGTTCTGCCTAGGACCGACTCACGAGGAGATATTCACCGCACTGATAAGAGACGAAGTGCGGTCGTACCGGCAACTGCCATTGCTGCTTTATCAGATCCAGACGAAATACCGGGACGAGATAAGGCCCAGATTTGGACTCATACGGGCTCGCGAGTTCATAATGAAAGACCTGTACAGCTTCGACAGAGACGAGGCGGGATTGGACGTCAGCTACAAAAAGATGTATGAGGCGTACTGCAGGGTCTTCACTCGTTGCGGCCTTTCATACATGGTCGTGGAGGCCGACGTTGGCGCTATGGGAGGCACTGACTCGCACGAGTTCGTAGTGGTGACCGAGGTCGGGGAGGCCGACTTGGTGTTCTGCAAGAAATGTGGTTACGCGGCAAACGTTGAGCGCGCTGAGTGCATCGAACCTCCGGTCACCGATTTGGAGGACTTGAAGCCCCTCGAAGAGGTCTCCACGCCGGATATGAGGACGATCGAAGAAGTCTCGGGGTTCCTAGAGGTACCGCCATCGAAGCTTGTCAAGACCCTGATTTACATAGCTGACGGACGTCCGATTGCAGCACTGATACGCGGCGACAGGGAGCTCAATGAGGCCAAGCTGAAGCGCTTCGTCGGTGCCGGCGAGCTTGCGATGGCTGACGAAGAGACCATAGGGAAGGTAACCGGAGCTCCTGTGGGCTTTGCCGGCCCTGTTGGCATCTCTGTTGACCAAGTCATTGCCGACCTTGAGATCAAGGGAATGTCCAACTTCGTCGTGGGTGGAAATGCCGAGGACCTGCACCTCCGAAATGTAAACATAGAGAGGGACTTCAAGGTAGACGCATACGCAGATTTGAGAAATGCTGTTGACGGAGACCCGTGCCCAAGATGCAAGTCGCCTTTGACAGCAGCCAAAGGCACTGAGGTCGGCCACATTTTCAAGCTGGGGACCAAGTACAGTGAGGCTCTGGGTGCTAAGTACCTCGATGAGAACGGAGAAGACCACCTCATTGTCATGGGGTCATATGGGATTGGGATAACGAGGACTGTAGCAGCAATTATTGAGAGCAACCACGACGAGGACGGCATTATTTGGCCGATGAGCGTCGCACCCTATCACGCAGTTGTGGTTCCCATAAATGTCACAGAGCAGGCACAAAATGACCTCGCCAACGAGGTCTATGAGAGGCTCAACGCGGCGGGCGTAGAAGCTGTCCTGGATGATAGGGACGAGCGCCCCGGTGTCAAGTTCAAGGACGCAGACCTGATCGGATATCCGATTCGAATAGTCGTGGGTCCCAAGACCCTTAAGTCGAATCAGGTAGAAGTCAAGTTGCGCAAGAGTAAGGAGACTCAAATGGTAGACGTTGAGTCAGTTGCTGAGTACGTAACCGAGATCATCAGGAAAGAGCTGGAGATGTTGATGCCGAAGTGACCTGATGCCCAACTCATTGGGAGAACTGCTCTTTCGTTACTTCATCAGGAGGATTGTACGTGAGGATGGCTAGTGTAACAATAATCCCTTCTCTGCAGAGAGTTCGCCTAATCGAGCTTCTCCCTGCAAAAGACGCGTCTGCTCATCCGAGCGTTGAAAGACTTCAGTGTGCTTGCATCAAGTCGGTTTGTGTAGACACGGAGCAGAAGGCTTGCAAGCTGAAAATTGTTGCATGGCATCCTGTAGAATCGCAGCTGATCGAGTTCGTTAAGCACGGGATTACGAAGCGGTTCCCTGAATTCAGGGCTGTAGAGATCGAGGTTGAAGCTAGGGAACTGATTGACCTTGAAACTTGGATTGACAACCAGTGGCAGGAGGCAATGAGAGAGCTGACCGCCATCATGCCTGCAGCCAATGGATGGCTTACGCCCTCAAGGTGCTTGGTTGAGTCAGGCCGACTAGTTGTCGAAGTCGAGAACCAGGCAGCTGTAGAGCATCTCAAGGAGAGACGTATCGGCAGATTGATCTCAAATCTGATACTGTTGCATACTGGCAACACGGTCGAGATATCGCTGCGCGCAGGCGATTTCACCGAGGAACGCGAAGCTATGGAGACTAGGCAAGAGGAAGAGCTGCGCAAATACCTCGGCGAGCTGCTGAACGACAGCGGTCCGAAAAAGGGAAGTGTCAGAGCGCAAGAGAGCGGTGACAGCGCGGGCAGCGCAATCCTCCTTGGCAGAGGCATCTCTGCTGATCCTATGCGTATTTCTGACCTGGTCGCAGAGGAGCAGAATGCAGTCATAGAAGGGCGTATTTTTGCGATCGAGTCCAGGCCTTTAAAGAGCGGCAAGACCCTGACTACGTTTTGCATTTCGGATGGGAGCGACTCTATCCAGGTCAAGGTTTTTGAAGACAAAGAGAAGAATTTGGCCGGGCTGTTGGAAGACGATGATTGGCTTCTGATCGAAGGAGCTATTAGATACGACCAGTTCAGCCGCGAATTGGTCATGATGGCGAGAAATATCGTTCGCGGCGAAGCCCCGACAGTCACTGACGATGCCCCTCGAAAGCGTGTAGAGCTGCACCTTCACACGAAGATGAGTGCCATGGATTCGGTAGTCAATTGCTCAGACGCCATAAAACTGGCGGCTCAATGGGGACATCCGGCTATCGCAATCACGGATCACGGGGTAGTGCAGTCATTCCCGGAGGCGTTTAGGGCCGGATCGCGTGCTGGGATTAAGGTGATCTACGGCATGGAGGGGTATCTTGCGGATTCAGGTGACCGCCCACAAAGGGAGACAGCTGCAGACAACGAGGAGCACAATGGCTACTACCATATTGTCATCCTCGTGAAGGACCAGCCGGGGCTCAAGAACCTATATCGCCTCGTGTCCAAAGCCCATCTGGAGCACTTTTACAAGAAACCCAGGATCTTAAGGGATGAACTCATCTCCCATAGGGAGGGCCTCTTGCTGGGCTCCGCGTGTGAGGCGGGGGAGTTGTTTCAGGCGATACTTGCAGGCGAGTCGCACGATCGACTTAAGGAGATTGCATCGTTTTACGACTATTTAGAAATACAGCCCATAGGTAACAACTCCTTTATGCTCGAGTCAGGACAGGTGGGCTCTAGAGAAGAGCTGGAGGATATCAACAGACGGATCCTGGAACTCGGCCGCGAGCTTGGAAAACCGGTAGTTGCTACCGGGGACGTCCATTTCCTTCGCCCGGAGGACTCGATATTCAGAGCGGTGTTGATGGCCGGGCAGAAATACGAGGATGCGGACAATCAGGCGCCGCTCTATCTTCGAACGACCGAGGAGATGCTGAGGGAGTTCGCTTACCTCGGTGAGCAAGACGCTGAGTATGTGGTGATTGACGCACCTAACCAGATCGCCGACATGATCTCCAGTGACATACGGCCGTTGCCTGAGGGTTTGCATTCGCCTCATATCGAAGGTGCGGACGAGGCGATCCGGCAGCTGTGTCTCTCCAACGCTCAGCGGATTTACGGCAACCCGCTTCCAGACATAGTTGAGCAGCGCCTGTCAAGGGAGCTAACTGCAATTATAGAGCACGGGTATGCGGTCAACTACTGGATCGCGCACCAGGTCGTGGCCAAGTCGCTCGAAGCGGGTTACCAAGTCGGCTCGCGTGGATCTGTAGGTTCGTCTCTAGTTGCAACTATGTGTAGCATCTCGGAGGTGAACCCGCTTCCCCCTCATTATGTGTGCCCGAAGTGCAAGTATTCGGAGTTCATACTTGATGGCAGTGTTGGAACCGGCTTTGACTTGCCCTCCAAAGACTGTCCCGAGTGTGGCCATTCGCTAAACAAGGACGGGGTCGATATACCCTTTGAAACGTTCATGGGCTTTGAGGGTGATAAGGTGCCCGACATTGATCTGAACTTCGCCGACGTGTACCTTGAGGCGATCCACCGATATACCGAAGAGATGTTTGGCAGTGACAGGATATACAGAGCTGGTACCGTAGCCACGATCGCTGAAAAAACAGCATATGGATTTGTCAAGGCGTACGCAGAGGAGCGCGGCAAGGTCCTGCGGAGCGCAGAGGTGAACAGACTGGTCCGCGGTTTGACCGGAGTTAAGCGGAGCACAGGGCAGCATCCCGGAGGACTGCTTGTGGTGCCGGAGGGTTATGACATATGCGACTTTTGTCCGGTCCAATACCCGGCCGACAACACAGAATCCCGTGTTGTGACCAGCCACTTCAGCTACCACGACTCCGGGATCGATGAATGCTTGACCAAACTGGACTTGCTGGGCAAAGTAGATCCGACTACTCTGAGGATGTTGCAGGACATCACCGGGCTTTCTCCTGAGGACATCCCGCTGGATGATCCCGACACGATGGCCATCTTTTCAGGGGTGGAGACTCTCGGGCTCAATCCCGATGACTTGGGCTTTGACATAGGAACCCTTGGAATACCCGAGTTCAACACCCCATTTCTTAGGCAGATACTGGCTGATACTCGACCTACTACGTTTGACGAACTGATCAAGATCATGGGCCTGTCGCACGGCAAAGACGTGTGGCTGAACAACGCGCAGGATCTGCTTGCTCAGGGGTTAGCGTCGTCATTGTCCGAAGTGATATGCTGCCGCGATGACATCATGCTTGTCTTGATTCAAAAGGGCATGGATAAGGCGCACGCCTTCTCGGTCATGGAGAAGGTGAGAAAGGGACGCCCGCTTAGCGCAGAGGACGAAGAAGCTATGCGTGCAGTCGGTGCGCCTGAGTGGTACCTGGAGTCATGCAAGAAGATCAGCTATCTGTTTCCGAAGGCCCATGCTGCGGCGTATGTGATTATGGCTTTTAGGCTAGCGTATTTCAAGGTGCATTATCCACATGCTTTCTACGCCGCGTACTTCTCCACCAGATGCAACTGCTTTGACGCAGAAGTCACGCTGGCTGAGCCGGAATTGGTGAGGCAACGCATTAGAGACATCAGGTCAAGAAGCGATGAAGTTTCTGCTCGAGAGCGGCTGCTTGCAGATGAGCTCGAAGTGGTCCTGGAGGCCAAGCTTAGAGGTGTCGATTTCTTGCCGGTGGACCTCGACAGATCTGAACCGCGTCAGTTTGTGATCGAAGGTGACAAGCTGCGCATGCCGTTTGTGGTGATTCCAGGCCTCGGCCTGGCTGCTGCAGAGTCTGTTGTGAGTGCGAGAGGGGACAGGCCTTTTACATCCAGAGAGGATTTGAGAAGTCGCACCAAACTCACCAAGACCATCATTGATTTGATGGGCTCAATGGGCATTTTGAAACATTTGCCTGAGACGGACCAGTTGTCTTTGTTCGGGTGATGTTTGCAGTGTCTGTTGCAGAGTGCCTTTGAAGCAACGCGTCAGTGCAATCAGGCTGTTGCATCAATCGCGTTACTATGCTATAGTATTCACGTTGGTATGTACGATAGATGGATGGGCTGACCTGGAGAGTGGGACGGATCTGACCCGCTCTTTCGTTTTGTTATGGAACACCTTCATTGACTTGGCTGCCGAGTAGTTCCTTGACCATCATATCGACGAGCCGCAGGCGGCAAGCTAAGGACAGGTCTGCACCGCTAAGCTGGGGAGTGATGGCAGTGAAGGCTAGAGCGATCGAGAGAAGGGTTCTTGAGCTTGCAGAGCCGGCTGCTGAAGCCGTCGGAGCCAGAGTGCTCGATGTTCAGTTTGTGAGAGAGGGCAATGACCAATACCTGAGGATTTATATAGAAAAGGACTCTGGGGTGTCGATCGAAGACTGCGCAGATGTCAACAACCAAGTGGGCAAGTCGCTCGATGAGGCTGATTTCATCAGTGGAAGCTACATCCTTCAGGTTTCCTCGCCCGGCGAGATGCCGTTGAGAAGTGTTGACGATTACCGCAGGTTTGCAGGCCGCTACGCTCGCTTTGAGACCTATGCCTCTATCGAAGGTTCGAAGGTGCATGAGGGAGTCATAGATAGCGTCGACGAGCAGAGCGTAACGCTCAAAGACGGAGACGATGCAGTAGTTCTACCCCTGGATAAGATCAGCAAGGCGAGACTGGCCATTCCGTGGTCGTGAGGCGCCTTGCAAGGAAAGGTTGTCATGTGGGAGGAAGGCATATGAACTTCGAAGTCATCCAGGCCTTGGAGGAGCTCGAACGGGAGCGCGGAGTATCCAAGGAGATCCTCCTCGAGGCGCTGGAAGCGGCTTTAGTGTCTGCTTTCAAACGGCACTACGGATCAACTCAGAACGTTCGGGTGGACTTGGACGGAGATGCCGGGACAGTTAGGGTCTTTGCCAAGAAGACCGTTGTCGAGGCGGTCACCGACCCGAAAACAGAAATCACATTGGATGAGGCAAGAGCGATCAGTCCTTCCTACAATCTAGGGGACATTGTTGAGGCTGAGGTCACTCCCGCAGAGTTTGGACGCATAGCAGCTCAGACAGCCAAGCAAGTCGTTGTTCAGAGGATTAGAGAGGCTGAACGCGATATAATATACGAAGAGTACATCAACAGGCAAGGCGACATCATCACTGGCAGGATACAGAGGATCGAAGGCAGAAATGTGATGGTCGACCTTGGAAGAGCCGAAGCTATTTTGCCCCAGTCTGAGCAGATGCCGACTGAGCAGTATGAGCCGGGTCAGCGCATCAAGATGTACATTGTTGATGTAAGGCGGACGACCAAAGGGCCTGTCATTACCGTGTCTCGCACTCACCCGGGTCTGATTAAGAGACTGTTAGAACTCGAGGTTCCTGAGGTATATGATGGAGTAGTGGAGATCAAAGCTATCGCACGAGAGGCCGGCGCGCGTTCGAAGGTCGCCGTATACTCGCACGATGAGAACGTCGACCCGGTAGGGGCTTGTGTCGGACATAGGGGAGTGCGAATTCAGTCTATTGTGTCAGAGCTTAGGGGCGAGAAGATCGACGTCATTGAGTGGAGCGAAAACCCTGCGATCTTTGTCGCGAATTCGTTGAGTCCAGCCAAAGTGCTCGCTGTAAGCATCAACCAGGAGTATAAGATCGCTAGGGTGATTGTGCCCAACTCGCAGTTGTCTCTTGCGATTGGCAGAGAGGGCCAAAACGCAAGATTGGCGGCTCGGATTACCGGATGGAAGATAGATATTAAGAGCGAGGCTCAGTATCTTGAGATGGTTGCTGAAGCCGAGGCCTATCAGGAGGCTCATCAAGCAGCTGAGCAGCAAGAAGAGGAACTTGATTCGCTCGGAGATGAGTCTATGGAGCTCGACCATCCCGAAGCCGAAGACGGCGACGTATTGCATGACAGCGAGGATAATGACATAGAAGGCGATGCAGTCACTGACTACGATGGCTCAAACTTACAAGTTGAGAACGGATCTACCGCGGTGAGCATTGACGCTACAAGTGAGAACTAACTGCTTGATGCTTGTCTTCTATGGAGGAATCATGAGCCGGGTGAGGAAGATACCTCAACGAACATGTATCGGATGCCGGAGTGTCCGGCCTAAGAAGGAATTGGTGCGAATAGTGCGGACTCCCGAAGGGTCAATTGAGATAGACCCTACAGGCAAGAGGTCCGGTCGTGGTGCTTACATCTGTCCCAGCAATGACTGTTTGGAGAAAGCGATGAAGGGCAAGGTCTTGGGATCCGCACTTCACACGAGCATACCCGATGAAGTGCTTGAGCAGCTCAGGCATGGATTGGAGGAACTCGACTGAGGCCCGATCAGCTGTACGGTTTTGTTGGCCTAATTCGTAAATCCGGTAAACTGGTCTTCGGATCGGACGCAGTCTCGCGGTCCATCCAGGCAGGACGGGCAATGCTGGTCCTCGTTTCAAAGGATGCAGGGGACGCCACAGTGCGCCGCTTCGTTGGGGAGTGCAGCAGGTTTGCTGTACCTTTAGTGAGAGCCGGAGACCGGGCAGGTCTAGGCCGGGTTGTAGGCAAAAACGCGGTTTCTGTATTGGCTGTCACTGACAGCTCAATGGCAACCGCTATTTTAGCCAAGCTTGGAATGGAGGAGTCACAAGTCCTGCGCGGGGACAGGAATAGACAAGGGGGAAGTTGATGTCTAGAGTCAGAGTATATGAGTTGGCCAAGCAGCTCAGCATCTCGAACAAGGAGGTCTTGGACCTTCTTGAGGAGTACGGGATGCCGGCGAGCAATCATATGAGCACTGTCGATGACAACGCAGCCGAGTTTGTCATCAGGAGAGTGAAGAAGAAGCGGACCATGCCTTCAAGCCGTGAGGCAACTGGTTTTGCGCGGACTCAAGGCAGTGGCTTCTCACCTAGTCTGTCCGGCTTCCAGAACTTCGCCGGGCGAGATGACAGATCCGGCCGTTTAGGCGCGTCTGGCGGAGGCGGCTCACGCGGCACCCGTCGCAGAGGCGGACGGCTTCGTCAGACCGATGTTATTCCGGCCAAGCCGGCGGTAAGGTTTGACAAGCCCACGTTTGACGATGGGAAGGTAATCACGTTCGATGCCACAACGTACTTTGATACAAGGTCGTCTTCTGGTGGCATGCGAGCTATTTATACAAGCAGAACGAAACCAGTTGAGAAGCCGAAACCTGAACCAAAGGCAGAGGCTGAAGTGGAAGCCAAGGCAGATGCTGAAGTTCAGGCACAGATCCAAGCGTCAGAGCCGCCGGTCGAGGTGCGACCGATGGACGGTACTGAGCCTGTTGCGGAGGCAGCGTCTGACATTGTTGGAGCACAGGAGCCTGAACTTGAGACAGGAGCTAAGCCGGAGTCAGCTACTGTGACAGAGGAGGCTGTTCATACGAGCCCAGTTGAGTCGGATGCCGTTACAGATGAGCAGGCAGATGGACCCGCGGCTGACGACAAGGCCGACGTTGAGGCAGCCAAGAAGCAAGGTCTTGATAGGCCAGAAGCGGATGAGGCAGAGCCGGAGACTGCAGAGGTGTCTCGAGATGCTCGGCGCAGCGACCCCGATACGAGACAGAGAAAGAGCCGCGAGAGAAGAGACTCGGGCGCCGCGGCGAGCCTGGTGCTACCTTTCAGTGTGCCTGAGGGCAAGCGCGAAACTACCAAGCGAGGCAAGAAGAAGGACTCTAGGCGCGACGGTCTGGATGTCGACGACGGCGGCCGCGAACGGAAATCCGCCGGAAAGCGCAGTGCAAAGAGGACGAGGATAACCGCTGATATCGACCTCGAAGACGTAAGATTGATGCGGCGCATCAGTCGCGTTGCTCCAAAGCCGCGGCCAAAGGTGCAGGAGCGAACCAAAGAACGGCGCCGGACCAAGGTCGAGAAGACCAAGACGCTGAGTATTCCGGACACCTTGACTGTGCGCGATCTCGCGTTGCGCTTGGAGGTATCTGCCGGGGATCTCATCAAGAAACTGATGTCGCTCGGAGTGATGGCGACTATCAACGAAGTTATTGACTTCGAGACTTGTGAAACAGTGGCTGACGAGTACGGTGTCAAGCTGAACCGGCTGAGCGAAATCGAGGAACGTGCAGTAACGGTTGAGGAGATCGTTGACGATCCAGAGTCTCTCGTACCCCGCCCGCCGGTAGTCACTGTGCTCGGCCATGTTGACCACGGCAAGACATCGCTGCTGGACAAGATACGTCAGTCTCGCGTTACCGAGACCGAAGCCGGCGGCATCACCCAGCACATAGGCGCATACCAAGTGAGCGTGGGAGATCGAAGAATCACTTTCATTGATACTCCGGGCCACGAGGCGTTCACAGCCATGCGCGCCAGAGGTGCTCAAGTCACTGACATAGCAATACTCGTAGTCGCAGCTGACGATGGTGTAATGCCTCAGACCGTCGAGGCGATCAACCATGCAAAGGCTGCCGAGGTGCCGATCATTGTGGCTGTAAACAAGATTGACAAACCTACTGCCGAACCTGAGCGAGTGCGTCAACAGCTATCCGAGCACGAGCTCATCCCGGAGCAGTGGGGCGGCGACACGGTCTTTGTCGACGTGTCAGCGCTCACAGGAGAGGGGATCGACGAGCTCCTTGAGATGATCTTGCTGGTTGCGGACGTGCGTGAGCTCAAGGCGAATCCCGCTCGTCCTGCAAAGGGCCACATCATCGAAGCCGAGCTCGACAAGGGTAGAGGCCCTGTGGCGACTGTATTGGTAGAGACGGGTACGTTGCGCATTGGAGACTCGATTATCGCAGGCGGTGCTTATGGCCGAGTCAGAGCAATGACTAACGACAGAGGCCAATCCGTGACTGAGGCAGGACCTTCAACGCCTGTGGAGATTATAGGCTTCAGCGATGTTCCAGAGGCGGGCGATGTGTTCCATGTGGTCGCTGACGACAAGACCGCACGCGAGATGGCGAGCAAGAGACAGGAGCGCAAGCGCACCGAAGAGCTTCTTGAGACGCAAAAAGTCAGTTTGGACGACTTCTATCAGCGGATGCAAGAGGGCGAGGTCAAGGAGCTCAACATCATTGTCAAGGGTGATGTGCAGGGGAGTGTCGAGGCGTTGTGCCAGTCACTCGAGAAACTCGGCACAGATGAGGTCAAGGTCAGCATTGTGCACTCCGGTGTCGGCGCGATAACCGAATCAGATGTTATGCTGGCATCTACGGCCGATGCCATCATCATCGGCTTCAATGTTCGTCCTGATGCGACTGCTAGAAGGTCTGCAGAGCGTGAGAAGATCGATGTTAGGCTTTACCGTGTCATATACGAGGCAATCGAAGATGTCAAGAAGGCCCTTTCCGGTATGCTGGAGCCTGAGATACGTGAAAAGGTGATAGGGCATGCCGAGGTCAGGGCAACGTTCAGGGTGCCTAGGGCGGGTACAGTAGCAGGGTGCTATGTCACCGATGGCACGATCACTCGAAATGCGCTCGTGAGAGTGCTTCGAGATGGAGTGGTAGTCCACGAGAGTGCCGTCGAGTCGCTCAAGAGGTTCAAGGACGATGTCCGCGAGGTTGCAGAAGGATTTGAGTGCGGCATCGGTGTTGCGAACTTCAACGACATCCAAGAGGGCGACGTTATAGAGGCCTACGTCAAGGAAAGCGTGAAAAGGAGCCTGTAGGAATGACAAATTCAAGAGCCCAGCGATTGGCTGAGTTTGTCAAACAAGAGGGCAGCGAGATTATCACCAGGCGGCTTAAGGACCCTGGAATAGCCCCTATGACTACGATAACCTCTGTCGACGTGTCGGGAGACCTCTCGGTTGTCAGGATATACGTTTCTGTGATGGGCGATCAGGCCGCGAAGGACTCGACTATAGCTGCCCTTAATAGAGCCAAAGGTTTCTTTCGCACGGAGCTTGGGCATAGACTGAACCTTCGGCATGTGCCCGAGATCAGTTTCGAACTGGACGAGTCGATAGATCGCGGTGCGCGTATTTTGGACATCCTATCCAAACTCAGCAGCGGCCAGGAGTCGGCTGACGGTGGTGGGTCATCTTAGTGAAATCTGGAAACAAGATCTTAGGCAAACCGGCCGAGAGAAGAGACAGCATCAAACAGGTGGTAAGCGTCATAGAGTCAGGTCGGCGGTTTCTTCTGAGCAGTCATGTCAATCCTGATGGTGACAGCGTTGGGTCCGCTTGTGCGTTGCGGTCTCTGCTGCTTTTAGCGGGCAAGGAGGCCACTGTGGTTTTCCGGGATCCGATTCCACCACAGTACCGCTTTGTGTCCGGAGCTGAGCACGTGATATTGGGCGAGTCTGCCCACAGCCTTTCAGTTGACCGTGAAACAGTCGGCGTCATTCTCGATTGCGCCGAGTTCTCAAGGATCGGCGACGAGGTCGCCCAGGTTATGGGCAGGTGCGGCTCTTTGATCATAATCGATCACCACGTGATTGGGGATAAGCCGGGCCAGGCTCAGGATCAGCTTGGGGGCGCCGACTGCGTTGCCTGGCTTGTAGACAGCTCGGCTGCTGCTACAGGTGAACTCGTCTACGATGTAGCCATGGAGTTCGGATGGGAGATTGATAGCGACGTTGCGACCTCCCTGTATGTTGCATTGTCGACGGACACCGGTTCGTTTAAGTACTCCAATACCTCGTCGCGCTGCCTCAGAATTGCGGCTGAACTAGTTGATGCCGGTGCAATGCCTGGAGAGATTTCAGACCAGGTCTTTGATACCAAGCCCATTGAATACGTTAGGTTTCTGTCACACGCGTTGCAGAACCTAAAGACAGCCGCTGACGGCCGCATTGCGTACTTGGTTGTGACTGAGGAGTCCTTGGCGGCTTACGGAGCTAGAAGCGATGAGCTCGAGGGCCTCGTCAATTACGTCAGGATGGTGGACACCGCAGACTACAGTGTGCTGTTTAGCCCTGGAGCTGAAGATGAGGTTAAGATCAGCTTCAGATGCAGGCGCGGCTTTAGGGTTGACGGTATTGCCCGCCACTTTGGCGGTGGCGGGCACAGGTATGCTGCCGGAGCTCGTGTGCACGGACGTATGGACGAAGTCGTTGATTCAGTAATAACGTACGTGGCCGAGGTGTTGGAAAGCAGAAGTGAGCCGGATTGACATGCAGAGCGGAGTAGTCCCAATCATCAAGCCCCCGGGCTTAACGTCACAACAAGTAGTCTCTATATTCCGTAGGCTTACCGGCGTAAAGAAGGCAGGACACACGGGCACTCTCGATCCAGCCGCTTCAGGTTTGCTTGTAGTATGTTTTGGTGAAGCGACCAGGCTTATTGAATATGCAGACAGGTACCCGAAGAGGTACCGCGCGGAGATCACGCTGGGGTGGAGCACTGATACTCAGGATTCGACCGGGACTGTTACTTGCGAAACCAGGGACTTCCGCATTGGGCTGGACGAGTTTGACGACATACTTAACCAGTTTGTAGGTGAAATCGAGCAGATTCCGCCGATGGTGTCTGCCATCAAGCATGGCGGAGTGCGGTTGTACGAGCTAGCCAGAAGAGGAGAAACAGTCAAGCGTCGGCCGCGACGTATCACGATTTATTCGTTGAAGCGCTTCTGTCCGGATCAAGCTGATGGGTCCAGTGATTCAGGCGAGCTGACCTTTGGATCAACGGTGATGTTCGACGTAGAGTGCTCATCCGGTACGTACGTGAGAACTCTCTGCGAAGATATCGGGGCCAGGTTGGGTGTACAGGCTAACATGTCTTATCTTGTGAGGTTGGCCGCGTCCGGGTTTACGCTCGATGACGCAGTCACGTTGGAGGAGGTTCCGGCACTTCCCCAGTGGAGCCGCATCAATCAGGGGTGCCGCGAGATAGCCTATAGCAAGCCTGCAGGCCCGCCTCCATTCCCCATGGAATACTTGGTGCGGGATCTACCTCGAGTAACGTGTCTCCCTCGTGAGGACAGATTGGTCGCCAATGGAGTAGTTCCGCACAGGTTGTCCAACTCAGTGGCTGAGCTGGATGTACAGAGACCCGGCGACAACCTGCTCTCTATATTCCTGTCTACCGGCGATCTCGGAGCGATAGGACGGATCCGCAGTGACCGCGGCCTGCCACAAATCGCGTTGGAGAAGGTCTTCGCCCGTGGTCGTTAACTCATGCTTCCGTGCCGCTGGCTCAAGGTAAGAGTTGCACAAGCACTAGGATTTGAGGAGCAGTCTACCTAGATGAAAGTGATAGACCTGTCTGTCGACAGCATGGTGACTGTAGAGCTCGAACATGTTTATGCTATAGGTGTGTTCGACGGGGTCCATGTCGGCCACCAAGAGATCATCAGAACCGCCCAATCCCGTGCCAGACAGCTTGGGGTTCGTTCAGGTGTGGTGACGTTGGATCCACACCCTTCTGTGGTGGTCGGCTCCGGCCAGATTGACTTGTCTCTGATGCCACTGCAGGAGCGATTGGAGATCATCGATGAGATGAGCATAGATACCGCAGTAGTGCTGCGGTTTGACAGGAAGCTTGCATCGATGTCTGCCTATAGCTTCGCAAAGGAGGTCCTGGTTGACAGGTTGCGGATCGCCGCAGCTGTAGTTGGCGAAAACCACTCGTTTGGACGGGGTGCGGAGGGCAACGCTGCCGAGCTCAGGCGGATCGGTGTTGACTTGGGGTTTGATGTAGAAGTCGTTGCGCCGGTTGCGATCGATGGGACGGTAGTAAGCAGCACACTAATCCGCAACCTAGTTGCTTCGGGAGACGTGGCTCAAGCCGGTAAGTACCTTGGCAGGCCATTTAGAATGCGCGGCGTGGTAGTCGAGGGCAATCACCTCGGAAAGCAGTTGGGGTTTCCAACTATGAACATATATCCGCAAGAAGAACAGGTTGTCCCCGCCAGAGGCGTGTACTTGTCAACGGTCACAATCGAGGGTGATCAGCAACAAAGGTGGGGCATATGCAACGTAGGCCTCAAGCCGACAGTGCCTACTGATCGCCTTGTAGTCGAGATACATGTGCTAGATTACGATGAACAAGTGTATGGCAGGACGATCGAGATCAGTTTTCTGAGCTACTTGAGAGGCGAACGAAGGTTTTCCTCACTTGATGAGCTGAAGGCTGCGATAGCATCGGACGAGCGCGCAGCGCGAAGATGGATTGCAGACAAAGACCGCTGTCGAATATGAGCGCGCTAAGCTTACAACGGTATAGGATACCAATCCATTCATGATCTCCGTGGTGACTGTTGAGGCAACTCGGAGTCTGGACGACGGAGAGCTGCCTCTCTCAGAGTGAACGGAGCCATGATGAAGTGGACAGCAAGCGGAGGAAAGTGAGGATATTCCCAGGGCGATGTGAGGTCTCCGTAGCGACTGTTGAGGCAACTCGGAGTCGGGATGACGGAGAGCTGCCTCTCTCAGAGTGAACGGAGCCATGACGAAGTGGACAACAAGCGGAGGAAAGTGAGGATATTCCCAGGGCGATGTGAGGTCTCCGTAGCGACTGTTGAGGCAACTCGGAGTCAGGATGACGGAGAGTTGCCTCTCTCAGAGTGAGCGAAGCCAGGACGGTGGAGCGAACGGCAAGCGGAGGAGACCACAGTTCGACCCTCCTGGACGCTGTTTCACACAGTCTCGAGCAGTGTTGCATTTACACTCGAAGCTCGCTGTGATAGAATATGACGTAGGTCTGTCTCACGGCAGTCCTGTAAACCAGTGGCTCGGACGGTTGAAGACTCCGACCATCGTCTGTGCTACTGGGGTTAGTTCAGTCGCCAAAGTCGGTGGGTAGACAGTAGATCGGATACGGACGGTCGGATTGCATGGCGGCTGACGTGATTTTAGGAGGTGTGAGCGTTGCTCAGCAGCGAACGCAAGAAGGAGATCATTGATACCCACAAGAGGCACGATGGGGACACAGGTTCACCTGAGGTCCAGGTGGCGCTCTTGACAGAGAGGATCAACTACCTTACCGAACATCTTAGAGAGCATCCAAAGGACAATCATTCTCGACGCGGACTTCTCAAGATGGTTGGCCAGAGGCGTGGCCTACTTAACTACCTTATGAAGAAGGACATTGAACGCTATCGTGAAATAGTAGCCAAACTTGGTATCAGGAAGTAGAGTTGTGACTAGGAGCGGGTACCCCGCTCCTATTTCTGATACTCGGAATTGGTTGTGGGCAAAATGTGACTGCCGATGATGCCAAGTCATGCCCACGCCCGTTCCTATGGCGAAGAGGAGGTATATTACAAGAATGCCCGGAGAATTCGAGATAGAGATCGGTGGGCGAACAATGCGATTCGAAGTTGGAGAACTGGCTCAACAGGCTGACGGGTCGGTTCTCGTTCGCTACGGAGACACCACGGTCCTTGTGACTGCAGTTATGTCTAAGGAGCCGCGGGAAGGCATCGACTTCTTCCCACTTCTCGTGGACTACGAGGAGCGCCAGTACGCGGTTGGACGCATACCCGGAGGTTGGTTTAAGCGCGAGGGGCGCCCGTCAGAAGCTGCAACGCTGGCTGCGCGGATGGTGGACAGGCCTTTGCGACCGCTGTTCCCCGAGGGCTTCAGAAATGACGTTCAAGTCGTTGCGACCGTTCTTTCCGTGGATACTGACAACGAGCCTGACATTGTGGCGCTCAACGGAGCCTCTGCGGCTCTCTGTATTTCAGGGATACCATTCGACGGCCCAGTCGCTGGAGTAAGGATTGGGCGAGTCGATGGTGCTTTCGTCGTCAATCCCACGGTAGAGCAAGCAAGCAACAGTGACATGTCTATTACCGTTGCTGGCACAGAGGATGCCATCATGATGGTCGAGGCCGGGGCATCCGAGATTAGTGAAAAGGACGCAGTCGAAGCCATTGTGTTCGCTCATGAGGAGATCAAGCGAATAGTCGCTGTACAGCGCGAAATGATGGCAAAGGTCGGCAAACAGCGGATTGAGGTGCCTGTATTCCAAGTGGATCCTGAGATTGACCAGGCAGTGCGAGCATACGCGACCGACAAGATCGATGCCGCCCTGAGGTCTCCGGACAAGTTGGAGCGACAGGATCGGGTTGATGCTGTGCGCAATGAAACGAGGCAGCATTTCGAGGAGCTTCACGGTGACGGTTTTGAACAGCATTCCAAGACCATTGACATGGTGTTGGACAACATCGAGAAGGAAATCGTCAGACAGATGATACTCAACGAGCGAACGAGAGTTGACGGACGAGCTCTGGACGAGGTGCGTACGATCACATGCAAAGTCGGTGTCTTGCCGAGAGTGCACGGATCCGGCCTTTTCCAACGCGGCCAGACACAGGTCATGACTGTGTGCACGTTGGGTACCATTGGCGATGAACAGCTACTCGATGGCTTGAGCGAAGAGGAATCAAAGAGGTACATACACCACTACAACTTCCCGCCTTACAGCGTGGGAGAAGTAAGGCCCATAAGGAGTCCGGGAAGGCGCGAGATTGGCCACGGAGCCCTGGCAGAGCGTTCATTGCTGCCTGTCATTCCGGATGAGGAGGTTTTTCCATACACCATTAGACTCGTGTCTGAGGTTCTGGGGTCTAACGGCTCTACATCTCAAGCCAGTGTCTGTGGCAGCACTCTCGCTTTGATGGATGCTGGAGTGCCTATCCGCAGGCCCGTAGCCGGTGTGGCGATGGGGCTTGTTAAAGGCGATGGCGGCCAAATAGCCATTCTAACTGATATCCAGGGGTTGGAAGACCGTCTGGGAGACATGGACTTCAAGGTGGCTGGAACTGCCGAAGGAATCACAGCTATCCAAATGGATATGAAGGTTAAGGGTATTTCACCAGAGATACTAGAGCAAGCTCTAGAGCAAGCAAGAGAAGCAAGGCTCTTCATACTATCCAAGATGCTGGAGACAATAGACAGACCAAGACCTGAGCTCTCTCCGTACGCTCCCAGAATGAGTACGATGGTTGTCAACACTGACAAGATACGAGACATAATTGGGCCAGGCGGCAAGACGATTCGCAAGATAATCGACGATACAGGCGTCAAGATAGACATCCAAGACGATGGGCGAGTGTATGTATACGCTAGCGACGAAGAAGCATCCAATAAGGCGATGAGCATGATTGCGGACCTAGTTCGCGATGTCGAGGAAGGCGAGATCTACGAAGGCCGTGTGACCCGAATAATGAACTTTGGAGCATTCGTCGAGCTGCTTCCAGGGAAGGAAGGGCTTATTCACATTTCAGAGCTTGACTGGAATAGAGTTAACCGTGTAGAGGACGTCCTAAACATCGGGGACCAGGTGCGAGTCAAGGTGATTGAGCTGGACGGACAGGGACGAATCAACTTGTCAAGAAAGGCGCTTCTACCGCGCACTGAAGCACGGCCCACCGATACGAGAGGCGGCTATGGTCATGGCAAGCGTCCTTCGTCGTTTAGACGCAACGACACCACTAGACGACCGGACAACTCGTACCGTTTCAAGCGGCATTGACGGCCGCCTGCTAAAGCAATAGCAAGCCAACTTGACACTTGCGCACGGCGCAGGTGTTTTTGTGTGATCAGGTGCGGCAATCCTTAGGGTCGGCCTTTGAGCTTCGCGTCTATCGCATCGAGCACGGCTTGTCGGTCGCGCTCGGATTCGGCAAAGCGACAACGGTCAAGCACCTCGTTGACGAACTCCCTTGTCTCCGGATTGGCCAGCAGTTCGTTGAGATAGCTGAGTAGTGTATAGGCTGTATAGGGGTCGCTTTCGCAAAAACGTGAGACTAGAGCGAACAGCTTGGCCTTGTCATGCCTAAGCTGGATCAGGATCTCATCATCAGACGGGTCGGGCCCGGTATGCGGGTCGAGAACGTCGTCCTCAGGAGGTTCAATGCCAAAGAACAACAACTCATCCTCTGATATGTCCAAGTGCTTGCCTATCTTGACCGCGATGTCATAGGTAGGCTTTTTTATCAGCCCTCGCTCCAGTTGGCTGATGTAAGACGGCGATAGCCCTATGTATTGACTTAGTGCTCTCGCACTCATACCTAGACGTTGCCGTTGTCTCTTGACCAGTCTGCCAAATTCCTCTTCGTACACTTTCATGCACCTCATAAACCGAGGAATCGCTTGTATTCTAACATATTCTTTACTCTGAGGCTACTGTTAAGGCATGTTGGCTCCAAATCCTAGGATTCGGCGAGTATGCGTTCGCCCAACTAGAGATAATACTGTGGATAAGTCCTTAACAACTTTGAAGGTGGTTTCATTGAGGATCGAGATCCTTGGCCCGGACTGTGAACCATTGAGAGGAATGGCCATCCAAACAGCGGAGATCGCTGAAAAACTTGCACTCGACGTCGAGCTCGCCAGGATAACACGAATAGATGATATTCTAAGACGAGGCGTGACTGTTGTTCCTGCAGTGCTCATAGACGGAATTCAGATCGGTGCAGGCCGCATCTTGTCCAGAGAAGCCTTGGAAGGGCTGATCGCAGACAGTGCAGACAGTGCGGAGTAGACAACAGCCCGGATCTCGACGACCTAGTCGAGTTCGATTGTCGGATGCTTTGAAGATCTTCTATAAAACAGCAGGATGTTGCCTATAGATTGCACGACCTCAGCTCCAGTGGCTTTGACAAGCTGTTCTGCGATGGACTCGATGCTGTCAGTGCAGCTCTGTAGCACCCTGGCCTTTATGAGCTCTCTAGCCTCCAGCGCCTCATCGACTTGTCTGATAACAGGTTCGGTAACTCCGCTCTTGCCTATTTGGATTATGGGATCCATCTGATGCCCGATCTTTCTGAGATAAGCCCTCTGTTTACTCGTCAACACCTGTCAACACCTCCCCAGGTTCTCGAAGGCCAGCTTCTCATATTATGTAGCATGCACGGGGTTACCACAAGTACTTCTTTTGTTCTCAAAGGAGCTGCGATGTCCGTATGCCACGAATAGGGTTGGCTCTTAGTGGCGGCTCGATGCGGGCGGCCGCGCACGTAGGAGCGCTCAAGTGCTTGCATGACTACAGGATCAGACCGTGGGCTGTGTCAGGGACTAGTGCAGGGTCTGTAGTAGCTGGGCTCTATGCGTCGGGGTTGGGCCCCGAATCCCTTGAGGATGTAGCGCGTTCATTGACTGTAGGCAAGGTGTTTGATCCGTATTCCCCACTAGCCATATTGTCCGGCCTCGCCAAAGTGGTAAACGACGCAATGGGCGGCCCCAAGTTCCTGTTGAAACAGGCGCCAAGCGGAATCATCAGGGGACAACGACTGGAAGCATTCTTGCGAGCACAGGGGATCGCAAATACGTTTGAACAGATGCACATGCCGTGCATAGTGACAGCAGCGGAATTGGACACAGGGAGAAAGGTGCTGTTTGCAGATAAGGACACTGCACTGAGGCTGTCGAGACGCTACCGACTGAGGCGCAATCGCACTGCCGTGGTGTCGGGTGTCGCTCCGGCAGAAGCGATCGGGGCAAGCTGTGCAATCCCGGGTGTGTTCGCGCCCAAGCGGATCAATGGAATGCAGCTGGTAGACGGAGGTATCAAGGACAACCTCCCACTCGAACCACTTGACCTTCTCGGCTGCGAGATTTTGATCGGCGTTGATCTGGGGTACTCGGGTGAGAGGCGCGAAGACATTGACAACATCGCGGAGGTCGTTGCTCAGTCGATCGACATAATGGCCCAGCAGTCAGTTCATCTGTCAGTAGAGATGCTCAAGAGCAGGTACCGTGACAAGCTTGTGCGCGTGACGCCCAGGATTTACGACATCGGTTTGTTCGACACCAGTAGAATCGAGGAGTGTATTAGTAGAGGCTATCATGAAATGAAGAAATGCATCGCTCAACTGCACAGAATCATGAGGGTGAGGTCAGCGAAGTGAGAATTGTAACCCGAGTTACCTTGTCTGTAGGACAAGCGTGGTATAATGTACGGTGTGCCGGTTCAATCGACCTGTGCTAGGAGAGTGGTTTCCCCTGAAGCGGACACTGATGCCCAAGGCACTTGGGTTTTTGATCCCGCTATCAATAGTGATTGTGTGGCAGGGTCTCAGTTCACAGGGGATTCTTGACCCCTCGATGATTCCCGCGCCTGCGTCAGTGCTTGCTGCAGGAGTCAGCGGAATCAAGACAGGCGAACTGGTGAGGTACATCGGCGTAAGCGTCATTAGAGTCGCTCGCGGATTTCTGATGGCGTCTGTTGTCGGGGTATTGTCGGGATTAGCGTTGGGCTGGATCCCGGCTCTGAGGACCTTGATGAGCCCATTTCTCAATTTCCTTAGACAGATCCCTCCCGTGGCGTGGATTCCTGTGTTTATCATGTGGTTTGGGATCGGAGAGGGTTCCAAGGTGTCCGTCATCGCCTATGCCGCCTTTTTCCCGGTGTTGATAAACACGGAGATGTCTGCAGCTCAGATAAGTGACAACTACCTCGAGCTCGGCCGGGTGTACAGGTTTACTCCTCTCCAGGTGTTGACTCGGATCATAGTGCCGGGGAGCCTCGGCCCGGTCTTTGCCGGGTTGAGGCTGGCCCTTTCCAGCAGCTGGCGGGCACTGGTTGCAGCAGAGATGCTGGCTTCTGCCAGCGGCCTGGGTTACATGATCATGATTTCACGAGAGTTGGTCCGTCCTGATGTTATGTTTCTTGGGATCGTCGTCATGGGTTTGCTCGGGTACGCAGTAGATGCTGGAGCAGTGCGGTTGCAAAGGGCTATCGCCCCATGGAGCTGACCTGCTACTGCAATCGGTCTTGGATTCTGTCACCTGCTATGGCGGCAGCGTTATCTCAGGAGGATGAGTATTGGCTATCGGCGTTGGAGTTGTTGTCGAGGACGTTACCAAGCAGTTCCGAGGCGATTCGGGGAGTCTGTTGGTCCTTGATAGAGTTTCGCTTTATTGCCGTTCGGGCGAGTTCGTAAGTGTCCTTGGCCCAAGCGGTGCAGGGAAGACGACTCTGCTCAGGTTGATAGCAGGATTGGACCATCCGGAAACCGGGCGTGTTGTCTATGTAGACGACTCCTCCGACAGAGTGGACAGGTCCAGGGTGCGTATTGGAATGGTCTTTCAGGAGCCGCGGCTCTTGCCGTGGGCGTCTGTTTTTGCAAATGTCAGTTACGGCCTGCAAGATGCGGCCAATAAAATCACGCGGTCTGAGCGAAAGCGTATGACTAGTGACATGATCGAGCGCCTGGGGCTAGGCGCCTTTTCGTCGTATCTCCCTCATCAGATCTCCGGCGGAATGGCGCAGCGGGTGGCTCTCGGCCGAGCTCTGGTCGGAGATCCTGACTTGCTTCTCCTCGATGAGCCTTTGGGCTCGCTGGATATTAAGAATCGTCTGGCCATTCAGGATCTGCTAGTTGAGATCGCAGGCAGTGGTTCGCCACATCCGTGCGCATGCATAATGGTCACCCACAGCATTGATGAGGCCATTTACCTGTCGGATCGGATATACGTCTTGAGCGAGAGACCCGCGTCAGTGCTTGCTGAGATCGATGTGCCGATCACCCGTCCAAGAGATAGAGTCTACTCAGACTTCTCAGAAGTCAGAAGGCAGGTGATCGAAGCGCTGGGAGTGTCGCCGAGTGAGTGATTGACCGCCGTTTTGCGATTTGCTAGGGGCTGTTTGGCATATGATTTTAGGTCATACAGACGAATCACGAAAGGGGTGTTTGCTATGGAGATATATCGTTCTAGAAAGAGAGTTCCAGTGCAGAGCAAGAATGCTCGCACACTTGCTGTAGTGCTGGTTCTTGCGCTATTGGCTGCTATTCCTCTCATATCAGCAGCCACAGATAGCCGCAACAGCCTCAGGGTGACGTACAACCCTATTCCGTTCAACGCTCCAACTATCTTGATGCACAGAGGTATGCTTCAGGACAGAATGGACGCGCTTGGAATACAGGTTGAATGGATCAGTGGGCTTCTAAAGGGATCGCTGATGACTGAGAGTATGGCTTCTGGTGAGTTGGATATAGCGAGCGTTATGGGAGGGACCTCGGCAGTCGTTTCATATGCTGGGGGTCGAGATATCGTCATAGTCGGTGGATACAGCAGGGCCCCTCAAGGCTTTGGTATAGTGGTGAGGCCGGACTCACCAATTGAGACCGTCGCCGACCTCAAAGGCAAGACAGTGGTAGGCCCCGTTGGGACAGAAGTGCATTTCCTGCTGGCGCGAGCACTGGAAGAGGCGGGCTTGAGCCTGCGGGATATCGAACTGCGAAATGATTTGGTGCCAAATGCGATAAGCTATGTGATCAATGGCAGTGCGGACGCTGCCTTGGCTGTGGAGCCCATGATGTCTGTCTACGAGCATCAAGGCAAGGTGAGGGTGCTAAGGACAGGCGAAGGGCTGATGCCTGGGGCCACATTTGTCGCTGTCCGAGGTTCGTTTTTGCGGGATCGTCCCGACGTGGTCGTACAGTACCTGAGGGCGCAGATCGAGGCCATACAGGATATTGAGAGTATGGGCGATGAGGTCCTGGCGCTTGCAGCGGACGAACTGGACATGCCTCAGCCAGTCATTGAGCGGGTGGCCCAGAAGTATACCTTCAGTGCTGAACTTGACTCACAGGCTATCGCGGACCTGCAGAACGTAGCAGACTTCCTGTTCCAGGAGGGCTTGATAAGAAACAAGGTGGACGTAAGGTCGATGGTTGACACCTCGTTGCTTGAGGAGGCGCTCTCGAGTGAGGGTCGGTGAGGACCAGAGACCGCACGGGCCGATACAGAGAGGGCGTCTCACAGACATGGAGTTGTCTGTGAGACGGATTGGAAAAATGGGCTATATTCCAGATCGGTGATAGACAGAGAAAGCGGGACGAGGTGCGACCCACCGGGCCGTATTTCGTCCAAAATGCGTATAACAAACGTTGACACTGAGAGAGTAGGGGAGTATACTGACACTGGGTTGGAAAGGGCTTGCTCAACAAGCTCCATATTTTGCAGGTTCTTGTGATTTTGTTCACAAGGAAACCCTACAAAGATGATATCAATGCTTTACTCGCAGCGGGTTGATGGGAGGAAGACTCATGGATGGTGGCAAGTGCCGAGTGCTGGTGTGCGCCGGCGCAGGATGTGTATCCTCCGGGTGCAAGGCTGTCGCGCGTGCGCTTAGTGAAGTTGTTCGCAAATCGGACCTCGACGGTAAGGTCGAGATAGTGCAGACCGGGTGCATCGGATCCTGCGATCTTGGCCCGGTGGTTGTCGTCGAAAGCGACGGTACGTTTTATCAGCATGTAACCCCCGAGGATGTGCCGGATATCGTGAACGATCACATTATAGGCGGCAATCCTGTTGAGCGGCTTCTTCACAGATCAGGCGACACTGGGGAATTCGAAGTAAAACTGAGTGACATGAGCTTTTTCCGCGGACAGACAAAAATCGCTCTGCGGAATTGCGGTGTCATTGATCCTCTTAGCATAGACGAGTACATCGCCCGGAACGGCTATGAGGCGCTTTCAAAGGTCCTAAAAGATATGACGCCAGGACAGGTCATTGATGCGATCAAGGCGTCTGGACTCAGAGGGCGCGGCGGTGCCGGGTTCCCAACAGGGCTCAAGTGGATGTTTACAGCAGACGCACCTGGTGAACCCAAGTATGTGGTCTGCAATGCTGACGAAGGTGACCCGGGAGCCTTCATGGACAGATCTCTGCTCGAAGGCGATCCCCACAGCATAATCGAGGCGATGATCATCGCAGGGTATGCAGTTGGCTCGCACCAGGGCCTTGTATATGTACGGGCTGAGTATCCGCTGGCAGTGGAAAGGCTGAGTCACGCGATAGAGCAGGCCGCAGAGCGCGGATTCCTCGGAAATGACATACTCGGCAGCGGGTTCAGCTTCAACCTTGAGGTAAGGGTTGGAGCCGGCGCGTTTGTCTGCGGCGAGGAGACAGCACTGCTGGCTTCGATCGAAGGCAAGAGGGGCATGCCGAGACCCAAACCCCCGTTCCCGGCTGCATCCGGACTTTGGGGGAAGCCGACACTCATAAACAATGTCGAAACTTTTGCAAACATCGCACCGATTATTCTAAATGGCCCCGAATGGTTCAAGGGCATGGGGACGGACCGCAGTCCTGGTACAAAGGTGTTTGCCTTGGCTGGAAACATCAACAACACCGGGCTCGTTGAAGTGCCGATGGGAACTCCTCTGCGGACAATCATCTACGAGATCGGTGGAGGAATCCCAGGAGGCAAGGGGTTCAAGGCCGCCCAAACAGGCGGGCCGTCAGGCGGTTGCATCCCCGCACAGCATCTCGACGTTCCGATGGACTTCGATTCGCTGACCAAGCTAGGTGCCATGATGGGATCCGGCGGATTGATCGTCATGGACGAAGAGACCTGCATGGTCGATATAGCCAAGTTTTTCTTGCAATTCACACAGGATGAGTCGTGCGGCAAGTGTGTTCCGTGCCGAGAGGGCACCAAGGTGATGTTGGATATCTTGGACCGGATAACAAAGGGCGAAGGACAGGAAGGGGATATCGAACTCCTCGAGTCCCTAGGCAAGACAATCAGCCAGACGGCACTGTGTGGTCTGGGTCAATCTGCGCCCAATCCTGTCCTCAGCACAATCAGATACTTCCGCGACGAGTATGAGGCGCACGTTCGGGACAAGCGTTGCCCGGCAGGCGTGTGCACAGCTCTGGCGTCATACGTCATAGAAGTTGAGAAGTGCCGTGGTTGCGGGCTCTGCGTCAAGGTATGTCCAGTAGACGCTATTCACCCCATCGAGCTCCAAGCAGTTGCGGGTGATGAGGGACGGACCAAGAGAAAGCGTCCGCCGTATGCGATTGATGCGTCTAAGTGCATAAAGTGCGGGGCATGTGTGGCTGAGTGCCGCTTCGGCGCAATCACGCGGTGAGAAAGCAGTTAGAGCCGATTTGCTCAAGCTGCATCAGGAGAGGTGTGTACTATGGATACTGTAAAGCTTACGATTGACGGCAAACAGATAGAGGTAGAGCGAGGTACAACCATCCTTGAAGCCGCAAGACTGGTTGGCGCCAACGTTCCTACTCTCTGCTACCACCCTGTACTTGGTGGAGGAGGAGCTTGCAGAGTCTGCGTGTGCGAGGTCGAAGGAGCAAGGAACTTGGTGGCATCCTGTGTGTGCCCTGTCAACGATGGGATGGTTGTGTGGACCAACTCCAAGGCGGTTCGAGAAGCACGGCGGACTGTTGTTGAACTCATGATCGCGTCCCATCCGCAGGATTGCCTGACATGCGATAGATCTGACACCTGCGAGCTGAGACGTCTCGCTTCACGGCTCAACGTCCGTGAGGGGCGGTTTACTCGTGAAAAGAAGGCGTCGCCAAAGGATACGTCCAGCCCGTCGGTAGTACGAGACCCATCGAAATGCATCCTTTGCGGCAGGTGCGTTGAGGTCTGTTCATCCGTTCAAGGCGTCGGAGCCATTGGGCTTGCCAATAGAGGTATAGAGACGGTGGTGGCCCCGGCGTTTGGCGATGATCTTGCAGATACCAAGTGTGTTGCCTGTGGGCAGTGCACTGCTGTCTGCCCGGTGGGTGCCTTGATCGTAAAGGACGACACAGATGCCGTGCTTGACGCATTGAGCGATGAGAACAAGCATGTTGTGGTCCAGGTTGCGCCGGCCGTTAGGGCAGCTCTCGGAGAAGAGTTCGGCCTACCGGCAGGGACCGATGTTACTGCAGAGATGGTCGGGGCTCTGAAACAGCTTGGCTTTGATGCGGTTTTTGATACGCAGCTGTCAGCAGACCTGACGATTATGGAAGAAGGAAACGAGTTCATCGAGCGGCTGAAGAGCGGGGAGCGGCTCCCGTTGATTACATCTTGTAGCCCCGGATGGATCAACTACATGGAGAACTTCCATCCGGACTTGGTTGACAACGTTTCGTCGTGTAAGTCGCCTCAGCAGATGATGGGAGCAGTCATCAAGACCTACTACGCGAAGAAGGCCGGGGTGGACCCGTCAAAGATAGTCTCAGTTTCTATCATGCCATGCACTGCCAAGAAGTTCGAGGCGAAGCGGCCTGAGATGAACAGCTCAGGATACCGCGATGTGGACTATGTGCTGACCACTCGGGAGCTGGCATCAATGCTCAGGCAGGTTGGGATTGACCTAAAGAGCGTGCAAAGCAGCGACTTCGACAGCCCTCTCGGAGAGTCAACAGGAGCAGGAGAAATCTTCGGAGTGACCGGCGGAGTCATGGAGGCTGCATTGAGGTCGGTGTACTTCGCTCTGACCAACAAGCCTTTGGAGAACCTCGAACTGCATCCAGTTCGCGGATTTGACGGGATTCGAGAGGCTGAGATCGATGTGGCAGGCCAGAAGGTCCGTGTAGCTGTAGCCCACGGCCTGTCCAATGCAGAAGAGCTCCTGAGACGCATTGAAAGCGGCGAAAAGGAGTATCACTTCGTAGAGATCATGGCCTGTCCGGGCGGTTGCATAGCCGGCGGCGGACAGCCCTTCTCTCAGGACCCGGACATCAAGTCAAAGCGCGCGTCAGTTCTTTATGCTGGCGATCGAGCTAAGAAGCAGCGGATGTCTCATGACAACCCGGCAGTTAAGAAGCTATACGGAGAGTTTCTTGAAACTCCGGGAAGCGAGATTGCCCATAAGCTACTTCATACCACCTATTGTCAAGGTGAAAAGTGTTCTGAGAAAGCATCGGCCAACATCAAAGAGGCAAGCTGAGACTAGTTGGGCAGCGCCCTTGGGCGGTCGGGCCTAAGGCGCTGCCGCGTTGGCCTAATAACTCGCGGCGATGAGCGGGCCAGTGGACTTGCCGCGAGAAGTCGACTGATTGAGGTGATTGCTGTGAGCGAAGCAGCTGTTAGGTCCACCGCCCAAGGAGCGGGTACCGGCATTGACCCGGATCTGATGAAGAAGGTTGATGCTGTAATCGAGCAATATAGGGGAAACAGGGGCGCCTTGATCCCGGTGCTGCATGAAGTTCAAGAGATAATCGGGTATCTTCCGAGGTTCGTCCAGAGCAAGATCGCCGAGGCACTAGGAGTTTCTGAAGCCGAGGTGTACGGTGTAGTCACCTTCTACTCGTTGTTCACTATGAAGCCTGCAGGCAGACACAAGATAGGCGTATGTCTTGGCACTGCGTGTTATGTCAAAGGTGCCGCTGCTCTGCTCGAAGCTGTTAAGCAGGCTGCAGGAGTAGAAAATGATGATGTCTCTGCAGATGGCAGATTTAGCGTTGAGGTAACTCGATGCATAGGAGCTTGCGGCCTGGCGCCTGTCCTTACCATAGATGAGGATGTCTACAGCCGAGTGTCTCCTGAGTCTGTCAGTGAGATTCTGGAGAAGTACGAGTAAGTACTTCGGACGCGCCGTAGACGTGTTTTGAGTGGGTAGATTGTCAAGCCCGCAATCAGGTCATGTAAGTACCTGGTTGCGGGCTTTGTTGTTGGAAGGAGCCTGCGGTGCGATAGCGAAATATGGTGAGAACTAGGCGTTTGTGCGGAACTTGGAGGTGGTGTCAATGATAAAAAGAGAGTCCGAGATGCAAGTTGAGGTCCGCAAGGAGATGCGAGGAGGCAAAGGCGAGGTCGAGCTCCGTCACATATTCAGCAAGGACGAGTTGACCGGCAAGTGCAGGCTTCTAGCAAAGATCACGCTTGCACCCGGCTGCTCTATTGGCTTGCACGAACACGCTGGCGAGGAAGAGATCTACTACATAATCAATGGCAGGGCTCGCGTTCATGACAACGGCACTACTGCCGACCTGTCTGTCGGAGACGCAGTTCTCACTGGTGGAGGGAGAAGCCACTCGATTGAGAACATCGGAGACGAACTGCTGGAGCTTGTTGCAGTGATATTGCTGTATTAGCCGACACTGCAGTCAAACGCCGGGCTTTAGTCGCCGCAAATGTACTGGTCCGGGCTTAACTTGCATTGCCGGAGGAAGTGGTAGACTTGACCCCAGATAGACTAAGAGAGATGCTCGAGGACGGCGTGCTCATAGGCGATGGCGCCATGGGAACCTATCTTGCAGCCCTCTGTCCGCAGATGAGCGGGCCTGTGGAGTTGTTCAACCTGACAAGTCCGGAACTCGTCGCTTCTGTCCATCGAGACTATGTGAAAGCGGGAGCAAGGCTTATTGAGACAAACACCTTTGCTGCAAACAGATGTCAGCTCCACAGGTTTGGCCGTTCTGATGAGGTAAGAGAGATCAACGCTGCCGGAGTGCGCATAGCCAAGGGCATTGCCGACGACGCTGTCTTGGTAGGAGGCGCGGTTGGGCCCGCGTCTATCGGTGAGTTCGCCCCATCTTCCGAGTCGGAGCTTAGAGATGTGTACAGAGAACAAATGGCTGCGCTGCTTGAAGCCGGGGTCGACCTGCTGGTGCTCGAGACCTTCTCGGACCTGTACGAGTTGCAGATAGCCCTCGAGACTGCGTTGAGTCTAAGCGATGTAGCTGTGATCTGCCAAGTCACTACCGTGGGCGGAACAGGCAGAGCCGAGTTGGGGCGGTTGAGGCGGCTTGCAGAGTTGGTACAAAAGGGAGCTGCTGCAGTCGGAGTCAATTGCTCCGGGGGCCCGTCGGTAGTCTCAGAAGCAGTGTGTGAGTTGGCGAAACTGATCGATGCTCCCGCGTCTGCGTTTCCAAACGCTTCGATCCCCGAGTTGGTCGGGGGCAGGAGCCTGTACGGTGCCGATCCATCCTATTTTGGCAGTAGTGCCGCAAACTGCGTCGCGGCAGGAGCAGCCATAGTCGGAGGATGCTGCGGGACTACTCCGGCCCATATTGATGCGCTTGCCCGGTCCATTGACCAGAGCGGACTGCTCTTAAGAAAGCGCAAGTTTACATTGACCCTAAGAGAAAAACCGGGAGTTACTGCGCAGAAGTTCGGTGCTGCGCCGTTTGTAGAAAAGGCGAAGTCTGGCAAACCAACCGTAATCGCCGAATTGCACCCGCCGAAAACGTGGTCGCTTTCGGCATTTGTTCACACTGGCAAGTGCCTGGCGAGGGACGGAGTCGACGCGTTTAGTGTTCCGGAGAACCCGGGCGCAAGAGTCCGGATGGACAGCTTAGTCGCAGGCTACATGCTTCAGAGGGAGACGGGAGTCCCTGCGATTATCCACATGACGTGCAGAGATAGGGGTCTGGTTGCACAACACTCGAGGGTATTGAGCCTTGCTGCAATGGATATACGTGCTGTGTTGGCTGTGACCGGCGATCCGCCCGGCGACCAGATGGGCCGTAGAGTCTCGGGCATGTACGATATAGGCTCTTATGGGTTGATCGAGCTCATACAAGGCTACAACACCTCTCCCGACGCGCCATACAGGGTAAGTGTCGGGTGCGCGTTCAACGCAAATGCGGTTAGGTTGGATGCGGAAATAAAGCGCCTGAGACGCAAGATCGACTTGGGCGCAGATTTTGTGCAAACCCAGCCGATATGGACTTCATCGGCGGTCTATGAGATCCGCGACAGGCTGGGCGATCTTGGCGTACCCGTATTTGTCGGTGTTCTGCCCTTTGTCTCGCTCAGAAACGCAGAGGTCCTCAACAACGAGTTTCCGGGAATGAGAATACCCGAAGAGATTATGTCTCAGTTGCGCTCGACTCCACCAGAACAGGTGAGTTCTGTAGGCTTGAGACTTGCTCAGCAGGTTGCTGAGGCTGCACTTCGTTGCTTCAGCGGGGTGTACATCATTGCGCCCTTCAATCGGCTGGATGTCGCCTCACCGCTCGTCCGGCTTGCCGCGGGGTTCAGTAGATGACTCTCAGTAAACGGCTATGACAGCTGCTCTTGTGCGGGAAACCAGTACCTCTGCCACCTGGTCTGTTGCTACCTTTTCATACGGTTGGACTGTGCTATAATATATGGGATATCTGAGAGCGAGCTGGGAGAGTTTAGCGCTCACCTGCGGTGTAGTTGGGCTATCAATGTTATGCAGGAGTACGCTATCGCATCTTCTTTCAGGGTCAAACACAAGCGACTCTAGATCGACACCGAGCAGACCAACTGCCAATACGGCTATGGCACGTGTGCCCGACAACCGCATAGATTACCTCTCGCCGGTATGTGCTGCGGCGAAGATTACATATGCGCAGGTGACGCTGTCTGACCTGCCCGGGCTGGTAAGTGAACCGCCTTCAGGTAGGAGCTACAGCAGTAGGTTTCTACCGGGCATTCCCCATACATATGACTCACTTGACCTCATATCGCTCTTGATGGTGGGAAAGGATGAAGTCAGAGCGTGGACGATGAAGAAGGGAACGCTTCGGCTCGAGGGCAGGGATTACGGAGTACAGGACGGAGACGTTGTAGAGTTTCGGTTCAATGTGCGACAGGAGTTGGAGGAGTGGTAGTATGTTGCGGACCCACACTTGCGGCGATCTGAGTAAACAGCATATTGGAGAGAGGGTCACGCTTTGTGGTTGGGTACAGAGTGTTCGTGACCATGGTGGCGTGATATTTATCAACTTGAGAGACAGATATGGTGAAACTCAGATTGTCTGTGACCCGAGAAGAGACCAAGAGAGCCATAGAGAGGCCGAGCGGGTTCGCAAAGAATGGGTGGTCAGGGCTAGTGGAGTTGTAGAGGCACGCCCGCCAGAGTCCCTGAATCCAAACATGGCTACGGGCGAGATCGAGATTGCGTGTGACAAGCTTGAAACGCTCAGTGTAGCGCAAACTCCACCTTTAGAGATAGACGACAGCAAAGTTGCCAACGAGGAGATTCGACTGAGGTATCGATATCTAGACCTTCGAAGGCCATCTATGCAGCGAAACCTCACGATTCGCCATAGAGTGGCTCAGGCTGTCCGCCAGTACTTGTCCGATCGGGGCTTTTTGGAAATCGAGACACCTCTGTTTGTGCGCAGTACGCCTGAAGGCGCGCGTGACTTTGTAGTTCCGAGCAGGCTTTATCCAGGGAGGTTTTACGCTCTTCCTCAGAGCCCGCAGTTGTACAAGCAGCTCCTGATGGTCGCAGGAGTGGACAGGTACTTCCAGTTGGCTCCGTGTTTTCGCGACGAGGACCAGAGGGCCGATAGACAGCCTGTCCATACTCAGATCGACTTGGAAATGAGCTTTGTTGACGAGGCGGACGTCTTTGAAGTGGTCGAGGGAATTGTCGCCACAGCCTTCAAGGCAGGCTCCGGGATCGAGGTCGCGACGGGGTTTCCGAGGATGTCCTATCAGGAGGCCATAGACCGCTATGGCCTTGATAAGCCGGACACGCGCTTTGGCATGGAACTCATTGATTACACAGACCTGGTTGCAGACTGCGGGTTTTCCATTTTCTCCAAGGCTGTTGCAAATGGGGGACAAGTTAAGGGACTCAATATCAAGGGTGGAGCCACGATGCCCAGGCGCGAGATTGATGAGCTGGGCGAATTCGTTAAGATATACAAGGCAAAGGGCCTGGCTTGGATGCGTGTTACGGATGACGGCCTGGAATCCAGCATAGCTAAGTTCTTCACTGAACAGGAACTAACCGCTATTCGAGAGCGCGCTCAAGCTGAGCCTTCAGACTTGTTGGTGTTTGTGGCGGACACACCCAAGGTCGTAGCTACGTCTTTGGGGTGGCTCAGAAATCACTTGGCCCGCAAGCTGGACCTCATTCCGGATGACGTCTACAACTTCATCTGGATTACTGACTTCCCTATGTTTGACTGGAACGAAGAAGAGAACAGATGGGAGCCTATGCACCACATGTTCACAATGCCAAAGCAGGAGGACATGCAGTTCCTTGCCTCGGACCCGGGCAGGGTCAAGGGCAGGCTGTACGACCTCGTGCTCAACGGCATGGAGCTTGGCAGTGGCAGCATAAGGATAAACAGGCCTGATATACAAGCCGAGGTTATGAATGTGATCGGCATGGACCGGGCAGAGGCTGAACGCCGTTTTGGGTTCTTGCTCAAGGCATTTGACTTCGGCGCTCCGCCTCATGGCGGGTTTGCCCTTGGGCTTGACCGACTGGTTGCGCAGATAGCGCAGGCAGAGAGTATGCGCGACGTCATAGCATTCCCGTACGCGTCTGGAGTGTCTTTGGTCGACGGTTCGCCCGCGGAGATCGACGAGCAACAACTGCGGGAGCTCAGAATACGTGTTGTCGGTACCGAAGGCGACCAGAAGTAAGTGTCTAGAAGGAAGCTGTGGAGGTGGGTGTCGTGGGTTTTTTCCTTGGCATCGACATCGGAACAAGTGCAACCAAGGCGATCGTGATTGACGGTGACGGCAGAGTGGTTGGTAGCGGTACTGTTGAGTATCCTCTGTACACACCTAGACCGAATTGGGCTGAGCAGGATCCGGAGGATTGGTGGAAGGGCACTGTCGGCTCTACTCGTCGAGCCATAGAGTCCGCAGGGATAAGTGGTGATGATATCTCTGGAATAGGGTTTTCAGGACAGATGCATGGTGCTGTGTTGTTGGATTCTGCTGACAGAGTACTCAGACCAGCAATACTCTGGTGTGACCAGCGCACAGCGCAAGAGTGCGACGAGATCACTGAGACGGTCGGCGCGAGGCGCCTCTTGGAGTTGACTTACAACAAGGCACTTGCAGGCTTCACAGCTCCGAAGATACTTTGGGTGAGAAAGAACGAGCCCGAGATATATGAAAAGGTTCGTAAGGTGCTATTGCCTAAAGACTACATACGGTTCCGCATGACAGGGGAGTACGCTACCGAAGTGTCGGATGCTTCCGGTACTCTGCTGTTTGATGTGAAAAACCGCACCTGGTCGAATGAGATGTTGGACGAGCTGGAGATACCGCGAGAGTTCATGCCGGACTGCTATGAGTCTCCAGTTGTGAGCGGCCAGGTCAGCACAGAAGCTGCGTCCGAACTGGGAATCAAGCCCGGGATTCCGGTAGTAGGCGGCGGAGGCGACAATGCGGCAGGAGCCGTAGGCAACGGTATTGTGCATTCGGGTCTTACCTGGGTCACTGTTGGGACGAGTGGAGTCGTCTTTGCACATATGGACGAAGTCGATCTGGACGAAGAGGGCAGACTTCATACGTTCTGTCACGCAGTCCCCGGGAAGTGGCACGTCATGGGCGTTACTCTGGCTGCAGGAGGGTCGCTGCAGTGGTTTAGAAACAACCTGTGCGAGTCAGAGCGGTCAGTCGCGGGGCTGATGGGCAAGGACGCGTACGAGTTGATTACTGCTGAAGCTGCTACTGTGGAGATTTTGAGTGAGGGCCTTTTCTTCCTCCCGTACCTGTCCGGTGAGCGGACTCCTTACCCTGATCCGAACGCTCGAGGCGTGTTTTTTGGCTTGTCACTAAGGCACACAAAAGCCCACATGGCTCGTGCAATCCTAGAGGGCGTTGCTTACAGCCTGTCGGATTGCCTGGATCTTGTGAGGACGCTCGTGCCTGACGTGAGCGAGATCAGGGCATCAGGCGGAGGAGCAAGGAGCGACCTGTGGCGTCAGATTTTGGCTGACGTCTTTAAGACAAGGATGACAACGACCAACGCGACTGAAGGGCCTGCCTTTGGTGCAGCATTGTTGGCAGCGGTTGGAGTCGGGCACTTTAGCTCAGTAGAAGAGGCCTGCGATCATTGTGTGCGCATTGAGTCCAGCCTAGACCCGGTTGAGTCCAATGCCGCTCGCTATGAGAAAGGCAAGGCGCTGTACAGATCGCTTTACCCTGCCCTCAAGGATGCCTTTGACAGGAATGCCGAACTACTGAGCTGACATCATTGCTTGGGCTGTTCTGCCGCAGTATATCGCTGGAGCGGATTGGGAGGAAGGTAGTATGTCGTTGTCGGTTGGCCTCGTGGGTATGCCCAATGTTGGCAAGTCCACTCTGCTCAATGCTCTGTCAAATGCTCGCGCAGAAGCAGCCAACTATCCGTTTTGCACTATAGACAAGAATGTCGGCGTTGTCGAGGTCCCGGACGACTCGCTCCTTCGGTTGAGGGATGCCCTCCAACCGAAGGAGTGCGTCGCTTCGACTATACAGATCATTGATATCGCTGGGTTGGTCAGAGGAGCGAGTCGAGGAGAAGGCCTTGGAAACCGGTTTTTGGCGCATATACGAGAGGTGGACGCCATAGCGCATGTTGTCAGGTGCTTCGAGGACCCTGAGGTGGCTCATGTCGATGGTGGTGTAGATCCGATTCGAGACATCGATGTGGTCGAAACCGAGCTGTCTATAGCGGATCTGGAGTCCGCGGAGAGGACTCTGGAGCGAGAACGCAAAGTCCACACTGACACTGCCAAGAAGCGAGTTGGGGTTCTTGAGAGAATCGTGGAGGCTTTGGATGCGGGCTCTACAATAAGAGACATCGGCCTTACAAAGGACGAGCTGAGTCTTGTTAACGACCACAACTTCTTGACTGCGAAGCCCGTGTTGTACGTAGCCAATACAAATAGTGAAGACTTCCGCACAGTGCCTCCACTAGTCTCAGCAGTCATAGATCGGGTTAGGCCTGCAGACGTGGTTGTCATCAACGCAAGACTCGAGTGCGAACTTGCCGAGCTTCCAGATGACGACCGGACTGAGTTAATGAGTGAGATAGGCCTTGATGTGCCTGGGACAGTGAATCTGGTGAGACATCTGTTCAACTTGCTCGGTCTAATCAACTTCTACACTATCGCGAACAACAAGTTGCAGGCGTGGAAGATTCCTTACGGCACGGACGCGCACACTGCTGCCGGGATGATTCACTCAGACATGAAACGAGGCTTTGTCAGGGCAGAGATCGCCAAGGTCGAGGACGTAGTGAAGTACGGGCCGTTTTCTGAGTTGCGCAAGCGCGGTCTCGTCAGGGCCGAGGGGCGAGAGTACATCATCGAACCCGAGGATGTTGTACACATCCTGTTTTCCGTTTGAGCCGGCTGCTCAGAGTAGCGGTTAGGCCTTGGCCGAAGGAGTGTTCATAGGTGCGGCGAATAGGATAACATAAAGATGGGTGTCAGATCTCCCGGTATACTCACCTGTCAGGAGGTCGATTACAGTGATACGAAAGCCCAAGAACGCGCTCTTTAGTCGAGGTTTTTCGCCTGTGGTTTTGGCGATTGCACTTGTTGTCGTCCTGATGTTCGCTGACGCCGCATTCGCCGATACCCCGATTCAGGTCGAGCTACAGCTCGTCGTGGAGGATCAGGGACTCAAACTGGATGTCTGGGTCGATAGGCCTACTTATCAGGTTGGCGAAAACATAACTGTCTACGCTCGGACTTCACGTGACGCGTATGTCTACATATTCAACGTCAGTCCTACAGGCGAAGTCATTCCACTGCTGCCAAGCTCGCGGGAGACAAGCAATTTCGTCAGAGCGGGACAGGTTCTTCGTTTGCCGCGGGGCAATTACAGGATCACGGCTGACAAACCTGGTGTAGAGTACCTAGTTGCCATTGCGACCATTCGGCCGATGAACACCGAGTCGTACTGGATAAAACGTGCCATGGATTCGGCAAGGATGGGCGCACCGCTCATAAGCACCCCTGAGGGGTTTCTTGACCGACTCCGCTGGGCGGAGCTTCAGCCTTTTCATGCAGATGCGTACGCGGCGACTGTGATTTCATTCGTCATTGAAGAGCCGTACTACTGGCGTTTAGGCAATCTGAGCGTCTCCAGTACTCCGGCTGGCGCATTGGTCTTTGTAGACGGCAGACAGGTTGGGGTGACTCCGTGCACTGTGCGCGACCTAGTCTCAGGATATCACGAGGTGACGCTAGTCAAAGAAGGCTATCGAACAGTCATTGATCAGGTCGCGGTCAGGAGCGGAGCAACTGAATACAAGAGCTACTCCCTTACGATGCTCGGAACACACGTGCCTACTGAAAGGGTCATCTTTGGGCCTTGGAGGATTTCGATCAAACGCGAAAATGACAGCGCGACCAGAACGTTCTCTGCAGATCTCGGCTACTCAGGAACCATCCAAGTCCGCGCTAGAGAGTCGTATGACGGGAAGCTGTATCAGATCGAAGGCCTGCTCACAGTCCAGCCGACGGGGTCAGTGACCCAGGTGTTCTTCTTGCCTGCAAGCTCAGTCACTGAAGCGGATCGCGGCAGGACGATAACCAGCACTGCGGGCCCGTTTAGAGTGTTGACTACTATAGAGAACGTAGAGCTCACCGAGAAAGGATCAGTGTTCTCATCCAAGTACCTTAGTTCCATTACTCTCAGCATACAGGTGGTTTGGACCGGCAATGTCTAGCGAGATGTGAAGGCTATCCGCTCATATTGAGCGGGTATTTAGTGGGGTGTATGAGCAGATGAACCAGGTTTACATCGAGGACATATCCAAGTATGTTGGCGAGCGAGTGACTATATCGGGCTGGCTTTACAACAAGCGTTCAAGCGGCAAGATCCACTTTTTGATCGTCCGCGACGGAACCGGCTTTGTGCAGGCCGTAGCCTCCAAGTCGGATGTCGGAGAAGAGGCCTTCGAACTCCTAAAAGGAGTTACTCAAGAGTCTTCCTTGCGGGTATCCGGTACAGTGCGTGCAGACGAAAGGGCTCCAGGCGGGTTCGAGCTTCTGATGGATGGAGTCGAAGTGGTTCAGATTGCCCGCGAGTATCCGATTAGCCTGAAAGAGCACGGTGTCGACTTCCTGATGCAGTATCGTCACTTGTGGCTGCGCACTCCTCGCCAGCATGCCATCATGCGAATCAGGGCAGAAGTGATAGCAGCGTGTCGCTCGTTCCTCGATAACAATGGTTTCTTGCTCATCGACGCTCCTGTGCTCACCCCTGCTGCGTGTGAGGGTACGACAACCCTGTTTGAGACCGACTATTTCGGAGACAAGGCCTATATGTCTCAGAGTGGGCAGCTCTATATGGAAGCAGCAGCCATGGCGTTCGGCAGAGTGTACTGTTTTGGGCCGACGTTTCGCGCAGAGAAGTCCAAGACCAGACGACATTTGATGGAGTTCTGGATGGTGGAGCCCGAAATGGCTTACGTCGAGCTCGATGAGAGCTTGTGCATCCAGGAGCAGATGGTGACGTACATTGTGAGGCAGGTCTTGTCCAAGAGGCAGCGGGAGCTTCAGACCCTCGAGAGGAACACAGATATTCTCGAAAAGGTCTCACCGCCGTTTCCGCGCATCACCTATACAGAAGCGCTCGACATACTCAAACAAAACGGCGTAGAGCTGGAGTTTGGGGATGATTTCGGCGGGGGAGACGAGACGATTCTCGCAAGCCAGTTCGATAGGCCGGTTTTTGTAACCAGATACCCCACGAAGGCGAAAGCGTTTTACATGAAACCAGATCCGGACAACCCTGAAGTCGTATTGTGCGCTGACCTGCTGGCTCCTGAGGGGTATGGAGAAATAATCGGAGGCGGACAGCGTATAGATGATCCGGAGCTGCTGAGAAGAAGGATTGAGGAACACAACCTTCCGATTGAGGCGTATCAGTGGTATCTCGATCTTAGGGAGTACGGTTCTGTGCCTCACTCCGGGTTTGGCCTAGGAATCGAAAGGCTAGTCGCGTGGATCTGCGGACTAGATCATATCAGGGAGACCTCGCCGTTCCCGCGCATGCTCTATCGCATCTATCCGTAGGTCTGCCGGCAGTGTAGTGAGTGTTCCGAAGTCATAAGTTTCGTAACGAGCGCTAGTCTCTACCCGCTAAAACCGCAAGAAAATACCCGAGCTTCGCAAGCAACTGCATGGAATTGCTCTGCAAGCTCGGGTATAGTTTTGGTGGAATACCAAGCATACAGATAGGATTACTTCAATTACTATAGGAGGGGAAAGCTATGCCTTCTGCGTTCACCAGGGTCGCCTATGAGTCAGCTGATGATCTGGTATTTGGCAGTGCTTTGAGGCCAGTGAGACTGGCGAACGGTATTACCATCGGCGGCGGGCGGGTACTTCCTGAAGTCAACTTCACTCTTCCGCCAATCGACATCAACCAGAGCACCATGCCAGAGATATTGGCCCAGTACAGAGACATGGTTTCAGGAATCCTGACAAGGGCCTATGAACTCTCGGTCCCTGCACTGATTCTCGAAGTAGAGCTGTTGCCTCCAATGACGAATACACCTCGCTGGGGCATCGATGTAGTCAAGACAGTCAAGGATGTCATGGTAGACTTCGAGGCGAGCAAGGGCATGAAGGTTGGGCTGAGAGTGACTCCGAACGACACGCGCGAATTCGAACGCCCCACACGGATGCGCAAGAGCCAGTACTTAGAAGCGATGCTCGAAACGTTTAAAGGCGTGGCTGAGGCTGGGGCTGATCTCCTCTCTATCGAATCAACGGGTGGCAAAGAGCTTCATGACCATGCCTTGATCCAGGGCGATCTGCGCGGTGTCATATTCGCGCTTGCGGTGATGGGTGCAAGAGACATGGAATTCTTGTGGACTCACATCTCCTCCATAGCAGAGTCGACTGGAACGATCGCAGCAGGAGATACAGCCTGCGGATTTGGCAACACGGCAATGGTCCTCGCTGAGAAGGGGTACATCCCCCGACTGTTTGCCGCGGTTGTCCGCGTAGCGACAGTCGCCAGAACCTTGGCAGCCTACGAGGCAGGCGCTGTCGGACCGAGCAAGGACTGCGCGTATGAAGGGCCTTACATCAAGGCTATAACAGGCTATCCAATATCGATGGAGGGGCGAACGAGTGCATGTGCACACTTGAGTCCTCTGGGCAACATCGCAGGTGCTGTGTGCGACCTTTGGAGCAACGAGTCAGTTCAAAACATCAAGCTGCTGGGCGCTATGGCACCGGTAGTGTCCACGGAACAACTGGCTTACGACTGTCGTCTGTATGACCAGGCAACTATTGCAGGAGAAGACGGTGTCCGCCAGCTACGGGATTGGCTCGCTGCCTCTGATGCGCCGCTAGATCCACAGGCGTATGTCTTGGAACCGAGTTTCGTCTACGAAGTGAGCAGGAGCCTAATCCGAGGTAACTCCGCGTACGAGCGTACGAGGTTGGGAGTCGAGCGTGCACTTAAACTGCTCCGTAAAGCGGTGCAAGAGGGAGAGTTGACACTCCCTGAGCGCGAGAAGCACTGGTTTGACATAATGCAGAGCGAGCTAGATTCGCTCCCTGAATCAGAAGACGAGCTCTGGACAGACATACGGTCAACCTATGACACGAGCGGGTTTGATGCGAGTAACTACTGCCTCTCTTAGGTCGTTGCGCTGACGTGGGTGGATCTATGGTCTCCCCCGCTTATTGTCCACTTCGACGTCCTGGCTCCGTGTATATGAGGTCCGATGTGCGTATGCAGTCAGATGCATATGGCGAGAAAAAATCACATCGTATGCTAGATACCACATACGAGTTGAGTACATCATATACGCACAGTCTCATCCAAGATTTGTCCCTTTCACTCCTCAAGTTGCGTCGCTATGCGCTGCATGCTATAATAAAGCAGTTAGCTTCAGTTGTTGAAATTTGTGCTGCTGCTGAGGCTGCTGTCAGATTCAGCCCGGTGGTTGCCAGTGATATTATGAGGTGAGTAGGCGTGAAGAGTGATATCCACCCGAAGTTTTACAAGACGACTGTGACCTGTGCTTGCGGAGAGCAGTTTGAGACCGGCTCTACGGTTGAGAAGCTTAGGGTAGAGGTTTGTTCAAAGTGTCATCCCTTCTACACCGGCCAGAGAACATCGACGGTTACCGGAGGAAGGATTGAGAGGTTTAGGAGGAAGCACAACCTATAGCGGCTATCCGGTGCAGCAACCCATCCTGGGCTTATGGCGGCTCTGTCTGTGGGCCCCGGATTGGTCCTGCCGACAGAGCCACGATTGGCTCTGTTCTTTTTTGGCCCGCACTGGCCCAGCTGATCAAGTCTGGAGGGACTTACGATGAGCGATCGCTTCCAGTATGGAGGCCAGGCTGTTATTGAGGGTGTTATGATGAGAGGCCGCCGCTCTCTTGCGATTGCTGTACGACGACCGGACAAAGAGATAGTTGTTGATACCAGGCCCATGGGTAGCCTGTCTCGCAGGTACCGACTTCTAAGGCTTCCTCTGATTCGCGGGGTGGTAATGCTCATAGAGTCTCTTGTAGTGGGCATGCAGGCTTTGATGTACTCTGCGAACCAGGTGTTTGAAGACGAGGAGGAGTTGAGCCCACTGGAGTTGGCTGGCACTCTTGTGTTGGCCTTGGGCTTATTCGTGGTCCTGTTTATCGTTGCACCAAACTTGTTCGCAACATGGCTGCAAGGAGCTCTAGCCGGGCGGGTGGTCCTGGCCAACCTGGCAGAGGGCATCCTTAGAATCCTCATCTTTCTATTATATGTACTGGGGATCTCGCGAATTAAGGACATACAGCGGGTTTTCGAATATCACGGTGCAGAGCACAAGGTAATTCATACGTATGAGCATGGCAGTGATCTTACAGTAGAGAATGCTCGCACCTTCTCGACCCTTCATCCACGATGCGGCACTAATTTCCTTCTCATCGTCATGATCGTGAGTGTTCTCGTGTTTTCGGCTCTAGGCAAGCAGACTCTTCTGATGAGAATCGTAAGCCGCATTGTCTTGCTGCCGGTGGTGGCTGGAGTATCGTATGAGGTTATGAAAGTTGCTGCACATCCGAGGCTGTCCAAGTATATCGGATGGATGAGCTACCCTGGTTTGATGCTTCAGAAGCTGACTACTAGAGAACCAGATGACAGTCAATTAGAGGTAGCGATTCGAGCGCTCAATACTGTACTGGCCTCTGACACTGAGAAGGTTGTGGCTGTTCGGTAGTTGAATGGGGGAAACCAGAAGCAGATGCTAGAACAACTTGAGCAATTGGAGCAAAGATATAAGGAACTGGAACAGCAGCTCGCTGATCCCCAGGTAGTCACTGACCAGAACAGGCTCCAAGAGGTTGCGAAGGCTCATGCCGATTTAGAAGAGATTATGAAGCCATATTGGCGGTATAAAGAGGTTCTTGCTGGTATTGAGGGTACTAAGGCTCTTTTAGAGGAGCTCCACGGTCAGACAGACTCAGGGGATTCCGATGTGGACACTGAGATGGTTGAGCTTGCTGAAGCAGAGATAGAAAATCTGAGCAAGGAGCGGGATGAGCTGGAGCACCGTCTCAAGCTTTTGCTCATGCCCAAGGATCCCAACGACGAGAAAAACGTCGTTATGGAGATTAGAGCAGGAACCGGGGGTGAGGAGGCTGCGCTTTTTGCCGGAGACCTCTTCCGTATGTACTGCAGGTATGCAGAAAAGCGCGGTTGGAACGTTGAGATGATGAGCCAGAACCCTACTGGTTTGGGCGGATTCAAGGAGGTCATCTTCCTTGTGAGTGGAGCCGGCGCGTATAGCAGGCTGAAACGCGAAAGCGGGGTCCACAGAGTCCAGAGGATTCCGGAGACTGAGGCGAGCGGTAGGATACACACGTCTGCTGCGACTGTTGCAGTACTTCCAGAAGCCGAAGAGGTTGACATAGAGATAGATCCTAACGATCTGCGCATTGACGTGTTCAGGTCGTCCGGCCATGGCGGGCAGAGCGTGAATACTACTGACTCAGCTGTGCGTATCACTCACATTCCAACGGGCATGGTTGTCACCTGCCAGGATGAGAAATCGCAGCTCAAGAACAGGACGAAGGCTCTGAAGATCCTTCGGTCTCGTTTGCTTCAGCAGAAAGCCGAAGAGCAGCGAGAGTCGTTGGCAAGCGAGCGCCGCAGCCAGGTTGGCAGTGGCGATAGGAGCGAGCGTATACGCACTTACAACTTCCCACAGAACAGAGTGACAGATCACAGGATCGGGCTCACTCTCTACAAGCTCGATAGCTTCATGGACGGTGAGCTTGACGAGATTATCGACGCACTCCTTGCAGCCGAAGAGGCGCAGAAGCTTGCTGCTGCAGGTTCCTAGTAGGTGGTGTTACAGTGAACCGCATTACCGTGGGAGAGATACTCGTCTCTGCTACGGAGCACTTCCGCAAACACGGTATTGAATCAGCTAGGCTGGACGCAGAGGTTCTCTTGGCTCACGTGCTTGGTGAGGAGCGAATCAAGCTTTACGTTGACTATGCCAAGCCTCTCCAAAATGAGGAGGTTGCGGCGTATCGTCGTTTGGTTGCCCGCCGCCTCCAGAATGTGCCCGTCGCCTATTTGGTCGGGTATAAGGAGTTTAACGGCATTAGGTTCAAGGTCGACCGCAATACCTTGATCCCCCGCCCAGAGACAGAACATCTCGTTGAGGCTGTCTGTGATTACCTGAACACCTGTGGCGAAAGCGACGAAAGGATCGTCGCCTTAGACATGTGTACAGGAAGCGGCGCGATTGCGATCTCGTTGGCACTTGAGTTTCCCAATCTTTCAGTCGTAGCTGTCGACATCAGTACCCCGGCACTCAGGGTGGCGCGGGAGAATGCCACTGCACTTGGAGTTAGTGACCGTGTTCATTTCCAAAGGAGCGACATGTTTGATCGGCTTCCTGTGGACAAGCTTGGAGAGAAGTTCGATGCAGTAGTTGCTAACCCGCCTTATCTGTCCAGGGAGGAGATGCGTTCACTTCACCCTGATATCGCCAAGTCAGAGCCGCTTATTGCCCTCGATGGTGGCTCAGATGGCTTGCGCTTTCAGCGGGTGTTGGTGGCCAGAGCGGCTGACTATTTGAAGCCCGGCGGGCTTCTGGCACTTGAGATAGGTGCATCCCAGGGCAGTGAAGTTGCGGGGATGCTGCAGGCGAGCGGTATGTACGAGGGCATCTCAATACTTCCGGACTACGCCGGTCTTGACCGAGTGGTGACTGCATGCAAACGGTTATCGTAAAGGCGTCCGACGGACACTGTGACGTTGACGGCATCAAACAAGCAGCAAATATCTTGCGTTCAGGCGGGCTGGTGGCTTTTCCAACAGAAACTGTATACGGCCTGGGCGCTGACGGGTTGAACGGCCAGGCAGTCCGAAAGATATTCGCAGCCAAGGGCCGCCCGGCCGACAACCCCTTAATACTTCACATATTTGATCTCAAGCAACTTGAAGAAATTGCTGCCGCAGTGCCTGACTGTGCGCAGCGTTTGATAGACAAGTTTTGGCCCGGGCCATTGACTCTGATACTGCCGCGAGGCGACCGCGTTCCGGATGCAGTGACTGCTGGGTTGGACACAGTTGGAGTCAGGATGCCCGACAATGACATCGCCTTGGCGTTCCTAGCAGCTTGCAAAGTGCCGGTGGCCGCGCCGAGTGCCAATGTCTCCGGCCGTCCGAGCCCGACGTCTGCCTTGGACGTGATGGACGACCTCGGCGGCAGGGTTGATTGCATCATAGACGGGGGCAAGTGCTCTGTAGGCATCGAGTCAACTGTCCTCGATGTTACGAGGCCGACGCCTGTAGTTTTGAGGCCCGGAGCAGCTACTGTTGAGGATATCAGGTCCGTTGTAGGCGAGGTCGCTATCGATCCATGTGCCGACGGCATCGACGATTGCGCAACAAGCACTCCGGCGAGGTCACCGGGTGTCAAGTACCGGCACTACGCGCCCATTGCGCCGTTAGTGTTGTTTGAAGGCGATCCAAAGGCCCGTCTCGTGGAGCTGTCTCGCCGTATCGAGAAGCTGGTTGCCGAAGGCAAGACAGTTGGAGTGGCGGTAGTAAGCGAGAGCCTTCCTTACCTGCCGAGTGGCAACGGCGAGCGGCTAGTTGTTAGAGACATGGGATCGGCACTTGATCCGAGCAGGATTGCCGCTACGCTGTTTTCTGTGCTCAGAGCTATGGATCGCGACAAGGTGGATATCATCCTCGTTGAAGGGATTCACGATACAGGTGTAGGTTTCGCAGTGATGAACCGTTTGCGCAGGGCAGCCGGCGGTGCTGTCGTTCGATGCTCATAGCCCGGTTGTTTGGAGACACAGTCAGACGATTCTAGGGGTGGTGAACCGGTGAATCGATGTCCGAAGAGGATTTTATTACTATGTACTGGTAACACGTGCAGGAGTAGTATTGCAGAAGGTATACTGAAGCACAAGCTCGAGCATACTTCTGTTGGGTCGCGTAGGCCTGAAGTTGTGTCGGCCGGGCTTAGTGCCTTCGATGGTTCGCCTGCGTCGGATGAGGCTGTGCGAGCCATGAGGGAGAGAGGGATCGATATCAGCTCGCACAGAGCCAAGAACGTCACCAGGGAGATGGTAAGTAGCGCTGACCTCATTCTAGTGATGACGCTGACACACAAACGCATGACCCTGGACAGGTTTCCGGAGGCACGCGGTAAGGTCTTCACCCTAAAAGAGTATGTGTCGAAAAACAGCTCACTTGACGATATCACTGCAGAGCTTTCTGAGCTTCAGGATCGGATAGAGAAGAAAAGGACGGAGTTCGTAAACAAGTATGGCAACAGATTACAGGAGCTTAACAAACGCAGGGTAGAACTTCGAAATGAACTCAGAATGGTAGAGCAGGAGATTGAGGGGCTGCATTCGCAGTTTGATTCATGTATAGACGACGAACAGGAGAGCATCAGCATGTTAGAGGACAAGCTGCACCAGCTCGACATTGTCGACCCCTTTGGCGGCGATATTGACGCATACCGCAAGACTTTGCGCGAGATAGAGGAGTCTCTTGACAGCTTGATCTCTAAGTTGGGCCTGGATAAGTCGGTCTGACCCATGCTGCGCTAAAGGGGAGGAATCCCCGGATCGGCACAGAAATGAAAAGAGGTTGTACTAGTCGAGACGACACTAGGTTGCAGGGGGAATAAGTGTGTCAAGAGTTTGTTTGATAGACCACCCGTTGGTCCAACATAAACTAACCTACATAAGGGACAAGAATACCAACTCCAAGGAGTTCAGGGAACTCGTTGATGAAGTGGCACTGTTGATGGCTTACGAAGTAACCAGGAACTTGAGGCTCGAGGATACTATGGTGGAAACGCCCATCGGCCCGTGCCCTACCAGGATAATCTCCGGGCAGGATGTCGGAGTAATCGCAATACTCAGAGCAGGACTAGGGATGATTGGCGGGATCCTGAAGCTGATCCCAAACGCAAAGGTGGGACATATAGGGCTTTACCGCGACCCCGAGACTCTTCAGCCAGTCGAGTACTACTGCAAGCTGCCTGCCGACATAGCGCAACGGGAGCTGATCGTAGTTGATCCGATGCTTGCCACCGGCGGGTCTGCCGCTGCAGGCATTCAGGCGATAAAGGATCGCGGCGGGAGGCGGATACGCCTGATGTGCCTCATAGCCGCGCCCGAAGGGATCCAAACAGTGCAGGAGCGCCATCCTGACGTAGACATCTATGTAGCTGCGATAGACGAGTGCCTGAACTCGCAGGGTTACATAGTCCCCGGACTCGGTGATGCTGGGGATCGCCTGTTTGGCACTAAGTAACTTCAGGAGGCTTGTCATGGAGCGGACAGATGGACCGCGAGTCGTCAGCGAGAGGCCTGATTGGGATTCGTATTTCATGAAGATGGCGAGCGTGGTCGCAGAAAGATCGACCTGCTTGCGTAGAAGCGTTGGAGCCGTGGCGGTCCTAGACCGGCGCATACTGGCTACCGGGTACAACGGAGCACCGACAGGCGTTCCGCATTGCGCTGAAGTGGGTTGCCTGAGAGAAGCCAGAGGGATACCTTCCGGTCAGAGGCAGGAGCTGTGTAGAGGCCTGCATGCTGAGCAGAACGTGATAGTGCAGGCGGCGCTTCACGGAGTCACTATGCGCGGAGCGACTGTGTATTGCACTCATCAGCCCTGTGTTCTTTGCGCCAAGATGCTTATCAATGCAGGAATAGTTCGAATCGTTTACCGCGGTGACTATCCCGACAGCCTTGCAATGGAGATATTGAGGCAGGCGGGGGTCGAGGTTTGCAGGCTTTCGGATTGACCTATCAGTCTGGCAGCAGTAGAATGAAATAGGGTCTTAGCTGGTGTTTTGCCTCCTGGAGGTGGGTTTATGGCATTCTACTGGCTTGTATTTCTGACAGGGCTCGTAACTACGCTTGTTGCTACACCCGCGGTTAGGGCTTTGGCCCTCAAGTTCGGAATCGTCGATCGCCCCGGTGAGAGGAGGGTGCACAGTTCACCTATTCCGCTGCTGGGGGGCATAGCCATTTGCCTTGGATTTATTCTGTCAGTCCTGCTTTTCTGTGACGTGGGTTCGCCTGTTGTCGGGCTGTTGGTCGGCGGTGTATTTATACTAGCAGTCGGCGTGGTAGACGATGTGCTGGATCTGAAGCCTTGGCAGAAGCTGATGTGTCAGATAGCTGCTGCGTTGGTTCTCGTGTTGTTCGGCGGGAAAATAGAGTTTCTCACCAATCCATTTGGAGGCATGGTGTACCTGTCGTATCTCTCAATACCGCTTACGGTTCTTTGGATCGTGGCTTTGACCAACGTAGTGAACTTTATGGATGGAATCGACGGTGTATGTGCAGGCATTTCTGCGATCACTTGTCTGACTGTTTTTTCAGTAGCGTGGTTGAATGATCAGCCGTACGTGGCTCCGTTGGCGCTGGCCTTGGCAGGGGCTGCGCTTGGGTTTCTCAGGTACAACCTTCATCCTGCCACCATCTTTATGGGAGACGCGGGAGCCATGTTCTTGGGGTATACGATAGCCGGGATTTCTGTGATAGGAGCGGTCAAGGGTGCCACCACCTTCGCTCTATCGATCCCTGCTGTGGCCTTGGGATTGCCAATTATGGACACCGCGTTTGTGATTGCAGGCCGGATTGGCCGTGGCAGTCCGTTCTACAAGCCTGACAACAGCCACATGCACCATCGCTTGCTCAGTAGGGGCTTTGACCAGAGACAGGCTGCTGCTTTTATGTTCAGAATAAGCATACTATTGGCTGTTTCAGCACTGATTCTGTCAAGGCACGATATTCTCACTATGGCTGTTGCTGCTGTGGTTGCGTCAGTAGCAGTGGTACAAGCTGTCATGACTGTACGCTCAGGCGATGCTACAGCGCATCGGGAGACAAGGCCGCTGTGACTCTTTGGCTGATTGCGCGAATGACTGGGAGGTGCGTCTTCGTTTGAAATCCAAGAAGGTGCGGGTAGCTGCGGTGTTCGGCACGAGGCCTGAGGCGATCAAGATGGCCCCGTTGATCGCAGAGATGTCCGCCAAACCCGACTGGTTTGATCTACACGTTGTGGTAACGGCCCAGCACCGCGAGATGCTCGACCAAGTGCTTCAGCTGTTCTCAATAGACCCTCACTATGACTTGGGGATTATGCAGGAACGTCAAAGCCTGACAGCGATTTTTGCAAAGGCGCTTACAGGACTAGAGACAGTGTTTAGAGAGATCAGGCCCGAGCTGGTGCTTGTCCATGGCGACACTTCTACAACGTTGGCAGCCGGTTTGGCAGCGTTTTATGCAAAGGCGAAGGTCGGCCATGTAGAGGCCGGACTCAGAAGCGGCGACAAGTTCAATCCTTTCCCCGAAGAGATGAATCGTAGGCTCACAGGCGTACTTGCAGATCTGCACTTCGCTCCCACCATCAGACAGGCCGAAAACCTGCAGAGAGAAGGCGTAGACCGGAACACCGTCTTTGTGACCGGAAATACGGTGATAGACGCGCTCTTGCAGGTGTCCGCTATGGATAGGCCGGCAACAGCAGGCGGGCTGGACTGGAGTTGCCTTAAGGGGCGGAGAGTCGTGTTGGTTGAGGCTCATAGGCGTGAAAACCTGGGTGAACCCCTCGCTCAGATTTGCCAAGCAATACGTACAATGGTGGATGAGTATGAAGATGTAGTCGTTGTTTTTCCTGTTCACTTTAACCCGGTCGTTAGGGACACTGTAAACAGCATTCTGCGGGGCCATGAGCGCATATTCCTGCTCGACCCGGTGGACTACAGGACAATCGTGCACTTGATGAAAGCTAGTTACATGGTTATGACCGACTCCGGCGGGTTCCAGGAGGAAGCACCTGCCTTGGGCAAGCCTGTATTGGTTCTGCGCAAAGTAACTGAGAGACCGGAGGGAGTGCAATCCGGCACCCTGCGCCTAGCAGGCGTTGCTCGGCAGTCAATACTCGAGTGTGCGAGGGACCTGCTGGAGGATTCGAGTGAGTATGCACGGATGGCAAGTGCTCCGAATCCTTATGGGGACGGCCGAGCGTCGTCTCGGATCGCACAGGCTATTGCTCATCATTTCGGATTGGTCGACGCCCCCCCGGAGCCGTTTGGGATTGACGCACAGCAGGCCTGACTCCAGGAGGACCGCTCACAGCTTCTTGCGATGTTCTAGGATCTCTTCCTGACTGCATATACATAGATGTGAATGTAGACGTGCCCTTTTTGATGGTCAGGGAGGACGCTGCGCTTGAGACGTGTGGTGATGTGGTCCATAGCGCTCTATTTGGCCGCGACTATCGGAGTTCCGCTGGCTGTAGTCAAATTTTGGCATTTAATCCCGTATTGGCATCGACACGATTCGATACAGGTAGCTGTTTATATGCATGAGACAGGCGCTTTGGACCGAATGGACCTGGAGGAGTACGTTCGCGGGGTCGTAGCCGCTGAGATGCCTGCCGGTTTTCACCAGGAGAGCCTCAAGGCACAGGCCATTGCTGCACGGACTTACGTAGCCGGGCGCCTGAAGCGTCAGGGAGGAAAAGGGTGTGATCGACATCCTGATGCAGACATCTGCACTGATCCTGCACATTGCCAAGGTTGGCTGTCTGACGACGAGCTTGTCGATAAGTGGGGTTACTTGAACTACTTCACCTACAAGCGCAAGATTGCCGAGGCCGTTGATGCGACTAAGGGGATCATACTGACGTATGACGGAGCAGTAATCGACCCGGTTTACCACGCGAATTCGGGTGGAGTGACAGAAAACTCTGAGGACGTTTGGTCGGTCAGGATACCCTATCTCAGATCTGTCAGGGGCGATTTTGAGTTGGGCACACCGCATTACCGCAACAGCTACAGCTTTGGTGTCTTGGAGCTTGAGAGCATGCTGGGTGTGGATCTGGTTGACAGAAGCGAGAGTGTAGAAGTTATTGATGGACACGAAATAAAGGTCGTAGTACAGGGCAACCTATCTGCTGATAGTGTTGAAATATTGGACCGGTCAGAAAACGGGCATGTTCGATTGGTTCGCTTTGGCGAGGCTGTGCTTACAGGACCCGAAGTGAGGCAGCGTCTGGGCCTGTCTTCTGCGCGATTCACCGTTGAAGTGCTCTCCGACCAACTCATCATCACCACTATTGGATATGGCCACGGAGTCGGGTTGTCGCAATATGGGGCTAACGCCATGGCTAGTCTCGGCAACGATTATCGTGCGATTCTCCTCCACTACTACACCGGAGTTCAGTTTGCCAGACTGATATAGGCAGAATCGTCTCATCTTGATGAAGGAGTTCTTTAGGCAATGCAGAATAATGGTTTGGCAGGTTCGCATGTGTGCAAAAAGGTTCTGTGACCCTGCCGTCATACGTTTTGTTCTGATGATTTGACTTCAGTCTCAGTTCTTTAAACCGCGTATTGTGCGTCTGTATGCGGTCGGCCAATCTGACAACCGTGGGGGATGAGGGTTTTGTCGGTCATAGGACAGAGGGTCTTTGTTTCCCGTTGCCCCAGATGTGCCAAGCTCGAGATTCGCCAAGTCTCAATTTTCGAATTCTCCGGCCGTCAGACGATTACCATCTCCTGTTCATGTGGATACAAGAAAGCATCGGTATACTCTTTTCGCCATCGGAGTTACTATATACGAATGCACTGCTTAGCGTGCAGCATGGACCATGTGTGGAACGCCTCGTTTGCTGATTTTTGGAAAAGTCCTGTCTTCGTGTGCCAGTGCGTCAGCTCGGGAGTCGACGCCTCCTATTTGTGTGATCCAGATGAGGTCAGCAACGTGATCGAGAGTCTTGATGCTCTAGTGCCTATCGAGTTCCTCGCTGTTGACGACACTCGCGACGATTTCTTTGTCAGTCCCAGAGTAATGGGCGAGGTTTTAAGCAGAATACGTATCCTGGAGGACAGAGGAGACGTATACTGTCAGTGCGGCAATGACGAACTCAAGATCGAGGTGTTCGGCGACCGGGTTGAGTTGAGCTGTCAGGACTGTGGTAGCCTGTGCATTGTTTACGCAGAGAACGCCGAGGATCTTGACGTGGTACGGGACATAGATTGCATTTTGCTTAGTGAAAGTGGGTTTAGCTGCGTAGATTCGCGCAAGTTCGGACATGGCTTAAGTACTCCTCAGAACAAGCGGCATTCTGACTGATTTAGGGGTACATGGTTCACGCTGAGTCTATGACTACACGCCTTACCTCGTTTCCGCTGTCCACTCATGTGGCCTAAAATAGAACTGTAACGCGACCGAATCTGCACTGCCATGTTTATTGGCAATGTCTTGTCTGTTGCGCATACATACGCGCCACCTGGCATATCGAAGCGCTCCTGCGAAATATTCGCTCCCTATGTCAACGGACTAGGCGATATGTGACAGCTCTTTCGGACACCATTCTTTTTATGGGAAGGTTGATTCTTAGATGAACATTGCAGATCTTGAGAGAAACAGTGTTTCTGAACTCCAAGCGATTGCCAAGGAACTGGGGATTGTCGGATACAGCAAGATGCGCAAGAAGGACCTTATCCTTGAGATCCTCAGAAACAACATGCAGAAGGAGGGCCTCCTGTTCGCCGAAGGCATATTGGAAGTGTTGCCGGACGGATTTGGATTTTTGAGAGTGGGAGGGATGACTCCGAGCCCGGATGACATATATGTATCGCCATCTCAGATACGTCGGTTCAACATGAGAAAGGGCGATCTTATCTCCGGACAGGTGCGCCCCCCAAAAGACGGAGAGAAGTATTTCGCACTGCTGAGAGTAGAGGCAATCAACTCGACAGATCCGGAGATTGCCCAATCAAGGATGCACTTCGAGGACTTGACTCCACTATATCCTGCGGACCGATTGAGGTTGGAAGTATCCCCGGACAACATAACAATGCGGCTCATCGATCTATTGATTCCCTTGGGTCGCGGTCAGCGTGGACTCATCGTATCTCCTCCTAAGGCCGGTAAGACAACCATTCTCAAACAGATCGCGAACTCACTGACGACCAACTACCCTGACATAGACTTGATAGTCCTGCTTGTCGACGAACGGCCTGAGGAAGTCACAGATATGGAGCGCTCGGTCAAAGGTATGGTAGTTAGTTCCACGTTCGACCAGCCCGCAAGCAATCATATACGAGTAGCAGAGATGGTACTCGAACGCGCCAAGCGCCTTACAGAGCACAAACGCCATGTGGTCATACTACTTGACAGCATTACCCGCTTGGCACGTGCTTACAACCTCGAGGAGCCTCCAAGCGGTCGAACTCTCTCCGGAGGCGTCGATCCAGCAGCATTACACCACCCGAAACGCTTCTTTGGAGCTGCACGCAACGTTGAGGAAGGCGGCAGCATGACCATAATCGCCACTGCTCTTGTTGAGACGGGCAGCCGCATGGACGAGATCATTTTTGAGGAGTTTAAGGGCACAGGCAACATGGAGATCCATCTAGACCGGAGGTTGGCAGAGAGACGTATATTCCCTGCTATTGACATCAATCGGTCAGGAACGCGCAAAGAGGAACTCCTGTTTACCCCCGAGGAACTGGAGTGCGCGTGGATCCTCAGGAAGGCTATGAGCTCACTGGGTGTGGCCGAGACCACTGAGTTGGTCATAGACAGGATCAGAGGAACGCGCAACAACATCGAGCTTGTCAAGCTGATAACAGAATCTGATTTCGCAGAAAACCTCCGTTCCAAGATGAGGGACATGGAGTTCTGAAAGGTGGACCGGTGACATGCGAGTGCCTGAAGGCCCTAAGCCGGTATTCGCGGACCCCCTCGGCAGACTGCACACGGCTTCAGAGCTGCAAGCTGTAGGACGCAGTGGACGAGAGATATGGGCGCTAGAAGAAGAAGACCTGATCCCGCTGCCCCCCGGATCCGACCTCTTCTACGCTGTCGGAAGAGTACCCCTTGGAATGAGTCCTGAGACAGGAGAACTCAGAGAGATTTGTCCACTGTCCGAATCGGACGAAACATACCCTGTTGCTGCTATCCTTCCTTCGGGGTATACTCGTCTCTTTCTTCCTGCTTGGCAGCGTGAGAGTGATGTCGACCTGCCGCTCTTCGGATACACCGCGGTGGCAGACTTGAGGGGAGAGTTGTACGTCGCAGCATGTCTGACTGACGACAGCAACAAGTGGAATCCGCTTCACTACAACTCTCCGGAACTGCCTGGCCTGACAGAGGAGTTTAGGAAGAGGTTCAGAGGCAATCGCATCGTCGAGCAGCTCAGCCGCTGTGCCATCGAATATCACTGCCTAACTGCTCAGAACTTGTTTTATCGGCGCTGGGAGGCCGGTGTCCCAATCTCGCCTGCGTGCAACGCAAACTGTGTAGGTTGTATCTCCCTTCAAGAGTCCGGATGTTGCCCTTCACCTCAGAGCAGAATCGACTTCGCACCGACTATAGATGAGATAGTCGCAGTAGCCGTGTACCACTTGGAGAATGGCGAAGACCCTATGGTCAGTTTTGGCCAGGGATGCGAAGGCGAGCCGCTTCTGCGAGGTGATGACCTTGTCCAGTCTGTCCGTAGAATACGCGAGCGCACGTCGAAAGGGACTATAAACATTAACACCAACGGGAGTGACCCTGATGTGATCTGGAGGCTCGCACAGAACGGGCTGGATTCGATCAGAGTCTCGTTGCTGTCCGCGAAAGCAGAGTCATATAGCAGGTATCATCGCCCTGCGAACTACTCCTTGGCCGATGTCCGGAGAACAATCGGCACTGCGCTCGAGTCAGGTGTCTTCGTCTCAATAAACCTTTTGCTGATGCCCGGGTTTACTGATCAAGAGCCAGAGGTCAACGCTCTGTTTGAGCTCCTCGATCAGCTGCCTGTAGGTATGGTTCAGCTGCGCAATCTGAACATAGACCCTGACGTTTTCTTTGACATCATGGGGCTGCCCGCAGCAGGGGGGATCGGGGTCAAACAGCTGATAGACGAGTTGGAGAGCAGATACCCTGATTTGCGAATAGGCAGCTATAGCATTCCGATCAGGAGTTGATCTCTCTGAGAGGGCAGTGCATGCCAAAGGAGTTGCATCAGGCTAGATGAAGATCGTTGTCTTGGCCGTAGGTATGGTGAAAGAACGCAGCCTCGCAGCCCTTATATCTGAGTACAAAAAGAGGCTGAGTAGATATTCCTCAGTCTCGATTCGCGAACTGCGCGAGATCCCCTACCGTGAGTCTCTGAGCGAGTCGCAGAAGGAGCAGATAAAGCAGCAAGAGGGAGAGCGAATCCTCAGGTTGCTGCGCGAGAATTGGCATGTCGTGGCTCTGGATCTGGGCGGCTCTGAGCTCACCAGCCTTGAGTTCGCTGACTACATCCGGGAGCTCACTGTATCGGGTAAGAGCAACCTCGCTTTTGTGATAGGAGGCAGTCTGGGTTTGTCACAGGAGGTACTGAATCGCTCGGATTTCAGACTCAGTCTCTCCAAGATGACTTTGCCACATCAGATTGCGAGGCTCGTCTTGCTGGAGCAGCTTTACAGGTCTTTCAAGATAATCCGTGGTGAGACATACCATAAGTGAAAGCACTGAAACGAGCTGTGCAGGATTCGCACAGCAGTCGTCAAAGATATACATTCGGAGCTAGATGCACCGATTGTCGACTGGGAGGTTAACATGGCTGAGAACTACACTGAACTGATTGAGAGAGCTAAGGAGCATTTTGGCGAACTGCTCGAGCAGCAGTTGGCCAGGGTGGAGCGTATAAAGCACCAAGGCGATTTCATCGACTACAGCTCGCTTGATAAGCTGGTTATCGGAGTTGTAGGCGGAGACGGTATCGGTCCGGCCATCACTCATGAGGCCAAGAGGATCCTTGAATTCCTGCTTTCCAAGGAACTCAAGTCAGGCCGGGTGGAACTCAGAACAATCGAGGGTTTGACAATAGAAAACAGGATCGCTCAACGTAAGGCAATCCCTGACGACGTGCTGGAGGAGCTGCTCAAGTGCCACGTCATACTCAAAGGCCCGACGACCACTCCAAGCCGGGTTGACGATGCTCCAAACATAGAGAGTGCAAACGTAGCGATGCGCAGGGAACTGGACCTCTTTGCAAACGTCCGGCCTGTGAGAGTGCCGTCCGAGGGCATTGACTGGGTCTTTTTCCGCGAAAACACCGAAGGTGCCTATGTCCTGGGCAGCTGCGGGATTGAGGTTACTGACGATTTGGCTGTTGACTTCACGGTTACAACTACACAAGGCACTGAGCGAATCGTCCGCTTGGCTTTCGAATACGCAAAAAGGAACGGCATCAATCGTGTAAGCGCAGTTACAAAGGCCAATGTCATAAAGACTACTGACGGCAAGTTCCTTGAAATTGCTTACAAGATAGCGGCCGAGTATCCTGACATCCAGTTTGATGACTGGTACATAGACATAATGACAGCGAAACTGATCGACAAAGAGAGACGCTCTCAGTTTAGGGTCTTTGTACTTCCCAACCTTTATGGCGATATTCTCACAGACGAAGCAGCGGAGTTTCAGGGAGGCGTGGGAACTGCGGGAAGTGCCAATATAGGCAAACGATATGCCATGTTCGAAGCTATACACGGGTCCGCTCCTAGGATGGTAAAAGAGGGCAGAGCTCAATATGCAGATCCGACGAGCATTATCAGAGCTGGAGCGATGTTGCTTGATCACGTAGGTTTCAAGGGGCGAGCGGACAGGCTACATATGGCACTTGATATTTGCGGACAGTATGAAAAGCGGCTTGTAATCACGGGTAGGGCCTCCGGAGCTACCTCTGCTGAATACGCTGACTACATCATGGAGACCCTCGAGCTTCCGGACCTAAAGGAGAGATGGCAAAGCTATACGAGCTAGCCTACGGCTGTCAGCGTTACCATACTCAGCAGGAATGCTGTCTTGGTCCTCGAAGATTAATCAACTAGAACAGCGGAATATGTGAGGCCTCGGTTGTCCACAGCAACTTGCTGGTCTCAGGCAGGTGGAGGTTGATTCTACATGGAGAAGCTGCGTGTGGGTATCGTGGGCGTAGGCGGGATTGCTAATGGGAAGCACATGCCTGCTCTCGCGAAGATTCCAGAAGTTGAGATGGTCGCATTCTGTGACTTGATCCAAGAGCGAGCAGAGGAGGGTGCGAAGAAGTACGGCACTCCTGATGCAGCGGTCTACACTGACTACAGAGACTTGGTCGCCAGAGATGACATTGACATCGTACACGTCTGCACCACTAACGACGCTCACTCATTCGTAACTATTGACGCACTTGAATCCGGGAAGCACGTCATGTGTGAAAAACCAATGGCCAAGAACGCAGATGAAGCCCGCAAGATGGTGGAGGCTGCAAAGAGGACAGGAAAGAAACTGACCATCGGCTATCAGAACAGGTATCGAGCTGACGCTTTCCACCTCAAGAAGCTGTGTGACGAAGGGTTCTTCGGTGAGATTTACTTCGCCAAGGCACTTGCAGTCCGCAGGAGAGCTGTCCCGACTTGGGGAAGTTTCCTGGACGAGGAACGCCAAGGCGGCGGGCCATTGATTGACATCGGAACCCATGCCTTGGACCTCACCCTCTTCATGATGAACAACTACGAGCCAGTGATGGCTGTAGGGTCGACATATCACAAGCTCGGCAAAATGAAAAACGCCGCGAATGCTTTTGGTCCTTGGGACCCTGACGAATTCACAGTCGAGGACTCTGCGTTCGGATTTGTAACCTTCAAGAACGGCGCTACAGTTATCCTCGAGTCGAGCTGGGCGCTGAACACGCTCCAGATCGGCGAGGCCATGACGGTCTTGTGCGGCACTAAGGCAGGAGCCGACATGCTTGACGGCCTCAGGATCAACGGCGAGGAGCACGGCCGCCTTTACACAAAGAAGGTGGATCTCAGCGTCGGCGGAGTGGCATTCTACGAGGGTGTCAGTCACGACCCGTCATACATCGAGGCGCGGATGTGGATAGACGCGATACTGAATGACACTGACGTGTATGTCAAGCCTGAGGAAGCCCTGGTCGTAACTGAGATCTTGGAGGCTATATACCGTTCTGCAGAAAGCGGCAAGCCATACTACTTCTAATACTCTGGCCAGTAAATGGAGAAATGGGGCGTGGTCGAAGTACCAGGCCCCTTTGATATTGCCCAAACGCTGGACATCTGTCTTTTTCGAGCTTACAATGTCACTGTAGGACTGCGGAAGTCTTGTCGGTTGTTGGGTCAATGTAAAGCTTAGAAGAGGTGAAAGCAGGGATGGGACTACGTTTCGGCATCATAGGTTATGGCGGAATGGGTGGGTGGCACAAGCGACACATTGAGAAGCTGGAGGGCATGGAAGTCACAGCTATTCACGACATCAACCCAGCCCGAGTGGAAGCAGGAGAAGCGGACGGTGTCAAGTCCTATCTGCATCTTCAGGATTTTCTGAGTGATCCGAATATTGATGCAGTAATAATCGCTACTCCAAATGACAGTCATATGGAGCTTGCACTCGCCAGCGCAGCATGTGGGAAGCACATCATTTGCGAGAAGCCGGTGGCCATGTCTTCAGCACAGTTAGAAGAGATGATAGCAGCTGCAGAACGTCACAACGTCGTGTTCACAGTCCACCAGAATCGAAGATGGGACAAAGACTTCCGCAAGATAATGAACGTACTGCAGTCCGGTGAGATTGGCGAACCATACATTATTGAGTCTCGAGTCCATGGGCCAAATGGAGCGATCTTTGGCTGGAGGTCCAAGAAGGCTCATGGGGGAGGCATGATGTTGGACTGGGGAGTGCACTTGATAGACCAGCTCCTGTGGATGATTAAGGCTCCTCTTAAGAGCGTGTACTGCAGAATGCGCAGAGTGCTGAAGCTTGAGGTTGACGACTACTTCAGGGTCCACATGGAGTTCGCCGATGGCCTAATGGCGCATGTCGAAGTCGGGACTATGTGTTTACAACCGCTGCCGAGGTGGCACGTTGGCGGCAGCATCGGCACGGTCCGCATAGAGACCTTCACTGATGAAGGCGAACTGACCATACTGAAGCGTCCTGCGCAGCACACCAACGAGCCTCTGGTTGATACCGGTGCCGGCCCGAGCAGGACCTTTGGCAAGGTCGGAGGAGTAGAGGTGTATCGCCAGGTACTTGAGGATCCTGGTACGGATTTCCTCGACTTCTACAGGAATTTCAAGGCTTCCGTTGAGGATGGGGCAGAGCTTGCGGTAAAGCCGGACGAGGTACGCAGAGTCATGAGAGTGATGGAAGCGTGCTTTGAGTCCGATAGGACCGGAATGCCGGTTGTCTTTGACGAGTAAGAGGCAGTCGGTCTGAATGCTGCTGCCAGTATGCCTTTGAGACACTGCACAAAAAGCAAGAGCCCGAGATCCGGTCAGGTCTCGGGCTCTTGACCAATGGCTGGGGAGGAAGGACTCGAACCCTCGCTACCAGAGCCAGAATCTGGCGTCCTACCACTAGACGACTCCCCATCAAAACCGTTTGTCCGATCGATGACTAGTATACCACAGAAATTCTCCTTTGTAAACGGGTAAGTCGATCAGTGGTCTCCTCCGCTTGCCGTTCGCTCCGCCGTCCTGGCTTCGCTCACTCTGAGAGAGGCAACTCTCCGTCATCCTGACTCCGAGTTGCCTCAACAGTCGCTACGGAGACCTACTGATCGACCGCTACCTTCACCCTCGGTCGGCTGCCGCCACTAGTTCGGGCTCTGATTTGTGTTCGCATGTAGAACAGGCTCGGCCTGATTCCTGCCACAGGCGGTCGGCAACCTCCGCCCATTTCGTGGCCGCCTCTCTTGTCCGTGCGCACAAGACCTCGACGTCCTCGGGAGCTTCGGACTCCGTCGACTTGGCTCCTGACTCTTTGACGATGTCGACGAGTGTATCAGGGTTGTCGAGCAAGGGACACGGACGGAGGTGGTTGCTGTTGAAGGGCTGGCGCTTCTGGTAAGCCCTAAACAGGGGAGACCGCAAGGCATCCAACAGCGAGACATCATGTATGTTGACACTCGAGTAGTGAATGAATGCGCAAGGCTCTACGTCGCCTGCTGCGTTAATGTGGAAATAACTCCTTCCACCGGCTATGCAACCGCCAGTGTACTCGCCATCATTCCAGAAGTCCATAGCGAAGATCGGCTTGGTTGCACGTATTTCTCTAGTACGTCTATACATGTAGGCACGCTGTTCAGGAGTTGCGATCAAATCAACCCGAGCGTCTTTCCCGACGGGTATATATGTGAAGTTCCATGAGAAACGACAACCTCTGTTTATCATGTCATCAACAAACTCATCTGAGGCTACGCTCTCAGTGTTATACCTATGATAGCATGTTGAGTAGCCAAACAGCAGCTTGTGTTCACGCATTCGCTGCATTGCCTCAATGACTTTCCGGTACGTACCCGCGCCTCGGCGCATGTCAGTAGCAGCTTCATCGCCCTCGATTGAGAACGCTAGAGAAAAGTTGCCTACTCTAAGCATCTCTTTGCAGAACTCATCGTCAACAAGGGTTCCGTTGGTAAATGCGAAAAACACGCAATCTTGGTGTTTTTCGCACAACTTGATAATGTCTTTCTTCCGCATAAGCGGCTCGCCGCCGGAGAATATGTAGAAGTGGATGCCGAGCTCCTTACCCTGGCTAACCACAGAGTCGAGGGTCTCGTATGACAGGGAGTACTTGTGGCCATACTGCTGAGCCCAGCAGCCTACACAAGACAGATTACACGCGCTCGTCGGATCTATGAGGATTGCCCAAGGTATGTAGCAATCATACTTGGCCTCAGCTTCGCGAGCACGGGCTCTGCCGTCTAGAATCGAGTTGACGAAGAACGTCTCTACAAGCTTCTGAAGGTGCTTCAAGTCGATTTCTTCAAATACGCTTTTTGTGAACCGATGCCAGACGCTGTTTTCGTCTTGTATAGCTCTGCGTACAGCTCTTATTTCTGAGGTGTACAGCTTCCCGCGGTCCAGCCTCTCCGCAATGTCAAACATCCAGGGCAGCTTATTCATCGGATCGTTGGACAGGTAGCGAATCAGCATCTCTACAGCTGTGTTTCTGAGTGCTCTCACAGTACTTCCCTCCTTCAGACAGTTTATGCCGTTGACTGACCGTCCGGTCAGTCGATCGCGCGACGTAAACACCACTACGTTTTTAAGGATCTACGCCTAGTCAGACAAGCACATCAACCTCCTATATTCTTGGTCCGGAGCAGCAATTCGCTCCCTGAGACCATTGAGTTGATGATGATCCAGAGCGAGTTCAAAAAGGATTCACGTAGTTCCTGATCAGTCAAGTTACTGATCTTCTTGTAATTGTCATAGTAAGATGCAAAACTTACTATGGGCACGTAACCAAAGAATATGTTGAACACTCGCAGATCATCGGAGTAGGTGAAGTCTTTATCTGCATCGACGATTGCCTTATACAGGCTGCCCTCGCTGTTATCACGCGTGGATTCATGTATCTTTAGCAGTATGTTGTGGTGTTTACTGCTGCCTTTTAACGACTCGAGCAACAGTATTCGGAGAGTAGCACGGTGGGCTATTGCGTGATCAAGCACTCGTTCGCAGCAGACACGAAGGCTTCTCAAGAAGTGATCCTTAGCGTCTTCATTGACGAAACTGAGTCGGTCAGGTTTGATGTCCAGATAGCCTTTCTTGATCATTTGAACGATGCTCTCATGGACGAAGTCAGTGGCGATTGATGTTAGCTTGTCTACAAGTTCACGTATCAGGCAATCCAGAATGTCGGCTTTGCTAGAGAAATAGTAGTATATTAGCGCTTTTGTGACACCGGCTGCATCGGCAATCTCAGTCACTCGAGTTGCATCAAAGCCTCTTAGGGCGAAGAGCTGAGTTGCCGCGTCTAGGATCCTATTGCGTGCGTCGGGAGCCTCGTCACGATTCATTAAGACGCCTCCTGACTGACCGGTCATTCAAGAGCATTGTACATCAGTGGTGGTTTAAGTGTCAATTAAGAAATAGGTTAACTTATCGTCCAATGAAAGAAAAAACCCCGGCAGAGCCGGGGTGCGACCTAGAATGCGCCAAAGCCAAAACACTACGATCTACCGGCGTGCAGCTGAAAACTCCAGTTGTTCCCGTAGTTGTTGTCCCAGTTATAGGCAGAGTCACGGAAACACACATTTAACGGAGATATCTGGTCCTCGGCCATTTCGATGTTTACGGTCCAAGTTCCGTCAGGTTCTTTGGTCATAGGGATGTCCTGAACATCCATCCAGTCTACCGGACCGTAGCCAACGTGTGCGAAAATACTGGTGGCCCCGGACTTCGACAGCAGTCCGTTGTACTTAAGTGTTACGCGATCTCCTTTTGTGATCGGCATTGGAGATACGAATACGCCGCCGCCAACGTCTGATACGCTCATGCTTGCCTCGGATTTTGACCGACTCTTGGCTGTCCCCGTGCGCCTGGTCGCAGTGGCAGTTCGAGCAGTCGTTCGCTTGCGCTTCTCAGTGTCGATCTTGGCAGGTGACACCGAACCTGCAAACTCATAGTCGTGCCTGAGCGGCCTATAGAGCCGTGTATCATCATCTATGATTTCCTCTGCAAACTCCTCGAAGAAATCGCCTCGAGGCCTTACCCGGCCGCGTCTGCGGTCAGTGTCTCTTTTGTTATCATCCATCGGTTTCGCAGGCCTATTAGTGCGTGCCTGTCCGCGCAGCCAATCGAGAAACATCGATGCACCTTCCTTTTGACTGATCTTCGAAGCCACCACAGTTATTGTTCGAAGCCGTCAGCGGATTTATCGAGGCAAATGACACTTTGAATAGCACCCGCTCGTCCGTTAGTTGGATTTCGCCTCGCGTGCCAAACGCAATGACCTCTTTCTGCACTCGTCGATTGCTAACTGCTCGTCAAAAGAGATGATCTTGCCTTGGTCGAGAAGAAGCCTACCTGCTACGAATACGTACTCGATGTTTCCCGCATTTGCCGAATACACTAGGTTGGAGGTTGGATTGAACTCAGGAGTCATATTAGGGCTGTCAGTGCCAAATATCACTATATCTGCCTGTTTTCTCGGTTCTAGTGAGCCGACCTTATCGTCGATTCTGAGCGCTTTTGCTCCCTCAATCGTTGCCATCTGCAGCGCATCGTTTGCGTTGATTACAGTTGGGTCGCCGGTGGTCACTTTCTGCAGGAGTGCACACAACCTTGCCTCCTCAAGCATGTCAAGGTTGTTGTTGCTCGAGGCGCCATCAGTGCCTAGTCCCACCACAATGCCCTTTTCGCGCATTTTTGCAACGCTAGACACGCCACTTGCCAGCTTCATATTGCTGCCCGGGTTGTGTGCCACGGCAACCCCGTGATCGCTAAGGATCTGCATGTCTTGGTCATCCATGTGAACGCAGTGAGCCGCGAGTGTAGGGCATGAAAAAACGTTGTGGCTGAGCATGTATTCTACCGGCGATTGACCGTAAGTGCGTTTGATCTGCTCAATTTCGTCCTTAGTCTCACTCAAGTGAGTATGAATCATGAAACCTCGCGACTTCGCTTCTGAGACGATTTTGCCTAGAAACTCGGGCGGGCATGTGTATGGAGCGTGCGGTGCGAGGCAGGTCATAATCCGTCCGTCGGCGTCGCCTTGCCATTGGGTGCAAAAACGTACGGCATCGGCAATAGCGCTCTCGTCGCCGGGTACTGTATGGACAAGGCCCCTTGATAAGAGCGCTCTCAGTCCTGAAGTCTTTGTTGCTTCCGCGGCGGCATCCATATGGAAGTACATGTCTGCGAAAGTGGTAGTACCGCTGCGTATCATTTCGGCGCACGCCAATAGTGTGCCATAGTATACATCCTCGGGAGTAAGGTGGCTCTCAAACGGCCAGATCTTGTCCGACAGCCACTCCATCAGTGCCATGTCATCAGCGTATCCCCTGAGGAGAGTCATTGCCGCGTGAGTGTGCGCATTTATGAAACCAGGCACCGCGATCTTGCCTGTAAACTCGTACGTCTCGTCAGCCTGCCAGTCTTGCGTTTGTGCATCTGTCTCACAGACAAACTGTATAACTCCGTTTTCTATGGCAATGGAACCGTCTTCGATGACTTCGTTGTTCTTGTTCATGGTGACAATAGTGAGGCCTTTGAGGAGAACTCTTCTAGACATACATATCCCTCCAATCACGTTTATCATCGCATCGCAGGGGCAATAGTGTCAATCTTACACGGGCGTAAGGGTGGCAGTGGACTTTGCTGCCGCAGCCATGGGTGTACCTGCACAACGTCAAGTGCGTAGACTGCATTGAGATATTGGATGGGGGTGAAGACATTGACCTCAGCCATGGCAGGCGGTGCGGCTCTGACACGATGGCAGGGAAACTCGCCGGTCATATACATCGATACCGTATCTCGAAGACTCCGGCTGGTTCAGGGTGGACGGGTGCTATACGACTTCAGCGTAGCAGTAGGCAAGCCCACAACCCCTACTCCTGCCGGATCATACAGGATACTTGAAAAGACGATGAACCCGGGCGGCCCATTTGGGACCCGTTGGATGAGATTCACTGACCGTGCCCATGGGATTCACGGGACCAACGAACCTTGGCTGATTGGCCAGGCAGTATCAAACGGCTGTGTCAGGATGTACAATGAAGACGTGGAGCTCTTGTACGACTTGGTGAGTATTGGAACTCCAGTCGTAGTTACAGCATGACAGCCGAGTTGGCAGCCTCAATCATATCACACAGTCTCTTTCGGAGAGACGCTCTATTCCATAGCGCAGATGTACGGTGTTTCTGTTGACGGCATTGCTGCTCACAACCGGTTGACTTCGTTGAGAGTCTATCCAGGCCAAATGCTCTTGATACCAATCGGTCTGAGGTAATTACCAATCCGTCTGCCAACTAGCGCGCAGATGGCTCGGGCTTTATGGCCCGAGCCCTTGGTTAGGTATAAGGGAGTCATGGAGAGCAAAACGGGAACTTGCGCGCTTTGCTGCGACTTACGAGATGGAGATCTTTCTGTGCGGCCTGCGACCTGTCTTTGGTATCTCAATCTTCAGCACGCCGTTCTTGAAGGAAGCCTTTGCTTTGTCATGGTCTACCTCGTCAGGCAGCATGAACGACCTCCTGAAAGCTCCGTATCTACGCTCCCTGCGAACATAACCTCCATCCGTATCAGTGGTCTCCGATCTCTCATCAACCTTGCCTGAAATCGTCAATACGTTGTCGCTAAGCTCTATGTCTATGTTTTCTTTGTCGAACCCAGGAACGTCAGCCTTGACTACATACATGTTGTCAGTCTCTTCGATATCTACAAACGGATGCTGACGGTCGAAGACACTAGTGAAGAAGCCCGGCCAAGCGATATCTCTCGCAAACCCGGTGTCAAGCAGCGAATCAAAAAAGCCTCTTGGGACCAGTGATCTCATTTTAACAACCTCCTGTTCTGTCTAATTGCTCCATGAGCGTTTGATTTATGTCACTCAGATGTGGTGTTTGACCAATACTGACCTTGCAACTCTATTCTAACATTCATAAGTGTTGCTTCAAATGCCGTTTTGACCAATCCTGATCAATTACCGGCAAGTAAGCGCACAATATGCCCATGGATCTCCTGCTCTTTTAGGATTTCTCTACTATCCATTCTATGCCGTACTCAAGAACGCTTGAGTGATAACTCATCGATCTTGCAGGACAAACCTTTCTGGCGGCTAAGTCATTAGACCGATCCGTACACTAGAGACTGACTCCGTACTTGTGGAGGTGGGTTTGTTGGAGCAGTATAACTGTCCGCGGGTTTTTGTCATCGGCCTGGGACCTGGCCGAATAGGCGATATGACTGTCAGCGCATTGGAACTCATGAACGGTGCTTCTTGCGTGCTTCTTCGCACGTCACACCATCCAACAGTCAATGACCTGGCTGACAAGGGGATCTCCTACGAGACGCTCGATCAGTTGTACGAAGAGGGGGATGATTTCGAGGCTGTTTACAGAGCAATTGCCGTGAAGGTCATAGATGCTGCACGCAGTGCTTTTGAAGACGACCGTGCCGCCTACGTAGTATATGCAGTACCTGGAAGCCCATATATAGGTGAGAGGTCGGTTCAACTCCTGATGGAGATTTCTGAGCGGGTCGGCGTCAGTGTGAGTATCTTGCCAGCGGTGAGCTTCCTTGACTCGGTGGTTTGCAGTGCAGGTATAGATCCATTCGATGGCCTGCAGGTAGTTGACGCGCTGTCTATAGACAGTGTCCCCCTCAACACCAGTGTCGCACTAGTCGTGCCTCAGGTGTACAGCAGAATGGTCGCAAGTGCAGTCAAGTCGCGACTGCTGCAAGCATACCCGGATGAGCATCCAGTCCTGCTGGCGAAGGCAGTTCGCACGGACAGCGAGCTTGTCGAAAGGATGAACCTGTACGAGATAGACAGAGATGACCGAGTCGACTACCTGACAACGCTTGTTGTCCCACCGCTGAGGCCCAGAGTGGATATCGCCGGATATGAGAGAGCTGCAGTTGCATTCTCAGAGTTGGTATCGGTGATGGCTGCTCTCAGAGCAGACGATGGATGCCCGTGGGATCGCGAGCAGACCCATGAGTCACTCAAGAAGTACCTGGTCGAGGAGACTTACGAGGTTCTTGACACAATCGATCAGCAAGATAAGGACAAGCTGTGTGAAGAGCTCGGCGACGTGATGCTGCAGACAGTGTTCCATGCTGAGATCGCACGCGAGGACGGGTATTTTGACGCTGCGGACGTTGCATCAGGCATAGTCGATAAACTCATACGCCGTCATCCCCACGTCTTTGGGTCAGTAGAGGTGGACGGCACTGAAGAGGTCCTGAGAAACTGGGAGAGGATCAAGGCTGCTGAGAGAGGAGATGAGGGGCGCTTCTCAGGAGTATTTGACAGTGTCCCTGTCTCGTTGCCGGCACTGCTGAGGGCACATGTAGTTCAGTCAAAGGCTTCGAAGGTGGGGTTTGACTGGAATGACTACAGGCCGGCCCTAGAAAAGGTCGACGAGGAAATAGCAGAACTCAAAGAGGTTCTGGATTCTTGGGACGCTTGTCCTGCAGGTGAAAGCAGGGCCGAGTCTGTCAAGGAGGAGCTGGGTGATGTCCTCTTTGCTATCGTAAATGTTGCCAGGCTTCTTGGCATAGACCCGGAGGACGCCCTTGGGAGCACTGTAGCCAAGTTCATATCTCGATTCAAGTTCATAGAGGAAAGAGCCGCCTCTGTAGGGGCCGACGTCCGTGACATGACCTTGGAGGAGATGGACAAGCTGTGGGAGGAATCCAAGAGAGCCTTACCCACAGATAAGGGGGAGTGAGGCGGCATAAAGGACCTCTCGAGCGGGATAATAAAGCCGGTAGATCTGAACAGCGACGCGGGCTGGACTATCTCGCAGGAGAGGTGATGGGATGAGTTGCTCTAGGCGCTCAAATGTCCTAGTGGTAGCGCTGGCGCTAGTGCTGGCCGTGTTCGCCTTGACGACGAACGGATGCCTCAGAAGGGAAACCCGGGACCAGGATAGGATGGTAGATGAGTTCGAGGGTGAACCGGACATATCTCTGTATGTCAACGAGACCGGCGAGACCAGACACATGAAAATAGAGGAGTACATAGCGGGCGTTGTAGCCGGCGAGATGCTCCCGGATTGGCCCGTGAATGCATATGCGGCTCAGGCGATCCTGGCTCGCACGTTTACCCTCGCAAAGATGAGTGAGGGAGGCATGCGCGATAAGTACGGGACTGATATGTCTACAGACAAAGAGGAGACTCAGGCATACGATCCCGAGTCGGTGACTGACGCCATAAGGGACGCGGTCGCCTCTACTAGAGGTATGATTCTCTCTTACAAGGGTCAGTATGTAAGAGGCTGGTTTCACGCGGCCAGCGGTGGCCAGACCACCCTCGCAAAGGACGGACTGGCGTATGAGGACGATGAACCTCCGTACACCAAGAGTGTTGAGGTGCCTGCAGAGTTGCGCCATATTCCTCGTGAGGAGCTGAACTGGGAAGCGACTTACTTACTGAGTGAGATAACGAGCTTGCTCAATGCTGCAGGACACTCTGTAGGACAGGTTCAGCGCGTCTTTGTCGTCGAGAAGGATCAGACAGGCCGGGCTACTCTCATCAGGGTGGAGCACACTGGAGGTCACATAGACTTACCCGGAGCAGTGTTCCGCAATGCCGTCGGGCCTGACCGCATGAGGTCAACGCTCCTCACCAGATTTGACAGTTCTGCTACTGAAGTTCAGATGGCTGGAAGGGGATTTGGGCACGGAGTCGGCATGAGCCAGTGGGGTGCTTACGGAATGTCCAGGGAGGGCTACTCTCCGGAGGAGATCGTGAAGTACTTCTTCAAGGACGTGGAAACACAGAAGCTCTGGGACTGACGGTCATGTAACGATCCTTCCTCGAATAGTCATAGTGATGGACCTGGGGTCCACATATGCACTGTTGCGGAGGGATTGCAGTGAGACCGGATGGCCGTGAGGGCGAGACGCCCGTTCGCGAGGTACAGCGAGTGCACAAGCTCTTGATCTCGGATCGCCAGTCAGTAGGAATTGAGGGTGTAATCGAGGTTCAGAGTTTTGATGACGAGGAAGTGGTCTTCAAGACCAGTGCAGGGACTCTGCTCATACGTGGTAGCGGTTTGCATATCAAGTCGCTCAACTTGGAGGCGGGGAGTGCGCTGTTAGAAGGGCGCCTTGACTCGATGGAATATGAAGAAGTCAAGGACAAGAGGAAGAGCCTGTTTAGCAGGATGTTCCGCTGAGCATGATTGACCGATGCCCGGCTGCTGTATGGACCTGGGCACTTGGACGAGCACTGCAGCCCAGCCCAGCGTAGAAGGGATAGCGGCGAAGCGTAGCGAATCTAACTGTGCAACGCTTAGAGGAGTCTAACGTTGTACAAGATTTGGGCTATGCGGCAGGGCCGCGCACATTTTGTGTACAGGAGGGCAGTCTTGTGGCTCGCTCTAAGTCCACTCGGTCTTTCCTGCAGCCGTTTGCGTTCTTGTGGGGCGCAGTGAAAGTCGTTTTGATGTCAGCCATTATGCTCGTGTTCAGCCCCTTGGTTATTTTCATCGACTTGTTCTTTCCGAAAAGGTCGATCTCACGCGCATGGTCTGCTTGGTTTATGGTCATCCTCGGGGTTATGGTCGGGATGTCGTGGGCGACAGTGCTCTATGTCAGTCAACAAGCAGACAAGGCCGCCGCGGTGTTTGCAAGTTATACACGCGTCAGGAGCGAGGTTACTGAGTTCCCTTTTTCAGACTTGATCAACTTGTATGCCATCAAGTATGATCTCGATCCTTCGCTAATAGCGTCGGTCATCAGCCAAGAAAGCCATTTCAAGCCTACGGCGATCTCGTCAACAGGCGCTCGTGGGCTGATGCAGATCATGCCCGTTACGTGGCGTGAGTTTAACCCAAGTTCTCAGTGTAACGGAACGCACAACCCGCCTGCGTGCAGCAACGAGTGCATTTTTGACGTGGAGGCCAATCTGCGCACAGGCATTGCGTACCTGCGTTCGCTGATCGATCGTTTTGACGGCGACATGATTATGGCCTTGGCAGCCTACAATGCAGGAGCTTCCAAGGTCTACGCGTACGACGAAGGCAGCTACTCGGGTGTGCCCCCGATCAGAGAAACCCGCAGTTACGTCCAAAGGATTGTAAACTACTGGTCCGGGATTCGCCACAGTTACACCACTTTCAATGTGTCCAAGTTTTTGATGGCCAAGAAGATGCAGCGATTGCTTATTGTCACGAGCACTGTCCTGTGGACGGTTTTCTTTATCTGGATCATTAGGAAGGCTGGCGTTGTCGAGCCCAAACGATGATTCCTTCCGCAATCCACAATCCACCCCTCGTTTCCAGCATAGTGACAGGAGACCGGCAATACACCTAGATTGTCGAGGACTCGTTTTGTGCGAGGTGGTGGAAGTGGAGTCAGTCCGAGACCAGCTGTCGACCCTTACGAGTATGGCGATAGGAGGCCTTATCACCGGCCTTCTCTTTGATCTGTACCGGCTTGCCCGCGGGCTTATCCGGCCGCGGCGACTCCTCACCGACATAGGCGATCTGCTATTCTGGCTGGTAGTGACCCCGATACTGTTCGTGATCCTAGTCAACGACAACTTCGGCCAAGTGCGCGTCTATGTTTTTTTGGGTTGGGCAATCGGCTTCCTGCTATACAGAGCTCTGTTTAGCTCATCTATCATCTACCTCGTTCTTGCCGTGACTAGACTTTGTAGTCGAATTGTAGACGGTTTGTCTCGCCTTTTTACCCTGTTGCAGAGGGCGTTGGTGAAACCATTCTACCGTGCTGGCCGAAGGGCACGACGGCACAAAAGGCGTTCCAAAGAGACCGTTGCAGTCAGAAGAACCGGCGCAGCCAAGATTGTTGCCAGAAGACCTAAGAGCCGCATCAGGTTTGTGGTGTCGCGTTGGTTCTTGTCTTTGAGGCGGATGTTCAAAGGATTTTTTTGAGAGGAAGAAGGGAAATACGATCTTTTGTAGAAAATCTGTAGTCACAATGTCATTGTTGTGACTGGGTTGATTGTTCAGGATGCAGGTGGGACATACCCGAGCCGGGGTACAGCTTCTCGATCCTTGTTGACGAACCGGAGACTGGCACTGATCAAGGCCTAGGGTTGCACTCTGAACTCGGCGAGTAGGGTGACACTGTATGACGATCGAGATCCGCGGTGTGGAGAAACTGAGCTTTCGCGAGCGCCAGGTGGTTGCGCTCAAAGAGATGGGTCTCTCTACCAACGAGATCACCAAGCGACTCGGCCTCAGTGCGAGCACTGTAGCTACCCTGTACAATCGAGCGCGGACCAAGGGTTACCAGGTCGTCATCATCTTGCCCGGTGACGTACTCGGATTGGGAGTACCCGGCGATGAAGAGGGAGGCGAATAGCGTGGCTTCGCTGGTGAGTGGTAGTGATGAGTTGCGGTCGGTTGAAGAGGACCTGTACGGATCACTGGTTGAGTCTCCTGTCGAACGAAGGCGGCGCCTGAGGCGAAGGCGAAAGCTACGTAGAGCTCACCTGATAGGTAGCATCAAAGCTGCGGTTGTATGTGGTCTTGTCCTTTGCCTGTGGCTGTATGCCCCAAGTCTGTACAAGTTAAACCAGATCCGAGGCGAGATCAGAGATCTGCAGGCTCAGTGCCGTGAATGGGAGGAGAAAAACCAGCTGGTGATGGCAGACATCTTGTATGCCAGCAGCGATGATTTTGTGCGGTATGCAGCACGTGAGACGCTTGGGTTAGTGGACAAGGGAAGTACCTTATATGTCGCCGACTTGTCCAAAATCAACAGGGTGTCGACAGACGCAGTGGCGAGCAGAGAAACCCAGGCTTTGGCCATGAATGCACCCGACACTCACTGACCGGGGTGATTTTGGCCTGAAATCGCCTGTCTGCCTGAGAATTCTGATTGACAGCACGCTTTGGCAAAAGTATAATGTAACTTGCCTGGACGCCCGTTTTGATTGGCGTCCGTGCTAGTACCACTCACTCGGTGGACAGGGAGTCATGTGAGCAGTGTCAGTCCCAGTAGGAAGCATTCTTGAGGGTAAGGTTACCGGAATCACTAGTTTTGGCGCATTTGTTCAGCTAAAAGACGGTCCGACTGGTTTAGTCCACATCTCGGAGATCTCGGATACATATGTCCGCGATATCAATGATTTCCTCAAGATCAATGACGACGTCAAGGTCAAGGTCATCTCGGTCAAAGAGGGCAAGATTGGCCTATCGATCAAGCAGGCCAATCCTGAGTACTCTGTGTCTGTGGCCGGTTTTCACAAGGATGGCGGCCGCGGCGCCCGTCGTGGATCTAGAGGCGGATCGTCGTTTGAAGACAAGATCATGAAGTTCCTCAAAGAGAGCGAGGACCGCTTAGCGGACCTCAATAGGAATACCGAATCCAAGCGCGGGGGCAGAGGCTCGCGATACTATCGATAGAGAGGACTCTTTGCCTACGTGATCCACACAGACATTCAACACGGTCAGCTCCGTTTGCTGAGCTTATCGTAGGCGAGCACTTTTTGACCTGCGTCTCATATGGTTTTGGCTCATTAGGCACCCTTGTCTTGGGTGCTTATTTGTTTAGCTCGACAGCTACCGGATTGGACGGCGCTGTCGTAACGCCATCAGCGGCGGACAATGCTTCATCGCGGTTGGAAGTCTAGGGACGATGGTCCAAGGAGAGGAGGCAGGCGAAGTGAAACGTGCTGTAGATGCGGCTCCTCATGACTACGAGGTAGTCAGGCGCCAGATCGGCCGCGAACCAAGAGGTATGATCGGAGTGTCTAGGCGTTGCAGATTCGGATGTCCACAAGTGGTTGTCACAGAGCCGCTGTACTACTCGGATCCATCCAGCACTCCCCTGCTTTTTCCGACAACCTATTGGCTCTCCTGCCCTCATCTCTGCAGGTCTGTCAGCACACTTGAGAGCAGGGCGTTGATAGGGGCCTTCCGAAAACGAGTGCAGGCCGATCCTGATTTCGCGGCCAGGCTCAAGGCTCGCCATGAGCAGTATGCCAAAGACAGGGTTTCGATGGTGGACGCAAACGAACTGGAGCGCCTAGAAGCGTCCCATCCAAATATCCACGGGCGTCTAGTGAAGCTGGGCATCGGCGGCATTGAGGATTTTCGCGGTGTCAAGTGCCTTCATTTGCACCTCGCTGACTATCTCTCCGGTGGGAACAACCCTGTAGGTGAGGAGGTCAGCCTTATCTTGGCGAAAGAAGGCACTCCACTTGAGTGCGAGACAGGGCTGTGCGCTCCGTGCGGAGCGAATGTGGCTGTCATCAATGTCGGAAGCAATTCTGTCAAGCTGCTGATAGCACAGGCAGGCAGATCCACGAAGGGCGATGGCTGCCTAAAAGAGGTGCTTAAGCGCGTCATCGTTACCAGACTCGCAGAGGGCATGATAGGAGGTAATGAGGGACAGAGGTCAGAGTGCAGACTCAAGAAGGAGGCAATATCGAGAGCGGCTGAAGCGGTTGAGAAGCTAGTTGCCAAAGCCCAAGAGCACAAACCTTCGACGCTCACGGTGTTCGGCACTGCCGCAGTGCGGCAGGCAGAAAACAGAAGCGAACTAATCGCCGCTATTCGAGACCGTACAGGAGTCGAGCTCTCTGTCATCGACGAGCAAGAGGAAGCCGAGTTGTCTTATCGTGCGGCTGTAACGGTATTGCAGCACCTTCCAGATACGCACTTTGCCTTGGTAGCAGACATCGGCGGTGGAAGTACGGAGATCACCCTGGGCCGTGGCAGGACCGTAGTTAAGTCTGTCAGCGTTGAGCTCGGAGCGCTTACCGCGCTGCCGCTTGCAGGCGTTGAACTCGACGATGCGGGCAGGCTGCCGCCTGCACTTCTGTCTGAGCTCAGACAGCGGACTACCCGAGCTTTCGACGTGTCTGCCGGCGATCTGCTGACGAAGACGCCTGAGATCGCAGTGGCCGGCGGGAGTGTTACTGCACTGGCGGCTCTCATGTTGGGGTTGGACAGGATGGATCCGGGAGCGGCTCACGGGTTTAGGATCACATACGACAGCGCGGTTGCACTATTGGATGACTTATGCGCGCGCAGCAGGCACGAGAGGCTTGAGATGCGCGGCATGTTGGAACCTGAGCGGGTTGATAGCATTGTAGCAGGCTGCGCCATTTTGGTATCCCTCATGGACATAGCTCGTGCAGGCCATATTGTGGTCAGCGAGTACGGTGTATTGGAGGGAATGGCGTACCTGGAGCTCACTTGCAGCTCGAGGCTATGAGCGAAAAGAGCGACTCGGATTCAGCCTTGACCTGGGCGATGTCTGCTTGCGAATTGCCCCCGTGGGTGGTAGAATTGTTGATAGAAGTCGTGCCCGAGTGGCGGAACCGGTAGACGCAAGGGACTTAAAATCCCTTGAGCAGTTTGCTCGTGTGGGTTCGAGTCCCACCTCGGGTACCATACACATCACCGGGTCCTTGAGGTGGCCGTTTACGGCCACTGTTCGTCTATAGATGTGCAGCAGTCCGAGGAGGCCGTTAGTCATGTGTTTCAGTGTGGTGTTTTACCTCGGATATCTACTGGTTAAACCGAATGCCTCCTGCCTCGAGTTGATGTGACTATGGCAGCAGGGAATGATCTATCCAGCCTTAGGCATGCCTTGGATCAGGCCTACAGGTACCTATCGATTCGAGCTAGAAGCATTCTTGAGATAAGGAACTACCTCTCTAGAAAGGGTCATTCAGAGCCTGTCATCGAAGAGGCAATCAAGCGCCTGGAGGATTACGGCTACGTAGACGACATGCAATTCGCAAAGCAGTTCGTAGACTCGAAAGACGGCTGGGGATCTCGTCGCCTGTTATTTGAACTCAGGCGCAAAGGCATTGATCAGGCGATTATCGATGAAGTGATGCCCGGCACGTCAGTTGAAATAGAAAGGTGTCGTCGTCTGGCAGTCGCTTACTTGAGGAAGCTAGGGCCTGAGCCGGATCAGGCAGGTCAAAGACGACTTTGGTCGTATCTCATGCGAAGGGGATTCTCTCGCGAGGCTATCGAGTCTGCGATCAGATGGACGGACGAAAGCCAAGAGAGGTGATCCCTTGAGGGTTTTTGCGATTTCGGACTTGCATCTATCCGGGGCTGTTGACAAGCCTATGGATATCTTCGGTGAGGAGTGGGAGAACCACGCTGAGCGGATAGCTCGCAATTGGGATTTGGAGGTCGGCTCCAGTGACCTTGTTCTCATTCCGGGCGATATCAGCTGGGCTATGACTCTGAATGAGGCCAAGCCTGATCTTTCCTGGATTGCAGATCGTCCCGGGCTAAAGGTCATGGTAAGAGGCAACCATGACTACTGGTGGTCATCCATCTCAAGGGTGCGTGCGGCGCTCGAGCCTGGTGTCTATGCACTCCAAAACGATTCGATCGCCTTTGGTCATGTAGTTGTCTGTGGGACAAGAGGGTGGGTGCTTAGGGACAACCCGGACTTCACTGATCACGACGAGAAGATCCTTGCCCGAGAGGTTCTACGGCTTCGCATGTCGCTCGATTCGGCTGTTGAAAAGAGGTCCGAGATAGAGCGCACATTCGGGCGGCCTGCTGTGGTCATCGCGATGCTGCACTACCCTCCTGTTGTTGGTAGCAACGATGAGTCCGAGTTTGCTCGCGTGTTGAGTGAGTATGGAGTGGACCACTGCGTATATGGCCATCTTCACGGCGAAGCAACGGCTGTCGGTTTTGAAGGAGTGTTTGAATCAGTGCATTACTGGTTGGTCTCTGCTGATCACCTGAGGTTCAGACCTGGGTTTTTGTTTGAAGAGCAGGAGTAGCCTGGCAAGCTCAGCACAGAGGTAGGAGGGCCTGGAGTGGAGATTTATCGCAAGCTAAACAAAGGCAAGTGGGAACGACCAAGTGACAAGATGGCTGTATACACAGAGATAGAAAAGGGAAAGACGTGGGGAATACGAGTCACCTTGATCGATGACTACGCTCGCGTCGAGGCGATCAACGGCCCCAAGTGCGTCTGGTACAATGCGCCTCCAGAGCTCTCTGCAGAGGTGAGGCCTCCTAGCATCCTGGAGCGGATTCGCGGCATAACGTTTGCTGACAAACTTTTCGCAGAAGTGGAGCAGAAGCGAGAGGTCGCTCGTAGGAAAAGCCTGTAAAGCGCCTCGTGTCTAGAGATATAGAGATGCTGGGCCGTGCCTACGCTGGCCGGAAGGAATGATTCCGAGTCAATTTTCTCTTGCCCAGCGAGCAATTCACGGGTATAATGCAGTCGAGGTCAATGTTTGGCCGTGTTTTCATTCATTGATTTATACTGGATTGAGAGAGGAGGTGGGCCACGTGGAGAGGCGCCGCATTATCACACACATTCGGACAATAGGCATGGCGGATAGCTTTGGACTGGCGTATCGCAGTTTTACGCGCCTTCTTGCCCGCTGCGCCGCGAGTGTGATTGTGCTACTGGGACTTAGGTCTAGTCGCGTTATTGCCACATCCAATGTGTCTCTGAGTGCTTCGGACTTGTACAGCGGGCGCGGTCTGTCTGTTGCAGATCGGACCGATAACTCTCATAGCGTTGGCCTACTTCCGGTGGTTCTCGTGCTCAATCAAGGTGGATGACATCTGTTAAGAGCAGCCGTATCAAGCCCACCGGATTACACCGGTGGGCTTTTTTGAGGCCAACGCTCGCACCCAAGACTTCGGAAAGGGGTACGTTGGCTTCATGTATAAGAACGCAATGGACATCCTGCCAAAAAGCTTACTGGAGCAGGTCCAGAAGTATGTCCAAGGGCAAGAGATATACATACCAAAGCGATCCCAGACGCGGCTCAGATGGGGAGAGGCGAACGGCACACGCAAACAGCTTGATATGCGCAATCGAGCAATAGTGTCGAGGTACATGCGGGGAGAGAGCATAGAATCACTGATGGAGGAGTTCCACCTGAGCTACGACAGCATTCGCAAGATCGTCCGAAAGGGCAAGAAAGAACTGTTCAGATAGATTTTCGGCCGTTTCTGCGTCCAGAAACCGTGTATAATAGGCGTGGGAGAAGGCTCTATACTAGCTCCCAAGAGGGAGGTGGTTGACTATGATCAACCAGAGGTGGTGGGAGGCCTAGCCTCCTTGAGAGCCAGGCTTCTCATGTCTGGGACTGCGGGCGCCGTGCCTTCGGCGCCCGCAGTTGTCTTTGATCCGTGCATTTTCAGGGGCTGCTTGGTGGTTGTCACAGGTTCTGGCCATACATGTTTATGTTTTGTCTTAGACATTGTGTAGCCGTTGTTGTGCCATGACGAGTCTGCATAGATCTACGTTGACTGAGGTGCTTTGATACTGTATAATCATGTTGAAGGGAAATCAATAGAGGGCCGTGCGACTGGCGGTTTGAGTGGAATTGACCACGAGGGAGCACGGTCAGGATGCTTGATCGCCGACCGCCTGGGCAGCCTTGTCCAGGCGGTTTTGCATACCCCTGGCAGGGCGTGTTTTCGACTGGAGGGGTAGGTATGCGCGATTTTGAGTATCCACAGTGGGACTCGTTCTCCAAAGGGCCGTGGTGTGCAGCTATTGATGTCAGGGACTTCATAGTCCGCAACTACACACCATACACAGGCGACGAGTCCTTTCTTGTTGGCCCGACGAGCAGAACCAGACAGCTGTGGCATAGGTGCATGGAGCTATTGGACCAGGAGCGTAGTGCGGGCGGTGTGCTAGACATCGACACCAGCCGTGTGGCTTCTATCACTGCTTTTGACCCAGGTTACATCGATCCGGATAATGAGGTGATCGTTGGTCTACAGACTGATGCTCCGCTCAAGAGGATGATAAATCCCTGGGGCGGGTGGAGGATGGTGGAGCAGGCCTGTAGAGCCTATGGCCGCGAAGTTGATCCTCGGGTAAAGCAGGTATTTACGCGATTTCGCAGGACCCACAATGACGGTGTATACGCAGTCTACACCCAGCAGATGCGGAAAGCCAGGCATAACGGCCTTATCACAGGTCTCCCAGACGCATACGGAAGAGGAAGGATAATCGGGGACTACAGGCGAGTGGCTCTGTACGGTGTCGATAGGCTCATAGCTGAGAAAAAAGACGACCTTCGCAGGTATGAGTCGAGCATGAGTGACGATGTCATCCGAATCCGAGAGGAGATACATGACCAGATTGACGCGCTCCACCAATTGAAAGAAATGGCCGAAACTTATGGCTTTGATATATCGGGGCCAGCAGGTACTGCCAAAGAGGCCGTGCAGTGGCTCTACTTTGCGTACCTGGCGGCAGTAAAGGAGCAAAACGGCGCTGCGATGTCGCTTGGCCGAAATACCGCTTTTCTCGATATTTACATTGAGCGAGACATAGAGCGCGGCCTATTGGACGAAGCCGGAGCCCAAGAGCTCATTGATCAATTGGTCATTAAGCTGAGAATGGTTCGCCATCTCAGGACTCCTGAGTATAACGAACTGTTTGCGGGCGATCCAACCTGGATTACAGAAGCCATCGGCGGTATGTGCCTTGACGGGCGCCCAATGGTTACAAAGACATCGTACAGGTTTCTTCACACGCTTAGAACACTCGGGCCGTCTCCTGAGCCAAACCTGACTGTGTTGTGGTCGACGCAGCTTCCGGAGAACTTCAAGCAGTACTGCTGTTCTTTGTCAGTGGAGACGTCGGCAGTACAATACGAGAACGATGACCTAATGCGGCCTTTGTATGGAGATGATTACTCGATCTCCTGCTGTGTCTCAGCAATGAAGACCGGCAAGCAGATGCAGTACTTCGGAGCGAGAGTCAACTTGCCGAAAGCACTGCTCCTGTCTATCAACGGCGGCAGAGATGAGATGACAGGAGATATGCTGATTCCTTCAGTGCCTCCGCTGCCTGATGGCCCATTGGACTACTCTGAAGTCATGGAACGGTTCAAGTTGGTTCTAGGAGAGCTGTGCACTCTATACGTAAACACCATGAATTGCATTCACTACATGCACGACAAGTATCACTACGAGAAGCTGCAAATGGCTCTCCATGACACCGATGTAGAGCGGCTCATGGCTTTTGGCGTAGCCGGCTTGTCTGTGGTGGTGGACTCGTTGAGCGCCATAAAGCACGGGATGGTTCATGTCCGGAGAGATGACCGAGGGTTGGCTGTAGACTTCACAAACGAGGCCTCCTTCCCTTGCTTCGGCAACGGAGACGACAGAGTTGACTCAATAGCAGTAGAGGTCCTGGAGCTGTTCCTGTCGGCTTTGAGGAAGAACCGGATTTACAGAAACGCAGTTCCTACGGTCTCGGTCTTGACTATTACCTCCAACGTCGTCTATGGCAAGAAGACTGGCTCAACCCCTGACGGAAGGAAGGAAGGTGAACCGTTCGCTCCGGGAGCAAACCCGATGCACGGCCGTGAAGTCAGCGGAGCGTTGATGTCTATGCTTTCACTGACCAGGCTTCCGTATCGAACCTGCCGTGACGGGATTTCTTACACCTTTTCGATTGCACCTTCTGGATTGGGAGAGACGGCAGAGGACCGGGTCAGCAATCTTTCCAGGATTCTGGATGGGTACATGGAGAACGGTGGACACCACGTGAACGTCAATGTCATTGATCGCGAGACGCTGATCGATGCGATGGAACATCCCGAGAGATATCCGGGGCTGACTATTCGCGTCTCCGGATATGCGGTTGCCTTTACCAAGCTTACAAGAGAGCAGCAGCTCGAGGTGATTCAGAGGACCTATCACCAGGACCTTGACCGATATACGGATCAGCCAAGTAGGCGCAGAGAAGCCGGCCGACCCGCTGATTTGGTAGCCGTGGCCTGGTAATCGGGGGTGATCGCATGCAGGTGACCAGCAGACATGGATTGCAGGTGAATTCGATTGAATCCATGAGTGTCGTCGACGGCCCCGGGATGCGGTTTGTCGTATTTGCTCAGGGATGCCCTCTGAGGTGCAAGTTCTGTCACAATCCGGAGACTTGGGGCCTGCACGGGGGGTCGTTCGTTGGGTATGACGACCTATTGAACAAGCTCGACCAGTGCAGGAGATTTATTCCACAGCTGGGCCTTACCATAAGCGGAGGCGAACCGCTTATGCAGGCTCGGTCCTGCCGTGAGCTCCTAATGAAAGCCAAGGAGAGAGGGGTGCACACGGCACTTGATACCTCCGGGTTTGGGGATGAAGACGAGTTCAAGAGCCTGCTCCCATTTGTCGATGTGTTGCTCTATGATATCAAGGCTGTTGATTCGGAGCTCCATATCGACATGACCGGGCTGTCGAATACCCAGATCCTCAAAAACCTTGAAACTGCGTCAGCGCACGGCAAGAAGCTGTGGATCCGCAGGATTCTTGTTCCAAACGTCAACGACTCGCCGGAGGAAGCCGCGAATCTGGGATCGTTGATCAGGGATTGTGCTCGCTACGGAAACATTGAGAGAGTTGACGTGAACCCATACCATCGCATGGGCCTTGAGAAGTGGGAACGCCTGGGCGTGGTCTGCCCGTACTCCCATGTGAAGCCGCCGACTCAAGCGGCGGTTGAGTCCTTCAGGGGCATGGTGACGGCTGAGGCCGGGCTGCGTCGGTTTGACACCGCTCAACGTGCACGCGTATCATAGATGCGAGGTGTTTGAAGTTGACAACAAGATTGCAATCTGAAGAACTGACCTTCTTGTTTGACTTGGACAACACTCTGTACCCGCGTGCGTCCGGATTGCTGGCGCATCTGGACCAACACATAAACGCATATCTTAGGGATGTCCTTAGCATCAATGAAGACGAAGTCGATGAGGTGCGGCGTCGCTACGTCAAGATCTACGGTACTACCCTTCGCGGTTGCCAGGTTGAGCACAACGTGGACCCGCTTGAGTTCATCGCCAAGACACATGACATAGATCCTACTAAGTTTGTGGGCCCCGATAAGGATGTAGAGAGGATCTTAAGGGAGCTGCCGGGGATCAAGGTCGTGTTTTCGAACAGTCCCATGCTCCACGTAGGTAGGACTCTCGATGCACTCAACTTGACTCACTTGTTTGAAAAGATATATACCATCGAGTTTTGTGAGTTCGAAGGGAAGCCGAACAAAGCCGCATACGAGAGGGTCCTTGCGGATCTCGACGCAGACCCTGAGCGGTGTGTAATGATTGAAGACACTTCGGCGAACCTTGTCGTGCCCAATCAGCTAGGCATGACTACTGTTCTTGTCTCAGACGGCTCGGGTTCTTGGCCCAAGTACGTGGACTATGTCGTGCAGAAGGTGCCGGATCTGCTTAGCATCTTTGGAGGCGGGCGGGACAAGCTACTGGCCTGATTTTGACCCAAGAATACGATCTCGCTTGGCTTGAGATAGTCTTGAGCAAGTTAGTGTTTACAAAGCCGCATCTATGTGCTATAATACAAACCGTCCTTGCTTTGTGAGCAGGCTGAAGTGTTAGATTGCATTTGTTACGGCTCCATCGTCTAGCGGCCTAGGACACCGCCCTCTCAAGGCGGCGACACGGGTTCAAATCCCGTTGGAGCTACCAGATCACGCAGACACCCGGCGTTTCAACCAAGCGCCGGGTGTGTTCATGTACAGCTCTCCCTTGGGACTCTACTAGAATACCGGTGATGCTCCGGTGGTACAATAAGAGTGCGCATGGAGGGCAAGATCCTATGAAGCTTCGTTCGCACTCAGCGCCTCCTTTACCAATGAGGCTTCGCCGGAGGCCTGACGGCATAGATGACGCTGACTGGGTCGACATAGTCAACAGCGTGTCTGTAGACGACGAACTTGCCTACATATTTGACTCTCCGCGCGCTCGGTTTTGCGAACGATCTATTGATATTCGCGATTTTCTGGATCGCCGCGGCCTAGACTACGACCTCGAGTGACCAGGTTTGCAGCTCTCCGTCTGCCTCGCGCTTGCATCCGTGAAAGGAGGATCAGGACTGAACTGATAGAATAGTGAAACAGGAAATGAGCTTCTGAACTTGAGTTCTAAACGGCGGAGTCTACACGTAATTGTTATTGTACGATGTAAGACACCGAGCGTCTCTCAATAGACGACGCCTATTTCTGGGAGGATGATGGTCCCTATGGCCGCAAAGGATAAGGAGAGAGGCGAGAAGTCCGGACTCGTGTCGTTTTGGGTTAACGTGCTCGTCCTCGGCATTGTCATGGTTGTCCTAGGCTTCTACCTGGGTACGTATATGCTTGAAGTATGGAAGTCTGACGACATCGGTGGTGTGCAGGACTTCACCGCGTCTGATTTGGGCGATGTCCGTGGTGAGTCTACACTGAGTGATTTGGGATCATCTGCACCCGCAACGTCCAGTCCGTCCCAGAGTTCAGCTATTTCGCAACCACAACAGCCAGGTCAGACGGCAACACAGTCTGCCCAGTCTTCGGCTGTGACTGCGACATCAAGCGGCTTGTACAAAGTCCAGGTCGGCTCGTTTGATGATAGAGCCGCGGCAGAGGCTCTTGCCGGGCAGCTAAAGCGATTGGGGTATACGGACGCTTGGGTGACGCCGACATTGCCGCATCGAGTGCAAGTTGGGGCTTATTCAAACCCTGACAACGCGTCCAAGGTTGTTAATGAATTGGAGAGTAGCGGGTACAGCGTCTTCATAGTCAACTGAGGTTTCCTGACATTGGGCAAGAGTCGGTTTGGCGTACAAAGGTGTTGTGGTGTACACTAGTACTGTCCAAGAAGGGCAGTGCTATTTCTGTACTATGTTTGCCATGTCTGCTGCAGCAGCAGTCCTAGAGGAGTCGTAACTGATGAGGCAGGTAGGCACAGTAGTCGCGGACAACGGCTTGACTGCGACTGTCGCGGTCCGGAGGCAGGCATCTTGTGAAAAATGCGGTGCCTGCGAGTTCGGGAGCAGGTCAGGAGTAGAGGTCGAAGTCAGAAACGAGATTGGGGCCCAAATAGGCGATTCTGTCGTAATAGAGCTGGAGTCACGAGCTGTTCTCACAGCCTCGGTTATCGTGTACGCGATCCCTCTTTTTTTCATGATTGTGGGGCTTTTGGCAGGTCCGTCTATTGTCCGCCTTCTTGGCATTGATGTCAGTACAGATGCAGCTGCCGCTGTAGTCGGATTTGTCACGCTTGTTGTTGCGTTTGTAGGAGTCCACATATATGACAGACAGGCCGGTCCGCGGAGGTACATGCCGCGGATTGTTCGCGTTGCAGGACTAGACGACGGTCCTGAGTGCGATGGCGTATAACTGCCTTTTGCGGGTAGAGGCTATCTGGAGGTGTTCACTAGTTGACATTTGGTGTAGAACACCGAGTTGTAGAAAAGCGTAATCTTGCAGACAAGATCCATTTGTTCAAAGTCGTGGCCCCGCTTGTAGCTCGTCGGGCTAAGCCAGGCCAGTTTGTAATCGTCCGCTCTCACGAGAGGGCTGAAAGGATTCCGCTTACGATCGCCGATAGCGATCCTGACAACGGGACAATCTCTCTTGTTGTCCAGGAAATGGGCAGAGGCACAGCGAAGATAGCCGAGATTGGAGAGGGTGGCAAGTTCGCAGGAATCGTTGGCCCACTTGGACGAGCCGGCAATATCGCAAGTGTCAATAAGGTAGTGCTGATAGCGGGCGGAGTGGGTGTCGCACCTATGCTCCCATATGCCAGGGCCTACCATAGCAGTGGTGCTCACGTTACCACCATTGTAGGTGCGAAGACTCGAGATATGCTCATTTTGCTGGATGAGATAGAGTCAGTCTCTGATGTAGTGATGGTAAGTACGGACGACGGGTCTCTCGGTGTAAAGGGGGTTGTTTCAGACGTTTTGGCCAGGCTGCTTGCTGACGGCGAGCGGTTTGACCATGCAGTCTGCATAGGACCCGCTGTCATGATGAAGGCTGTCTGCGGATTGACGCGGGAGGCGGGTATTCCGACAACTGTGAGCCTCAACCCGATAATGGTTGACGGAACGGGCATGTGCGGAGGCTGTAGGGTGACGGTCGGCGGCGAGATCAAGTTCGCCTGCGTCGATGGGCCTGGGTTCGATGGCCACGCAGTCGATTTTGACGAGTTGATGTCTCGCCAGAGGTTTTACGAACGCGAAGAGAGGCTTTCTTACGACAGCTACCGCACATCAAAGGAGGGTTCTCACAGGTGTCGGTTAGATCAAATCGGGTGACTATGCCCAAGCAAGACCCGGCTGTGCGTAGACGCAACTTCGATGAGGTCGCGCTTGGTTTTACCTACAAGCAGGCAACTGCAGAGGCATCGCGTTGTCTGAACTGTCGCAACAAACCGTGTGTTTCTGGATGCCCTGTGTCAGTCGATATTCCCGGCTTCATCGCGTTGATCAAAGAGGGCAAGGTGGAGGACGCTTTCGCAAAGATAAGAGAGACGAACAGCCTCCCCGCGATCTGTGGTAGAGTCTGCCCTCAGGAAAACCAGTGTGAAGCCAGGTGCGTGCTTGGAAAATCGGGCCAGCCAGTTGCCATCGGTGCGTTGGAGCGGTTTGTTGCGGACTACTGCAGGGAGAAGGATGGTACATTCGCCAGGAAGGCAGTAAAGCCTATAGCGCTAACGAATAGAGCCAAGGTGGCTGTTGTGGGGTCCGGCCCGGCGGGCCTGACTGCAGCAGCTGATCTCGCCCTTTTGGGCTATGAGGTAACCGTGTTTGAGTCGCTGCACGAGTTTGGGGGAGTGCTGAGGTACGGGATTCCTGAATTCAGGCTGCCGAAGGCCATCCTCGACTATGAGATCGACTACATCAGGAGCTTGGGTGTGCGATTTGTGCCTGACGCGATTGTAGGCAAGACAATCACAACTGACGACTTGACCGCGTTGGGATATCGCGCAGTCTTTATCGGGACGGGTGCAGGACTCCCGTACTTCCTCGGGATACCCGGTGAAAACCTGATCGGGGTCTACTCCGCCAATGAATACCTGACAAGATCGAACTTGATGAAGGCGTACCTCTTTCCTGAGCATGAGACTCCGATCCGTAGGGGAAAGAGAGTTGCGGTCATTGGTGGAGGCAACGTAGCGATAGACTCAGCTCGCACTGCGCTCAGGTTGGGTGCTGACGAGGTCTTTGTAGTCTACCGCCGTTCACGAGCAGAGATGCCCGCCCGAGCAGAGGAGATCATCAACGCCGAGGAAGAAGGAGTCACTTTGGTGCTGCTGACAAGTCCAGTGGAGATCGTTGGAGACGACAGCGGGCAGGTGGTAGCTCTCGAGTGTATCAGAAATCAGCTCGGTGAGCCCGACGCGAGTGGGAGACGGCGCCCGGTTCCAATCGAGGGATCCGAGTACGCCATAGACGTCGATACAGTTATCGTAGCCATTGGCCAGGGTCCAAACCCGCTCTTCACAGAGGCGACTCCGTCGCTGCTCACCGATGAGCGTGGTTATATAGTCGTAGACGCGGATACAGGTGCTACCAATCTCAACGGTTTCTATGCGGGCGGGGACATCGTTACAGGTGCCGCTACTGTTATAGCTGCTATGGGAGCTGGCAGAAAGGCGGCAAAGGCTATTCATCGGTACTTGCGGTCCGACAGCCAGTAGGCGTCGCTTGAGATGCGTTGCTTGCGCGAACTCGGGCGGCACTTGCTCTGGGTTTACAAAAAGATCCTTTCAGGTTGACCCTAGTTCCCAGCTGCTGTATAATCCTGTTGGTGCGCCGTGGCAGGCAAACTCAGGCAGCAACTGGAGAGAAAGTGAAGTGATGCCTAATGAGACGAGAAGGTTTCATGGGAGGGGTCCACGCTGACGACTGCAAAGAGCTGACTGCAGATAGGCCTATTAGGGCAATGGATCCCCCGGAGCAGGTCACTATTCCCCTGTCTCAGCATATTGGGACGCCTTGCGCTCCTCTTGTCAAAAAGGATGACAGAGTGCTCGTAGGCCAGATCATTGGCGATGCCGAGGATAGGCTTACCGCACCTGTGCACTCCAGCGTGTCTGGTACTGTCCTGGGCGTGACTACGATCGAGGCTCCCGGTGGCCGCAAGGTGCAGGCTGTCAGTATTGCCAATGACGGTATGTATGAGTTGGCTCCTGGATTGGAGGTAGACCATGACCCACTAGAACTTGAGCCTGCGGAGTTGATCCGGCGGATCAGAGATGCTGGCATAGTGGGGATGGGCGGCGCCGCCTTCCCTACACACTTCAAGCTGGACGTCCCTCCAGATAAGCAGGTGGACACGCTTGTCGTAAACGGCGTGGAGTGTGAGCCTTACCTCACTGCGGACCACCGACTCATGTTGGAGTCAGGAGAAGCGATAAAGCAGGGAATCCTCGTGGCTATGAGAGCGCTGGGAGTTCGCCGCGCCCTTGTCGGAGTGGAGGAGAACAAACCCGACGCGATAGCGTCTCTCGGGGATTTGCTTGCCGATGCTGACGGCATCGAGGTAGTGCCTTTGAAGGTGAAGTACCCGCAAGGAGCTGAAAAACAGCTCATCAAAGCAATCCTCGACCGTGAAGTTCCTCCAGGAAGGCTGCCCATGGATGTCGGCGTTGTGGTGATCAACATTGGGACAGCCGCAGCTATCGCTGATGCGCTATATCGCGGAATGCCCCTGATCCAGCGCGTAGTAACTGTCACTGGCCCAATCGTGCGGGAGCCGGCGAATATCTTAGCCAGAATCGGCACTCCTGTAAGCCACCTGGTCGAGTCCTGCGGAGGCCTGACTGAAGATTTGGGCAAGTTCATAGTGGGTGGGCCTATGATGGGTGTAGCCCATCATACACTCGATACGCCTGTTACTAAGGGGATGTCGGGAGTACTGCTATTCTCGAGATCTCAGGCGAAGCTACTGGAGCCGACAGTCTGTATCAGATGCGGCAAGTGCATTCAAGTTTGTCCAATGGGACTGATAGCAGGTGGTTTTGCAGAGATGGTAGAGACGGGCAGATACGAAGAGGCGGAGCAGAACCATATATTTGACTGCATTGAGTGTGGGTGCTGTGCTTATATCTGTCCTGCAAGCCGTCGGATTGTTCAGTCAATACGCCAAGGAAAGAATGAGATCATGCGCAGAAGGAGTCAGAGTGCCTGACGTGGCCTCTTGTGGCCTTTGGTTGAGCCTCAATCGCTGCAGTTGAGCGTCGGAAGGAGAATCGCTATGCAGAGTGCTGCTACAGTCACAGTGTCATCGTCGCCTCATGTGAGCACCCACGTCACAACTCAGGTGATAATGCGGGACGTGCTGATTGCTCTTGTGCCGGCCGCTGTTGCGGGAGTAGTGTACTTCGGCATGAACGTCGCTCTGATCATTGCTCTCTCTGTTGCGACAGCCGTGGCCTCAGAGGCATTGATTCAAAAGGTCCTGGGGAGGCCGATCACGGTCAGTGATGGGAGTGCCGCAGTGGCGGGCCTGCTGTTTGCGCTGGTTTTGCCGCCTACCGTTGATCTGTGGTTGCCAGTAATCGGCGGTTTCTTGCTCATCTTCTTAGGCAAGCAGGTCTTTGGCGGCCTCGGCTACAACCCGTTTAACCCTGCCCATGTTGGCAGAGCCATTTTGACGGCCTCCTGGCCTGTTGCAATGACTACGTGGGTTTGGCCGAGATTTGGTGCACTGGAGGCTGCTGTCGGCAGCGCAATCAGTGGAGCTGAGCTCGATGCTCTCTCAGGCGCGACACCGCTCGCTCTGATGAAATACCACGGGATTCAGGTGTCGTATAAATCACTCTTTCTAGGAAACGTTGCAGGGTGCATCGGCGAGACGTGTGTGCCGGCTCTCCTCATTGGTGCAGCGTATCTGCTCTACAAGGGACACATCACGTGGCATACACCGCTTTCCTTTATGGGGACAGTAGCGGTGATGATGTTGATCATGGGACAGGACCCGCTGTTCCATCTCTTGTCCGGCGGACTGATGATAGGTGCGTTTTTTATGGCTACAGACTACGTTACAAGTCCGTACACGCTCAAGGGCCAAGTCATCTTTGGGGTAGGCTGCGGTATCCTCACCGCTCTTATAAGGATCTATGGAGGTTACCCCGAGGGCGTGTGCTACGCGATACTCCTCATGAACGCTCTTACTCCATTGATAGACAAGTTCACCAAGCCTAGGCGATTCGGGGAGGTGGCCCGCGACAGCGCGATTCGCGTCATCTTGCGATACGCTGTTGTCCTCGGCTTGGTATGCGCTATTTCGGCACTTATCCTTTCCGGGACCTATGACGTCACTCGCAGCCGCATTGAAGAAGGCGAGGCTCAGGACTTCTACCGTGCGTTGGCCGAGGTGCTGGCTGGCGATCATGAATTCACCCCCATAGAGGGATTGAGGGGAATCCTGGGCGGCCGCTCCAACACAGTTACAGAGGCCTACATCGCTTCAGATGGGCGCTTTAGCGGGTTAGCAGTAAAGGCCAGTCCAATCGGGTATGGCGGGCCTATTGACATGGTCGTCGGAATCTTGCCTGAGGGCAAGATTAGCGGTGTCCGGATCGTGGCTCAGAGTGAGACGCCCGGACTAGGCACTGAGATCGCCAGGGAAGCTTTTTTGGGCCAGTTTGTAGGAGTATCTGAAGCCGATTCGTTGCGGGTCCGGAAAGACGGAGGGTCTATAGATGCTGTCACTGGAGCCACGGTCTCTTCCAGGGCAGTGGCTACGGGAGTCCGCGAGGCTCTCGAGGTATTTGAGTTCCTTAGAGACCAAGGATTGCTTACGGTATCGAAGTGACACCGGGGAGGAGGAGTCGGAGTGAGCGTTGGAAAGGACTTAACAAGAGGCATCCTGGCGGAGAACCCTACTTTTCGCTTGCTACTTGGTATGTGTCCCACTCTAGCGATAAGCACTTCTGTGATGAACGGTATCGGTATGGGCCTCGCAGCCACGTTTGTCCTCATTGGCTCGAACTTGATCATATCGTTGGTTCGGTCCTTTATCCCTGACAAGATAAGGATACCGTGCTACATCACGATCATTGCTATGTTTGTGACTGTTGTGGATCTGGTGATGGCTGGATTTACGCCTGCGCTTCATGAGACTCTGGGCATATTCATCCCGTTGATTGTCGTGAACTGCATCATACTTCAGAGGGCTGAGAGCTTTGCATCCAAGAAACCTGTGATCAATTCGATCGCCGACGGGCTCGGGATGGGGCTCGGTTTCACCTTGGCCCTGACTGTATTGAGCCTCATCAGGGAGACTCTTGGCACAGGAGCAGTTCTGGCAGCTCCTGACTTCAACTTCGCCGGGTTGAGGATCATCCCTGAGGAGTTCAAGGCGCTTATCGTAGTCATGGCACCTGGAGGATTTATCACGCTGGGCCTGGTGTTGGGATTCATCAACTGGTTGACTCGCAGAGTCGGTGTACAGGATCTGTAGTCTCGCCCGCTGAAAACGTTATGGTTCTTTGGTTGCGACCGAACTCGTGTTAAACGGAGTGATTCTGATGCTCGGAAAGCTGATGGTTATCTTTGTAGGCTCAGTCTTGATCAACAACTTCGTGCTCACTCGCTTTCTAGGGATCTGCCCGTTTTTGGGAGTATCGCAGCAGATTGAGACTGCTGTAGGGATGGGACTTGCAGTCATCTTTGTCATGACTTTGGCATCTGTGTTTACGTGGGGCATACAGTACCTTATCTTGCTGCCGTTGGGTCTGAGATACCTTCGGACTGTAGCTTTCATTCTTGTCATTGCTGCATTGGTCCAGCTCGTAGAGATGGTAATTCAGAAGGTCAGCCCGGCCCTGTATAGGGCGCTGGGAGTCTACCTCCCACTAATAACCACCAATTGCGCAGTCCTCGGTGTTGCGATATTGAACATCGACGAGGGATACTCCCTCGTAGAGTCAGCGGTGAACGGGTTTGCCGGCGGTGCCGGGTTCGCACTCGCAATAGTGTTGTTCTCGGGTATTCGCGAGAAGATGGCTGCAGCCCCCATTCCCGAGTCGTTGAAAGGATATCCTATAGCGCTGATCACAGCAGGGCTTATGTCGATCGCGTTCATGGGGTTCTCCGGATTTGATTTGAATAGGCTATTTGGCCTGTAGACCCTGGGGAGGTCTCTTTGATGAGTGTTGGTGCAGTTGTCAGTCTAGGTGTGATAGGTGTAGTACTTGGAATAGCACTTGCCGTCGCAGCTAGGAAGCTCGCTGTAGAGGTCGATCCCAGAGAGGCAGAGATCAATGAGGTGCTTCCGGGCGCAAATTGCGGAGCGTGTGGACATCCCGGATGTTCGGGCTATGCTGCAGCTGTTGTGGCAGGTACAGCCGGAGTCGACAAATGCCCGGTTGGCGGCAATACTGTTGCAGCACGGATTGCGGAGATAATGGGGCTTGACGTCAAAGGCATCAGCAGTATCCGGAAGATTGCCAAGGTCAGATGCCAGGGTGACAAAGACGCATGCCCGGATAGGTTTGAATACGACGGAGTGGCTGATTGCAGGGCAGCCGTTCTTGTAGGCGGCGGCCATAAGGCTTGCGAGTATGGGTGCCTGGGACTTGGCACGTGTGCGGCCGCTTGCCCGTTTGACGCAATTCACATGTCTGAACAGGGATTGCCTGTTATTGACCCTGAGAAGTGTTTGTCATGCGGCAAATGCGTTGAGGCCTGTCCTAGAGGACTTATCGAACTGCTTGATGAGGATATCGCGGTCTTTGTGGCATGTTGTTCGACGGCCAAAGGTGCCGAGGTGCGCCGGACCTGCAAACTCGGTTGCATCGGGTGCGGCATTTGCGCTAAGAATTGCCCGGCTGATGCGATCGAGGTTACGGATTTCCTTGCGCGGATTGACCAGTCGAAGTGCACTCGATGTGGCATCTGTGCAGAGAAATGTCCGACGAACTGCATTGTCGTCGATGATCGGTATGTAAGGATAGTCGATCAAGACACGCAAGGGATCGCCGCTGCGTCGGAGTGACTCGGCAAAGGAATGATCTTTTGTCTTCAGGCTGGAGTGTTCTTGTAATGGCGGACAAGCAGTGGTACACTAAAGGGGCATCAGTCCCTAACGAGAGGGTTGATCCCCGTCATGAGTGACATTACCTTGGGATCTGCGTCACCTCGGAGGGCCGATCTGCTAAGGCAGATAGGCCTTTCGTTCGATATACTGCCGAGTCAAGTTGATGAGGATATATTGCCCGGTGAGGATCCGGCGAGCTATTGCGAGAGGGCAGCTCTCATGAAGGCTCGCGATGTGGCGGGGCGAAGCAGCAGTCGCTTGATCATAGGTGCAGATACGGTCGTAGTGCTCGATGGCGAGATCCTAGGCAAGCCCGGCAGTGAGGCGGAGGCTCGCTCGATGCTTGAGAGGCTTAGCGGCCGAACTCACCAAGTGATTACCGGAGTCTGCGTGCTTGAGCGTACCTCAGGCAGACACGAGGTGTTCTCTGTGACCTCCAGTGTCGCCTTTAGGGTTATAGACCCACTGGAGATAGACCGGTACATCGGCACCGGCGAGCCGATGGACAAGGCTGGTGCGTACGCTGTTCAGGGCATAGGTGCGATCTTTATTCGATCCATGTCAGGCAGTTATAGCAACGTTGTAGGATTGCCGCTGTACGAGACAGCACAAGCCCTGGACAGGTTTGGTGTTGCTGTGCTCTAGTCTATCTCCTTGGGCGATGAGGTGATACGATGAACACTGTGCGTATAGTCGATATGCCGGCTGTAGATCGTCCAAGGGAGAGACTGCTACGGGCGGGACCTGCAGCTCTGTCTACGGCCGAACTCCTTGCCATTATCCTGCGCGTAGGTTCCAAGGGGGATAGTGCGATAACCCTTGCCAACCGCATCCTTGCTGAGTTCAACGGCATCGAGGGCGTTGGACGCTCCAGTGTTGCAGAGCTCTGTCAGGTGAGAGGCGTAGGCAAGGCCAAGGCTGTGCAGATACTAGCCGCTATCGAACTAGGCAGGAGGGTGGCTGCCGCGCCGGGCTCATCCGGCGAACCTGTTACATCTGCGGCAGACGTCCATCGCCATATGGGCCCTATCTTGGGACATCTGGATCGAGAGCATTTCTGCGCACTGATGCTCAACACTCGGGGTCAGGTGATCGCCAATGCCACCATTTCCATAGGCAGTCTAAATGCTTCGCTAGTCCATCCGCGGGAGCTGTTTAGGGACGCTGTCCGTCACAGCGCCGCTTCGATGATCCTCGTGCACAATCATCCCAGCGGCGATGTCACTCCGAGCGAGGAGGATATACGTCTCACTCGGCGACTAGTAAAATGCGGAGATTTGATGGGAATACAGATCATCGATCATGTCATTGTCAGTAGGGGTCACAAGTTCTTCAGCATGAAGGAGCATGGTTACATCTAGAAGTACGAGCTGTGTGGGTTCGGGCCAACGCCCCTCCTCAAGTCACAGCCGGGTGGAGGTACTATATGGCGCTAGGGTTCTTGTTCGGCAGGTTTGCCAGAGACATGGGTATCGACTTAGGAACTGCCAACACTCTGGTTTATGTTAAAGGCAAAGGAATCGTGGTTTGTGAGCCGTCTGTCGTGGCTATAGATAGTGAGGCCCGTCAGGTCATCGCTGTTGGAGAAGAGGCCAAGCAAATGGTTGGGAGGACTCCCGGTCACATAATTGCCGTACGTCCCCTGGAAGACGGAGTGATTGCAGATTTCAACGTGACAGAGAGCATGCTCAAGTACTTTATGGCCAAAGCGCATAGGCGAGTGGGCGTGCTGAGACCGAGGGTGGTTGTTGGAATACCATCGGGTGTCACCGAAGTTGAACGCCGGGCTGTGCTCGACGCTGCCCTGCAGGCGGGCGCACGTGAGGCATATCTGATCGAAGAGCCGATGGCAGCGGCTATCGGCGCAGGCCTTCCAGTACACGAGCCTACAGGCAATATGGTCGTTGATATCGGTGGCGGCACATGCGAGGTCGCGGTTATCTCACTAGGAGGGATTGTAGCCAGCCGCTCGGTGAGGATCGCAGGAGACGAGATGGATCAAGCTATAATCCAGTATGTGAAGAGGCAGTTCAACGTGGCGATTGGTGAGCGAACTGCCGAAGAGGTCAAGAAGGCTATCGGATACGCCTTTGGAGCAGATCCAGACGAGTCGATCGAGATTCGCGGCCGTGACCTGGTCAGTGGCTTGCCCAGGACAGTCGAAGTCACAGCCGAGATGATACAGGAGGCCCTCTACGAACCTGTGCGAGGCATTGTAGAGGCTGTCAAGATTACGCTCGAGCAGACTCCGCCCGAACTGGCGGCAGACATAATCGATCGAGGAATCGTCATGACTGGTGGTGGTTCTCTGCTGCGCAACCTTAGCAACCTTATTGCACGGGAGACAGGTATGCCTGTCTATATCGCCGAGGATCCGCTGCTCTGCGTAGCTGCAGGTACGGGTGCAGCTTTGGACCATATATCAGTCTTGACCAGCAAGCGAAAATCCTAGGAGGTGCCCGGCTTAGTGAGGCCCAGTCGCTCCAAGCTCGGCTTGATAAGGCTCACAGTCGTGCTGCTGCTGATATCAGCTGTGGCTTTGGTTTGCTTTGTCAAGGGATTTGTCGCGGCCGAGCCGGCTGGCAGGATTATCCGTACAGCGCTGCATCCATTGCAGCGAGCATTCGCAGTTGCCTATGAAGGCATTGCCGCTCGGGTGCAGTTGATCAGGGATTACGAGCGTATACTCGCAGAGAATGAACTCCTTCGGCAACAGGTCCAGGAAATGCGACTACTCCTTGTCAAGTATGACGAGGTGGCTGCAGAGAACGAGCGTTTGAGAGCTTTGCACGACTATTCTGAACAGATCTCTTACGAGACGATTGCAGCCAGAGTCATAGCGAGAGACCCTCATGGTTGGCGTGACCACATCGTCATAGACAAGGGGACAGCTAATGGGATAGCGAAGAATGATGCTGTGTTAGGATCTCATGGGCTCATCGGTAGGGTTGTTTCCGCGTCGCTCAACAGCTCGGTGGTTATGCTTATCAGTGACCCACAGAGTTCTCTGTCTGGCAGGGTTCAAGACAGCCGTAGCCTTGTTGTTGTTGAGGGAACCGACCGCACTGACGGGTTGATTCGTTTTGATTGCCTCGAGAGCGGTGACAAGGTCCAGGTAGGCGATCTCGTGATTACCTCGGGCCTGGGCGGGGTGTTTCCTCCGGGCCTGCCCATTGGTGAGGTCTACAGTGTTGAAAAGGACTTCTATGGCATAGCTGACACTGGGTTGATAACTCCCGCCTCAAATCTCCTCAGCATCGAGTCAGTGTTGGTGATTATCGGCGCTGGTGTCTGATTGCATGCATGGGTTTGGGCATTGGGCCTTGCCCATGCAGGATCCGGGTGACATGGAGTGAGACTATGCGGCGCGCGTCTATTGGCACTGCGGTCATAACCTTTCTTTGGGCGTGGCTGACTGTTTCTGTAGAGACCTCAATAGTGTTTCGCTTTCCGCAACCCGCCTCGTCTGTCAACCCGCTTCTTGTTGCCACTCTGTCGAGTGCACTGTTTGTTGCTCCCGAGTACGGCGTGGGTTTTGCGTTCATTTGTGGCTTGATGAGCGACATCGCTTTGGGCAATGCAGTTGGCCTGCGGTCGATCCCTCTCGTCTTGTGCGCAGCAGTTGTCGGAATGGCGCAGGACAAGCTCTCCAGAGAGCATCCCGTGACATGGATGCTCCTTGGCGTCATGGGTTCACTTCTGCACGACTTGGTCTACTTCAGTATCCTCGGGCTTGTGGGCTACTTGCCGCTGCTGTACGATCAGCTAATAAAGACAGCTGCTGTGAGCGCTCTAGCTAATGGCATTCTGTCGTTTGTTTGTTTGTTGCCTGCTTACCTCTGGTGGAGGACAAGAACTCGGTCATTTCCTGACAGATTGGATTGACGGTGGGATATGAACCAAGAGCGGTCTTCTAGGCGATTGGTATTCCTTGCGATTGCAGTTGTACTGGTGTTGTGCATCCTTACGGCCAGACTGTGGCAATTACAGGTGCTTAAGGGCGAGCAGTATTATCGCGCATCTGAGGACCAGCGACTCGTCCGCATCCCGATATCGGGCGCTAGAGGAGACATACTCGATAGGAACGGGATACCGCTGGCAACAACCCGGTTGGTTTTTACAGTTTCGCTGCTGAGAGAGACACACGAGGAACTGCTTGAGCCCACCGAGGAGTCGGCAGTGCTGATTGGCAGACTTGCATCGCTCTTGGGGAAGTCCGATGAGGAGATACGGAGAGCTGTTGAGGCCGGACAGCCTTCTCCGGAGATAGCAGGTTACCAACTGGTGGAGCTAAGCTCTCTCGAGATCCCTCCGGAGGCTGTGTCGCAGATTGTTGAAAACAGAGAGGATTATCCCGGCTTTATCATTACCCGCAAACCGGTGCGGTGTTATCCGAACGGAGATGCGGCTTCTCAGATCCTCGGGTACGTTCGTCGCATCAGCTCTGAGGAGTTGTCGAGGCTGAGCGAGTACGGTTATCTGCCCTCCGATTTGGTTGGCAAGCTCGGGATAGAGAAAGCATTTGAGAGAGTGCTCAGAGATGTCGACGGGGGTCAGCTGATCGAAGTTGACAGGAGACGCACCCTGGTTCAGACACTCGCCACCGAACCTCCAACACGTGGCGGCGATGTTGTACTGACTATAGATCTGCCATTGCAAATAGCACTCGAGCGGGCCATAGACGAGCAGATAGCATGGCTGCGCTCGCAGCCCGATCTAGCGAGTGCAACAGGTGGAGCCGGAGTCGTGATAGACGTCAAGACCGGACAGATTCTGGCAGCGGCCACTCGCCCCGGTGCAAGCCCCGAGCTCTATTCCACGTTTTCAGGACCGATGTCAGAGTGGCCTGGGAACGAGATGGACAAGGCAGTCAAAGCGAGCTATCCTCCAGGTTCTGTGTGGAAACCTGTGACTCTGCTTGCCGCGCTGGCTGGCGGGGTGATAGACGCGAGCTTTGTTCATGTCTGTGATGGGCGCCCTGATCCCGAACTTGCCGGGAAGTCTTGTCATTATCACGGACAGGTGGACTTGATGAGGTCGATCGAAGTGTCGTGCAACGCTTATCTGTGGATGGTCGGGAAGCAAATGTGGCGAGTCGAACGCACCGAACACATTGAGATAGCTCAGAGATACGCGGTGGAGCTTGGCTTTGGGATGCCTACCGGGGTTCAGCAGCAGATCGCCTCTATGGGAGGCACGCCGGACGTCGAGACCTCAGGCAACGTACCTGCAAGTACTCCTAGATATGGAGATTCGCTTAACTCCTCTATCGGACAGGGGGCCGTCACAGCCAGTCCTCTACAGATCGCACAGTTCTACGCTACTGTGGCAAGATCCGGCGTGAGAATCCCGACGTCACTGGTTCTGGAGGTAAGGCACCCTGACGGTTCAGTGATCCATGCAGACCCTCCGCAAGAGATTAGCGTACACATTGATAAGCATTACTTCGATATTGTCAAGGAAGGGCTGGAGAGAGTACCCGTATCCGGCACGGCAGCAGCCGTTTTTTCGGGGTTTCCCCTCGATGATATTCCGGTTGCTGGCAAGACCGGCACTGCTGAGATCACAGGTAGAGAAAGCCACGGCTGGTTCGCTGCATACGCTCCAGCCGACGACCCGCAGATTGCTGTTGCAGTAGTGATCGAAAACGGCGGGTACGGTAGCCGATCAGCTGCTCCGGTAGTAAGAAAGGTGTTTGACTACTACTTCGGGATCAACTACGAGACTGACGATACCGCAGAGTAGCGGGTGATCCGTCTCAAAGTCTCTAGCAGGAGTTCGGTTCTGCAACACAGAATATCACGTAACAGTTGGACTAGCTGGTTATGGGTGGTATTGGGTATGGAAGTTGGCTCGATGGAGTTTAGGGGCACCAAGTCTGGTTTGTTGCTCAGGGCACACGTTGGATCTGATATCAGAGGCTTTATTGACCGCCTGAAGCAAAGGCTTTCCAAGTCGAGAGGCTTCTTCTCTGGGAGTTCTGTTAAGGCGCAGTTTGAGGACAAAGAGATTCCCGTTGAAAGCGTTCGTTTGATCGTGGAGACTCTACGTGAGTGTGGGCTGGAGCTTAGCTCGATAGCTACGAGCGCAAGGCCTCGACGCGTGTCCAGATCTGGTATAGCCGATGAGGACGGTTTGCCAGCGGTCGGTCCTGACGAATGCGTATCGGTATTGGTCAAGCGTACGTTGAGGTCCGGGCAGAGGGTCGATTTTGGCGGCAGTGTAGTTGTGCTGGGGGACGTCAACCCCGGAGCCGAGGTTATTGCTGGTGGTGACGTGGTTGTCATGGGAAGTCTCAGGGGTATGGCACACGCAGGAGCGTATGGCGATACCGGTGCTGTCGTTGTCGCATTTCGACTCAATCCCACTCAGCTCAGAATCGCCAATCGGATTAGTAGGTCGCCGGATACGGTGCGAACGGACCCAAGCCATCCTGAGATAGCCAGGATATCCGAAGACGCAATAGTGATAGAAGCGTTTTCTGTGCCAGCGAGCGGCAGGTAACGGTGTTGCACAGATAGGAGGGGATTCCGAGCGTGAGTGGACAGGTGGTTGTTGTAACCTCCGGCAAGGGAGGGGTTGGGAAAACCACGGTAGTTGCGAACATCGGCACGGGCCTGGCTCTTTCAGGTCAGAAGGTAGTGCTTGTAGACGCTGACATAGGGCTTCGCAACCTTGACGTCGTAATGGGCCTCGAGAATCGCATTCTCTATGATATAGTTGATGTTGTCGAGGGCCGCACTGAGGTCCGGAAGGCCCTGATTCGCGACAAGCGGGTCGAGGGTCTCTCACTGTTGCCTGCTTCTCAGACTCGTGACAAGACGGCGGTGACTGAGGAGCAGATGAAGTGCCTGTGCGATAGCCTCAAAGAGGAGTTTGACTATGTCCTCATCGACTGTCCCGCTGGGATCGAGCAAGGTTTTCAAAACGCAGTGGCGGGGGCGGACGGGGCTATTATCGTATCAATACCGGAGGTTTCTGCACTGAGGGATGCAGACAAGGTTGTAGGGCTACTTGAGGGTGCCGGATTGACTGACCCCTACCTAGTGGTCAACCGCATCCGCATGGACATGGTCCGCAGGGGCGACATGCTCGATGTTTCGGACATGACGGATATACTGGGGCGGCAGGTGAGGCTGCTCGGCATTGTCCCGGATGATCAGTCTATCATTGTATCGACTAACAGAGGTGAGCCCGCTGTACTCGATCCGAAATCCAGAGCAGGCCAAGCATTCAGGAACATCGTTAGACGCCTTTTGGGTGAAGAGGTCGAGTTCATGGATCTGAACGAGGGCGGACTGGTGGCGCGCCTCATGAAACTGGTTGGCCTGGCGAAGTAGTTCGGGAGGGAGATGGCGGCTTTGCTCGATTTTATAGGCAGGCTTTTTGGCCGAGTTGATCAGGGCAGCAGCAGTATTGCAAAGAAAAGGCTCCAGCTGGTCCTGGTGCAGGATCGGACGAATATGTCACCCGAGGTCTTGGAAGACCTCAAGACAGAGCTCATTGGTGTGTTGTCCCGTTATCTGGAGATTGACGAGGTAGGCATGTCGGTCGAATTGGATAGATCGGACGACTCCATTGCACTCGTTGCCAGCATCCCCGTCAAGAGCGTGAGAGCTAGGTCTGTTCAAACGGATTCGTTGAAATCGGCACGTGTCGGCGAGTAGGGATGTGGACCAGGTGAGAGGGCGAGAGTGGAACATAGATTGGCTTTCCGTTGCTCTCTGTGGCCTCACCTTGGCTTTGACGGCGTTTGGCATTGTTATGATTTACTCAGCCACGAGAAGCACTAATCTTGCCATACGCCAGGCTGTGTGGCTGTGCATCTCGCTTGTCGCTTTTGCTATTACAGTAAGGATCAACTACGTCGAGTTTATGCGGATCAACCGCTATGTGTACTTTGGTGTCATCGCTCTCCTTGTGCTTGTTCTCGTCCCCTTCATCGGCAAAGTAGTCAATGGAGCACGGAGCTGGATACCTGTCGGCCCCCTAGGGAGTTTTCAGCCGTCGGAGTTTGCGAAGGTCGGCATCGTGGTCACGCTTGGGACGCTCCTGCGTAACTCGCATCTCTACAAGCGTCATGAAGTCTTGCCCGCAATCGTACACGTAGGTATACCCGTGCTTCTCATACTGCTCCAACCGGACTTCGGGACGGCGATGGTGTTTATCGTCGTTTTGTTTGTCATGCTGTTTGTCGGGGGAACAGACATCAGGTGGTTGCTTGGAATGCTGATAACCGGGGTTGGAGCTACTCCAGTGCTCATTAAGTACGGGCTTCGCGATTACCAGAGACAGCGGTTGCTGGTATTTCTCGATCCTTACTCGGATCCTCTGCGTTCGGGATGGAATGTGATCCAATCTCTGGTGTCCGTAGGGTCCGGCAGGTTGTTTGGCAAGGGTCTGTTTGGAAGCACTCAGGGACGGCTAGGATTCTTGCCCGAGCATCACAACGACTTCATCTTCGCCCTTGTTGCAGAGGAATTCGGGTTTGTCGGGTCTTTCCTGGTCCTCTTAGTTTATGCTGCGATTCTCCTCTTGGGCATAAAGGTGGCTTTCGATGCCAAGGACTACTACGGGCGCTGTATTGCGGCTGGCGTGGTGTCCATGTACATGGCACATGTGATGATAAACGTAGGAATGGTTGTCGGCCTGATGCCGGTTACCGGCATTCCGTTGCCCTTTGTTAGCTCGGGCGGCAGTTCGCTCTTGACAAACTGGATTGGTCTTGGTCTCTTGATAAATGTGTACAAACACAGAGTCAGGCTTACCTTCAGGTAGGGGATGGGGCGGGCAGCGATAATACTGCTTCTCTGTCTCCCATATAATCTACTGGGCGAGCAGAGGTGTTGCTTGGATGCCGGCCCAATAGCGACCGAGAAGAGAAGGTAGAATGACTATCGCCAGGGTGTTTGGTATCAGGCTCAGGGTCAATATCCTGTTTTTTTTTCTACTGGTTCTCTACGGGATCGCGGGGCTGCCTGCCGAAGCGGTAGTGATTTTTGCTGCTGTCGTCTTGCACGAGCTGTGGCACGTAGTTGTGGCACTTGGGCACGGATTTGACATTGATGAGGTAGAGCTGCTACCATTTGGTGGAGTCGCCAGGCTCAGGGGGTTGATCGAAGTCAATCCTGCTGCAGAGCTTAGTGTATCCGCTGCCGGGCCCTTGGCGAGCTTTGCCATTGCGGCCATCACATTGGGCTTGTTCGGCTTTTGCGGCCGTTTGGGGCCGTATGCTCGGCTCTTCGCCTTGTCCAATATGGCGGTTGGGTCGTTCAACCTCTTGCCAATAATCCCCTTGGACGGCGGCCGCATCATGCGCGCAGTTCTTGTTCGAAAGCTGGGGTTTATCCAAGGAAGCAGGTCCTGTGCTCGAGTCAGTGGCTGCGTGCTCGCGATTGCATCGGCTGGAGTAGCAGCTGGCGCCTTAACGGGGCTGGTAAGTCCGATTAGTCTGTTGCCGATCGTGTTTCTCTTTTTTGCATGGAAGAGAGAGCGAGCCAATGGGGCGTATATACTGTTTAGATACCTGATAAGGCGGGAGTCCGAGATACTTTCCGATCGGATAATGGCAGTGCAGCAGCTTGTTGCAACCAAGGACGTGACGATTAGGGAGGTCCTGCACCATATCTCGCCTCAGCGGTATCACTTGATAGTTGTCCTTGATGCCAATCTGGAGACACTAGGGGTTATAGGAGAGAAACAGCTCTTGGACTCGTTCTTGGCGGGCAACGGAGACGTACCTCTCGAGGCACTGCTTTAGGCCTTCAGCGAGAAGTCTTGATGGGAGCAAGCCGGCTGGAACGGTCAGTTGTAGGAGGATTGCTTGGTGGAACTTGGAGCATCACTACGACAAAAGGTCTTGAATGATATTCTTCCTTTGGTAGAAAAACCAGGGCGATACATAGGAGGAGAACACAACTCGGTCAGCAAACCATGGGACAGCGTCAGCACTCGATTCCTGTTTGCATTTCCCGATGTCTATGACGTTGGGATGTCCTATCTAGGCCTGCGAGTTCTATACCATCTCATAAACCAGCGCGAGGATGCTCTCTGTGAACGCGCCTTCGCACCTTGGCCTGACATGGAGGCTCTCATGCGCTCCAACGGCATCCCATTGTACTCGCTAGAGTCATTTACTCCTGCCCGCAGGTTTGATATCATCGGCTTTACACTCCAGTACGAACTCAATTACACGAACGTGCTCAACATGCTGGACCTGTCCAATATCCCGGTCAGATCTTCTGACAGGGATGAGTCGCATCCGTTGATCATAGCAGGCGGGCCCGTTGTGTACAATCCCGAACCAATGGCTGATTTCATCGATGCGTTCGTGATCGGCGATGGCGAAGAGGTCATCAACGAGATATTGGACATGATGGCCTCAAACGACCGCTCAAGGGATCGATTGGGATTGCTCAAAGAGCTGGCACAAATCGAAGGAGTGTACGTTCCTCGGTTTTACGACATACGCTATTCTGGGCTGTCTGTTTCGAGCTTCTCTGCTGATGCGGGCGTTCCTGATCGGATTGTGCCAAGGAGAGTCAGGGATCTGGAGAGCGTGCCTTTTCCGGATGAAGTCATAGTGCCGCTTGTCGATACGGTCCATGACAGAGCTATGGTCGAACTTTTTAGGGGATGTACGAGAGGTTGCAGGTTCTGTCAGGCAGGGATCATATATAGGCCGGTTCGAGAGCGCAGGCCGGAGACAGTTCGCAAGCACGTACTTAGTCAGTTGGATTCTACTGGGTACAACGAGGTATCGTTGATGTCACTGAGCAGCGCCGATTACTCATCTATAGAGGCGCTCATAGGCTCTTTGGCGGGTGACTGTGACAGCCGCAAAGTCACAGTGTCTTTGCCATCGCTCAGGGTTGATTCGTTCTCCATAGGTTTGGCGAACCGACTTCAGGGATTGCGCAAGTCTAGCATAACGTTCGCGCCCGAGGCCGGGACCCAGCGCATGCGCGATGTCATCAACAAGAACGTAACAGAGGACGACCTGATGGAAGCTGCGCGCGCGGCCTTTGCACACGGGTGGACGACAATAAAGCTGTACTTCATGATCGGCCTCCCGTTTGAGACCGATGAGGACGTCCTCGGCATCGCAGAGCTGGCGCACAAGGTGATTGATCAGGGCAGGCAGGTTATCCGAGACGCGGGCGGGAACCCGGGGCGTGCCAAGGTTCACGTATCTGTCGCTTCGTTCGTGCCAAAGCCGCACACTCCGTTTCAGTGGGTTAGACAGGACAGCCGTGAGGAGTTCGAAAGGAAAATCGGCCTCTTGCGGCGGTCTATTCGGTCAAGGGCTATTAAGCTAAGCTGGAATGACCCGGACATCAGTCTCCTGGAAGCGGCGCTATCTAGGGGCGATCGTCGTGTCGGCAATGTGATCGAAAAGGCCTGGTCTATGGGATGCAGGTTTGATGGATGGGACGAGTTGTTCGAACCGGAGAAGTGGTGGGATGCTTTTCGATCGTGCGAAATCGATCCTGAGTACATCGGCACGACAGACCGTGATGTGTCCTCGACACTTCCGTGGGATCATATATCGACAGGCGTGAGCAAGTCGTTCTTGCTGGCAGAGCTACGACGTGCCGAGCGAGGCGAAACGACTCCGGATTGCCGCTCTGATCGCTGCACTGGCTGCGGCGTATGTCCCTCGCTCGAGGTTTCGACAGTGCTCTCAACAGGAGGAACTGCTGATGCCTAGGGTCAGAATTCGCATGCACAAACTCGGCAGATACGCTTATCTGTCCCATCTGGATATGGTCCGCGTGCTCGAACGAGCTATTCGAAGAGCGGGATTGCGCTTGGCATACTCACAGGGGTTCAACCCGCACCCCAAAATCAGTTTCGGGGCTCCGTTAGCCGTAGGGGTCACCAGTACCTGCGAAGTGGCAGACGTCGAGTTTGACGGCAGTGTGTCGCCTGATGAGATAATCAACAAGTTGAACGAGCAGTTGCCTGAAGGCATGAAGGTTGACAAAGCCGTCTTGATTGACCGGAGGGCTAAGAGCCTGATGTCCGAGATAGCAGCCGCACGCTACATAATCAGGATGACGCTGGCTGGTCCTGAGCTTGGACAGCTTGAAGATTCGATCAAACAGTTGCTTGATCGGGATCAGTTGCTCCTTGAGAAGACCAGAGATGGAGATGTCAAAGTAGTCGATGTTCGTCCGTACATATTAGACATGAAGGCAATGGCAGGAGAGACCCTGCAAATCGAGGCGTGTCTGCGTACAGGAAGCAAAGGCAACCTGCGCCCCGACGACCTAGTCACTGTAATGCGTCAATACGGCGTCCTGCCGCCAGAGACGATCGGAGTGCGAATACATCGCATTGAACTCCTCGTCGAGCGCGATGGGCGTCTGGTATCTGCGATCTAGCCGATGCGCCGGGTAAGTCGGGGCCAGCAATCAAGCGGGTTGAGCAAACATGCCCGCGTTTTTTGGAAGGCGAGGATCGCATTGTGTCTACTGAAATTGTGGTAAACTCCGAGAACCTGGAGACTAGAGCAGCCGTCCTGGAGGACGGCAAGTTGGTCGAAGTGCATTACGAACGCAACGTCTCCCGGCGGCTGGCCGGGAACATCTACCTTGGCAAAGTCGTCAGAGTTCTCCCGGGAATGCAAGCTGCGTTTGTTGACATTGGCCTTGACAAGAACGCCTTCTTGTACATCGATGACATCAGTGAGTCTGCATGCGATTCCGGGGGCATTGGAGAAAGCGAAAGGTGCGGCAGCGACCGCATGAGGGCCAAGTCGATTTCCAGGCTCGTAGCCAGTGGACAGCAGCTGCTTGTGCAGGTTGCGAAGGAACCTACCGGCACCAAGGGAGCTCGTGTTACAACCAATGTCACCTTGCCAGGCAGATACATAGTATTGATGCCGACTGCCGACCATGTCGGGGTATCGAGAAGAATCGAGTCAGAGGATGAGAGAAGCCGCCTAAGGGGCATGGCTTTGAGCCTAGATCGCAGGGGAATGGGCATGATAGTCAGGACCGCTGCTGAAGGCGTGTCCGAGGAGGATCTCCAAGGCGATTTTGACTTTCTGGTAAGTGTATGGGAGAAAATCTGCAGCAAGAGCAAGAGGTCCGATGCTCCTGCACTCATGCACCGCGAGTATGACTTAGTCTACAGGCTCATCCGCGATTTCGTGGATGAGAGTGTCAACCGCTTGATTATCGACTCTGCAGATGAGTACCGCAGAGCTGTTGACCTGGTTTCTACGGTCATGCCGTGGTTTCGAGACAGGGTCCAACACTACTTAGGCAAGACTCCAATCCTGCAGCACTACGGAGTGGAACCCCAACTGTCCAGGGCGTTCAGTCGAAAGGTATGGTTGGATTGCGGTGGATACATAGTGATTGATCCGACAGAGGCGCTCGTCAGTATTGACGTGAACACCGGCAAGTTCACCGGAACCACCAGTCTTGCAGACACGGTGTTGAGAACCAACATGGAAGCGGCAGCTGAGATTGCCAGACAGCTGAGATTGAGAAATCTGGGCGGAATCATAGTCATTGACTTCATTGATATGGAAAGACCGGAGGACAGAGAGAAGGTACTTGCCAGACTCAAAGAAGAGTTGGCCCGAGACCGGACTAGGACGAACGTCATCGGGTTTACCGGCCTGGGACTCGTCGAATTGACCAGGAAGAAGGTTCGCCAGAGTCTTGACGACCTTATGACAAAAGAGTGCCCTCTCTGTGACGGCAAAGGCCGGGTCCCGTCTGAAGCGACGACCGCGATTTCTGCAGAGCGAGAGATCGCCGCGGCCGCCAGAGTGAGCGAGGGGAAGCCATTGCTGGTGGAGGCGCATCCGTCTGTTGCCGCTTTGCTCATTGGTGTGGGTGGACAGAATCTGGAGCGGATGGAAAGGGATTTGGGCATATCGCTGTATATCAAAGGACGGCCTGATGTCCGGATTGACAAAGTGATCATTACTCCTTTGGACGACGAAGCTCTGGCAGCTCAACTGGTCGCTCCGGTATCACCGGGTCAGCAAGTCGATGTTGAGATCGAGAGCAGGCACATAGCGAACGAGAGCGACGGAATCGCTCGCGTGGACGGCTACGTCTTGGATGTCGATGGAGCCGGAGACAGAGTAGGGGACGTTGTCCGAGTCGAGGTCACCAAGGTCTTTAGGACATATGCGCGAGCGGTCATCGTGTCTTGACAATGCTATGTAGTGCGTGGTAAACTCGCATGGTGAGTTTGAGGACTGTTTGTTCTCTTTTCCAACCGCGCGGAACGGGCAGTTCAAGAGGGCAACGGCTCCGCCTTGTATCCGGCGAGTATGTTAAGAGAGGTGTGTTTATGTACGCAGTCATTGAAACGGGCGGGAAGCAATACCGCGTGTCCAAGGGCGACGTGATTCGCGTCGAGAAGCTAGATGCCGAAGTTGGAACGACTGTTGAGTTTGACAAAGTGTTGCTGGTTGCAGGCGAGGACTCTGTCAAAGTCGGCCGCCCGTATGTGGACAACGCGAGCGTTTCTGGAAAGGTCCTGCGCCAGGACAAGGCACGCAAGATCTTGGTATTCCGCTACAAGCCCAAGAAAAACGTTCGTGTGCGAAAGGGCCATCGTCAACCCTTTACAGAGGTAGAAATCACAGCGATAAATGCATAGCGCTCATTGAGCGATGGAGATGGTAGGCTGTGATTTCAGTGAAGATCTTGAGAAACAGTGCCTCAAGGATCGTCGGGTTTGAGGTGTCGGGGCACGCCAATTATGCCGAATATGGCCAAGACATAGTGTGTGCTGCAGTCTCGGCACTGTGTATTGCCATCGCAAACGGCTTGGAACGACATTGCCGCGCTCCTGTTAGCATAGAGACCTCTGATGGATACATGCGGGTTGTTTCCGAGCTGACAGAGCGCGGAGAGATTGATAACTCGTCCGGGGTGTTGTATGATACTCTTGTGGATGCGCTGAGAGGGATTTCCGAGCAATACCCTGGCAGGATCAGCATAGTCACAGACTGTGTTAGCTCTTGACAGAGCTATAACCTAGTTCTCATAAGGCGTATATTTCTCGTCTTGCAATCGCTCGGAGAAGGGGGTGTTCCACTTGATTCGCTTTGACTTGCAGCTGTTTGCTCAGAAGAAGGGCGTTGGCAGCTCGAGAAATGGCCGTGACAGCGCGGCTAAGCGCCTGGGTGTCAAGCGTCACGCCGGTGAGTTTGTCAGAGCCGGCAGCATCATAGTGCGTCAGAGAGGGACCAAGATTCATCCAGGCCTGAACGTAGGAATCGGAAAGGACGATACGTTGTTCGCTAAGATAGATGGATACGTGGCGTTTGAACGCGTTGGCAAGGCTACCAAGCGCGCAAGCGTCTATCCAGGAAGGATCGCTGGCTGATTCAGCTGATCCGGTTGATCTCAGTTGAACTTGCCGAGGCGCTGATCACCGTCAGCGCTTTTTTCGTAGCATGTATGGCTTACAGCTGTCCAGCGGCGCCTTGGAAGATCAACAACGTAGGGTTGGGAGCGCTCCAGCCGGCTACAATAACTTCTGCCCGGACTTATTAGGCCATTGGCTCCGCTGACGGCTTTGTCGTTTGGAGCCCTAATGGCTGATCGCAGATTTATCGCATCTAGGAGTTATCCTTTGTAGTGATTCAGGGATGCAGTCAGGAGTAGATGCTTAGTGTTTATAGATTCTGTGAGGATTACAGTCAAAGCCGGCAGGGGTGGCGACGGCGCGATTAGCTTTCACCGTGAGAAATACGTCCCTAGAGGAGGTCCAGATGGCGGTGACGGTGGAAAAGGGGGAGATGTTGTCGTCGCTGTAGACCCGCAGATGTCTACTCTTGCAGCGTTGGCGCGCAGGAGACGGTATGTAGCTGAAAACGGGACTCCCGGCGCAGGAAACAGGCGCTTTGGGCGAGACGGTGAAGACCTGGTCATAAAGGTCCCAAAGGGGACAGTGATAAGAAACGCGGCAACTGGCGAGCTTATTGCCGATCTCCAAAATGAAGACGACTCGGTAGTGGTTGCCAGGGGCGGTGTGGGCGGCAAGGGCAATGCGAGGTTTGCCACTCCGACACGGCAAACTCCAAGGATCGCTGAAAAGGGCGAGCCTGGCGAGCAACTTGAGATCGAATTGGAGCTGAAGCTCATATCGGATGTCGGTATAGTCGGTTTCCCGAATGCAGGGAAGTCTACCTTGATCTCTCGAGTGTCCGCTGCTAAGCCGAAGATAGCCGATTATCCATTCACCACGCTTGAACCCAATCTGGGCGTGGTCTCACTCGACAACGGAGAGTCATTCGTCCTCGCAGACATACCGGGATTGATCGAGGGCGCTCACAAAGGAGCAGGTCTCGGACACACATTCCTGCGTCACATTGAGAGAACCAGGTTGCTCATACACCTGGTTGACGTCAGTCCAACTTCTTTTCGAGATCCGATTGAGGACTACGAGAAGATCAACGAAGAGCTCCGCCTCTATAGTCCTGCTCTAGGCAGCAAGCCGCAGGTTGTCGCAGCCAACAAGATGGACATCCCCGGTTCTGAAGAGGCGTTCGAACGACTTCGAAATCATCTTGCTGACAGCGGGGTTGAGTGCTATCCGATCTCAGCAGTGACCGGTCAAGGCGTACGCACTCTTCTCTATGCAGCGTTCAACAAACTGAAACAGCTGCCGCGGGAGGATGCGGAGGAGAGTTTCGTCAAACCGGGTCACATCGAGGTTGTTCATGGACGTACATATGACGAGATAGCCATACGGCGCGAGGATGGCATCTTTGTTGTCGAAGGTGGCGATTTGGAGAGAAGAGTAGCTTTGGTTGATTTGCATAATCTCGATGCTCTGCGCTATGTCCACGCGATTTTGCGCAAGAGGGGAGTAATCGATGAACTGAGGGCAGCAGGAGTGAAGGACGGCGATACTGTCCGGATTGGAGATACGGAGTTTGTATACTCTGATGAGGCGGAGTGGCAGGGGTGAGACGAGTGGAGGCCGACTCAGGCAATGTGGACGTCAAACGTCTGGTTGTGAAGATTGGAACAAGTTCGCTCATGAATGACACTGGCGAACTCGCAATCAAGAGGATTAGAAGTATTTGTGCAGACATAACTGCAGTGGCAGCCGAAGGGATTGATGTGGCGCTGGTGACCTCCGGAGCTATCGGTCTTGGCAGAAAGCGGCTTCGTATGCAAAATCGGCCCAGAACCATTCCGGAGAAACAGGCAGCTGCCGCGGTTGGCCAGAGCGAGTTGGTTCAGGTATATGACCGGGTGTTTGCAGAGTTCGGGATTGTGGTTGGGCAGGTACTCGTCACTCGCGATGACATGAAGGCGAGAGGGCGATACCTCAATCTCATCAATACGTTTCGCAAGCTGTTCGAATTCGGGGTCATCCCCATAGTCAATGAAAACGACACTGTAGCAGTCGAAGAACTGCGATTCGAGAACAACGATGTGCTCTCGGCTTTGGTCGCGTGTGCTATTGACGCTGATCTTCTCGTGCTATTGACTGACATTGACGGTTTTTATACAGCTGATCCTCATACGGATCAAAATGCCACGCGCTACAGTGTTGTGGACGAGCTGACTTTGGACATCCTCGAACAAGCTACAGGCCCTGCAAGCTCGTATGGAACCGGGGGTTTTCGCACGAAGCTGGAGGCTGCGAGGATCTGTATGTCTTCAGGGCTAGAAATGGTCATAGCGGGTGCAGACACTGAGAATGTCATCAGTGGTGTTCTTTCTGGCTGGGAGATTGGGACGCGGTTTGTACCCAAACGTCACCACTTGACCGGAAGGAAAAGATGGTTTGCCTTCAACCTCCCGATTCAAGGCAAAGTCGTCGTAGACGACGGAGCCAAGGAGGCTGTCAAGTATAACGGTAAGAGCCTCCTGCCAAGCGGCATTACGAGTGTCAGCGGCGAGTTCTCACACGGAGACCTGGTCTCAATCTGCGGACTGGACGGCATAGAGTTTGCGCGCGGACTGGTGAACTACAGCAGCCGCGAGGTAGATTTGATCAAGGGAAGCAACAGTGCCGACATACAGGAAATACTGGGGTACAAGGACTACGATGTGGTAATACACAGGGACAACCTAGTGTGTCTTGCATGATGAATCCCTGATTCGAGGAGGGTGCCATGTATACTTCAGATGTAGCCTGTGAGGTGAGGAAAAAGGCCGAGATGGCGAAGCGCGCAGCCAGGGCCTTGCGCAACCTGTCCAGAGACACAAAGGACGCAGCGTTGCGTGCGATGGCTCAAGCTCTCGAGGACAACGAGAACGCCATACTTGAGTCCAACAGCATCGACATGGCCAATGGGGAAAAGAAGGGACTCGGTGACGCACTCCTGGACCGGCTGAAGCTCAATCACGCACGCATAATGGCGATGGCCGAAGGGTTGCGGGAGCTTGCAAACCTGGAAGACCCGGTTGGAACTGTGTCAGAATTGACGCGCAGGCCGAATGGTCTTCTCGTAGGGAAGATGCGAGTCCCGCTCGGGGTGATCGGCTTTGTGTTCGAGTCGAGGCCCAACGTCACTGCGGACACTTCTGGGCTCTGTATCAAGTCCGGCAACGCCATAATCATGCGCGGTGGGTCCGAGGCGTACAACTCCAACAGAATCCTGACCAAGCTGCTTGCTGATGCGGCGGTGTCCTGCGGCATACCTCAAGGCGCAATACAGTTGGTCGAATCAACGGATAGAGAGGGCGTCCGCGCTCTGGCGACTAGCGACGACCTGATTGATCTCATGATAGTGCGGGGCGGTGAACAGCTGGTGCGAGCCGTCAGCGAGTATGCAACTGTGCCCCTCATCAAGCATGGGAAGGGCCTGTGCCACGTGTACTTGGACAAGGACGCGGATGTGGCCAAGGCCGTTGAGATTGCGTTCAACGCCAAGGTGGACAGACCGGGAGTGTGCAACGCAATGGAGACCTTGCTTGTGCACAAGGACATTGCACAAGCATGCCTGCCGCAGCTAGTCGCAAGACTCTGTGAATCCGGCGTAGAGCTTGTCGGATGTCCTCGCACGGTGGACTTGCTTAAGGACCATTGCGACATAAAGCTTGCGAACGACTCTGACTGGGATGCCGAGTACTTAGCCTTAAAGCTTTCTATCAAGATTGTCGACAGCTATGAAGAAGCGGTTGATCATATATGCTCATATGGGTCCGGCCACACTGAGGCGATAGTGACAGAAAACCATTCATTGGCCATGCAGTTTCTTGATGACGTCGACGCTTCGGTTGTGCTCGTGAACGCTTCAACACGGTTCAACGATGGGTTCCAGTTGGGGCTAGGCGCAGAACTGGGTATTAGCACCCAGAAATTGCATGCAAGGGGCCCTATGGGATTGAAAGAGCTGACGTGCGAGAAATTCGTTGTATTGGGGCAGGGTCAAGTAAGAGAGGCCTAGATGACCATGAGTGAACCAGAGAGAGTCGAGCGACTGGGGCTGATGGGGGGCACATTTGATCCGATCCATTATGGACACCTCGTAGCCGCAGAAGCGGCTCGAGTGGATTTTGGGTTGGATAGAGTCACATTCGTCCCATCCGGCCATCCGCCTCACAAGACTGGTAAGTCGATAACTAGTGGGTGGGACCGGTTTGTCATGACTATGATGGCAGTGTCGGACAACCCTTATTTTGATGTATCAGACATTGAGATCAAGAGAGAGGGGCTGTCCTTTGCCATCGACACGGTTCGCGAGTTCAAGTACACTCTAGAGGTCGGCTCGGAGATCTACTTCATCACAGGGGCAGACGCGTGCCTGGAGATTTTCAGCTGGAAGGACTCGAAGCAGCTGCTCTCAGAGTGCAAAGTGATCGCCGCTACCAGGCCTGGTATTTCGCGAGCCCATCTGAGGGAAGAGATAGCTAGGCTCTACCCCGATTTCGCAGACCGCTTTTTTGTACTTGAGGTCCCGGCACTCGCAATATCGTCGACCGACATCCGAACACGCGTAGGAGAGGGGAGGTCCATACGATACCTCCTTCCCGAGTCTGTAAGGCAGTACATAAAAAGGCGGAGGCTGTATCGCAGTGGTTGATCTGGACATCCTGTTGGCCGGGTCGTACAATATCAGTAGGGGCAATCTGCGAAAGCAGGTTGATGAGGAGACGATCCTGCACAAGTTGTCGGAGCTCCTCGATGCGGACAAGTTGACGCACTCTCTCGGGGTGCGCGACGAGTGTGTCGCTTTGGCCGTTCGATACGGAGCAGATGTCGAGAAGGCCAGATTAGCCGGTCTGGTGCACGACTGCGCCAGGGGTCTGGACAACGACCAGTTGCTGAGGCTCGCTACTCGGTACAAGATCGACGTCAGCAACTGGGAAGATTTTGACCTGTCACTCATGCATGGACCCGTCGGCGCGTGCCTGGCTCGGGAGCTGTTTGGCATATCTGATGAAGAGATTCTGCACGCGGTGGCTGTGCACACTGTAGGCTGCAAAGACATGGGTTTGCTTGATCTCGTGTTATTTGTGGCGGATTACATAGAACCCAATCGCACGTTCGAAGGAGTAGAAGATATTAGGACTGCTGCAGAGCAATCTTTGGAGTCGGCTGCTGTCACGGGATACGCTGCTACATTGCGGCACCTGTTGGAAACAAATAGACTCATTCACCCAAGTACCATCCACTCCAGGAATAGCCTGTTGGCGAAGCTGTTGAAGTCTGAGGCGTGAGCCGATAAGGAGTGAGCGATTTGGCAGAGGTGAAGAGAAGACCGTTTAGGGTTGCATTGGTTGCTCTGGTGGCAGCCATAGTTCTCGGCACCGGAATATACTTTCAGTTTTTCCGAGAGGGCGAACCTGATCAGCAGGTGATGTCTCCGCAGTTGCGGTTGACAGGTCCGGATGATGCGGCTTTAGGGTTAACTCCTACTGCTGAAACTGGGTCGGACGACGGAATGGTTGGCACCGACAAGCCTAGCGAGCCCCTGGGCGCCTCTGGAAGCGCACCGTTGGTCGTGGTATTTGGGATTGAGCGCTTTGGTGAGACGTCTCGGCCGGATGCAGTAGCTGTGATTGGAGTTGACGAGCAGACAGGCTGCCCGATAGTAGTAGCTCTTCGGCCGGATCAAGAACTCGGCGACGACAGAACTATTGCATCAGCCTACGAGCGTTTAGGGCCCCTGCCAGTCACTAAGTCTATCGGGTCATTACTATCGCTTCCCCTGGCTCACTACATCACTCTAGACTATCAGGTTTTCGAGTCGATGATTGACAAGCTCGGTGGCGTTCAAGTCGCTGTGGATGAGGCTTTTGCTGCTACCAGCGCGGACGGGTCTCGAGTTACACTCAAGCCCGGGAATCAGAACCTAAACGGTAAGCAGGCGCTTGCTTACATAAGGTACAAGTGGGCGGGCGACGAAACGGCACGGATGCAGAGGCATGCTGCCTTTCTCCAAGCGCTGAGATCGCGACTGTCTCAGAGGAATATTGTCGTCATGCTGCCATCGCTGATTCGCGACGTTTTTGCCTTGGTCGAGACTAACGTCACGTTGACGGCTGCACTGTCAATCGCTGAGCAGATGCGCTGGTCCGAGATGAGCAACTATAGGCTGATTGTAGTCGCAGACGGAGTCTCCGGCAGTGACGACTTCGTCGTATTTGGCAATCCCGCGGAGTTTGTAGCATCCGGTATACGATTTGCGGGTGTCGATCAGGCTCTGTAATGGCGGGTAGCAGCACCTGATGTTAATGACGGCGCGCCTAGTACACTGCTGGTATGGGGGTTGGTCTGTTGTCAACGGAAACTAACAGCTATGTGAGTTCTATCGTAGAGAGGCTTCTTGACAGGAAGGCTGAGGACATAGTCATTCTTGATATCAGCGAGGTATCGTTGATTGCCGACTGCTTCATTGTGTGCACGTGTAGGAGCAATCCTCATCTGAAGACAGTAGATGAGGCGTTGGATGAGGAAGCAGCGGAATTGGGTGTGTCTTGGCACAAAAAGGAGGGCACTCCCGAAGCTGGATGGATCTTACACGACTTTTCCTCTGTAATAGTCCACCTGTTTCTTTCTGAACAGCGGGAGTACTACAGTCTAGAACGTCTGTGGAGGGATGCCAGGCAAGTTCCTGTGGAGTCGCTGCTGCCACGCAGGGACTCACAGCTTGTCGAGGACGGTGGACGAATCTCAGAATAGGGCAGGGGCTGACCTCATAGGATCAAGTGAATAGACTGTCGCTTAATGGAGAGACGTCGCGTGCGGATGATGATGGCAACTGCCGTCCTCGGGCTCATCGCCGGAGTCGGAGGGACTACGCTTGGCGGATTGCTTGTAGTGTGGCTGGGACGAGTTGCTGACAGGTATCTTTCTCCTCTGCTTGCCTTTGCCGCGGGTGTGATGCTGTCGCTAGTTGTATTTGACATGATGCCATCGGCTCTCAGCGCCTCCGGCCCTGTACACACATGCATCGGTGCAGGAATCGGTTTTGTTGCTATCTATGTGTCCGAGAAGGTCGTTCGAGTCTTGGAGCGCCGCATGCTTGGTAGCCAAGATACACTGGTCTCGATTGGGTTGACGGTCGGAGCTGCGATTGGACTACACAACTTCGCAGAGGGCCTTGCAATAGGCGCAGGCCTGGTGATAATGGTCGAGCTCGGCATTACCGTTGCGGTACTCATCACAATACACAACATCCCTGAAGGCATGGCCATGGCAGTTCCCTTCAAGCTAAGGGGCATGAGATCAGTTACAATACTCCTGCTCACTACGCTAGCGGGTTTGCCGATGGGTGCTGGTGCTTTGATCGGCTACTTCGGCAGCGTCTCCCGAGCATTTCTGGGGTTCAGCTTAGCGTTTTCTTTGGGTGCCATGGTCTATGTGAGTGTTATTGATCTGATTCCTTCATCTGTGCGTCTATCCTCCAGGTCCGAAGCGCTTATCGGACTCTTGGGCGGAGTCTTGTTGGGCTTCTTGGCTGTTTGGGCGATATGACCGTGAGTTGCGACAGGGCGCCTTAGAGACCAGTCCTGGGCGGGCTTCCTCCGAGTCTGCCTGTCTTCTTGCTCATACCATCCTAACTCAGCAGTATCTTAGCACCGATTGCGATCAACGCTATTGCAGCGAATTTTAGGGGAGTGAACGGGAGCTTCTCAGCTCCGAGGATCCCGAGATGGTCTATGAGTGCGGCTGTCAACAGCTGCATCACGATGATGCCGGTCGTACCTGCTGCAGTGTTGACTTTACTAAGGCTGTAAGCCACTGCGTAGATAATCAGCACATTGAGCGGACCTCCCAAGAGGGTGTACCACTTGACTCTTGTTATCTCGGCCAGGTTTTCACGCTCGACGCCCCCGATGAGGACAACGGTTGCCAGGATCGCAGTTGCTAGCAGGTGCACCACAAAGGTAGCTCCAAAGAGGCCTAGGCCCCGTGACAACTCCGAGTTGAGCTTGCCCTGAGTCGCCATTGTAGCTCCTGCCAGTCCTGCAGCTATCAATGCCACTATTTTTTCACCCATTGAACGGCCCCCAGAGAATCCAGATTGGCTACAGCGCCAGCATCCGTTAGGGTCTCCGAGGTGTCGCCACGGGATACGTCCTTCAACGAGTCAGGTGTGTGTATGCTGGTTTGAGGCGAGGAACCGAAAGGACAAGGGTGGAATTTGTAGAACATAGCTAAGGCGATCAATAAGGATAGGGAGGATGATGGAAGTGATTGTATCTACTACTCCCACGCTGCAGGGAAAGCGCATTACCAAGTACTTGGGTATCGTTACCGGTGAGGCGATACTTGGAGCGAATGTGTTTCGCGACATGTTGGCTGGTATTCGGGATATCATTGGCGGGCGGTCCGGAGCGTACGAACAGGAGCTGCGCAAAGCAAAAGACATTGCGTTGAAGGAAATGATGGACCAAGCGAGGTCTTTGGGAGCAACGGCGGTTGTGGGTATCGATCTGGACTATGAGACTATAGGCAATAGCATGCTTATGGTGAGCGCAAGCGGAACTGCAGTGGTTTGTGAAGATGAGCAGTAGCCTGGCTATGGCGTGGCAGGCACGCGGGCGCATGCGTGCTGAGTCCGGGTGGCTCTAAGTACATATAGTCTGATTTGCGTATGTGGGTAAACGTAGATGACGAGAAAAGATCTCGTCTCTTGATAGACACGGCATACGGGTCCGGTGTAGTATCAGTGCAACTGCACCCAATATTTGGAAGGGTGTCCGAGCAGGTTAAGCTCTCAACCCCTGCTCGAAGAGCGGTGACAACGCCAACGGTTCGTCCATCGTGTGTGTTGACTTCGGTGAAATGATGGTCTATAATAGACATCGGCGCTTGGAGAGACATATATGGGGCTGTAGCTCAGTTGGGAGAGCGCCTGAATGGCATTCAGGAGGTCGTGGGTTCGATTCCCATCGGCTCCACCAGACAAATCCGGCTAAAGCCGGGTTTTTTTGTGTACTCGCCTAGCTATCGCCGTGCAATATCACTCCTTTCGCAGGTATGAGATTTGGAGGGGAAAGGCGCCCCTCTTGAGAAAGCAGACTGCGATTGTATATCAGGCAGGCCTGCATACTGATTCATACCTCTGATTGGGGGTGAGCCACGTGAGATTCTCAACGCGGGAGACTAGAGCCGCATTGGTTTGCTTGATCGCGTCATGCTTTTTTGCGATAGGGTTGGCCGGAGCAAGGGACAAACCGCAGATCAATTTGTACGTCGTAGACGATTGGCCGGTCTCCGACTCGGGTTATCTGGAAGTTCCTGTGACTGAGCGTCAGTATTCAGAGGCTCCGGCCGAATCGAGTGCGTACATATACACGCCGAGCCTCGTGCAAGTCCTTAATGAGTATGGGATTGACGAATGGCAGACCATCAAAGGTATTGGGCCTTCGCTAGCCAGCCGAATAGTCGACTATCGCGACGCCAACGGCCCGTTTGAGTCCATTGATGATCTCCTAGGTGTGTCCGGCATAGGCCCTGCGAAGCTTTCGCAGATAGAGTCTGGCTTGCGAGCGCAGTGGGGGTGGTGACCCTGAGTGCTTGCGATAACAGTAGCGTTTTTCGTAGCGGGGTGCGTGATTCCCCTCGCATCTTGGGTCACGTTTGACTGTATCGCTCCGGCTTTGCCATTGGCGTCTTGGGTTGTGGCAGGAGCAGGCCTTGCTTTGTTGGGCAGGAGGCGGGCCCGCCTCTGGTTGGCAGTCCTGTCATTTCTGGCAGGGTATTCTCTTGCACGTTCAGAGGCGGCAGAGGTTGCCTTGGATTACGCCTGGTGTGAGGCAGTATCTGCTACCCAGAGTGAGGCCGCCTTCCTCTGTCGCGTTGACGACATTTCGAACATGTTTGCAACCCGCCCCTCGATGGTCGTGACCCTGATCCCAGCGGATTCGGGAGCCATCCATGAGCTGAGCGTGAGACATCCGCGACTGCTGGTCTATCTTGAGACGGATCCAAGAGATCAGGGTGATTCTGGAACCAAACTGCCTCTTGAGGGCGATACTGTCGAGATCTATGGAAGGATCGATCCGGTCAAGGGCCCTAAGTTTTTTGGCGGTGTCAATCCGCGTGCGACTTACCTGCCACGCAAGATCGTAGGAGTCGTGTCTGACGCCACTGTGATTTCGATTCGCGAAGGCTCCGACGGAGGGCCTCGGGCGCCGTTGTGTTTGGAGCTGAGGAGAGTCCTCAGCTCTATCAGAGTGATGCTCTCCTCAGCCGTGCAGGAGGCACTGCCGGAGGCAGAGGCTGGGATAGTGATGTCCGGCTTTTTAGGCATGCAAGGCACCTTGCCGGACTACGTCGACGATGCCATGCGGAGAGCAGGGATCTCACACCTGCTGAGTGTTTCGGGGATGCATGTAAGCATGGTGGCTGCAGGTATTGCTCTGCTCTTGGGGGCCCTTACCAGTGACCCCAAAAAGGCGAGGCTGTTCGGTGTTCCGGTTGTCTGCCTTTATGCCGTATTGGCAGGTGCCAGAGTGTCGGTGCTGAGAGCTCTGCTCATGTTCACCCTTGCGTCGCTGTCCGTTGCCGGAGCACTAGGCTGGTCACAGAGAAGGATTGCGGAGTTCGTTGCACTTGTTCTCATGATTGCCAATCCCCTGCAGTTGGCGCAGGTTTCGTTTCAGCTTTCGTTTGGCGCTACTTACGGCATTATCGTGTTGTCGTCTCTATGGCCAAGGAGGCGCCAGGACATATCTGGCGTCAAGTCGGTTTCATCCAGTGTGCGGACGTGGCTGGCTAACATGGCGATTGTCAGCCTGGGAGCTCAGGCCGGTGTGGTTCCGATCTTGGCATTCCACTTCAGGTCGCTGCCACTGATAGGCGGACCGGCTACTGTCCTCGCATCTCCGTTGTTCGTGTTGGGCGTCGGCTTCACTCTGGCTGGACTTGCAGCGGGGGCCGTAGGACTTGGAGTTGTCTCTGTCTTGCTGATCAGGCTGGGAAGTGTGTTCCTTAGGGCATTGATCTCAGGTGCAGTCGTCCTCGGACGCATGGAGTATTGCTGCATTGACCTGCCGTGGACGTGGTCGCGGGCAATAGCCTGCGGAGTAGCTTCAGTCTGGATCCCTCTCCTATCAGTGCGCAGAAACAACCTTACCAGGGCACCGAAGTTCAACAGATGGTCTGTTGCAGCAGTCGGGGCAATCGTCTCTGTCTCAGTGATCCTCGCAGGGGCAAGTCAGATAGCTGCGAAGTCTCAGTTCGAGTTGTATGTCCTTTCAGTCGGTCAAGGGGATTGCGTTGTATGCGTGACTCCCGGTGATCGCACTCTTGTTGTAGACGCGGGCCCCGCATTTCAGGGCAGCGGGTATAGCTTCAACGCGGGCGAGTCCGTGCTATTGCCCTTTCTCAAATGGCGAGGGATAAGCCATGTCGACGTGTTCATTCTGACTCACTTCCACGATGACCATTTCGGAGGCCTATCGGCGCTAGTTGACAGGGGCATGGTCTCAGTAATCTGCTCTCCGGATCCATTGATGCTGCGGAGTTTGCTCGAGCGAGAGGAGCTCGGATCGGTCGACACCACAGTAGACCAATCGGAGGAGATATCAGGGCAGCTTCCGCTGTTGGTTAGACTAAAGGCCGGAGACGTCATCAGAGTCGGTGATGTAGTCGTAGATGTGCTTTGGCCTTCAAGTGAGTTGGAGTTGAGCGGGGACGAAAACGCCAGAAGCATCGTGCTTCTCCTAACGTATCACCAGCTCAACGTTATGTTGACCGGCGACATTGGAGCCGATCAAGAAATCGAGATCGTCAACCGTCTCCGCAACTCCGAGCAGTCTGTTCACTCGTCGCCGAGTAGAACAAGGCCCCTACTATCGAGCGGTCTTGAGGTGCTCAAAGTGGCGCATCACGGGTCACGGCATTCGTCGTCGCATGTATTCCTTAGGTCACTGTCTCCGTGGTTGTCAATAATATCTACAGGTACCAACAGGCACGGGCATCCGTCGCCTGAAGCTATTTCGAGGATCACTCGTTATTCGGAGGTTGTCATAAGGACAGATGAGGATGGCTCGGTCAAGGTTTGGTCTGACGGGAGTCATCTGAAAGCGGTGACCTCTCGTGGCCGCCCTGTCACTCGGCATCTTCCCTTGATGTGAATCCAGGCTGAATCTCAGGGTTAGGCTTAGCAGGCTGCTGCATCGCCGGAGGTTGGTGCTACGGGGAGGTGGTGCAGTCGACAAGTCTGCGGCATGGTATAATGAAATCGTTCACCGATGCCGGGCTAGTTGTTGCGATTAACAGGCAGGTCTGCCACTTGTAGCCTATATTAGGAGGCAAGTTGCGCAAAATGGGTACCGAACCAAAGAGTATCTATGCATTTCTCGGAGACAATGAGTTCCTCAAGGAAGAAGAGCAAAGCAAAGTGATTTCAAGATATGCCTCTGGCACTGACAACCCTGAAATCGTCGAGCTCGACGGGTCAGACAGCTCTTTTCAAGATATAGAGACCGCCATTTTGAGCAGGGCGATGTTCTCGCAGTCGAAGATAGTGCGCATACGCAGGGTTGATGAGATGCCCGGTGAAAGGCAGAGCCGGTTGGCCGACGTTTTGGCCGAGCTTGCAGGCGACACTTTGGTCATACTGTCTGCTGTTGCGCTGGATGGCCGGGGGAAGCTCATGAAGACGCTCAAGTCGCTTGGGACTGTCAGAGAGTTTCGAAACATGTATCAGCGTGATGCAGTACAGTGGTGTCGCGACCGTGCGAAGCACTACAAGATAAGGCTAGGCCCGCGAGAGGCGGAGTTGCTGGTGGAGCTCATAGGCACTGATCTCTCAAGGATCGACAAGGAGCTTGAGAAGATGTCTCTCTACCTCGGGGAGCCCGGTGCGGTCGTTACCAAGGAAGTGGTGCAACGCGTAGCCGGATCAGGAGGCGATGTCGTCATCTTTGACCTGCTTGATGCTATCGGCTGCCGCGACGCCAATCGGGCAGTTCTGCTGCTTCGTAGGCTGCTGCAGGCAGGAGAGCCTCCGGTAAAGGTCCAGTTCATCATCGGCAGACACGTCAGGGATTTGCTGCAGGTCGCATCAATGTCTAGGTCCGGGTTTCGACAAGATGACATCATAGCCAACCTTAAGCTTCACCCATACAGAGCACGTAAGCTGTTTGCTCAAGCGTCTAATTTCGAAGTCAAAGAGCTAGAGGCTTTGCTTGAGCAGGTGCTGTCCTCAGACCTCAAGATCAAGTCGTCCGAACTCACTCCCGGATGTTGGCTGGAATTGCTGGTTCACCGTGCGTGTATCGGCACCAACTGAGTCTGTACAAATGCAAAAAGGACTGCATCTTGCTCTGCAGTCCCAGAAACCTATCAAACGGCACGAGTCAGTCGTGATCAGGATGTACTTCGAGGATCGGTTGCTACACTGACTGACTCAGGGCGTGAAGTCTCTTGGCCAGTGCCGACTTCTTCCTAGCGGCAGTGTTCTTGTGAAGAACTCCCTTCTTAGCCGCCTTATCTATGACACTGGCAGCCATTCTGTACCGCTCTTTCGCTTGCTCAACATCACCTGCATCAGCTACAGCGTTGAACCGCTTGATAGCTGTCTTCACCGAGGAGCGAATCGCTGTATTCCTTGCAGTCCGTTTGGCGATGTACCTGACTCTCTTTGCTGCTGATTTGGTGTTGGGCATCGAAATCACCTCCTCGTCTGTGGCTCGAGCCGACTCAACTACCATGTGGTCAGCTCACTTCAAATCGGCCCATGAGTGCCTAATGATAGATTGACGATTGGGGGAACCTTAACACTGAGCCGAGTATCCGGCCGCATATCAGTGTCATTCTAACATGTGCTCAGGGCAAACGCAACATCAACATGAGGTTGAAGTATAAGGGAGCGATATTAGTGCTCTTGTACTCGTCGGGTGAAAGCCTGCGCTTCGCAGCCGAAGACTTCGAGTGGGTCATGCCAGTAAAAAAGCTGCCCTGTGCCAAACTTGTACCTCTATGCAAAGGAGTAGTCCTGGCTCTCCACAATCGTAGCCCAGGTGAAGGCGTGCTGCTGTGCTGGATCTTGGAGGTCAAGGCAATCGCCGCGGTCCTAGAAGACGGCGGCTTTGAGGTCCTGGACATGTCCGAATCTGATTCAAGGCTGGATACGCCGAGCGCTACTACAGCAAACGACTAGGAGGCGCCACGAATTGATAGATCAGAGTTCAATTGAGGAGATGCGTTTGATATCAAGAGCTTTTCATTCTAGATCGGAGTGGATAGATGGTACAGATCAGCCGGGGCTCAGGAGCGTGCGCACAGACTTGGCAGTTGAGGCTCGAGATCTGGCGTCGGAAAGGGCAGGAAGGGAACCGGACGGGATCGTTAGCCAGGAGGAGAGTGGTGAATATACCAAGACAGTTACGGTAAAGGTCATGACCCCTGAAGCTGAACGCATAACAGGAAAACAGATTGGCACATATGTTACGATTGAGTGCCCGGACATCAGAATAAGCACAAGAGCAGCCAAGGACGAGACTGCCAAGACACTGTCGTCTCATCTTGCAACCATGCTCCAAGACAGCAGGGTAATGCCTGACGACGAAGTGCTGGTTGCCGGACTCGGCAATTGGAATGCCACGCCTGACGCGATCGGCCCGGCAGTAGTCGGCAAATTGCTCGTAACAAGGCATCTAGGCAGGATGCTGCCTCCGGAAAAACGGGGTGGCCTTAGGCCCGTGTCAGCACTGTCGCCAGGGGTCCTTGGACTTACAGGTATCGAAACTGCGGAGATCATTGCCTCGGTCGTAGAGAAGACTAGGCCCAAAGCTGTCATCGTGATTGACGCGTTGGCTGCCAGAAGCACGTCGCGCATCGGCACGTCTATTCAGATAGGCAATACAGGTATACATCCCGGCTCCGGTGTCGGAAACCGTCGTTTCGGCATAACTTCAGATAGTCTGGGTGTTCCTGTGATCGCAGTCGGTGTACCAACAGTGGTTGACGTTACTACAATAGTCATGGATGTTTTTGAGATCATGAATAAGACGGGTGATTCTGGCTTAGTTCAACTACCCGCGGACAGGATGAGAGAGGCAGTCGTGCAAATGATCGGGCCCGGCATGTCCCAGATGGTTGTCACTCCAAAGGAGATAGACGTAATAGTTGAAATGATGTCCACTGTAGTAGCCGGAGGCCTAAACATAGCTCTGCATGAGTCACTCACAGAGGATGAAATCTACGAGTACCTGCACTGAGCAGTCTCCGTCGGTTTCAATGTGACGACTGCCGCAATCTCTTGCAGCGATAGAGCGTCCTTCTGCTAATAACTACGGATGCGGCCGCGCTCAGAATAACGAGTTAGTCCGACGAATATAGATTGTGTGAACAGCGCAGTCGGAGGAAACACGGATGGATTGCTCAGCCCACTTAAAGAAGGCAAAGCGTAGGCATAGGTTAAGACGGAGCCGGGGCGGTGCAAGGGTAGATTCGATGCTTGCACTGCTGACTGTGTTGCTAGTCGTTCTGAGCGTGGCCTCTGTATCGCTGTGCCTATGGATGGTCGGCACGGGACAAGTCGAAGTGAGGTTAACTACACCTAGGCTCGGTGAACAGATGGCGTCAGGAGCGCGTAGTGCGGCACAGGCAGTTCGCTCAATGATAACGGGCAAGTCTTCCCTTGGCATCTCTGGATCGAGGCTGCTCATGTCAGCGTTGCCCAGTGCAGGATTTGATGAACCGCCGGTGCTTCAGACCTCGGATTCTGCCGAACCTGAGGACTTGGTCGTTGAAATCGTTCCGGTCCTAGAATCAGTGGGCGAGGTCCTGACTAGCGGAGTTGCGGCTAACCCATTACAGACTGTATACTCCCAACTCCCAGGACTCGGGGGAGGATGGAGAACCGGTCCTGCAGAGGAGTTGGGAGAGCATTCGTCACTGGGCGATGTCAGGTTGCTGCCTCTTTTTGACCTCAAGCCAGTATCTTCGGCCTGGCTCATGCGCAGTGACGAGCCTTCTCCTGCCGGAGCTGTGCCGGGGCCTCTCGCACAACCGAGTGACCGCTACGGTCAGAGGATACACAGTGTTCCAGCGTTGGGGAGGCCTGTCGTTCAAGGTATTCGCACAGACCGGTCGCTGCAGGTCCCAACTGTGATTGGCCATATGCGGGTCTATGGCCAAGATCCTGTGGTAGCCATCTATCACACTCACTCCTCCGAAGCCTACCAAGCATCTCAAGGTGCTGCGTACCTGTGGGGTAGCGAGGACGGGGTTGTTAGCGTTGGAGAGGCCTTGGCTGAGGCCCTGTGGACAGACTACGGCGTCTCTGTTGTCCATTCCAAGGCGTTCCATGACGTGGAGGAGTTTAGAAACGCATATAGCAGGTCGGCAGTTACGGCCGAGTCGATGGTCAAGCGATATAGCAACCTCAAGCTGGTGCTGGACATACACAGAGACGCAACAGGAAACGACTCCGGAGCGACTGTGACTATTGGAGGGATACGAGTAGCTCAAGTCTTGCTTCTTGTCACTACAGACAAATACGGCCTACCGCATCCTCAGTGGCGTAGAAATCTGGCAGCTGCCCAGAAGTTGGACTCCGTAATTTCAGCGCTGTATCCCGGCCTCAGTAGGGGCGTGAGGCAACGCGACGACGGGCGGTTCAACCAACACCTGCACCCAGGTTGTATCCTCATGGAGGTCGGCGACGTCAACAACGACAAGGAGGAGGCGGTCAATGCCGCCAAGCTGCTGGCTCATGCTATCGCGGTGTTCCTGTCAACAGGGACCTGATGCACCGTGCTGCCTACCCGCTCAAGCACTGAGAAGGCTAGGCGCCGCCTCAAAGTAGCGCTGATCTTCACCTTTTTCTTGTTGCTAGCCGGTGTGCTCGCGTTCATCGCAGTGTTGGACGCGTCATTAGCCGATGAGAATCCCTCTCTTCAGTTAGACAAGTCGCCATCTGTTGCCTTTCAGGAAACCCTCCAACCCTACATCGACTGGTTGCTCGGCATTTGCCAAAAGGCTCGAGATATACTGCACTGATACTACACCGGACTCGTATGCGGTACCTAACAAAAGACGAGATTTTTCCTCGTCATATGCATTGACCCATATACACAAATCAGACCCTATATATGTGTAGAGCCACCCAGACTCAACACGCATTCGCCCGCGTGCCTGCCGCAAAAACCCCTATAGATCCACCCTTTCGCCGCTTGACTCGATGCGGCCTTCAAAGGCACGTTGGTTGAAGGGGATTTTGGCCGATGGTATAATTACATAGCGCTTCAAGCGCTTTGTTTCGGGTTGACAGCTGCCGATTCTCTAGAAATCCCTTAACTGGAGGAGTGTTTGTTGGACCAGTCTGCGATTAGGAATTTTTGCATAATCGCGCACATAGATCACGGAAAATCGACGTTGGCAGATCGCATACTCGAGAACACCGGTACGGTCAGTGAGCGCGAGATGACTAACCAGGTGTTGGACAACATGGACCTAGAGCGCGAACGCGGGATTACCATTAAGCTAAAGTCCGTCAGGCTCGAGTACACTTCGAGAGAAGGAGCCAAGTATCTGTTTAACTTGATTGATACTCCCGGCCACGTCGACTTCTCATATGAGGTATCTAGAAGCCTAGCTGCGTGTGAGGGCGCGTTGCTAGTGGTCGATGCTACCCAGGGGATAGAAGCGCAGACCCTGGCTACTGCGTATATGGCAATGGAGCATGATCTGACGTTGATCCCCGTGATCAACAAGATTGACCTGCCCAGTGCCGACCCAGATAGGGTAAAGCAGGAGATCGAAGATATATTGGGGCTTGATGCGTCTGAAGCGCTATTGGTGAGCGCCAAGACCGGCCAGGGAGTCATAGAGGTGTTGGAGGCCATAGCGAATCGAATTCCCCCTCCCACGGGCGATCCAGCCAGTCAACTTCGCGCACTCATTTTCGATTCCCACTACGATTCATACAGGGGAGCGATTGCCTACGTAAGAGTTGTTGACGGCGTTCTGACCAAGGGAATGCGGATTCGCATGATGGCAACAGGGAAGGAGTTTGAGGTCACAGAGCTGGGCGTCTTTAGGCCTTTCATGGACCACGTTGATTCTCTGAAAACCGGAGAGGTCGGGTTCGTAGTGGCGAGCATGCGGGACGTGAAGGACTGCTTGGTCGGCGATACAATCACTGATGCGCAGTCTCCTGCTCCGGAGCCTTTGCCAGGATACAGAAGGGTAAAGCCAATGGTCTACTGCGGGCTTTATCCATCCGAGAACAACGACTACGGTGAACTCCGTGCGGCTCTTGAGAAACTGCAGCTCAACGACTCCGCGCTCGCGTTTGAGCCGGAAACATCGGCTGCTCTTGGATATGGGTTTAGGTGCGGATTTCTTGGCCTCCTGCACATGGAAGTGGTCCAGGAGCGACTGGAGCGGGAATACGATCTCGACATTGTTACAACTGCTCCGAATGTCACATATCAGGTTGTGACTGCCGACGGCCAAGAGATTGAGGTAGACAACCCGGCAAAGTGGCCTGAATCCGTCAAGGTACTATCGGTCCGGGAGCCTTTTGTGAGGGTGTCAGTAGTGGCGCCAAAGGACTACGTCGGTGCGGTGATGGACGTCTTCACAGAAAAGCGCGGAGTATACAGGGAGATGAACTTCATCAGCCCAGAGCGAGCCATAATCGTCTACGATACGCCGTTGAGCGAGATACTTGTTGATTTCTTTGACATGGTGAAGTCCAGAACCCGCGGCTACGCTTCTATTGACTATGAATTTGATTCGTACAGAGAGTCTGACCTCGTTAAGCTGGAGATTCTGATAAACGGACGCCCTGTAGATGCTTTGTCTGTCATCGTTCACAGGGACAAGGCACAGGCTATGGGCCGAGGGCTGGTAAGCAGACTCAGGAAGATAATACCGCGCCAGATGTTTGATGTGCCTATTCAGGCGGCGATAGGCAGCAGAGTGATCGCCAGAGAGACTATCAAGGCCAAACGCAAGGATGTGCTGGCTAAGTGTTATGGTGGTGACGTCACGCGAAAACGCAAGCTTCTTGAGAGGCAAAAAGAGGGGAAGAAGCGTATGAAACAGCTGGGAAACGTCGAGGTTCCTCAGGATGCGTTCATGGCCGTGCTCAGGGTAGATGGGGACGAGTGACTAGTGTGGATAGGCTTGAGCCCTGCGGCCTGTACATCCATATTCCGTTTTGCCTTCGGAAGTGCTCCTACTGCGACTTCGTCTCATACAGAATAAGCTCGTATGACACTGCAAGGTACTGTTCGGCGGTGGTGCGGGAGATGCAGTTGGTGCTTGGAAGTAGCCGCCGCATTTCGGTCGCCGATGATGGGTTGCTGTCACAGGCGAGCATTGAAGGATTGCGGCCGACGACTGTTTATATTGGAGGCGGGACGCCCACCGTGCTTCCAGTTGAACAGCTCGGGGCTTTGATAACGTCGATTTGGCGCGTCGTGGTCCCTCATCAAGATTACTCGGAGTGCGACATCGAATTTACAGTAGAAGCGAACCCTGAGACACTGTCTGAGGAGTACCTCTCCGAGCTTCGTCGGCTGGGTGTCAACAGACTCAGTATCGGGTTGCAGTCCACTATGGACAAATACCTTTCTATGCTGGGCCGGCCCCATTCGTTTGACGAGTTTGTGAAGTCATACAGGCTCGCCGTTCAATCAGGCTTTCATAACATATCAGTTGATCTGATCTACGGGTTGCCAGGCCAGACTCTAGAGGAATGGCGCGAAGACCTATCCAGGGTAGTGGAACTCACGCCTTCGCACATATCGTGTTATGCTCTCACGCTGAGTGACGGTACTGCCTTGTCTGAAGAAGTCAGGTCCTTTAGGCTTCCAGAACCGCAGGAGGACCTTGTCGCCGACATGTACCACGATACAGTGTCAGTATTGACCGAGTCAGGTTACTGCCACTACGAGATCTCCAACTTCGCAGCGCCGGGCATGGAATGCAAGCACAATATGAACTACTGGTTAAACGGGTACTACGTTGGGCTGGGTGTGGCCGCACATGCCCACCTCAGAGGAGTCCGGTATGCCAATACGGCCGAGGTTGAGAGATATATCAACCGAGTAGAGGCAGGGATCTTCATGCCTGAACACGTAGAGGCCGTCAGCCCTGCGAGAGAGCTTTCGGATTCGTTCATTTTGGGCCTGCGTACTGCAAGAGGTGTGAACCTCAAAGAACTGGCGGAGCGGTTTGGAGAGGCGCCTGTTGCGGAGCTAGCTGGGCGGCTCGAGAGGTTCGTAGACATCGGGCTCGTCGAGTCGTCCGAAGGGCAGATCAGACTGACTGAGCAAGGCATGATTCTCTCAAACGAGATAATGGCAGAGGTGCTGTAAAAGCGCAGCTAACGTGGGGCGTTTTCTTGAACCGAGAGGAGGTCGAAGCAAGGAGCGGGTCTTGACAAGGCCAAGGCTAGGGTGGTATTTTGAGGTTGATGCATTATCACTCGCGCGGTTAGAGTGCTAACAGGGGAGAAGTAGGTATGATGGACAAGCGCAAGCAAATCATACTCCTCGCCGTAACGACCGACTACATCCAGACAGCAGAGCCGGTGGGGTCTCGGTCCATCGTGAAGCACTACAGGCTTGGGATCAGCCCAGCCACCGCTCGAAATGAGATGGCTGATCTGGAGGAGAGCGGCTACTTGACGCAACCACATACATCCGCAGGTCGGATTCCCTCCGATAAGGGATACAGGTTCTACGTCGACGTACTGATGGATGCTTATCGCCTCAAGAAGTCAGAACTACGGACGATAGCTGAGCGGATGGAGCGCAAGCGCCGCGACGTCGAAAACCTCATTGCAGACGTTGTAAGACTGCTGGCTGACATGTGTGAGAGTGCGGCGGTTGTACTTGGGCCGGTAATAAACAGGTCGAGGTACAAGCACATCAGCTTCGCACCCATGCCTCGCGGCAAGGTTATGGTGATTCTAGTTGCTACGCCGGGCATCGTTGATAGTCAAATCGTCGATGCCAGGCAGGATTTGAGCCAAGAGGATCTCAATGTGATCGCGAACTTCCTCAACGAGAAGCTAGAAGGACGGTATCTGTCGGACATCGACGATGCGACTATCGCGAAGCTCTCTAGCGAGGTATCGAGATATACATCTCTGATGAACGGGACAGAAGAGTTCCTGAGAGCCTCCCTACAGACCAGTGACGATATCAAGATGTACCTTGATGGAGCTAGTCAAGTGCTAGTTCAGCCTGAATTCCAAGATTTGGAGAGGGTTCGGACTCTGTTTGAGTGCTTGGAGCGCAGAGATGTGGTCCGTTCGGTGCTCAAGAAGGCCGACTCGAGCGGGCGAATCACTGTGACCATTGGCAGAGAAAACGACATCGAAGGCCTGAAGGAATGCAGTGTGATCCAAGCTGGCTATGGATATGGAGGCGATATTACCGGATCCATAGCAGTCATCGGGCCTACTCGCATGAATTATGCAAGAGTGATGTCCATCATTGAGCACGTTTCTCAGAGCTTGAGCAGTACTCTAGACCGCTTGTACTCAGGCTGACAGAGCGCGTCTTTCGGCAGTTGGCAGGTTAACTACTGACAGAACCGTGCGGAACGCTGCCTAGGTGTTCCAGGTGGGTATTGTCCGCGTGTGGGTTGTGGCAGAAGCGGGGCTTGGTGCTATCGCCTTAGCCCCGTCAGATGTGTCTGGAGGGGTAATAATGCCTGATAAAGCTATGGATGACGAGAATCGACAGTGTGGAGATTGCACTACTCCGCCTACTGAAACTGACTGCACAAGTCATAATACCGATGAGTGTACATCGAGCAGTTGCGAAGGCCCTGCAACTGAGGACGCTTGCCAAGAGACGTCGACCGTAGATGATCTCCTCGACCAACTCAAGAAGGCTGAGAAAGAGATCGAAGAGCTCAACAGTAGGTATTTGAGGGCTCTGGCTGACTATGACAACGCCAAGAAAAGAGCGAAGGCCGAACAAGAAAGTCTGCGCTTGGCAGTTGTCTGCGACCTGGTCGAGAATCTGTTGCCGGCGATTGACAATCTTGATCGCGCTATTGAATCCGGCGAGTGCTCAGATGTTCAGGCTTTGGTCGAGGGAGTTAAGATGGTGCGTTCTCAAATAATGGACGCTATAGAAGCTGAGGGCGTCAAGTGCATAGATGCAGTCGGGACTCAGTTTGACCCAAACAAGCATGATGCAGTGATGGTGACCGAACTCGAAGGATATGAAGACAACGTAGTTGTAGAGGAGTTTCAAAAGGGATATGAAGCTCATGGGCGGGTCATTCGTCCTTCAATGGTCAAAGTAAACAAGGTGCGGGATTGAGGTGCAAAAGGAGGCAACTGACAATGGGACGAGTGGTAGGCATAGATCTGGGGACGACAAATTCAGTGGTAGCTGTCATAGAGGGCGGTGAAGCCACTGTTATCCCAAATGCCGAAGGTGGACGAACAACTCCTTCAGTAGTTGGGTTCTCGAAGACCGGAGAGAGGTTGGTAGGCCAGGTTGCAAAGCGTCAGGCTGTGACCAATCCAGACCGGACGGTCGGTTCGATCAAGCGCCAGATGGGAACCAACTACAAGGTCACTATAGATGACAAGGAATACACGCCTCAAGAGATCTCTGCAATGATCCTTCAAAAGCTTAAGGCAGATGCTGAGGCATACTTAGGAGATAAGGTCACTAAGGCAGTGATTACCGTGCCTGCGTATTTCTCTGACAGCCAGAGGACTGCTACGAGAGATGCAGGCGTTATTGCCGGCCTTGAGGTGTTGAGGATCATCAACGAGCCGACAGCTGCGGCTTTGGCGTACGGTCTTGACAAAGAAGAAGACCAGACGATCCTCGTCTTTGACTTGGGCGGCGGAACGTTTGACGTCTCCATTCTAGAGCTTGGTGACGGGGTCTTTGAAGTCAAAGCGACGAGCGGAAACAACCGCCTTGGTGGAGATGACTTCGATGAACGCCTGGTCAACTACATGGCAGAGGAGTTCAAGAAGGAGCACGGCATTGACCTGCGAAACGACAAGATGGCGCTTCAGCGATTGAGAGAGGCTGCAGAGAAAGCAAAGATCGAGCTTTCGGGACTTATGAGTGCCAATGTCAACTTGCCGTTTATAACTGCCGATCAGGATGGTCCAAAGCACTTGGATATGACGATTACGAGGGCCAAGTTCAATGAACTGACGCACGATTTGGTTGAGGCGACTTTGGGTCCAATAAGACAGGCGTTGTCTGACGCTGGAATGACCCCTGCGGACATAGACAAGGTCATTTTGGTGGGTGGCTCAACCAGAATTCCTGCGGTTCAGGATGCAGTCAAGAACATGATCGGCAAGGAGCCGCACAAGGGAGTAAACCCAGATGAGTGCGTTGCTCTTGGTGCTGCTATTCAGGCAGGAGTGTTGGCAGGCGAAGTCAAGGACGTTCTCCTGCTCGACGTCACACCGCTGTCACTTGGTATAGAGACTCTGGGCGGTGTGTTTACCAAGCTAATCGAGAGAAACACGACTATACCTACAAGCAAGTCGCAGATTTTCTCGACAGCGGCAGACGGGCAGACAGCTGTTGACATACATGTCTTGCAGGGAGAAAGGCCTCTGGCTAAGGACAACCTGACATTGGGCAGGTTCCGGCTTGAGGGGATTCCCCCTGCACCGCGGGGTGTGCCCCAGATCGAAGTCACTTTTGACATTGACGCCAACGGCATTGTCAATGTGTCTGCCAAGGACCTCGGCACCGGGAAGGAACAGAAGATTACGATCACCTCTTCAGGTGGGCTGTCTGAGGAAGACATCCAGCGCATGATCAAGGAGGCTGAGTCTCATGCTGAAGAGGACCGCAGGCAGAAGGAGCTTATTGAAGCAAAGAACAACGCAGACTCAATAGCCTATCAGGCGGAGAAGACTTTGAATGACCTGGGAGACAAGGTTTCCCCGGACAAGAAGAGCGCAGTTGAGAGTGCTGTTGCAGAATTGAGGAGCGCAGCCAGTGGAGACGATATCCAGGCCATAAAGGACAAGATAGACGCTCTAACCAAGGTCCTGTACGACGTGTCTCAAGGAGTCTACCAGAGCCAGGCGGGTCCCGAGCCTGGAAGCCCGACGGGCGCAGGTTCGGATGACGCTGGTGAGACAGTAGATGCTGAGTTCAAAGAAGTAGATGGTAATGACTGAGTTGCCGCTAGAGTTTGCTAAGGCGGTGTGTGTTGTTGAGTAAACGCGACTACTACGAGGTTCTCGGGGTTGATAGAAACGCCAGCCAAGAAGAGATCAAGAGGGCATACAGGAAGCTGGCGCGCAAATATCACCCAGATGTTACCGGTGGGGACAAAGAGGCTGAGGCGAAGTTCAAGGAAGTCAATGAAGCCTACGAAGTCCTCAGCGATGAGCAGAAGCGTGCTCACTACGATAGATTTGGGCATTCCGAACCAGGCAGTTTCGGCGGAGCCGGAGGCTTTGGCTTTGGCGACATGGATGACATATTTGATATTTTCTTCGGAGGAACCCATCGTCGCTCGCCAAGTTCAGGGCCGAGGCGCGGCAGTGATATCAGGTTCGATATGACTATTAGCCTGGAAGAGGCTGCCACGGGACTCGAAAGAGAAGTAGAGATCAGGCGGTACAATACGTGCTCCACGTGCGGAGGTTCCGGGGCTAGCCCAGGGTCGAGTATGGTCACCTGCGGCCAGTGTCAAGGGACTGGCCAGGTTGGCACTACGCAATCAACGCCATTTGGACGGTTTTCGACGTACCAAACCTGCCCGAGATGTCGCGGCGAAGGCAAGATAATCGAGAACCCCTGCACCGAATGTGGCGGGCAGGGCAGGACACATGGTTCGCGGAGGATCAAGGTGACTGTGCCGCCAGGCGTTGACAGCGGCACAAGGCTGCGAGTGGCCGGAGAAGGCGAGGCAGGCTACAGGGGAGGCCCACCTGGCGATTTGTACATCTACGTGTTCGTCAGAGAGCACGATGTCTTCAAACGCGAAGGCCAGGACCTGTTTTTGGAGTTGCCGATTGAGTTCAGCCAGGCTGCACTCGGAGCAGAACTTGAGGTTCCGACGCTTGAGGGCCGCGCCAAGATGACTATTCCTGCCGGAACCCAGCCTGGGAGAGTGTTCAGACTGAGGGGCAAAGGTATGCCGTCTCTGAGAGGCTTCGGCCGCGGTGATCTGCATGTCAGGATCAGTATCGCAGTCCCTACAAATCTCAGTGGCGAAGAAGAGGCATTGCTGAGACGGTTCGCTGAGCTTCGAGGGGAAAAGGTCGCTCCTACCAAGGACAAGGGGCTGTTCAAAAGGGTCAAAGACATGTTCGAGAAGCACGCGTGAGGCCCTCTGAAACTGCGTGTTCTCTAAGGAGTCAGCAGAGGCTATGAAGTGGCACAGAGTACAAATAGATGTCCCGGCTGAGCACGCAGATTTTGCGGGCGATGTGTTGTGGCAGATAGGGAGCAGGGGTGTTGAATATATCGACCCCTGCGACCTGTTCTGGCGCAGAGGCCCGTCACCCGAAGACGAGATTGAGACGGCAAGACCATCTCCTATGCCGGAGTCACCTCACGTCAGTGTGATCGGGTATTTCGCATTTGACCGAGATGCATCGGATATTGCAGCAGCAGTGAGGGATGCTCTCCGCAGAGGCAGAGTCCCTGTAGCGCAGATAGGCTTGGAGCTTATGGATGATTCCGAGTGGCAGGACGAATGGAAGCGCGGTTTTCAGCCTCTGCGCCTCAGTGAGCGAATAACCGTGGTGCCTGCGTGGGAGCAGGTGACGCGGCGGCCGGGCGAGATCGTAGTAAGACTGGATCCCGGCATGGCCTTTGGGACCGGCAGCCATCCGACTACTGTCATGTGTGCACGCATGCTCGAGCGCTCTGTCCGGCCCGGATGCAGAGTCCTTGATCTTGGGACAGGTTCGGGCGTTTTGGCGATACTTAGTGCCTTCTTGGGTTCTGCACAGGTGACTGCGGTCGACATAGATGCGGTCGCGGTTGAAAAGGCAATGCAGAATGTCGAACTCAACGAGCTGACCGATGTTGTAGCCGTTCGGCAAGGAGACCTTGTTGAAGGAATCGAAGGCTCCTATGATGTTGTCGTTGCCAACATCGTTGCGGATGTGATTATTCGCCTTCTGCCTGACGTCAATAGGGTGCTGGCCCCTGATGGCAAGCTGATAGTCTCTGGAATCATAGAGGAGCGAAAGGATGAGTGCCTCGGTGCTGCCTTGGCTGAGGGTTTGGAAGTAGTTGAGGTCCACAAAGACGGTGAATGGGTTGGAGCGCTTCTCAGACTGTGAGGTATCGGGGCTATGTCTCTTCGCAGGTTTTTCGTCACGCCTGAAGCTATTGCTGGCAATACGTTTACCATTACCGGCGCTGACGCCAAGCACATCGCCAGTGTCTTGCGTATGGGCAGAGGCGATCAGATTGAGCTTGTGGTCGGGGACGGCCGCAGCTGCACAGCGACCATCGTGTCAGCGTCTCCCTCTCAGATCACAGGGGAGATCGTGTCTACGAGCATCTGCAGCAACGAGCCTGAAGTTCTGATCAGTCTCATCCAGTGCTTGCCTAAGGGCGACAAAATGGATCTAGTGGTCCAGAAGTGCGTCGAGATTGGCGTCACCAGCATTGTCCCAGCTATTAGTGACCGGACTGTGGTAAGGCTCCAGACCGAGCGCGCGCAGAAAAAGGCCGCTCGGTGGAGGAGAATCGCTGAGGAAGCCTGCAAACAGTGCGGAAGGTCATCGCTTCCGACGATCTCCGATGTCATTTCGTTTGAGGATGCAGTGCGTTCTGCACCGCCCGACTCCCTCAAGCTGATTCCATATGAGCTCGAGAGCGAGCGCTCGCTTAAGCAGCAATTGGAGAAATCCGATCCGACCAGCGTCGTGGTCTGCATAGGCCCAGAGGGTGGCTTCTCGCAGGACGAGGTGTCCTTTGCCGAGTCGCACGGGTTCATTCCAGTCACGCTGGGCAACCGCATCCTGAGAACAGAGACTGCCGGGCTCGTTGTTGCCGCCTGTATACTGTATCATATGGATGAGCTTGGGTAGCCAGGAAACCGTAGAGCAGGTTGAGTAGCGGCCTGTCCGTGAGGTGCTGTTTTTGAGAACCGACTCTAAGAAAGTAGCCTTTTACACACTTGGGTGCAAGGTCAATCAGTACGATTCGGCGGCTGTTGCCGCTTTGTTTCGTAAGCGGGGCTTTGAAGTCGTTCCGTTTGACGAAGATGCTGATGTCTATATAGTCAACACCTGCACCATAACAGCTACTGGAGATGCCAAGTCCAGACAGGTCTTAAGGAGGGCTAGACGCAAGAGCGATACGGCCGTAGTGGTTGCGATGGGATGCTATGCACAGACTGACGCCGGTCGGGTTGCCAGGACGACAGGCGCGGATTTGGTCTTTGGCACAGGCGATCATCATCAGATAGTAGACGCTGTCATAGACTTATTGAAAGTCGGCCGAGGCAACTGCGAACGCATAAGGGTGAGGCCTGTCTGCGAATACGACTCGTTTCAGGATCTCTTTGCCGAAGACGCTCTTGATCGGACTCGCGCTCTGGTCAAGATTCAGGACGGCTGCGATCAATATTGCACTTACTGCAAGGTCCCTTATGCACGGGGGCGTGTGCGAAGCAGGCCGCTGGAAAGCGTTGTCGAGCAGGTGAAGCTCCTAGTGGACACGGGATACAAAGAGATCGTGCTGATAGGCACTCACCTTGGCCTATATGGCCGTGACTTGAGTGATAAGAAAAGCTTAGCCTCGGCAGCGGCTGCTGTTGCTGAGATCGATGGCGTATATCGAGTGCGTTTTGGATCGATCGAATGCACTGAGGTAACACCCGAGCTGTTGGACGTTATGAGCAGCCATGGCAATATCTGCAGACATTTGCACATCCCTCTCCAGTCAGGTGATGACAGCGTTTTGAGAAGAATGGGCAGGCCATATGATACTCGGACATATCTCGAAGCGATCTCTGCAGTGCGCGGTCGCGTGGAGGGGTGTGCCATCAGCACTGATGTGATGATGGGCTTCCCAGGAGAGACAGAGTCAGAGTTCAAGCAAAGCATGAGGTTTGTCGAGGAGTGCGGGTTTACTCGCCTCCACGTATTTGCGTATTCCAGGAGGCCGGGCACACCGGCTGCTGATGCCGAATGTCAAGTGGCTCGGGATGTGAAGGCTCGCAGGGTTGCGGAGATGGCCGCCCTTGGGAGAGATCTCTCTCTGCGCTATCACCAAACGATGATCGGCAGATCGTTCGAAGTCCTTGTAGAGGACGTCACACCCGACACTGACATGGCATTCGGGTACACTGACACTTATGTCAAGGTAGGCGTTTCTTCCGGCCGCGGCGCCCCGGCCCGGAACACGGTGGTTTCTGTCCGAGTTGAATCCGCAGATGCCGAGTGTGTGTACGGGGTGGATGAAGGAGATATCGGCCCGGTCTAGAACATCTGATATGTGATTTTCGGATGTGGGAGGTGAGTTGAATGTCGACGCAGGATTGTCTCTTCTGCAAGATCGTCTCTGGTGCCGTACCTTCGGATCGAGTGTACGAAGATGAGGACGTCTTTGCCTTCAGAGACATCAATCCACAAGCACCGACCCATATCCTTGTGATCCCTAAGAGGCACATCTCGTCTGTTGCAGACCTTACGGACTCTGATGTCGATATCGCAGGCAAACTGATGGTTGTTGCATCCAAGCTCGCGGGTTCATGTGGGATCGCGGGTAGGGGGTTCCGTCTTGTAGTCAATGCCGGTGATGAAGGGGGTCAATCCGTAAATCATCTTCATCTCCATCTGCTCGGCGGCAGGCGTCTAGGCTGGCCTCCTGGTTGATGATTGTATCGTTGTGTCACTTGCGACTTCAAGTCGCAGACTTCGATTGGTCAACCATTTACACCAGTTGCTGATTTGAGTTAGAATAGGCAGTGACTGAATTCAGTTACGCAGGCCAATTCGTCTCTTTATGATAGATGGATTGCCGCGGGATCTCACGCACTGTGCCCTCGTGCCGGACGGAGCGTGTGATCCGGCCTATCTCTCACTAGAGAATGTAAGCGGTATTCCGGCGGACCGGTGTCGGTGGTCAGTGGGGCTGACTCGAGTCCGGTCTGCCTTCGCTGGGCAGAGGGGAGGGGATAGTGTGGCAGAGGTCAAAGTCGGCAAGAACGAATCCCTTGACAGTGCTCTAAGGCGTTTCAAGAGGCAGTGCAGAATCACAGGAGTGCTGTCTGATGCCCGTAGACATGAGCGCTACGAGAAGCCGAGCGTTCGACGAAAAAAGAAGTCCGATAATGCTCGCAGGCGCGCAGCTAGGCGCAGCAGATAGGCAGCTGTGTTTTCGTACCACTGTCAGACTGGCGTGCAATGACCCGGAGGAGCCTAGATGCGATCTCCGGGTTTCGCGTATCTGGATGCTTCACAGACGCCAATACTCGCTGGGAGGTTGGCACCATGGCTACTCGTAGTCGAAACAGACTTCTCCTACTCGTCCTTGTTGCGTTAATCGCGTGCCTGGCCTATCTACCTCTAGTCGACGCGCCGGCTGCTGCCCAAACCACTCCAACGCCTGTCAATGTCTCCGTGATTCGCGTTCACGGCGATATAGATCCAGGCATGGCTGCGTTCGTAAGGCGAGTTCTCAAGACCGCAGAGGATTCAGCCAGTGGCGTCGTAGTTATTGACATACGCACCTTTGGCGGCCTCCTCGAATCCGCGATAGAGATCAGAGACGCTATTGTAGATGCACGCGTTCCGACCATCGCGTTTGTTAAAGATAGGGCTCATTCGGCAGGCGCGCTCATTACGCTCGCGGCGGAGCACGTGGCTGTGTCCCAAGGGGGGACTTTCGGTTCTGCAGAGCCTCGCGTCGTGGCCGGGTTCGGACTCCAGTCTGCGGACTCCAAGACCATATCTGCACTTCGGGCTGAGTTTGAATCCACTGCGAGGCTGAGGGGCAGGGACTCACAGCTTGCTGCGGCTATGGTTGATGCCACGATCGAGATCCCGGGTGTCGTTGCTCGCGGTGATCTGCTAAACGTAGGCGGAGAGCAAGCAGTCAGTCTCGGCCTTGCCGACATCGTAGCTACGAGTGTCGAAGACGCACTCGCACAGCTGGGATATATCCCTGTTCGCGTGACGGTCCATGAACAGTCCATGGCGGAGAGGGTAGCGGGTTTTGTCAGCGGGTCGCCTGTGATTGCAGTGATTTTGCTGGTCGTTGGTTTGGTGGGGGTTGTCGTCGAGATAGCGACTCCAGGCTTCGGAGTACCCGGCACAGTTGGGATCCTCGCACTAGCGGTGTTCTTTGGTGGGCGAATGATAGCCGGACTGGCCGGTTGGGAAAGCGTAGTCTTGCTAGTCGCCGGATTTGCACTCTTGTTGATTGAGGTTTTTGCTATCCCTGGGTTTGGTATCGCAGGTATAGTCGGAATAGTCGTCATCTTCATAGCGATTGGAAGCGTTTTTGCAACTGTAACGGAAGCCTTGTCAGTGATAGCCGCTTCGCTTCTCATCTCTGTCGTCGGTCTAGTCATCCTTGCACGGTACCTGAGCAGGTTTGATGTGTTGGGCAGGATTGTGCTGCGTACAAGCTCAACGACAGATGCGGGATATGTCGCAGGTCCGCCGATGGACCATTTGCTAGGGGCTATTGGTGAGACGGAGACGATTCTAAGGCCTTCAGGAACTGTGCGGATTGATGATCGCCGAATCGACGCGGTCTCTGAGGGTGAATTCCTGCCAAAGGGGGTCCTCGTGGAGGTTATCGACGTATCTGGGAATAGAGTTAAGGTAAGGAGAAAGTAGTAGTTCTAAGTATGGGAGGTTGATGTCTGGTGTGGTACATCCCTGTAGCCATCATCGTGATAGTAGTCGTGGGTATCTTTGTCTTACTCAACTTCGTCCCAATACCGCTGTGGATTTCTGCTGTGGCGTCAGGCGTTAAGATCGGCATCCTCGATCTTGTGTTTATGAGACTTCGAAGAGTGCCTCCTCATGGGATCGTGATTCCCATGATCAAGGCGGTTAAGGCTGGCCTGCCTGTAAGTGTGGACAAACTCGAAGCCCACTATTTGGCAGGCGGCAACGTCGATAGAGTGATTGACGCGCTGATCGCTGCGCACCGTGCAGATATCGCGCTGTCGTTTGAGAGGGCTGCTGCGATAGATTTGGCAGGAAGAAACGTGCTCGAAGCGGTCCAGATGAGCGTCAATCCCAGGGTTATCGAGACACCGGTAGTCGCGGCAGTTGCCAAGAACGGAATCGAAGTCAAGGCAAAGGCGCGAGTAACGGTTAGGGCAAATATTGATCGCCTTGTCGGCGGTGCAGGTGAGGCGACAATTATTGCGAGGGTTGGCGAAGGCGTAGTCACGACTGTGGGTTCTGCCGAGTCACACGCAGAAGTCCTTGAAAATCCCGATCGCATCTCCAGTACAGTCTTGGCCAGAGGATTGGACGCAGGTACAGCGTTTGAGATACTTTCTATAGACATCGCTGACGTCGATGTTGGCAGAAACATCGGTGCACAACTTCAGATGGATCAGGCTGAAGCCGACAAGAACATCGCTCAGGCAAAGGCCGCAGAGCGCAGGTTTGCTGCACTTGCGCTTGAGCAGGAGATGAGAGCCAGAGTACAGGAAATGCGTGCTAGAGTTGTCGAGGCAGAGGCCGAGGTTCCTAAGGCTCTCGCTGAGGCACTGCGTTCAGGCAATCTGGGAGTCATGGACTACTACAGAATGCTCAATATCAAAGCCGACACAGATATGCGTACTGCTATCTCAGGTGCTGACAAAGGTGCACGCAGTGACACGCCGCCTCCGGAAAGCGCTCAGTGATCGGGGTGAATGGCTGTGCGAGACCCCATCAGTTTGTTGGTAGGCCTTTACGTGTTGATTAGCATTGTGTCCGGCATTTTAGCGGCCGCGCGCAAGCGCTCGCAGACTCAGCCTAGCCGCGGCAAGCCGGTCACAGTACCGCAGCAGCCGGTCACACCTGCAGGTGAACACATTCCTCAGATGGTCCTTGCAGACTTCGATGAGGCCGAGCCTGCCGCTGAGAGGAAGCGTGACGTTGCACTAGACGATCTCGCCTTGGAGACTCAGACGATCTACAGTGAGGAGTTACCAGACGTAGAGGAGGGCCTTGAGGAACTGGTCGGAGAGGACCTGCCTGATTCGGCTTGGGATGATGACTCTATCAGTGACGCCATTGACCGCGTCAGACCGACGGTCACTGGAGTAGGCACTGGCCCTAGAGAAGCACCCGTATCGACTCGGCTGTCATCTTCAGCTGCTGCCAGGCATTTGGTGACTCAACGGGAATGGCTTAAGGCCGCAGTGGTTGCTGCGGAGGTTCTCTCAGAGCCTCGTGCAGTGAGAATGTGGACTAGTTTGTAGAGGTTTGCTTGCCCCCATCCTGTGAGGTAATCAAGCCTAGCCGATAGGCATAGGTTATTAATCAGAGGAGGGGGCTCTATGTCTACGAGGCGTGTTAGAGGCGTGCGCAGCAGCTTGGCGGAGACACTTGACATCCCTCGGGAGGTGGTGGTTGACCTGCCCAAGCTAACGATGGTGGGCAGGTTTGAGGTTACCTTGGAAAACCACAAAGGGATAGTGGAGTTTCACCCGACCATAGTCCGGTTGAGGACCTCAGCTGGCGCTTTGGCTGTCACAGGATCGTCTCTTACGCTGAGCGAGCTTTCCTCCAGCAAGGTTACAATCCGTGGCGTTATTGACTCTGCTCAGTACAGCGCAACCGGGAGGGGGCAATAGTGATCCTCGACCGCCTGCGGGCGTTTTTCTCGGGCACTTTGGTAATCAAGGTTCGCGGGGCGGATCTTGAGGAGTTCATCAATGCTGCCAGCAGAGATGGGATCACACTCAGGTCAGTCAAGAGACACGGCCGGTACTTGTTGACGTGCAGAGTGGCTATGTCTGACTACCGCAAGTTGAGACGCCTCCTGCCTCAGCAGCGATTTAGGTCAGAAATAGTCGGCAAACACGGCTTTCCGGTCACCATGCGCCGCATTCGCAGTCGCCGGATGCTCATTTTAGGATTGGCGGCAGCTGTTGGGCTTCTCTACTACATGTCCTCGTTCGTGTGGTTTATCAGAGTAACCGGAAATGAGGCATTGCCTGAAGATGCGATTAGGCAGTTTATTGAGAGCCGGGGAGTAAGACGGGGGATCCGCAAGTTCGAGATAGATGCTGACGAGCTGGAAAAAGAGCTCGCTATCGAATTCCCTAGGATTTCGTGGGTGGCAGTCAGACTTCAAGGTACCTTGCTGAGCATAGATTTAGCAGAGAAGCTCACACCCACACCCGAGGAGTCGAAGGCTCTTGATGTCGTGGCAGCCAAGTCTGGCTTGATTGTTACGTTTATCCCGTTAGCCGGTGTTCCGCTTATTCGCGAAGGCGACACTGTCGAAGCGGGTCAAGTGCTTGTCAGGGCTCAGGCTGCTTCCGGGTATATGGACGGAACGAGCGGTGCTTCCGACTCTGCCGAGGTGATCAATGCCAGGGCGGTTGTTGAGGCGAGGGTTTGGTACCAGGCGTCTGCCCAGGTGAAGCTGCTAGACACCGAGGTCGTACGAACTGGCAGAGTGAAGACTACGCGAAAACTCCATGTATTCGGGTTGAGTATCCCGCTTGGGATCCCCGGGAAGGGTTTCGCACACAGCGAGTGCGAAGAGCGCAGCGATACGATCTTGCTCTGGCCCGGAAGCCGTATTGGATTGAACACCACGGTGGTGACCTGCCATGAGACGGCCTTGTATCCCGTGGTTCGCACACTCGAGCAGGCCCGTACTGAGGCTATACGAAATGCCAGAACGCAGGCTCTAGAAAAGGTGCCTGAGGGAGTAGAAGTGGTTGATGAAATAGCTACTGTGTCGGTCTCGGGAGAGGGTGAGAATGCCGTGGTTCATGTCGAGTTCACGGTCGAGACGATAGAGGACATAGGCGTATTGCGCGCATCTCAGGGAGACGATTCGCTTTTCCCCAATCCGTGATTGGCATTTCTATAGATTACCGGTATAGCCGTTTGTCGCCCTTGACACTCAAGGCATTGACTGTATACTTATCCTACAAGCCCTTATGTCTGTAGGGAGGGGGAATTGTCCGTTTTGTCGCAGCAAAAGGTGCAGCAGGCATATACTCTAGAGAATAATCAAGTGGCCGCCTTGGTCAGCGGACAGAAAGATACAAATCTTCGACTAATAGAGAGGTCACTCGGTGTAATCGTCTTGGGTAGAGGAAACGAGCTGTCGCTGGTAGGACCTGCGGATGCAGTAGAGAAAGCTGTCCGAGTGCTGGACGACTTGACTGATGTGTCAAAGCTGGGCGGGCATTTGACCAGTAAGGACGTTCACTATGCGATACAGTTGGCGAAATCATCAGATCCGGTGACTCTTTGTCAGCTGTCGCAAGACGTGATTCAGGTTACAGCCAGAGGGCATCAGATCAGGCCAAAGACCCTTGGACAGAAGAAGTACGTAGATGCTATTCGCAGCAATGATATTGTTTTTGGCATTGGCCCGGCAGGCACAGGCAAGACGTATCTTGCCGTAGCTATGGCAGTTGCAGCTTTGAGGAGCAAGGCCGTCAGTCGGCTTATCCTTGTTAGGCCTGCAGTTGAGGCGGGAGAACACCTTGGATTTTTGCCCGGTGATCTCTTGAACAAGGTCGATCCGTACCTCAGGCCGCTGTACGATGCCCTGTTTGAGATCTTCGGCCCGGAGCAGTATGAGAAATACCGCGAGAACAACACAATTGAGGTCGCACCACTTGCGTACATGAGAGGCAGGACTCTTGATGACGCGTTTATTATTTTGGATGAGGCACAGAATACTACTTCCGAACAGATGAAGATGTTTTTGACTCGCCTTGGTTTTGGGTCTAAAGCAGTAGTGACTGGAGATCTGACCCAAGTTGACCTCCCAAGCCGTCATTACTCGGGTTTGCATGTTGTTCAGGGTGTTCTGAAAGAGATCGAGGGTATAGAGTTTGTCTATCTGACAAATAAGGATGTTGTCAGACACGAGTTGGTTCAGCGGATCGTAGAAGCGTATGACCGGTACGAAAGAGCTCGCTCGCAGGTTCAGTCCGGGCGCAAGCAGGCTCGAAAGGGATGAGATGCGTTGTCCCGATTTGTCGGATCACTGCGCAAGTTGATAAGATCTTTGGCTGAGCTCCTAGCGCGACAGCCTGTGAGGATCTCGTTGATTGTTGCGGTAACAACGGTATTGACTATAGCTATATTAGGCATGGGGCTGATCCCGGCAGGATACGATCTCTCTGAGGGAGATGTCGCCACGACGGACATCCGAGCCCCGCGAACAGTCTTGGACCCGGTCGAGACCGAGCGCAGGCAGATAGCTGCCGAACAAGCTGCGATTGAGCAGGCGCGCGAGAACCTCGAGTACTACATGATCGACCCTTACGCATCTTCGGATGCTGTTAGCGATCTGCAGTATATCCTCTCGGGAGTTTCTGATGCCCGTCAGCAGCTGTTTTACGAAGAGGTAGTCGTTGATCTTCAAGATGAAGTCACGGAGCCGAATGCCGATACGCCTGATACTGGCGACGCTTATCAGGACAAGCTGTCCGATCAAGCTGTTACAACCATCAGGCGCAAGGACCCTCCTCCAACCACTGCCGAGATCGAGACTGCAGCCGCTGTGCTCGCCGAGCGACTGTGGAGTGAGCGCGGAATCGAGCTGCGAATCGGCACGTTGCGAACTCTCCTTCAGACTGAGGCCGCAGCCCTTGATCTGGTCGAAGCTAGGGTTTCAGCGATCTTGGAGGACATCCTAAGTGCCAACAAGATCCCGGCATCAGAGGTCATGGCCAACCGAAACGAAGCCGAGAGGCGTGTCCGCAATTTGGGATTCAGTCCAGATTTGACCAACGCTGTGGTCGAGATCTCGAGAATTCTAGTTGACGAAAACCTGATTCCGGATTCGAAGAAGCTGGAGGCTATACGCAAGCAGGCTAGGAGACTGGCAGAACCCGCCTACATCAGAGAGGGCGAGATCATTGTCAGATCAGGCGAAGTTGTAACGATCGAGGACCTTAGGATTATCCAAGAGCTTGGACTGCTTGGAAGAGGCACAGGATGGCTGTCTCTGTTGGGTATAGTGGTCTTCGTCAGCTTGGCCGGTGCTTTTGTTGCAATATACGCGGCCAAGTACTATCCCAGTCTTTCAGAGAACACATCGGAGCTCGTGCTGTACTCGTTAGTCATGGTACTGACAATCGGACTCACACAGCTCATTGCTATTATCTTGCCAGCGTCAAGTACCGGAGGTTCGGGTTTCCTTGTCCCAGTGGCCTTTGCGGCCTTGCTGATAGGTGTACTGATCGACACGAGGATAGCAGTGATATCCGCCGTTGTGTTGAGCGCGGTTGTCGGGCTTGTGTTCAGGGGGCGTTATGAGTTTGCATTGGTCGGTCTTGTGGGTGGAGTAACCGGAGCATTGAGCATTTCGCGACACAGCGACAGATCCGGGCTCATGCGGTCTGGGTTCATAGTCGCGGCTGTTCAGATGCTGGCTGTGTCGTCGATCTACATGATGACCTCCAACTTCAACCTGGTTTTTGCAGTCATTCAGGCGGGGATCACGGGGATGATGAGCGCGGTTTTGACTATCGGTTCGCTCCCGTTCCTCGAAAACTTGTTCGGCGTGACGTCGTCGATTAGGTTTTTGGAGCTGGCGAATCCGAATCATCCGCTCCTGAAGCGGATGCTATTGGAGGCTCCAGGCACTTATCACCACAGCGTAATTGTAGGCAACTTGGCAGAGGCGGCGGCAAACGACATAGGCGCTGACGGCGTCTTAGTGAGGGTCGGAGCCCTTTATCACGATATTGGCAAGCTGAAGCGGCCATACTTCTTTATAGAGAACCAACTTACTGATGACAATCCACACGACAAACTGTCTCCAAGCCTAAGTACACTCATCATCACTTCGCACGTGAGGGACGGAGTGGAAATGGCCCGCGAGGCTAGGTTGCCCAGTGAGATAGTTGATGTAATAGAGCAGCACCACGGCACAACTCTCGTATCGTACTTCCACAGGCGGGCTCAGGAAAACGCGGAGAAATCAGATGAGTCTGGCGAGGTGGATGAGAAAGACTTCAGATACGACGGCCCTCGTCCGCAAACGCCTGAGGCGGCTCTAGTAATGCTCGGCGATTCGGTTGAAGCAGCTGTGCGTTCCTTGAGTAAACCGACTCCTGATAGGATCGAAAACCTTGTCCGGCGGATCATTAAGGATCGGTTGAACGACGGCCAGTTTGATGAGTGTCGCATCACTCTTAGAGATCTCGATACCGTTGCCAATGCCTTTGTCCGGGTGCTGACAGGCATATTCCATGCAAGGGTAGAATACCCCGAGGCTGTGATAAGGGAGATGCAGAAGCGAGATGAAGGTCACCGTGCATATCGACCACGCGAGAAGTCCGGTGAAGATAACGGCTGAGGATATGTCTGTCATACGCAAGAGCGTTGAGGAGGCGCTTAGTCCGGAGTACGTGAGAGACGCTGAGAGCGGTATAGCCGGCTTTTTGTCTGACGATGACCGCCTTGAGGTAAACGTCTTGCTTGTCTCCAACCAGGATATCAAGGCGCTCAACAGTGAATATCGTGGAATAGACAGGGTTACTGACGTGTTGTCGTTTTGGAGCGACTTCGAACCTTGCGAGATCGAAAGGCTGAGAAAAGCCGGTGAAGCGGTGCCCATCGGAGATGTGGTCATCTCGACCGAAAAGGCAGGCGAGCAGTCGCAGGAGTTTGGCCATTCGTTCAGGCGGGAGTTGGCCTACTTGGTGGTCCACGGTGTCTTGCACCTGGTGGGATATGATCATCAAGTTGAGGAGCAGAAGTGCAGGATGAGGCAGGCTGAAGAGCGAATACTGTCCGGCCTCGGCTTGACTCGAACTCAACAGTAATGATCGCGTGAGGCGAACAGGTATGGCTTATATGCGGGCTAGGAATCTGCGTGAGAGCTTCAGATACGCTCTGGCAGGGCTATGGCACGCCTTTGTCACTCAAAGGAACATGAGAGTTCACGCATGTGCAGCGGCAGTTGCGGCTGTTGCCGGTGTGGCCCTGGGATTTAGCAGAGTAGAGATGGCAGTGTTGGTTTTGACCATAGTGGCTGTCCTTGCCGCTGAGCTTTTTAACACGTCTGTTGAGGCGGTCGTGGATCTTCTTGCGCAGCAGCACAACGAGTTTGCCAGAGTTGCCAAGAACGTGGCAGCCGGGGCAGTCCTCGTATGTGCGGTAGGGTCGGTCCTCGTCGGATTGCTGCTATTTCTGCCACATGTTCGTGAGGTCATATTCAATTAGTCCAATGATTTGTGAACTGACTGTTTGAAACAGGGCACTTAGAGCCATGCTGAGACGTCCTTCAACGTCAGGCCTCTCGGGAGGGATATGCAGTGAACGACGAGCAGAGGCTTGGATTGGTGAAAGCCGCGAGGTCCGCAGCTTTGAATGCGTACGCTCCGTACAGCCGATTTCGTGTAGGCGCCGCTTTGCTCACGGTAGACGGCAAGGTCTATACAGGATGCAATGTAGAGAATGCATCGTACCCTGCGACTGTTTGTGCTGAGCGTGTGGCGATATGTAAGGCCGTTTCCGAAGGAGAGACGCGATTTGAGGCGATCGCCATAGCGTGTGATTCACGCAGGCCGTGTTCGCCATGCGGCATCTGCCGTCAGGTCATGGCTGAATTTGCACCTGACATGCGGGTCATTATGGTAGGTGAGGACTCAGTGATCGAGCAGCGGGTTACTGACTTGCTTCCTTACGGTTTTGGCCCTGGCTATCTTACCGACAATGAGGATGAGTGACTGCCTTGACTACTGATGTGTCCAGAAATGATTCTGCTTTTGTGTCTGGATTTGTCGCATTGGTTGGAAGGCCCAATGTGGGCAAGTCCACCCTGATGAACAGAATGGTCGGCTCCAAGGTCTCCATAGTCTCTGAGAAGCCTCAGACCACGAGGAATATTATCAGAGGTGTTGTAAACGGCGAGGGGTACCAGATAGTGCTCGTAGACACACCCGGGATCCATAAGCCGCACCACAGGCTGGGGACGATGATGGTGTCGCGAGCGAGGAAAGCCCTCGCTGATATTGACGTTGTGTTGTTTCTTGTCGACTCGTCTGCACAGATAGGTGGTGGCGACAGATACATAGCGGAGGAGCTTTCCCAGATCGAGTCGCCGGTCATTCTCTGTCTCAACAAGATCGATCTGGTCGAATCCAGCCGTCGCAACGAGCTTCTGGCAGAGGCTTCAACGCTAGGCCCCTTTTTGGGCCCTAAGACACTGTCAGCGGTCACTGGAGAAGGCATAGATGAATTACTGGCCACTTTGGTGTCGCTGCTTGCGCCTGGCCCCATGTATTACCCAGAGGGGATGGTCTCAGACAGCCCCGAGCAGTTTATCGTCGGTGAGATTATACGCGAGAAGGTGCTGCAACTGACTGAGCAAGAGGTGCCCCACAGCGTTGTTGTTGAAGTCGAGTCTATGAGTGAGCGCGAGGACAAGCCTTTATTGGACATAGCTGCCAATATCTACGTCGAGCGACTAAGCCAAAAGGGGATTGTTATCGGCGCAGGCGGACGCCTTCTCAAAGAAATAGGGACACGGGCGAGGCTGGAGCTTGAGGACTTGTTCAACTGCAAGGTCAACCTCCAGTTGTGGGTAAAGCACAAGGAGAACTGGCGCAAGGATGAGAGAGCGTTGAGGAGATTTGGCTACTATGAGAGTGAGTGACTTCGACTACGAACTTCCTTTGGAGCTCATCGCCCAATCTCCAGTTGAGCCCAGAGACCAATCGCGGCTGCTCGTCGTGCACAGAAAGGAGCGCCTGCTGGAAGACAGGCGTTTTTGTGATATAGGAGACTATTTGGACGCAGGTGACGCATTGGTCATCAACAACACGCGTGTGATCGCAGCCCGGCTTTTTGGACGCAGAAGGTCGACAGGCGCAAAGATCGAGACACTGCTCTTGCGAGAAATCCGAAAGGACACTTGGCATTGCTTGGTCCGCCCTGGAAGGCGGGTGTTGCCCGGGGACGTCATTGAGTATCCGGAGCATTTGGTGGGATACGTGGAGGATCGCACTGATGATGGAGGCCGATTGATTAGGTTTGAGAGTCCTCGCCCTCTGAATGCTGTAATAGACGAGGTCGGGAACATCCCTCTGCCTCCTTATATCAAGCAAGAGCTGAAGGTTCCCGAAAGGTACCAAACTGTTTACGCATCCAGACGGGGTTCTGTTGCGGCACCTACCGCAGGCCTTCATTTCACACCTGAGCTGCTTTCGAAGCTTCGCCGCCGCGGCGTAAGGCTGGTAGAGGTCACCCTTCATGTCGGTATTGGGACATTCCGCCCTGTGACCGAAGACGTAGTCGAGCAGCATCGAATGCATTCTGAGGTCTTTGAGGTGTCCTCCGACGCTGCTCAAGTAATCAACGAGGTCAAGGAACAAGGGAAGTCTGTAGTTGCGGTCGGGACTACTTCAGTCCGGTCGCTCGAATCAGCCTGGGATGAGAGTCGGAAGCGTGTTGTACCCACTCGTTCAGAGACTGATATGTTCATCTATCCGGGCTATCGGTTTAGGGTTGTGGACAAACTCATTACCAACTTCCACTTGCCAAAATCCACTCTGCTGATGCTGGTATGTGCGTTTGCAGATCGTGAACTGGTGCTTGAGGCTTATAGACACGCGATAAAAGAGCGATATAGGTTCTTCAGCTTCGGTGATGCGATGTTGGTCTTGTAAGGAGGTAAGTTGTGTCGTTTTCATTTCGTCTTGTGACTGAACCTGTTGCGTGCGGTCCGAGGGCGGGAATACTCTCGACTCCACACGGCACCATAGAGACGCCCGTGTTCATGCCTGTTGGCACTCAGGCGACAGTCAAAGCTATGTCTCCCACCGAGTTGGAGGACATCGGGGCGCAGATCATACTGTCCAATACGTACCACTTGTACCTTAGGCCTGGCCATGAGCTTATTGCCCGCGCAGGTGGGCTACATGAGTTTATGAACTGGCACAGGCCGATACTCACGGACAGTGGGGGTTTTCAGGTCTACAGCCTGGGCGACATTCGCGAAGTCACTGAGGACGGGGTTAGGTTTCAGTCACACATCGATGGGTCTTACCACTTCTTCAGCCCCGAAAAGGTGATAGAGATAGAGAGCGCCCTCGGTGCTGACATAATCATGTGCTTTGACGAGTGTGTAGCATATCCAAGCGAGTACTCGTACGTGGAGCAGTCAATCGAGCGAACGACGAGATGGGCCAAGAGGTGCAAAGCTGCTCACAGCCGAAAGGACCAGGCGCTGTTTGGGATCGTTCAGGGGGGTATGTACGCAGACTTGCGTAGAAAGAGCGCTCTGGACTTGGTAGAGCTCGACTTCTTTGGATATGGTATTGGCGGCCTGAGTGTGGGAGAATCCAAGCCGCTAATGTATGATGTTTTGGAAGAAACAACTCCGCACCTGCCCGTCGATAAACCGCGTTATTTGATGGGCGTCGGGTCAGTGGACGCTATTCTCGAGGGAATACTGCGCGGGGTCGACATGTTTGATTGCGTGCTGGCAACCAGGATCGCAAGACACGGCACAGTCATGACTGCCACAGGCAGGGTCATTGTCCGCGATGCGTCTTACTCTGACGACTTCCGCCCACTGGACCCCGACTGCGATTGCTACGTATGCAAGAACTACACTAGGGCGTACATCAGGCATTTGTTGAAGGCTGGCGAGATCCTGGGATATAGATTGACTACTTATCACAACCTGTACTATCTGATCAATCTCGTCAAGGGCGCCCGTGAAGCTATTTTAGCACAGAGGTATCCGGAGTACATGCGCGAGGTCCTTCTGCGTAGGGGCGAGAAACCGAGCCGGTAAATGGGAGGGATTCGTCCGGGCGCATGGAATACTAGATCTTGTACGATTTGAGGGGGGTATTGAGAATGCATTCACTGTTCCAGAGTTGGCTGATGGCGACGAACGGAACAACCGAACCCCAGCAGGTAAGCGGCCTAGCGGCTCTAATCGCGAGTATTCTGCCGTTTGCCGTTGTCTTGGGGGTTTTCTACTTCTTCATCATCAGGCCCCAACAACAGCAGCAAAAAGCCCGCGAGGCAATGCTTGATGCGCTTGAAAAGGGCGACAAAGTAGTCACCACCGGTGGCATTTATGGTGAGATAGTCGAGCTTCGCGACGAGACGATAATTCTCAAGGTGGCTGACAAGGTTCAACTCAAGATGACTCGTTCTGCGGTAGCTAAGGTCATCGACTGAAGCTGGCCTGCGGATTATTTCGCCCGCTTAAGTGCATGAACTATGGTGGACTCGGGCCTGCCGTTCAAATTGACAAGCCATAACGTCCCACCTATAATGGTATTTGTGCCTTGTTCGATGAAAGGGGATTTCTTGGATGAGCCGTCGGAATGCACTGGGCTTGGTCCTCGTCATAGGCGTCACTCTGATTGCTACGGCCGTAGCGGTCTATCAGGGCATGAAGAACGTGGATCGATTTGGGACGCCAATCAACCTTGGCCTGGAACTTCAGGGCGGGATAAGCGTTGTCCTGGAGGTTTTGCCTCCGCCGGATGGCGCTGAGCTGACAGAAGAAATGCTGGATGATGTTGCCGAGGCAGTCAGGCGTCGCGTCGACGAGTTTGGCGTCGCAGAGTCGACAGTGCAGCGGCTCAGGGGCGGCGACAGCCGCCGCATCGTTGTCGAACTCCCGGGCATCACTGACCTGGAGTCTGCCCGAGAAGTCATAGGAAGCCAGGGAGTGCTGGTCTTTAAGATCGGCGATGAGATAGTGATGAGCGGGAGTGACAAACTGAGGACTGCAGTTGCTGGTTTTGGCGGCGATTACGGCCGTCAGCCAGCTCTCAAACTGTCTTTCAGCAAAGAGGGCGGCCGTATCATCCGAGAGGCGAGCCGAACCAATATCGGCAATGTCTTGACTGTCTACCTTGACGACGCGGAGATCCTAAGCGGGATCATCAAGAGTGAGCTCGGAGAGGATGTCGAGGTCACTGGTAGCGGTGTCACCCTGGAGTGGGCAAAAACTCAAGCCGCGATCCTGAGAGGCGGGGTCTTGCCCGCACCGATACAAGAGAGGGAGGCGAGAAGCGTCAGCCCTGTCCTGGGTGAGCGCATCGTCTACCTGAGCTTTTTGGCAGGTGTTGTAGGCATCGCGCTTGTGTTGATCTTTATGGCCGTAGTATACAAGGTCCCGGGACTTATTGCAGATTTCGCACTCGTTGTATATATGCTGATAGTCTATTCAGCGTTTGTCAGTATTGGGGCCACGTTGTCGTTGTCCGGTATTGCAGGCTTCGTCCTGTCTGTGGGTATGGCTGTAGACGCAAACATCGTAATTTTTGAACGCATAAAGGAAGAGCGGCTGAGCGGAAAGCGACTGCGCAGTGCCATTGATGCAGGGTTTAGGAGGGCTCTGGCAGCAGTCCTAGACGCCAACATAACTACTCTGATAGTAGCGGCCATCCTCTACTACTTCGGAACCGGCCGTGTCCAGGGATTCGCCTTGACGCTCGGTATTGGTATTTTGGCGAGCCTATTCACTGCCATCACAGTGACGAAGGTGCTCCTCAGCGTGGTTGTTGACATCAACCCGGAGCGCAGTGCCCACTACTTCGGCGGCAGGGAGATGAAACAGAGTGTATGACATTATTTCTAGGCGGAAGCTGTTCTATCTTGTTTCCGGAGCCATCATCTTGGTTGGCTTGATATCCCTGGCGACGAGAGGACTCAACCTAGGCATAGATTTTACCAGTGGTTCACTACTTCAGCTGCAGTTTGACAGGGAGGTCACTGTGGCTGAGATATACGAGGTGCTTTCCTCTGACGAGGTGGAGGCACTTGGAGTAACGAAGTCCTCTGTACGCGTAAGCGGTGACCGTCGCACTGCGATGGTGACTATCAACCCGATTTCCCGTGCTGCTGAGGCGGAGCTGTTGGATGTCATCGCCAACACGATTGGGGCAGTGGAGCTGCTCAGTTCAGACCGGGTAGATCCAATAGTGGGAGGGGAACTTGTCCGCAAGGCAATCATTGCCCTGGCTCTTTCTGCAGTAGGGATTTTGGTGTATGTGTCGCTTCGTTTTGAGCCTAGGTTTGCGGGTGCCGGGGTAATGGCGTTGATCCACGACGTGCTCGTAGTTCTCACCGTGTTCTCCGTGTTCCAGGTTGAGGTCAACAGCCCGTTCATAGCCGGCATCTTGACTGTCATCGGATACTCGATCAACGCCACCATCGTGGTGTTTGACAGGATCAGAGAGAACATGGCAAAGGGACTTACCAACAGCCTCGAGGAACTAGCGAATATTAGCGTCAATCAAACTCTCAAGAGATGCTTATACACGAGTTTAACAACGGCGTTTACTGCAGGGGCATTGCACTTCCTCGGAGCTGCCTCTATTCGAGACTTGACGCTTTCCTTCTTGATCGGCCTAGTTGCCGGAACATATTCATCAACCTGTGTGGCTGCGGGTATGTGGCTTGACTTGCGGGAGTGGTCGCAGCGGCGAGCTGTTGCAGCCAGATAGCAGAGGCGTTAATCCGGGCGTTTGTGGACCGTTCGAGCACTGCTTGAGCGGTCTATCCTTATCAGTTAGGCAATCACCAGTGGGAGTCATGTGTTGTGCAAAGTACCGCAGAGTGGATTATCACCGAGACAGATGCATCAAAGGTTAGGCAGCTTCAGACTGCACTGGGACTGTGCGAGCCGGTGGCTAGAGCGCTTGTCAACCGTGGCGTGAGTACGGAGAAGGAGGCTCGGAGGTTCCTGCAGCCGGACCTGTCGGATCTTCACGATCCTTATCTGTTTCGCGACATGAAGGCAGCTGTCACTAGAATCGTTAGGGCTATCAAACAAGAAGAGCCAATCGTCATTTACGGCGACTATGATGTTGACGGGATTACGGGCACTGCCATCCTTGTAAAGTTCATCCGTAGACTGGGAGGACGAGTGACTTCTTACATCCCTGATCGGCAAGAAGGCTACGGCCTCAATTGCGGGGCGATTCGCTCCCTGGCTGAGCAAGGCTGCAAACTCGTGGTGACTGTTGACTGCGGGATAAGCTCTCACGAAGAGATCGCCCTAGGCTACAGTCTTGGAATGGAGTTTGTCATAACAGATCATCACGAACCGCCTCCAGAGCTGCCAAGAGCTGAGGCGATCATCAATCCTAAGGTCGCAGGGTCGGGCTACCCGTTTTCTGGGCTTGCCGGCGTAGGTGTAGCGTTCAAAGTCATCGAAGCCATTGTAAGGGTTGCGAGCAAGAAGTCAGACATATCCTGTTACTTGAACGAGTATCTTGATCTGGCTGCACTGGGGACAGTTGCAGATATGGTTCCGATGGTCGACGAGAACCGGGTCATCGTTCGGACTGGCCTGCCCTTGATCGGCGAAGGGCGCAGCCACGGACTTGCCGCGCTCCTTAGGGTTGCGGAAATCGAAGGCAAAGAGGTAAGCGTGCGCGATGCACTCTTTGGATTGGCGCCTCGGATAAACGCTGCCGGCCGGATGGGCAGCCCATATCTCGCACTCGATCTCTTGTTGTCCACAGACAGACTTGACGCGTGCAGAAAAGCCCAGGATATGGACAGTCTGAATCAGAGCCGCAGGGGCGTTCAGCAGGAGATACTCGAAGATATCCTCTTGGGTCTACCGTCGCCGGTTGACTACGAAGAGGGAATCATAGTGGCTGTTGGGGACGATTGGCATCCCGGGGTAGTGGGGCTGGTTGCCTCTAAGATCACAGAGATGTACTATAGACCCGCAGTCGTGCTTTCCCGTGAGTGCGGACAGGCCCGCGGTTCTGCGAGGAGCATACCTGGGTTTGACATGTATGATGCGCTGTTTAGGTGCAGAGATTTGCTCAGCGAATTTGGAGGGCACCAGCAGGCTGCGGGGCTGACGGTCAAGGAAGACAAAATCGATGAGCTAACAGAAAGACTGAAACGCATCGCCAGAGAGACACTTGACCTCCGGCTGCTGGTTCGCCAGATTCACGTTGACAGCGTGCTGAGGAGCTCCGACCTAAACATGGATCTCGCAAAGCAAGTACAACGGCTTGAACCGTTTGGCGAGTCGAATCCGCCTCCGCTCTTCTTGGTGCCCAATATTCCTGTGATCGAGTACAGGACCGTGGGAGCCGATTCACGCCATCTCAAACTTACACTCGGTACAGCCGACGCACCCGTCGATGTGATCGCGTTTGGCCAAGGCGACCTGGCTATGACTATCCTCAATAACCGCATCGAAACGATTGATGTCGTCGGTGAGGTTACTGTAAACGAATGGAATGGGCGAGAGCAACTGCAGATAATAGCGTACGACTTCGCTCCTGCCGGGTCGGCAGTTGAGGGTGATTCACATACAGATCAGTAGTTTAGTGAAGAAGGCAAGAAGATACCTTCCGCCTGACCAAGTCCGGCGCATTGAGGATGCGTGCGAGTTCGCAGTCGCAGCCCACGAGGGCCAGCTTCGCGACTCGGGTGAGGAGTATATCCAGCACCCGATTGCAGTAGCTGACATTCTCTTGGAGCTCGAAATGGATGCGACCACGGTAGTTGCCGGCCTTCTTCATGATGTACTCGAAGATACTGATACTACTCGAGAAGAACTTGCAAGCAGGTTCGGCGATAGCGTTGCGGTGCTGGTCGACGGGGTCACGAAACTGACGAAGCTGGCTTTCCTCACAAGGCGCGAGCAACAGATCGAAAACTTGAGAAAGATGTTCCTCGCTATGGCCCGCGACGTCAGAGTCATTATCATCAAACTCGCAGACCGTCTGCACAACATGCGAACTCTTAGGCACCTGCCGGTCGACCGCCAGAGACGGGTTGCCGAGGAGACTTTGGAGATATTTGCTCCACTTGCCAACCGATTGGGTATATGGAGGATCAAGTGGGAGCTGGAGGACCTATGCTTGCGCTATCTGCAGCCGCAAGAGTATTACAAGCTGGTTGAAATGGTGGCCAAGAAGCGCAGCGAGCGTGAAGGCTTTATTGACGAGCTCAAGCGGGTACTGTCTGCGGAATTGGATAGAGCTGGAATAAGCCACGAAGTGCAGGGGCGTCCAAAGCACTTCTACAGCATCTATCAAAAGATGAAACGGCAGGGCAAGTCCTTTGAAGAGGTCTATGACCTATTGGCAGTCAGAGTGATCGTGCCGGAGGTAAAGGACTGTTACGAGGCATTGGGCGTTGTTCACACTTTATGGAAGCCTGTGCCCGGCCGTTTTAAGGATTACATCGCCATGCCCAAGTCCAATATGTATCAATCGCTCCACACGACTGTGATCGGGCCCCTTGGAGAACCGTTTGAGCTGCAGATTCGCACGAGGGAGATGCACCGAATAGCCGAATACGGAATCGCTGCTCACTGGCAATACAAGGAATCTGGTGATAGCACCGTCAATCCCGATGAGAGGATCTCTTGGCTGAGACAGCTCCTCGAGTGGCAAAGAGAGACACATGACGCTCAGGAGTACATGGACAACCTGCGGATCGACCTCTTCGACGATGAGGTCTTCGTGTTTACTCCCAAAGGGGATGTGAAAAACCTGCCTAAAGGGTCTACTCCTGTAGACTTCGCGTACGCGGTCCACAGTGAAGTTGGCCACAAGTGCACTGGCGCCAAGGTCAACGGCAGGATCGTGCCTCTCGACTACAAGCTAAAGAACGGGGATATTGTAGAGATACTGACCAGCAAGACCATTGGCGGCCCAAGCCGTGACTGGCTCGCGTTTGTAAAGACCTCCAAAGCCCGAAACCGTATCAGGCAGTGGGTCAAAGAGGAACAGAAAGAGGAGAGCATACTGAAAGGCCGCGAGCTCCTTGAGCGTGAACTGCGCAAGCGCGGGTTAGAGGTCCATGAGTTTTTGCGGGATGAGAAGCTTAAGGAGGCAGCAGAGCGGTTTGGATTCGTCGAACCGGTTGACTTGCTTGCATCAATCGGATATGGGAAGCTTTCGGCACAGCAGGTCATAACAAAGCTGGTGCCCCCTGAGGCTGAAGAGCCTGCTCCTGCTGCACAGCAGCCTCTCGTTTCCGGCGAGAGTTACAGGGCGCGCAGAGCTGAGGGAATCCTGGTCAAGGGAGTGACCAACCTGGCGGTCCGCCTGTCCAGGTGCTGCAACCCTGTGCCGGGCGATGAGATCGTCGGTTATATCACCAGAGGCCGCGGCGTTTCAATACACAGGCGGGATTGCCCAAATGTCGGATTTTTGTCCGAGGAGCCGGAGCGCGCGATTGAGGTTGAGTGGGATTTCACAAGAACCAACAGCGCCTATCCGGTCGAACTCCAGATCGAGGCAGTAGACAAGCCGGCCTTGCTCACCGACATCTTGATAGCGATTTCAAACGCCAAGACGACAGTTACCGCAGTCAATGCGAGGACCCAGAAAAGCGGATCTGCGTTCATTGACATTGTGGTGAATATTCGAGACGTTGATCACATGCGTGAAGTCATCAGGCGAATTAACCAGGTTGAGGGTATAGTCGGAGTCCGGAGGGCTGTCCCGTAACAGCCCGTCATCGCGGTCTCTGCGGCCTTCATGAGGGGGTCTAAATACATGAGAGCAATCGTGCAGCGTGTGTCGGAGGCCCGCGTCGAGGTCGACCGCCAGGTCGTCGGCAGCATTGGGCGCGGGTTTCTTGTGCTCCTCGGAGTCGGCCAAGGCGATTCCGAGGAGGATCTACAGTATATGGTCGATAAAATCCTAAACCTCAGGGTCTTTGAAGACGACGAGGGAAAGATGAATCTATCGCTTCTTGATGTAGAAGGCGAGATGTTGGTCGTGTCCCAGTTCACCCTATACGGTGACTGCAGAAAGGGCAGGCGACCGAGCTTCAGCCGTGCAGCGGGCCCTGAGTTGGCTGAGCCGATGTACAACAGATTCGTCAGCGAGGTCGCAAGGCGTGGAGTGCGCGTGGAAAAGGGCGTATTCGGTGCAATGATGTCTGTGTTCCTCTGCAACGACGGGCCGGTTACGTTGATGATCGACAGCGAGCGCTCGTTTTGAGCTATCGCAGTCTTTTGGGGGAGTGACTCATGATTATCGAGCGCGTGAGTGTCGGCGAGCTCGAGGCCAACTGCTATATTGTCGCGTGTAAGTCTACTCGCAAGGCCATCGTCATCGATCCCGGTGACGAAGGGCCTAAAATCGCCGACTATATTGATGCAAATGGTTACCACTTGGAGGCCTTGGTTGCAACGCATGGCCATTTCGACCATATCGGTGCATGTGCATATCTAAAGGAGCAGTTTCAGGCACAGATAGCGATTCATGCCCTTGATGCAGGTATGCTCGTTGATCCCATGAAAAACCTGTCTGGGATGTTTCCCGGGCTCGAACGGGTCGTAGCCCCACCTGCGGATGTGATCTTGGATTCGGATGACACTGTGACTGCAGGTAGGCTGTCGTTGAGCGTAGTGCATACGCCGGGCCACACACCGGGCAGCATCTGCTTGGTTGGACCGGGGGTCCTGTTCTCTGGCGATACGCTCTTTCGCAACGGCGTTGGAAGGACGGATTTTCCGGGGGGCGATCCAGACATGTTGAGTGAGTCGTTGAGCCGTCTCGTATTCGCCCTGGACGATGACGTTCGCATCTACCCTGGACATGGCCCGGACACGACTGTAGGCCGAGAGCGAACCCGCGGTTTAGTGTGAATTTGAGTTCGTTGACAGCCTTGGGGAAGTCCTATACAATAGCGTTGCATGCTCGGGTTTATCTCCGGTTTTGACTGCCTTGAGTCTGTTGTTTTGGCTGTCCTGGGCCTATTGTTAAGGAGGTTGGCTTGATGTTCATCCGCAAGACAAGTGACCGCTTCAAGAAAGCGGTAGTCTGGATTGTGGCAGCAGCGTTTGTGCTGTCTACTGGTATCATAGGTATCTACGCACTAGTCGATCGTCGATCCGGAGGCGTTCCCTCGGCTATGGCTTCGGATATAGCCAGTGTAAATGGCCGAGGTATAGACTATTGGTCTTTTATTGAGAACTTCTACGCCGTTTACCAGCAATATCCGTACTTCAGCCCGGGTGAGTCGCAGTACTGGTTGAGGTCCTATGTTCTGGATCAGATGATAGCGCGGGAGCTTCTAAGAGCTGAAGCTGAGAGGTCCTCCATCAAGGTGGACGAGGCAGTAGTGAATGAGACGATAGATGGGTACAAAGCCTTGTTTTCAGACTCTGATGAGTTCCGCGATTATTTGATGAGCAGAGGCATGACCGAAGCGGACCTTCGCAGGTCTGTACGTTCGAGTTTGATGATTGAGGCATATGTGGAGAAGCTGCAGGAGCAAGCGGTGGTGACCGAAGAGGAGATCAATGCAGAGTTTGAGGCTCGCTTGACCGAAGATGAGGACCTCGTCTTTGACGACGTGAAAGACACTATCGAAGGTGAGCTGCTCGCGAAGAAAAGGGACGAGTTGCTGATCGCTCATATTGAGGAGCTGAGAGCGGCCGCCAAGGTTGAGATCTTCGACCCTGTCATCAACGCTATCAACGCCGCCGAATCTGGTGACTTCGAGACTGCAGCGAAGTACTACAACGAAGCTGTAGAAGCCGGAAGCAGCGACCCGTATCTGCATCTCGCTTTGGCCCGTGTGCTCGAGAAACTCGAGGATATGGATGGCGCGCTTGCTGCCTATGAGAAAGCTGCCGAGGTCGATGGCGGTGTGACGGCTGAGGTCCATCTGCAGCTAGGATTGGCTTACAACGAGAGAGGAATGACAGATCTGGCCGTTGAGGCATTCCGAAAGGCCAGTGAGATTGACGGCGAGACAGACCCATATCTGCACAGCATTCTCGAGAGTGAGTTCGAGGGGCTAGGCCTAACAGAGGACGCCGAAAGAGAGCGGCAGATCATCGACAAGATCTCTGAAGAGACTGCGAAGATGTATGAGGAATGGCTGAAGCAGCTCGAAGAGGCTCAGCAGACAGCTGAGTCGGACGATTCATCAGAAGACGCAGAGGAAACTGCCGAGCAGAGTGGGGAGCCGTCTTCTGGCAGTGAGCAATCAGAAGAGCAGTAGGGCCTTGGAGAGGCAGGTACTGTTTCGTCGGAGGATTGATCGATGAGATACTCGGCACCTAGGGGCACGCGTGATATTCTGCCTGGAGAGATCGAGAAATGGCAGCACGTTGAAGGCCGTATTCACCGAATCTGCGAACTCTACGGATACAAGGAAATCCGGACTCCGATGTTCGAACAGACTGAGCTGTTTGTCCGTGGAATCGGAGAAGTTACAGATATTGTTGAAAAGGAAATGTACACCTTTGCAGACAAGGCCAATCGCAGTATGACGCTGCGGCCTGAGGGCACCGCTCCTGTTGCGCGGGCGTTTATCGAGCACAAGCTCTATGCAGAGGCTCAGCCCGTGAAGCTCTACTATATCGGGCCGATGTTTCGCTACGAGCGGCCGCAAGCCGGGCGGTACAGGCAGTTCAGCCAGTTCGGCGTTGAGGCTTTTGGCAGCATGGATCCGATGCTTGATGCTGAAATCATTAGCCTTGCGCATGACTTCTACGTGAGCTTAGGCCTCGATCAGATCAAGGCGAGAATCAACACGATCGGGTGCCCCGAGTGCCGGCCACGCTACCAAGGGCACATCAAGCAGGTACTGTCCGGGAGGCTGGACCAGCTGTGCAGGAATTGCCAGCAGCGGTATGAACGCAACCCTATGAGGATCCTGGACTGCAAGAATGAGCGCTGCAGCGGGATCGCATCTGAAGTAGGTTCAATAGATCCGTTTCTTTGCGACGAATGCTCAGAGCATTTCGAGGCTGTAAAGACGTCTTTGGACGAGTTGTCTATACCGTATGTGATCGATCCTGCAATAGTGAGGGGCTTTGACTACTACACCAAGACAGTGTTTGAGTTCGTAGCCGAGGGTATTGGTGCGCAGGACGCGATTGGGGGCGGCGGCCGTTACGACGGCCTCATTGAGTCTTGCGGGGGCCCTGCGACGCCGGGCGTGGGGTTTGCTGCTGGACTGGACCGCCTGCTCTTGGCTATGGAGGCCAACGGAATCGAGCCAGCTGTCTCAAACAGGCTGGGGTGCTTTGTAGTAGCACCGGATAAGGGCTCGAGGATAAGGTCCGCCTGTTTGGTCTCGTCACTCAGAAGGCTGGGCGTGTCTGCAGATATGGACTATGTTGGCCGCAGTATGAGCAGGCAACTGAAGCATGCAAGCAGGCTTGATGCTCGGTGCGTAGCCATTTTGGGCGAGGACGAGCTGGCTAGAGGTGTGACTCAGGTAAGGGACATGGATCGCGGCGAGCAGTGGGAGGTGCCGCTTTCTGAGGCGGCAAGTCGCATCGCAGACTTCGTGCGCTCTGTGTCCGGCGAGTAGGTTGATGGCTCCATGGATTTTAATGGATGCTTGATCGGATCAGAGTAGTGTGCTATAATGAACCTGCTAAACACAACCAATGAGTCGATCGGCCCTACTGTGTACGTGGTCAAACTGACTTATAATATTCCAACACAAATAACGTTGGGACCTAACTCTGTCGGTGGCGTGCATGCCTTCTAGCAGAGGACGCACAAAGTCGATGGGAGGGTTCCGCCCTGGAGGAATCGGGGATACGTTATAGGTCAGTGATAGCGGCATGGTGGGGCTTATTCTGTTGTACGGAAGTGTTGCTATGGAACACTGGCTAGATCGAACTCGGCTCGTCCTTGGAGAATCAGCCCTGGAGAAACTATGTGAGAGCTCGGTAGCTGTTGCCGGTTTGGGCGGGGTTGGTTCATGGGCCGCCGAAGCGCTGGCACGTGCAGGCATTGGCCGGTTGATCCTCATTGACTCCGACGTAGTTGAGCTGACGAACATCAATAGGCAGTTGATTGCAACCACAAGCACTATAGGCAGGCCAAAGGTTGAGGTGGCGCGTGAGAGAATCGCAGACATCAATAGTGCATGTGACGTGACAGTACATAACGTGTTCTTGGATTCGGCTGTCATCCAGCAGGTCATTCCCAAGCAAGTGCATTTCGTGGTGGATGCCATCGACTCAGTCTCCTCCAAAGTCAGCCTTGCAGCCTACTGTGTTTCGCATAGCATTGGAATAATCTCGTGCATGGGGGCAGGCAATAGGCTTGACCCTCTTCGCTTCAAGATCGCCGACGTCTCAGAGACCAAAGTGTGCCCGCTGGCGCGAGCATATAGGCAAGAACTCCGCAAGCTGGGGATCAATACTGGTGTCACAGTAGTGTTTTCCGATGAGAAACCGGTAAAGACCGGAGTTAGGATCCCTGGGAGTGTTTCCTTTGTCCCTCCGGTTGCAGGACTTATAATGGCTGGTTGGGTCGTCAAGGAGTTGATCGGCGACTGCTGCTCCTCATCGGAGGATTGAGGCCGGGATCTTGCGGCTTTGTCGACCGTTTGCCTATAGATTGAGTAGGATGATGCAGGGGGGATTTAGGTGGACCTATTCCGGACCGAAGAAGGGCTTGACGCACCAGATAATGCCGCGGACTGTGCGCCTGACTGCGAGGACTCCCTGCCACTTGCCGAGAGGATGAGGCCAAGAACGCTCGACGAGATCGTAGGTGCAGATCACATCCTTGGGCCTTCGAAGTGGCTCAGAATCTTGATAGAGGCAGATAGAGTACCCTCGATGATTCTATACGGAAGGCCAGGAACCGGCAAGACGACGATCGCTCGTGTCATTGCCAGAGTTACGAAGCGAAGGTTTTACAGCATGAACGCGGTGATGTCCGGAGTTGCAGATATCCGCAGGGTCGTAGATCGAGCTCAGGACGATCTGAAGGCGAGGCGGCGGCGTTCGATCTTGTTCATAGACGAGATCCACAGGTTCAACAAAGCTCAACAAGACGCTTTGCTTCCGTTTGTGGAGAGTGGGGTGATTGCCCTCATTGGTGCCACGACAGAGAACCCCATGTTTAGCCTTGTTGGGCCGCTGTTGTCCCGCACTCGAATCGTAGAGCTGAACCCGTTAACTGATGACGATATATCGTTGATAGTCAAGCGGGGCCTTCAGAAGGAAAACGAACAGCCTGGCAATAGGCCGCGAGTGGCCATCCAACCGGACGCACTCGGCCACCTCGTGCGTTCTGCAGGTGGAGATGCCCGCGTCGCACTCAATATTCTCGAGGCTGCCTGTTACTTAGCACGAGATAGGGCGAAGTCCGGTGCCAAGGCAAGTCCCGGGCAGAGAGAAACGGGTGCAGCCGAGTCTGAAGCTATGATCGATCTCTTGATCGTTGAAGAGGCGAGCGGCAAGACTGCTGCTTCGTACGACAGAAGCGGGGACAACCACTACGACATTGCTTCAGCATTGATCAAGAGCATTCGAGGATCAGATCCTCAGGCGGCCGTTTACTGGCTTGGGCGTATGATTTACGCAGGAGAGGACCCGAGGTTTATCGCAAGACGCCTGGTCATTTCTGCAAGCGAAGACATCGGCATGGCCAATCCCAACGCCCTTCTCATAGCTGAGGCAGCTGCACAGGCTGTCGAGCGGATCGGCATGCCTGAGGCGCGGATCATACTGGCACATGTAGCTATCTTTCTAGCAAGCAGCGCCAAGAGCAATTCTGCGTACATAGCAATCGAGCGTGTACTCAAGACGATAGAGGAGGGTGGCAACTACCAGGTTCCAAATCACCTGAGGGATGCCAGTTACAGAGGTGCGAGCCGGCTAGGGCGCGGCAAGGGCTATAAGTACCCTCACGACTACCCCGGCCACTATGTAAAGCAACAGTACTTGCCCGATCAATTGGCAAACGTAGAGTTCTACACCCCTAGCGACCAAGGCTATGAACGGAGAGTGTCAGAACGACTGAATAGCCTGCGTAATGGAGGTTGAGATGTTTTTGGGCAAGTGTGACGGGAGAGGTGTGTACGCTTCCTAGCGGCCAGCTTGATACAGCGGCCTGAAATATAGTTTGACAGGACAATTGCCGCATGCTAAAATCGAATTGTCGATAAATCCGATAGATTTTATCGGGTTTACATGAAACACACAATGAGTGACGGGAGGCCTGGTTAACTGGTGGACCAGTCCACAACCGATTCCGCGTGCATCCGCCCTTTGCTACAGAGGAAGTCTACTGGAGTACCGGATGCTTTTTGAGGCGATTGAACCTGTCCGGGAAGGAGGGTCAGCAATCTGACGCCTGGCGATCAATCAGGCGTCGGCTGTCACCATGAAGAGGATATACATGGATTATGCGGCCACTACTCCTACATCACCCGAAGTGCTTGATGCAATGAGGCCTTACATGCTCGAAGATTTCGGTAATCCTTCAAGCATTCATTCGTTCGGCCGCGAAGCCAAGAAAGCTCTGGATGATGCTAGAGGGAAAGTGGCGTCTCTGCTCTCTGTTGCACCTGAGGAAATCGTATTTACATCTGGAGGATCCGAATCCACGAATTTGGCGATTAAGGGATGTGCAACCGCGAACGCCAAGAGAGGAAGACATATCATAACCAGCAGCATTGAACACCACGCGTGTCTCGATGCTGTGAAATACCTGGCGAGGAACGGGTTTGAAGCCACCTATCTTCCTGTAGACGGTGATGGAGTCATTGACCTCAATGCCTTGAGAGCCGCAATTCGAGATGATACGGTCCTTGTGTCTGTGATCCACGCAAGCAATGAGGTTGGGACTATACAACCCGTCAAAGAGATCATAGAGATCGCACATGAAAAGGGCGCTTTGGTTCATCTTGATTCGGTACAGACCGTAGGCGCTATTCCTGTAAACATTAGGGAGCTCGGCGCAGACCTCGTATCTATGTCTGCACACAAGTTCTACGGGCCTAAGGGTGTAGGCGCTCTGTATGTTAGAAAGGGAGTCAGAATCACACCGCTGATTCACGGAGGCCCACATGAAAAAAAGCGCCGAGCAGGCACACAAAATGTAGCAGGAGCAGTCGGGATGGCCAAAGCACTTGAACTGGCCGTCGAACAGATGGATCAAGAGGTCCCCAGGCTGACTCGGCTCAGGGAAAAAATGATAGACGCCATCCTCTCACGGATTGACCATGTAAGGATCAATGGGCATCGGACACGCAGGCTTCCAAACAATGTGAACGTCAGCATTGAATACGTCGAAGGCGAGGCAATACTGCTGAATCTCGATGTCAAAGGAATCGCGGTATCCAGCGGCTCGGCCTGTTCGTCTGAATCGCTTTCCCCGTCTCATGTGCTGCTGGCTATGGGCGTGCCGCCTGAGGTTGCGCACGGCTCGTTGAGGCTTAGTATGGGAAGAGGCACGACTGAGGATGACGTCGACTATGTCGTGGAGGCTTTGGTGGATATAGTGGCCAAGTTGCGACAGATGTCACCCTTGTACGTATCTGGCCCATGTGATTGCAAGGGCTGAGACCGGCTAGCCGTCCTTCTGAAAGGAGGCATCTTCAGTGTATAGCGAGAAAGTAATGGATCACTTCACTAACCCTCGCAATGTGGGGGAGATCATAGACCCTGACGGAGTCGGGCAGGTTGGCAACCCCGTGTGTGGGGATGTCATGAGGATTACGATACAAGTCGAAGACGGCAGGATAGCAGACGTCAAGTTCAGGACCTTTGGTTGTGGAGCAGCAATAGCGACTAGCAGCATGATCACAGAGATGGCCAAAGGCAAGACTCTTGAAGAGGCGCTCAAGCTGACCAACTCGGCTGTCGCAAGAGCACTGGACGGCTTGCCCCCTGCAAAGCTGCACTGCTCAAATCTCGCAGCCGATGCTTTGCACGAGGCTATTAGCGACTATTACGCTAAGACACGGACGCGCGGTCAGGCATTGAAGGTGGGAGGATGACCGCTGAATGACAGTTGGCGCAAACCGACCGATCACCAGTGACCTGCGCGAGAGAGTGCTTTCGGGCGTGACTGTAGATGCAAATGCAACTGTGGCTGTGGCGATGAGCGGAGGCGTTGATAGCTCAGTAGTTGCAGCTCTACTCAAACATCTCGGTTTTCATGTAATAGGCGTGACCATGAACGTCTGGCCCGAGTCCACTCAAGGAGCTGCCGAAGACGCTCAAGAGGTCGCAGATGCACTTGGCATCTCTCACCACGTTATCGATTTGAGAGAGCAGTTTCGCAAACTGGTGGTTGACGAATTCTGCCGCGAGTACGCAAGAGGCCGGACTCCTAATCCTTGCGTTATGTGCAATCCTCGGATTAAGTTCGGCCTTCTTTTCAGCCACGCGATGCAGCTTGGTGCAGATTGGTTGGCTACAGGCCACTATGTCCGGGTTACCCGCGATCCTGATTCCGGCCGTTACCTCTTGCTGAAAGGAATTGACCCCCGAAGAGACCAGTCTTACGTGCTCTATCGCCTCACTCAAGATCAGCTCTCTCGGGTCCTGTTTCCCCTCGGAGGTTACCACAAACAAGAAGTCCGTGCTATGGCAGAGGACTTCGGGTTGTCAGTCGCAGACCGGAGCGAGAGCCGGGAGATCTGCTTTGTTCCGGATGACGACTACCGAGGCTTCTTGAGAAAACACGGAGCAGCCTCTGCTGATTGCTCTTTGGGCCGGGCCGCAAAGAGTCAGTGCAACAGAAAAGGAGCCATATTGAACACAAGCGGCGATGTTCTAGGAACGCATGACGGAATCGAGAACTTCACAGTAGGCCAGCGCAAGGGGCTTGGGATTGCTTTAGGCCGGAGACTGTACGTTGTCGAGCTTGATCCTGAGACCAACTCGGTTATTGTAGGAGACGAGTCTGAGTTGTACTCATCTGAGTTGGTGGCAGGTGATTGCAACTGGATCAGCATAGATCGTCCCTCAGACTACATGCGTGCGTCTGCCAAGATCAGGTATGCGTCTCCACCGATCGGTGTCACCGTGCTCAGAGGCTCAGACAGCGGGGACCGCATCAGAGTAGTGTTTGATGAACCAGTGCGAGCAGTCACTCCCGGACAAGCCGTGGTGCTTTATTTGGGAGACACAGTGGTTGGAGGCGGCACCATAGAAAGAGCGGTCAGAAAGCGCAGGACCTAGAGCGGACAGGAGGGAGCCCGCAGGACAACGTCGAAACACACTTCATGGCAAGAAGAGAGCTGCCGGGGGTATTAGTGACTTGAGCTACCTGTTCGAACTGCGCGGCATACGTTTTGTTGTGGTGTTTACTGCGTGTATGATGCTGGTTTCCGGCTTGACTGTGTCGGCGCTTGGCGCCAAGCCGGAATCAACTGTCGGTATAGGCAGAATTCCTTCGTCAGCGGGCGACTCGATCAGAGTCGGGTTGCGATATGGCCCAAGCGCCCTCAGCAGTGTGACAATCGGTGTTACCGAAGGAACCTTGGTCCTCCATTCGGCTGATTCCCCTGAAGGAATGCATCTTCCTGCTCAATGTGTGACCTTAAGGGTAGTAGCTTCAGACTCTCGGATGGAGCGTGTGTACAGACTCGCAGTCGGCGAATACCCGGATCAGCTGGGTGCAGAGCAGCGACTGGCTGAGCTTTCTATGCGGGTTGGAGGCCTCGTCGACAAGACGATTGGAGTGTCCGGCACCAAGTACATAGCTTATCTTGGCAGGTCATCCTTCGAATCTGACATGGCGGCCCTTAGAGCAGACCTTGGGTTGTCTGCAGGTGAGGCTAAGATCAAGAGCTTCGATTTGCCCGCAGGCATGATGCTGGAGGTCGCCTCATGTGACGGCTCGCTGTCAATCATGACAAGCGGGGGATACGTAGTGATCAGCCCGGATTCTCCTGACGGGCTGCTGTATCTGGACGGCCCTGATTCAGGATTCAGGGGAAAGATTGAGGCCTTTGTGACTTACGATGGTCTAATCGAGCTCGTCAACATCGTTGGGCTGGAGGACTACCTAAGGTCGGCGGTCGGAAGCGAGATGAGCTCTTACGCTCCAGCAGAAGCACTCAAGGCTCAGGCAGTGCTTATGCGCACTTATGCGGTCAATCATATGATTGCGTCCAAGCACGACAGGTTCGATGTGTGCAGCACCCATCACTGCCAAGCATATCGTGGAGTTGGTGCAGAATCCAGTCGAATAGACGCGGCAGTGGAGGCCACAGCCGGAGAGGTACTGGTAGGCCCAACCGGAGAGCCGATTGAGGTTTACTACCATGCTTGTTGTGGAGGGATTACCGAAAGCAGCGCCAATGCCTGGGGCACTGCACTGGCTCATCTTGTGCCGACTTCATGTTCAAGCGGACAGCCGTCTAGTCTCTCTGCAGATTCGGCCGCTCTGTCCTTCATCGAATCAGCCGACAGTAGTTACTACTGCTCTGCTAGCTCCAACTACAGATGGGAGCGGCGTCTTTCAACCTCTGATCTCGTGGCCGTGCTTGAGAGCTATGGCGCTACCGCAAGTGAGCTGGGTGTCGACAGCGACCTGCCTATCTCGCTTACGGTCTTGAGTCGGACTGATTCCGGTCGAGTCTCTGAGATAGAGATTGCTGCAGGAGGGCATCGAGCTGTGGTTTCAGGCGATTTGGCAGTGAGGATGGCTCTTGGCAAAGGCGACCTGTTGCCAAGTTCCTTCTTTGTAGTTAAGCCGATTTCTGACGCTCGCAGCGTGCAACGCACGTCTTCATATGTTCTGGTAGGTGCCGGGTATGGACACGGAGTTGGTGTCTGTCAGGCCGGCGCCATTGGCATGGCAAACAGAGGCTACGATTATCGATCGATTTTGTCTCATTATCTCAAGAATACGCGAGCAGCCGATCACTAGCCCGTTGAGTGGGGAGGGATTCCGAGTGATCCGTAAGGTCCTTGCTGCGGTATTAGCATTGGCGGTTGTGGGAGTCACCGTTGGACTAGTAATGAGAAACATGGCGTTGGTGCGCGAACTCGACGACGCTTACGAAGTCGTGCGGCTTCTCGAGGGTACGATAGACACCCTGCGCATGGAGAAGGGGCAGCTCGAAACGCGGCTTGCAAATCTGAGCACGGTTTATGCACCTGTGTATTTTCTGTCTCAGTCTGATGAAGGATACGAGGTTGTGCCTGAGCTGCGACTTATCGACACTGACAGCGAGGCTGCTCCGGTCATATCTGCGCTGCTGTCTGAGATGGCAAAAGGGCCGACTGGACAGTCGCCGCTGTATCCGGTTCTTCCACCTGGGACTCGGTTGCTAGGAGTTGAAATCATTGACGGAGTCGCATATGTGGACTTCAGCAGAGAAATGCTTGACCAGAGTGTGGGCAGTCCAGTCGAGTCTGCTGTAGTTGAGGCTATTGTTCGCACTGTAACTGAGGTCGAAGGAGTGTCTGCCGTACAGATCCTAGTTGGCGGAGAGACGATTCCAAGTCTCGCAGGACACGTCGATTTATCGAGACCGATCAGGCTGGCACGGCCTGACCACGAGCTCTAGAGCGATTGAGTCTGAATGGCTTCGTATACATAAGGCGCAACGGCTTGCAGTGCAGCCGATTTCGATGTATAATGAAAATCGCTCATTCACTCATGGTGTCTAATCACTAAACCAAGAATGACTGAGTGTGCGCCTGTAGCTCAGTGGATAGAGCACTGGACTCCGGTTCCAGGTGCGCGGGTTCGATTCCTGCCAGGCGCACCACTTTCTTTGTACGCTGACTACTTGGCGACAGCTTGCTCCGGATGGCCAAGTGAATTGTGAGTTCCTTGGCTTCCAGTGAATAGCCAGGTAAGAGCTCGTTTATTTCCCATGTGGCTTATGATATACTAGGTCGGGAATTACGCCCTCCGGGCGTGGTTCCACTGGTGAAATGTGCCCATGGGGCATATCATCGACGTGGGAGTGTGAAGACATGCTGCCAACACCAAGGAAGTTTACCATAGTATCTGGAAGCTCTGAAGGCGACACGAAGCTCACAGCTTTTGATAAAGCATTGCTTGATGCGGGTATAGGCAATCTGAATCTTCTGAAGGTAAGTAGTATCCTGCCTCCGAACGCCGAGTACGTTGAGAGGCTTGAGATTCCGCCGGGGTCACTGACTCCGACCGCCTATGGCTCATTTGTCAGCGACGTACAAGGGGAAGTCATAGCAGCAGCCGTGGGAGTCGGTTTCAGTGAAAAGGACTATGGCGTCATCATGGAGTTCGGTGGCGTATGTACCCGCCAGGAGGCAGAAGCGAGAGTAAAGCAGATGATTGAGGAAGCCTTTGCAGTGAGAGGTCTCAAGCTGGCGAAGGTCATGACCAAGGGAGTTGAGCACCGGGTTGAGAAGATAGGGTGCGTATTTGCTGCTGTTGCACTGTGGTACTAGCTATGGTCAGCTCTTGTAGCTGCATCATTGGAACCGCTCAATCGATCGCATGAGGTGATGAGATGGGCCTTTGGTATACCGAAAAGCACCGGCTAGGTTTTGGTATAACATATAAGATAAAGCGGACACTCGCCGATGAACAGACCGAGTTTCAGAAGCTCGAGTTGGTAGACACAGAGGCATTCGGCAGGATGCTCCTTCTGGACGGGCTCGTCATGACAACTGTGTTCGACGAGTTCATATATCACGAGATGATAACTCACCCGCCGCTTTGCACTCACCCGAATCCGAGACGTGTGTTGGTCATAGGCGGGGGCGACGGCGGTACTGTGAGAGAGGTATTGAGGCACCCGTCAGTTGAATCTGTAGAGCTGTGTGAGATAGACCGCAGAGTCGTTGAGGTATGTCGGGAGTATCTCCCGGAGACAAGCTGCGGCCTCAGTGATCCGCGGGTCAGCATAGTCTATGCAGACGGGATCGAGTATGTCAAGAACGCCGAGGCCAAGTATGACTGCATTATTGTCGATTCGACTGATCCTATCGGCCCTGCTGTCGGCCTGTTTTCGTTGGACTTCTACAAGAGCATCTATAGAGCGTTGACTGACGACGGCGTCTTTTCTGCGCAGACAGAGTCGCCTTTGGCTGAGCCTGATTTTGTCCGCAAAGTTACCCACGAGATTGGTTCTGTGTTCCCGGTCTGCGGGTTGTACACGGCTGCCATTCAAACGTATCCCGGTGCCCTCTGGAGCTTCACTATCGGCTCCAAGCGGTGTCATCCAGTGAATGATGCACGAGAAGTCCCGGAGCTAAAGGGCTGCAGACACTATCACTATGGATTGCATCGGGCTATGTTTGATGCTGTGCCGAAGTTCGCGCGAGAACTCCTGCCCGACAGCTTCGTCTAGTAGTTCGGCGCTTTACTGCTGGCCTGCAGCCAGTTGGCGGTGATGCGGCTGTGAATAGCGTCATTGATTCATCCAGGTGCCGTGGGCGCTTCTTGGAGTCCATGGACCGAGGTGATCAGGCGAGGACGATTGTCATTGGAGCACCTATGGATCACACGGTGAGCGGGCGTCCCGGGTCGCGATACGGCCCTGAGGCAATCAGATTCGCTTCAGAGCTGATCGAGGACTACAGCCCTATCCTTGATAGGGAGCTGGCTGACGCCCGCTTCTACGATGCAGGCGATGTACTGACTCCATTCGGTGACATAGAGGCAAGCCTCAACAACATCGAAGCTGCGTGCAAGTCGGTTCTGGAGACTGACAAGCGTTTGTTGGTCTTGGGCGGAGAGCACCTTGTCACAGTAGCAGCAGTTCGCGCTGCGCATCGGCTCTATCCCGATTTGACGGTGCTCCAGTTTGACGCGCACGCAGACCTGCGAGACGACTACCTCGGACAGAAGTTCTCACATGCTACTGCAATGCGCAGGGTCTGCGATATCATAGGGATGGACAGTCTTTGGCAGCTTGGCATCAGATCTGGAACAAGGGAGGAATACGCTCTCATGCGCTCCCTTGGCCGCATGGTAGACAGCGAGTTGCTTTGTGGTGCCGACAGGTCGGAGACTGCCCAGAAAATCATTGATGCGATCGGGTCGCGGCCTACATACCTGACCATCGATATCGACGTGCTGGATCCGGCTGTTGCTCCTGGGACCGGCACCCCTGAGCCGGGCGGACTGGGTTTTGGGGATCTCCTTCATATGCTGCTTCGATTGCTGCAGCTAAACGTCGTTGGGGTGGATATCGTAGAGGTCAATCCTGTTGTCGATTCGTCCGGCCGTACATCAATAGTGGCTGCTAAACTAGTGCGTGAGATCTTGCTTGCTCTTTGATATACTGGAGATAACTGTGTTGTAAGCAAGCTCTGATGGGTGTATAATGACAGAGGTTGCTAATCGCCAGTCCGAGGGTTATTTGGTCTTCTCAGGGCAGTGTGCTCTTTGAGTGCCTTCCCTGTGTTTTGTTGTCAGCCGGGAGGTGAGGCGCTTTGTCGATTGAGATTCTGAAGTCGGTGCATCAGGCAGAGGCTGAGGCGGATGCCATCCTCAGTGATGCCAGATCCGAAGCAGCCAGGATTCGCGACCGCGCGAAGGAGGAGGCTGAGGAGATTATTCGTGATGCACTTGAGTCTGCGAGACGGTCTGCAGAGGAGTATCGGGCACAGCAAATGCGCCTAGCCGACGAGCGCTTGGATCAGCTCCAAAAGGCCAATGACGAGCGGTTGGTTGGCATACGCAAGAGCGCAGAGGAGAAGAAGGCACTTGCTATCGACTTAGTCATTAGGAGGATAACTGAGACCAGTGGCTATCGCTAGTATGAAGAAGATCGAGGTCATTGGGCACCTCGACTGCAAGGATGCTGTTCTCCGAACACTGCAGACGCTTGGTGTTGTAGAAGTCGAAGATATCACCCATATGATAGACGGATGTGAAGGCGAAGACGGTGACCTATCCCTGGCGTCGACGCAGATCTTCAGAGCGGACGATTCCAACAGGTTGGCAGCCATAGAGGACAAGATCTCCGTAGTGAGGTCTTCGCTCCAATTCATCGAACGCTTGAGCCCTCGGAAGAAGTCGCTTATGGAGCAGTTCACGGGGTATCAAGTCCCGCTGACCCAGAGCCAACTGGACGAGTACATATCAGACACTGATGCGCTTAACACGCTGATTGCTCGTGTGGCAGAACTCGAACGACAACTTGGTTCATTGGAAGGCCAGGAGAGCGATCTCGCGCAGGCGCTTGAGCAGATGATGCCTTGGGCAAGCTTGGAGATCCCAGTGGAGTCTCTATGCGGGACAAGGCATACGACTGTTTTGGTAGGAGTAGCTGATGGCGAGCATTTGCACGAACTCCTGGACCAAGTAGAGGAAGCCTGCGAGGGCACTGCTGTAGTTACAGTAGTCTCTCAAAGCCGGCAGACTGCACGTCTAGTTGTCGTCGTCCACCGAGACCATGAGGATGATGTGCTGTCGGTTCTTCGCTCGCACGGATTCTCCAACCAATCGTTCCCCTTTAATAGAGGCTTGGTTTCCGAGTTCGTTGAGAAGACTCGTGACGAGCTCGGCCGGGTCCGCGCTCAGATCGATGAGGTCAAGCGGGAAGTCAGGGCTTTAGACGGAGAAAAAAGCCGGCTGTGGGCAGTGTTGGACGCGTACGAGATAGAGAGAGACAGATTTCTGGTTACTGAAAGGCTGGTGAGGACCAAGAAGGTCTTCGCACTTCTCGGATGGTCTAAGGCAGACGAGTGCAACAAGATCGAGAAAGCGCTGGCGGAGATTGATGATGCACTTGTCGTTACCATCAAGGACCCGGCAGAAGGCGACGATCCTCCAGTAGTGCTTGTAAACAACAGGCTTACAAGACCGTTTGAGGTGATTCTGGACCTCTATAGCTTGCCGAAGGCCGATGAGATAGACCCGACTGCCGCTGTTAGCTTCTTCTTTGCCCTGTTTTTTGCAATGGCAGCTGCGGACTTCGGGTACGGCGTTGTGCTTGCATTGACGAGTTATGTACTGCTTCGTAAAGTTCGGATGTCAGACCTTGGCCGCAAGACTTTTGAGCTGCTTTTTATTTCAGGAGTGGCAGCTGCGGTCTTTGGACTGATCACCGGCGGATTTTTCGGTGCCAGCCTTGGCTACTCGCTCATCAGCCCCACCGAGGATCCGATAGCGTTTATCGCACTGTCTCTCGGACTGGGAATTGTGCACCTGTATGCCGGTATGATCATAGAGTTTTACGACAACGTCCGGCGTGGTCAGGTCATGGCGGGGCTCTTTGATCAGGGCCTCTGGCTCCTACTCCTCACCTCTCTCATAGTTCTTGGCCTTCAGTCTCAGACTTCGATTAACATCCCCCTTGGTGAATACGCAGGGTGGGTTGCGGCAGCAAGCGCGGTTGGACTAGTGCTCACCCAAGGCAGACATCAGTCCAATCTATTGCTTAGGCTTGGATCAGGGCTGGCTAGCCTCTATGATATCTCAGGCTATTTCAGTGATGTCTTGTCATACACAAGGCTTCTTGGGTTGGGAATGGCCTCGGGTGTCATTGCCACAGTGATTAACCTCGTTGCCTCGATGTTCTGGTCCACACCTGTGATTGGGCCTGTGGTTACAATCGTGATTATGGTGTTCGGACACGTGTTCAACCTGTTTATAGGTGTCATCGGAGGCTACGTCCACGTCAGCCGACTTCAATACATAGAGTTTTTTGGCAAGTTCTTCGAAGGTGGAGGAAGAGCGTTTTCGCCGCTTAAGGCGAAGTCAAGGTATGTCTATGTTACGGACACACAACAGCAAGGAGGTTAGGATCTAATGGTAACGACTGGATTGTTGCTGGCACTATTAGGCGTAGCTATAGCTGTGATACCTGCCGGCATTGGGTCCGCCATAGGAGTCACCATAGTCGGTCAGGCTGCAGCCGGAGTTGTCACTGAGGACCCGAGCAAGTTTGGAAAGACGCTTGTCCTTCAGGTCCTTCCTGGCACACAAGGCATCTACGGGTTCCTAATCGGCTTTTTGATTATGCAGAAGCTAGGCCTTATCGGTGGAGTTGTCCCTCAGGTCGCTACTGAGACAGGGCTAGGCTTTCTGTTGGCTTCTCTCCCTATTGGAGTAGTTGGACTGTTTTCCGCGGTGCTCCAAGGACGGGTGGCTGCTGCGGGCGTCTCGATACTGGCAAAAAGGCCTGATGAACTAGTCAAGGGCATGATCTATGCTGTCATGGTTGAGTTCTACGCTATCTTGGCCCTGCTTGCATCATTCTTGGCCTACAACGGAGTGCCTATGTAAGATGGACGCTAGAGCAAAGAAGCTGTGCGACAAGATAATAGGCGAGGCTCGGGCAAGAGCCGCAGAGATTATCACTGAAGCCGAAGATGCTGCCAGAGCAGAGATTGAGCTCGCTGAGGCAGAGGCCCAAAAGAGGGCGAGTGAGTTCCTAGGCAAGGCGCGTGCTGCTGCTGAACGCGAATGTCAAAGCCTGATATCGATGGGGCAGCTTGATCTGCGCAACAAGGAACTCGCCTTGAAGCAGGAGCTCATAGGGTCAGTCTTTGACGAGGCACTTGAGAAGCTCAAGGCTATGCCCTCCGAGGAGTATACTCGGCTGGTGTCATCTATCATCTTGAGGCTGAGGCCACAGGGCCAGGCTGACCTTTTGGTAGCCGAAGCAGACCAGGAGCGGCTTAGTGAGGCTGCCGTTCGGACCCTAAACACTGAACTGGGGGCTGAGGGCCTCGGAACAGTCAAGTTTGCCGGGTATACCGACACAATTGAGGCTGGCTTTGTGCTGAGACAAGGCGACGTCGCCTTTAACTTCTCCTTCGCCGACATTCTCTCAGACTTACGAGAGACTATGGAGGGCGAGGTAGCCGCTGTCTTGTTTGGACAGTGACGCGGGGCTAGGTTGATTCGTCTTGGATGCTGTAGGAGCGCCCGGCGTCCTGATAGCGGGCAAGACCGGACTGATACTGAGGTGCATGCTCATTGACTACAAGCGATCTGCAAATAGGGCAGAGTTACGCATACGCAGTGGCGAGAATCAGACAAGCCGAGAACGGGCTACTAGACCGCAATCGGATTGCCAGAATTCTCGACGCTTCTGAAATGAGTGAGATCCTAAGGATCCTTGGGGAAACGGAGTACTCGTGGGCAGTGAGCGATGTTGCAGCTACAGACTACGAAGCCATCCTAACGAGAGAGCTCGAAAGGGTCTTCAGGTACGTCTCGCAGTTTGTGCCCGATCTGACAGTCGTTGACCTGTTTAGGATGAAATATGACCTGCACAACTGCAAGGTGGCGTTCAGGGCCCTCGCACTGGGCGTTGACGGTTCGGGCCTTTGGTCGCCCCTAGGTACCGTTTCAGCTGCAGAGATCTGGAGGGCAGCGACTTTAGAGATCGGCCTAGACGGATTTCCCAAGCATGCAAGGGATCTACTAGGTGCTGGACTTGATCACCTGCAGTTGGGCGTTTCCGGCGATACTCCGGCTGACGATTCTCGTCTTGAGCAGTTGGCTGATCGACCCATAGATCCGCAGGCACTTGATGCTGTCCTGGATCGGGCTTACTTCTCGAGTCTTGACGAGGCTGTTTACCAGATTGGCAGTTCTCTCTTGACCAAGCTCTTGAGGCTTAGAGTCGATTTAGTCAATATGACGGCGTTTCTTAGGTGTGTTCGGCTTAGGAGGGGCTTGGCTGCTTTGCGATCAGCCTTTATCCCGTTTGGTGATTTGCCGCTAGAGCTGTTTGAGAAGCTGTACAACGAGCCTGTGGAGACGTTCGTGCGCGAAATGAGTATGTCGATGTACGATTCTTTGATCAGCGAGTGGAGCGCTTTTTCAAAGCGCAAGGATGCCGTAGCCATCCTGGAACGTCTTGGGCGTAGATACTTCACAGAGATGTGCAGTGCTTCTTCTGCTGCTGTGTTCTTTGGCCCCGAACCGATCGCTTCATACTTGATTGCTAAGGAGAATGAGATAAACGACCTCAGGACTATCTTGGTCGGCAAGGCGAATGGCTTGGATACCGAATCGATCCGGGAGAGGCTCAGTGGTGCTTATGCATAGACTTGCTGTTATCGGAGATATCGACTCCGTAGTGCTGTTCAAAGCTGTTGGAGCGGAAGTGTTTCCTGTGACATCCGCTGATGAGGCCGGCGATGTTTTGGTCCGGCTGGCAGATGAGCAGTACGCTATAGTGTGCATTACCGAACAGTTCGGAGATGAGCTTTTGCCTCTTGTTGAGCGCTATAGCGATAGACCGGCTCCTGCGGTGGTGTTCATACCATCAAACAAAGGTAGCACTGGTACTGGAATGGCGAGGCTGAGAGAGATTGTCAAGAAGGCTGTTGGTGCCGATATCCTACTGGGAAAAGAGGGTAGCTGAGATGGCGACAGGACGAATCATCGGCGTGTCCGGGCCCCTTGTCATTGCGGAAGGCATGGAAGGGGCGAGAATGTTTGACGTCGTTCGTGTAAGCGATCACCGACTTATAGGTGAGATAATCGAGATACGGGGAGACAGAGCCTCGATCCAGGTTTACGAGGAGACGTCCGGCCTAGGCCCCGGTGAGCCCGTGTATCCGACAGGCGAATCTCTGAGTGTAGAGCTCGGTCCGGGTCTCATCGAGGGCATCTACGACGGCATTCAGCGGCCGTTGAACGTGATCGCGGAGGTGGCCGGGCCTAGGATCAAGAGGGGCATCGATGCTGCGGGCATTGACCGCACGCGTAAGTGGCGATTCGAGCCGAGGGTCAATGTTGGAGATTTGGTTCAGCCGGGAGACGTTGTCGGGGTTGTTCAAGAGACTCCGTTGGTTGAGCACAGGATAATGGTTCCCACAGGTGTCTCAGGTACCGTGCAGGACATCTATATGGGTGAATTCACAGTCGAGGAGACTGTTGCAGTTATTAGTACAGCATCAGGCCCTTATGAACTCAAGATGCTTCAGAAATGGCCGGTTAGGAAAGGGAGGCCGTACAAGGAGAAGCTGCCTGTCATAGAGCCGCTTATCACGGGCCAAAGAGTGATCGATACGTTTTTCCCTCCGGGAAAGGGCGGGACCGCCGCAGTTCCCGGGCCGTTTGGCAGTGGCAAGACTGTCGTTCAGCATCAGCTTGCGAAGTGGGCGGACGCTGACATAATCGTTTACGTCGGCTGCGGCGAGCGGGGCAACGAGATGACCGATGTGTTAATGGAATTCCCCCAATTGAAGGATCCCCGCAGCGGCGAACCTTTGATGAAGCGTACTGTGCTCGTTGCCAATACATCCGACATGCCGGTTGCGGCCAGAGAAGCATCGATTTACACCGGCATCACAATAGCCGAGTATTTCCGAGACATGGGCTATTCGGTTGCGCTCTTTGCAGATTCTACATCTAGATGGGCGGAAGCGCTTAGAGAGATGTCCGGCAGACTTGAGGAGATGCCGGGTGAGGAAGGCTATCCGGCCTACCTGGGATCGCGGCTGGCTGAGTTCTACGAGCGTTCTGGCAGAGTCAAGTGCCTGTGCTCTTCAGAGCGGATCGGAGCCCTCTCGGTTGTTGGGGCTGTCTCGCCGCCTGGAGGTGACCTGTCGGAGCCGGTGACGCAGGCCACGCTGAGGATAGTCAAGGTATTCTGGGGACTCGACTCTTCTTTGGCATATCGACGCCACTTCCCTGCGATCAATTGGCTTACAAGCTACTCGCTTTACACTGACAGGCTCAAGCCCTATTACGTTGAGCGTTTGGGTGAAGAGTTCATGTCACTGCGCTCTACTGCGATGAAAATTCTGCAACAGGAGTCTGAACTCCAGGAAATTGTTCAGCTCGTAGGCCTTGACGCTCTCACAGAGAGCGATCGCCTCACGATGGAGACTGCACGGTCGATCAGAGAGGATTTCCTGCACCAGAACGCGTTTCACGACGTTGATACCTATACGTCCCTTGAAAAGCAGTTCAAGATGCTGAAGGCGATCCTGTCTTTCCATACACAGGCGCTGGATGCCATAAAGAAGGGCGTGCGTCTGGCAGACATACTGAAGCTTCAGGTCAGAGAACGTATTGCGAAAGCCAAGTACATCGATGAAACGGAATCGCAGCGGTTCGATGAGATGCTGGAGGAAATCAGTCAGTCCATTGGTGACCTCGTGCGAAAGGGGGAGGACGCCAGTGCTTAAGGAGTACTACACGATTAGAGAAGTAGCCGGACCCCTTATGTTGGTCGAGCAGGTCAGCGGAGTAAAATACGACGAGCTCGTCGAGATCGAGCTTCAAAATGGTGAAAGGCGACGCGGCCGTGTCCTGGAGGCTACGGGCGACAAGGCACTGGTTCAGCTCTTTGAAGGCTCGTCAGGGCTGAACCTGCGCAATAGCAAGGTCAGATTTCTCGGGAGAACGCTTGAGATTGGCGTATCACTTGACATGCTCGGTCGTGTCTTTGACGGGTTGGGCAATCCGCGGGATGGAGGGCCCAGGATTTTGGCTGAGGAGCGCAGGGACATCAATGGAGTCCCGATCAACCCATATGCCCGCGACTACCCGTCTGAGTTCATCCAGACCGGTATTTCTTCTATAGACGGTCTCAACACTCTTGTCAGAGGGCAAAAACTGCCTATTTTCAGTGCGTCGGGTTTGCCGCATGCAGAAATTGCTGCTCAGATAGCTAGGCAGGCTCAGGTCAGGGGAACAGGAGAGGAGTTCGCTGTCGTCTTTGGTGCGATGGGAATCACATTTGACGAGGCGGACTTCTTCATGAGTGATTTCCGTAGGACGGGTGCCATTGAGAGGGCGGTCTTGTTTATCAACCTCGCCAATGACCCGGCTATCGAGCGCATAGCCACTCCTAGGATGGCGTTGACTGCAGCGGAGTATCTGGCGTTCGACAAGGGAATGCATGTACTCGTTATTCTGACTGACATGACCAACTATGCTGAGGCGTTGCGAGAGATCTCCGCAGCCCGCAAGGAAGTCCCCGGAAGGCGCGGCTATCCAGGTTATCTGTATACCGACCTTGCGACTATATATGAGAGAGCAGGCAGAATACGGGGCTGTCAGGGATCGATAACGCAGCTACCGATCCTTACAATGCCTGAAGATGACAAGACCCACCCGATTCCTGACTTGACCGGGTACATAACCGAGGGGCAGATCATCCTCAGTAGAGAGCTCCACAGAAAAGGTGTGTACCCGCCGATCGACGTATTGCCTTCGCTGTCTCGTCTCAAAGACAAAGGAATAGGCGAGGGGAAGACTAGAGCCGATCACGCAGACACGATGAACCAGCTCTATGCGGCCTATGCGAGAGGCAAAGAAGCTCAAGAGCTGGCTCAGATTTTGGGCGATGCCGCTCTTACGGATGAAGACCGACTGTACCTCGAGTTTGCAGACGAGTTCGAGCGCAGGTATATTGCTCAAGGCAATCAGGAGAACCGCAGCATCGAAGAAACTCTGGATATTGGCTGGAGTCTTCTGAGGCTGCTCCCAAGGAGCGAACTCAAGCGAATCAGGGACGAGTACCTCGACAAGTACTACGACGTCTCCGCAGAGGAGTCTGGAGAGGAAGAGTAGCGCATGGAGTTGAGAGTCAGCCCGACCCGAATGCAGCTTCTCCAGCTCAAGAGAAAGCTGGCTATGGCGAGGCGTGGGCACAAGCTTCTGAAGGACAAGCGAGACGAGCTCATGAGGCAGTTCATGGAGCTTGTAGAATCAGTCAGAGAGCTTAGGCTTGAAGTCGAAGGCAAGCTGTCTCGAGCAATGAAAGACTTCCTGATCGCGAGGATGCAGATGTCCTCCTCTGAGATTGGCGTCTCGGTACTGTATCCGACTCGGGTTCTTGACTTTGAGGTCGCTGAGTCCAGTACCATGGGAGTGACTGTGCCACAGTTCAACCCCAGTGACGAGGGCGACCAGGCGAGTGGTGAAAGCAGTGAGATGTACCCTTACGGATTGGCGATGACTTCTGCCGAATTGGATACGGCGATCGACTCGTTGGCCAGTGTGATGCCGCTGTTGCTCCGATTGGCAGAGCGAGAGAAGTCTGCGGAGCTGTTGGCAGAAGAGATCGAGCGCACTAGGAGACGAGTTAATGCGCTCGAATATGTCCTGATACCGAAGCTCGAAGAGACTATCAAGTTCATCACTATGAAGCTGGAGGAGGTAGAGCGAGGTAACCTGACCAGGTTGATGAAGGTCAAGGAGATGGTCAGGGGAGGGGGTGTATAGTCGCTGTATCCGGGCGTCTGACGTCGCTCCGTGGAGGGGTTTTGAGATGAAGAGAATTCTTGACGAGTTCAAGATGGGTTTCAACGTCCTGGTTCGCACCGGGGTCATGATTTACAACTACTTGGGCACAGTCATACTCGCCAGTATCTTTTGGTCTCTCACTACGACTCCGTTGCTGCTCTGGGCAGTTGCATCAGTCAATACCGGCGAATGGTCTGTAATAATCACTTCCTTGCCTATATATGCTCTGGGAGCGGTGCCTACAGCAGCTGCGCTGCACATGGTCAATAAGGCTTTTCACAAAGAAGACGTGTCGCCACTGGACTTCTTCAGAGGGATCAAGCGGTTTTTCTTGCGCAGTTATGCTTTGGGGTTTTTATTCCTATTGATAATTGGCATCATGCTCTTTGACCTGCTCTTCTTTTGGACATCTCCTTCCATTTTATTCAATATAATAGGTGGAATATGGGTGTATGTCACCTTGTATGTTGTCTTCGTTGGGTATTACCTTTTAGGTTTCTTGGTCGAGCAAGATGTCGGATTGCGCAAGGTCATTCGCAGATCAGCATTAGTCGTGCTTGACAACTTCTTCTTCAGCATAGTCGTTACCCTCATGTTCGCCATTGTCATAGCTGCCAGCTTCATCGCTCCCGTGTTCTTTTTGCTGACAGGAGGGGCTCTGGCGTTTGTCATCCAGAACTCCACTGCCGCGATTCTCAAGAAGTACGGTGCATATGAGATGAGGCCCGGAGAGTACGGCGGGTACGAAGGGCCCGTTGAGGATGACTGGAAAGGACTCCCAGACCCGTTGAAAAATCCAGAGTTTTATGGTATGACAGAGGACGAGGTCCGGGCCTTCCAGGAACAGAGACGGAAGAGACGCTTGCGGAAGGATGACTAGCTTTGCAGTAAGTAGAGAGTAGTGGTATAATTCCGCATTGTGTTCATCTGCAGCTGTAGTGTATTAACGGAGGGGTGCGGTCGGGTGGCCAAGTATATATTTGTTACCGGAGGCGTCGTATCATCACTTGGCAAAGGCATTACTGCCGCGTCTCTAGGTAGACTGCTAAAAAATCGAGGCTTGAGAGTCAGCGTAGTCAAGCTGGACCCATATATCAACGTAGACCCGGGGACTATGAGTCCTTATCAGCATGGAGAGGTCTTCGTGACCAATGACGGTGCTGAAACTGACTTGGACCTTGGGCATTATGAGAGGTTTATAGACGAGGACTTGTCGCAGCACAACAATATCACGACAGGCAAGATATATGAGTCAGTCTTGACCAAGGAACGCAGAGGCGACTACTTAGGCGGTACAGTTCAGGTTATTCCTCATATTACTAACGAGATCAAGGAGAGAATCCTGCTCGTAGGCGAAAACGGCAATTATGACGTAGTGATCGTCGAGATAGGTGGAACAGTGGGCGACATCGAGAGTCTGCCGTTCTTGGAGGCCATAAGGCAGCTCAAGAGCGACCTCGGCAGAGGCAACACTGTGTACATCCATGTGACGCTTGTGCCATATATCAGCGCAGCAGGCGAGCTCAAGACTAAGCCCACTCAGCACAGTGTAAAGGAACTGCGCAGCCTCGGAATCCAGCCGGATATCATCGTCTGCAGGTCAGAGAGGCCTCTCAGTGAAGCCTTGAGAGAAAAGATAGCCTTGTTCTGCGATACGGAAAAGGAAGCAGTCATCGAAAACACCGACGCTGATTCGATCTATGAGGTGCCGCTGCTTCTGCGTGAGGAGGGCTTGGACGTAATCACATGTCAGCGGATCGGCCTGAAGTGCGGTGAGCCGGACATGACTGCATGGGAGGAAATGGTTGAGAAGCTAAAGAACCCGACTTCGTCCGTAAACATCGCACTCGTAGGCAAGTACGTCCAGCTTCAAGACGCTTACTTGAGTGTATCAGAGTCATTGCGTCACGCAGGCATAGCAAACAACTGTCACATTGACATTCAGTGGATTCAAGCGGATGAGCTGGATACTAATAGTGTCGAGAGCGTACTTGGCTCAGTCGACGGCGTGTTGGTACCCGGCGGGTTTGACTATCGAGGGGTGGAAGGCAAGATCGCAGCTGCCAGGTACGCGAGGACTCACCGAGTACCCTTCTTGGGACTCTGCCTGGGGATGCACTGCGCTGTAATTGAGTTTGCGCGAAATGTCTGCGGCATGCCAGATGCAAACAGCGCCGAATTCGACCCGCAATCCAGTCACCTTGTGATAGACTTGATGCCCGAGCAGAAGAACGTCAGCGCCTATGGCGGTACGATGCGATTGGGCAGCTATCCTTGCAGGCTAATGCCCGGATCACAGGCAGCTAAGGCCTATGGTGTGCCGGAGATCTCCGAGCGGCATAGGCACAGGTATGAGTTGAGCAATCGATTTAGGGACAAGCTCTCCGAAAAAGGGATGATCATGAGCGGGCTGTCGCCTGATGGGAGACTTGTAGAGATCATTGAACTGGAGAACCACCCGTGGTTTGTAGGGACTCAGTTCCACCCTGAGTTTCGTTCGAGACCGAATAGGCCTCATCCGCTTTTCGTGTCGTTTATAGAGGCTGCGCTCAATTATTCTCGATCCAAGAACTGATAAGCGAGTGTACTGAACATCCGTAGATTTGGATAGACCGCCCTTTCCTGGGAAGACTATCGGTTGAGGTGATGCCAATGGGTCAGCTAAAGAAGCTGCCGCCGATAGCCGGAAGGGGCGGTTCTGCTATAGCGCGGGCCTTTGCATGGATCAAGGCGGCCTTGCTTCGAATTGCAGAAGGATTGAAGCGATTCATAGCTGCGCTAAGCCGCTTTCGCGTGCATGCTATCGCAGCCGGTCTAGTTGTGCTTAGCTTTTTTGCAGGGTACCTAATCGGTCTTGACAAACCAAGCGAAGTCATGGATTTGCCTACGCCACTTGAGGCTCAACTCGATCCCCTTGCGACTGCAGTCAGCCCTCAGGCCGATACACAGTCGACCGAAAGCGAGGCCACTGGTTCCTCAGCTCAGATCGCACTCCCGACTTCGGACACTGTCGCAGTTACTCCGCTCGATGGGGCTGTAGTCTCGGGCCCGGATTGGGTGAGAGACCCCCTTAGCGGCGATTGGGTGTACAGCTACGACGTGCTAATGGAGTCCAAGACATCTGGAATCGTCAGAGCTGCCATGGCAGGAGTAGTGAGATCGGTCATCAGTGATGGCCACACTTGGGATGTCCGGGTGGATCACGGTAACGGCCGCGTCATTACATACTCCGAACTCGAAGAGGCAGACGTCGGGCCCGGTATTGCAGTAAGTCGGGGGCAGCGAATCGGATTAGCGAGTAATGGATACGAAGGGTTTAGAGTGAGGCTGAGGGCGACGTTGAGTGGGGAGCCTTGTAGTGTGCTGGATTTCCTCGAGTAATCGGACTAGCCTGGCGGTCGCTTAGTATTATTCTCCCGAGCTGTGAATATACTCTACCGATCAAAGCTCGGGGGGATAGAGGAGATGAGAGATTACATACGTAAGCGCGTGCTGGATGTTGGCAGGTACATTCTCAATACCGAGTCGACTGTCCGCCAGGCTGCCCGCGAGTTTAACGTAAGTAAGAGCACTGTTCACAAGGATGTAACCGAGCGACTGCCTGGCGTCAATAAAGGCCTATACCGCCGTATCAAGCGCATTCTCGACAAGAACAAGGCCGAAAGGCATATTCGAGGCGGAGAGGCGACGCGGAAGAAATACAAGGAGAAGTTGGGATGAGGAAGGAATACTTAGCTATCGCGTAGAAAATCTAGTAGTCAACCTTCTAGCGGCGCCTGGGCTTGTTTGTTGACTCCTGGATAGACCGATTTCTCAGGCGACTGATGATGTTTGGAGGGCTCAGCCTTATGCTCCTTAGCGGTATGGATATCGGCATTGATCTTGGCACTGCTACGGTGCTTGTTTATGTTAGAGGCAGAGGTATTGTGATTCACGAGCCCTCTGTTGTGGCTATTGACACTAGCACCAGGCAGGTGCTAGCTGTCGGATCAGAGGCCCGCAGAATGATCGGACGGACTCCCAAGAACATCGTTGCTATTCGGCCCCTCAGAGAGGGTGTCATCGCAGACTATGACGTAACCGAACTCATGCTTAAGTATTTTCTCCGCAAGATCTGTGGGCGTCGCCGTATGTTCAGGCCCCGCGTGGTAGCGTGCGTCCCCTCCGGCGTGACCAGTGTCGAGAGGCGAGCTGTCCTTGAGGCAATGATGGACGCAGGAGCCAAGCAGACCTTTGTCATCGAAGAGCCAATGGCCGCGGCGATCGGCGCAGGCCTCAATATCACCGAACCGAGTGGATGCATGGTCATTGACATAGGCGGCGGCACTACGGACATTGCTGTGATCTCTCTCGGCGGCCTCGTTGTCTCTGAGGCCCTTAGGGTAGCAGGCGACAAGTTCGACCAAGCGATTGTTAGATACGTTCGCAAGCAGTATGGCCTGGCTATAGGAGATCAGACTGCTGAGGAGATCAAAGTCGAAATAGGGTCCGCGTACCCGCTCTCAGAACGACTCACTATGAGCGTGCGCGGTAGAGATCTGGTTACCGGATTGCCTAGGACGATCGAGATGACCTCAGATGATGCTCACGAGGCCTTGATGGAGCCGGTGAGTGCGATAGTCGATGGGGTGCGGTCTGTGTTGGAGCGGACTCCGCCTGAGCTTGCTGCCGATATCATGGACAAGGGCATTGTCCTTACCGGTGGGGGGTGTCTCTTGCGCGGGCTTGACCATCTTCTTTCAGTACAGGCCGGCATACCGGTCTACTGCGCAGAAGACCCGGTGGGGTGTGTTGCAAGGGGAACGGGCAAATTCCTTGAGGGCATCGCAGGCATACGGTTGGATCAGTTACAGTCAAGGAAATCTGTTTAGGACGAGCAGCTCGCTCTGTGCACACAGCGCTGTCGAACTTACGGGCCTGATACGAAGGCCCATTACTTTTGAAGGGGTGAGCGTCAATCGGCGTAGAGACTAGATCGGCTTCATCAGCCCATCGCTCGTTTTTTCCTCGGGCTTTGTCGCGCCTGTTGCAGGTTCGAGCCTTGGCCCTCCTCTTGTTGGTGATTGCAGGAGTCTTCTGTGTAGTTCTCATCCCAGCCCAAGCATACGGTTCGGACGAGCTCTTGCTCGGGCACGCGCCTGGTAGTCAATTTATAGAGCTCAGTGAGATTCGCCCTGGAGATCGCGGCTACGGAAAGACAGTGTTCAAAGGGACGACAATCGAAACGTTTGACGTAGAGGTGCTTGGCGTTACATATGGCGAGACGTCACTGGCCCCGTACATAATCGTGCGAGTGTCCGGACAGGCGATTGATGAAGCGGGCGGGATAGCTGACGGGATGAGCGGCAGCCCTGTCTATATAGGCGGTCGGCTTGCAGGTGCAATCTCGCACGTTTATTCCGGAGACCCGTATACCGGGCTCGTGACTCCAATCTCGTCCATGCTGAGGCTGTTGTCGTACCCCTCTAGGACTCCGGATAAAGTCAAGCCCCCGGATAAAGCGAAGAAGACAGAAAGCATCGACGGACCCAAGGACGCAGTACAGCTGCGATCGCCTTTGCTGGTGTCTGGTTTGTCCGGACGGTCACTCGAATTGGTTTGTTCGCAGCTCGCTGGTTACAGCTCGCCTATTGCTACGGGCAATGCTGACAGTTCAGGCTATCAGAGTGCAACTCTTGATCCTGGTAGCGCGATGGCTGTTCAGTTAGTCGATGGTGACATCGACGTATCCGTGCTTGGTACAGTGACCTATGTCGATAGAGACAGCTTTGTCGCGTTTGGCCATCACTTCGAGGCTGGTGGGACTGTAGACTATATCGCCTCGTTGGCTGAAATCATCTGCATCATGCAGTCTGAAGACCAGCCATACAAGCTTGGGGCGCCACTGGATCCGATTGGGCGGATCACTCAGGACCGATTTACAGGCTTGGCAGGACAACTCGGCGTTGCAGCAGATACAGTCGGTGTCACCGTAAGAGCTAGAGACCTTGAAACAGGAGAATATCGCACATGTCGGTTTGACGCGATCAATGACGAGCGCTTTGTGCACTCGCTGGTCACAGCAGGTGTCTTGCAGGCGTTTGACAGTACCCTTGGACGGATTGGGGCAGGCACTTCTCATGTTTCCTTGTGTTTGCAGCTGTCCTCGGGAACCGACGTCTACAGGGGCAATACATACAGCGATTGGTCGGACATCGCGCTATGGTCGCTGAGCGAGATCAGTGAGGCTATAGCCATTGTTACGACTAACGACTTCGAGCCGGTGAAGCTAAGAGGAGTGACAATAGATGCAGAGTTCACTCCGGACGTGCAAACAGCCAGGATCGAATCAGCTGAGATCGAGGTCGATGAGGTTGCATCGGGAGACACATTGTCAGTGCGTGTAGTCCTACGGCCATACAGGTCACAAGCTATTGTCAAAGAGGTAGAGGTCTATGTTCCCGAAGATGCCGCGCCCGGATACGCCCAATTGACGGTGCAGGGTGGAAGCGAAACGTTTGGTGCGGTCCCGTACGATCCTACAGCTGAAGGGGCCTATGAGGCTAATGGATGGAACGGCTATCTTTCAGGCTTTGTCTCTTACCAAGGCCTGGACAGCCAGTTAGCCGAATTCAGTTCTAGGCCCAAAAACACGGACCTCGTGCTTGACCTGTACCTGCCTACTGTGGCATCTCTGGATGATACAGAGCTTGTTGGGACCGAGTCGGATGGCAGGACGCATCATGTCACTGGAGTGATTGAGGTCCAGGCTGATGATGAAGACGATGGATCTAGGGAAAGCGAACACGATGACACGTATGCTGCTCCGTTGCAGCAGCCAACGTACATCGGAGAGACTGATGAGACGCAGCTGCGTGTCGTTGTTCCGACGGACTACGTAGTCTACGGGTACAAAGACCTCAGTGTCATGATCTCAACTGCCGATGAGGCACAGAGCTTACCCGATAGTTAATCTTCATCGTCCTAACGAGATATTTGTTTGTCTATGCTTAGGCATGGTGTGAATAAACACCATGCCTTCTTTGTGTTTCTAACTCTTACAGCAAAAAGGCCGCCGTCGGCCTGTAGGCCGGGCCGTCTATTGGAGGAGGGCAGGGTTGTCTGTCGAAATAGGAGATGAACAGAGCCGTTTCCTGCTGCGCCGGCTCGTCGGAAATGGGTTGATCGAATAGATGGACACAAATCAGGTTGCACGACGACGTCTCATAATCGCAGCTATCTGTCTTGTAGTCTGCTTTGTCTCTGCTCTCGCATTGCATGTAATCGCACCGAAAGAGCGGATAGCTCGCGCTGTTGCAGAGTCTCTGAGATCTGCTCTTGGCGACAGCCTGACAGTGGGCTCTGTCAAGGTTGAGTCACTCAAGAAGATCGTCCTGCATGATGTGCATTACCTCAGAAAAGATGACATGCCGCTTGAGGCCCGAATAGAGAGTGTTGTCGTGCGATTGCAATATCCGCTAGCTGACATTGTCCTTGGACGCTGGAGCCCGGTTAGTCTTGTCAGCCGCATCGAACTCTTCAGGCCGACTCTGGCCTATACCCCGTCTCCAGGGCAGGATGCGCCTGTTGGACTCGATTTCGAAAGGATACTAAGCGCGATCGCCGCTCATCCTGATTTGCGAGAGTTGTCTGCGGTTTTGGAGATTTCCGACGGACGTTTCGTCGCGTCCGGGCTATTCCCCGAGGCGGACGAAATCACCTTTACTGACGTAACGGCTCAGGTTGTTGCTTCAGAAGGGACAACATATACGTTTGAACTCACCTCCGCGTGCGAGCGATTAGCGGGTGCACCGCTGGAGATCGAAGGGTTCTTGGATGTTAACAGACGCAGTTATGGGGCTTCTATCGCTGCTACATCGGTTCCAGTGACTGATATGGCGTTACTGTTCAGATCTATCATGCCTGAGTTAGGTAGTTTGGATGTTTCAGGAGGGTTTTCAGACTTCCGTCTTGACTTCGGCGAGAGGGCAGCAGATCGCTTTTTTCGTGTAGAAGGCACGTTTGAAGACGCAGTGGTCGCTCTCAGTGCCAGTGGTCTGGAGTTCAGGGGAGCCTCAGGAAGTTTTTGGGCAACTCCTGAAGGCAGATCGGACAGAGATGGCAATCAACTGGGCGGTCCAGGGCCCGCACTCTCAGGCGAACTGACTGCTGATTCTATGGAAGTCAAGATCTCATCACAGCAGAGCTCAACCACGTTAGCGCTCGACAATAGTATTGTGTCCTTTGTTGCCGGATCTGATGACAGTGGTTCGCTCTTGGCTTACGGGACTGCAGGCGCCGGAAGGCTTTCTGCAGGCCAAGTCGCAATGACCGATGTCGTGTGTGAGTTCCGATACCTTGACAGCACCCTGGACTTCACTGAAGTCGCAGGCTATCTCATGGGCGGAGAGCTTGGCGGGCAGCTTTCTATATCGTTTTTGAAAGACGGCGTATTTGGGAACGGGCACGCGCGCATACGCGGCCTGAAGTCCAAGGAGATCCCGGTTGATGGTATCTCCGATATGATTGACGCTGCGTTTGATGGCACGGCATCGCTGACCCTAAGTCCAGCCCGCGGGTACGGGTTAGTCGGAAAGCTCACCGCGTTGACTCCAAGAGTAGCCGGGCTGTCCTTTGACGATGCGACTGCTACTTTCACGTGCGAGAATGGCAGCGTGGATGTTGATTCGCTTGTTGTAAGCCTGCACGGCACTCGCCTGGTACTCAAGGGCGATGCCGACAAGCAGGGGCAAGCGGACGTGCCTGCCACTGAATCAGAGGACGGTCCCGATCCCTCTGTACGCGGGGCATCCAGCTAATTCTCACTCCTGCCTTTGCCGTCCTACCATTCCACCAGTCTCTTTGGAGAAGAAGAGATTCATTTCGCAGTTTGGGTCAGAATGGTCTGCCTGTACATACTTCACGGTGAACAAAGGAAGGACTAGACGTCAGAATAACCGAAGTACGCTGCATGTTTGTTGAAGCACCTATCCGTTTGATCAAGGTTCTGCCCTGGTCGGCGTTGGTGGTTCATCGGTTTCAAAATGCAGTCATGGGAGGGGTCATCGTTTGGGCGCATGCAACAGGAACCGCAGCAGTGTGATTCTCTTAGTCATCGCTCTCGTCGTTGTCATTGGCGTAATCAGAGCCCAAGCAGACTCGGGCGCCCCTGATGGAGCCTCAGTGCGGCATCGAGTAGTCAGCATTGAGATCAGAGGGAACGACGTAGTGTCGGATGCAGAGATACTGGAAGCTATGAAGGTCGAGGTAGGGGACTATCTGAGCGAAAACGAGGCGAAGAAGCGTGTGTCGGCCGCCCTCGAGATAGGCAAGCTCAGCAACGCGGTTTCAAAGCTGGAACCGACTGCAGGAGGACGCAAGCTGGTTGTTGCTGTTGAGGAATATCCCAGAGTTGAGGGGTATCGGTTCAGCGGCAACACAGTCTTCTCCAGTGAGGAACTACAGGAGATCGTATCTCTAGGAGCGCAAGAAGTGCTGGATACGAACGTCTTGAACAAGGACCTTGCAGCAATATTAGAGGAGTATGAGAAAAGAGGCTACGCTGTCGGACTGTCTGGCGTGTCTCTCTCGTCTGATGGCTTCGTCCTCGTCAAGCTCCTGGAACACAGGATAGGGGATATCATCATCGAGGGCAACGAGAAGACAAAGACAGACATCATTGAGCGGGAGATCAGCCTTAAGCCGGGAGACTTGGTGAACATCAATCTCGTCAGAGACAGTGCATCCAGGCTGATTGGCCTAGGGATTTTTGCAGAGGTGGTCCCTACGCTCGAGCCGACATCAGAGGAAGGAGTCGTTGACCTCAGGTTTCAGGTCACTGAAGCGAAAACCGGCCACTTCGCTGCTGGCATAGGTTACAACACCGCCGACGGGCTCCTCGGGTACCTTCAGGTTGGCGACAACAACTTGTTTGGAATGAACTACAAGCTATCGCTTTCAGTAGAGGTTGGCAAAGAGGCTGAAAACTACTCATTGGCTTTTGCCAACCCTTGGATTGACAGCAAGCGGACATCTCTGGAGACAGCCATATACAGTCGTTCGGGACAGCGTCATGGGTACAGCCAGCTCCGACGAGGCGGCAACCTGGCGATTGGCAGGCCGCTCACCGCCCAGACCAGGGCTGACCTCACACTTAGACTTGAGGAGGTCCGCAATTCTTGGGTTGGCGAGCAACCGACTGGCGTGACTGCAGGAGGGGCTCTGAGATCAGTTGGATTTCGAGTAATGAACGATACGAGGGACAACACCGTCAAAGCGACGAAAGGCGGAGTTGTTAAGGGTTCGGTTGAATTAGCTGGAGGAATGCTCGGGGGAGATTACTCGTTCAACAAGTACGAGCTTCAGGCAACAAGGTTTCTTGGCCTAAAGCCAAACCATACCGTAGGTCTGCGATTGGGATACGGCACTAGTACCGGAGAACTCCCGCCCCACGAGCGGTACGAGATAGGCGGCTCCGAGACTGTCAGGGGATACAACTACAGGGAGTTTGTCGGCGACAATATGATCTACGCGAACGCCGAATACAGATACGACATCAACGACACGCTCCAGGCTGTGGCGTTCGTTGATGTAGGAGACGCATGGACGGACGGCGGCCTTATCAAGTTGTCAGATCTCAAGACAGGATTTGGAGCCGGAGTGCGGATCATGACACCAATCGGCGTCATCCGGTTGGACTACGGCATGGGGCGTGAAGGCGGCAATACCTACTTCAGCCTTGGACAGACATTCTGAATACACCCAGACTAGGAGAGGGAGTGTTAATCATATGGGAATATTGAAACAGAGGCCGATTCAGGCAGTCATAGCAGCAGTTGTCGGGCTGGTGGTTTTGACATCGCTCTTGACCGGAATTCTTGTGGCTAGGGCTTCGAAACCGAGCAAAGTCGGATATCTCAGGATCCAGGCGGTCTTGAACAACTGGCCGAGCTTCATTGATGCTAATGAGGAGTTCAACGAATACGCCAAGCAGCTTCAGACCGACTACAAGGAACGCTTGGAGGAAGCGTCAGGAGACAAGGAAAAGGAGGCTCTCTTGAAGGAGATTCAGGACAAGATGCAAAAGACAAATGACGAAATGGTGGCCCCCTTTGACGCTATCCTCGAGAAGGCTATAGAAGAGGCCAAGGCACATTACGGCCTTGACGTCATACTGAGCCCGGACTATGTGATCACCGGAGGAGTGGATGTCACAGAGATGGTGACTTCCCTTGTGAACGAGTACTCCGAGGCAGCCAACTGAGAGATGGCTGTACGGTTTTGCGGAGAGGCTGGCCGCCAACAAGCGCCGGCCTCTCCAATCAGCCGTTGTGAACCTGAATACGAATCGGCCTCTAGTAGATAAAGGAGGTCTGCTCATGCGATATGAGCTCGGTAGAATTGCTGAAATAGTGAAAGGAACAGTGACAGGCGACGAATCAACAGTGATTGACGGAGTGTCTGCTGTCGAGGAGTGCGGCCCCGGAGACATCACGTTGGCGTTGGACCAGCGGCGCTTGGAGACAGCCCACTCACGAAACCCGGCTGCCGTGATCGTCCCCGACAACCTGAGACAGCGGTTCAGGGAGTCGATGTCTTACATAGTATCCGACAATCCCAAGATGGCGTTCCTGCGGACGCTCGAGTTATTTGACCCGGGCCTGCACATGCCAAAGGATATATCTCCTTCCGCTATTATCTGCGAAGACGTCAAGCTCGGAGAGGGTGTAAAGGTCGGAGCGGGTGCCTACATTGGGCCCGGCAGTGTGATAGGCTCAGGCACTGTTGTGTTCAGCGGGGTTTACATAGGGGCACAGGTTGAAATCGGGAAAGACTGCGTTCTGTTCCCAAACTGTGTAGTAATGGACAGGTGTCAGATCGGCAATGGGGTGAGGCTGCACGCTGGTTGTGTGATAGGGGCCGACGGGTTTGGATATGTGTTCGATGGAGCCGAACACGTCAAGATGCCCCATATTGGCAGAGTGATAATAGAGGACGATGTTGAGGTCGGAGCGAATAGCTGCATAGACCGGGCGACTACTGCTGCGACTGTCGTTGCAAGAGGAACAAAGATCGACAATCTAGTTCAGGTTGCCCACAACGTGAAGATCGGCGAGTTGTGCATCCTTGTCGGCCAGTGCGGCGTTGCGGGCAGCAGTGAGCTCGGCGATTTGTGTGTTCTCGGAGGCCAGTCCGGAGTATCCGATCACACAACGGTTGGCAGTAGGACTACTCTCATGGCCAACTCTATAGCAGCAGGGAGGGTTGCTCCTGACAGCACTGTGTCCGGGGTGCCCGCGCGAGACCATCGGACCGAGTTGAGAAGCAAGGTAGCTGTGCTCAAACTGCCGGACCTAATCGAGCGCATCAAGCGCCTTGAGGATCGTCTGGATCAAATGGGGATCTCATGACCAACGCAGTTTGGTCTGGAGACCGTCGTGGAGGGGCCCACGTGGACTCTGTCGATCGCTATGTCCTCAAAGGACTCGCAGGACCATTTGCCGCGTGCATAGCAGGCTTTCTCGTCGTTGCCTTGAGCGGTGAGCTGTTCGGGCTGATGAGTCTGATAATCGAGAAGCGGGTTCCTGCCGGGCAGGTGTCAAGGCTTCTTGTGTATAAGCTGCCGGAGCTGATGGTCACTGCCATTCCCGTAGGCGTCTTGTTTGCCGTGCTTATGGAGTTGGGCAGAATGGCCAGGGACTCTGAGTTGACTGTTGTTCAAGTCTCAGGCAGGAGCTTGGCTCGTGTCTCAGCACCCTTGGTGATACTTGGCATAGCTGCTAGTATCATCACGTACGGCCTCAACGAGTATGTGGTGCCTGAGACGAACCACAAGTCTCAGCAGATAATTAGAGAATACATCCTCAAAGATGTCATGCCTCCTGCTGAGCAAGAGATATTCTTCAGAGGGACGGACGACCGGTACTTCTACCTCGGGTACGTGAACCGCAGCACTATGCGAGTGCAGGACATCCTGGTATTTGAGCTCGACGGGTCCAAGCCGAGCAAGGTGATCTATGCAAGCAGCGGCACCATGGGGCCGGTCGCCTGGGAATTGCAAGACGGCGTCATTCAGGAGATGGATTCGCAGGGCTTCACTGTTTCGCAGATTAGGTTTGACAGGATGTTGTACACAGTTGAAGACGAGACAGGCGTGTTCTTGGGAGAACAGCGTACTACGACTGAAATGAGCCGAGCTGATATTCGTGAGATCGTCGAGGTGTACAGGGCTAGCGGCATCGACCTGCGGTCTTTTCGGGTTGACTACGAGTTTAAGCTGTCCTTGCCGTTTGCCGCGGCCGTTTTCGCAGTTGTGGGTGCCGGGTGCAGCCTGGGTGCGAGAAAACACGGACGTTTTTACTCTCTAACTGTCAGTGTTGCTCTTGCTTTCGCATATTACGTCATCTCGGCTGTGCTTAGGTCACTTGGCAACGAAGGGTTGCTGTCCCCCGCAGCAGCTGCGTGGGCAGCCAACGCGTTTTTTGGCGCCCTAGGGGTGGGGTTGATTGTGCGAGGAGACCGTTTAGTATGACTGCAGGTAAGCTTGCGACTGCCTTGGCTAGGATACAGGCCGGCTTGCTGGCCTTGTTGTTGATAATCCTAATATCGCAGATAGTCGGTGCAGAATCCGTGACGATTGGGGGCAGCGAAGCCGTTGGTACTGTTGAGCGGCTCTTGATGACCGGCGGAGTTGTAGTCACTCACGACGAGTGGACCCTCCAGGGAGATACTGCTGTCTACGACAAATCGGCGTCTACGTTTACCGTGAGTGGAAACGTTCAACTGATGACGCCTGATGGGACGTTCTCCGGAAGCAAGGCGGCTTACAATTGGGCTGACGGCAGAGTGGTTTTCGACGATGGGGTGTTGGAGACTACTGTCGCCGGATCCAGTGAGCCTGTGCTCATAAGGGCTGCAATGATAACCATCGACGATACGTCCGCGCTGTTTGATGCCTCTATTGTCACTGCATGCGATCTAGAGGAACCGCACTGGTACTTGAAGTGCGGCTCGGCGGAGCTTCATCCATCCGACAAGCTCGTACTGCGCAGGGTTACTTTCTACGAGGCCGGAATGCCGCTGTTTTGGTGGCCATACTTGGTGCTTCCTTTAGGTGAAGGCAAGCTTCCGCAGCTCCCAGTGATAGGATACACCGCGGAGACCGGCCTATATGCCTCGGTCTCAACGAGGTACGGCGATGAGTCCTCCGGAGGCACTCTGCAGCTCGATGTGCAGCAGAAGGCTGGCATGGGCGCAGGCTTGAAGCACGACATGCGACTGTCGGAACAGTTGACTGCAACCGGGTCGGCATACTTATTCAGGTATTGGGTAGGGGAGTCATACTGGGCGGAGATCGCGGGCGGTTTGTCCGGCAGGATCGTCAACGGGATGGAAGTGTCGGCTAGCGTATCTTACAGGCCTTATCTAGAACGCGGCAGCCTAAGCAAGGACGAAGTGCGTGCAAAGGCCTCTATCAACTACTCGCAGAGCAGGACTGAGCTGTCAGCTGCCTACGAGCTGATCGGGGCCACCTTGCCCTTGGGATTTGCTTCGCAGTCTCTTGGTGGATCCATTAAGCATTCACTGTCTGAGCGAGTGGAACTCGAGGCTCGTACCTCTATAGTTGACAAATCGGGGTATGGATCGGATTCCACAACAGTTGACGATATCGTCGTCAACTACTCCGCAAAGCTCAAGTCCAATCTGGAAAGAGGTACGGTGGGCGTACTGCTTGAAGACTGGACTGATTACACGGCTTCCACCTATTCGATTGCTCGCAAAAAGCGGCTTGTCAAGGCGCCTGAGCTGTCACTTCAAGGGTTGGATGTTAGGGTCCCATGGACGTCGCAGCCGCTAAGACTTGACGTGTCGGTCGGCAACTACAGCTACTGGCCAAGCGGTTCTGCAGACCCCAATACAGGGTCCAGAGTGCTGGTCAATGCACGCCAATCAGCTACACGTGTGGTCGAATCCGAGAGGTTTGCCCTCTCGTACTCGCTCGCTGCTGGGTACAGACGCTATGGATCCGGGGACCAACTGGCTTATGTTGCTCCGCAGGCAACCGCGGAGACGACCCACGAGCGGCTCAAGGCTACCTTGACTTATGGTTTGACTGAGGTATACGGGCACACACCGCTGGTCTTTGATGAGGTCAAACATGCCAGCAAGCTCACTCTGAACACATCGTACGGGGTAGGGCATGTGACCGCGACTGTGCAGTCCTCGTACGACTTCAGCGCCCAGAAGTTCGACCCGGTTGCCTTTTGGTTGCGGTACAGCCCTGATCAAAAGCTGGCTCTAGACTTGTCATACAGCTATGACATAACCAATCGGAGACCGTATTCGATGGTTCTGCGCTATGATGACAGGCGAGACGAAAACAAGACATTGCGCATGGGGGTCAATTATAGCCTCGAGTCAATGTCTGTAAAGAGAGCCGAAGCCGAGATCAGTTACAAACTGACAGATACGCTGAAGCTGGCAACAGCCGTTTCTTACGACGGTGAGAAGAACCAGTGGAATAGAGGGGACGTAGCGCTTATAGCAGATTTGCACTGTCGGGAGGTTGGCCTTCGTTACGACATAGGCCAGGGCCGGGTGTGGCTCGAATACAGACTGTACGCGTTCCCGAGCGAGCCTGTGAAACTCGGGCTGGGTGACGAGGAAGGCGTTCTTCTCGAAAGCAGTCTGTTCACTGTGGAGTAATGAGAGGACTGAGGCTGCAGTTTATGAGTTTCTTGTACAAGAAGCTGGTACCTCTAGTGATATCGTTCATACTCGTTGCAACTGTAGCTGTGTTCGTCTTGAGGACCGCAGACGACGTGATCGATGAGCCGAAAGAGGCTGACGTTCCTGAAGAGGACCTGCTTGCCCACTCTGTCGAAATATGGCACTTCGACCCCAGTGGCCGCAAACAGTGGGAGGTCGTTGCAGATTCGGTCGCTGTCGGTAAGGAGACTGTCTACAGAGGAATCAGCGAAGGCAGGATCTATACTGAAGACGGCACCCTGGTGTTTCAGGCTGACGAGGTGGTCGTTGACGAGTCCACTGGCGATCTGAGGATCTCCGGCAATGTCATCGTAGTGGATGATAATGGAGCCAAGCTGCAAACCGACGCAATCACATACGTTGCAGCGGACGGTATCATTTACTGTCCTGAACAAGTCTTTGTGGAGTCGGATAGAGCGACTGTGTCCGCAGGTTGTATGGTGTGGGACACTGAAACAGGAGTGGTCGAGATGTCCGGCACGGTGGAGGTGGTGTTGGAGTCGGGAGGGACTGTTGAGGCAGAGAGTTTGGTTCACAACACCAAAGACGGTTCGAGCAGTATGAGCAATTTCAGATACATAGGCATAGATCGGTAGGGGGTAGTAAATTGAGATTTATGCGCTTTGACAGGCTCGCGTTGGTCGCGGCTGTGGCTGCGGTGACAGTCTTGTGCGTCTGTTGGCCTTGTCAGGCTCAAAGCCGTTGGACTGTCGACGGTTCGTACGCAACTAGAACCGAGGGAGACAACTACGTCGTGATACACGATATGGTGCTTGTAAACGACGAGGAGGGCATTACAGTTACATGCGGGTTGGCGAACTACTACGAGAACGAACGCGTTTTCGAGTTCTTGTCGCGTGTCCGTGTGGTTCAGGGCGAGACAGAAATACAAGCTGACTCCGGTTCGTTCTATCTGTCCGAAAACCGCGGGCACTTCGTCGGTGCAGTTTCGTTCGTTAAGGCTGCGACTGACGACGACCCAAACGACATCAACTTGACCTGCGAGGAGCTAAGCCTTAATACAGAGACCGAGTCATTTGTTGCAAAAGGGCAACCTGTCTTGCGACAGATAGACGAGAACGGCGAAGAGACTGTGGCTTCTGCTGACCTGATCGAGTACGACGGCGCTGATGGCTTTGTAAGTCTGTCAGGCAACGCAGTGATGACTACCGCAGACAAGGGCATCTCTGCGAGCAGTATCAAGTTTGGCCTGCGCAACGATGTCTTGGAGCTCAAGGAGTTTACGATGAACATAGTCTTGGAGGGCCAAGAGGCGCAGGAGTAGCCTGGACAGTTGCATTCTGTGTCAGCCCTTTGTGTCACTAAACACCAAGTCTTCTGATGGTTTCCCCCTCCTCTACGAATTGTATCCAGGGTTATAGCTGGGATTATGCTATGATTGCTCTGGAGTATACCAATTCGCTTGAGGAGGGGTATTCATGTACTCACTGTTTGCGGGTGAGTTCAGAAAGGACGTCATCCGTGCGGTAGTGGTCGCTGTCGTAGCTGCGTCAATAGTCGCGTCCGTGGTCGCTCTCGCAGCTGACCGTTACTTCGGAGACACTGTTTCCGGCCTGATCGGTGAGTACGGTGAGTATGATCTCCAGCTGATAGTCAGAGAAGACATGGCTGATACAGCACTGGAGCAGATCAGGGCCATAACGGACGACAAGTACAGCGGAGTGCGGATCAAGGAGAGCATCTCGCTTTCGGGCAGGACATATGTGCTGGTTGGCCTTCCCGACAGCATGAGAAATGCTGAAGACATCCGCGGGTTTCCTGTACAGTTCGTCAATGTCCCCGGTTACTTGGGTTACGGGGTGATGATAGAACCAAGAGTTGAGATTACCGGCATAGACTCACCCGATGTTCGGGAAATGCTGATTCGCAGGTGCGAACAGGTCCCGGGGGTTTGGTTCGCGTTCGAACACCACGGGAACGTCGCTATTGTGTTTAGAGACTCAAACGTGATAGAGCAAGCAACTGAGACGATATCACAACTGCTGGACAGCTACACTCTTGTCGATGTCAGGTTTCCCATGTCAGGGCAGATAGATGACCTGCGCGCAGTAGAAGAGCAGATGGCTGCGGCGATCGCTGAGAGGTTCGGAGAGAGGGAGATGATACCGTCCTCGACGATCAAGGATGAGGGGCTGGGCGATCTGACCACTGCCCTGTCTGAGATCAGGCGGTTTCTTAGCTACTATGCAACCACTATAGAGATCACAGGTGTGGCCAAGGAGCTTGATATTGGACAGCACGTGGCACTGACCGCCCGCGATGAGAGCAGCGAAAACTCGCCTCAGATCATTGCAATGGTGATTGACGTCGGCGAGGAGAGTTACAAGGCAGTCGTTACTCAGGGCGAGGTTGTCGACAGACAGGAGTACAGTGTCTACGAGATAAGCGGCACTACTGCCGGCGATTGGCTGGGGCACGCACAGGCTGTCAGCGAGATAAGGAGACTCGAGCATTCACTTGACAGCGGCATCGAGCTTGTCGACGGGTTATCGGAGGCGGCAGAGGAGATCGACAGGTCAATAGCTGCTGTAGGGCGTCTTGTCGACAACTACTGGAACCTGATTGCAAGCCTCCACAGTGTCAGACAGAATCTTCAACAATTTGAATCATTGATGGATTCGCCTCACGCAAAGGCGTTTTACATGTCACACGCAGATCAGCTTGTATCGGCGTTGAAAAGGGCGAAGAGCTTGGTCAATGACGTCAGTGCCGGGCTATCCACAGTCAGTATTGCAGCTTCAGCTGTGCCGATTGAGGAGAGCACTTCGCAAGGCTTGACTAAGGCGGTCGCAACTCTGCAGCAGTGGCAAGATACGCTGTCGGGCTACGGTGCAAGTATCGACGCTTTGACCTCCGTTCTCGAAGACGGCAACCAGGCACAAGCATTTGTGCGCGAGCTTGCAGGTATGACCGAGTCTGCGCTTGAGGCGCTGTACAGCCTGGAAGTGGATCAGTTTGTCGATTTGCTGGCCGGCTTGTCCTCAAGTCTGGATTCGATCAGTGATGTTGACATGGAAGCGATATATTCAGAACTTGTGCACATCAAGGAGTCATTGCCTGCGCTGGACGATGAGGAAATTGGGAGATCGATCAGACTGATTGACAGCTACCTGGGGGGACAGGTGATTCCGGGGGACAGAGTTCAGTTGGTCATATCCGGGGATCTGCCGGAGGAATCCGTAAAGCAGGTGGTCAGACGTGAACTCAAGGAGCAGAAGCCTGTAGTGACTGTATCATCTCTCGGAACCATTCAGCCGGGCGTGAGGACGCAGGTGCTGCGGGTACTTGGAGAAGTCAGAGCAACAATCGCCGCGCTTGCAGCTCTGGTCTTGACGGTCTTGATCTTGTTGCTAGACCATTCAGCAATCATGACAGTGCTAAAGAAGACTGACGCGCGGCGGTCTGTAGCGGGAGGGAAAAAGGTGCGTTTAGGCCCCGTTTATGCAGGCTTGCTCGGGGCGGTTATCCTCTCGGCTACCATGGTCGGCGCTAAGGGCTCAATACCCTTTGTCGGGCCTTGGGCTGTCTTCTTCATCGGGGCAGGCATAGGCCTTTGCATTTATGCGTTGGCAGATAGGGTCAGTCCGGTCAACCTGGACGAGGTGGCGGCGGGAGTAGCGATGGGACTGCCCTACCATCAGGTCATGCGCGACATTGTGATTCCTTCAGGACGACCCGGTTTGATGAGCACTCTCAACAAGTTTGAGGTTTCGCTGTAGGGAGGGAGGACTCATGCTCAGTGTCAGAGGCCTTAGCAAGAGGTTTGACGACAAGCAGGTCTTGGACGGAGTCAGCTTTAGTGTGGACAAGGGAGAGACCCTGGTCATAACCGGTCCCAGCGGATCAGGGAAGTCAACAGCTCTGCGCTGTATCAATCGCTTGGTGGAACCTGATTCGGGTACAATACTCGTGGGCGGGCTTCCTATTTGTGAGCTCGACAGCGATGAGTTGGTTGAGGCGCGGCGCAAGATCGGGTTCGTATTTCAACGTTTTAACCTGATCGAAAGACTGACCGCCCTGGAGAACGTCGCACTTCCGCTACTGGCTAGAGGAGTGCCGAAGGACGATGCCCTAATCAAGGCGGCTTCAGCTCTAGAACGCGTCGGCCTGACAGCTGACGCGAGTAAGCTGCCAAGCGAGATGAGCGGCGGCCAGCAGCAACGGGTGGGGATAGCGCGGGCGCTTGTAGGCGACCCAGAGGTCATGCTCTGGGACGAACCGACCGCATCGCTGGATCCTATCCTGGCAGGAGAGATCTTGGACCTGATGCGCGAGCTGGCTTGTGAGCACGGTAAGACCATGGTGATGGTGACTCACGAGGTAAGGTTTGCACTTGAGGTCGCGGACAGGGTCGTGCTTCTTGAGTCCGGCCGGGTAGTCGAGCAAGGCACGCCGCAGGAGGTTTTCTTGAGCCCAGCCACGGCACTGGGAACTCTGTACGGCAGGCTGGTGAATTAGGTTAAGGTGCGTTGGCAGGTTGTTCGGTAGATGAGTGTCGTAGGTGGAGTCTAGAGGATATTGAGTGTATTCGTCGAATGTCGACAGGAGGTCTTGTTGAGCCTCGTTTTGGGAGAGACTGTATGGCCACTCAGAAGACTTTGAAGGACAGCGTCGTGCTTCGAGGCATCGGCCTGCACACCGGTATTGAGGTTACCGCACAGTTGAGCCCTGCAGATCCGGACAGCGGCATTGCCTTCGTCCGCTCTGACGTAGAGGGAGACAACGTTATACTTGCAAATCCGACTAATGTCGTAAGCACGGACAGAAGCACGGTCCTTGGCTTCAACGGAGTATGCATCCACACTGTCGAACACGTTATGGCAGCCCTCTATAGCGAGGGCATAACCAACTGCCGGATAACAGTATCTGCCGGTGAGCTGCCGATTCTTGACGGCAGCGCAGCTCCGTTTGTCGAGGCCATTCGCGACGCGGGCTGTGTAGACCAAGGCATCCCAGCCCGCGTGGTGCGCGTGACTTCTCCTACGTTAGTAGAGCAGGGATCCAGTCTCATAGCTGTCTCTCCGAGTGACGTGTTTTCTGTCACTTTCGTAGTATCATACCTAGGGACGCCTGTCGGGGTCCAGATAAGCGAGTTTACTGAGGGAGTAGACGATTTTGCTCAGGCAATTGCTCCAGCACGAACACTTGGGTTTTCGTGGGAGGTAGAAGAGCTACTGTCCAGAGGCTTGGCGCAGGGGGCCAGCCTTGAGTGCGCAGTCGTAGCCGATCACTCCGGGTATCTGACTGACCTCAGATTTGCCGACGAAGTTGCACGTCACAAGATACTGGATACAGTTGGCGACCTGTATCTCTTGGGAGTTCCCAGAATGCGAGTGGTGTGCGTAAGGAGTGGTCATCGGTTGAACAACGAGCTTTGCCGAAAGCTCCTCTCAGAAGGCCTTATCGATTGCTCACGGTAGAGCCGACTGCGCCGGACTGCTTAGGAGGGCGTTGTATGTACGAGGTCCCCATGGATGTTAGTGCTATCAAGGAGATCCTGCCTCACCGCTACCCGTTTCTCCTGATCGATCGGGTAATCGAATTGGAACCGGGAAAGCGGGCTGTTGGGATTAAGAACGTCACGGCTAATGAGAACTATTTCAGCGGTCACTACCCGGATATGCCAATCATGCCGGGAGTGTTGATCCTTGAGGCGATGGCTCAGCTTTCTGGTATAGCCTTGATGACGTGCCATCCGCTTACACCTGACATGATCCCCTTGTTTGCGGGGGCGGACAGAGTGAGATTCAGAAAGGCTGTTGCACCTGGAGACCAACTGCGTCTTGAGACTGAGGTGGAGAAGGTCCGCAAGCGCATGGCAAAGGTCAAGACGTCTGCGTTCGTAGAAGGCGATTTGGTAGCTGAGGGAGTCCTTGCTTTCGCGTTTATGGATCGCAGTGAACAGTAGGCCGTCAGGTTGCTGCAGAAGATGGGAGGTCGGTTAATGAGCGCAAGCGATGGATTGACGCGTCCGACGAGAGTGCACCCGACAGCAGTTGTCGCTCCCGGTGCTCAACTTGGCCAGGGCGTGGAGATCGGCCCACATGCTGTCATCGGTGAGAACGTGTCAATAGGCGATGGAACTGTCGTAGGGCCGGGAGCGGTGATCGAGGGATGGACTACGATAGGTAAGAACTGCCGTGTCGGTACAGGTGTCTGTCTTGGAGGCCGTCCTCAAGACTACAAGTACAAGGGAGAAAAGACGTTCCTAAAGATTGGCGACAACAACGACATCAGGGAGTACGTCACCATGCACCGGGGAACCGCTGATGGCAGAGGCGAGACTGTGGTTGGCAGCGGTTGTCTGTTCATGGCGTATTCTCATGTTGCGCACGATTGCGTTGTAGGCGATGGCGTCACGATAATCAACAGCGCTCAGCTAGCAGGGCACTGTGTTGTCGAGGACTACGCTGTCATTAGCGGCCTTGCGGGCGTCCATCAATTCTGTCGCGTCGGCAAGATGGCCATGGTCGGCGGTATGACTAAAGTTGTAAAGGACGTCCCTCCATTCATGTTGGTAGATGGAAACCCTGCAAGTGTAAGGGGGATCAATGTAGTCGGCCTGCGAAGGCACAACGTCCCCCCGGCCGTCAGAGAGCAGATTAGGCAGGCATACCGCATCCTCTGCAAGTCCAGGCTTTCTGTATCTCATGCGATCGAGCGAATGATGGAAGAACTGCAGAGAAGTCCTGAAATAGACCATTTGATCGATTTCCTGAGGTCATCGGCTCGGGGTATCATGAGATGACCAACTGCAGATCAGGTGGTCTGCAGATTGCCTGGTTGGGGAAGTCGATATGAAACTTGCGCTGTGTTGGCTAGGCGAAACTATGTTACCGTCTAGCCTTTCAATTGAGGGTGAGGCCGATGAGTACACTGGCATTGTTTGCTGCTTCCGGTAGACTTCCTCTGCTACTCGCCGAGGAGGCGTGCAGGCAGGGGTACAAGCTGATAGCCTTTGGCGTTACTCCCATGGTAGAGGCAGGCGTGAGGCGGTTCGCAGACTGCTACTTTGAGATCGGGCTTGGACAGCTTCAGCGATCGATAGACATCTGCAAGGCACATGGCGTATCTGACATAGCGTTTGCCGGGAAGATCGAGAAGAAGGCTCTGTATGGCAGCCTGGATCTTGATGATCGTATGCGGTCTGTCTTTGCGGCAGCCGGAGGATTCGGAACCGACGAACTAATGAGAGCATTGGTTGCAGAGTTTGAATCAGAAGGGTTTGCAGTGATTAGCCAGATCGACCTTGGATCTGCCTTCCTCGCCAGGAAAGGCGTTATGACTTCTCGAAGCCCCAGCAATGAGCAGATGAGAGATATCGAGTGGGGACTTGAGGCGTTGCGAGTCATGGGGCCCCTCGATATCGGCCAGTCAGTTGTAGTTAAGCAGCGAGTCGTAGTTGCTGTGGAGGGCGTGGAAGGAACAGACCAGGCTATACTTCGCGGAGGTTCGCTGGCAGGCGGAGAGGCCGTGGTTGTAAAAACCCCAAAGCCGGGCCAGGATCTTCGGTTTGATGTCCCGACTGTAGGTGAGCGGACAATACTGTCAATGCACTCGGCCGGGTGTTCGGTGCTTGCAGTTCAAGCTGGATCGACGTTCATCCTTGACCAGGACAGGGCTGTTGAGCTTGCAGACAGGTGTGGCATATGCATCATAGGCGTGTAACCACAGTCGGCCTTGAAGTGACTTCTTCCTGGAGGTGGGTTCGTGTCGTATAGAGTTGCGGTCATCGCCGGCGAAGCGTCCGGGGACATGCACGGCGCAGCTCTTGCCCAAAACCTCAGGTCGCTCGATCCCGACATAGTGCTTGAGGGTATTGGCGGCGAGCGGATGAGAGATGCCGGAGTCCGTACGTGGCATGATCCAACCAGGTTGAGTGCAGTCGGCCTTGTTGAGGTCCTTGGCAAGATCGTGACATTCAAGCGGCTCTTTGACGCAACACTCAAGTCCATAATCGAGATGCGCGCCGACGTTGTGGTCCTTATCGACTATCCGGGGTTCAACATGAGATTGGGCGAGCGGCTGCATGCACTAGGGATACGGTGCGTGTATTTCATTCCACCCACTGCCTGGGCTTGGGGCAGAAAGCGTGCAAACAAGGTTGCCGCGTTTGCCGACAAGGTGCTCTCTATATTCCCATTTGAGGTTGATGTCTACAAAGGCGCCGGAGCTGACGTGGAATTCGTAGGCCATCCGCTTCTTGATCAGATCGACCGAACGTCCGTTTCGGAGGGCGGGCGAACGACTAGAGAGGGCACGAGAGTCCTTGGGCTCTTTCCCGGTAGTAGAGGCCAGGAAGTGGATGCTTTGCTTCCTACGATGCTGCAGTCCGCCAGGCTGATCCTTGAGCGTTTCTCCGACGTAGAAATAGAGCTTTCTGTAGCTCCAACAGTTGACCGTAGCCGTGTGGTCAAGCACGTGTCGGATTCGGGGCTCAGCGTTAGGTTTCACACAGGCAACGCCACTTCACTGATGCAACGCTGCTTCTGCGGAGTGGTAGCCTCCGGGACTGCCACACTCGAGGCGGCACTCATAGGTATGCCTATGGTGATCGTTTACAAGGTCTCGCGGTTGACAGCCGCGATATACCGAAGGTTGATCACAGTTCCCTCTGTAGGGTTGCCCAACATCATCTTAGGCCGTCGTGGAGTACCTGAGCTCATTCAAGAGGACTTCACTCCTGTGCGTGTAGCTGATGAGGTCATTCGGTATTGCTCTGACTCAGAGTACTACGATCAGGTCGTCTCAGACCTTGCTTCTATCAGGGGCCTGCTCGGTGAGCCGGGGGCGGCTCGCAGAGCAGCTGAGGCCGTCTTGTCAGTAGTGCGTGGCGGCAACGGGGAGGTGGCTGGTCGGATTGAGGCCTGAAGTCGTCTTCTTTTCCAACGGACCCGGTGAGGTCGCCGGATGGCTCTCTCCAGTGTTGCGCTGTCTCTGCTCGAATCCAGCCTCTAGGCCGAGATTAACTGTGATGGTGCCTCCATGTGACTTCGCCAGCGGCCGCGAGGCCGGCCTGATAGAGAGCAAGTTCGAGGTCGATCAGATCGTCGATCCTCGCAAGTACCTGAGGTCGCTTCTGCTTGGCCCACGCGCCTCAGGCCTTGTATTTGAGTCTAGACGCGGCGTAGTCGTCCATCTTGGAGGGGACCATTTTCAGTCAGGCCTTATGGCAAAGAGATTGGGATTTGCGGCTATCGCGTACACTGAGGGTAAGATGCATCACAGGCACTTTTTTCAGCTTATAGTTACTGATTACATTGAGTCCAAAAAGAGACTGGTTGCGGCGGGCGTGCCTGAAGAGCAGGTGGTTGTCATCGGCAATTTGATGGTTGATGCGGTCGCTGTCCACTGTGACCGTTCGTCCATTGCCCAATCAGCAGGCCTCGACCTGAGCTCGCCTGTGGTAGGCCTTCTCCCCGGCAGCAGGCCCGGGTGGCTGGACCTCACTCTGCATCTGTTCTTGGCAGCCGCAGATCTCGTTGCTGCAGGCAGTGGCGAGATTCAGTTCATACTGCCCCTCGCACCGACGATCACCTGGGAGGATGTTGCAGCTACAACAAAGCGGTTGGGAGTATCGCTCGTGGTAGGCAGAACTGGCAATCATTCCTCCGATAGCCGATGGGGTCACATAATCACCAGTAGCGGAACAAAGATCGCCGTAGGGGCGTCTAACAGGTATGATATAATGAACTGCATGGACGTGGCTGTCACTTTGCCCGGGACAAACACAATGGAGCTTTCGGCACTGGGTATTCCGATGGTGGTGGTTGTCCCTTTGAACGAGCCTCGGAAAATCCCGCTTGAGGGACTTGCCGGCCTTATCGGCGGGATCCCGGTCGTCGGGCCTTTGGTCAAGTCGAAGGCAGTGAGCAGGCTGGCACAGAGGACTACGTTTGCATCTCTTCCAAACCGGAGGGCGGGCGAGCATGTAGTCCCAGAAGTCATCGGGCGTTTGACACCCCAGGACATAGCAGGGCCGTTGCAGGAGTTGCTGCACTCGCCAAGTGAGCGCGAGCGGATTGCAGAGCGCCTGAAGGAGATAGCCGGGCCTCCGGGCGCAGCCCGCAGGCTGGCTGACCTGATCATGGACAGATTTGCGTCTCCTGGCAATAGCTGATACCCGGAAAGGAGTGAGCACGATGAGCACAACCAAGAGAGTAGTGAAATGCCTCTTGCCCTATTGGTTTCATATACTTCTGCTACTCTGCTGCGTGGCGGCTGTCACTGCAGCCACTCTCATCGTGCCGACCAAGCTGGGAGAGCTGTTCAACGTGATTCAGGGGTATGCGTCTAGCTCTGCTACAGGTTCTGAGGCTGCCGACAGTCTCAGGCTGCTGAACGTGACTGCACTCACGGTTGTCGCTGTGTACGTAGCCAAATCAGTCTTCACCTATGGTCAGACTTATCTGTCGTACTTCCTCGGTCAACGGGTTGCTGTTGATCTCAGAGACAAACTATTCAGGCACGTTCAGAGGCTGTCGATGAGCTTCCACGAGCGGCAGAGAAGCGGCGAAATCGTCTCGCGGTTTACGAACGACGTGTCCGTCATTCAGAATGCCCTGATCAATGGAGCCACAGACCTTATCTCTCAGACCGCGGTATTGGTCGGTGCTTTAGTCCGGGTTTTCCTGCTCAACTGGCGTTTGGCACTGTTGATGGTGGTGATGATGCCTCTTGTGACCGGCCTTGTAGGCAGGCTTGGCAAACGCGTTCGCACTCTGACCTCACTGGTTCAGGCAAAGATTGCAGATGCCACTTCGATACTGCAGGAGACTTTGTCCGGAATCCGCGTTGTCAAAGCGTTTACTATGGAGGACCTTGAGATCGAGCGGTTTGCACGCGAAAACGAGAACGCGTTCGAACTCGGCATGAAGAGCGCTCGCATAGGAGCTTCGATGGTTCCTGCAATCGAGATGCTCGCTGTGGTAGGACTCTCATTTGTCTTGTGGCTTGGAGGCAGAGAGGTCCTCGCAGGTCGTTTGTCCATCGGAGATGTGATTTCATTCCTGTTGCTCATTGCAGTAGCTGCCGCCCCGTTGAGCAATCTGAGCCGGATATACCACGGGATGCTGCAGGGTTTGGCAGCGTCGGATCGGGTGTTCGACATCCTGGATCTCGAATCAGAGATCGCTGACGCTCCCGGAGCTGTCGAGTTGAAATCGATCAGGGGTGCAGTCGAACTTGACAACGTTGTGTTCGGATATGGCGACGGCACCCGCGCACTTGACGGAGTCAGTGTTTCTATCAAACCAGGCCAGACAGTCGCACTTGTTGGCCCGAGCGGTGCAGGAAAGACTACGTTCGCCAATCTGATCCCCAGGTTTTTTGATCCTGACGAAGGTGTTGTCCGAATCGACGGTGTGGATATCAGAAATGTGAAGATCGAGTCTTTGCGCAAGCAGATAGGCTTGGTTCCACAGGAGACAATCCTGTTTGGCGTGAGCGTGCGGGAGAATATAGCTGTTGGCAATCGCCATGCCAGCTTTGCTCAGATAGTGCAGGCTGCGAAGGCCGCGTATGCACATGATTTTATCATGAAGCTGCCCCAAGGTTATGAGACCCAAGTCGGAGAGAGGGGAGTTACTCTATCCGGAGGGCAGCGTCAACGTATTGCGATAGCCAGGGCGATCCTGAGAAATCCTGCTATATTGATCTTGGATGAGGCCACTTCTTCACTGGACACCGAATCAGAGAAGCTTGTTCAGGCTGCAGTGGACAACCTACTGAAAGGCAGGACCACGTTTATTATAGCTCACAGGCTGTCAACGATTATCAACGCAGACCTAATACTGGTCATGGACAATGGCAAGATTGTCGAGAGCGGGTCTCACGAAGAGCTGATACGGCAGAGAGGCCTGTATGCTCGTTTGTATGCTGCCCAGTTTAGCAGGCCAGAGGTGGTCTAGACGCTACGGAGCGTGTATGCATGTGATCCTTGTTTTGAGTAACGGGTATGGAGAAGACTTGGTTGGGGCCCGCATAGCTTCTGAACTCAGGCGGGCTTTGCCTGGTAGAGAGGTGGTGGGCTTCCCCCTGGTCGGCTCATTTGGCACTTATAGGCGCCAGGGTTTGAGGGTTGTCGGGTCGTCTCAGATGATGCCTTCTGGAGGGTTTGCCAGGACAAGTGCGCGTTCTCTCTTCCGGGACCTGCGTGCGGGTTTGCTTGGATGCCTGAAGCAACAGGTGTCAGAAATGAGGGCCTTGTCTCGGCAGGTAGAACTCACTGTCTGTGTGGGCGATGTGTTTTTGCTGTGCCTGTCGTCGTTGGGCCGCCTGCCCAACAGGCTTCTCGTTGCCACAGCCAAGTCTGAGTACATCAGCGGGCATGCCCAGGCAGAGGTATGCTTGATGAGGCGATTGGCTGAAGCAGTAGTGGCACGGGATCAGCTTACGTCAGACGCACTCAATAGCAAAGGAGTTCGTTCCTTGTATTTTGGCAATTTTCTTATGGATGTTATAGAGCGCTCCGGCGATTATGTTCATCCGTACAGCTGCGAATATCTAGTTTGCCTCTTGCCCGGCAGTAGGAACGACTACCCAATGAACCTTCATGACATGCTCAAGTGTCTCGAAGCTCTGCCCTCAGCGGATGATCTGGGTTTCGTGGCAGCACTGGCCCGAGCTCCTGGTGAAGAGGAACTGAGTGCTACTCTGCCTGGTGATACCTGGTCATATGTTCCTTGCTCCGGCAAGAGCGACGTTGGACATGTGGGAGACTTTGTCTGCATGAGGCCTGACAAACCGATTGGCCCCAGAGTTGCAGTGGTTTCAGGCAGGTTTGGCGATGTAGTAGCTGCCAGCGACTTGGTAATAGGGATGGCAGGGACAGCCGTGGAGCAGGCTGTCGGCCTTGGAAAACCGGCTGTGACGTTTCCCGGAAGGGGCGCGCAGTTCACGACAGCGTTTGCCGCTGCTCAGAAGCGGCTGCTGGGCGATGCGGTCTGCCTGGTTGAGTCCTCTGAGCCCGGAGAGGTCGCAAGTGAGATTGTAGGTATACTCTCGGACAAGAGCCGATACTCCATGATGTCCAGTGCCGGAGTAGAGCGAATGGGCGGGGCCGGCGCCGCACGACGGTTTGTCGAGTACGTATGCGCATTGGATGGTGTTGTGGATGGCGCTTGAGGCTGTCAACCTGGTCAAGAGCTATCGCGGCAAACAAGTGGTCCGGGGCATATCGATTTCGCTGGCAGAAGGCGAGATTGTCGGCCTGTTAGGGCCCAACGGCGCAGGCAAGACGACTACCTTCTACATGCTGGTTGGCTTGGAACGGGCGGATTCCGGACAGATATTGATTGACGGCACAGATGTGCGGTCGATGCCCATTCACGCCAGATCTGGATTCGGATTGGGCTATCTCCCCCAGGAGCCGTCTGTTTTCCGTAGAATGACCGTTCGTCAAAACATCGTCTCCGTGCTGGAGATACAGGGAGTTCGAGAGCCAAGACGATCGGAGATAGCTGATGAACTGATAGCTGAGTTTGGTCTTGAGAGGGTTGCATCACAAATGGGATACTCTCTCTCAGGCGGGGAGAGGCGGAGAGTGGAGATCGCCAGGGCTTTGGCTACCTCACCGAAGCTGCTGCTCCTAGACGAGCCGTTTACCGGGATCGACCCAATAGCAGTAGCCGACATCCAGGACATCGTCATGCAGCTCAAGGCGAGAGGCATAGGCATCCTCATCACGGACCACAGCGTGAGAGAGACGCTCGCCATAGTGGACAGGGCGTACATCATGCACTCGGGTGAGATACTTGTTTCGGGCCCCGCCTCGGAGGTTGCAGACGACCCTGTAGCCAGGGAGTTCTACCTAGGCGATCGATTCCGTATGTGAGGTACTAGGCGAGCAGTTCTCTGGATACCTGTTGATTTGTATCTGTTGATTGCGTTTGGCAGGGGTGGCTTGGAGCATGCGGATATCCGATAAGTACATCCTTCGAGAAGCCATTGGGCCGTTCTTGTTCGGGGTGGCGGCCTTCACCGGTATATACTTGGCCACAGACATGGTGTTTCAGGTAGCGAGCCTCATCTCTAGGGGCACTGCCGGTGCCTCGGATATCGCCAAGCTGTTTTGTTACAAGCTGCCTGAAGTAACAAGGCTGACGTTCCCGATGGCCACCCTATTTGCGTCGCTGCTGAGCATGTCGAGGATATCCAGCTCCGGCGAACTTGTCGCCTTTCGTGCATGCGGCCTCAGCGTGGCTCGCCTGGTCCTTCCGGTGCTCGTGTTTTCCTTTGTGGTTTTCCTCTGCTCGTTGTTTATTGGCGAAGCGCTGGTTCCTCTGTCGTCGCACGCGGAGTTCCAGTTGACGAACAAGATACTAAACCGGACAGAAGCCTGGCTCAAAGGAGATGATCTGGTTCAGCAGCGCCGTTCGCCGGATGGGCTCGAATTGGTTCATATCGGCAGCCTGCGCGACGAGCTGATCAAGGATGTCGTGGTAGTAGAGATCCAAGACAGTGGCGAGATCCGAGTCACACGTGCAAATGAGGCTGTGTGGGACAGTACAGGTTGGTACTACCGCCAGGGCTCAACGGTGGTCGTCTCACCGGAGGGACGCAGTAAAGTGGTGCCGGGGGGCGAGGGCGAGGTATTGCCATCTACAACTGTGAAGTTCGAAGGCGTTTACAGGAAACTGCCTATCCAGGACTCGCCCAAGACCCTAGCTGCTGTGAGTCGAGATTCGCGGCCGGAGTCCATGACGTATTACGAACTCAAGATGAGGATTGATTCTCTGCGTGAGCGCGGAGTGTCCCCTGCTCGGATCCGTGAGGATGAGGTGGGCCTTCACACGAAGATCGCTCTGCCGTTTAGCAGCGTTGTTTTTGCACTTATCGGACTGCCTCTGGGCATACAACGCAACCGCACAGGCGGCTCTATTGGGTTTGGCCTGAGTATACTGATTATCCTGGTCTACTATGTTATAATGACTCTAGGCAGGGCTATGGGAGAAGGTGGTAGCCTTCCGCCCATGTTGGCAGCGTGGCTTCCCAACTTAGCAATTGGAGGGGTGGGGGTCTATCTCTTCGCTTCGGCAGACAGGTAAGTACACGCGAAGAGTGTGTGCAAATCGACTGAGGTGAGAACAAGTGTACGGAGCTGCACTGATCATACTCCTGATCCTTCTGGGAGGAGTGATCGCGTATGTCGGCGATGTAGTCGGCCGCCGCGTCGGCCGTCAAAGGCTGACCCTTTTTGGCCTTCGCCCCAAGCACACCTCTGTCGTTGTAGCAGTCATCACAGGCGTGATAGTCGTTGGTACGACTCTTGCTACCCTCATTGTCATTGACAATGATTTCCGCGAGATGCTATTGGACTACGACAGTGTAAAGAGCCAACTCGTGGCTACTCAAGGCAACCTATTTAGCGTCCAACAGGAGCTAAAGGGCGTACAAGATAGTCTCAGCGCCAAGCTCAAAGAGCTTGAAGCGAAGCAGTTGGAGATAGACGGTCTGCAGGCACAAATAGAGCCGCTGCAGCAGAGCATCGATAGACTCCAGGTCGAAATAGACGAGAAGACCAGGAAGAACGAGGAGCTTGAGAAGCTTAACAAGGACCTGGATCAGACCGTCAGAGACCTCGACAGTGAGGTCAAGGAAAAGGAAGAGGCCCTTAATGCAGCTGAGCAGAACCTGCGGATAGCAGAGCAGAAGTTCAACCAGGTCAATGCGCTCTACAACCGGACGTCTGAGGACTTGCAGACTGCGCAGGGCGAACTCAATCAGGCCAGGGCTGAGCTCAATCAGGTTAGGTCTGAGTTGGATCAGACCAGATCTGAGCTGGACGCGAAAAGAGCCGAGCTGGAGAAATCTCAGAGCCAGGCCGAGGAGCTTCGGAAGCAACGCGACCAACTGGAGAAACAGAGAGACGATCTGCAGAAGGAGCGCGACAGCCTGCAGAAGCAGCGAGACGAATTAACTAGAGACCGAGACTCTTTGATCAAGGAACGGGACGACCTGATCAGGGAGAAGGGCGATCTGGAGAAACAAGTGGAGTCATTGCGCGGCGACATCGAGTCTTTGCGGTCGCAGGTCGACTCGTTGAACGCTGACATCAGTGCGTTGCAAGAAGACAAGAAGCAGTTGAACGACGAGATAGAAAGGCTGAGGGGCGAGTATTTCCTGCTCAGTGAGACATACAGTCGGGCGAAGGAGAGCTTCGATACCCAGTACAGACTATTGGAGCATGGAGCGTTCCAGGGAGACATCTGGGGGATCAAGGGCTCACTAGTAGACAACTGGGTTGTGGGGCCGGGGCATGTTGACGTCCTAGATCAGCGCTTGGAGAACTTGGCGGCGAGAGTCAGAGAAGTATGGGGCAGAGGCCTTGAGGTATTGGAGCCTGACCTGAGCCGAGCCCGGTCTGCCGCAGCTGAGGCTTCTGACAAAGTCCTAGTGAGAGTCGTTCTTGCTGAGAACGTATATGCCAGCGAGCAGTTGACACCCGTAGTCAAGGTCAACATCCAAGTCAGGAATCGGGAGAGGCTGTTCCTGAAGGATGAGGTGGTAGCCTACGCTCAGTCCCCGATCGACCCGACTGAGAGCAACGCTCTAGAGATCATCGAGCTGATGGCTCAGATTGGCCAGGAAGCGAAGAAGAAGGCGATTGACCGCGGTATGTATGTGCACTTGGACGGTACGGTTGGTGTCGACACTGGGGACAGTGTCAACTCTGTGCTTCGAAAGGTAGTTGAGCTGTCAGTCCCTGTGAGGATTTTCCTCAGGGCTGATGAGGATGTTTACAACACTGATGGGCCCATCAAGTGGTCGTTCAGCTTTAGGCTGGAGAGCGATTGGCAGTCCAGATTTGGCAAGTATCTTGAGTAATCTAGGCCCGGCTCGGATGAGGCAGCATCGGGCAGATCGGCCTAGAGGCCCTCACGGCACAGTCATGCAACGAGAACAGGACCCTGACGTTGTACATTGGCAGAACGGGTCCAAGAATCTCAAGCGAGGAGGTGATGGGAGTGAGGACGTGCAGGGTTGTAGGTCGTTTGCTTGCATTCGGGCTGTCAGTTGTTGTTATTGGCCTTTGTTGTCAAAGCACTGTCATGGCAGACGTGGGTTTGAGTTTGCGTGTCAACCTATGGGAAACTGTGCCAAGTGATGACCCTGTTTACGAGGATCTGAGTAAACTCGCTGACCTCGGCATTATCAGGTTGCCCTCTCGCGCACAGACTAGCCTTCTCACCCGCTATGACATCGCAGACCTCATCTATCGTGCCGACCGGGAACTGAGGTCGAGGTCCGAGGAGACCGAGCTGTCGTTTGGTGACGGAAGCGGCCGCGAGATTGTGGCGGGTTTGAGAGAGGAATACGCAGCCGAGATCCAGTGGGTGAGCCGCAATTACACGAGCATGCTAGGCAATAATAGCGATCAAATAACTGACAAGTTAAGTCTTTCTGGAATAGCGGGTTTATCCGATCGAGAGGGAGTTTCGTCAGAGTTGCCCGGCTATAGAGGCGTGCCGATAACAGTGCCTGAGTTGCCACCCGCATCAGCGGTTGAGTCAGATCCTGAGGCGGACGTTTCATATAGTATTGATCCTTTGGTTATGCGTATTTCCGGCCTAGCAGTCAACGTGGCCGGTACCATTACACAGTTCGAAGACAGTGAGCACGGGTTTCGGAATATCTCTCAGTATTTGTTGTATCCAAAATCTGTACGCGGCTTGAAGTACCGCATTGATGCGTGGGCGGAGTCGTCTGGGTTTGAACTGCACTTAAGCCACGAGGGTATGACTTCCATGCCGAGACAGTCGGTTTCTGTGGACGCCAGTCAGTCAGAGGCGTCAGCCACTTATGAGATCAGTCCTTCGGTTAGGTTGGTCGCAGGTATGGTCGCAAAGAGTGATCAGGAAGGCTTTAAGTCGGAGAGCGGGGTAGGCCTGACCTTCCAGGTCGTGCCGCGTTATCTCTGGGCAAATCTCGGTCTCAATGTGAGTGATTCAGAGTCGTATGACATGTCCGGCCCGGACGATTGGCGTCGATTCAGAACTGAAATCGGGCTGAGCGGCCAGTACCCCATATCCAGCGAGGCTATGGTAAGAGCCGCCTATTCATACCTCAGGTACTCCAGTGCATCTGAGAGATCGCAGACTGTCTTGAGTACAGGAGTTGACTACACACCCCTGCCAGGAACTACTGTCTCAGCCGAGCTTGAAGTCAAGGATGACCCTGAGAAGGGGTTGTCAAGTGTAAAGGGGGTGGGATTGGGATACGAGATAAACCCCGATACCTCGGTGATGCTGAACCTTTTCCAGACAGAAGGGACAGGCGGCAGCGGAGAGACATGGGGTGCTGAGTTCCAATGGAAGTTTAAGTTCTAGGCGCTGCTCAAAGTGGTATTTCTTTGTCCGGCTTTGAAGGAATCAGAGGCTTGTCACAGAATTATTGTGTTAAGCGCAAGTACGAGTCTTCCCCTGTGGGGCTTGGCAGTCCTCTGCGGACGTCTTGCCAGGGACTTGGTGGTGCGAAGACTCGCCAGAGCGAGTAGGGCTCCGGGATGTGGTGGGCGGTCCCGGGTGCTACGATCTTACCGGCAACCGGCTGTTGACGTGCTTGAAACGTACGCATAGTGTGGACGGCGCGGTTTGCGGGTTGTAAACGATCTGCTAACGGTAGCTTTCAAACGAAGGGGAGGATCAGAGTATGAGAAAGTACATAGCCCCGCTTGTGGCCGTGGCTCTTATGCTGTCGTTTGCTGCCGTGGCCAGTGCCAGTCCGTTTCCAGACGTACCAGCATACCATTGGGCATACGACGCAGTAAGGGCTGTTGCTGATCTGGAGATATATGAAGGATATCCAGACGGCGAATTCAAGGGTGATGATCCCTTGAGCAGATACGAATCTGCTCTGGTTGTCGCTCGACTGTTGACCGTAGTTGATGCCAAGATTCGGAACGAGATCGATGCTGCAACCATCCAGGCAGGCGACGAGGACCTTCGTGAAGCCGTCACTAGGATTATTGTTGAGAGCGGTGACGGGTTAACTGGCCCTGAGGTTGAGGCGCGATTCGAGGAGTTCGTTGCGGCATTACAGGCGCTCAGGTCTGAGTTCTCGTCTGAACTCAGTACTCTCGGGGTGAGGGTCGATTCTGTCGACAGCCTGATCGCAGCTGCTCGTGCTGAGATCGCAGACATCAAAGACACGGTTGCGGCTCACAGCGATGCGCTCAGTCAACTTGACAGGCGTGTTGCCGAGTTGGAGGCGAGATCTGACGGCACGGCTTGGCTAGTATCTGGAGCAGATGTACCAGAAGAGGTAAGGCAGCAGGTCATCGAGACTCTCGTCGGAGACGCGGTGGCCACCAAAGAAGAAACCAAAGCCTCAGAGGCACGTCTCGAGGGCAAGATATCGAGCCTTGAGGGCCGCACAGATCAAGTTGAGTCTGTGATTGCTTCGCTGAAAAACGAGGATTCGACGCTCGACAACAGAATCGGCCTGCTGCGCATGAGAGCGGATGCGGCTGAGGATGCCATTTCAGAGATTAGGGACGAGTTGCGGGCGTTGTCGGACAAAGCCGATGCGACAGGGTCCAAGGTTTCAGAGCTCGATGCAGAGGTTGCTTCGCTGAAAGATCAAGATGTGACACTCAACAACAGGATCGGCCTGCTGCGCATGAGAGCGGATGCGGCTGAGGATGCCATTTCAGAGATTAGGGACGAGTTGCGGGCGTTGTCGGACAAAGCCGATGCGACAGGGTCCAAGGTTTCAGAGCTCGATGCAGAGGTTGCTTCGCTGAAAGATCAAGATGTGACACTCAACAACAGGATCGGCCTGCTGCGCATGAGAGCGGATGCGGCTGAGGATGCCATTTCAGAGATTAGGGACGAGTTGCGGGCGTTGTCGGACAAAGCCGATGCGACAGAGTCCAAGGTTTCAGAGCTCGATGCAGAGGTTGCTTCGCTGAAAAACGAGGATTCGACGCTCGGCAACAGAATCGGCCTGCTGCGTATGAGAGCCGATGCGGCCGAGGATGCTATCTTGGAGTTGAGGGGCGACTTCTCGGATTACACTGCTGCAAATACTGCAGAGATCGAAGATCTGAAGCAGAGACTCTCTGACGTAGAGGGCAAGTATGTCAAGCTAAACCAGAGCATAGGTTTGGCAGCCGTGTTGGCAATCGTTGCATACGGCATGACAAGGTAAACTAAACTAGACTCTCTGCTGCATGTTGCATCAGGTGCTGGTAGCGCAGCAGATGCACTGACTGAAGCTCCTGACAGGATGCCAGAGAAGTTTGTTGAGGCTCGGGGTCTGAGAGCTGAGGTTCTCAGGCCCCTTTGCTTGGTGGATACCTATGTGCGAATCCAACGAGACCCTGATTGTCGCTGTTGACCCCGGAAGGGAGAAATGCGGGTTAGCCGTGTTGACCCTCAGCGGCCAGGTGCTAGAAAAGGCTGTTGTGGCTCCTGACCTAGTGCCAAAGGCTATCATTGAGGCGTTGCAAGGTCGGGATGCAGAGGCTCTCGTTGTAGGAGACCGGACAGCTAAGCAGGATTTGATCAATATCCTTGGAGAATCATTGATAAGGCGGTTTCGCAAGGGAATCGTTGAGGTTGACGAGCACCTTTCATCGCTGGAGGGCCGCAAGCGCTATTTGGATGATCACCCACCTAAAGGGCTTTGGCGGTTGATCCCGCGGGGCCTCAGGGTCCCGGCCGAGCCGTTTGACGACTACGCTGCGGTCGTCTTGGCCGAGCGTTACCTAAGATCTAGACGTTCCTAAGGTGTAGACAAGCTGATGTAGTGCTGAGTCAGCTTGGAAATCCGAACTAGGATTTGAAAACACCACAATAGGGAGGTATAAACTCATGGCACTAGCTTTCCTTCCGGCGCGAATTCGGCGCAACCGGTCTCTTGTTGCGTTGCTCGCTGCATTCGTGTTATTGGCAACGTCGGTGTTGCCAGTGCACGCACAGGATCCTACGCACATTGATAGGCTCGAGAGGCTTTTGTATGGGCGAACATATACTGGGACCTATCTGGATCGTCTGACCAGACTCGAGAGAGACCTTTACGGTTCTGCGCGTGAGGGCTCTATCCCAACGAGAAGCGTTGACATCGAGTTTATGCTGTCCGACCGCTCGTCGGTTGAGTCCTTGTGGTTGCAGTTGCGGGCGATCGAATGGAAGAGCGGCCGGCCGATGAACGAGACGCACATAATGGATAGGCTTACTGCGATGGAGTTGTACGTATATGGTGAACCACAGACTGGACCGGTTGTGCCGAGAGTGAAAGAACTTGTCGATCTGTGGTTTGTCGGCGGCAGGATCCCCTTTCAGAAGGTGGATATCCCGTCTGGTACTCCGGTTGACTTAAGATTGGAGGAGGAAGTCTCATCCAAGACTGCCAAAGTGGGCCAAGTGGTCAAGTTGACAGTAGTCAACAACGTAGTTGTGGACGGCATACTGGTAATTCCAAAGGGATCCACTGCCGAACTCGTGATCACCGAGGCTCAGGCAGGGACGCGCGCTCTGATGCGGCAGGCCAAGCTGAATGTTGAGCTTAAGAGTGTCAAGGCTATTGACGGTAGTTCTCTAGCTATAGCACCCTTTGATCCTAACCGTGACCTGGGATTTGAGGATGTAGATCAAGAGGCTACGACGCAGTTGGCCATTGGCGCTAGTATTTTGGGTATGATTCTGCTGCCGCCTCTTGGAGCAGCGGCAGGACTCCTTGTTAAGGCCGACCAGCTTGTGTTATCTCAGGGTACAGTGATTCGTGCGGCAGTGATTGCCGACACCCAGGTCTTAGGTGTTGAGACAGTACCTTTGACGCGGTGAGCGTCTGGCGGGTGCTCCGAGTCTGTCAGAGCCTTTTCAGAGCAAACGCCAATTGACGGGGATAATACGTTGTGCTACTATCGGAGTTAGGTGTCCAGGACCTTGAGGAGTTGGTGCAATGTCTAGAGAACAAATCCGCTTTGTTACTGCTGAATCAGTTACAGAAGGACACCCTGACAAGGTGTGCGATCAGGTATCAGATGCGATACTTGATGCCCTGCTCGAGAAGGACCCACATGCCCGGGTGGCTTGTGAGGCTCTTGCCACTACCGGTCTTGTCATCGTCTCCGGGGAGATCACGTCAGACGCATATGTGGATATTCCAGGCATTGTCCGAAGCACGGTCAAAGAAATCGGCTATACTCGTGCAAAGTTTGGTTTTGATGGTGACACCTGTGCAGTGCTTTGCACGATCGATGAGCAGTCGCCCGATATTGCAATGGGCGTGAGTAAGGCACTCGAAGCAAAGACTGCCGGCGAATCTGCAGATGAGCTGGATTCCGTTGGCGCGGGAGACCAAGGCCTTGTTTTTGGGTATGCTACGGATGAGACGCCTGAACTAATGCCTATGCCCATAATGCTTGCTCACCGTATTGCCCGAAGGCTTGCAGATGTTCGCAAGAGCGGAGAGATCCCGTATTTGCGTCCGGACGGCAAGAGTCAGGTTACTGTAGAGTACGTCGGCGACGTGCCTGTTCGCGTGGATGCGGTAGTTGTCTCCGCCCAGCATGATCCGGATGTGGCTTACGACACGATCAAGACCGACATAATGGAGCGCGTCATCAAGGCAGTCGTGCCAGAGGAGCTCATCGACTCAAGGACCAGGTATTACATAAATCCTACTGGCCGGTTTGTGGTAGGTGGGCCGCTTGGAGACACCGGATTGACGGGCAGAAAGATCATAGTTGATACTTACGGCGGCGTGGCGAGGCACGGCGGAGGTGCCTTTTCTGGTAAAGATCCGACCAAGGTGGACAGGTCTGCAGCATATATGGCACGGTATGTAGCAAAGAACGTCGTAGCTGCGGGCCTTGCCAAGAGATGTGAGATTCAGGTGGCGTACGCGATAGGTGTCGCACGCCCGGTCTCGGTTACGGTTGACACGTTTGGGACAGGCAAGGTTTCCGACGATGTCATAGTCAAGCTCATTGAGGAGCACTTTGACCTCAGGCCTGCTGCGATCATTCAGCATCTCGGTCTGCGCCGACCGATTTATCGGCCTTTGGCTGCCTATGGTCACATGGGGAGAGTCGACCTAGGCGTTAGGTGGGAGGATACTGACAAGAGCATTGATTTGAGACGAACGGCAGGAATTTGACAGCGAAGACACTGTAGTCCAGTTGGATGGCCGTGGATTTGGAGGGCTAGTGAATGGTAAACGTGGCGGTGGTTGGTTGTGGCAGATGGGGGCAAAACTATGTCAGAAACTTCAGTGAGATAAGCCAGGCCCGTCTGCTGATTTGCTGCGATGCAGATGTTCAAAGGCTCAAACTGATGAAGAACCGCTATCCGAGGGTTCATACGACTCGTAGCCTTTCGGAGGTGGTGAATGACCAGCGAATCAATGCTGTGGTTATCGCAACTCCCCCGAGCACTCACTTTGCTATCGCCCGTCAGTGCCTCGAAGCCGGGAAGCATGTTCTCGTTGAGAAGCCGTTCACTCTCTCCTCACACGAAGCCATGATTCTCAACAATTTAGGCGAACAGAATAACCTCGTTGTGATGGTTGGACACATCCTGGATTATCATCCTGCACTCATCAAGCTCAAGGAGTATATCAGCTCTGGCGAGCTGGGGCAGATCTACTACCTGTACGCCAACCGCACCAATCTTGGCCTGGTGCGCGAAGACGTAAGCGTGATGTGGGATTTGGCTCCGCATGACATTGCAACGTTTATGTTCCTTCTTGACAGTAAACCGACTCATGTGGCAATGAAGGGGCAGGCGTTCATCAACCCGGGCATAGAGGACGTGTCTTTCCTCACTCTCAAGTTCGCAAGCGGTATCATAGGAAATATTCATGTCAGTTGGCTTGATCCGTGTAAGGTCAGGAAGACGACGATCATCGGTGAAAAGAAGATGATCGTCTTTGACGATGCTGAGACCTCCGAGAAGATCAAGATATACAACAAGGGCGTCAATCGCAAGGATTCTTCCAATCAGTTCGAGTCGTTTGCTGAGTTTCAATACACGTTCAGTTACGGTGACGTGTACATCCCGAAGATCGAAATGACAGAACCCCTTCGCAACGAGTGCCTGCACTTCATTCAATGCATAAAAGAGGGGTGTACTCCACGGACTAACGGGCTTAATGCCTACGAGGTGGTCCGTGTTCTCGAAAAGGCAGAACAGTCGAAGCTAGAGGGCGGGAGGTTCGTTCCCATCGATGACAGCCTTGGCCGCGAAATGGAGTGTGGCAATGGCTTGATGGAAAGAGCTCGAACACTCTGGCGCGAGCTGAGGTTGGTGAAAGGATGAAACCTGTATACTACGCTAGGCCATTGATTGGTGAGGAGGAGAAGGCGCGGGTTATGGCTGTGCTGGAGTCCGGGATGATAGCCATGGGACCCCAGACCGCCGAATTCCAAAGAAAATTTGCTGAATACGTTGGAGTGGACTACGCGGTAGCAACTAACAGCGGCACTTCGGCACTCCATGTCGCACTTCTCGCAGCGGGAATACAGCCGGGAGACAAAGTCATTACTACCCCGTTTACGTTTATAGCGACCAGCAACTCCATCCTCTACTGTGGTGCGGTTCCTGTGTTTGCAGACGTGGATCCACGTACGTTCAACATAGACCCTGAGTCGATCAAGAGAATCCTTGATGCAGAGAGCGATGTTAAGGCGATTCTGGTCGTTCATTTGTACGGTCTGGCTTGCGAGATGGACCCTATATTAGAGATGGCGAGAGATAGAGGCCTTGTGATCATAGAGGACTGCGCTCAGGCGCATGGTGCTCTCTACAAAGGGAAGCCTGTGGGCGCCCTCGGAGATGTAGGCGTCTTTAGTTTCTACCCAACAAAGAACATGACTACAGGCGAGGGCGGCATGGTCGTAACTCGGTCCAAAGACATCGCGGATCGTGCGTTGAAACTGATAAACCACGGCAGGTCTGACAGGTATCTGCACGACATGTTAGGGTACAACTACCGCATGACTGATATAGCCGCTGCAATAGGATTGGCTCAGTTGGAAAAGCTTGATGGGTTCAATGCCAGAAGGCGGGCAAATGCTAGAGTGTTCAACTCGCTCCTGTCGGATGTGCCTGCTCTGGTGCTCCCTTGTGAACCGGACCACTGCTATCATGTGTATCATCAATACACAATTAGAGCCGAGCGCCGCGACGAGCTCAAGGAGCATCTTGATGCGTCGGGCATTCAGACCAGCATAGTCTATCCAATATCACAGGCCAAGCAACCTTTGTACAGATCACTAGGCCTGGATGATGCAGAGATCCCGGTTGCAGACAGTCTGAGCTCAGAGGTGTTGTCTTTGCCGATCCATCCGGGATTGACACCGGACGAGCTGGTTAGGGTCTCCGATGCGATTCACAGTTTTTATGGCCTCAAGTCCTAATGCGAGAGTGATTTGAGGCTCAAATACGAGGTTCATTCTCGCCACCTTTGGGTTGCCAGTCTACACTAGTAGTGTAGACTGGCAGCCTTTCTTGTCTATGGGGGCGAGAGGAGTGAGATACACCAATTCGGGCGTATATGTCAGCTTGCACCGCCAGTTTGACGGTTGCGCGGCTTACACGGCCATCTTGTCGAACGTCGAGATTTTCTCAGGCTCTATGGCGATCAGCCGCAGCTTCAGTAGCCTTGTTTGGCTATCTCACAGGCAGTTATGTCATAGTGCAGGTATCCTGGTAGCACCGCTGTTTCCAGTGTCGGCGCACAGATTTGCCCAAGTAGTCTCGACTGGATTGAGATTGCTCGGACGCCTGTTTCGGCGGTTGGACCTGGCAGGCTTGTGCAGACACAGCCAGCGCTTGTGGGAGAGGTCAGTGCACCTGTTGTTGCGCCTAGTTGTGCTCTTGCCCGAATTCAGACGTGCTCGACTTGAGAGAGTCGATCCTGCAGACTCCAGATTGCCTGAGGAGTTGCGTGACTTCATAGGTTCGCCACAGCGGGTCTCTAGGACCCTCGGTATGGTCAGTCAGGGGTTGTGCGGCCGTCTGCTCACTTTTTCTGAGTTGATTCGACACGAACTTGGGGACTCCAAGCTAGCTTGCCCTGCCACGCTAGAGGCGGTAATTGATGCACTATCAATACTTGGCAGGCTCGAAATGCTTCCTGCGATTGAGCGGCAGTGGAACTCGGCTAGTCGATGCTCAAGGTGCGGGTCGGTTGAGTCGCTGCGAAGCAGTGACGTCTGTGCCAGGTGTGGATCGACATGCATCAGGTGCAGCGAGTGCAGCTCACTTGGAGTCATGACTGCCTGCGACTGGCTGTTCCATTGCCCGCCCGAACGGACGCTCAGCAACAGGGTAGCCGAGCTCAAGGGTGTGGCCTTGCGCATTCCATTCTCGTTGACCCCCGCACAAGAGCGCTGTGCTGACCGTGTCCTTGACTATTTGGAGAGCGGCGCCTCGGAGCAATTCGTCATTTGGGCTGCATGCGGAGCCGGCAAGACCGAAGTCGTGTGCGAAGCTATTGCCAGAGCACTTGCGCAGGGACATACGGTCTTGTATGTAGTGCCTCGGCAGACTGTGGCCAGCGAGCTCCACGCGAGATTGTCGCGGTACTTTGCGCCCACTGAGGTGGCATTGCGCTCAGGCAAACACCGCATTGGGCCACAGGACGCGAGGCTCGTCGTCTGCACGGCTCACCAGACGCTCAGGATGAAGCACTTCGCTGATTTAGTCGTCTTTGATGAGATCGATGCGTACCCCTGCGAGCCCGGCGGCTACTTGGAGAGATCTGTTGAGCGCAGTGTCAAACCCGGCGGCAAGATGATTTGTCTCACAGCAACCCCTGACAGTTCGATGTTCGAGCGAATGCGCGATGGCAGCCTGCAGTTCACGCTCCTTGCAGAACGCCACCACGGAAGGCCCATGCCAATTCCTCAAATCGCAACGGTTTCTTGCCCGTCTAGATACTCGAAGACTGGGTTTAGGAGGCGACCTCGTGTCAGCAGAAGCCAGGATTGCTTGGTGAACGCTCTATCAGCAGTGGATCCTACCAGCGATACGGGCAGACTACTGTGCCCCTGGGACGAACCTGACAGCATTTCCGACACGCCTCTTTCAAGGCGAGAGATATGTTCGCTGTGCGTGGCGGCTTCGAAGCTGTCTCCGGCGCTTGTATTTGTGCCGACCATTGCATCTGTCGAGCGGTGTCGGCGTGCACTTGAGGGAACGCTCGGCGAGTTCTGGCCGGATATCAAGTGGGGATTTTGTCATTCCAGATTGCCGGACAATGTCAATGAAGTCTCGCGGCTCAGAGAGGGCAGACTCGACTGCATCGTCACTACTACAGTGCTGGAGCGGGGTATCACAGTGCCCGGAGTCAATGCAGTTATCGCAGGAGCCGACAACTCAGTGTTTGATTTCCGCTCTCTTGTGCAGATGGCCGGAAGGGTCGGCAGAACTGCTGACTGTCCTACAGGCAGAGTGCTGTTCGTAGTAGAGAGGATGACCACCGAGGTCAGGCGCGCAGTGTCCATGATCGAGTTTATGAATGCGAGCGCCGAGAAATGATCGTTTCGATCCTGCGTTCCATGCGCATATGCGGGCTTTGCGACTGTCACTTCCTCGATGACCTCCCCTGCGACATCTGTCCTCGATGCTGGGAGCGCTTGCCCTTGTACGACGGGCCGGTCTGTCAGGTCTGCCAGAAGCCCCTGCCACTGGCGCTTTCTCTGGAACATTCAGCTCAGCCAAATCACGTGCACTGTAGCGATTGCTGCATGCGTATGACCTTTCTCGACGGCTGCTTTTATATCGGGCTTTATTCGGGCTACCTGAAGGACACTATTTTTCAGCTCAAGTACAAGGGATTTACCCACACGGGCGAGGTGCTCGGACGAATCCTTGCAGATGCCATGCCTGGTGAGTACGAGCTTTCAAACAAAACGGTTGTTGTACCCATCCCATTGCACCCCCGCAAGCTGGCGGAACGGGGCTACAACCAAGCTCAGGCAATAGCTGCGGGCCTTGCTTCAGCTTTGTCTGTACCTCTGTCAGCAGATGCGCTTGCTTCAGTCAGGGAGACTGCCGATCAGAAGTACTTGAGTGCAGCGGCTAGAATGCGAAATGTGTTGCACGCCTTCACAGTAGCGTCTGAACTAGTCGTGAGCGGCAAGGACATAATCCTCGTAGATGACGTGATGACCACAGGCTCGACACTGAACGAAGCAGCTAGGACAGTGAAACTTGCAGGTGCTAGGTCAGCAGTCGCCGCAGTCGCGGCCTCGGGCTTAGGATACCCTTGCATGTGCGAGCGGTGGAAGGATACGGGCTCGAGGAGTTGAATAGACTAACCGTGGTCGCGTGTGCAGTGTGGAAGGAGGTTATTTGGTGCAGGGTCAGACATCAGGTGATTGGCATTCTCTGCAGCTATCCACAGTGCTTAGCAGGCTCAACACGGACCGCCAAAGGGGACTAAGCTCCAACCAGGTGTCAACTCTAACACAAGAACATGGCTTGAACAAGCTGCAAGAGAGCGCAGCACCGAGTGTTTTTGCCATGTTCGTGGCACAGCTAAAGGAGTTCTTGATTCTGCTCCTTATCGGGGCAGCCATCATATCCGCCTTGGCCGGAGAGACTGCCGACGCCGTAGTCATTGTCGCTGTTGTCCTATTGAGTGCTGTATCCGGAGTCATTCAGGAGCTAAAGGCGGAGAAATCCATCCAAGCCCTGCAAAAACTTAGCATATCCAAAGCGCGGGTGATCCGTGACGGTATCGAACACCTCATAGATGCTTCCGAACTGGTACCTGGGGATATAATACTGTTGGAAGCCGGAGACAGAGTACCTGCAGACGCACGGCTCATAGAGGCTATAGACGTCCGCACCGATGAATCCCTTCTGACCGGCGAATCAACTCCGGCTGAGAAGCGTGCTGAGGACAGTCTATCGCCGGATACGGCTCTGGGCGATAGGGTAAACATGGTGTATTCCTCAACCACGGTGCTTACGGGCCGTGCAGTGGCTGTTGTGACGAGCACCGGGATGAGCTCCGAAGTCGGCAAGATCGCGGAAATGATAGGAGGCATGGAACAAGAAGAGACCCCGTTGCAGCGCAAGTTGGGGCAGTTGGGAAAGACACTTGGGATAGTGGCTATTGGGCTCTGTGCGCTCATCTTTCTGATAGGAGTGCTGAGGGGTATCCGGGCGTTCGAGATGTTTATGACCGCGATCAGTCTTGCTGTTGCAGCTGTTCCCGAAGGCCTGCCTGCCATAGTCACAGTAGTGTTGGCAATAGGCGTTCAGAAGATGAGCAAGGAGAACGCAATCATCAGGCGCTTGTCGGCTGTAGAGACTCTTGGCTCGGCTACAATGATCTGCTCTGACAAGACCGGCACCCTGACTCAGAACAAGATGACTGTTCGTGCGCTGGTTACAGCCGCCGGAATGATCGAGGCAGACAACGGTGAGCGTACATCACCTGATGGCACGACGAACGGTGCATCAGTACTAGATCATGAGGTCCAGACTCTCATCGAAGCGTCAGTATTGTGTAACAACTCGGCACTTGAGCCCCAGGATAGCACTGATGAACCATACAGAGTCCTGGGCGATCCGACTGAAGGAGCGCTACTGCTGTTTGCTGTGAGCAAAGGCATAGATAGAGAAAGACTCCTGGAAGACGTTCCGAGGATAGGTGAGATCCCGTTTGATTCCGACAGAAAGCGGATGACGACGCTACACCTAAGAGACGGGCATCTGGTCGCGTACGTCAAGGGCGCTTTTGACTCTATACTCGATCTGATCAGCGCTTATAGGATGGGTGGAGAGACTCTGGACTTTGATGAGAAAGCGAGGGAATTCTGGGTATTAGCCAACGACAACCTTGCGAGCAGAGGCATGAGGGTCTTGGCTGTAGCCATGAAGCACCTCGACGATCTTGACCCTGAGCAGCCCGTTATCGACCCAGGTGAGATAGAGTCTTCGCTTGTTCTCATCGGGCTTGTGGCGATGATTGATCCTCCAAGGCCTGAAGCTAAGGCGGCTGTGCATTTGTGCAAGCAGGCTGGGATGACTCCGGTCATGATTACGGGTGATCACAAGGCTACAGCCACCGCGATAGCGAGAGAACTCGGGATCCTGGACGATTCTGCAGCGGCCTTAAGTGGAGTCGAACTTGACTCGTTGGATGAGCAAGAGTTTGAGCGCAATGTCAAGAGGTATAGGGTTTACGCCAGGGTATCCCCGAACCATAAGCTCAGAATCGTAGATGCCTTGCAGCGGCAGGGCGAGCTGGTCGCGATGACCGGAGACGGCGTCAACGACGCACCTGCGCTCAAGAAGGCGGACATCGGCGTGGCTATGGGAATCACTGGAACGGATGTCGCCAAAGAGGCGGCGGACATGGTCCTTTTGGACGACAACTTCGCAACTATAGTCAAAGCCGTACAGCATGGTCGCGTGATCTTTGACAATATCCGTAAGTCTATATACTACCTAGTGTCCTGCAATGTGGGAGAACTCGTCGCGATTTTCATCGCTATCGCCAGTGGACTGGCGCGGCCACTGGAAGCCATTCAGATCCTTTGGGTCAACTTGGTCACTGACGGCCCGCCAGCACTGGCAATGGGAGTCGAAAAGGGCGATGAGGATGTGATGCGTAGACCGCCGCGAGACCCCGGTGAGGGTGTCTTTACCCGCGGTGGGGCTATCACGATAGCAGTCTATGGACTGAGTATCGGGTTTCTCACGCTCCTTGGGTATGTCATCGGCTGGAGATACTTCGGTTCAGGAGATGTACAGGTTGGCAGGACTATGGCCTTTGGCGTTCTGGTTTTTTCGCAGCTGCTGCACGCTTTCAACATCCGCAGCGGCACTGCGTCGGTGTTCAGGCATCGGGTGACAGACAACCCAACACTGCTCCTGGCCTTAGCCGGGTCCGCGATTCTCCAGCTGGCAGTCATGCTGTACTCTCCACTAATGAAGGTGTTCAAAGTCCAGGCAATGACTGCCTCACAGTGGGCTACAGTGTTTGGGTTGGCACTACTGATAATCCCTGCGGCAGAGATGGTCAAAGCCGTCCTGAGACGATATATGCGGCCCGAGGCTGAGAAAGAAGCACGTACCGTGCTCTGATACAGAGGCCTCGTTTCTCCGCGAAAGGACATCTCTGGGAATGGAAGAACTGACTCTATTAGTGGAGGGAAAGGAGTTGGCAGACATGGGTATCACCGTTAGTGGGCAAAATGTTGAGGTCACACCTGCTCTAAGGGCCTACGCAGAAAAGAAGCTCAAGAAAATGGAGAGATTCTTCGAAGGTCGACCAGTCGATGTGGAGGTCGTCCTTAAGGTCCAGCGGGAGCTTCATGTGGCAGACGTGACGATTCAGGCGGGGGCTTTTCTAGCCCGCGGCCAAGGTAGAACGGACGACATGTACAACTCCATCAACGTTGCCATTGATCGCATCGAGCGCCAGATACGCAAGTTCAAGACAAAGATAAACAGGCGTATGCGCAAACTGGGTGAGCAGGTGATCGCAGACGTCCCGACCGGCGCTGTTGAAGTCGAAGAGGCCGGCGAACCGAGAGTGGTCAAGACCAAGAGGTTTGACGTGAAACCGATGTCTGTCGAGGAGGCCATAATGCAAATGGAGCTCCTGGACCATGACTTCTTCGTATTTCGCGATGATGCATCCGGCAATGTGAACGTCGTCTACCGGAGAAACGACGGCAACTACGGGTTGATAGAGCCTGAAGCACGTTGAGCGCACTGACCGGAAGGTTGTTAACAAGAGACGCGGGCTCCCGCGTCTCTTGTTTGACTTGCAGGCGTGGCTTGAGGTACCAGTTGCTGAATGGTATACTTGTTCTGCAAGTCAGCTGTTGCCATATGAACAGCTAGGTTGCTGTTTGTACCTGGGCCATTGAAGGAGAGAGGACATGCTTGGCCTCGTAAGGAAGTTGTTCGATAACACAGACAGAGCCCTTAGGAAGATGGAGGCGACCGTTGAGAAGATCAACCAGCTTGAGAAATCGATCTCCAGCCTCTCTGACCGGGAGCTGTCAGCAAAGACTCATGAATTTCGACAGCGCTACTCTAGCGGTGAGACGTTGGATGACTTGCTGCCGGAGGCGTTTGCTGTCGTGCGCGAGGCGGGCAGTCGCCGTCTCGGCCTCTGGCAAGTCTTTGACCCCGAGTTTGGCTTTGACCCATCCGTATTGAGCGCCGAATGTCAAGAGGAATACTACGCAACAGCAGATGCACTCGCCTCGGGCCAGCCGCAGGAGACAATACACCTGTCAGCTCAGTTTTACGCCGAGCTCAGATCGTTTAGACAGGACCCTGACTTCCTCCAGAGAATATTTGACGTTCAACTGATGGGAGGCATCGTGCTCCATCAGGGCCGCATCGCCGAGATGAAGACAGGCGAAGGCAAGACTCTTGCTGCAACACTGCCGGTCTATCTGAACGCGCTCACTGGAGAGGGCGTTCATGTCGTCACAGTCAATGATTATCTAGCCAACAGAGACGCTCAGTGGATGGGCCGGATATACAAGTTTTTGGGAATGTCTGTCGGTGTCATAGTTCACGGGTTAACTACCGAAGAGCGCCGCAGGGCGTACGCGTGCGACATAACCTACGGAACAAACAACGAATTCGGGTTTGACTACTTGAGAGACAACATGGTAGTTGACCCCTCGGATTTGGTCCAACGCGAGCTCAACTACGCCATTGTGGACGAGGTCGACAGCATTTTGATAGACGAGGCCAGAACTCCGCTGATCATATCTGGCCAAGCCGAGAAGTCTACAGATCTTTATCAGCGGTTTGCAGCCCTGGTCCCGACGCTCAAGCGCGATGTCGATTACACCGTAGATGAGAAAGCGCGCACTGTGTCTGCAACAGAGGAAGGAATCGCGAAGGTCGAAAAGGCACTCGGAATCGAGAATCTCTACGACCCGAGCAACATAGAATACACCCATCATTTGCAGGAAGCCCTTAGGGCACATGCTTTGATGAAACGTGACCGTGACTACGTGGTAAAAGACGGCCAGGTGATAATTGTCGACGAGTTCACCGGCAGGCTGATGTTTGGCAGGCGCTATAGTGGCGGGTTGCACCAGGCAATAGAAGCAAAAGAGGGCGTCAGGGTAGAGGATGAAAACCAGACGTTGGCGTCTATTACTTTCCAGAACTATTTCAGGATGTACAAAAAACTTGCAGGGATGACCGGCACTGCCAAGACCGAAGAAGAAGAGTTCAGAAAGATCTATGGAATGGACGTCGTGGTCATACCGACAAACAAGCCAATGATCAGAGTTGACTACCCCGATGTCGTCTACAAGACCAAGAGGGCCAAATTCGCCGCTATTGTCAAAGAGATCGAGGAGCTGCACGCTCAGGGTCGGCCGATACTGGTGGGGACGATTTCTATAGAGACTTCTGAGATGCTGAGCGACATGCTTCGCAAGCGCGGAATACCCCATCAGGTGCTAAATGCGAAGTACCACGAAAAAGAAGCCGAGATTATCAAAGGGGCCGGGCAGCGAGGCGCTGTCACGATTGCAACCAACATGGCTGGGCGAGGGACAGATATACGCCTTGGAAAAGGCGTAGCCGAGCTGGGCGGTTTACACGTCCTAGGCACCGAACGGCACGAAAGTAGGCGAATAGACAACCAGCTGAGAGGCCGCGCAGGCCGCCAAGGCGATGCAGGCTCATCGAGGTTCTACGTTTCACTCGAAGACGACCTCATGCGCCTTTTTGGCGGGGAGACTATCAACAACTTTATGGAGCGATTTGGATGGGACGAGAACCAGCCTATCGAGCACCCGTATATTAGCAAGGCGATTGAGAACGCACAAAGACGAGTAGAGGCAAGAAACTTCGACATCCGAAAACAGGTCCTGCAGTATGACGATGTCATGAATCAGCAGCGCGAGGCGATCTACAGCCTCAGAAGGGCTGTCTTGCACGGGAGTGACGTCAGAGACGATGTCCTCCTCATGATTCAGAAGGCATGCTCTGAATTTGTGGAGCAGACTGTCCCGGATAGAGTTCATCCGGACGAGTGGGACACTGATTCGATCCGAGATGCCTTCCGCAGCACGTTTGGAGTGTCCGTGCCGCCTCAGGTATTTGCATCGTGTGACACCCGCGAGGATTTGTCCAAGCAACTGGAGTCGTTGCTGCGCACTGCCTATGAGGAAAAGGAGCGCGACATAGACGCAGAGACCATGCGCCGCCTTGAAAGAAGGGTCGTGCTCAGAACCATTGACCGCATGTGGATGGAACACATGCAGGCAATGGACGACCTGCGCGACGGCATAGTGCTCCGAGCATATGCGCAGCGTGATCCTCTCACAGAATACAAGATCGAGTCCTTCAGGCTCTTCCAAGAGATGATGTCGGCTATCCATGAGCACGTCGTTCGCACGTTGCTTCAAGTAAGAGTCGCTTCATTGGAGGAGCTGAAACACTTGACCTACAGGAATGTAGTAACTAACGACCCATCTTCAAACCTAGCGTCAAGCCCGGCGCAAGTGCGCCAACGAAGGGTAAAGAAAGTGGGGAGAAACGACCCTTGCCCTTGTGGAAGCGGCAAGAAGTACAAGAAGTGCTGTGGGGCCTAGCGGGGCAACGCAATACAGCACATGCTTGTGACACTTGGGACCGAGAAGGAGGAGAGTCCATTGCTAGACCAATTGATAGAACAGCTGAAAACCATGGATAAGACCCTGAATGAAATGAGGGCTTATCTTTGACATTGATTCGCTGATTGAGACAGCGGATGATCTTGAACGTTTGTCTGCTACTCCTGACTTCTGGGATGACCGTGAGGCAGCGCAAGCGAAGCTGAAGAGGCTAAGCTCCTTGCGTTCCAGGATACAGCGATGGCAGGGCCCTAGACAGCGGCTTGACGACTTGATGGTTCTGGCTGAGCTCGCCTCCGAGGAGCAGAGCGATTCGGTGCTCAGCGAAATCGAATCCGAAGCTGCTGAGCTATCCAAGGATATTGAGAAGCTTCAGCTACAGACCTTGTTGTCTGGTGAATACGACAGAAACGGCGCCATCCTCTCGATTCACCCGGGGGCAGGCGGGACTGAGTCCCAAGACTGGGCTCAGATGTTGCTGCGCATGTACACTAGGTACGCAGAGCAGTCCGGATATGAGGTAACTGTACTCGACTTGCTTCCCGGCGAAGAGGCGGGTATCAAAAGCGCGACGCTTGAAATATCCGGTGAGTACGCCTACGGATACCTGCGCTCTGAAAAGGGTGTCCACAGGCTAGTGCGGATTTCGCCGTTTGACGCTAATGCCAGGCGCCATACCTCGTTTGCCTCAGTGGATGTCATGCCCGTAATCGAGGACGACGGCGAGATCGAGATAAGCCCGGCAGACTTGCGGATTGACACCTTTAGGTCTGGAGGAGCAGGCGGCCAGCACGTCAACAAGACCGACTCAGCAGTCCGTATCACGCATTTGCCTACGGGAATCGTCGTTCAATGCCAGAATGAGCGCTCGCAACACAGCAACCGCTTGACCGCTATGAGGATTCTTAGGGCCAAGCTGGCAGAACGCAAGCAAGCAGAGATGGAGGAGAGACTCGGCGAACTCAGAGGAGACGTTCAAGAGATCGCATGGGGCAATCAGATCCGCTCCTACGTGTTTCATCCGTACAACATGGTGAAGGACCATCGCACTCAGGTCGAGACAGGCAATGTGTCGGCAGTGATGGACGGCGATATTGCTCCGTTCATCGAGGCCTATCTCAGATGGAGGGCGTCCAGCCACAACAGCGACAGTGCCTCATGATAGCGCTTGATTAGGAACGGGAGGGCGGTGAACTGACTGCGTACTCTGTGGTATGTTGTGATTGCGCTTGCAGTGATTTCCGCTGCTGTCATCGCAGTGGAGAGATGGGCTGATGACAGCAGGTACGTGACTGTAGAGATATGTGTAGAGTACGAGTCTGCGCTCGCTCACGCGGATCAGCTCGGCTACGACTCAATGCAGTCATATCTGTCTGCATTGAAAGAGTCAGGCGTTGTCTCTGTTGGCGTGAGTCAGGTCGCACTTGCTGATTTCTTACTCGAGCGGGGTGTATCTGCATTTCATGGCGACGAGTTGCTTGACCATGATGCACTTACGTCGGTGCAGCATCCAGCCCTGCGAAGTCTGCTTGATAGGGGATTGGTCAATCGAGACAGCCTGTATCTACTGCCCGGAGACCCTGAACTGGCGTTGCTGCTTGAGAGCGCTTCGCTAAAGGAAGCTGACCGGCCCACTGCCGTGAGACTCCACACATCCGGCACATCGTCAGTAATAGAGATACTCAGTGACGGCCCTGTTGCAGAGGGATTCCAGTTCGGTTTTTGCAAGCATCAGGTACAAACCGTCGCAGACGCTGGATTGAAAGTGGTGCCGAGACTGATGAATCCAAAGTCGGCATCGATAGACGCTATAGATGCTGTCTTAGCTCATCTCGACGATGTTGAGGAGTGCACCACTGTCATCTTCTCAGGAACGGAGGCCTTTGGCAGTCCGCATAATCTGAGGTACACTGCGGGTCGCCTCTTGGAGATGGGCATAGCCCCAGGGATGGTCGAGTTCAGTGTACAGGCAGGCGACCGGCAGCTGGCCCAGCTGGTCGACTACGAGGTCATAAGGATTCACAGCATAGTTCCTTCCGAATATTCGGTTCTGTCTGCCCGTGAAATGCTTGATAGGCTGTTTAGAGCCGTGTCTGAACGTAATGTCCGGCTTCTCTACTTGAGGCCTCATCTTATCGAGCCGCAGCTCGAAGACGGCAATGCACTAGATTTCATCAACTCGCTCAGGTATCGTCTTGAGTCCAATGGATATGTAATGGGCCCCGCCCAAGCCTATCCAAGATCTAGTCCGAGACTCCTAGAACCGCTGGTTCCCGTCATGGCCCTTGGAGCAGTTGCGCTTTTTGTGCTGATAGTACTCTACGTCTATCCCATGCCCGCTCTGCCTCAGGTAGGCCTGGCATTTGTCGCAAGCCTAGCCGTTGTAGGTATCGCTTATCTGGACAAGCTATTGGCACGCCTGTTGCTGTCACTTGGCGTAGCTGTAATGGTTCCGGCAGTTGCTGTGCTGGTATCGGTTGTCAGGGTCAGCGGCCTAAGCACGCGGCGCGCCGGCCATCCGCTAATATCTGCGTTGCGCGGCTGGTTGTTGGCTGTGTTTGTTGCTGTTGCCGGCGGCTTGGTGGTAGCAGGCATTCTTTCTGACAGGTCTTTCTTTTCAAAGACAGTTCAATTCCTGGGGGTAAAGGCGTCGCACACTCTGCCGCTCGCGCTTGCGGGCGGACTGCTGTGGTGGCACAGACACGACAGTGAGTTGGTTAGCGGCAAGCTCAGCATCATGAAGGAGACTGTAGATATTCTTCGGGCGCCTATACGTATGTGGCACTTGTTTGCAGGGATAGCCGCTATAGTCGGATTTGTCATATATCTGGGCAGGACCGGCAACACGTTCTTCATTGATATTCCTGTCTTCGACCGTTGGCTCAGGGATACGTTGGAATCGTTCTTGCCTGTGAGGCCAAGGACCAAAGAGGTGTTTGTGGGCCACCCGGCGCTCATTGTCTCTCTCTATGTCTACGCCAAGACCAAAGGCCGTTGCCCGTATGCTTTGATTGGGGTGCTTATTGGCACCATCGGGCCCATATCAGTCATAAATTCGTTTGCCCATCTGCACACTCCGGTGGCTACGACCGTAACTCGGGTGCTTCTTGGAGCCGCCTTGAGCATACCCGTTGCCATCTGTGGCATTGTGCTTGCAAGGATCTTGCTCAAATGGACTTCCTGGGGTCTTGAGTCTGTCAGCGCCCAAGACGAAGGGGTATCGACTGACTCGGAGGTCTGCAGATGAGCCGGGTCGTGATCTCCGGATATTACGGATATGGAAATGTTGGCGATGAAATCGTATTGGAGAGTCTAGTCCATTGGTTGCGCGAATCGAATCTTGCTAGTGACATAGTTGTCCTGTCTGCAGACCCTTACAGGACGTCGGCGCGCCTTGATGTACGATCGGTCCACAGGTACAACCCTTTTCGCGTAATGACTGCGCTTGTGCACTGCGATTTGCTGCTCAGCGGTGGAGGAAGCCTCATTCAGGACCTCACATCGGTCAGGAGCTCTTTGTACTACCTCGGGATATTGGCAGCCGCGACCCTGTTAAGGCGAAAGGTAGCAGTGGCGGGACAGGGAATAGGGCCTATAAGGAGCGGCCTTGTTAGAAAGCTTACACAGATTGTGCTTTCGGGCGTTGACTATATATCCCTGAGAGACCAGGGCTCGGTTGAGTATCTCTCGAACATCGGTGTGCCGCAGTCGCAAATCCGGCTTGGCGCTGATCTGGCGTTCTTGCAGTCTTCACCGGGTGTCCGAGAGTGTGAGCCAGCAGTTGCAAAGCGATGGCCTGTGGTCGTCGTGGTCCCGCCAAGGCGACGGGCAGAGCCGCACCTTGCCTGGCCTGGACTGCTTATTGATGGACTTGCAACCTCAATCCGGCGAGAACGGCAGCTGACTGTGGTGGCCTTTCAGCCCGGTGATACAGTGCAGCTGAGAGACGGTCAGGTCTTGCGCCCTCCAGCAGCGGATCCCGTGCAAGCAGACCGGATTATCCGCGGTGCGTCAGTTGTTGTCAGTTGCAGGCTGCACGGGCTGGTGCTTGCTGTGAGAGCAGGAGTTCCCTGCATAGCCGTTGGGTCTGACCCAAAGATTAGGGATTTCGCCCTCGATGCCGGGCTTCCATGGATTGACCCGGATGCAACGACTCAGTCTGCAGTCTCGGACAGGGTGTGCGATCATTTGAGTGCGATCTTAAACGACTACAGCGCAGAGGCCAAGGCAGTGCGGCTCGCATGCTTGAGGCTTAGCGCTAGGGCTAGGGAAGGTATGGACGGGCTCAGCAGCGTTTTGCAGAGCTAAGTCCTGTATTGGTGACTATACTTACGAGGGTTCTGAATGGGCAATAACGTCGAGATCCTGGGAGTACGCATCGACTCGGTATACACTAGAGAGGCTGTCGCAACTGCGCTGCGTCTTGCTGCGGCAGACCGCGGGTCGTACATTGTCACTCCAAACGCAGAAATAGTCATGGCTAGTCTGAAGCATCCCGGCCTTAAACAGGCGCTTGCATTTGCCGACCTCTCGGTGGGAGATGGCGTCGGCGTCCTTTGGGCGTCCAGGTTTCTTGGACGGCCGTTGCCTGAGAAGGTCAATGGCATCGACTTGATGTTGGAGCTCCTGAAGGAAGCCGGCAAGCGTTCGCTGCGGGTCTACTTGATTGGTGCAAGAGAAGAGGTAGTGGCTGCAGCTGCAAAGAGGATTAGTACTGATATGGGCGTCAACGTTGTCGGTTACCACCACGGCTACTTCGGTTCAGACGATGAGGCGGACATCCTGCTCTCGATACGGGAGAGCTCGCCGCATATCATATTCGTAGGGATGGGGAGTCCTCGGCAGGAACTCTGGATGCACAAGTGCGTAGGCAGGATTCCCCGTGGAGTCATGATGGGTGTAGGCGGAAGCCTGGACGTAATATCAGGAGCTAAACCTAGGGCGCCTCGTACAGTTCAACAGCTGGGGCTTGAGTGGCTGTACCGCCTTATCAGAGAACCGTGGAGAGCCAGGCGTATGACGGCCCTGCCTAGATTCGTATTGGCGGTGGTTATGGCTAAGCTGCGTGGGATCTGAGGAGTGATTTTGCAGTGAAACTGAGTTTCCTCAGTAGGATCAAGAAAGCTGCGGACAGCAGGTGGTTTAAGATACTGGTCGACTACCTGTTGATAACAGTAGGAGTGATTCTGACCGCGATTGCGTTGGACGCCTTTCTCATTCCAGGCAGAATCGCTTCTGGAGGAGTGAGCGGGCTCGCAACCATCGTGTACCACGTAACAGGCATTCCTGTCGGGGCAACGATGCTTGCTGTGAACATACCCTTGATCATTGCAGCACTCGTGGTTATAGGCCCTTCATTTGGGGCCAGGACAGTGTATGGCTCGATACTCGTCTCTATCGCGGTCGAAGCTCTCAGGCCTGTTGTACCCGTGCTTACTCAGGACTTGATGCTGTCGTCTGTGTACGGCGGCGCGCTTGCGGGCCTAGGGATGGGCCTCGCTTTTCGTCATGGAGGAAGCACGGGAGGGACAGACCTGGCTGCCGGGCTGATCAACAAGTTCACGCATCTCTCTGTAGGTAAGTCTCTGTTGATCATCGATTTTGTTGTCGTCAGCTTGGCAGGCGTGGTCTTTAGCGCCGAGTTGGCACTGTATGCACTGATCTCTATATTCGCAACGTCCAAGGTCATCGACCTCGTCCAGGAGGGCTTTAGCTATGCCAAGACTGCGATCATAATCTCAAGCCAACCCGATGCAGTAGCCTCTGCTATATTGACGCGTATGGGCCGAGGAGTGACCGGCATCAAGGGGGTTGGCAAGTACTCCGGAATGGATCGAGAGGTCCTTATGTGTGTCGTATCGCGGCGTGAGATCACCCAGCTCAAGAACCTTGTCAAAGAATTGGATAAGGATGCCTTTATGACTATAACTGATACGTACGAAGTGCTGGGCGAGGGTTTCAGTGAGTGATCGGCTGTCCGGATCCCGAGGTGGTGGCATTTGATTCGCACTATACATCTTTGCAAGAAATACGGCAATGATGTCCATGCTCTTGATGACGTCAATCTCCAGATCAGGCAAGGTGAGTTCGTCTTTCTCATGGGCAAGAGTGGAGCAGGCAAATCGACTCTTCTTGGCATCCTGTCAGGCAGGATCAAGCCAACCTCGGGCAAAGCTTTCGTCCACGGAAGAAACATCAGTCGCGCCGCCTCCGGCACAATTGCTCGCCTGAGGAGGCAGATGGGCATAGTCGTCCAGGACTTGAGACTGCTCGAACGATGGACAGTGTACGAAAACATCGCTTTTGCTATGCGTGTGCTAGAACGCACAGAAGAGCAGATCGCAAAAAGAGTGCCGGAAGTCCTCGAGAGTGTCGGGCTACTCGGGCGGGAAGGCGCGTACCCGGGCGAGTTGTCCGGCGGTGAAAGGCAGCGAGTTGCGATAGCCAGGGCAATAGTCAATAACCCCATGACGATCTTGGCAGACGAACCAGTCGGCAACCTCGACTTAGCAACAGCTGAGAGTATTATCACTACTCTTGAGTCGATCAACTCAAGAGGAGCCACTGTGTTGGTCGCCACGCACAATGAAGAAATAGTGAGACGTCGAAACCATAGAGTCATCTATCTTGAACGCGGGAGGCTCCGCATCGATACCGGACCTCGCGGCCTGTGGGGGGACTCTGTATGAAGCTTTCGACATTTCGCTATTTGTGGTCACAGGCATGCGCGAACATCAGGCGGAGCCTCAGCCCAAGCGCGGCTGCTGTGATCGTAATCGCCCTGATAGTGCTCGGCTCTATGCTCGCGGTCATTAGAAACACTCAGTCAGTGACTAGAGACCTAGTAATGAGTTTCCAAATTGTTGCTTACATGGCAGTGGACTCGTCTGCCCGTGATACTGAGGATGCAGCTTCGAGCATTTCTGGCATTCCCGGAGTGGTTGGCGTAGAGATCAGCACCAAGGAGGCGGAGCTAGAGAGACTGATCAGCAGATTTCCGTCTTACAGGCAAGTCATCTCTTCGCTGCGCACAAACCCTTTGGCAGACGCGATCGTGGTTGATCTGGACAGCCCGGCCCGGGCTGCCGACGTAGCCTCGGTTGTGCAAAGGATCGACGGAGTCGACGAGGTTGTCTATGGAACGGAAGCCGCCGAGAGATTGGCTGCGTGTGCCAAAGGGCTGGGAGTTCTCTCGCTGTTTGGAACAGTTTTCCTAGTGCTTGCTCTGTCGCTTGTCGTAGGCAGTGTCGTAGGATTGACTATCGAGTACCGAGAGCCTGAAATAGAGGTTGCTTCACTGGTTGGCGCGTCTCACTGGTTTATTCGGTGGCCATTTATCCTTGAGGCGTTCTTGCTGGGAGTTCTTGCGTGGCTGGTTGGAGCTGCAGTCGTAACTGTGATGTACATCCCGGCCGTGCGGTCTTTTCAGGAGATGATGCCCTTTGTGTCATTCGCTGACTCTCCAAGAGACATCGCGGTGATATGCGTTCAGCTGCTTGCCATATCACTGATGTCGTCAGAGGCTGCGACGATTGTCGCTCTCGAGCGAGCCTTGGCATCAATACGCAAGAGGTGAAGGCTAGATGAGACGCTGTTCAGGCCGTGTTCTTGTATGTGTTGCAGTCAGAGTTTTGCAGGTTGTTGCCCTTGTTGCACTTGTGATACAATTGATCTTGTCAACGCCCGTTTGTGCAGGGATATTGGAGGACGCCGAGGAGACGCTTGCCGAATTGGCCGGACGGGCGCAGCGGATTAGGGAGTCTCTTTCTCAGAGTGTTCAGCGTGAGGATGAGACCGCCAGCTTCCTGCGTGCTAGACAACTCGAGCTCGAGGACGAGCAGAGGAAGCTTCAAGAGTTAGCTGACAGCGCTAGAAGTATCGAGTCTGAAATCGATGCTCTGAAGCACTCTCTGGTGCTGCAAGAGGACGAGGCCAGGCTGCTTGCATCGTCGCTGGACACTACTATCGAGTCAATCCAGATGCAACTTAGATACCTGCAGCGACATACGAGAGTGGAGGACTTCCTCCCATTTTTTGCAACCGAGTCCTTGGTAGAATCAGCGGTCACAGCCAGGTCTCTCGACCATGTCTTGCGTCTGACCGAGCAACTCGCAAATGAGTACAAGGTTCAGCTTGACAGGCTTCAGGACAAGCGCGAGGAGCTGATGCGGACCATGGTCGAGCTTGAGTCCAAACAAGCGGAGCTGCGAGAGGTCAGAGCGAAGCAAGAGACGAGAATAGCAAGTTTGAACAGCAGTATCGTGGCTGCACGGGCTGCTTTGGAGCGGGCCAAGAGTGAGACCGCAGGCCTCGAGGCCATGCTGATCGAGATCGAAGAAAGGACCGCGGAGCTGCAAGCATTGGTTGAAGAAGAGGAGCACAGGATCGCAGAGGCAGCCAGATTGGCCAATGAAGATTGGCTCGGTTCGTTCTTGTGGCCTGTCGCAGGTAGAGTCGCATCAGGCAGCCTGGTTCCGATTGGGCATGACAGTATTTACCCAGGCATAGACATTGTGGTGGAGAGCAGTACAACAGTGGTCGCGGCGAAGTCCGGCCAAGTTTCCCACTCGGGTTGGATAGACGGTTATGGAGCTACTGTCGTGATCAACCATGGCAGTGGCTATTCAACGATCTACTCTCACTGCCGCAGTCTGTTAGTTGCGACCGGCGATTTTGTCATCGCTGGTGAGCCAATAGCTGAAGCCAATCAATCCACCGGATCCGGACCGAGTTTCCACTTTGAGATAAGAAAAGATGGAAAACCTGTCGAGACGCTGCAATATCTCTGCAAGCAGTGATTGGGACTGATATAGAAGTACATGAAGGGTGTTGAACGCATTGCCGAGCTTGAAGGCTTCTGTTAAGAAATACGTTGTTTTTGTTCTCGTCCTGGTTTGCGTCGTCATGGCGTTTGAGGGGCACGCGAGCGACGAGAGCAAAAACATGCTGCACTCGGACTTTGACACTGCAATGGAGATTGCTCTGTTGATCCGACTTCAATACGTCGATCCGGTGAGGGTCACTGACCTGTTGTCTGCTTACATGGAGACCAATACTATCGAGGGCATGCTCGAGAGTCTCAACGATCAGTACACTCAGTACATGGATCGAGAGGCCTATCAGACCTATAGAGAAGACGTTACCGGCACATATGGTGGCATAGGCATCCATGTAGGCCTCAGAAATGGCCGTCCCACTGTCATTGCACCCATGCCGGACACCCCGGCTATGAGGGCAGGACTCGCTTCGGGAGATGTGATCGTTGCCATCGATGGTAAGTCAACTGAGAACATGTCTTTGGAAGAGGCCGTGTCGCTCATGAAGGGACCTGAATCAACGCTTGTCGTTTTGACCATAAGCCGCGGGGACGAGCCTTTGAGAGACGTAGAAATCGTGCGAGCTCAGATAACAATCCCGGTTGTGGATTATCTGATGCTTGAGGATGATATAGGCTATCTTGGACTGATTACCTTCTCGGCTGATACTGCGCAGCAGGTGCAACGGGCTTTGGACGACCTGATCTCTCAGGGAGCCAAAGGGTTGGTGCTTGATCTGCGATGGAATGGCGGAGGGCTGTTTGACCAAGCGGTGCGGGTTGCCAGCATGTTTGTAGACCATGGCCCAATCGTCTATCGTGTCGGCAGGGACGGCATTAGGAGCGCCTACAATCGATACTCTGACGTGCCGATTTACGATCTAGAGATGATCGTCCTGGTGAACGAATGGAGCGCGAGCTCGTCAGAAATACTTGCAGGCGCACTCAAGGACAGCAATCGTGCGTACTTGGTCGGCACCCGGACGTTTGGGAAGGGATTGGTTCAGGGAGTATTTCCCTTAAGTAACGGAGGCGCACTCTCTGTCACTACTGACAGATATCTCACTGCGGGCGGTCACTCCATTCATGAGGTAGGCATTACCCCACACTATGTCGTGGAGCTACCTGAGTTTCCAACCGAGCAGGAGCAGGACCAACTGTCGGTGTCTACACCGGAAGACTCTGACCAGATCGAGGAGTTGGAGGACCCTCCTTTGGCCGACGATGCAGCCGACGAGACAGAAACTGGCCTAGAAGATTCGGCAGACTTCAGTGACGGTGCGGACGACTCTGTTGTTGCTGAATTGGACGGCGCGACTGTGCAGGATACGCAGTTGGCCAAAGCGGTTGAGATCCTTCGGTCCATCCTTGACGGCCAAGAGCTCCCTGCGGCTAGCTAATTATGTAAATGTCTGTATTGCGTTCAGGTGAAGGCTATGGTTTAATGAGTTCTTGGAGTGATCGCGGTGTTCCCTTACAAAGACGTGTTGCGGCTTCTTGTTGAAGCCGTTCCATTGGTCTTGCAGCACCCACTGTTTTGGCTGCTATTGGTGTTGGTGTTTGTTCAGTACGCCAAGATGGCCGGCATTGAGAAGCGCCTTTACGGTGCTTCAAGAAATCACCCGCTGTGGTCTACTTTCGCTTCGCTGATTTTTGGTGTAGGTATAGGTTCCTTTGGTAGTTTGGCGATGGTAGCGATAGGGCCGATAGCCAATGATGCGGGGATTCTTTACGTCTGGCCGCTGGCTATAGTGCTTATGCTTGTCTGCCCCAGGATGCTGTGTTTTGCCTACGCCGGTGGAATCCTATCGTTGACGCATTTGCTGTTTGGAGTGCCCAAGATAGGTGTACCCCAACTGCTCACTATTATCGCTGTCTTGCACATGGTAGAGAGCATTCTGATCTGGATAGACGGTTACTATGCTGCCATTCCTGGGTTCTTTCGTTTGAGTGATGGGCAACATACCGGAGGATACCTGTTGCAGCGGTTTTGGATAGTCCCTTTGAGTCTCGTGTGGGCTGTTCCGGTCAGCGGCGGGCTTGAAATGGGCAGTGCTATCCAGATGCCCGAATGGTGGCCGCTTATCCGGACGGGAGTCGAGCAGTACATCGACGGCGTGTTTGCACTTACTGTCTTCCCTATACCTGTCGTCCTTGGGTACGGAGATTTCTCATATACGCGGATGCCCCACAAGAAGGTTCAACTGACAGCCGGACTCTCATTTGTCTACAGCCTGATTCTGCTTGTCTTAGCTGTGGCTGCGGACAGGTTCGTAGGTCTTGCATATATCGCTGCCCTTTTCTCACCGATTGGGCATGAGCTGGTCGTGTACCTCAGCAGGCACTCAGAAGATGTCCGCAATGCATTGTTCTCGCTGCCAAGACGCGGAGTGCGAGTTCTCGATGTCTTAGCAAAGTCACAGTCATTTGAAAAGGGCGTCAGGGCAGGAGATGTGATACTGACGGTAAACGGGGTGCAAGTCAGCAATGTCGAATCAGTCCGAAAAGCCTCTATGCTCCAGGGCGGGATTATTGATATGGACTTGTTAAGCATGTCGGAAGGCACCGCCAAGCGCCCAACCCAACTGAGGGTGAGGCTGGATGCCACCGAGCGGGGGTCGAGGCTTGGCATCCTGTTGCTGCCCACGCCCGGCGAGGCCCCATACGTCACTCTTGATTTCAACGACGGACTGGTCCACAAGGTAAAGAGTCTCATTAGTCGGTTATTGAGGACTGGAGGACGAACAGATTGAACAACAGGTGGACGCAGACAGCAGTGGTAGCATGTGTTTCGTTGCTTGGTCTTGTAGCCGGGATGACGCTCTTCTTATATATGGAGCATCGAGCCGATTCGCCGGAGGAAGCTCCGGTTTTTTCAGTGCCGGAGACTGCCAATGACCTCGGCGATCCTGCTCATAACTATGGAGTTCAGGTGGACAAGCCCACACCTCCCATGCTCGCGATTATCGTCGACGACCTAGGCTATGGCAGGAGCGGAACCACTGAGATCCTAGATCTGCCATATCCGTTGACATTGTCGGTTCTGCCGGATCTCACGATGACTGAAATCGACTACCAAAGAGCCGTCCAGTCAGGCCATCAGGTAATCCTGCATCTGCCCATGGAACCCATGAACGACAGCATCTCGCCCGGGGTCAGAGCTGTGACTGTGGGAATGACCACCGAAGAGATCCGTGAGGTTGTAGAGGGATTCCTAGAGCAGGTTCCTGGTGTCAGGGCAGCCAACAACCACATGGGGTCCAAGGCGACTGCGGATAGAAGCGTAATGGAGGCAGTGATTGGAGTCCTGAAGGAACACGATGTGTACTGGATTGACAGTAGCACGACTCCGGAATCAACGGGCCCTGAAGTATGCCGTTCGTTAGGCATGCCGGTGGTTGTCAACAACATGTTCCTTGATGGCGAGCTCACCCGAGAGTATATTGAGAATGGACTTCTCGCAGCCGCTCAGCTTGCCCGCAACAAGGGGTACGCAGTTGCGATTGGCCATGTCTCGCTGGTTTTTGCGGAGACCTTGGCAGCGGTATTGCCTACCATTGCCGGTAGTGGGGTTGCACTCGTGACCGTGGACCAGCTTGTAGATTTTCTCGAGTACCGGAGCGTGAGCGATAGAGCAGTGCTCGCGGTTGGCTCCGGTGCAACTGGAATGGGTGATCAGTATGGGCGGTGAGTTCAAGCTCGTTGCCTCGTATAGGCCTACAGGCGACCAGCCTGCTGCAATAAAAGCCCTGACAGAGGGCTTGAACTCGGGAGACCGCGAACAGACACTGCTGGGAGTCACAGGGAGCGGCAAGACGTTTACAATCGCGAATGTCATTGAGCGCGTCCAGCGCCCGACTCTTGTCATAGCCCACAACAAGACTCTTGCAGCTCAGCTGTGTTCTGAGCTGCGGGAGTTCTTTCCTGACAACGCAGTCGAGTACTTCGTGAGTCTGTTTGACTACTATCAACCGGAGGCCTACATCCCACATACGGACACATACATTGAGAAAGAGGCGACGATTAACGACGAGATAGATCGTCTCAGGCACAGAGCTACCAGTTCGCTGTTTGAACGAAGGGATGTCGTCATAGTCGCCAGTGTTTCCTGCATCTATGGACTTGGTTCTCCTGAGGAATACCGCAGGATGATGCTTCCGATCAAGAAGGGCGACGTAGTCGATCGAGACAAGATATTGCGCAGGTTGGTCGGAATTCAGTATTTGAGGAACAACAGCGGGTACAAACGAGGGACGTTCAGAGTCATCGGTGATATCATAGAGATCATCCCCTCCTACGGGGAATCCGCTGTCCGCATTGAGATGTTTGGTGATGAGATAGATCGCATAACTGAAGTCGATATCCTAACGGGCGAGATCCTTGCAGAGCGCGACGAGGTGGGAGTGTATCCCGCCTCGCACTACGTAACCACGAGAGAGCGGATTGAACGCGCTGCACAGACGATTGAGGAGGAGCTGGAGGAGCGGCTCGCGGAGTTGCGCTCCGAGGGCAAGCTCCTTGAGGCTCAGAGGCTTGAACAGCGAACTAGGTACGATATTGAGATGCTGCTGGAAACAGGGTTCTGCCAGGGCATTGAGAACTACTCGCGCCATCTGGACGGGCGTGCTCCTGGAGATACGCCTGCAACACTTCTAGACTACTTCCCGGATGACTTCGTGGTGGTGATAGACGAGTCACACATGACTATTCCTCAGCTGAGGGCTATGTACGCAGGCGACCGATCGCGCAAGGAGACCCTGGTGAGGTACGGGTTCAGGCTTCCGTCAGCTTTAGACAACCGCCCGCTTACGTTTGATGAGTTTCAGCGTGCAGTCAATCAAGTGATCTACGTTTCTGCCACTCCGGGTGATTATGAGCTCAAACGCAGCGTACGTGTAGTGGAACAGCTGATCAGGCCAACGGGCCTGATCGATCCCGAAGTCGTGGTGAAGCCCACTAGGGGGCAGGTTGATGACCTGATTGGCGAAATCAAGGACACTGTATCGCGTGGCAATAGAGTGTTGGTGACCACTTTGACACGCAAGATGGCAGAGGATCTCACTGACTACCTTGTCGATAGTGGTCTCAAGGTGAAGTATTTGCATTACGAGGTGGATACGCTGGAGCGTTATGAGATCGTACGGGACCTTAGACTTGGAAAATTTGACGTTATTGTCGGCATCAATCTTCTGAGAGAGGGGCTCGACATTCCGGAAGTCGAGTTGGTGGCTATACTGGATGCTGATAAAGAAGGGTTCCTTAGGTCGGCTCGTTCGCTGATACAGACCATAGGACGAGCAGCTAGGAATGTCAACGGCAGAGTGATCATGTACGCAGACAGGATTACTGATTCTATGCGCACTGCGATAGATGAGACGAACAGAAGGCGTGAGTTGCAGCGCAAGTACAACGAGGATCACGGCATAATCCCACGGACCATAGTCAAAGCTGTCGGCCAAAGCATCAGGCTCACAGAACAGGAGGAGCAGCCGGAAGACCCAACCTACGCCATTGCAGAGAGGATGGGTTATGATACCTCATCATTGCGAGAGGTTGACATCTTGCAGATGATCGACAAGCTCCACAACGAGATGATGGATGCTGCAGCGAACCTCGAGTTCGAGATAGCCGCCAAGCTTAGAGACGAGATTGCAGCCCTGCGCCGGAGGCTGTTGGAAAATGAATAGGTCTTCAATCGTTGTAAAGGGAGCGCGGCAACACAACCTCAAGAATATCGATGTTGAGATACCTAGAAACAAACTGGTGGTGATTACCGGACTTTCCGGATCCGGGAAGTCGTCCTTGGCGTTTGACACGATCTACGCAGAAGGGCAGAGGCGCTACGTTGAATCGCTTTCGGCCTATGCTCGGCAATTCTTAGGCCAAATGGACAAGCCCGATGTGGACTACATCGAGGGGCTTTCCCCTGCCATCTCTATAGATCAGAAGACGGCAAGCCGAAACCCCAGGTCTACGGTTGGCACTGTGACTGAGATCTACGACTACCTGAGGCTGCTTTTTGCCCGGATAGGAATCCCGCACTGTCCGAACTGCGGGAGAGAAGTCTCACAGCAGACAATCCAGCAAATGGTTGATCAGCTGATGCGTCTGCCCGAAGGCACGCGCATACAAATATTGTCTCCTGTAGTCAGGGACAGGAAGGGCGAGTATCGGAAGGTGTTCCAGCAGATCCGCAAAGAGGGCTTTTTGCGCGTTAGGGTAGACGGCGAAGTCAGAGACGTCGGCGAGTCCATAGAGCTGGATCGGTACAAGACGCACAGGATTGAGATAATCGTCGACAGGATACGCATCCGAGAAGGTATAGAGAGCAGGCTCGCAGATTCGCTCGAGATTGCACTTGCTCACGGCGACGGAGTCGTCGTTGTAGATGTCGTAGGCCAAGAAGAGCTATCGTTCAGTGAGAAGTTCGCCTGCCCCGACTGCGGAGTGAGCTTTGAGGAGCTCACACCTCGCATGTTTTCGTTTAACAGTCCATACGGAGCATGTGAGGCCTGTACCGGGCTCGGAGCCACGCTTGTCGTGGATCCTAACCTTGTCCTCGACCTGGAGCGCTCGATCAACCAAGGTGGAATACTGCCATGGGGCGAGCCTCAGCGGTTGTCGTATCTCCAGAGCCTGCTGAATGCAGTATCCGAGCTGTACTCCATTGACCCTGAGGTTCCAATAAGCGAGCTGACGGATGAGCAGCGCAAGGTTCTGCTGTACGGTGCCGGCGATCAAGCTTTTCAAGTGCGCTTTAGAGATAGGCGGGGCCGGAGCCGGGAGTGGCGGACACGGTTTGAGGGAGTTGTCAACAACCTCGAGCGACGCTATAGAGAGACGCAGTCAGAGCACATCCGCGAAGAAATTGAGAAGTACATGTCGTCACGCAACTGTCCTGCCTGTCAGGGCACTAGGCTCAAACCCGAGGCCAGAGCTGTGACTGTGGGAGGCCTATCGATCGTCGATGTGACAGCGATGTCTGTCAAAGAGTGCCTTAACCTGTTTGAGAACCTCCAGCTGACTTCGAGACAAGCTGCAATCGCTCACAACGTGATCAAGGAGATACGCTCGAGGCTGTCTTTCTTAGTGAATGTCGGACTGGACTACATCACCCTAGATCGCGCATCCGCTACTCTGTCAGGCGGCGAAGCCCAGCGCATCAGGCTTGCTACTCAAGTCGGGAGCGGCCTTGTCGGAGTGCTCTATATACTCGATGAGCCTAGTATAGGCCTTCATCCAAGGGACAACGGGAGACTGATAGAGACACTCAAGCGACTGAGCGATCTCGGTAACACGGTCATTGTTGTAGAGCACGACCAGGAGACGATCATGTCTGCCGACCACGTTATAGACATTGGCCCGGGAGCCGGATCTGAAGGCGGCCGCATTGTATGCTCGGGAACGGTAGAGGACATCATAGAGTGCGACGAATCCGTCACAGGACAGTACTTGAGCGGCAAGGTTCGCGTACCCGTCCCTGAAGCTCGTAGGCGCGGTAACGGCAAGTATCTAGTAGTCAAGGGTGCAAGCGAGAACAACTTGAAGCATATTGACGTGGTCTTTCCACTTGGCATGCTGACAGTAGTGACCGGAGTCTCGGGTTCCGGCAAAAGCACGCTTGTGAACGAGATCCTCTACAAGGCACTGGCCAACAAGCTCAATCGCGCAGTGACGAGGCCCGGGGCTTATGATGAGATCCTAGGAATTGAACACCTCGACAAAGTGATCAACATAGACCAAGCGCCCATTGGACGTACTCCCAGGTCAAACCCTGCCACATACACGGGTGTATTTGATGCCATTAGAGAGTTGTTCTCACGCACTCCTGAGGCGAGGGCGCGAGGCTATAAGCCTGGGCGTTTTAGCTTCAACGTCAAGGGGGGCAGATGTGAAGCGTGCAAAGGCGATGGCATCCTCAAGATAGAGATGCATTTCTTGCCCGATGTCTATGTCCCTTGCGAGGTTTGCAAAGGCAAGCGGTACAACCGTGAGACTCTTGAGATCAAATACAAGGGCAAGACCATAGCGGACGTCTTGGACATGACTGTCAGCGAGGCGCTGTCATTTTTTGAGAACATACCGGCAGTGAGAAGGAAGCTCGCCATCCTCCAGGACGTCGGACTCGGCTACATCCGCCTGGGCCAGCCTGCGACCACACTCTCAGGAGGAGAGGCCCAGCGCATCAAGCTAAGCACGGAGTTGAGCAAACGCGCCACCGGCCGGACTCTGTATATATTGGATGAACCCACTACAGGACTGCACTTTGCCGATGTTCACCGGTTGCTGGAGGTGCTGAACAGGCTGACAGACGCCGGGAATACGGTAATAGTCATCGAGCACAATCTCGATGTAATCAAGTGCGCAGATCATGTGATAGACCTCGGCCCCGAAGGCGGGGACGAAGGTGGTCAAGTGGTAGCGGTAGGAACGCCCGAAGAGTTGGCCAACGTCAAAGGCAGTTATACGGGTGTCTACCTCAAGAAGGTTCTTGAGGGTGAAGGCCTGCGGGCGCATGCGCGTTGAGCCTGGGTGGCTCTGCATATATATAGGGTCTGATTTGTGTATGTGGGTAAATGCAAATGACGAGAAAAAACCTCGTCGTATGTTGGACACCGCATAGGAGTCCGGTGTACTATCAGTGTAGTTGTGTCCAATCGCTCCGAACTCAGCGTCTCATCGCCTTTGCCCCAAATCTACTTGACACTGGCATGAGAGCCCGATCCGCAACTAGCCGACTTGTTCTCTGTGATATAATGTCCGTACAGCCCCTAAACGGGTTCAGAGGTGCACATGAAGGGTAGATCTATACGTGTGTCTTTCGGATAAGGTCAGCGCGATACTTGACAATTTACCAGTCAGGACCGGCGTGTACATCATGAAAGACGACTACGGTCGCGTCTTGTACGTCGGCAAGGCTGTTAACCTTAGAAGCCGTGTCAGGTCGTATTTCCAAGAGAGTGCTGCACACTCGGGCAAGACCAAGCGTTTGGTGGAGAAGGTCAGAGATATTGACTATGTAGTGACTGAGACTGAGACTGAGGCTCTCGCACTCGAGTCAAACCTGATCAAGGAGTACAGCCCGAGGTACAACGTCAAGCTCAAGGATGACAAGAGCTACCCGTTTGTCAAGATCACCGTCCGCGAACCGTATCCTAGGGTGTTTATCACCCGAAAGGTTGTACAGGACGGTTCACTTTACTTCGGCCCGTACACGGATGTATCAGCCCTGCGAGAGACCTTGGATATCATCCGCAAGGTTTTCCGAGTGCGCTCGTGCCAGAGAAGGATCTCCGAGGAAAATCTAAGCTCCCGCCCGTGCCTGAACCTGCACATCAAGAGATGTCTGGGCCCTTGCATTGGAGCCGTGTCGCAGGAAGAATATCTGCAGCACGTACGTGAGATCATCATGTTCTTGGAGGGGCGCAGCCGAGACCTCATCGAGCTCGTTAGGTCCAGAATGCATGAAGCGTCAGAGCGGCTGGATTTTGAGCGTGCAGCTCTGTACCGGGATCAGCTCAAGGTGCTTGAGGCAGTAACCTCTGAGCAGAAGGTCGTATCAGATGCAGGAGTCGAGCAAGACGTAATCGCGCTTGCTAGAGACAACGGCCGTGCATGTGTGCAGATTTTCTATGTTCGCGATGGCCTGCTGATCGGCAGAGACCACTTCATGCTAGATCTAGGCATAGACGATGACGATACCTCTTTGATCTCGGCATTCCTCAAGCAGTACTACTCGCAGGCAGCTTACGTCCCCAAGGAGATTCTTGTTTCAGGCGACTTCGACCAGCGTGAGTCTATCGAGGCATGGCTTAGGGAAAAACGCGGAACCAAAGTCGTGTTGCATATCCCTAAGCGGGGCAAGAAGAGACAGCTGGTCGAGATGGCTAAGGAGAATGCTGCCGAAGCACTGCGTCTTGCCAAGCAGGAAGACGAGCACAGGCAATTCATGCTCAAAAAGGCAATTGTTGACCTCAGGGATGCCCTAGGGCTCTCAGACTTGCCAAGCCGCATTGAGTGCTACGACATCTCCAACACTCAGGGCACCAACATCGTTGCAGCAATGGTTGTGTTTCAGGATGGAGAGCCAAGGACATCTCATTATAGGCGGTTCCGCATTCGAGGGGTAGAAGGCCCGGATGACTTTGAGTGCATGAGGCAGGTTGTCAGGCGCAGGATGTCGTACCTTCGAGACAGCGAGGACAGAAGTTCTGACAGCAAGGTTTCAGCTGGCAGAAGCGACCCTTTCACGATACGGCCGGATCTTGTTGTAGTCGACGGCGGGAAGGGTCAGTTGAACGCTGCACTGTCCGCTATGGCAGAGCTGGGGATTGAAGGCATCCCTGTGATAGCACTGGCAGAAAGAGAGGAAGAGGTCTTTGTGCCAAATCGATCTGATCCCATCGTGCTTCCCAAGGATTCCGAAGCGCTCTTCCTCCTGCAGAGAGTCAGAGACGAAGCGCACAGGTTTGCTATCACGTATCACAGGCGTTTGCGCGGCAAGAGCGCTCTTGGTTCGATCTTGGAGGAAATTCCGGGGATAGGCCCCAAGAAGCGCAAAGCGCTTCTGCAAAGATTCTCTTCGATTGAGGGTGTGCGGAGGGCTTCTATCCAGTCGCTGACCGAGCTTCCGGGCATTACGGAGCAGCTCGCTAGGGACATCAAGGAGTACCTGAGCAGGTGATGCTTGCTACTGCACTCGAGAGAGTATAGTATTGTTGAAGATAGGCGAAGCCGACGGTAGGTCGTGATCGCCCGATTGGAGGTGTGTGTAATGGCAAAGCGTCTATATCGCTCTCAGACTGACAGTCTGCTGGGCGGTGTGTGCAGTGGGATTGCCAAATACCTCGATGCGGATCCAAGTATCATCAGGTTGCTTTGGATCCTATTGGTCTTTGTAGCTGGTGGTGGCCTATTGGCGTATATAATCGCGTGGATCATTATTCCGCGGGAGCCGTACCGCGGATATCTCGACAGCATGGACTATAGGGAAGGTAGAAATTGAGCAACAGAGTTAAACTAATAGCTATTGATTTGGATTATACGCTTCTAGACAGAAGATTTGAGCTATCTGATAGAAATAAGGACGCGATCGCAAGAGCTCGGGATAGTGGAATAATCGTGACACTGGCGACAGGGCGTATGCTGGTTTCTGCCCTTCCGTTCGCCAATGCCTTGGGTCTGAGAGGCCCTTTGATCACCTATAACGGTGCTTATATCAGGTCGCTCGATCCTGACAGAGTACTCAGTCATACTCCTGTCGAGAGAGCGCATGCGCTTGAGGTGATCCGGTTCGCAGCCAAAGAGGATCTTCACTGCAGCATCTACATTGACGACCGTCTTTATATGTCCAAAAACGGATGGGAAGCCCGGATGTACACGACCAACTGCCGGGTTGATGGGATCTATGAGCCGGATCTCGAGTCTGTGCTTGAGAAGGCTGATACGCCTCCGACCAAGGTGCTGCTCATAGGTGAGGCTGAGAGGATGCCAGAGGTGGAGCAGCGGCTTAAGGGCATTGTATCGGGCGAAGCGTACGTGACGAGCTCCGTTCCGGAATATGTGGAGATGATGAACAAGAACGTGTCTAAGGGACGAGCTCTGGCCCTGGTAGCCGACTATTTCGGAGTCTCGTCAAGCGAGGTTATGGCGATCGGAGACAGCTATAATGACGTAGACATGCTTCGCTACGCGGGTGTCGGCGTCGCGATGGGCAACTCGAGCGACGAGGTCAAGTCTGCGGCAGACCTCGTAGTTCCCTCAAACGACGAGCATGGAGTAGCTGTTGCGATTGACACATGCCTGACTGAGTTTGCGGAGTAGGCCCGCACGAACGAAGGGAGTTGGTAGTAGTGAGGAGTGACTCGGTCAAGAAGGGCACGGAGAGGGCTCCACACAGGGCGCTGTTCAAAGCGATGGGATACACAGACGAGGAGCTTGCGCAGCCGTTAATAGGAATAGCCAATTCGGCCAATGAGATCATACCCGGACACGTGCACCTTGACAAGATCGCCGAGGCGGTAAAGGCGGGCGTCAGGATGGCCGGAGGGACCCCGATTGAGTTTGGAGTGATAGGGGTCTGTGACGGGATAGCTATGGGACATCAGGGCATGAAATACTCCTTGGCTAGCCGTGAACTGGTGGCGGACTCGATCGAATCCATGGCCATGGCGCATGCATTTGATGCTCTCGTGCTCATCCCAAACTGCGACAAGATCGTCCCGGGGATGCTCATGGCTGCCGCCAGACTCAATATCCCGACTGTCGTTGTCAGCGGAGGCCCAATGCTACCCGGCGTTATAGACGGTCGGCGTATTGACTTGAACACGGTCTTTGAAGGCGTGGGATCTGTTGCAGCCGGCACGATGACCGAGGATGAATTGTTGCAGATAGAGGAGGTTGCGTGCCCGGGGTGCGGTTCGTGTGCGGGGATGTTCACTGCCAACTCGATGAACTGTCTGACCGAGGTTCTGGGCATGGGCCTTTTTGGAAATGGGACAATTGCAGCTGTCTCCGCTGAGCGCATACGGTTGGCCAAGAAGGCCGGGGCTTTGGTCATGAAGGCTCTCGAAGCCGGAATCAGGCCTCGCGACGTGCTGACACAGAATGCGTTCGTCAATGCATTGACTGTTGACATGGCGCTTGGGTGTTCGACCAATACTGTGCTTCACCTCACAGCCATCGCTCACGAAGCGCAGGTTAAGCTCGATCTTGCTCTGGTAAACGAGATTTCGTCTCGGACCCCGCATCTCTGCTCACTCAGGCCTGCAGGTCCGCACTTCATCTCAGACCTGCACGAGGCAGGCGGAATACCTGCGGTTATGAAAGAGCTGCATGAGAACGGACTCATAGACGGCACCGCTTTGACAGTCACAGGCGCAACTGTTGAAGAGCTGCTAAAAATCGCACCTTCAAAGCGCGGGGATGTGATTCGACCGGTAGATAACCCGTACCACCCAACTGGAGGGCTCACAGTCCTCTTTGGCAACCTAGCCGAAGAGGGTGCGGTCGTCAAATCGGCTGCTGTTGACGATTCGATGCTCACACACTCAGGACCGGCTCGAGTGTTTGATTCCGAGGATGATGCGATTGAAGCTATCCTTCAGAAAAAGATCCGTCCAGGTGACGTGGTAGTCATTCGGTATGAGGGCCCGCAGGGTGGGCCTGGCATGAGAGAGATGCTTGGACCCACATCGGCTCTAGCTGGCATGGGGCTGGACAAGAGCGTCGCTCTGATTACGGACGGGAGATTCTCAGGCGCGACTAGAGGAGCTGCGATTGGCCACGTGTCGCCTGAGGCCTCCCAAGGCGGAGTCATAGCTCTCGTGCGTGAAGGCGACCAGATTGTCATAGACATACCCAGTAATTCGCTTGAACTCAGAGTATCGCCTGAGGAGTTGGACCGACGAAGGGCGGCTTTCAAAGCACCTGAGCGCAAGCCTGTTACGGGTTACCTGCAGCGCTATGCAGAACTCGTAAGCTCGGCTAGTGAAGGCGCGATTCTTCGTCCTTCCAAATCCCGAGCCTGACTATTGTCCTCAGCATGAGTGATCCCCCGGGCAGCCTAAGAAGCTCGCTCGGGGTGATTGCTTTTAGAACGATGACGAGGAGCCCGAAGACAACAACGCCTGCCGGCACACAGACTGCCACAGTGACCAGGCTGGACGCTTGATACGCCCTCATGATTTCGCTTAACACCCAAACAGCTATTCCCATCAGGCCTGCTGCAGCAGTAGGACGCACGAATACCTCGGTGACAGGGATCTTGACACCGGTCGATATGGTCAGCGCGCTCAAGTCAGCCAAGAAGACTAGAGAGTATGCAACTACACTCGCGATTGCAGCTCCCCTTATGTTCAGCTCTGGAATAGACACTAGTAGATAGGTGAGCAGCGACTTGATGCCCACACCGCACAGTAGAAACATCGGAGGCAGGTGCATTTTTCCAGCACCCTGGAGAACGGCAGTGATCACTTGGACAAGCGAGATAAACACGATCGAGAGCGCTCCGACGGCAAGGACATAGCCGCCGTCAGGGTGAGACGGGAACAGCACTCGTATGACCGGATCGCTGAGCAGCGACAGGCCGATTGACGCAGGCGCTGCGATAAGCATACTGACTTTGAGAGCTTGAGTCGTCCTGTAGTTCAGAGCGGACCGATCCTTGGCTGCAAAAGCAGCAGAAATCCCTGGCAGCAAGGCCGCTGCCAAAGCCGTTGACAAGGCCGTGGGTAGATTGACAAGCCTGGCGTTTTGGGTGTTGAGTATACCATAGAGGGCGTCCGTCTCCACCTGTGAAAAACCTGCCGCGCGAAGCCTGGAACCTACGAGCGCCAAGTCCACCAGATTGCCCATGCTTAGGACTGCACTGCCCAGGGTGATTGGGATCGCGTACCTGATAACAGTCCTGAACAGGCTCTTGGAGGAATGACGCCGGGGCATCTGTTGGTGCAACTCGATGTCCCTAAGAATCCTCGGGCGTTCCTTGAGGTACTTCGCAATCAGATATGCCAGGCCGACTATGGCTCCGAGCGTGGTCCCGAAAGTCGCACCTCCGGCTGCTACCTCTATGCCATAGCCCAGAAACACATAGGCCAGGAGCGGAGCAGAGACTGCTTTGACGGTTTGCTCAACTACCTGCGACACTCCGGTCGGAGTCATCAGTGACATTCCTTGGAAGTATCCACGGAAACCCGACATCAAGGACACAAAAAAGAGCGTCGGAGACAACGCGAGGATCGTGTACAGGGTCCGAGGCCACAGATATCTGTCAACCCAGAACGCTGCCGCAGCCATCATAGCAGTCGTGGCTGTTCCCATCACGAGCAGTATTCTTAGAGCGATTTTGAACACCAAGTGAGCTGATTCATAGTCTCCCACAGCCCGGTTTTCTGAGACCGCCTTAGCGATTGCAGACGGCAGGCCGGTGTTGGATAAAATGAACAAGAAGATGTATATTTGGTAGCCGACTCCGTACAGACCATTTCCAACATTGCCAATGAGGTGTGTCAGTGGCAGGACATATACAAAACCTATGAGGCGCACAACGAGATTACTGGCTGTTAGAACAGCGAAGCCCTCAGCAGTTGACTGCCGCCTAGACGAAACTGTACCCACCAAAAGCACCCTTCCTGTCGCGATTAGCCACTGCAGCACACTTCTATGATGCGGCACCGAACTCCTACGTACTCTCGCTACTTGTGCGCGATAGTTAGCTGGGCACAGCGTCTGGTATAAGAGGTGTGAAGAACTACGAGTGTGATATAATTATTGTATTCGGTACACGAACTTGCGAAGGCGGTGAGCCTAATGGATTTCCGCTCGCTGTTGTCCAGACGTGGACATCTGCTCTTTGACGGAGCTTGGGGTACTATGCTTCAATCTACAAGTTTGGAAGCCGGAGATACACCCGAGCGCCTCAACCTAACCGCACCTCAAGAGGTTGCAAAGATAGCCCAGTCTTACATCGATGCAGGCAGCGACATGATAATCACAAACTCATTTGGCGCAAGCAGGCTGAAACTGTCGAACTACGGCCTTGACAAGGAAGTCAGGATCATCAATGCAGAGGCTGCCCGAATCTCCAAGAGTGTCGCCAAGGACACTCACCTGGTATTTGGGTCGGTGGGGCCGACCGGCAGATTTGTTGAGCCTATCGGTGACGTCACGGTTGACGAGATGACCCAGGTGTTCCAAGAGCAGATCGAGGCCCTAATATCCGGAGGGGTTGACGGCATTCTGGTTGAGACTATGACTGACCTCACCGAGGCTGAATGCGCAGTCAAAGCTGCTCGCAGGGTGTATGATGGTCCGGTCGCGTGCACTTTCTCCTTTGACTGCTTACCGATAGGGTTTCGCACCATGATGGGTGTCGGCCCTGAGCAGTTCGTTGACAGGATGACCAATGCCGGAGCTGATATCATAGGCGCCAACTGCGGTTCGCTGGATCCAGAACAGATGGTAGAGCTTGTTGCGAGTCTGCGTCGGCTTACTGATCTGCCGATAGTCGCCAGGCCCAATGCTGGCGTACCCAAGCTGGTTGATGGGGCGACCGTCTTCCTTGAGCCGCCCGAGGCATTTGGCAAGGCCGCTCTTGAGCTAGTTGAGGCCGGAGCGTCAGTGGTCGGCGGGTGTTGCGGTACGACACCGGATCATATAAGAGCTATGAAGGAAGCGTTAATGAGGGAGAGCTAGAGGGAGGCTATGTAGTATGACCGCATTGCCATCGGATATCGAAATAGCACAGAGCGCGAAGCTGGAGCCGATAGTGCAAATCGCATCAAAGATAGGCCTGACAGAAGATGACCTGGAGCTTTACGGCAAGTACAAGGCAAAGATCAGCCTTGATGCAATAAAGCGGGTTAGGGGACGAGCTAGAGGGAAGCTCATCTATACGACTGCTATCACCGCAACCCCTGCCGGTGAAGGCAAGACCTGCACAGCTGTTGGCATAACTCAAGCCCTCGGTAAGCTCGGTAAGAACGTCATTGCTTGCTTGAGAGAGCCTTCTTTGGGCCCGACTTTTGGGATAAAGGGCGGCGCAGCAGGTGGCGGGTACTCCCAGGTAGTGCCTATGGAAGATATAAACCTCCACTTCACTGGAGACATCCACGCGATCGGGTCTGCGCACAATCTGCTTGCGGCCATGGTAGAAAACCATATCAAGCATGGAAACGAGCTGGGCATTGACCCTACGCGGATCATCTGGCGCCGCACCATGGATATAAATGACCGTCAGCTAAGGCAGATAGTTGTCGGGCTTGGCGGGTCAGCGAATGGTGTTCCGTGTGAATCAGGGTTTGACATCACCGCGGCGTCCGAAATAATGGCGATTTTGTGCCTCACAGACGGCATTAACGATCTCAAGGAGAGGCTCGGCAACATCCTAGTTGGGTATACCTACGACAGGCGCCCGGTGTACGCCCGAGATCTGAAGGCAGTCGGTGCTATGGCAGTCCTGCTAAAAGACGCAATAAAGCCGAATCTAGTGCAGACGCTTGAGGGCCAGCCTGTTTTCGTGCATGGAGGCCCGTTTGCCAACATAGCACATGGAAACAACTCGGTCATGGCGACTATGACAGCTCTCGGGTTGGCGGACTATGTTGTGACTGAAGGCGGGTTCGCAGCAGACCTTGGTGCAGAGAAGTTCTTTGACATAGTGTGCCCGCAGTACGGGCTTCAGCCTGATGTGGTCATACTAGTTGCGACTATTCGAGCGCTCAACCATCACGGCGGTGTACCAAGGGATAAGTTGTCGGAGACAAATCTCGAGGCCCTTAGGTCAGGCTGTGCAAACCTCCGCAAGCACATTGAAAACATCCGGCAGTATGGCCTGCCACTGGTAGTTGCGATTAACCGATTCCCAACTGATACAGACGAGGAAATAGAAGTCGTCAGAGAGGTTTGCGCGGAGCTTGGAGTCAAGGCGCCTGTCTCGGACGTTGTGGCAAGGGGAGGCGCTGGAGGCATCGAGCTTGCAGAGGCTGTTCTCGAGGTGCTGGAGTCCGAATCGGCTGAATTGCGCCCTGTATACGACAAGTCAATGACTCTCGAGCAGAAAATCGAAGCGCTCGCAACGCGTGTCTACGGAGCTGAAGGAGTCGCTTATTCCGTTGAAGCCAAGAGGGCCCTTGATGAGATCCGGGCAGCAGGTGGGGGAGACCTGCCTGTGTGTGTCGCAAAGACACAGCTATCGCTGTCGGACGACCCTGCGCTCAGAGGTGCTCCAACCGGCTGGACACTGACTGTGAGAGACGCCCGGCCTGCGTTTGGAGCAGGATTTGTTGTTGTGCTTACAGGCAAGATAATGACCATGCCCGGACTGCCCAAGCGCCCAGCTGCAGAGGCTGTCGATATTGACGAATCTCTCAAGATCACTGGGCTGTTCTAAGCTTGACAGACGTCTGGCATTGAAGCCTTGCCGGACTTAACCTTCAACAAGGTGCGAGAACTACCGTTGGGGGCAGGCACGCGGGCGCGTGCGCGTTGAGTCTTGGTGGCTCTAAGTATGTATAGTCTGATTTGCGTATATGGGTAAATGTAAAAGACGAGAAAGAATCTCGTCTTTTGCCAGGTACGGCATACGGGTCCCGCGTAGTATCAGTGCAACTAAATACAATATTTGGTAGGAATCCGCGCAGGTTAAGCTCTCAATTCCTGCTCGAGAAGCAGTGACCATGCAAACGTTCGTACATCATACATGTTGACACTGCTGGCGTCGGTCTGCTATAGTTTTAGCAAATAACCAAAAACGGCTTTAACGGCGATGATGAGGAGTAGTAAGTGCTGACGGATCTCACAGAGAGCCGCTGTGTGGTGCGAACGCGGTAGTGAAGTCACTCTGAACTCGCCTCAGAGCCTTGCGCTGAACGTCCATGTAGGTGTCAACGGTCTCGCACCCGTTATCGTGCCTGAAGCACGTCAAATGCTTCGTGAGGTGTCCTGCCGTAGGGCAGGCGCGAATTCAGGTGGTACCACGGGATGCCCTCTCGTCCTGATGCTCTATTACGAGCCGACGAGAGGCTTTGTTTTAGGGGGAATGAAGGATGGAGAAGTGTGGAGCTGACATTCTTGTTAAATGCCTAGAGACAGAAGGAGTCGACGTAGTGTTCGGCTACCCGGGCGGGGCTGTCCTGGCAATCTATGATGCACTGTATGACGCCGATATCCGACATATACTCGTTAGGCACGAGCAAGGAGCAGCTCATGCTGCGGATGGCTACGCGAGAGCAACCGGCCGTCCAGGCGTCTGTATAGCTACGTCTGGGCCTGGGGCTACCAACCTAGTCACCGGACTTGCTACTGCCTATATGGACTCTGTGCCTGTCGTCGCATTTACGGGACAGGTAGCGACCAGCTGGATCGGCAAGGACTCTTTTCAGGAAGCAGATATAACTGGAATTACAATGCCAATCACTAAGCACAACTACCTCGTGAAGTCGACAGAGGACCTACCTAGAGTGATAAAGGAAGCGTTTTACATCGCTACTACTGGCAGGCCGGGTCCGGTCCTGGTCGACTTACCAAAAGACGTATCGATAGGCAAGTGTGAGTTTGAGTATCCAAGTAGTGTCGATCTTCCAGGTTACAAACCAACGTACGAAGGTCACCCAAAGCAAGTTAAAGAGCTGGCCAAGGCGATCACCGCGTCGTCTAGGCCCGTGTTGTACGTGGGTGGCGGGGTGATCTGGTCGGGCGCTTCAGACGTTCTGCGGGAGCTCGCGGAGTTGTGCGACATTCCAGTCACCACTACCCTGACCGCGCTTGGCGCTTTTCCGACAGCGCATAGGCTCTCGCTGGGCATGCTCGGGATGCACGGCACTGGCTATGCAAATCTATCGGTCAACGAGTGCGACCTCCTTATAGCAGTAGGCGCAAGGTTTGACGACAGGGTCATAGGCGATCCGCAGACCTTTGCTCCCAACGCAAAGGTAGCACATATAGACATCGACCCTGCAGAGATCGGAAAAAACGTAAGGTACGACATCCCGATCGTCGGAGATGCCCGCACTGTGCTGGAGTCGCTCATTCCACAGCTGTCGCCTATGAAACGGCCCGAGTGGTTGGCACAGATAGCGCAGTGGAAGAAGGAATGGCCGCTCAAGTACCCGCGGTATGCTGATGGGATCGCACCTCAATACGTGATCGAGCAGATCTCGGATCTCACAGGTGGAGAAGCCATTGTTACCACTGAGGTTGGTCAGAACCAGATGTGGACCGCTCAGTTCTACAAGTTCAAGAACGCCCGCAGCTTCATTTCTTCCGCCGGGCTTGGCACGATGGGATTTGGATTCCCTGCCGCTATAGGCGCACAGATAGGCCGGCCCGACAGCCTTGTCATTGACATAGCCGGTGACGGCAGTTTCCAGATGAATATCCAGGAGCTCGGGACAGCGGTCCAGTACAAATTGCCTGTGAAGGTTGTCATCCTGAACAACGGGTATTTGGGCATGGTCAGGCAGTGGCAAGCGATGTTCCATGACAAGCGGTATTCGTCGACAGCGTTGGATTACAACCCAGATTTCGTCGCAGTTGCCGAAGCGTACGGAGCAAAGGGGATTCGGGTCGAGACTGAGGACGAGGTCCGGCCGTCACTCGAGCGAGCGTTTGCAGAACCGGGCCCGGTGGTTGTGGACGTGAAAGTGTCCCGTGAAGCGAACGTGTTCCCCATGGTTCCGCCAAATATGCCGATCAGCCGGATGATTCGAGGTGATGAGTCATGAAGCGCACGCTATCCGTTCTCGTCAACAATCGGTCGGGTGTCCTCGCTCGTGTTGCCAGCCTCTTTAGCAGAAGAGGGTACAACATCGAAAGCATCGCTGTGGGAGTAACGGATGATCCCGAAGTCTCTAGAATGACCATACAAGTCATCGCAGACGAGGCTACCTTTGAGCAGATCACCAAACAGCTCCACAAGCTTATTGATGTTATCAAGATCAGTGACATTACTTCAGACGAGAGGGTTGACAGGGAGTTGGCGCTGATACGCATAAGTGCCGACAGTTCCAACCGCTCAGACATCCTGCAAGTTGTCGGCATATTTAGGGCGAAAATTGTAGATGTAGCCGAGAAGTCAATAATAGTTGAAGTGACGGGCGACGAAGGCAAGATCGACGCGTTTGTGCAGTTGGCCAGGCCTTACGGCATCATAGAAATAGTCCGCACTGGTAAGGTTTCAATGGTTCGTGGTTCGAAGTAAAAGCCTATTGGGAATAGCAGGGAGGATGAAGCAGATGGCACGCATGTATTATGACAAGGACGCTAATCTAGATCTCTTGAGCGGCAAGAAGGTCGCTATTTTGGGGTACGGCAGCCAGGGCCACGCACAGGCCCTAAATCTGAGGGACAGCGGCGTAGACGTTATCGTTGCCAATCGCAAAGGAACAGCCAACTATGAGAAGGCAGTCAAAGATGGTTTCAACCCTGTATCGGTGGCAGAGGCTTCTGCCGCGGCAGACATTATTCAGGTCTTGCTGCCCGACGAGGTCCAAGCAAAGGTTTACCAAGCGGAGATCAAAGACCACTTGACTGAAGGGAAAACACTCGTCTTTTCCCACGGGTTCAACATTCACTTCGGACAAATAGTCCCTCCATCAAATGTAGACGTTATAATGGTCGCTCCTAAAGGCCCAGGTCACTTGGTCAGGCGAGTGTACACAGAGGGCGGAGGAGTGCCCGCTCTGATAGCCGTAGAGCAAGACTACTCAGGCAGGGCGAGAGATATCGCACTTGCGTATGCAAAGGGAATCGGTGCCACTAGAGCGGGCGTTATAGAAACGACCTTCAAAGAGGAGACTGAGACAGACCTGTTTGGCGAGCAGGCAGTGCTCTGCGGAGGAGTCACTGAGCTCGTCAGAGCGGGATTTGAGACCCTTGTAGAGGCCGGGTACCAACCTGAGGTCGCGTATTTCGAGTGCTTGCACGAACTCAAACTCATTGTCGACCTCATGTATGAGGGCGGTATCGGCGGGATGCGCTACTCGATCAGCGACACGGCAGAGTACGGCGATATGGTCAGCGGCAAGCGAGTGATCAATGTCGAGAGCCGTAAAGCTATGAAGGAGATCCTCAACGATATACAGACGGGCAGATTTGCAAGAGAGTGGATACTCGAAAACCAAGCCAACAGGCCTGTGTACAATGCTATCAAGCGCAAGGAGTCAGCACACTTGATCGAGGTCGTCGGCGCGAAGCTCAGGAGCATGATGACCTGGATCAACAAGTAAGGATGCCGGCGCAAGTGCCTGTGGAAACCAACAGGTAGGAGGGAGACTGGTGTGAGTCGAGTCATTAAGGTTTTTGACACCACCCTTAGAGATGGTGAACAGTCACCCGGTGCGACGCTCAACGTTTTGGAAAAGCTCGAGATCGCGCGCGCTTTAGAGCGCCTCCGTGTCGACGCGATGGAGGCCGGCTTTCCGATTGCTTCTCCAGGCGACTTCGAGTCGGTTCGCACCATAGCCGAAGAAATCCGCACTGTCACCATTGTCGCGTTGGCCCGTGCTGTAGAGAAGGACATAGATCGTGCATGGGAGGCCTTGAAGCCTGCAGCCCGTCCGAGGATTCACACATTCATTGCCACGTCGCCAATACATATGGAATACAAGCTCAGAAAGACCCCAAACGAGGTTCTCAGGATGGCGACAGAGGCGGTGAGATATGCAAAGCGGTTTACCGAAGACGTGGAGTTCTCTGCTGAGGACGCAACCAGGTCAGACCCTGAGTTCCTCTGCAAGGTATTCGAAGAGGTCATAAACGCAGGAGCCACTGTCATAAACATACCCGACACAGTCGGGTATACGACTCCAAGTGAGTTTCACAACTTGATTAGGTATGTCATAGAACATACACCGAACATCGACCGTGCTGAGCTCAGTGTCCATTGCCACGACGACCTCGGAATGGCAGTTGCAAACTCACTGGCAGCCGTTCAAGCCGGAGTGCATCAAGTCGAGGTGACGATCAACGGGATAGGCGAGAGGGCTGGCAATGCCGCACTAGAGGAAGTTGTGATGGCTCTCAAGACTCGGAATGACTTCTTCAACGCGACTACATTGGTTGACACCAGACAGATATACAGGTGCAGCAGCCTCGTTTCAGCCCTTACCGGCCTCCACGTGCAGGTCAACAAGTCGATCGTCGGCAAGAACGCGTTCGCACACGAATCCGGGATTCATCAAGACGGGGTCCTCAAGGAGAGGGCGACTTACGAGATCATGTCACCAGAGGACATAGGTCTGACTGCAAACAGGCTGGTCCTGGGCAAGCATTCAGGAAGGCACGCGTTCCGCAAGCATCTGCTGGAGCTTGGCTATGACTTGCCTGAGGAGGAACTCTCACGAGCTTACGAAAGTTTTATAGAACTTGCGGACAGAAAGAAGGAGGTCAGTGATCGCGATATCGAGGCACTGATCCGAGGAGAACTGACTGCAGTCGAAGACCTGTACTCACTTGACTACCTGCATGTGTCCAGCGGGATGACATCCATTCCTACGGCAACTGTCAGGCTTGTTAGAGAAGGCCAGGTGTTTGAGGAGGCGGCTTGCGGAGACGGACCTGTCGATGCAGCTTACCGTGCCGTCGACAGGGTCGTCCAAATGGATGCGACTCTCGAGGAATATCAGTTAAGAGCGGTTACGAGCGGGAAAGACGCGCTGGGCGAGGTCTCAGTCAAGGTCAGAGTCGGCGAACGCGTCTATACTGGCCGCGGGGTCAGTATGGATATAATCGTAGCAAGTGTCCGGGCTTACCTCAATGCATTGAACAAGGCGGGAAGCGATCTGATGAGACAGCTGCCAAAAGATTCTGTTTGTGAATAGTGAGGGATCAATCCGTGGGTATGACGTTAACCGAGAAAATACTTGCTAAGCACGCGGGGAGGGACCGGGTGCGCCCCGGCGACTTCATTGTGGCAAGAGTCGACCTGGTGCTTGGCAATGATATCACTGCTCCTGTGGCCATAGCTGAGTTTGAGCGTATAGGTGCGACGCGAGTGTTTGATCCCGACAAGATCGCACTCGTGCCGGATCACTTTACACCCAACAAGGACATCAAGTCTGCAGAGCAGGTCCGGATAATGCGGGAGTTCGCCAAGAAACACGGGATAACCCATTTCTTCGAGATTGGAGAGATGGGTATCGAGCATTGCCTGCTTCCAGAGAAGGGAATGGTAGTTCCGGGTGACTTGGTGGTCGGGGCTGACTCTCACACTTGTACGTACGGCGCACTCGGCGCTTTCTCCACTGGAGTAGGCAGCACGGACATTGCCGCGGCAATGGCAACTGGAGAGTTGTGGTTTAGGGTGCCGGAGACTATTAGGTTCGTCTTCAGAGGATCCCTGAAGCCCTGGGTAGGGGGCAAGGACCTGATCCTTTACACGATAGGAAAGATAGGAGTTGACGGCGCCAGGTACAAGGCCATGGAATTCGCAGGTGAGGCTATCTCATCGCTCTCTGTCGAAGGCAGGCTCACCATGGCCAATATGGCAATAGAGGCGGGCGGAAAGAACGGCATATTCATGCCTGACCAGAAGACCGTCGAGTATCTTCTCGAGCGCACAGATCGGGAATACGAGTTGCTCGAGAGTGACGCAGACGCCGAGTACAGCGAGGTCTACGAGTTTGACGCCAGTGAGATCGAGCCACAGGTAGCTTTGCCCCATTTGCCGGAAAACGCCCGTCCGGTGAGTGAAGTAAAGGGAATACAGATTGATCAGGTCGTGATTGGCTCATGTACCAACGGCAGGATTGAGGATCTTAGAGAGGCCGCGGCGATCTTGCGCAACAAAAAAGTGGCCAGGGGTGTCCGTTGCATCATAATCCCAGGCACTCAAAGTGTATACTTGCAGGCAGTGCGCGAGGGACTTGTCGAGGTGTTCGTCGAGGCGGGCGCTGTGGTCAGTACACCGACGTGCGGGCCGTGCCTGGGCGGACATATGGGAGTCTTGGCTGCTGGAGAGAGAGCGGTTTCAACGACCAACAGGAACTTCGTAGGCAGGATGGGCCATCCAAAGAGCGAGGTCTATCTGGCCGGGCCAGCAGTCGCAGCGGCATCAGCAGTTGCAGGCGAGATAGTTGGCCCTGAGGAGGTCGTATAAGATATGAAGGCAGTAGGAAGGGCATGCTTGTTTGGTGATAACATCGACACAGATGCTATCATACCCGCTCGCTACCTCAACACATCAGATCCTGAGGAGCTCGCGGCGCATTGCATGGAAGACGCTGATCCTAACTTCGTCTCCAACATGTCTAAAGGAGATCTGATCATAGCCGGGTCAAATTTCGGTTGTGGCAGCTCCCGCGAACATGCGCCGATTGCGATAAAGGCGGCAGGAGTGTCTTGTGTCATCGCGAAATCCTTTGCACGCATCTTCTTTCGCAATAGCATCAACATCGGGCTGCCGATCTTCGAATGCCCTGAGGCAGTTGAAGAAGCAGAGAACGGTGACGAATTTGAAGTCGATATGAGTGAAGGCAAGATAGTCAACCTGTCAAAAGGCAAAGAATACAGGTCACAGCCGCTGTCAGAGGAGATTCAGGAGATCATAGCAGACGGCGGGCTAGTGGGGCATGTCAGGAAGAGAGTGATGGCTGGTGGCTAAGATAGCATTGCTGCCCGGAGATGGGATTGGAGTAGAGATCACCAAACAAGCAGCACTGGTGCTTGAAACGGTCTCAGCCAAGTATGGCCTGGATTTGGAGCTCAATGAAGGCCTTTTTGGAGGCGCTGCATATGATCAGACCGGAACAGCGTTCCCACCTGAGACAATCGAGCTCGTTCAAACGAGCGACGCTGTACTGCTTGGGGCAATAGGAGGACCTAAGTGGGACAGCCTGCCTGCGGACGAGAGGCTTGAGATCGTGGGCCTTCTTCGACTCCGCAAAATGGCAGGAGCATATGCCAACTTGAGGCCGGCTGTGATGTATCCTTCTATGGTGGATTCCTCTACTCTCAAGCCTGATGTGGTTAGCGGCATAGACATAATGGTCGTTCGCGAACTGACAGGCGGCCTCTATTTCGGCGAGCCGCGGCTGCGCGAGCCTCACCCCACGGGCGCTCGAGCTGTAGATACATTGGAGTATACGACTCTGGAGATAGAGAGGATCGTTGATCTAGCATTTCAGCTGGCCAGAGGCCGCAGAGGGAAGGTCACTTCTGTAGACAAGGCAAACGTGCTTGAGTCATCAAGGCTCTGGCGCGAGGTCGCCTGCGCGGTTGCGCAGAAGTACCCGGATGTTGAGTTTGAGAGCATGCTTGTTGACAACTGTGCGATGCAGCTTGTGCGCAAGCCGAAGCAATTTGACGTGCTCGTCACAGAGAATATGTTTGGAGACATCCTTAGCGATGAGGCTGCCATGCTTACAGGCTCTATAGGCATGTTGCCGTCTGCAAGCATTGGGGGAGACGTGGACATTTATGAACCGATTCACGGGTCTGCGCCAGACATCGCAGGGAAGAACATGGCCAATCCGATTGGGACTATCCTTTCCGCTGCAATGATGCTCAGGTACACATTTCGTTTGGACGAGCCCGCAAGAGCCATTGAACGTGCAGTTGAGCGAGTGCTGGAGGCTGGCTATAGGACAGCCGACATAACGTCTCCAGGTTCAAGAACAGTAGGCACGGACGAGATGGGAGAGTTGATCTGTAGGGAGGTTGACGCATGAAGCCCGTTATGCTCTATGACACGACGTTGCGGGATGGGGCACAGGCAGAGGGCGTCTCGTTTTCCTTGGAGGACAAGATCCGGATAGCGCAGAGGCTTGACAAGCTCGGCATAGACTACATCGAAGGCGGCTGGCCTGCCTCCAATCCCAAAGACATGGAGTTCCTCCAGCGTTCTAAGGAATACGGACTTCAGAATGCGAAAATCACCGCTTTCGGATCGACTAGGCGAGCGGGGCTGACTGCGTCCGAGGATGCGAACCTGCAGGCGATTGTTCAATCCGGAGTAGAGATAGCAACCATTTTCGGAAAGAGTTGGGATTTCCATGTCGAGCACGTGTTGAGGACGACTCTTGAGGAAAATCTCGAGATGATAGAAGACTCTGTAAGGTTTCTGCGCTCCAACGGCATGAGGGTGTTCTACGATGCTGAGCACTTCTTTGACGGGTACAAGCGCAATCCCGAATACGCCGTTGAAACTCTATCCAGAGCCGTGTCAGGCGGGGCTGAAGTCATTGTGCTATGCGACACAAATGGAGGATTGCTGCCTCATGAGGTTGCACCGATCATGCAGGATGTGAAACAGAGATTTCCCGATGTCGAAGTCGGAGTCCACATGCACAACGACTCTGGGATGGGCGCAGCAAACACACTCATGGGCGTGCTTGCAGGGGCAGTGCAGATTCAAGGCACTATGAACGGGTACGGCGAACGTGCGGGCAATGCGGACCTGTGCACAATAATCCCCAATCTCAAACTCAAGATGGGAATCGATTGCGTAACAGACGAGCAGCTTGCCATGCTCACAAAGGTCTCCAGATACATCGATGAGATAACAAACAGGCGTCCGGATTCTCGCCAGCCGTACGTGGGACGCAGCGTGTTCACACACAAAGCCGGGGTTCATGTGAATGCACTGCTCAAACATCCGGAGACCTATGAGCACATCGATGCCTCTCTGGTAGGAAACAAGCGTCGAGTGGTCGTGTCGGAGCTGTCTGGAGCTTCGAATATCCGGTACAAGATGCGAGAACTCAACATCGGCTATGACGGTGACAGAGATCGAATCGCCTCGATTCTCGCAGCTGTGAAAGACCTCGAGTACCAAGGGTACTCGTTTGAGGGTGCAGAGGCGTCATTCGAGTTGTTGCTTAGGAAATCCCTCGGCCTGCACGAGAGCTTGTTTGAACTCGAAGGGTTTAGGTTGACGATCGACAAGAAGGGATCCAACGGCGAGCCCGTGTCTGAGGCTACGGTAAAGGTCAAGATCGGGGACGAGGTCATTCATACAGCTGCTGAAGGCGATGGCCCTGTCAACGCACTTGACAATGCTCTGAGAAAGGCGTTGGCGCAGGTGTACCCTGAGATACGGAACATCGTTCTCACAGACTACAAGGTCCGCGTTCTTGATGAGGGCGCCGGAACAGCTGCCAAAGTGCGTGTTCTGGTGGAGTCTCGCAACGGCGAAGAGCCCTGGGGCACTGTTGGCGTGTCTACGAATATTATCGAGGCGAGCTGGCGTGCTCTGGTGGACAGTATAGAGTACGGGCTGTTGAAATAGAGGTGGCGCAAGCGTGGGACCGACTCTGTCGAGGAGTTGGCCGCGCTGCGCTGTCTTAGTATAGCTTCGCAAGGGAGTGCACGACGTGCAGCTGGTCAGATACATGCTTGATGGCAAGCAGAGCTTTGGGGCACTCGAAGGGGACGCCATCAGGCCTATAAAAGGGGATGTATTTGAGGACTTCGAGATCTCTGACATCAGGGTGCCCTTATCCAGTGTCAGGCTGCTTGCTCCGACTGTGCCGTCCAAGATCGTGGCTGTAGGGCTCAATTATAGAGACCATGCGATCGAGATGGGCGAGGAGTTGCCGGAATATCCAAAGATCTTTCTGAAGCCTTCAACAGCGTTGATCGGGCCCCATGACAGCATCGTCCTGCCCCAATCGTCTCGACGCGTTGATTATGAGGCTGAACTCGCTTTGGTTGTGAAGCGCTTGGCAAAGGACGTCGACGAACGGCAGGCGAAAGACTACATCCTGGGGTATACTTGCTTCAACGACGTTACTGCAAGAGACCTGCAGCAGGTTGACGGACAGTGGACCAGAGCCAAGTCGTTTGACACGTTTGCGCCCATAGGCCCTGTAGTGGATACCTCGGTCGATCCGCGTTCACTCGAGATATCATGCAAGGTAAACGGCGAGCTAAAGCAGAATTCGAATACGAGCAATCTCATATTCGGTCCTGAACAGCTCCTCAGCTTCGTGTCTCATGTCATGACTCTGTTGCCTGGTGATGTTATCGCAACAGGCACGCCGTCGGGTGTAGGCCCGCTGCACTCAGGTGACACGGTTGAGGTTATCATAGAACAGATAGGGGTCTTGACAAATTCAGTCGTGTGATGAGCCGTCGCGAGTTACCTAAGGCAATCTACTAGAAGCCCTTTGATCATCTCCAACTTAGACAACAGGACGATTCTAGGGGCCTCTCGGGTCAGCACCACTTCAGTGAGGTCAGCGAGTGCAGTATCTATTGTCTCTACCAGCCGAGACCAGCCACCGGAGAGCCTGCTGGCCTTTCGCACTCTGAACGCGCGGTTGACTGCGTACTGCACGAACCTCTTGACAGCGGCTTTATACTGCTCTAGGTCCTGCAGAGTCCGCTTCTCAAGCAAGTTATCACCGAGCCGCACCACCTCTTCGAGCATTGATTGGAGGTTGGTGTGCTCTTCGCTTTGCAGGAGTTGCTCAAACGATTCCTTCGGTGTTTCCGTAACCCGCCTGCGTAAGACGCTGTCGGGTGCTACGACCGATCGAGAGACAGTCGGCCGATTTCTCCGCTTTTCGATCCGCATGCACGAATCCTCTCTGACCCATGTGCTTGCACGGCCCGTTAAAATGCCTTACGATACATTATAGCACAACGCGCAATTGAGATCTCGGGCACCGGCAGCATTTTGATTCCGGGAGGCGATAATGTGCAGAGAACTACCGACGAGTTGCTCGCAGACGTAGCGTGCAGCCTTATGCGATCTTATTCAGATAACGAGGATTTTGGACGAAGGACAAAACCAATGCCCGATCCTGACGCAGTTGTCCAGCTGTTCCTGGACATTCGGCGGATCCTATTTCCCGGATACTTCGATGGGGGCGTCGGCTGCAACGCCGATACGGACGTGTGTCTATTGGAATACATCGGAACGGTCTACTGGCGTCTCGCCCGCCAGATCCACAACACATTGCATGCAGAAAACGGAGGCACTTGTGAATGTGGGCCCACCGGCTGTGAGACCATGGCGCTAAGCTGCAACTATGCGCGTGAGATAATATCCGCTCTACCTGAGATTCGGCGCAAACTGTTGCTGGATGTAAAAGCTGCGTGGCGACGGGACCCGGCTGCAACAGGGTATGATGAGGTCATTCTCTCGTATCCCGGCCTGTTTGCTGTAGCAGTCTACAGGGTCGCACATGAGCTGTACAAACTCGGCCTCAAGTCTATGGCTAGAATTCTGAGCGAGTACGCTCACAGCAAGACGGGAATCGACATTCACCCTGGTGCCAAGATCGGCGAGTCGTTTTTCATTGACCATGGCACGGGTGTAGTCATTGGAGAGACAACCGAGATAGGCAATAATGTGACCATATACCAAGGGGTCACCCTAGGTGCTCTCAGAATCGACAAGGACGCCGACGGCGGAGTTGTGAGAGGTACGAAACGACACCCAACAATTGAGGACAACGTAACGATCTACGCCGGAGCGACTGTTCTCGGAGGGGATACGGTAGTAGGCCGCGGCTCGGAAATTGGGGGAAATGTCTGGCTAATCGAGTCGGTCCCGCCTGGGAGCAAAGTGCTCAATGTGCCTCAGATCAGAAAGAAATAGCGAGCAAGTCGCAGAAGGGGGCGGCGTACCGCCCCCTTCTTTTCATTTCTCGATGATCTCGTTTACGCGTAGATAAGGCGAGAGCGCTGCGAACACTAGGTAGCTCAGCACGGAGTTGATTCCCGACTTTATAAGGTTGAACGGAATGATCGCCGGGGCCAGCAGTTTGACGACCTGCTCGACTGGTACTCCCATATAAAGGGGCGTTACCAGTAGGTTGAGCCCGACCATGACCGCTGCAGAACCAATAGTTCCTACAACGGCTCCGAGCACATATCTGTACTTGTACAGGGCGCCGATAGTCGGTCCAAACACCTTTCTGTATCTGTGCTCGGGCGTATGGTAGAACGCAGCGATCAGCACAACGAGCAAGCCTGTGGATGCGATGTGCATGAATGCGCCGATTATCCCGGCTTCGTACAGGCCCATGATCAACGACACTGCAACGGTTATGAGCAGGCCGTGCCCTGCTCCCATGAGAAGTGTTCCGATTATGATCGGTACGTCCGCCGGGTCATACAGCAAGAAGGGAGCCACACTAAACAAACGGATAGGGAAATAGACTGCGAGCATCCCGAGTACGACTGCGACTGCAGTCAGCAGCCCGCAGTACACCAGCTTCTTTGGACTGGTGAAACTGTGCAGCCTTGACGCTGCTTTGTGGTTGTGAGAAGTGACTGACAAGTGCATTACCTCCTTGTTGATACCTGCCAGGCAGCCTCCGGCAACTCACATCTCATGGGCCAACGAGCGAGTGACAACGAAAAGCCCCCGAGAGGTCTAAGCCTTCGGGGGCTCAAAGAACATGCATGAGACATGGAAACCTTCTCTCATCCGGACTGTACCGTCGGTTCTGGAATCTCACCAGATCAACCCAGATCACTGGACTCGCGGACTTAGGCCAAGGAGCCATCACCGCCGGTCGGGAGTTGACTTCTAAGTCTCACCCTGCCCCGAAGGTACCTGCAGTTTATATTATCGACTTATATGATACAACAGCAGCTTGCACTTGGCAATACCTGAAGCAAGCAGGTAAATATTACATCAATGTCGAGCCTTCCTTGAGGTGACTCAGGATTGCTTCCTCACTTGGCGTAACGTACACCGTCGTCTGAGAGTCATAGATCACCATCCCCGGTTTTGCTCCGGTCGGTTTTCTGACGTGTTTTCTCAAGGTGTAGTCGACAGCTACGTTTGAAGACCCTCTAGCTTTACTGTAAAAGGCCGCAAGAAGAGCCGCTGCAGCAAGTGTGGAATCGGGGATCTCTTTCACACCTTGCGAGCGAATTATAACGTGAGAACCGGGGATATCTTTCGCATGAAGCCATATGTCATTTGGAGATGCGATCTTCAGCGTTAGCTCGTCGTTTTGACGGTTGTTCCTTCCTACAAGTATTCGTATGCCGTCGCGAGAGACGAACTGCGCAGGCGAAGACCTTTCTTTGGTCCCACTGCCGCGCCTTCTTTTTTCCGATCTGGATCGCAATACGCCTTGATCCGCAAGTTCTGAGCTGATCTCTTCCAGCTCTGCGACTGTAGATGACGAATCGATACTAACTTCGACCTGCTCGAGATACGCAAGATCTGATCGGGTTGATTGTATGAGCGATTCGACTATGGCCTTGCTGCGCTTCGCCTTCGAATACAGCTTGTAGTAGTGCCTGGCATTCTCAATGACGCTCAGGCTAGGATCAAGCTCGATTGCTACTTCGTTAAGGCCGGGATCGAAGTAGTTGGGTACGGTCAGTGATGTCAGGCCTTTTTGCGCCTGATTGCTATGCGTCATTAGGAGGTCGGCTTTGAGCCTGAACTCATCGGCGTTTTCCGCAACCTCGAGTGATGACTCGAGCTTACTCAATCTCTCCCTTGACCGTTGGATTGCATTGGATACCACGGACGCCAATTCCGACCTAAACGCAGACTGCCGGGCGTCTTGCTCCTTGACCGCTAAAGCGTAGTCAAGCATATCTCCGAGTGTAGAGAATGTTTGCTCAAAGCATCCCTGGTCAGCAAGATGTGTCAATCGCATGAACGAAAACGCCTTGAGTTGGGGGCTGCCATCTGTGGTTAAACTGTAGGTTACCGGAGTAGTGCGGCCTTCCCTGAGGCTCTGCAAGATGTCGCACAGCACTAGCGCTATTTGCTCCATCTTGGAGGGGCTGACGTGGCTGAAGCTACAGTCGGGATCGACTCCAGCACGATAAAGCACTTCCGTCGCAGTCAAGGGCCCAAGACCTTGAACTCGGTTGATGAGGCACTTGTGTGCTGTCTGTTCACACTGATGGGACGCGAGCACCTGTAGAACGTCGTCAGGGGAGAGGTTCGCAATGAGCTGCAAGTCGGCCTTTCCCTGCGAAGGGGGCAGGACATACGGCTTATTGGGTAGAAGTTCTCTATATCGGTTTACCCGGCTGCTGACGTGTTTGGCGCAGTCAATGATCACTGAGGCGTCAGAGTCTACGAGCAGCAGGTTGCTGTGTTTGCCCATGATCTCTACAATGAGGTCCTTAATAGCCCTGCGTCCGTATTCATCTCTGGCTTCGACCTGGACCGTGAGGATTCGTTCGGATCCTCGTTGGTGAACAGAGAGGATTCTTCCTCCCAGCAGGTGCTTGCGCAGGACCATGCAAAACATAGGCGGTTCAAGAGGGTTTTCGGGATTCGTCCTCGTCAAGTGCAGTCTTGCGTATTGTGACCGCGCAGATGCAAGCAGCCGATGGAAAACACCGTTTCGGCGAACTGAAATAGCTGCTTGTAGTCTATCAGGCATTGATATCTTGTCGATTCGGCCGCCGACGATACAATCGGACAATTCCCGGCAAAGGGCTGTGACGAAGAAACCGTCAATTGACATGATAGCAACCTCAGACTCGTATACTTGTACAGTGCCACAGAGAGTATAGCACCCTGCATGCTATGGGTCAAATTCGACATCTGGGAAGGGTGATGTCCGCCATGGCAACCCCCAAGTGCGGCAGTATCTCCGGTATAAACAGAAAGCTTCTTGCAGTGTCAGCAGCAGTGGTTGTCTTAGCATTCGTACTGGGAATGATAGCTCCGGTTGCAGCCCAGTATGCTCAGTCTGAAAGCGACCTCCATGTAAGCATGGGTATATACTACAGGTCCTGGGGCATCGGGCGCGCTTCCGAGGACCATTTCCTCAGTGCTTGGGAGAAGTCGAATCATGACCCGGAGATCGCGATCGTGGCGGCTGTTGCTGCTTATAGAGACCGAGATTACGGGACGGCTCTCCAGTGGCTCAAGAGAATTCCTGATGATTTCGGGCAGCGCGCTGTCGCTCTCTGCCTCGAAGGAGCTATATACCTGCGGCAGGCGAACATGGCATACACCGCTGCCAGTGGCCCGCGGCCCGAGACCTATTACTCAGCGGCTGAACAGAGATTTACGGAGGCACTTGCACTGCAGAGTGACTTCGCATACGCCAAGCACATGCTCGCCTTCATCTATGCTGCTAGGGGAGAGTCTGTGAAGGCTGGGATCCTGCTTGCTGAGATCCCCGAGGCTGACCGCATTGATGCAGTCACGGACATGATGAAGCTGCTCAACCAGAGATAACGACAGGTTTCGGCAATATGCACAACAAGCAGGAATCCTACACAGTTGGTTGAATAAGCTAAGAAGGCCGACTGGCATAGATGCTAGGTAGTCATGGGACAGGCTAGACAAGGAAGTGTTTCTTTGTCCGCAATATACAGTATGACAGGATACGGCCGGGGACAGGCGTCCCGGCAAGACAGGGTGTACGCAGTTGAAGCCAGGTCAGTCAACGGGCGGTACTTGGATATTGTGTGCAGAGTGCCCAGAGAACTGGCCGCATTGGAAGATCTGATCAGGGCACGTGTGAGCGACAGGATTCATCGTGGAAGGGTCGAAGTAACCCTGTCAGTCGAATATCCAACCGGAAGTAGCAGGAATTTCATTCTCGACGAAGAAGTAGCTTTGCAGGCCTTTGAGGCCATGAAACGACTATCCAGAAGGCTGGGCATAGACGAGACACCGAGCTTGCGAGATTTACTCACAATTCCGGACGTTTTCCGGCTCGAAGAGCCTGCTGACAGCGCTGAGTCCGCGTGGCCCGCGGTCCAGGTGGCCTTGGATAGCGCCCTGGACGAATTGCTGGAGATGCGCAGACTCGAAGGCGATCGCCTAAGGGCTGATCTACTACATAGAATCGTCGAAACTGAACAACTTATTAGCGAGATACAACTGCGCAGTCCACAGGTTCTCGACGATTACAGGCAGCGTGTGGCAGAGAGGGCTCAGGCGCTATCAGAAGGCGTTAAGCTAGATCAAGGTCGTCTCGAGGCTGAAGTTGCTCTGTTTGCGGACAGGGCCTCCATCGACGAAGAGCTGGTTCGATTGTCAAGTCACATCGAAGCCTTGAGGGGGACGCTTCAGTCGGGGGGTGTGGCCGGTAGGAAGTTGGACTTCATCCTGCAGGAGTGTAATCGCGAAGCCAATACCATCGGGTCCAAGGCTAGCGATTACGACATCGGACGTTTGGTGATCGAAATCAAGAGTCAGTTGGAGAAGCTAAGGGAGCAAGTTCAGAACATTGAGTAGGAGGTGGCCAGTATGACACTGCCCAAGCTGACCCCGGCAGAAAAGGCTGCAGCTCTAAAAAAGGCCCAGGAAGTCAGGTCAAAGAGATCTCAGATGAGGGCAAAACTAAAGTCTGGCGAGCTGACACTTGATCAGGTGCTAGCTGCTGCAAAGGACGACGAGGTCATTGCTCGCATGAAGGTTGCCTACCTTCTTGAATCTCTCCCGAGAATCGGCAAGATCCGAAGCCGCAAACTCATGCAGGACATAGGTATTGACGAGTCGAGAAGGGTCCAGGGGCTCGGTGTGAGGCAGAAAGAGGCGCTGCTGCAGCGTCTGGCGAAATAAGGGAGGTTAGGCCTTGGACATCAAGTTGGTCAACATAGGCTTTGGCAACATTGTCGCAGCCAATCGGATCGTAGCTATAGTTAGTCCAGAATCCGCACCAATCAAACGAATCATCCAAGACGCCCGCGACAGAGGTGTGTTGATAGACGCTACTTATGGTCGAAGGACAAGAGCCGTGGTGATGACTGACAGTGACCACATCATCCTTTCGGCGGTTCAACCCGAGACCGTTGCACATAGGCTGAGCGGAAAGGAAGGCGTCTCAGAGACCAGTGACTAGAACTAACTGTCCGATTGACCGGGAGAGTGACTTTGCCAACCAGCTGCGCCGGAGAGGTGTCCTCATCGTGGTATCCGGTCCATCCGGATCCGGCAAAAATCGCGTTATCTCTGAAGTCATGCGCATTAGAGACGATCTCAGATATTCGATTTCTGCTACGACGAGACCGATGAGACCGGGCGAGCAGGACGGCGTTAACTATTATTTTGTCTCCCGCGATCGATTTGAGGATATGATAAGGCAGGGCGAACTTCTAGAGTATGCCGAGGTCTATGGCAACTTGTATGGCACTCCGAGGAAGCCGATAGAGGAGATCCTGGCAGCAGGTCAAGACGTCATACTAGACGTCGACGTGTTAGGCGCCCGTCAGATACGTGAGCGGTGCAGCGATGCTGTCCTGGTCTTCTTGTTACCTCCGTCGATTCGGGAGTTGGAGCGAAGGATTAGGGGCAGAGGTACCGATGACGAGGCGACAATACAGCTGCGGATGAATTCTGCCCTCGGAGAGATCTCTGCTTTGCGGGAATACACGTATGTGGTCGTCAATGACGAGCTGGACGAAGCCGTCAGGTGCCTGGCGGCGATAATTGATGCCGAACGCTGCCGTGTCAGTAGGATCACGTTTGACGCCAAGAATGGTTCGTCGTTCTCGTCGGGCTCAGACTTGTAGGAGGGGTTTTTGCTGTCATGGATAGACCTTCACTAGACGAACTTCTGCCGAAGATTGGTAGCAGGTATTCGCTGGTTGTCACAGCCGCAAAACGAGCTAGACAGATAGTCGACGGAGCGGAGCCTGCAGTATCGGTAAACAGCCAAAAGCCCGTGACAATCGCACTCTACGAAATACTAAACGACAAGGTCACGTGTGTGGAGCCCGAGAAGAGCGGTGCGAAGTCACGTAGTTGAATGCTAGGTCGTTCGCTATAGCGTTTGGCTAGTCACGGGGGGAGCACCCCCGTTTTTTGTAAGGACTATTATCATTGAGGAGGAGTCCACATGGCCAGTCCTAGGAGCAAGTGTATGGTCCTCGGAGTTACTGGCGGAATCGCTGCCTATAAGTCCTGTGAGCTCGTAAGATTGGCGATCAAGTCCGGGCTGGATGTTCGGGTTGTCATGACCAAGTCCGCGGCTGAGTTCGTCTCACCTCTGACATTTCGCACTTTGTCAGGAAACCCGGTTTCATTGGACATGTTTGAGGAGCCTGCCCAATGGGATATCGAGCATGTGTCCCTCGCACAGCGGGCCGATGTCTTGGTGGTGGCTCCTGCCACAGCGAACATCATAGGCAAGATGGCATCGGGTATAGCTGACGACTTGTTGACATCTACCATCTTGGCGTGTAGGTCTCCAAAAGTGATAGCTCCTGCTATGAATACGGCCATGTGGGAGAACCCAATAACCCAAAGGAACATTGAAACCCTTAAGTCCGTAGGGTTTACGGTGCTCAGAACAGAAAAGGGGCTCCTTGCCTGCGGCGACGTAGGCTATGGCCGAATGATTGCGCCAGATCTGATTTTCCAATATGTCCTTAGAGCCCTGAGGTCTACAGACGACTGGCGAGGTGTGCGTTGCCTGGTCACGGCCGGGCCGACACGAGAGCCGATAGACCCCGTCCGGTTTGTTGGGAATCGATCATCTGGCAAGATGGGATACGCAATCGCTACAGAGCTCTGGCAGCGTGGAGCAGACGTTGTACTGGTCACAGGGCCTGTAAGCCTTCCGCATCCGGAGGGAATCAAGACCATACGTGTAGAAACGACAGAGGAAATGCTGAACGCTTGCCAGACTCATTTTGACGAGTCCGACATCAGTGTTTTTGCAGCAGCTCCGGCTGATTTCACGCCTGCTGTAGTGGCCGACTCCAAGATCAAAAAAGGTGGCGGATCCAGTCTGACTCTCGAACTCGTCGAGAACCCCGACATATCCGCAACCCTCTGCAAGTCGAAGCGTCCGGATCAGATCGCTGTTGGATTCGCGGCTGAGACGGACGATCTGATCGCAAACGCTATGGCCAAGCTTGAGCGAAAGGGCCTTGATATGATCGTGGCCAATGATATCACAGCGGAGGGGGCCGGTTTTGAGGTTGACACCAACATTGCGACGCTTATACACAAGGATGGACAACAGGAGAGACTTGGCCTGATGAGCAAGAGCGATCTGGCACGTCTGATTGTGGATAGGATATGGTCCATGCGCAGACCTTCGCCTGGAAGGGAAGAGTGCCATTGCAGAGAATAACGACCTCAACCAGACTCTTGGCTGTCTTTGGTGACCCGGTAGAGCACTCGCTTTCACCGGTCATGCACAATGCTGCTATAGCTGACTTGGGACTTGATTTCGTATACCTCGCCTTCCGAGTTAGACCGGCAGACCTAAGAAAAGCTCTCGACGGCGTTCGCTCAATGGGGATCTCGGGAGTAAACCTCACAATCCCTCTCAAACAGGCAGCCTGTGAGCTCGTTGACAATCTTTCTGATGATGCCTTGGATGCTGGGGCTGTAAACACCGTAGTCAACGATCAAGGCATCCTGACAGGCCACAACACTGATAGCTACGGATTCATAGCCTCGCTTCAGGAGGACCTGGGCATGAGCCCATCAGGCTTGCGCGCATGCATTCTCGGCTCTGGAGGAGCTGCCAGAGGCGTCGCAGTTGGATTGGCCAAGGGTGGTGCGGCCAGGATCGCATTTGCCGCTCGGTCCATTGACAGGGCTGCAGCGCTTCAGCAGTTTATAAGCAAACGGTATCCTTCCTGCTCAATCGAGGTTTTGGACCTAGCGGACAAACAACACCTGGGCCGGGTGCTGTCAGAGTCCGACCTTCTTGTCAACGCGACACCGGTGGGGATGTATCCGTTGGTCGATCGAGTAGTTGACTTGGACATTGAGTGCCTCCCGCAGCACGCGTGCGTAGCCGACCTGATCTACAATCCCTCTGAAACCGTCTTGATTCGATCAGCCCAGGCCAAGGGTTACCGGGCAATGAACGGTATCGGAATGCTGGCGCACCAAGGAGTCAGGGCTTTTTATCTGTGGACGGGCGTGCTCCCGGATGTTAGTGTCATGAGACGAGCCCTGGAGGAGTGCCTAGCCGGAAGCTGAGACCCTCGCGCTTGAGGAGGTGCTGCTTTGATAAGAATTCTCACCTCGGGTGAATCGCACGGCCCGTCATTGGCGTTTATACTGGAGGGCCTGCCTGCAGGGTTGTATGTTGACACTGAGTTCGTCAACTCCGATCTATCGCGGCGACAGAGAGGGCATGGCCGCGGGCAGAGGATGCGAATCGAATCTGATCGTGTCGAGTTCGTAGCAGGGCTGCGACACGGATATACGATTGGCAGCCCTTTGTGTGGACTTATACGCAATAGAGATCATAAGAGCTGGAGCGATGTTATGTCGGCCGATCCGCTGCCCTCTTGCTCGGATGCTCGGCCCTGGACAGGACGAGAGGTTTTCGCGCCTCGGCCGGGCCACGCTGATTTGGCGGGGCTGGTCAAGTACGGGTTTCCCGATGCCCGAAACGTCTTGGAACGCGCGAGTGCTCGCGAGACGGCGACTCGTGTGGCAGCGGGTGCTGTCTGCAAGTTATTGCTTGCCGAGCTGAACGTCCGTGTATACTCGCATGTCATCAGCATCGGCGGTATAAGTACAGATCCGACTCCGGAAAAAGTGATTGCGCACTACGACCAGGTTGAAGCATCTCCAGTAAGGTGCCTAGACTCTGATGTTGCAGAGAGAATGATCGAAGAGATTGAGTCGGCCCTATCCGAAGGGGACTCAATCGGCGGAGTGTTCGAAGTCATAGCAGTGGGAATCCCGGTTGGTGTAGGAAGCTACGTTCACTTCGATCGACGACTGGATGCGGCGATCTCAGGTGCACTGATGAGCATACCCGGTGTCAAAGGCGTTGAGTTTGGAGCAGGGTTCAGGGTTGCCGAGCTGCGCGGGTCCAAGGTTCACGATGAGGTTGAGCCAAGTGACCTCGATCCTCGCGGCTACAGACGTCTGTCAAACAACGCGGGAGGTATTGAGGGCGGGGTCAGCAACGGCGAGCCAATCGTTGTGCGCGCAGCAATGAAGCCTATACCCACGCTGAGAAAGCCTCTTCGCACACTGGACATCCGTGACGGTTCGGCAGTCACAGCTAGCTATGAGCGCTCAGATGTATGTGCCGTTCCTGCCGCTGGCATCGTGGGTGAGGCTATGGTTGCCCTGGAGCTGGCCAAAGCAGTTGTTGAGAAATACGGAGGAGACAGTATCGACGAGTTGAAAGCTCATCTACAATCCAGCCAGACGAGCCTGCCGCGGCCAAATGAGGGATCGAAGCTATGAAGAGTATCGCCCTGATAGGGTTTATGGGTACGGGTAAGTCCACAATTGGTCCTATGCTAGCAGAGAGATTGGGCATGTCCTTTGTTGAGACGGATGCCTTGATCGAAGAGACTGCGAAAAAAAGCATTGAAAGGATATTCTCTGAGGACGGCGAGCCTGCTTTTAGAGAACTGGAGCGGTCTGTGATCCAGCGCGTATCTTTGCTCAGAGACACAGTTATCTCGTGTGGCGGAGGAGCCACAATTGACCAAAGGAACTTGAGGCTTCTCCGAATGTGCTGCAGAGTGATCCTGCTGACTGCTGACCCGAACGTTTTGTTTGAGAGGATTTCTCAGTGTCAATCGAGGCCGCTTGCCAAGGGGATCACCCGTCCGTCGGACCTGGTCCGTTTGCTGGAGCAGAGGAGAGACGCGTACGCGGATCATGATTTTTGTGCTGACACAGGTATGTTGACAGTACAAGAGGTAGTAGACGCCATTGTCGAGTGGGTTGGCGAACAAGATCCTGCAGACGATACTCTGCGAGTGCCTGTCTTCCTAGGCAACCGGAGCTATTCGATAGTGGTAGGCTCGGGGCTGCTGTCCCGCATTGGGACAGAAATGCGAAAAGCAGGGTCAAGAGGCAAGGTTCTGTTGTTCTCCAATGACACAGTGGACTCTTTGTATGGTCAAGCAGCGCTCATAGCGCTGTCCGAAGCAGGGTTTGAGTGCTCCAAGTTTCTGATGGCAGACGGTGAGTCTTACAAGACCCTTGAGACAGCGGGGCGGGCTTATGCCGCCTGCAACCAGTCAGGTCTTGAGAGGCGGTCAAGCATTGTCGCTCTGGGAGGTGGGGTCGTAGGAGACGTCGCTGGTTTTGTTGCAGGCACTTACATGCGCGGGATTGGCCTGGTTCAGGTCCCAACTACATTGCTGGCTATGGTCGATTCCAGTGTAGGTGGCAAGACCGCTGTAAATATGCCGTTTGGCAAGAATATGGTGGGGGTTTTCCATCAGCCGCATCTTGTTGTCGCAGACCACGAGACTCTCGAGACTCTGCCGTTGCGAGACTACAGAGCGGGTATGGTTGAGCTAATCAAGCACGGACTCATACTAAATGCGGCTTTGCTCGATTATTTGGTCAAACGGCCTGATATGATCCTGAGGTACGAGCCGACAACGGATCTCACTTACGCCATAGCGCATTCGTGTGCCGTCAAGGCGGAAGTAGTCGAATCTGATGAGACAGACATGGGCAGGAGAGAGATCCTCAATGTCGGGCATACAGTAGGCCATGCGCTTGAACTGGCGTGCGGGTACGGACGGCTGAGGCACGGCGAAGCCGTAGCCCTCGGTCTGCTGGCAGAGACCACAGCTGCCAACATGGTAGGATTGGCATCAGACGAATGCCTTGCAACTCTCAAGGAATGCCTGAGTCCTCTGCTAAAGGACGTGCACCTGTCTGACATCGATCCTGCAACAGTGTGTGAAGCGCTTGAAAGCGACAAGAAGAAACGGGATGGCAAAGTCAAGTTTTCTGTACTTCAGCGAATTGGGTCTGTCAGACTTGGAGTCGAGTTTGACCGCATGGTGCTTCAAGACGCGATTGCCAAGGCTACGCATCTGTAGTAGCCCGAAGACGTGCCGGGAGGTGTTTCCTGTGTCTTCTATCCAGCGTGTGCTTGTCGTCAACGGGCCCAATCTCGACATACTGGGCAGGAGAGACACCGGTATATATGGCTCACTGACTCTGCCTGAAATCGAGGACAAGATACGCACCAAAGCAGCAGAACTCGGTATTGAGGTTGAGTTTTTTCAGTCCAACAGCGAAGGGGAGATAATCGACAGGCTGCATCAATGTGATTGTGACGCTGTCGTCATCAATCCTGCGGCGTTTACGCATTACAGCTATGCGATTAGGGATGCGTTGGAGGCTTTGGATGTCCCGGCTGTTGAAGTCCACCTGTCGAACATCTTTGCCAGGGAAGAATTTAGAAGCCGCTCTGTAACCGCAGCGGTAGTCATGGGACAGATCTGCGGTTTTGGCTGGGTAGGTTATCTGTTGGCCCTTGAGGCTCTGAAGTTGATTGGGGGTAAGGATCAGTGAACGACCGTGTGCAACGACTCGTGTCTACGTACTCACAGCTGGGAATTGATGCGCTCGTTATAACAAAGCGAGAAAACCTGCGCTACATCGCAGGATTTTCGGGCTCGACCGCGGCATGCGTGGTCCTAAAGGACGGATCAGGGGTGTTTGTCACTGATCCGAGATATGAAGTGCAGGCGGCCGAAGAAGTTCATGATTTTGACATCATCATAAGCCTGGAATCCGCACTCTCTGAAGCAGCCAAGTGGGCAAGTCAGGCGCAAATCGCCTCGCTTGGGATAGAGGCTGCGAGCATGACCGCTGCCTCCAGGACCAAGCTGTCAGAATTGGCGCCAGGGATTCGGATAGTTGAAACAGACCAGGTGATTGAGAAACTGCGTGCAATCAAGGACGAATCCGAACTGATGCTGCTGAGGCAGGCCGCCAAGATCGCAGATGACGCCTTGGCGACTGTCATAAGAGATGTCATCAAAGAAGGAGTTACAGAGCTCGATATAGCAATTGAACTGGAGTATCAGATGCGCAAGCTCGGAGGTGACAAGCCTGGTTTTGACACGATTGTTGCATCCGGACCACGTTCGGCTATGGCTCATGGAGCACCGACTGATAGAAAGGTGAGGCCCGGTGATCCTATAGTGATAGATTTTGGCTGCAATTATCGTGGATACACTAGTGATATGACACGCACCGTGTTTATTGGCGAGCCGAGCGAAGAAATACGAAGGATCTATGAGGTCGTACTCGAAGCTCAACTCAATGCTTGCCGCAATCTGCGCGCAGGTATGACCGGCAGAGAGGCTGATGCACTAGCGCGAAGCGTGATCGAGAGTTATGGTTACGGAGACAGATTCGGTCACGGTTTGGGCCATGGAGTAGGTCTCGAGGTGCATGAGTTTCCTAGGCTCTCTCCTCGCAATGACAGTCCTCTGGAGCTGTCAGCAGTGGTGTCTGTCGAGCCCGGAATATACCTGCCTCAAATAGGTGGAGTCCGGATTGAGGACATAGTGGTTCTCAGGCCGGATGGGATAGAGAATCTTACCAGTTCACCCAAGGAGCTGATCTGTCTGTAGGCAGGCGTTCAACTGCCGCGAGCAGGCCGGCTGTCTGAGAGGAGGATGTCTTGTGATTTCGACTAACGATTTCCGCACAGGGTTGACTATCGAGATTGATGGCGAAGTGTATCAGGTTGTTGACTTCCAACACGTTAAACCCGGCAAGGGGGCTGCATTCGTGCGCTCCAAGCTCCGCAATATGAAAACAGGCTATGTCCAAGAGCGCACGTTTAGAGCAGGCGAGAAGGTTCCTACTGCACGGGTTGAGTACAAAGAAATGCAGTACCTCTACAAGACCGGTGCGGACTACTGTCTAATGGATACCAGCACCTATGAGCAGACTATGCTGCCAGAGAGTGCCATAGGCGACGGTGTCAAGTTCCTTAAGGAAAACATGATCATCAATGTAGCGATGTACGAAGGAAACCCCATCGGCGTCCAGCTTCCCAATTTTGTCGAACTGGAAGTGACAGAAACTCCGCCAAGCTTCAGGGGTGATACAGCCACTGGTGGTAGCAAGCCTGCTGTACTTGAAACCGGGGCTACGGTGCAGGTCCCCTTTTTCGTCAACGTAGGAGACAAGATCCGAGTCGATACACGCACTGGTGAATACCTCGAGCGTGTGTAAGGCACTCGGTAACAGAGACTGCAAGCATTAAGCCGATCCATAGGCAAGATAGCCTGGGATCGGCTTTTGTCGTACTTGGCAGGCAAGGGCGAGTAATAATTGTACAAGTTCGTAATATCTATAGATTGAGGTGAGGACTGGCATGAAGGTCGTTCGCAGCTCTGTCGGTGTAGGACAGACGAGCCTCGACGGGTTCTTGGGCTACTTGCCTCAGGCGATTAGATACTCGCTGTGCAGAGCTTGCGAAGGCGTCCTTGATAGGCTGTTGGAAATCCGCCTGCGGCTGGGCAGGCCGGTGATGCTGGTGTTCGAGGACTGCGAGAGGCCGCTTGGCCACAGCGGGCTGTGTCGCGGCGGTGAAACGCCTGTGGTCTTTACCCGAGCTATGAGAGACGAGACACTGCAACTGCTCACTGACCGCTCAATCTATGCAGCAGAAGAAGAACTGAGGTCCGGATACTTGACCATAGCAGGCGGACATAGGATAGGCGTCGTAGGCCGTGCCGTTGTCAGCAATGGAGTAGTTGAGTCGATCGTAGACATATCAGGGATCAATTTCCGAGTTGCCAGGGATGTCAAGGATGCTGCGGTAGAAATAATGCCCCACGTGCTGGGCGGGCCGCTGGGAGTGCGGACCACCCTAGTTTATTCGCCTCCAGGCTGCGGCAAGACGACTCTTCTTCGAGATCTCGCAAGGCGGCTGAGCGACGGCATAGGGATCCCGAGGCCTTTTAGGGTGTCACTAGTTGATGAGAGGTCTGAGTTGGCCGGGTGCTATCGAGGGGAACCGCAGAGAGACGTCGGGGTGCGTACTGATGTCCTCGACCGGGCGCCAAAGGCGGTAGGGATAATGATGGTGATTAGGTCCATGTCGCCTGAAGTGGTGATAACAGACGAGCTTGGAAGGGCCGAAGATGTGTACGCAGTTGAAGAATGCATGAATGCGGGAGTCGCCCTGGTGGCATCCGCACATGCCGGTTCTCTGCAGGAACTGGTGAGACGGCCTGCACTCGAGGCCATGCTGTCCAGAGGCTATTTTGAGCGGTACATAGGGCTCAGCAACGAGCCCAGAGTGGGTGCAATCGCACAGGTGAATACGGGCAACGAGGTTGCAAGCCTGTTTTGCTCCAATGCTAAAGCCTAGCGTAGCAGGGCAGGTGACACTGATTGAGCGCGAAATTGGCTGGATTCGTCATGGTCTTTTTGTCCGGGTTGTTGATAGGCGATCTATGGGCAAGGCGGTACAGAGCCCGCTATAGAGATCTGTGCTCGTTGAGACACGCCCTGACTCTGCTCGAGACCTATGTGTCCAGGACCTCGCAACCGATTCCCAGAGCGCTTGAGTCTGTTGGCAGGAGCACTCGCGGGCCTGCAGGTCTTCTCTTCTGCAGGATCTCTGAAGTTCTAACTGACAACCCCAACCTCACCTTGTCGCAAGGTTGGGACCTTGTTCAGGCAGAGATGGGCGGGCCTGAATACCCTGCCTATTCAGCAGACGACCTTGAGATCTTGCAGCGTCTCTTCGGAGTCCTCGGCGGCTCAGGCCGAGGCGATCAGGTCACTCACATAAGACTTGCAAGGGACGCCTTGGCGATAAACGAGGGAGCTGCCAGGAGAGACCTGGACATCTACCCCAAGCTCTTTCGTTACCTGGGTGCCCTGGGAGCGTCAGTCATCGCTCTAGCGATTCTGTAGGAGCAGGCAACAGAGGAGTTGTGCGGTATTGGACGTTATACTCACGATAGCTGGTATAGGGATACTGGTGGCGGTCATTCAGGCCGTCCTAAAGCAGGCGGGCAAGGAAGACTACGGCATCTGGGTAGTGATTGCCGGGAGCGTCAGTGTGCTGCTTTTGATTGTCCAACGTGTCGCAGAGCTTATCAACCAGGTCAGAACCACATTCCACCTCTGGTGAGGTGAAGGCAATGAACATACTGTCTCTGGCAGGCTTGGCGATTGTGGGCCTGCTTGTACTAGCTCTGGCCCGGCAAGTTGTGCCGGAGATGGCAACGTTGATCACCATAGGCCTGGGTGTCGTGCTGCTCGCACTGGTTGTTGATTCGCTGGGAGATGCTGTAGACGTTCTTCAAGGATTGGCTGGTAATGCCGGTATCAAGAGCGACTACATCCGGGTAGTCCTGAAGGTCGTCGGAGTGTCGTATATTACCGCGTTTGCCGCTCAGATGTGTAGAGACGCCGGGGAATCCGCGCTTGCGGCAAAGGTGGAACTCGCAGGAAAAGTCATGATTCTCTTGACGGCGCTCCCTGTGTTCAAAGCCTTGGCAGAAGCGATCGAAGGACTCGCAACAATGGCGCTGTAGGTCGAGGCTGACGTGACGATGATGCGGGCTTCGCGGGCTTTGGGGGTTGCATGACATTGAAGTACTCGCTGCTGCACCGTACATGTCCGAAAACCGTAGCTTTGAGTTGTGTTGCTGTATGCCTTGCCACGGTTGTGATTGTAGGATGGACAGGACTCGCCAGCTCTTCAGAGGACCCTCTTGAGGCGGCTTTGGAATATCAGATAGACGCGGTTGACTTGGACCTATTGCAGGCGGAGATGGATAGCCTGGTTAGGCAGTACGGAGAGGTCGGTATTGATCTGAACCTGTACCAGTGGTTGGTCTCTCGAGGACAGATCCCTTTGAGCCCTTGGGGGTTCATCAAAGGAGTGGTCACTTACTTGTTCAGAGAAGTCGTCCAGAATACGAGCCTCCTAGGGCAGCTTTTGTTGATAGCAGTGGTGGCAGCCATTGCCCGAAACCTGGCAACTTCTCTGGACGAAGACACAGTCTCTGGAGTAGTCTCTGCAGTCCTGTACCTGGTAATACTGCTTGTCGGCTTGTCTAGCTTCAGGACTGCCGCTTCCATAGCGTACAGTTCTGTCGACTCCATGACTGCGTTTGTTCAGTCTCTCACTCCAACTCTGTTTACTTTAATGGTGGCTATGGGCGGAATCTCGACTGCCGCAGCGTTGCACCCCATCGTCTTGGCGGCGGTGATAGGCTTTGCTTCCCTTGTTGGAGGAGTCGTCGTTCCACTAACTCTCTTTTCCGTAGTGCTTGCAGTAGTTACGCGCCTATCAGGTAAGCCCAGCGCGTTGCGCTTGTCAAAGCTGTTAAGGCGAGCCGCGACCGCAGCAATGGGCCTTCTCTTTGGAGTCTTTCTCGCGATCATGAGCGTCCGAGGCCTGGTGGGCTCATTCGGAGACGCGGTTACTATGAAAACAGCCAAGCTCACAACCTCTACCTTCGTCCCTGTCGTCGGAACGGCCGTAGCCGAAGGGATGGAAGTAGTGGCAGGCGCGTCTCTCCTCATCAAGAACGTGGTTGGTTTGGCGGGGGTCCTTACTGTCGCGGTGATCAGTCTTTATCCTGTTGTCAAGATCGTGGCCATAGTGCTCATGTACAGATTGGCTGCAAGCCTAGTAGAACCTCTTGGTGACACGTCGGTCTCCGACTGCCTCTGCGACCTCGCAGACGGGCTGTCACACTTGGCTGTATGCACGGCTGTTACTGGAATCATGTTTGCCGTACTGCTGACTGTGATATTGAGCATAGGGGCTCTGCCCATGATGTTGAGGTAGGTGTTTTCGGTGATAGAAACGATCGGGTCCTACGTATATGTCATTGCCTCTGCGCTGATTGTGATAGCGTTCATTGAACTCCTGGTCCCACGTTCTGCAGCCACGGGTCTAACCCGGGTTGTGACAGGGCTCTGTATCATAGCGCTGGTCCTTGATTTGGTATTGAGCCTGTTTTCTATCGGACTGCAGTTTGATATCGGAGATGGTACAGCGGAGCTGCTTCTTGCAACGTGGGATGAGCAACACCTGGCTGCAGGCCAAGCGTTGGCAGAAGAGACGTTGTCAGCCATCAAGCAGGCAGACGAGGCAGGCTACAGTTCAGGCCCGGCAAACCCGAAGCCAGGAGTCAATGTCTCAGTGCGAGTGTCCGCGTCGGTTAGGCCAGTCAAAGTGCCAGCCATACCAAGGGTGAAGGTGGGTGAGTCGGATGGTTGAGCGGTTAAGGAAGCTGCTGCGCCTAAACAGCCAAAACTCCGACTCCACTGGAGCGGGAAGCCGGAGTCGAATAGACATCATCCCCCTGGCCATTTTAGGGATACTGGGAATCATCCTGATACTGATCGGATCCGCGAGGTATGTGCAGAAGCCTGGCCATGTAGAGCCGAGCCCTCCTCTTGGCTTGAGAGACACTGAGATTGGTGCGAGCGACTACGTTTCAGACCTCGAGTCAAGCCTCGAGCGGGCGATCAGTCAGATGCGCGGCATCGGGTCAGTCTCTGTTGTGGTTACACTCGAAACCGACAGGCAGACTATCTATGCGACTTCTAGCAGCAACGACACTGAGAGGATAGAGGAGCATGACTCTAGCGGCGGAGTCAGGACGACTCAGCGCAGCACAACTACTACCGAACCGATTGTGGTTCGCAAATCGGGCGGAAACGAAGAACTAGTGATGGTAGGCGTAGAGCCTCCTAAAGTCCGCGGAGTGCTAGTTGTAGCTGAAGGGGCTTCAACACCCGAAGTGCGGCTTGAGATAGCCCAAGCTGTGTCCTCAGCACTCGGAGTCGCTCTTCATCGAGTAGCGGTGGTCGAGAAGGAGGTATGAGTCACGATGCAGACGAGAGTAGTACTGATCAAGAGGAGAACCATATATTTGTTGATGGCACTTGTTTGCTTGATTGGCGGGGCTTCGTTGGCGGTTATGCTCAAACTGAGGGAATCGCCTGCACTAGGCGATTTGGATTGGCCGACGATTGTCACGACCACTGGAGGTGAACTGACAGTCGCGCAGCCGGAACGAGGTATTGATCTAGACGTGGACCTTGCAGACGACTCAAGACAAGAGGAGCCTGTGACTTCTGCCTTGCAGGCGGCTGCTGAGCATGAGCAGGCCCTGCTCTCAGCAAGAATCGAATATGATTATGGAAGCAGCGGAATAGCTTCAGCCAGGCTTTCGAGAGACTACACACGCAGCAGGGAGTTGGAGCTGTTGAGAGAGACACTTGACAGGCTCGGAGGCGAAGGCCGAGGCACCGAGGCAGAGCGCAAGCTCCTCGAGCTTGTGGCAGCCATGGAAATGGAGAGTTCAGCAGAGGAACTGATCCGTGCAGGCGGGTTCAAAGACGCGTTGGTCATCGTGGGTGAGCAGACCGTTGAAGCTATAGTTGCCAGTGATGGTCTTGACAAGGATGATGCTGCAGTGATAGGAGGAATTCTTTCTAGAGTGACAGGCCGCAAGCTGCATGAGATCCGAATCAAGGAGTACCAGGGAGGTCTCTAGTAAGAAGGATAATGGTTCTATGTGGTGAATAGGACTGATGAGTCTTTGATGGACAGTGAGCAGGTAGTAGCGGGGCCACGAGAGGAAGGTGAAAGACCCCTTTGGCGTGAGAGGTTTCCAAACGCCGAGGACGCATATGAAACTCAGTGAGATCAAGGAGTTAATCAGCCTCATAGACGAGAGCGGGCTGGTTGAATTTGAATACGAGTCAGCAGACGGCGATAAGCTCATCATGAGAAAGTGGGGAGAAACTGTCCAGAAAAAGGACGCAACGGCCCCGAGCGATCAGGGCGCTCCGGAGCCTGATCTGGCGTCAGGAGAGTATGGCGAGAACGCCGATCAGGCAGACTCGCTCTTGCCCGATCAGTTCACGATTGTGTCGCCGATGGTGGGTACCTTTTACAGGGCTCCTGCGCCTGGCGCAAAGCCTTTTGTTGAGGTCGGCGATATCGTCGAGCCTGGTCAGACAGTCTGTATCGTCGAGGCTATGAAGCTCATGAATGAGATTGAGGCGGAACGCCGTGGCAAAATCATCAAGATCCTTGTGGACAACGAAGAGCCGGTTGAATATGGCCAGCCTCTGTTCGTTCTGCAGGACGCCTGAGGTCCTTGATAAGCAGTCGATCGGAGGTGGTGCTTCGGGTGTTTAGAAAGGTCCTAATCGCCAATCGTGGTGAAATCGCTGTAAGGGTAATCCGTACGTGCAAGGAGATGGGCATATCAACTGTTGCGATCTACTCGGAGGCAGATCGAGACTCGTTGCACGTGTTGATGGCTGATGAAGCCATCTGTGTAGGCCCCCCTGAGAACACAAAGAGCTATCTCAATATTCCTAGCATAATCAGTGCTGCTATAATCAGCGGCGCAGACGCTATTCATCCAGGATACGGCAACTTGTCTGAGAAGGCTCATTTTGCGGATATCTGTGAGGAGCACGGCATTCGATTTGTCGGCCCTCCTGCAGACGCTATGGAGAAGATGGGCGACAAGTCCGCTGCTCGGCGAATAGCCGACAAGGCTGGAGTTCCCATAGTCCCCGGTAGCCCTGGGCCAATCGAGAGTCTCGATGATGCCTTGTCTATTGCCTCGATGATAGGCTATCCTGTAATGGTCAAGGCCTCCTCAGGCGGGGGAGGGAAGGGCCTTCGCGTGGTGAGAGACGAGAGAGAACTCCGCAGGGCTTTTCTCACAGCCGCTTCTGAGGCAGAGATCGCTTTTGGCAGCCGGGAGCTGTATATCGAGAAGTTTATCGAAAACCCAAGGCATGTAGAGGTCCAGATCCTTGCAGATGCATACGGCAGTGTTGTTCATCTCGGCGAGCGCGATTGCTCGATTCAGAGAAGAGGGCAGAAAGTCGTAGAAGAGTCGCCATCGCCCATCCTGACCCCAAAGCTCAGACGGGCAATGACCGACGGAGCGATTCGGATAGCCAGAGCTGTCGGGTACGTAGGCGTCGGTACAGTGGAGTACCTTGTTGACGGGTCTGGGCGCCATTATTTTATCGAAATGAATACCAGAATACAGGTAGAGCATCCTGTCACTGAGATGGTCACGGGGATTGATCTGGTCCGTGAGCAGCTGCGGGTTGCGGCAGGCGAACAGCTGGGCAGAAGGCAGTCGGACGTCAAGTTTATTGGACATTCGATCGAATGCAGATTGAACGCAGAGGATCCTATGAACGGCTTTTTGGCGTCGCCAGGGCGAATCACTCGATACCATGCCCCAGGCGGGCCTGGAGTTAGGGTCGACAGCTCGGCATATGTTGGCTGCGTGATCTCTCCGTATTACGATTCGCTGTTCGGCAAGCTCATAGTATGGGGTCATGACAGAGAGGCCGCAATCAATAGGATGTGTAGGGCGCTTAACGAGTTCGAAGTGGGTGGCATTAAGACTACGATTCCGTTCCACCGCGAATTGATGCGTAGCCAGCAGTTCCGCGAGGCGAGGATCTATACTGACCAAGACCCTGCAGTAGTCCTCGGCCTTGATAAAGCTTGAAGTCGAGAGAAACCGACAGGGGGTGCGATCCTTGGAGAACACGGAGAGAATGGATATAGGCAACGTGAGGATTGCCGACGAAGTCGTGGCGATCATCGCAGGGTTGGCTGCGACCGAAGTAGACGGCGTTGCCGGCATGAGCGGAGGACTTGCCGGGGGAATAGCCGAGCTCCTTGGAAAGAGGAATCTATCAAAAGGTGTTAAGGTGGAGGTCGGAGACAGAGAGGCCGCTGTAGACCTGTTCCTTGTGGTCAACTACGGCGTCTCGATTCCGGAAGTGGCCCTCAGGGTCCAGGAGAACGTGTCCAGGGCCATAACCAGCATGACCGGGCTCACTGTCGTTGAGGTCAATGTCCACATCCAGGGAGTGCACTTCCAGGTTGAGGAGAAACCCGAAGAGCCGGCCAGAGTTAGGTAGCGAGGCCGCTGCCGCGGTTGTTGACAAGCCGTAGTTAAGTCTTCGGCTATCTCAGGAGGCGTCAGTCATGAAGCTGTACGAACGAGTCTCAGTGTTCTTAGCCGTACTGTTGTACTTGGTCGTAGCGTGTCTATTAGTCGCAGCCCTAATCGACGGGGGTGTCAGGGCTTCTCTGTCAGCAGCGATCGAAGACCTCAGCAGCACACATCTGTGGCCGTCGCTTGTTATTGCCCTGATTTGTGTACTTGCGTCTATCGTTTTAGTCCGGTCCATGCTCGAACGGGAGCCCGACGAGCGAGTGGTAGCCACCTCCACTGACATTGGGCGTATCAACATCTCGATGAAGGCGATCGAGAACGCGGTGAGGCGTGTAGCGAGAGAAGTCAAGGGCGTCCGCGAGAGCAGTACTAGAGTAGACGGCGACGCAGATGGCCTGATCGTGACGGTTGATGTGTCAGTGGCATCCGATGAGAGCATTCCTGCAGTGAGTCAGCAGGTTCAGGTCGCGTTGAGAGATCACTTGAGCGAGCTGGTTGGTGTCCCTGTCAAGGAGATTCACATAAACGTCAAGGACACATCTGGAGCGTCCAGGTCGCGAGTCGCTCAGTAGATTTTGTCAGAAAGCTTTGATTGGTTGTGCGTGTAGCAGATCTATGCGGGCTGAGAGTGGGGTGTACCGAATGAATGACGAAGCTCGGTCCATACTGAAGCTCGCTTTTGAGCGTCGCAGTAGGGTAATTGGGCTGCTGATAGGCGTGATTGCAGGGATCATAGCCGTCTTTTGCGGATTCGGCAAAGCGCTGGCTTTCTCTATCTGTGTGCTTGTTGGCTACGGACTGGGAAGGATAGTTGAAGAGGAGGATCTCATTCGTTCACTGCTGTCTTCCAGTCTGTTGAGGCGACGGCGTTAGATGTGACACTGACGTCCGGGCAAACGGCTCGGCGCAACGTCTCTGTGATTTGCAGTGGTGAGTGTAAGGTTGTGACCGCCTCTGGGCGGTCATTGCACATTCTGACGGAAGGGGTTGGAGGCAGTATGCGGCGCATGAACCGACGAGAAGCCAGGGAGAAGTGCATCAAAGTGCTCTACCAGATAGACCTCTCAGCCAATTCCATAGAGGAGTCGATCGCGTCTGTCCTTGAGTGCGATGGAGACACGGACGAGCCTGATGTGGATACACAGTTTCTGAGGGAACTTGTCGACGGAGTCCTTGAAAACCTGGAAGCCATTGATACAGAGATCAGAGATGCCACATTAAGGTGGAGCCCTGATAGACTTGGCAAGGTTGAACTCGCGATTTTGAGGCTCGGTGTCTACGAGATTCTCCACAGGCCTGACATACCGGAGGCCGTTACAGTCAATGAGGCTGTGGAGCTGGCGAAGGAGTACGGCTCCGAGGAGTCTGCCCGTTTTGTCAACGGTGTGCTCGCTGGAGTGATTAAGAGAAATCGCGAGTCTGGGAGGTAGCCTGGTGGCGCACTTCTACGATTCAATACGACTGCTGGCCCAGTCGGTAACAGTGACGGAGATCAACACGCACTTAAAGCAGATCTTGGACAGTCACGATGAGATACAGGGTTGTTGGGTTCGCGGGGAGATCGCAGACTTGCACCATCACACTCAGTCCGGGCACATCTATTTCAGCCTGAAGGACCATCAGTCCAGGATCAGATGTGTCATGTTCAGGAGCGACGCAGTCTCAGTTCCCTTTCGTTTGAGCGACGGTCTCAGTGTGATCGTCTACGGGGACATCAGCGTGTATACTCGCGGCGGCACCTATCAGCTTTATGCCCGGCAGATACTGGGCCTGGGAGATGGAGCCCTTGCCCGAAGCTTCGAACTCACTAGGCAAAGGCTTGCAGAGGACGGCTTGCTGGATGTGGCAAGAAAGCGGGACCTTCCTAGGTTTCCGAGAAGGATCGCAGTCATTACCTCGCCCGAAGGAGCCGCCCTAAAGGATATCATTGCAGTCATGAAAAGAAGATATCCGATTGTAGAGCTGGTAGTTGTCCCTTGTTTGGTTCAGGGAGACAACGCGGTCTCGTCCATACTGAGCGCGCTCGACGCTGCTGCGGAGGATGGCCGCTTCGATGTTGGAATACTGACCCGAGGCGGGGGAGCCGCCGATGACCTCTGGGTTTTCAACGATGAATCTGTTGCCCGGCAGTTAGCTGACATGCCGTTTCCGATGGTCTGTGCAGTCGGCCATGAGAGGGATTTCACCGTATGCGATCTAGTCGCTGATGTGCGGGCTCCAACCCCGTCGGCTGCAGCTGAGATGGTAGTCCCGGATATGTCTTCTGTTCTCGATCAGATTTTTCACATGGAATCCAGAGCGAAGAGGTCTCTGATTGCTCTGGCAGATATGTGCCAATCAAGGATGCGGGCACTCCAATCATCGTGGGTGTTCAGAAGGCCTGATATGATCACCGGGTCGCATAGGCAGGCACTTGAGGAGTTGGCACACAGATTGGAGTTGGCTCTGACAAAGATCATTGAGCCAAGGAACACCAAGCTGGGACTGATCGCAGGGCGGTTAGAGGCCTGCAGCCCGCTGAAGACGCTAAGCAGAGGTTATTCGTTGGTTACAAACATGCGGAGCAACCAACTTGTCTTAAGTACCAGCCAAGTGGCGCCAGGAGACGATATTGAAGTCAGGGTCTCGGATGGGGTGTTTAGCGCCCGCGTCAAAGGTGTAGGAGGTGAGCCCGCAGGTGGCGGTCGGCACTGAGAATTTGGAAAAGATGTCCTTTGAGGAGAGACTCGCGAAGCTTGAGAGAATAGTTGAGACACTGGAGGAGGGGAAGCTCGGCTTGGCAAAGAGCTTGGAGCTCTTCGAGGAAGCTGTTGCCCTGGCTCGCAGTTGCAGGAGCGAATTGGAAGATGCCGAGCTTAGGATCACACATCTGACTGACAAAGCAGAAGGGATGGACCGGCCTGCGGTGGGGGAGGCGGACGATGAAGCAGAGTAATACTGGCTTGCTTCAGTTCATGAAGGCCTGCAAGTCAGAGGTGGAACAGCGGCTGGATGAGCTTGTCAGGCCGAGCCGGGACGATTCGGCGCGCATCTACGAAGCAATGCGATACTCACTGCTCTCAGGTGGCAAGCGGTTGCGCGCGGTATTGATGATTGCAGTAGCAGACGTGGTTTTTGGCTCACACGCTCATGTGCTGGATGCAGCCTGCGCATTGGAGATGATCCACGCGTATTCGCTCATTCACGACGATCTGCCGTGTATGGATGACGATGACTTGCGAAGGGGCATGCCGACAAACCATCGCGTCTTTGGCGAAGCAATGGCTGTTCTTGCAGGCGATGGACTCCTGACCCTGGCGTTTGTGACACTGGCAGGAATGCCGATAAGTCCGCCGGTTACCCACGACCGGCTGCTGAGGTGTATCGAAGAAATCGGAGTCGGAGCGGGCCCTGAAGGCATGGTCCGCGGGCAGGCACTTGACATAGCCAGTACTGGGGCAGCAGATGTCAGTGTCGACCTCCTGCGGTCTATTCACGCTGCCAAGACCGGAGCTTTATTCTTGGCTGCTGTCAGGGCAGCGGCTATTTTGTCCGGTGCCTCTGATAGAGTCTTGTCCTCGCTCAGCGCTTACGCAAGGGCTCTGGGTCTCGTGTTTCAGATTAGGGACGACATGCTCGACGTTATCGGCAATGAGGCTGCTTTGGGAAAGCGTGTCGGTTCTGACTATAGCAAGAAGAAAGCGTCTTATCCGGCAGTCTTTGGCATGGAAGAGTCGCAACGGCTGATGCTCGAGGCTGTCGCAAGCGGCCACGAAGCGCTTGCTGCCGAAGGATTGTCCAATACGCTCCTTAGTGAGATACTAGACTACGCGGCGACTCGGGATCGCTAGACGGTGAGTTGGCCCAAGGAGGTGTGGTGTCTTGCATGTGTCAGGCATGATACAGAATCCTGCACTCATATCATCTACGGTATCATGGCTGATTGCACAGGTGCTCAAAGTACTGACACACTACGTGAGACACCGAAAGATCGATTTCCGTAGACTTACAGGCCCGGGTGGAATGCCTAGTTCGCACTCTGCTTTCACGTCATCACTTGCCGTGGCTATCGGTATCGAAGCAGGCTTTGACAGCGCTTTATTTGCCCTTGCTCTAGGGTTTGCATTGGTTGTCATGTACGATGCAGCCGGGATTCGGCGAGCAGCTGGAAAGCAAGCTGCGGTCCTCAACCACATCGTCGACGAACTGTTTCATTCAGGCCGCATTCGGGAGAACCGATTGCGTGAACTCCTAGGCCATACCCCTGTTGAGGTGCTGGCCGGTGCGGCGTTGGGAGTGGCAGTAAGCGTTATCATGACTTCGTAGAGGCGAGCGGATCAGACTCTATCGAGCTAACGCCGCTGTGCCACGCAGTGCAGGCTGGTTGGGCTCCTTGATGGCAAGCCGGGCCTATGTTATAATATTACTGCGTTACGCTTGGGTGGCGCAGTATTCTAGTCGGCTTCATCGGTTCTGAAGGCGGGGCTAAAAATCCGCCAGAGGGCACAACGATGAAGTCCCTGGTGCTGGCTCTTGACGCCCAGTCGGGGGTTAGTGCTGGGGGTTAAGAGGGTGGGGCGATCCGCAATGGCATGCGGGCGTTGACCCTGCCCTCGCGGAGACCCACGTTCGTGGTGAGGCCGGTGATTCACACTCTTGTGTTTCGCACGGAGGATCCACGGCGTGGGGAGAACCTACATGCCGGTCCGGCCTGAGAGGGCACCTAACAGGGCTGGGTGTAGTGTAGCCTGCCTTGAGCGGTCCCTGTGGGAACTTGGGTTCAAGCCTTGATCCTTTGGCCAGGGATCTTGGCCTATTGCCAGGTGAAGCAGGCACTGCAAAAGAGGCTAGGAACCGACAGGAGACGATGAGGAAAACTCCTAGACTGTCCGCATATTGCGGGGCATCCTGAGGATTAGGGTGTGGCTTACAGGCGATCTAGTTTCTCGTTTGGCGACAGCGGGACGCTTGGTGTAAAGGGAAACCGTCCGTTCGGCGACGACGGATACCGGGTGGGGAAAACCTACTAGACCTAATGCCACAATGTTTACTCAGGATGCTGCCACTCGGCATCACCCACTACATAACCGGCAAGGATTCTCCGTCAGGCGGGGTTCAGATGTTGATACCTGGTTGCCGGAATGGGGGTTCTTAGCCTGACGATGCGAACATCAACTTCCAAGTTGCGACGAGTCCTGATCGTTGGATCATGGACGTTTTTTTTGAGTGCCTTGCTGAACTTCGGCTCGATCTCCGCACTCAGCCAGCTAGGCCTATTCCAGTCTGTATTGGTTCTCCTTGCGATAGTTCTCATCGGCATAGTTTTTGACTTGGTTGGAACAGCTGCCGCTGCAGCTCAACCCGATCCTTTTACAGCCATGGCATCCGAGCGAGTGCGGGGTGCCAAGGAAGCTTTGAGAGTAGTGCATGCAGCTGACGCTGTCGCCAACTTCTGCAATGACGTCGTTGGAGACATATGTGGGACCCTAAGCGGCGCTGTCGTAGCAACCATCGTCTTTCAGATCGCATCCAATACACGTCAGGCTACCCTGGATGCAGTCAATACAGTGCTTCTTGCCACTACCGCGGCAGTTACTGTCGGTGGGAAGGCCTACTGCAAGAGCATGGCAATACATAACTATGTGAGAGTATTGATGGTTGTCGGGAGGGTGATCTATTTCATCGAGACCACACTTAGGCTAGGCCCGCTTGTCAACTCCTTCAAACGGAGAAAAAAGGATAGGCGAACGGGCAAGTCTAAGAACGAGAAGCGCGAAGCCCGAGCTAGCACAGAGGAGATCAGTTGATGGGTAGGATATTGGATCGTGTATCCGGTCCGCAAGACTTGAAGGCACTGGACAACCCAACTCTTGCAGCTCTCGCAGAGGAGCTGAGGCAGGAGATCATCAATACTGTAGCCGTTACAGGAGGCCATCTTGCACCCAATCTTGGGGTGGTTGAGCTTACTCTGGCCCTGCACAGAGTGTTTGACAGCCCTCGCGACCGCATCATCTGGGACGTAGGACACCAATGCTATGTCCACAAGCTTGTTACCGGCCGTAAACATCTCTTTTACACATTGCGCCAATACGGTGGCATAAGTGGATTTCCTAAACCCACCGAAAGCGAACACGATGCATTTGTCGCAGGCCACAGCAGCACGTCAATAAGCATTGGACTCGGCATGGCGAAGGCTAGGGACCTAAGGGGCGAGGACTACTCTGTTGTGTGTGTCATAGGCGACGGCTCGATTTCTGGCGGCATGGCTTTCGAGGCTTTGAACCATGCAGGCCACCTCAAGACCGACCTCATAGTAGTCCTCAATGACAACGAGATGTCTATCTCTCCCAATGTAGGTGCGCTCGCGTCGTGTCTCACCCGCATTCGTCTGAACCCTGGAGTAGTTAGAGTCAAGGAAGACATAGAAGAGCTCATCCGCCGCATTCCTGCTATTGGATCAACGATGTCGGATCTAGTCACCCGCGTCAAGGGCAGCATCAAGTATCTTGTCGTTCCTACGATGTTCGAAGAGCTTGGATTCACGTACATAGGGCCGGTGAAAGGGCACGACATCCCAGGGCTGACTCGGTCGCTTTCTGATGCGAGAAGGAGAGGTGGCCCGGTCCTGGTCCATGTTGCAACCACAAAAGGAAAAGGGTACGAGCACGCGGAGTCCAACCCGGAACGTTTCCACTCAGTCGGTCCGTTTGAGCTTAAGAGCGGGGACCTGATAGAGCTGAGCCCTCCTAGTGAGCCTACGTTTACGCAAGTATTCGGCGAAACGTTGGTGGGGCTTGCTGGCGAGTCGGAAGACATAGTGGCAATCACCGCAGCTATGACAGCCGGCACCGGTTTGGAGCGGTTTGCAGTGGAGTTCCCCGAGAGATTTTTTGATGTTGGGATCGCTGAAAGCCATGCAGTGGCACTTGCAGCAGGGCTGGCGAAGGCGGGGTTGCGCCCGGTTGTCGCAGTGTACTCTACTTTCCTGCAGCGTGCCTACGACCAGATAATGCATGATGTCTGTATCCTCGGATTGCCCGTTGTGTTTGCAATCGATAGGGCAGGCATAGTTGGAGAAGACGGCCAGACTCACCAGGGGATATTTGACATATGCTTCCTGAGACATATCCCCAACATGACCGTTTTGGCTCCGAGAGATCGTGAGGAACTGACAGCTATGCTCAAGTTCGCTCTCTCGTTCGACGGGCCCGTAGCTATCAGGTATCCCAAAGGGACAAGCCCACAGCCAAGGCGAGAGCAAAGGGCGCCAATCGTCTATGGCCGTGCAGAGACTATCATCAATGGGACAGACGTCGTTCTGATCTCACTTGGTTCAATGACGCCCGTGGCTGAGGCAGCCGCCAGTAGACTAGCTGAGTCTGGCGTGTCGTGCGCTGTGGTTGATGCGCGCTTTGCCTCGCCGATCGACCGCAAGACTATATTGGACATAGCTGCAAGGAGGATGCCCATCGTCACCTTGGAGGAAGGATGCATTGAGGGTGGAATGGGGAGTGCGATAGCCCAGATCATTGCTCAACTACCGGGCTCGAAAAAAGCCCGAGTCCTGAATCTAGGAATACCGAGGGTATTCGTAGAACATGGGAGCAGGGATAGGCTGCTGCGGGAGTTCGGGCTGGATCCTGAGAGTGTAGCTGCCAGAGTCCTTGAGCTGCTCGCTCCGTTAGGTGCAACAGCACCGGTTCACGAGGGGTTGTTGCCGCTTCAGGCTAAGGGTGAGGAAGTTGGACAAGGAACGTCTTGATATACTAGTAGTCTCGAGCGGATTGGTGAAATCAAGGGAAGAAGCAAGGCGCATGATCATAGCAGGCGAAGTGCTTGTAGACGGCGTGGCTGCAACCAAACCGGGAATGCGTTACCCTGTTGAGTCTCTCATCGAATTGAGGCCACGGTCTCCGCGGTATGTCTCGCGTGGCGGACATAAATTGGAAAAGGGGCTAGAGGTGTTCGGAGTCGATGTAGAGAATAAAGTGGCTATGGATGTAGGCGCTTCGACCGGCGGGTTTACAGACTGCCTTCTCCAGCGGGGTGCTAAGCGAGTGTACGCAGTAGACGTAGGCAAGGGCCAACTCGCGTGGCAGCTTCGGTGCGATGAACGAGTGGTCGTGTTGGAGCAGACTAATTTTCGCTATCTTGAGAGGTCAGCTATAGCCGATTCCCTTGATGTAATCACCGTTGACGTCTCGTTTATCTCTTTGTCCAAAATTGCGCACAAACTTCACGAGTTTTCATCTGAGACAACTGATCTGATTGTGCTCGTTAAGCCGCAGTTTGAGGTTGGCCCAAAACTGGTTGGCAAAAAGGGCGTAGTCAGAGATGCAAAGACACATGTCGAGGCGTTGCTCTCTGTGTTCGACTCTATGAAGCAATCCGGCCTTTCTCCTGTGTCTCTAACATTTTCGCCTATAACCGGGCCTCAGGGCAACATCGAGTTTTTGGTTCACCTCAAACCCGGAGAACACTGGTCAGAGACGGTCTCCGATTCAGACGTTGAGCAGTGTGTAGCTGCTGCTCATCGTGATCTTCTTGGCTCTCAGGGGGTGTGAATTTGCGATTTGGAGTCATGTGTCTTAAGCGCGGCAAGGCTGCAGAGGCCTCTCGAGAGCTGTACGAGTGGATGTGTGAGCGTCGGATCGACGCTGTTCCGCTATATCAGGATACCTGCTTTGGTGACCCCAACGAGCAGGCTCGCTGGCTGACTCAGCCTGCGTCAAGTCATTCGGAGGTTTTGTCCAGCCTAGATATGCTGGTGGTCCTTGGAGGCGATGGCAGTCTGTTGGCAGCAGCGCGTCTTGCGGCCTCTTTCGGCGTCCCGATCTTGGGCGTGAATCTGGGGCACTTGGGGTTCCTTAGTGCAGTCGAAGGTGAGAACGCTCTGGACGCGATCATTGCTGTGCAAAGAGGAGAGTATTACGTAGAACAGAGAATGATGCTAGAGGCACTAGTGGAAAGAGGTGGTGAGGTCGTAGGCAAATTCACAGGGCTCAATGACGCTGTGCTCAACAAGAGCGGCTTTTCTCGCATGCTCACCATAGATATATCGGTAGGGTCCGAATACGTTCAGACTGTGCCGGCTGACGGAGTTATTGTCTGCACTCCTACTGGGTCCACTGCATATTCGCTCTCAGCCGGAGGCCCGATTGTCAACCCGCTGTTTGAGTGCCTTGTAGTGACGCCTATATGCCCGCACACCTTGTACTCCCGGTCGCAAGTCATCTCTGGCGACGAAGAGGTCAGGATTTCGGTTACGACGAGTGGACAAGACACAGTGCTTACTGTGGACGGACAGGTCGGGCATAGGTTGTCCTCAGACGACCAGGTGCGGGTAAGGAGATCCCCCTGGTCAGCGAGATTTGTCCGATTTCCGGGCCACAGTTTCTACCGGATTCTTCGTGAAAAGCTGCGAGAACGGCCTAGATACCAGCCTGATTCGGATGGTGATGATCCATGAAGAGTCTGAGGCACGCAAAGATTCGAGAAATAGTCAGTTCGAAGGTTATCAATACGCAGGAGCAGTTGGCTGAGGAATTGGCCCAGGTCGGATTTGTGGTCACTCAGGCTACGGTTTCTCGGGACATAAAGGAGATGGGGCTGATCAAGGTGGCGACTCGCACGGGCGAGTATCGATATTCATTGCCACCGGCTATGGTGCACCAGGGTGATCCCGAGGACAGGGCAAGACGCGTGTTTGCGAATTCAGTATTGTCAGTTGACTACAGCGAGAACCTAGTGCTCATTAGAACGCTCCCGGGTCACGCCGGCGCTGTTGGCGATGTAGTTGATGACCTTCACTGGCCGGGTATCGTCGGCACGTTGGCAGGGGATGATACCGTGCTTGTGATTGCCAGGCCAAAGGAGCGGGCAGTCGAGCTTTTGTCCAGCTTTGATGCGCTTCGCGCCTAGAGGATTGCATGGGAGGTACGGCCTTGCTGTCAGAGCTGCGCATAGCCAATCTCGCATTGATAGGTAAACAGGCGATTGAGTTCACCGATGGGCTGAACGTGCTCACCGGCGAGACGGGTGCAGGCAAGTCCGTCATTGTGGGCTCTATCAACCTCGCTCTCGGAATGCGCGCGAGTTCTGATTTGATACGCACTGGAGCAGACAGTGCATACGTTGAGGCGACGTTTCAGATAGACTGCAACTCGCATGCGTGGAGGCTTGTGGAAGAGCTCGAGCTGGTAGGAGACAACCCGGGTGAGGTTGTCTTATCAAGGGAGATCACAAGAAGCGGCAAGAACGTGTGCAGGGTCAACGGCCTTCGTACCACCCTAGCTCAGCTGAGGCAGATCGGGGATTTGCTTGTTGACTTGCATGGCCAACATGAACACCAGTCGCTTTTGCGCAGGTCAGTTCAGAGGGACCTGCTCGACAGTTTTGCGGGGGAGAGAGCCGCTGCCCTCCTTGAGGAGATCTCCCGGCTGTACAAGGACCACGACCGACTGACAAGGACCAAGACGCATCTCGAGTCATCCGAACGGGAGAGGGTCCAAAGGATAGACCTGCTGAAGTTCCAGGTTGATGAGATAGACAACGCTATGCTCAAGCCCGGAGAGGACGCCCAGCTTGAGGAGGAGCAGCATCGCCTCGAGAACATTGAGGCAGTGAGAGAGATCTATGAGAGATCGTATTATGAGCTCTACGAGGGATATGACGGAGAAGGTGGCCTGGCGTCGAGGCTGGATGCCATAGCCGAAGACCTTTCTCGGGTTGCTCGGATCGACAGACAGGCCCATTCTGTGAGTGAGCAGTACAAGGAAGCCGCAATCATAGTCCGAGACCTGTCGAGGCAATTGCGAGACCTTGCAGATAGTTGTGACGTAGACCCAGAGCGGCTGTCAGAAGTGACAACCAGACTGAACTTGCTCAACTCGCTCAAGCGCAAGTACGGATCTACGATTGACGACGTGATTGCCTACAGAAACGAAGCAGCCAAGGAGCTCTCAGAGCTACAGCAGTCAGAAGTTGAGTTGGCGACTATCGATAGCGATATTCAGCGTATCGCTGACCAACTCATCAAGAGCGCAAAGGCCCTTTCTCAAATCCGAGTGTCAGCAGCCAAGCGCCTGAGCGCCATGGTCACAGACAGCCTAAAGGACCTTGCTCTATCGCGGGCGCGGTTTGACATCCAAGTATCTAGGAGAGCTTCGGACCAAGGTTTCGATGTTAACGGCGAGATCGTAGAGATCGGCCCGACCGGAATGGACAGCATCGAAATGCTGTTTAGCGCTAACGAAGGCGAGCCTCTGAAGCCGCTTGCGAGCGTCGCCAGCGGGGGCGAGATCTCAAGGATTATGCTAGCGATCAAGTCAGTGCTTGCCGAGTGCGACAAGATCCCCGTTGTTGTGTTTGATGAGATCGACGTGGGTATCGGCGGTGCAACAGCGCATGCGGTTGCTCGCAAACTGCGCCAGATATCAGCGAGCAAGCAGACTATCTGTGTGACACACTTGCCACAGATCGCCAGTGTAGCAAACAGCCACTACAGTATCGCCAAAGATGTAGTCGACGGCAAGACATATACGATTGTCAATCGTTTGGGCAGGCAGCAGAGAGAAGCCGAGCTGGCCAGGATGCTGGACGGTGAAGTGACGGAGATAAGCATAGCGCATGCTCGAAAGATGATGGCCGCAACAGGGCCAGATGGGAGAACGTCATGACTGTAGTAGTTCGTGATTGCATCCATGGCGATATCGAGTTGACTTCAGAGGAAGTCAGTATCCTGGACACTCCACAGATGCAAAGGTTGAGAGGGATTAAGCAATTAGGGGCTGCCTATCTCGTCTATCCGACGGCCCTGCACACCCGTTTTGACCACTGTATCGGCACGTGCTGGCTCACCAAGCGCATCCTCCGAGCCCTATCTTGCGGCTCCCAATCGATAGACGATTATGACGCGAGAGTGATCTCAATAGCTGCTCTCCTTCACGATGTGTCCCACCTTCCGTTCGGGCATACTTTCGAAGACGAGCGCCGTGTATTCGATAGGCATGACTCGCCTGAGCGCCTCGTCCAGGCGCTTGACCGAGGCGAATTGGGGAGGCTGCTTCGCAGCAAGAGGTTGCTAGAACCGGTGATCGCGATCCTTACCCGCAGCACAGCTTCAACTGTGCCGGCGTACGGCCATCAGATCATTAGCGGAGCCATATCTGCGGATTTGGCTGACTACCTCAAGCGTGACGCAGTATTTTGCGGGTTGTCTCCATCGTACGATGAGCGGGTATTTCGTTACCTGGAGCTAGACAGCAGCAGGGGACTCGTCTTCCGGGTCGGCAGGAACGGAGACGTGCGCGAAGACGCGCTCTCTGAAATAATCAACCTGTTAAGGATGAGGTATTTCCTCTCCGAACGTGTGTACTATCACCACACGAAAGTGGCGGCAGGGGCCATGATATCCAAGGCGGTAGAGGTGGCCCTGTTCGAAGGCAGAATCTCTCTGGAAAAGCTGGCCTGCTCGGATGACTGGCTACTGATTAACGAACTGCGAACATCCAAGGTTCCGCTGGCCGAGCAGCTGGCTGAAATGATCAGATACCGCCGCCTGTACAAGCGGTGCTATGTGTTGCATAGAGACGCGGAAAGCCTTGATTCCGGAGCCTTTGAAGATGTTGTCTCTCACTTGTCTGCTCTTTACCATTTTGATGCGGATAGACGCAGCAGGGCTGAATCGGAGTTGTGCCGCAACAGCGGGCTCAAGGACGGGCAGCTGATCATATACTGCCCGTCGCCCGACATGCAACTCAAGGAGGCAGATGTGCCTATAGCAGGTCTAAGAGAGGCGGAGTCTCTGAAGGATGTCACTGCCCGAAACTCCGAGCTTCAGGTCCTCATGGCCTCCCATAGACGACTGTGGCGCTTTTATGTGTTTATCTCTCCTGAGGCTTTGGAAAAGGCTCAGGCTGTAGCCAAGGCATGCGAGGAGTATTTTGGCTTCAAGAATGCGTACATGCCCCGACAGTACAAGCCTTGCTCAGGTTGATTCAACTTCTTCTCTACCACGGCATATCGCACTTGTCGCCGTCTACAACCTTCGTGCATAATAGTATAGAGTGTGCACCACTAATCGTCGGGATCGTTCCCGGACTCATGGAGGTACCTGACAGCATGGCGAAAATCCGTGTGGGCCTCATCTTTGGTGGAAGAAGCAGCGAACACGAAGTGTCTCTGCAGTCTGCCAAGAGCATCTATGAGGCCCTTGACAAGGACCGCTACGAGCCTGTCCTCATTGGGATTGACAAGAGCGGCGTCTGGCATGTAGGCGAGGCATCCGTCTTTTTCCTCAATTCCGACAACCCCAAGCTAATAGCGCTTAACAAGGACTGTCCGCCTGTCGTGCCAGCTTTGGTTGGCAAAGATAGAGCTCTTGTTGAGATAGGTTCAGGCCGCAGCCTGGGCAAGATCGACGTCGTGTTCCCAATCATACATGGAACATATGGTGAAGACGGATCGCTTCAAGGATTATTGCGCATGATGGACGTGCCTTACGTAGGCGCAGACGTATTGGGGTCGGCTATAGGCATGGACAAAGATATTATGAAGAGGCTGCTGAGAGACGCGGGGATTTCTGTCGCCAGCTGGGTAACAGTGCGCTACCGCGACCGCAACCGAGCCGCGTATGATAATATTGTCGAGCAGCTAGGATTGCCCCTCTTTGTCAAGCCGGCAAATCTGGGCTCGTCAGTTGGTGTATCCAAGGTCTACTCGATTGAGGAGCTGTCGCCTGCTATAGATGAGGCATTCAGATACGACAGAAAGGTGCTAATCGAGGAGTTCGTACAAGGCAGGGAGATAGAGTGCTCGGTGCTCGGAAATGATGATCCAGTGGCATCGCTTCCGGGCGAGATCTTGCCAAACCATGACTTCTACTCCTATGATGCGAAATACATCGATGAAAACGGCGCAGTGCTTCAGATACCTGCTGATCTTGACCAGGCACTCATCGCCAAGGTTCAGGAGACCGCCGTGCGAGTGTTCGAAGTGCTGGAGTGTTCGGGGATGGCACGAGTTGACTTCTTCCTGAAGGATAACGGCGATCTCATAGTCAATGAGATCAATACCCTGCCGGGGTTCACCCGGATCAGCATGTATCCGAAGTTGTGGGAGGTCAACGGCCTTCCGTACTCTGAGTTACTAGATCGGTTGATACATCTGGCAATAGAGCGTCACGCGAGAGAGCGCGAGCTTCATAGATCGTACAACGCCTAGACCCGGATTGGATCAGCTTGCGGCAGGCAATGATCCTGTCGCAAGGCTTTTTTGGAGGTGCAGTGGACATGCTTTCAGTTACTGATTTCAAATGGGACAACCCTCGTTTTCAGAAGCTTCTCTCCAGAAGCACTGACATCTCTCCGCAGATATGGGAGTCGACACGAAAAATAGTGGAGGACGTGCGGGCTAGGGGAGACGAGGCGCTTTTTCACTACATGCACAGATTTGACAACATCGTCTTGTCTCCGGACACCTTGAGAGTGTCCAAGCAGGAAATCCAGGATGCCCGCAAATCCGTTTCGGATACGTTCAAAGCTGCGGTAAAGGCTGCGGTGGACAACCTGTTCGCGTACCACAAGAGACAGCTGCCAGAATCCTACGAAATGGAGCATCCAAAGGGTGTGATCTTGAGAAGGCGCATCCTGCCTATACAGCGCGTGGGAGTCTGCGTGCCGAGCGCCAGCGGGCCCCTGTGCTCAAGCCTTATGATGAACGTTGTTCCTGCCCTGGTAGCGGGCGTCAGCCACATCACAGTTGTCACTGCACCCAGAGATGGGCGAGTTGACGATCATATACTGTATGTTGCCGACCACCTTGGGATTGACAACATCCTCAAGATCTCGGGCGCTCAGGCTGTTGCAGCGCTTGCTTACGGGACAGAAAGCGTTGAAAAGGTGGACAAGATCGTCGGCCCAGGCAACGCTTACGTCTCCACTGCAAAGCGGATAGTAAATGGAGTGGTCGGCATTGATTCATACGCGGGGCCTTCTGAGATCGTAGTGATAGCAGACGAGTCGGCCAATCCCAGGTTTATCGCAGCAGACCTTTTGTCGCAGGCTGAACACGGTACCGGCGAGGAGTCATCGGTCGCCTTCGTCCTGTCCGAGGAGATGGGCCGCAGAGTCGCTGCAGAAGTCGAATCTCTGGTTAGAGAGTACGACTTGGTCGACCGAGTATCCAAGGCGCTGTCTGAGTATGGCGCGATATTTGTTGTCGATTCGATTGATACGGCAGTTGCTGCAACAAATGCAATAGCGCCGGAGCATGTAGAAATAATGGTTGAAGACGATGAGCAGGTGATTGACGGCATCACCTGTGCGGGAGCGATCTACACAGGAGCCTTTAGTCCTGAGCCTGTAGGCGACTACTTCTGCGGGACAAATCACGTCCTTCCAACAAATGGTACAGCCAGGTTCTCATCAGCGCTTGGTGTTTCTGATTTCGTCCGAAGCATGTCGATAGTCCGCTACAGCGAAGAGGCGCTTGACCAAAACATGGACATGATTGTATCTCTGGCTGAGGCTGAGGGAATGAGAGCTCATGCTCTGTCCGTTAGAGTCAGAGCTGAGGACAGGAGGTAACGATCAGTTGAAAGCAACATCTGCCAATGTCGAGGCAAAACGGGCTGCAGGCCGCAAAGCTGCAGAGATGGTGCGGCACGGAATGAGAGTGGGAGCAGGTACAGGGTCGACTGCAGTCGAGTTCATCAAGACGCTCGTTGAGCGCGTTCGCTTAGAACGATTGGACGTTGAGGTAGTCCCCACTTCATTTCAATCGCGAATGCTCTGCTTGAAGAGCGGGTTGACCGTCGTCGACCCTGCCTTTGTCAGCAATCTCGATCTGTGCGTTGACGGAGCTGACGAGGTGGACCAGCGTTTCAACGCCATCAAAGGAGGCGGCGCGTGTCACACGCTTGAAAAGGTAGTCGCAGCACTTGCCGATCACTATGTGTTGGTGATAGATGAGAGCAAGCTGGTGACCAGTCTTGGCCAGGGATTTCCGGTGCCAATAGAGGTGCTGCCAGCCGCACTTGGGCTTGTAACGCGAGAAGTCGAGAGAATGGGGTTTTCGTGCTCGCCCAGAGAGGGCAGTGGAAAGGACGGCCCTGTCGTCAGCGACAACGGCAACCTGATTTTGGATGTGAATACCGGTGCTATTAGCGATCCGCTTGCCTTGAGCAATGAGCTTGATCGGATTCCAGGGTTGGTTGGACATGGCCTTTTTGTCGGTATGGTAGACTGTGTGGTTGTAGGCAGGGTGCGTGAGGGAGAGGCGACAGCCGATGTTCTCACACTGTGACAGGCCGATCGGAGTTTTTGACTCCGGAGTCGGCGGCATAAGCGTCCTTGCAGAACTGTTGCGGGTTCTTCCAAGAGAGCGCTATATCTACTTCGCGGACACTGCGAATGCTCCGTACGGGTCCAAAGATGCAGCAGAGGTGCAAGCTTTGGCGATGCAGGCTGCTGATTATCTGCTGGATCACGGAGTCAAGTGCCTTGTGGTCGCCTGTAACACTGCAACTAGTGCCGCGGTTGCCAAGATGCGGGATACTCTGGATGTTCCAATTATCGGGATGGAGCCGGCTGTCAAGCCTGCGGTCGAAATGCATAGGCCGGGAGTCGTGTTGGTCATGGCGACACCTCTTACTCTTAAAGAAGAGAAGTTCAGGACGCTTGCAAGCCGATTTTCCGAGTCCGCGGAGATTGTCTCGGTGCCATGCCCGGGACTGGTAGAACTCATAGAGAGTGGGTACATCGAAGGCGACGAGATCCTGTCATACTTAAGGGACAGGTTGGGACCGCTGCTCAAGAAGCCTGTAGCAGCTGTAGTTCTGGGCTGCACGCATTATGTGTTCATTAGGCGCGAGGTTTCTCACCTCATAGGTGACGACGTGCCAGTTGTCGACGGAAATGCCGGGACAGCACGTCAAGTAAAGGCGGTGCTTCAGCGAGAGGGGCTGTTGCGTTCAGGAGATCTCATGCCTTTCGACAATCCTACTGAGCTGCAGAATAGAGTGACGATCTTTGCCTCCGCAAACGCGGACAAAACCATACCTTTATGCAAGCAGTATCTCGCTCGTGAATTAGGCCTCGGCGCCTAGGGCAGTTAGCAAAGGATGATGGAACTAATGAAGCTTTTGACAGGTAACGAAGCAATAGCTAGAGGGGCTTACGAGTCGGGAGTAGTCGTGGCTGCCGCTTACCCGGGGACTCCAAGTACTGAAATACTTGAGGAGATTGCCAAATACGACGAGATTTACGCCGAATGGTCTCCTAACGAGAAGGTGGCGCTCGAGGTAGCAATAGGAGCCTCGATCGCAGGGGTCCGGTCTATTGTAGCCATGAAGCACGTCGGGCTGAACGTGGCGGCAGATCCTCTGTTCACAGTGGCTTACACAGGCGTCACCGGGGGCTTGGTAATCGTCTCTGCAGACGACCCGGGCATGCACAGCTCACAGAACGAGCAGGACAACCGCAACTACGCCAAGCACGCGAAAATACCGATGCTCGAGCCTTCCGACAGCCAAGAAGCCAAGGACTTTGTGGGACTGGCGTTGTCGATCAGCGAGGAGTACGACACTCCGGTGCTTTTGCGAATAACCACACGGATCGCACATAGTAAGTCTTTGGTCACTCTTGGTACAAGAGAGCCAACTCAAGCGATTCCTTATACCCGTAGGATCTCCAAATACGTTGCTACTCCGGCGAATTCACGCATCTTGCGGGTGGGCCTCGAACATAGACTTAGGCGCCTTACTGAACTGAGCAACACTATCGAGGTAAACAAGATAGAGTTTCCAGAAGGAGAGTCTGAGGCTGAAATAGGTGTGGTAGCTGCAGGCGTAGCGTATCAGTACGCCCGAGAAGCGTTTGGCGACAACGCGATCTACCTGAAGCTCGGAATGACCTATCCCATGCCTCTAGAGCTTGTGAGACAGGTGGCCGAGAGAGTCAAGACCTTGTACGTTGTTGAGGAACTCGACCCGTTCATGCAGGATCAGATACAGGGTGCAGGTATCAATTGCGTTGGGAAGCAAGTGTTTCCGAGCATTGGCGAGTTCACTCCCGAAGTAGTGTCTCAAGCTGTCTCAATCAATGCTGCAGGTTCTGCCTCGGCATCCGGCACGGGCTCTTCTTCTGCTCCAGAGGAGGCCGGACCCGATGCTGCTGCGTCACCTGCAATAGCGAGGCCTCCGAGCCTTTGTGCAGGGTGTCCTCACCGAAGCGTGTTTTACGTTCTCCGCAAGCGCAAGAACATCATGGTGACCGGAGACATTGGCTGCTACACCCTGGGTTCAGCTGCGCCGCTTTCTGCAATGGATACATGTATCTGTATGGGTGCGAGCATCAGTGCAGGCCACGGCGCATCCAAGGCTTTTTCGTTGACCGGCAGGGACACTCGTGTAGTAGCTGTTATTGGAGACTCGACCTTCTTTCACTCCGGAATCACCGGGCTCTTGGACGTCGTGTACAACCGCGGGTCTTGCGTTACTATCGTTCTCGACAACAGGACCACAGGCATGACGGGACACCAGGATAATCCCGGGACTGGTTATACTGTTAAGGGTGAGAGAACAGTCGAGGTTGACATCGGAGACATCTGTCGCGCCCTCGGAATTGAGCGCGTGACAGAAGTCAATCCGTATTCTCTCTCTGAGATTGAGAGTGCACTGGATGAGTCCTTGAGCCTCAACGAGCCGTCTGTGATAGTCGTCAAACATCCGTGCTTGCTCAAGAAGCCGAGCCCAACGGACGCTAGGAGTGCGCACATGGCAAGAACCAATGTGATTGAAGACAAGTGCAGGTCATGCAAACTGTGCCTGTCAATAGGTTGTCCCGCACTGTCTATCAAGGAGTTTGCGAGCATAGACCCTGAGGTGTGTGCAGGCTGTGGCGTATGTGTGCAAGTCTGCCCATTTCACGCAATAGAGAGGGAGACTGTTGATGAAGGCTAAGAACGAATCCAGCACAAGGACCATCCTTATAGCAGGCGTTGGCGGGCAAGGGATAATCCTTGCAGGCAGGGTGATCTCCGAGGCACTTGTGTCGGTCGGTTTTGACGTAAAGATGGCAGAAGTACACGGGATGGCCCAGCGCGGGGGCAGTGTTACAACTCAGATCAGATTCGGACGCCGGGTCTACTCACCTATCTCTGAGACTGTCGATTATCTAGTCGCCTTTGAGATAATGGAGGCCCTCAGATGGGCGTCGCACCTGCGCGATGGGGGTTGGTGCATCGTAAATGATTGCAAAATGCCGCCTGCACAGGTTCTGCAGGGCAAGGCCGACTATCCCGATGTAGCGGTTCAGGATTTCTTCCCCAACGCGAAAATCATCACCGTGTGTGCCACGGACATCGCCCGCAGGCTCGGAAACCCAAGGGTCGCAAACACCGCTATGCTTGGCGCGCTCTCTGCCATCAAACCTTTCGATCAATGCAACTTCGCCAATGCCTTGGCTGCCAATATAAAGCCGCGATACCTCGATATCAACCGAGCTGCCTTTGATCAGGGGCTGGCGAGCGTATCTGTCACGGCCGAACGTTGCACTTGAGCTGCGAGGTGGTTCAATGACTGATGTTCAGGCGGTCGTGAGGCAGCCGGTGGACAGTGATCTTGATTTTGACAATGCACGAGAGGGCACCGAGGTCATGGTGTTTGCCCACCAAGAGCCCAGAAGCGTTGTTCTCGACGAAGCCCTTCTCGAGCGATATAGCAGCTATAGAGGCTTGGTTCTTGACGAGTTTCAACGCCAAGCCATATGTGCTATTGATCAGGGATTCTCGGTGTTGGTTGCGGCGCCTACAGGGTCAGGCAAGACGGTAGTGGCAGACTTCATAATCGAAAAACTCGCCAGAGAAGGCAGGCGAGCCGTGTACACTGCTCCAATCAAGACATTGAGCATGCAGAAATTCAAGGAGTTCAAGAACCTGATTGGAGAAATAAACGTCGGTGTCCTGACTGGAGACGTTGTCATAAACCCTGAGGCACCAGTGCTCGTGATGACGACCGAAGTACTCAGAAACATGATCCTCGAAGACAGAGAGGCATTGACCGAGATCTCGTACGCTATATTTGACGAGATCCACTATATCTCGGATGAGGATCGCGGACATGTGTGGGAGGAGTGCCTGATTCTCCTGCCTCAGGAGATTAGGATACTAGGCTTGAGTGCTACCGTGCCGAACCTTTTCTCGTTTTCGGAGTGGTTGGCACATATACGCGACTATCCTGTAGTAGCTATAAAGCACAACATCCGGCCTGTCCCACTTGAGCATTACGTATTCGAAACAAGCATCGGGATTGGCACAAAAGCCGAACTCAAGCGGCAATACGCGCTGTACGAACGCTCCCCTTTGGGAAGTACAAGGGAGATGAAGTACCCTCGGACGTTCTACCACGAACTTGTGGAGCGCCTCGACAAACAGCACTTGCCCTGTCTGTTTTTTGTTTTCAGTCGCCGCAAGTGCGAGGAATATGCTTCTTCGAGTGCAGTGCGTATAGACTACCTGCTCGGAGAGGAACGCGAAGAGGTCAGAGCGGCAATCGAAGCCACCAAGCAGTTTGTCAGAGGCAGTGAACACCTTGAGATCCTTGAGAGGTGCTTGATAAAGGGCATTGCTTTTCATCACGCAGGGCTGCTTCCGCCCCTCAAACGGCTGGTCGAAGAGCTGTATGAGAAGCGGCTCATCAAGCTGCTGTTTGCCACTGAGACATTTGCTGTGGGTATCAACTACCCCGTCAAGACCGTTTGCTTCGAATCTCCTACCAAGTACGATGGCAAGGAGTTTCGCAAACTCAAACAGAGCGAGTATTTCCAGATGGCCGGGCGGGCCGGACGCAGAGGGATCGACAAAAAGGGAACAGCGATCACCCTGGTCGATGCCTATTTTCATAGTCTCGACGACCTGCCGTCGTTCTCAGAGGATTCGATAGAGGATCTGCAGGGCAGCTTCAGTCTCTCAATGAACACTGTCCTGAACCTAGCATCTCAGTACACCTACGACGAGATCTGGGACATTTTTAGCAAAGGATTTGACTCGTACAGACTGAGAGACCGCAGGCGTCACCTGGATGATCTTATCAAAGCTGCAAGGGACGAGGTATCCAGCCTCCAAGGCAGTGTGTGCACTCACTATGGGTCAAATACGTGCTTGCGCGTGTACAGGCGCAACCTCGGCAAACTCAAGCGGAGACGGAGACAGCTCGAACGGCTTGAGCAATCGCCGCCCAAGGGGAAACGGCAGGCAGCCAAGCACCGAGCAAGAATAAGGTCACTCGTGACGAGCATCAACGAACTAGCAGCTAGGGTTGATGGAGTGAAACCCGAGCGGTGCGGGAAACGGAGTCGTTCGTGTACGAGGAAATACCGCCAGTTTAGAGAAGCTCAGGAGCGGCTCAGCTTGTTGCTCAGCGAAGCTGTTAGACTAGGGTCTCCTGAGGCCAAGGCCAAGGAGTACCGCGACAGGCTTCGCCTTCTCGAAGACAAGGGGTATATTGAGGCCTCGACATTGCTTCCCAGAGGGCGTATAGCTCAACACATCCACATCCAGGAACTCCTTGTAACGGAGCTGCTCGCAGAAGGGGTGTTGGACGCGATGGACAGCAGCGAACTCGCAGCCTTCTGTGTCAGCGTAGACTACGAGCCGCGCAGAATGGAGTCGACTCCGCGGAAGCCGTTTTTCAGAGATTATCGTCTGTACGAGGTCATTGAGAGGGTCAAGGGTTGGGAAACGGAGTATCTGGGCTACACTGAGACGGTTTACAACGAGGCGCTCGCCAAGGCCGCCTTTGCCTGGTCCAAAGGGCATGACTTCGCATATGTCAGGTCGTTGACAGACGCAGATGAGGGGTCCATTGTGCTCGCGTTTCGCAGGGCTATTGACCTTCTCAGGCAAATGGCCAAAGCGATGTCAGGCCACGCTCAGCTTGTCATCACGATCAGAGAGGCTATTAAGCTGATCGACCGCGATATCGTCGAGATATTTGTGTGATGCGAATAACTCCGCGTCGCCCTGTAGCTGACTGCAACCGCGCGTCTTGCGCATAAGGTGTCTCTGGGAGGGCGATGCCTATGTTGCTTCCACAACGGCTCGACGCAGGCGACAAGGTTGCAGTCGTCGCTATAGCCTCTCCTGCGCAATCACTGAGGGACATTCACGACGCCCTAGAACTCATATCAAGTTCAAACTTGTCTGTGCACATCCCCGAACGGCGCTTGATGTGGAGTGCAAACAAGACACAATATCTCGCCGGGCCAGATTGGGTAAGAGTCTCCGAGCTCAACAAGGCGTTGTCGGACCCGACTGTGAGAGCAATTGTGTGCCTCAGGGGCGGCTACGGGAGCATGCGGGTGTTGAGGGCAGTCAACTACAGGTCGGTTGCGGCAGATCCAAAACCCGTTGTCGGGTTTAGTGACATCACAGCCTTGCTGACCGCACTGTACACCAAATGTGGATTGGTCACATATCATGGGCCTGTCTTGACCACGATCAAGCGACATGTATCAGAGGAGGACAAAGCCTCCGCCCGCATGTTCGTCAACGCTGTGTTCGGCAGGATCTTGGAGGATGACCTATGGGCACTGACGGAGTCTGCCGAATCCAGGGTGAAGGTGATTAAGCACGGCCAGGCATCCGGGGTCCTGCTTGGAGGCAACTTGTCGATGATGTGTTCCCTCCTTGGCACACCTTACATGCCCAACTTCAATGGATGCCTGCTGTTTCTTGAGGAAGTCAAGGAGCCGTTGTACCGTATCGATAGAATGCTCACTCAGCTGGAACTCGCCGGAGTGTTTCGTAAGGTTTGCGGTGTTGTCCTCTGCGACTTCACTGGTTGTCCCGGCGCTGTAGATAGGTTGATTCGGCGCAGGCTGCTCGAGCTCAACGGGCCAGCGATCTACGGAGTCTCCGCAGGACATGGCTCTCGTAACTTCACGTTGATGGTTGGTCATCCATATGTGATTGATACACAAGCTCAGATCTTCAGGCCGGCTTGACTTGAGCACGGAACACGCAGCTTCACTGCGTTCCTCGGAGCGGGCGCTTCGCTTGTAGGAGCACTATTTCAGTGGTACAATATATGAAGTCGACCCGCGGCCTTGGACTGGCAGCTCTGCTCAGGCCAGCTGTGGGCTGTATTGCTGAGAGGTGTGTTGCCGGTGCAATGCGCTAGTGCACGTTACTTCCTACAAACCTATGGCTGCCAGATGAATGAAAACGACTCGGAGAAAATTGCTGGCATGCTCGAGTCACTTGGCTATTTTGAGGCCGAGTCTCCTGATGAGGCGGACCTCATCATACTCAACACCTGCTGCGTCAGACGCAACGCTGAGCGAAAGGTCTATGGAAGGATTGGACAGTTCAAACGGTTGAAAGAACGCAATCCTGACTTGTTGATCGCTGTCTGCGGTTGTATGGTTCAGCAGGAGTCAGAACTGTCCGTGCTGAGAGATCGCTACCCATACGTCGATCTGGTGTTTGGAACACACAATCTGCACAGGCTTCCGGAGCTGTTGAGGCAGGTTCAGGCCGGCGGGACGCGAGTGATAGAAGTCTGGGAGTCTGAAGGCGAAGTCATAGAAGGTTTGCCTATCAAGCACAAACCCGGATTTCAAGCCTGGATCACAGTGATGTACGGATGCAACAACTTCTGCTCTTATTGCATAGTCCCATATGTTCGCGGCCGCGAGCGGAGCAGACCTAGGGAGAGCATACTCGAGGAAGTCCGAAAGTTGGTTGGTGAAGGCTTTTCAGAGTTCACCCTCCTAGGCCAAAATGTGAACTCGTATGGCAAGGATCTGCCGGGCGACTATGACTTCGCGTCACTCATGCGCGATGTCAGTGAGATCGACGGTGTCAAGAGACTCAGGTTTACGACTTCGCACCCCAAAGACATGTCGGAGCGGCTAATAGATGTCATAGCTGAAGGGGAAAACATCTGCGAGCATATACATCTGCCGCTTCAGGCTGGCAGCAATTCGGTGCTTGAGCGAATGAACAGGCGGTACACCAGAGAGGACTACCTGAGGCTCATTGACAAGATCAGAGAGCGGATTCCGTCATGCGCCATTACTACTGATCTCATTGTCGGGTTTCCCGGAGAGACTCGCGAGGACTTCGATGACACCCTTGACATGGTTAAAAGGGTCAGATTTGATTCGGCCTTCACGTTTGCGTATTCGCCGAGAGTAGGCACTCCCGCAGCAAGTATGCAGGACCAGGTCCCCAAAGATGAGAGAATGGAGCGGCTCTACGAGTTGATCGAGGTTCAGAACTCGATCAGTAAGGAAAAAAATCAGGAGATGCTCGGGCAAGTCGTTGAGGTGCTAATCGAAGGGCCGAGCAAGACGAACCCGACTAAACATCAGGGCCGGACCAGGACGAATAAGATTGTGACATTCGATCCAACTGAGGACTTGGCTATTGGTTCTCCTGCACTAGTCCGTATAACTGAGGCAAAGACGTGGACCCTGGAGGGAGAGTTAGTGCCAGATGGCGAAGCTCACTCCGATGCTGGAGCAATATCTCGACATCAAGGCTGAGTACAAGGACTGCATCCTCTTTTTTAGGCTCGGTGACTTTTACGAGATGTTTGGAGAGGACGCAAAGCTTGCCAGTCGGCTGTTGGATATAACACTTACCTCGAGAGAGGCTGGGAAGGGCAACCGCATCCCTATGTGCGGAGTGCCCTACCACGCCTCGCTCGGCTATATTGCGCGCCTAGTCAAGCAAGGTCATAAAGTCGCTATATGCGAACAGGTCGAGGACCCGGCCAAAGCCCGCGGCTTGGTGAAACGACAGGTAGTCAGGGTTGTGACCCCCGGGACAGTCGTAGATGAACAAATGCTCGACTCATTTGACAACAACTACATAGCTTCGGTGAGCTTGGCGAAAGAGCATATTGGGCTTGCATGGATGGATGTCACAACCGGTGAGTTCTACGTATCGCAGACAACTACAGAGTCAGAGATGTTTAGCGAGTTGTACAGGATCCATCCGAGTGAGATCATCATAGCTGATACATCCGACGCCGCTCTTTTCGCAGCAGAGCTGAAGCAGGCGATCCAGAGCGCGGTGATTACCCGGGTTGGCCCGTCTCAGTTTGATTATGAATCATGTGTTCAGAGGCTATGTGACCACTTCCAGGTGCCTGACTTGACAGCGCTTGGCTGTTCGGATCAGCCGGAGGCCGTTCAGGCTGCTGGCGCTCTCTTGAGTTATGTGTCGGATATGCAGAAGACGAGCCTTGAGCATATAAACACCCTTGTGATTCGCACGCCCGGTGAGTTCATGCAACTAGATAGGGTCGCTAGGCGGAACCTCGAGTTGACGAGTTCTCTCGGTGAAGAGCAGCGCAAAGGCACATTGCTGTCAGTGCTCGATAGGACGGAGACACCCATGGGGTCTCGCACCCTTCGGCAGTGGATAGAGCAGCCGTTGATGTCTGTAGATGACATCACACGCAGACTTGACGCTGTCGAGGAGGCTGTAAGCGACCTCTTCTTGCGCGAGGGCATCGCCGAGTCGCTCAAGGGAATTCAGGATCTCGAGCGACTGTGCGGCAGAGTGGTTATGGGCACGGCAACACCTCGGGACCTGGTCTCCCTGAGAAACTCGCTGTCTAGGCTAAGAGCGGTCAAGGACAACCTCTCGCACTGCACGAGCGAGCTGTTTTGTGAGTGCAACAACGCGATTGACCTGTTCGAAGATTTGGTCGAGCTTCTTGCGAGAGCGATAGTAGATGACCCGCCCGCTGTCGTGAGAGACGGCGGTGTTATTCGAAGCGGGTACAACGGCGAGCTGGACGAGCTCAGGCAGCTCAAGAGTTCCGGCCGCAACTGGATCGCCGGGCTCGAACGGTCTGAGAGAGAACGCACGGGTATCAAGTCCCTGAGGATCGGGTACAACCAGGTCTTTGGGTACTACATCGAGGTCACTAAACCCAATCTAGACCTGGTGCCCAGTGACTACATTCGTAAGCAGACATTGGCCAATGCTGAACGATTTGTTACACCGGAGCTCAAGGCTCAAGAGGAGAAGATCCTGTCTGCAGAGGAGCGGTGTCTCGAGCTCGAGAAGTCACTGCTTGAGGCGCTGCTCGACGAGGTCAAGTCCTACGTGCATAGGATCAGGAACGCTGCGGCTGCACTGGGTGTAGTGGACACGCTGGTGTCGCTCAGTAAGGTCGCTCTTGAGAGCAATTACTGCAGGCCCGAGGTCCACACTGGCCTTGACATAGAGATTATCGACGGCCGTCACCCTGTAGTTGAAACCATGGAGATTGAGGGGCGGTTTGTCCCAAACGACACAAAGATCGGATCTGACAGCGACCAGATCCTAATAATCACTGGGCCGAACATGTCCGGCAAGTCTACGTATCTGAGGCAGGTCGCACTTATCACCATAATGGCTCAGATGGGCAGCTTCGTTCCTGCGTCGTCTGCCTCAATCGGACTGGTTGACCGCATATTCACTCGTATTGGCGCATCGGACGACCTGGCAGCCGGCAAGAGCACGTTCATGGTAGAAATGAGCGAGGTCTCAGTCATCCTGAGTGAAGCTACGACCCGAAGCCTGATAATCTTGGATGAGGTAGGACGCGGAACCAGCACTTACGATGGTATCAGCATTGCGTGGGCAGTCGTGGAGTACCTTCATGAGAAGAAGGGACTCAGGCCTCGGACGCTCTTTGCCACGCATTATCATGAATTGACTGATCTGGAGTCTATGTATCAACGCGTCAAGAACTACAGGGTCGATGTTTCAGATGAGGGAGATCAAGTCGTGTTCTTGCACCGGATAGTAGAGGGCGGAGCCGACAAGAGCTACGGAATAGAGGTTGCCCGGCGGGCGGGTTTGCCTAGGTCTGTGATCTCCCGTGCACGACATATCCAATCTGTCATTGAGAAGCAGACGTCTGCACGGCTGGTTGACCGGCTTGCCGCCTCCGAGTCAGCCACTGCAGGCAATGTGGGCGAACCCAGGGCATCTGCGATTCAAGCATCACTGTTTGATACGGCAATAGATGAGATCATACAAGAACTCGCAAAGGTGGACTGCTCTGAACTGACTCCGATTCAGGCCTTAACGATCTTGCACGATTTCTCTGAGCGAGCTCGAGAGGGGGTCCGGTGGTGTCAGGGCGAATAAGCATCCTCGATGAGTCGGTGGTCAACAAGATAGCTGCAGGTGAAGTCGTTGAGCGCCCTGCCTCGGTTGTCAAGGAGCTCATCGAGAACTCGATTGATGCAAAGGCGAGTCGAGTCAATATCTCCATAGTTGACGGAGGCACCCGGTCAATAGCTGTCACAGACGATGGAGAGGGGATGAGCCGCGAGGACGCTCTGCTTGCCCTTGAGAGACACGCAACAAGCAAGATACGGTCCGCTGAAGACATACTCGAAGTCAAGACGCTCGGGTTCAGGGGCGAGGCATTGCCGAGCATCGCTGCTGTCTCCCGTCTAACCATGGTCACGCGAGCTCTAGGATCAGAGCGAGGAACGAAGGTCGTCGTAGAGGGCGGGCGGCCGCCAGTTGTCTCCGATCATCCATCAGCACCCGGCACATCTGTGACTGTCGATGACCTCTTTTTCAACACGCCGGCCAGAAGGAAGTTCCTAAAGCATCCGAGTACCGAGATGCGGCGCATCACCGAGGTAGTTGCTGGAGAAGCTTTGGCGCATCCGGAAGTAGCGTTTAGCCTTGTCTCAAACGGCAGGCAGACCCTGTTTACCTCCGGCTCGGGCGACCTCTTCCAGACACTCGGAGAGTTGATGGGGCTCGATACAGCGAGATCGCTCGTCAAGTTTGCTGCTGGAAGCGGCGGAATGTCTGTACACGGTTACGTCAGTAACCCGTCGGTTTCACGCTCAAGCAGGCGTGACCTGGTAGTGGTCGTGAATGGCCGGCATGTTTACAGCAACTTGATCGCTGCAGCTGTGTCCAAGGCATATGGGACCACACTGCCTTCAGGCCGTTATCCTGTGGGAGTTGTTGTCGTCGAAGTAGATCCCAAGAATATCGATGTCAATGTGCATCCGGCAAAGACTGAGATCAGATTTGCTGATGAACAGGGCCTGTTTGCGCTGGTATCAAAGGCCGTGGCATCGGCGATTGGATCTTCTGTTGCAACCTCCTCGTCCCGTTCTGGAGAGACTAAGGCTTATGACGTGCATCAGAGATCACGGAGTTCTTACGTCCCATCGGATATGAAGGCAGGCTCTCTGTTTGCAGCAGACGCACCCACGATCGTCGGCCGCAGCGCTCACAGTGCTGATGTGCAGACTGGCACCGCTTCTTTTCTGCCATCAGAAGACAGCCCGATGCCTGCGAGGCCCGTGGGCTTGTCAGTCGTAGGCCAGATTTGGGAATCGTATGTTGTGGCAGCGACAGAGGATACGATGTTTATAGTTGACCAGCACGCGGCAATGGAACGTCTGCTCTATGATGACATCGTCAAGAAACTGCAATCCAGTGGCATAGAATCACAGGAAGTCCTGATCCCGGATACCCTCGTCCTGTCTGCTGTGGAGGCCTCCGTCGTAGAGGAGAATAAAGAAAGCCTTGATAAACTAGGCTTTGTTCTGGAGCCTTTTGGCATGCGTACCTACCTGGTCCGGTCAGTCCCTGCGTTTCTTGAGTGTGACGATGCCACAGAGGTTCTGCAAGATGTCTTGTCAGCGATTCGAGACGAGCCTGCAGCTGAAGACGCCGGGGCGCTCTCTCAGGCACTCGTCAACGAAATGTGTGCCCGCCTCGCGTGCAAGTCTGCAGTGAAAGCCAATCACAGGCTGTCAGCAGACGAGATGGCGGCACTCCTTGATGCGCTATTCACGAGCGCCACCACGCTCTACTGTCCCCATGGGAGGCCTATTGTGGTGACGTTTTCTAAAGGCGACATTGAGAGGCGTGTGGGCAGGAGATGAGGATTGCTCGTGATCCAGGACAGTCTGATTCATGCAGCCTGCGACTAGTCGTCACAACCTCCCTGTCGCACGAGAACTCTTTGGAGGCAACTGCTCGCAGAGTGTCCAAGCGGCTCAGTATCCCATACGTGAGGCGGAAAAACCGCAGCCTCAGTGATGTCATCGGCTCTGCATCCGGTGCAGTCGTAGTCGAATCGGGCAGGATTTCATTGCACATCGGTGAGTCCGCTTTTTGGTTTCATCCAAATATGGCAAAGATCAGGATCATGCAGTTGACCAGAGGCCAGCGCGACCGGATGGTGGAGGTCATGGGGCTGTCGCCCGGGGACACCGTTTTGGACTGCACCTGTGGATTGGCGTCAGATGCGATCGTAGCATCCTTCGCGGTCGGAGAGTCCGGTTCTGTCCATGCTCTCGAGATTTCAAGTCTCCTTAGTGAAATCGTCTCGATCGGCCTTTCCACTCACGAAGACCCGTTGTCAGAGCTCGTAGACGCAATGAGACGAGTACAGGTCTTCAACGCGGACTACAGCGATTTTTTGAGAAAGACACCTGACAGACAGTATGATGTTGTCTATTTTGACCCGATGTTTGAGAAAACGGTAGAGACCTCAACCGGTCTTGACATTGTTAGGATATTTGCAAGCCCGGCTGCACCGGCCGACAGCGATATAGAGGAGGCTGTCAGGGTCGCGAAACGCCGAGTGGTAATGAAGGACAGTAGCTTCGGCAGCAGGTTGCAGGAACTCGGGTTTAAAGTATTGAGGGGCAAGAGGATTAGTTACGGAGTAATAGACGTCTAGCGTAGACGGAGAATGCGACTGATTGGCGACTGGAGGTGCTTGAATTGGGTGAGGACGGCAACAGGGCTGTCGTAGTGCTGACCGGGCCAACGGCTTCCGGGAAATCCAAGATCGCCCTCGAGGTGGCTCGGGAATGCCCTGTGGAGGTTGTGTCTGCCGACTCCATGCAGGTATACAGACACATGGACATAGGTACAGCCAAGGCCACTTCGCAGGAACGACGCTTGGTCAAGCACCATTTGATCGACGTATGCAACCCAGACCAGCGGTTTACTGTATCGCAGTACCAGAGACTCGCCAATGAAGCGATAGACGAGATACACGCTCGAGGAAACGTGCCGCTCATAGTCGGCGGGACGGGATTCTACATCGATGCCGTGCTGCAGTCGTTTGAGCTGCCGGAGGAGTCCGCAGGAACACGGCTGCGGTTGTCGCTTGAGCAGAGAGCAGAGAAGGAGGGGTACGAATCGCTCTATCGAGAGCTCCTGGAAGTAGACCCTGAGTCCGCAGTCCGTGTTCACCCAAATGACAAGAGGAGGATAATCAGGGCTCTAGAGGTTTACTACACAACAGGAAAGCCAATGAGCTCGCTGATGACCAAAGGCAAGCCGCGCTATGATTCAGCTATGTTCGCCCTCAATGTCGACAGGGACGTGCTCTATGAACGGATCAATAAGCGTGTCGACCAGCAGGTAGCAGACGGATTGATTTCAGAGGTGGCCTGGCTCCTCGAACGATACGGCGAACGCCTGGCGACCGCGCGGCAGGCGATCGGCTACAAGGAGATCATTGAGTATCTCGAAGGCCGTGCATCCATTGACGAGGCACTGGAAACACTCAAGCGAAACACGCGGCGCTATGCGAAGCGCCAGATCACCTGGTTTAGGCGGTACACAGACCTGGAGTGGCTCCCTGCCACAACGGAATCTGAGAGGCAGGCTGCGATCAGCAGATTGAAGCGAGTCGTGGAAGGAATAGCTAATGGCTCAGTAGAATGATCAAATCGAGTGCGATGCCGCGGGCCTGCAACCGAAGCTGAGACTCCCTACAGCCGGATCAGTGAGGAGAGGGATGCAATGATGGGTGCGAAAACGCCAATCAACCTCCAAGACGGGTACCTAAACCAGGTGCGCAAGGACTCGACCGTGGTCAATGTGTTCCTGATAAATGGGTGTAAGCTGAGGGGTGTAGTGCGCGGCTTTGACAGCTTTACCATCGTTTTGGAGTCCGAAGGAAAGCAGCATTTGTTGTACAAACATGCCGTATCTACTGTTACTCCAACCGAGTCTGTGAAGCCCCTCGACTGCTGCCGCGGGCCGCAGCCCTCAATCGACTCCGTAGAATAACCCTAGACGCGGTGCTTTTGTGAAACGTCCCGTTGCGCAGGTCTTGGCAGCCATTCCTTATACATAGGCGCACGTGCCATTGTCACACCCCCGGAGCTTGCTGCATACTATGCAGCGGTGTCTCTTTGGGGGTGGATGAGTTTCATGGCAATTGTCCCGGTAAGCAGCAGAGACGATCTCAGGTCGTTCGACACTGGGCGCCTAGCTCCGGCCAAAGTCGTCGAGTTCGTGAGAACCACCAATTCACAGACGCTCAAACCTCAATCTGATGAGGAGATAAGGAACCAGAAGATCCAAGGGGTCATGGCAGAACTTGATCTCCTCGTAGGACTCAAGAAGGTAAAGAGGATCGTAGAGGAGATACGCGCACTTATCGAGGTTCAGCAGATGAGACGAGAGGCCAGGCTGCGTACTGAGCCTCAGGTGCTCCATATGATCTTTAAAGGGAATCCTGGAACAGGCAAAACCACAGTAGCCCGGATCTTGGGGAAGCTTTACAAGGAAATGGGTGTCCTTGAGAAGGGACATGTCGTTGAGGTAGAAAGGGCTGACCTAGTCGGAGAGTACATCGGGCATACTGCACAGCGCACAAGAGAGCAAATTAAAAAGGCCATGGGTGGGGTCCTTTTTATAGATGAGGCTTATAGCCTGGCGAGGGGGGGGCACAAAGACTTCGGCAAGGAGGCCATAGATACTCTGGTCAAAGCAATGGAAGACTACAAGACATCGCTGGTGCTCATACTCGCCGGGTATCCCAATGAAATGGCCTCGTTTCTTCGCAGCAATCCCGGACTCAGGTCGCGATTTCCGTTTCATATTGACTTCCCTGACTATACTCCGGATGAGTTGATCAAGATAGCTGAGATCATGCTCAGGGAACGCGAGTACGTCTTTAGTCTACGTGCCAGGCGCAAACTGTTTGTTATGGTTCAAAACCGCAGGCTGGATCATGGAAACGCCAGGTGGGTGAGAAACCTCATTGAGCAGGCCATCCGCCTCCACGCAGTGCGCATTCTCGCAAGGTCGGGGCCTCTTTCGAGAGAACAGCTGATGACGATTGAACCCGATGACATCCAGGAGATCGACTCTGCAGGCTGGACGGGTTAGGAGCAGGAAAGCCCAAGACGCTAGTAGAACACACCTTAAGAGGCCCTATCAGCCAAGCTTGTTCCAATCAAACGTCTTGGAGGTAACGGTTTTGTCTGAGGAAATTGCACATTCTCTTGGCCTCTTGGGCATTTGCAGTGAACTTTCCGCAGTTGTTGAGACAGCTGTTTCTGATTGCCGTGACGTGTTCCTAGAGATCGAGAAGACGGCAGTTCGCAACCACCACAAGGTGGTTGCTGCTTTCGTGTCCAACAGGGTGTCTGACAGCGACCTCTTGGGCACGACAGGCTACGGGTATGGCGACTCCGGACGAGAGAAGCTCGATGCAATCTTCGCTCAGGTCTTTGGAGGTGAAGACGCACTCGTCCGAGCCCAGTTTGCATCAGGCACCCATGCGCTCGCTATAGCCCTGTCAGCGCTGCTTCTGCCCGGCCATACTCTGCTCTTTGTCGGAGGGCCGCCGTACGAGACTCTGAGGACTGTGATTGGGATTGACAACGGCAATGCCACAGGCAACCTGAAAAGCCGCGGAGTGATGTATGACGAGGTGCCTTTCTCTGCTGAAGGCACAATCGATGAGGACAAGCTTGCAGCCAAGTTGGTGCAGTCTCCGAGAGTCTGCATGATCCAGCGGTCGAGGGGATACTCGCTCAGGCCCTCGCTCAGTATCGCCGACCTCAGGCGACTCTGCACAATCATCAAACAGCACAGCCCGGACTCGGTCATTCTCATCGACAACTGCTACGGTGAATTCGTAGAGAGCCGCGAGCCCCTTGAGGTCGGTGCAGATGTGACGGTTGGATCGTTGATCAAAAACCCAGGCGGCGGATTGGCGCCCTCAGGAGGCTACGTCGTCGGGAAGTCTTGGATTGTTGAGGAGACGGCCTCTAGACTCATTGCACCGGGCATAGGGCGCGAAGTAGGGCCAACGCACGGGACAAACAGAGATTATCTCCGAGGGTTTTTCCTCGCACCGTCTGTTGTTGCTGAGGCGCTCAAAGGGGCTGTAGTCTCGGCTAGGATTGCCGAGATGCTGGGATTTGAGTCGATTCCAGACTACTGCGGCACGCGCAGCGATATTGTCCAGGTGATTCGGCTTAAGAGCTCAGAACAGCTCGTCAGCTTTTGCAAGGGTATTCAGTCTGCAGGGCCCGTCAACAGTGCGTTTGCACCTGAGCCAGGACAGATGCCTGGGTATGAGGATCAGGTCATTATGGCCTCACCTTCGTTTGTACAAGGGTCGTCAATAGAGGTGAGCTGCGACGGGCCGATTCGGCCGCCCTATTGCGCGTTCTTGCAGGGCGGGATGTACTGGCATCACACTGTCACCAATGTTGCGGCAGGCTTTCAACGCATGATTGATGACAGGAATCTGCGCATTTGAGGCTTTGGCGAAGTATTTCTGAGGAAATGGCGAGTATCTGTGACTATTCGCTGAACTTGCTTGACATCCCCTAGCATTTTGCTACAATGAGTATTGGCTGGAGCGCAGGCTCCTGAGCGTTTCTGCAAGAAAAGGGGGCGTTGAGCTGGGATGAACCATGCACTGGGGCGTCATGTCCTGTGTGAAGCTTATGGGTGTGATCCTCAGATTCTCGATGACATAGGGCTAATCGAGAAGACGATGGTTGATGCTGCCCTCTCAGCTGGTGCTGAGGTAAGAGAAGTTGCTTTTCACAAGTTTAGCCCGCAAGGAGTGAGCGGTGTAGTAGTCGTGTCCGAGTCACACCTTGCGATACACACTTGGCCCGAATTGGGATATGCTGCTATAGACGTGTTTACATGCGGTGATAAGGTTGACCCCTGGGATGTATGTGACTGCTTGACCGAAAGTCTGAAGGCGACGTCCCGCCATGCCTCCGAAGTCAAGCGGGGCCTAGTACCTCCACTGCAGGCACTAAAAAAGACTTCGTAGCATATCGAATCCAACAGCTCAGCGAGCGTGACACTGATCACGCTCGCTAGCTACTGAGCAGCTGCTGAGCGAGGCGGGGTGATTAGTTTCTCACCTTTGTACTGGGCGAAGAAGGTCAGGGTTTTGTGGCTCTGGCCGTTCAGGCATATCTTCGAAGGGAGCACACAAAATGCGAAGGGCAATCCTCGCTGTACTGATTGCAGCCTTTCTTTCTCTTTCTAGTTTCCAGTCTTTTGCACACTACCCGGACATCGAATTGCTCGATGCGCTTGACTATCTGATAGATTTCAGACAGAACAGTGCGCTGATAGATCACGTGCTCGATGATGGGATTCAGCCGCCTGCCGTGTCTGAGTCACCAGGGGATAGCGGCGTCAACCCTGTCTTTGGATTGATGTCCGAGTTCGAGTCCGAATTTCAACTGGGACCGATTGCTGATGGTGATAGCGAGACCTATGGCGCTCCGGATCCAGCGACTGAGTACCTAACCGAATCACCCGTTCCGGTTGATCTGGAGTTGGACGACACCGTCAGTTCCTTTGCTGACTCGTGCGACGACCAGTTTGATGGTTTTTTCCAATCACCGAGGGAGGTTTCGATTGCAGAAGAAGCCATCTATGTCAGAGTGATGTCTGAAGGGAGAGCCTCTGTCAGGGAGATCCGTAGCCTTGACTTGTGCGCGGGCAGAAGCACTCTGGAACTTGCCAACATGCCTACGTCGATTGTAGAAAACAGTATCTTTCTCTCGGTCTGGAACGCACCTGCTGAAGTCGAGATCAGTGGTTATCGACTAGTTCACGCAGACGATTCCGCAACACTGTACGTCGAAGTCATAGCTATGGACAACGTGCTCGGTGCGAGCCTAGAGGTCAACTACGTAACGGATGACCTCTACGCGTCCTTGAGCTATACAGGTTTTTTTGACAGCGATTCTGAGTCGTTGCTCCTGTCAGAGTGGCTCACTGTAACAAATGATTCCGGGAAGCGTTTTGAGAACGCGATGTTTAGTTTCAGCCTGGCAGAACTGGGCTTTGGGCATTCGATACCGTCGTCTGTCACACTGCCTTCAGGCGAGAAGCGGTTGTTCCTCAGCAACGACTATGCCTTAAGCCCCGCTCGGACCATTGTTACGGCTGAAGTCAATCCTGATTCAGGGTTGTACGAGGTTACCGAGCTCATAAAGGTGGAAGGACTGCAGGACCGGGGACTGCTCATTCCATTTTCGCCCGCCACCATATACTCCTTGGACCTCGACGGTTTTGTCTCTCTGTGTGCTCAGGGCAAGATTCACAAGCCCAAGGAGTACTCATGGTTTACTGTCCGAACCCTGGATCAACCCGATGTCACGGTCCAGCGTGTTAAGACCGGAGACGAGGTCACCGGCTCCGGCAGTATTCGGGACGTGTCTTATATGATCAACATAGACAATGACTCGCCTGAGCCTGTAGTTGTGACTATCTACGAATACATGGGCACCGGCAGTTGGATTGTGATCAGTGCGACTGTCGATGCCAAGCCAATATCTCATTCCCGCGACCTATCCAGGCGCGAGTACGCGACGTTTACGGTTGAGGTCCCCGCAGATTCTTCACGAGCCCTCTTTTACAAAGCTCGAATCGATGAGCGCTAGGGGAGCATCGTATCAGCATGGGTTCGGCAACACAGCAAAATGAGTGTGGCGGCTTTGACGGATGCTACCGAGTAGTCCGTTCATTTCCCCTGGACAGTCCCATAGCAGAGCCTCGGAAGCAAGATATTCTCCAAAACCTAACCCTGACTAGAGGGATAGGCCTGTACAGACAGTCCAGGCTAAAGGAACGAGGGTTTACTGACCTAGTCAAGTTGACGGAGCATCCGACCTGGAGCCAACGCGCCGCAGAAGTTGTAAGGGCGATAGAGGAGCGCGACTACGCTACCCTCGCCCTAAGCGGGGCTTCGTATTCTGAGCTCTTGAGCTTCTTTTCGTTCAGCGACATCGCGGTCCTGGACATCGAGACGCTCGGCCTAAGGTTCAACTTCCCCATTATCCTGGTAGGAGTCCTCTCTTTGTCTGAAGACGGGTACAAGACCAGACAATACCTCGCTACAGACTACCATCTCGAGGCCGCAATGCTAAAAGAGGCGATGTCAGACCTCTCGAGCTTTTCCGTGGTGGTCACCTACAACGGAAAGGCGTTTGACGTGCCTTATCTGAACTACAGAGCGGACTCTCTTGGTGTAGGCCGAACACTGAATCAGGTCAATATCGACCTGCTGCATCACGTGAGAAAGCACTACGGAGAAGAGCTTCCCGATTGCCGGCTCACCACTATCGAGCAGCACATTCTTGGATCAACTCGTGGCGAAGACATACCAGCCGGTGGAGTGCCTCTCGCTTTCAGCCGCTATCTGGAGACGGGCGACATGGGCTACCTCCAGCCCGTGATTGACCACAATCTCTTCGATCTGCAATCGCTTTTTCACCTGTTCTTGTTGTCGCTGGATGACATGTGATAGACAGTCACTGCCTCCTGTCCGTGCTTGAGCCGTCCTAGGACTTTTTTTCTGCTTGGGTCATATTTCGTCGGTCTGTTCATATACATCTACTAGCAGGCGGTCGGCTACTTCTCGTTGGCAAACGTGTGTACGGTAGGGGGTAGGATCATATGCAGACTTTTGATATCTTCGAAGACATCGCCAAGCGAACAGACGGCGAAATATACTTGGGCGTGGTCGGACCAGTCAGGACCGGGAAGTCCACATTTATCAAGAGGTTTATGGATCTTCTCGTTCTCCCCAGGATTACCGACCCTTACGACAGAGAGAGATCTAGAGACGAACTGCCTCAGAGCGGGGCTGGACGTCAGATCCAGACCACAGAGCCAAAGTTCGTGCCAAGTGAGGCAGTGACAATAGCTCTCGATGAGGCCACCGCTGCAAGCGTGAGGTTGGTCGACTGCGTCGGCTACACAGTCGAGGGGGCGATTGGATACCTCCTTGACGAAGGTCCTCGAATGGTCGTTACCCCCTGGTTTGACGAGCCGATTCCGTTTCAAAGGGCAGCAGAAATCGGAACACAAAAGGTGATTGAGGACCACTCGACTATAGGGATCGTTGTAACTACGGACGGCAGCATTACGGAGATACCAAGAAGAGCATATGTTGACGCTGAGCGGCGGGTTATAGATGAGCTCAAAGCGATTGGAAAGCCTTTTGTCGTTGTACTCAATTCGACTCGGCCAGAGGGGTCAGTTTGTCGGGAACTTGCAGAGCAGCTGTCAGAGACGTACGGAACGCCGGTAGTGCCTCTTGACTGCATGAACATGTCAGAGGAAGAAGCTATAGGGCTCTTTAAGAGCGTGCTCTATGAATTCCCGGTGAGAGAGGTAAATATAAGGATTCCCAGATGGATTGCGGAGCTTAGTGAGGATCACCAGCTCAAGCAGAGCTACCGGGCTGCAATAGAGGACGTTGTTGACAGGATACATATCGTAAGGGATGTCAGCAGTGCTGCGGCTGCTTTTGGCGAACACGACTACATTCGGTCCTACAGGGTCGATGAAGTCAATCTTGGAGACGGGGCAGCGACTATTAGCCTAACCGCACCCGAGGAGCTGTACTATCGCGTCTTGTCTGATATCTCCGGACTGCCGATAGAGGGCGAGCATCACGTCATTTCTCTGGTTCAACAGCTCAGCCTCGCCAAGAGGGAGTATGATAAGGTCGCGGCCGCCCTGACTGATGTCCGCCAGAGTGGATACGGCATAGTTACACCTATACTTGAAGAGATCTCGTTCTTCGAGCCGGACCTGATTCGTCATGGCAACAGGTTTGGAGTGCGTCTCAAGGCAAAGGCCCCTTCTATTCACATGATCAGGGTGGACGTAGAGACTGAGGTGTCACCCGTAGTCGGCACAGAGAAACAGGGAGAAGAGCTTGTTCGCAAGCTGACTGACGAGTTTGAGAGCGATCCCACTGCTGTGTGGGAAAAGGACTTCCTTGGAACCCCACTCCATCAGCTGATAAAAGAGGGTCTCGCGAGCAAGCTCGTTAGAATGCCCGAAGACGCTCAGCGCAAACTCCAGGAGGCGCTTCAGCGCATTGTGAACGAAGGAAGCGGCGGGTTGATCTGTATCATACTGTAGTCAAACCTGACTGGAATCCTGGTCGCCATTACTGCATCAAATAAAGATACACTCGGCTGGTTATGCTAGTCCTGACGGGAGGTGGAACGGCATGACCAAGGCTGAGTTGATAGCCGCCGTCGCCGAAAAGAGCGGGTTGAGCAAGAAAGACGCAGGAAGCGCTGTTGAAGCTGTGCTGGAGTGCATATCTCAAGCGCTAGCCTCCGGCGACAAAGTGCAGTTGTTGGGCTTTGGAACATTCGAGGTTAGAGAGAGAGCGGCCAGGATTGGGCGAAACCCACAAACCGGTGAAGACATCACTATTGCCGCGAGAATGGTACCTGCGTTTAAGCCGGGGAAGGCTCTCAAAGAGGCCGTCCAGGTATGACAGCAGCCGGGTGACAACGCCCCTACGTCAACCGATGTGACTGCCGTATATACTGATTGAGAACGTAGCTTGACACAGGCTACGTTTTTCTGTGTAAATAGAAGGGGCCGTAGCACCTCTGTGGAATACCCAAGAAATCAAGCGGCCGTAATCGGCCTCCGATTGGGGGGAGCTGTGATTGACTTGTTCTAAGTTTGACATTTCAATGATTGCTGATGATTCGAGCAGGCTTCAGTCTAAGGGCGATAGAGCGATAGTGACGGTCCTAGGCATTGATCAAATTGGCATCGTAGCAAAGGTCGCTTCTGTACTTGCAGACTGTGGAGTCAATATACTCGACATCAGCCAAACTCTCTTTGATGAGTTTTTCGCTATGAACATGCTCGTAAGTCTTTCGAAATGTAAGGTAGAGGTCTCTTTGCTCAAATCTAAGTTGGACGAAGTTGCAGAGGAGATGGGCCTGAGGATACTGTTGCAACGAGAGGACGTCTTCAGGTTCATGCACAGAGTCTAGGTTGAGCGAGGAGGCACTTTTCATGGATATTTCGTCAAGAGAAGTCCTAGAGACGATACGGATGGTCGAGACTGAGAATCTTGACATCCGGACGATAACCCTAGGTATTTCGTTGCGCGAATGTGCAGGGCCGTCTCTGGAGCAGACGTGTACGAGGATCTACGATAAGATCACCAGGGCCGCGTGTCGGTTGATCGAGGTAGCTGACAGCATTGAGCGAGATTACGGGATCCCGATTATCAACAAGCGCATCTCAGTCACACCGATCTCGTTAGTCGCAGAGCCTTCTGAAGCAAGGGACCTCACTCCATTAGCCCAGGTCATGGACAGGGCTGCCGAGGCTGTAGGTGTCAACTTCATCGGCGGCTTCTCCGCCATGGTCCAGAAAGGATTTACGCCTGCGGACAGGGCATTGATCAACTCTATTCCCGACGCTTTGGCTAGCACTGAACGGGTTTGCTCGTCCGTCAACGTCGCGACTACCCGTGAGGGCATCAACATGGATGCGGTGCGGTTGATGGGTGTGATCATAAAGAAGACCGCAGAAGCGACAGCAGCCCAAAATGCGATCGGGTGTGCCAAGCTAGTTGTCTTTGCGAATATCCCCGAAGACAACCCGTTTATGGCCGGGGCACTCCATGGGATCGGACAGGGAGACCTGACAGTCAACGTAGGTGTCAGTGGACCCGGAGTAGTATTGAGGGCGATCTCTGGACTAGGCAATGCAGGGTTTGCAGAGATGATTGAGGCAATAAAGCGCACCGCGTTCAAGATAACCCGCGTTGGTGAGTTGGTCGCTAGAGCAGCAGCGGAGCGACTGGGCGCTGACATGGGCATAGTTGACCTATCGCTCGCACCTACCCCGGCAGTCGGCGACAGCGTCGCAGACATCATCGAAGCGATGGGCGTTGATAGGTGCGGTGCCCCTGGTACTACCGCGGCCTTGGCAATCCTGAATGACGCAGTCAAGAAGGGTGGATGCATGGCCACGACCTATGTAGGCGGGCTGAGCGGCGCGTTCATACCTGTCAGTGAAGACGCAGGGATGGTCGAAGCAGTAGAATCAGGAGCGCTTACTATTGAGAAGCTTGAGGCTATGACCTCTGTCTGCTCTGTAGGCATTGATATGGTTGCAGTGCCCGGGGATACGCCTGAGACAACTATCGCCGGGATTATTGCAGATGAGATCGCCATTGGGGTAGTGAACAACAAGACTACGGCGGTCAGGTTGATCCCAGTGCCCGGGAAGTCAGCCGGAGATCTGGTTGAGTTCGGCGGGTTGCTCGGAGGAGCACCAATAATGCCCGTAAGTGCCTTTGGTTGCAGCAGATTTGTGACTCGAGTTGGCAGGATCCCTGCTCCTTTGCAGGGCGTGCGCAATTGAATTTGAGGTGTTGTTCGTGGAAGCAGTTAGAGTCAAGGCTCCTGCTACGACTGCAAATCTTGGTTCAGCATTTGACTGCGCAGGCATGGCTTTGGAGCTGTACAACGAGGTAGTAGTATCACTGAACGACAGGGACATAGTCATAATCGACGGTGAAGGCAAGCACGAGTTGTCTCATGATTCAACAAACCTTGTGTACAGGGCAATAGCTAAGGTTGCAGATTGCGCCGGGATTCCGCTCCCGCCCCTTAAGATCCACTGCACGAATAGGATCCCGTTATCAAAGGGAATGGGAAGCAGCGCTGCAGCGATCGTAGGAGGTGTTGTCGCAGGTAACGCCTTACTTGGTGTGGATTTGAGCTCTGGCGACCTCCTCGATCTAGCTGCCCAGATGGAGGGCCACCCTGATAACGTAGCTCCGGCACTCTTTGGGGGATTCGTCATATCGTGCAAGGACAAACAGCACAGGATCGTATCTGTCCGAGTGGATGCCCCGGACGACCTGTTTGCGGTCCTCGCAGTTCCAGAACACAAGGTTTCGACAAGGGAGGCTCGCGCTGTACTGCCGGATGTAGTTGCCCATGAGGATGCCGTCTTCAACGTAAGCCGCGCGGCTCTTCTCGTCGCTGCGCTACAGCAGCGAAGATATGATCTGTTGGCAACGGCGATGGAGGATCGTCTTCATCAGCCGTATAGGGCGCCTCTGGTCTCAGGTCTACAGCGAGCGGTTAGTGCAGCAATCGAGTCGGGTGCTGTCGGGGCCGCGATAAGCGGAGCGGGGCCGTCAGTCATTGCGTTTTGTGCGAGAGATGTGGACTCGGACGGTACTAGAATTGGTGAGGCTATGGTTGCGGCGTTCAGGGGCCAAGGGTTACAGTGCAGGGTCATTTTCACGAGGCCGACAAATATAGGAGCTCTGGAAAGCGTCGAACACTTGCCAATCTAGGTCTGATCTGCTATACTGATTGACGCAAGGAATGTGTCTTTCGGGGCGTAGCTCAGTTTGGCTAGAGCGCTTGCTTGGGGTGCAAGAGGTCGCTGGTTCAAATCCAGTCGCTCCGACCACTTTGAGGACCCAGCCTAAGGCTGGGTCTGCTTTTATATGAGTCAGGTGGTATAATAAGGTTAGAGTCTGAGTAGTCTCAAAGGTGCTTGCCATGAGCAAAGATGAGACAAGGCGGTTTATGCGGATCGGAGGCAAAGTGCATGGAGTCGGATTTCGCTACTACGCCCTCCACCATGCGAATACTCTAGGTATCAAGGGATATGTTCGCAACACGAGTGACGGATACGTAGAGGTAGATGCCCAAGGCCCGACTTCGGCAGTCGTTGAGTTTATGGCGCTCATGCGGCGGGGCCCAATGTCCGCCCGTGTGCAGAGTTTTTGCGCCTCTGCAAGACCGTTGACCAATACATACTCCCGGTTCGAGATACGGCGTACACTCTAGATGGCCTTTGCCGTCAAAGGTGGTGCCTGTTTTGTGTTCAGCCTATCCAACGCAAGAGGCTCTGAGTTCGCTCATGTCAGAGAGAGGGTTGCACGCCACCGTGAGCAGGCCGCAAGACGCGGCCCGTCGGTTGGCATCGCCTTGAGTTCGGGAGCTGCTCGAGGCCTTGCGCACATAGGTGTGCTCACTGCGCTGGAGCAAGCAGGCATCGAGATCGACCTGATTGCGGGATGCAGTATCGGCGCAGTCATTGGAGCCATGGCGGCCTGCGGCATG